>ERZ511473.20-NODE-20-length-486592-cov-45.763687_pt1 | contig 486592 bp, 426 predicted proteins | sample MGYA00374947_ERZ511473 | MGnify/ENA primary metagenome ERZ511473 (study PRJEB26303, sample SAMN06343854) | sediment metagenome | isolation source: hot spring sediment | place: Canada: British Columbia | collected 2012-09-26 ...
CGGGCTGTTTACGGTGGAGCTGAACTTCGGCGCTGTGTGGGACGGCTCGGATCGCTATCTGGAGATTAGCGTTGATGGCAACACGCTCTCGCCGCGCGTGAAAATCAATCCGACGCCGTATGCCATTCGCGCCAGCGTCGCGAACCCGGTTGGCGCGGCAGGCGGCGACCTGAGCGGAAACTACCCCAACCCAACCGTGGCGCGCCTGCAGGGGCGAGCGGTCTCCGGCACAGCGCCTGCCGCGGGGCAGGTGCTGAAGTGGGATGGGAGCGCGTGGACACCCAGCGCCGACCTGCGGGACGCTCTCTGGCAGGCAGTCGGGAGCGACATCTTCTACACTGCAGGCAATGTGGGAATAGGCACCACCGGTCCGCAGGGCGACCTGCACGTGCGCAGCCTCACTGCGGAGCAGCTGGATCAGGAGACCGCTACAGATTTTCGATTTGACCTGCCTGGTTTTACTTGGCAATCGTTCACGCCAGCCATTACGGGTGTGCTGACCAGGGTCGCGGTCTACCTGTATTATGGCGGTGGCGGTCGCCTCACCATCCGCGTGTACGAAGGCGAGGGCACAGGCGGCGCTCTGCTCGCTGAGCGCACGGTCACGCCCGGCAACTTCACGGGCTGGCACGAAGTGGCGATTGGCGGGGTCAACCTGACCGCAGGGCAACGCTACACGGTGTTTGTGGACCCGATCGGTCTGGCTGTGACCGCAGACGACAACAACCCCTATCCGAACGGTAGAAGTAGCGTGTCAGCGGATACCGATTTGCTGCTGCGCACCTATATGGCGCTGCCTGTCGAGAGCCTGGTGGTGCGTCAGGGCGCCGTCGGGATTGGCACGACCAGCCCCAGCGAACGCCTGCATGTCAACGGTAATATCCGTCTTGCCGATGATCGCAGCATCTTCGGGCTGGATCAACTGGTGGGTTTCAACGACCTGCGCCTGTATGGTGACGCGACAGGCGGTCCCGATGTCTACATCGCGCCTAACGGCAAGGTCGGGATAGGCACGGGCAGCCCGTCGGTGCGCCTGTCGCTGGGGGGCGATAACGCCGACACCAAACTCGCTATCTGGGATGGAGGCGGTACAAATCTGATGGGACTCGGTGTTGGACCTGCCCAGTTTCGGCTGCACCTGCACAATTTCAGCAATCGCTTCTCGTTCCTGGACGCGCCGAACGGCAACGAGATAGTGACCATTCTGGGCACCGGCAATGTCGGAATTGGCACCACCAGCCCCAGCGGACGCCTGCATGTAAGCGGCGGCAACGCCTTCTTCACGAACAACAATACCACGCTGCAGGTGCTGCCCGGCAATCTGCTGGGGCAGAGCCAGACGAACGCCGCCACGCTGGAGATTCCGGGAGACGGCACGATTGGCGTGTGGGACAACATGACCGTTTCGGGCACGCTCCGCGCTTACGGCAACCTGCATGTCGGGGGCAACACCTTTACGCTTGGGGGCGGCACAGACCCGAACTGGAGGCGCGTGCGAGCATGGGTCGATGATGTAGGAGGCGGGTCATATGTCGGGATCGTCGAGACTGTCGGAGCAAACGGCAGTCTTAATGCACGCATGACTTGGACGAGTGGCTACCCGAACCACGGCGCTGTAGGTGTGTATGACAGTAGCGGTACTGCGAAGGCTGGAATCTATGTCAACAGCAACGGCGACGGGGTTCTCTTCACGACTACGAAAAGCTTCCGCGAACCCGACCCCGACGACCCCACCCGCGACATCTGGTACGGCTGTATCGAAGGTCCCGAACTGGCGATGTATGTGCGCGGCACGGCGCGGCTCGTCAACGGGCGCGCCCGCATCGAACTGCCCGACCACTTCCGCAAACTCGCTGACGAACAGGGCATGACCGTGCAGCTGACGCCGCGCTCCGCCGAATCGCGCGGGTTAGCCGCCGTGCGTGTCAGTCTGGAGGGCATCGAAGTTGCGGAACTGCTGAACGGGCGTGGCAACTACGAGTTCGACTGGCGCGTAGAAGCCGTGCGTAAAGACCATCGCGACTTCCGGGTGTACCGCCCATGGGATGAAGTCCTGACCGCAGGCGACGACCCTGCGCAGGCGTGGGAGGCGCGCCTGAAGTCTATCGAGGAGCGCAAAGCTCGCCAACAGAATCCCGCCAACCCGTGAAGGAGAACCCTTCCCTCAACACCCAACACCCCAGGGGCAGGTAGCAAGACCTACCTGCCCCGTTCTTCAAGGTATCCTATTCCCTATGCAGAACGAGGATGTTCGCGTGGGGCAGCCGCTGGACATAGCCAGCGTCGTGGCGGTAGCGCGAGGGGGACGCCGCGCCTTACTGGACCCACAGGCAACCGAGCGCGTGCGCCGCAGTCGCGCCTTCATTGAAAAGCTCGTGCGGGAGAATCAGGTCGTCTACGGCGTTACGACGGGGTTCGGCAAGTTCGCGCAGGTGCGCATCAGTCCCGAAGACACGCGCCTGCTCCAGCGGAACCTGCTGCTGTCGCATGCGATTGGCGTCGGCGAGCCGCTGCCCACCGAAACAGTGCGCGCGATGATGTTGCTGCGGGCGCAGAGCCTCGCGCTGGGCTACAGCGGCGTGCGGACGGAGGTCATCACGCTCCTGCTGGAGATGCTGAATCGGGGGGTGCATCCGATTGTGCCCTCGCAGGGGTCGGTGGGGGCAAGTGGCGATCTGGCGCCGCTGGCGCATATGTGCCTGCCCATGATTGGCGAGGGTACAGCAGAATATGAGGGCGCGATTTTGCCCGGCGGCGAGGCGATGCGCCGCGCGGGGCTGGAACCCATCGTGCTGGAAGCCAAAGAGGGGCTGGCGCTTATCAACGGCACGCAGGCAATGACCGCGATTGGCGCGCTCACGGTGTACGACGCGCTCGAACTCTGCACGCTCGCCGATATTGCGGGCGCCATGAGCCTCGAAGCGCTCAAGGGCAGCCTCAAGCCGTTTGACCCGCGCGTGGCGGCAACACGCCCCCATCCCGGCGCGGCGGTCGTCGCCGAGAACTTCCGCAAACTCGGCGCGAACAGCCCCATTCACAAATCCCACGAGTTTTGCGACAAAGTGCAGGACGCCTACTCGCTCCGCTGTATCCCGCAGGTGCATGGCGCCTCGCGCGACGCCCTGATGCACTGCAAAGAGGTGCTGGAACGCGAGATTAACAGCGCCACTGATAACCCCCTCGTGTTCGCCGAAGACGAGACCGTGATCTCGGCGGGCAACTTCCACGGGCAGCCCGTCGCGCTCGCGATGGACTATGCCAAAATCGCGATTGCCGAGCTTGCCAACATCAGCGAGCGTCGCATTGAGTATATGTTAGACCCCGCGCTTTCGGGGCTGCCTGCCTTTCTGGCACGGCAGGGCGGGCTGAACTCCGGGCTGATGATTTCGCAATACACCGCCGCCAGCCTCGTCTCGGAAAACAAGGTGCTGGCGCATCCTGCCTCGGTAGATTCCATCCCCACCAGCGCGAATCAGGAAGACCATGTGTCGATGGGCGCAACGGCGGCGCGGCAGGCGCGGATGATTCTGGAAAACGCCCGCTGGGTGATTGCGATTGAGTTCGTGGTGGCGGCGCAGGCGCTGGAGTTCCACAAGCCACTGGAGCCAGGTCCGGGCGTCAAAGCCGCACTGCAAGCCATTCGCAAGGTCGTGCCCCCGCTGGAGGCAGACCGCATTCTCACGCCCGATGTGGAGGCGGTGCGGGCGCTGATGCTATCGGGCGCGATTCGTCAGGCGGTGGAGTCGGTGATAGGGCGGCTGGGCTAAGCCAGCGCCGCCACCACCTGCGCACACCGCTCGCACAGGTCGGGATAATCGCTCCGTGTGCCCACCTCGGGCAGTACCAGCCAGCATCGGGCGCACTTGTTGCCCGGCGCCGGCTCCACCACGACCTGAATCGCCTCGTCGCTCGCAGGAACCACCTCCGCCTGCGACACGCCGAACACCCGCGCCAGCAGGTTATCGGGTGTCGGCGGCGTCGGATACTGGCTCAACAGCGCATACAGCCCGCCCGGGGCATGCACCACCACCTTTGCCGACTGGGGGTTCGGAACGCGCTTCTCGTTCTTCGCGCTCTCCACCGCGCGGTTCACCACCTCGCGTACCTCTAAAATTCGCTCCCAGCGCTCCAGCAGGCTCTTATCCAGCCACTCTTCACGCGCGGTCGGGAACTCGGCGAGGTGGACACTCGCAGGCTTGTTCGGCAACGGCAGGCGCTGCCACACCTCTTCGGCGGTATGCACCAGTATCGGCGCCAGCAGGCGCGTCAGCACGCTTGCCAGCTCCAGCAACACCGTCTGCGCCGAACGCCGTGCGGGGTCATCGGGCGCGCTCGCATAGAGCCTGTCTTTCAGCACATCCAGATAGAACGCGCTCAGCTCCACATTGCAGAATCGGCGCGTCTCATGATAGAAGCGGTGATACTCAAACGACTCGTATGCCTGAAGCGCGTAGCGCACATACTCCTGCAACCGCGCCAGCATCCAGCGATCCAGCTCGTGCAGCTGTTCGTAGGGCACGGCGTCGGTTGCGGGGTTGAAATCCGCCAGATTGCCGATTATGAAGCGCAGGGTGTTGCGAATCTGGCGGTAGGCGTCGGCGACATATTTGAGAATCTCATCGGAGAGGCGCACATCTTCAAAATACTCAGTGGAAGCGACCCACAGGCGTAGCACATCCGCGCCCATCTTCTGCACCACATCCAGCGGGTCCACCACATTCCCCTCGCTCTTGCTCATCTTGCGCCCCTCGCCGTCCAGCACGAAGCCATGCGTAATCACCATCCGATAGGGCGCGGCGTCTTTGGTGCCAATCGCAATCATCAGGCTGGCGTTGAACCAGCCGCGATGCTGGTCAGAGCCTTCGATGTAGAGATCGGCGGGCCAGCGCAGTTCAGGGCGCGTCTCCAGCACCAACCGATGCGTGCTGCCCGAATCGAACCACACATCCAGCACATCGGTCTCCTTGCGGAACTGGCTCGCGCCACATTTCGCACAGCGCGTGCCCGCAGGCAGGAAGTAATCCGCGGGCTTATCGAACCACACATCGCTCCCTTCCTGCTCGATTTTCTGAGCGACCGCCTCAATAATTTCGGGGGTCAGCAACACCTCACCGCACGCCTCGCAATAAAACGCAGGGATGCCGACGCCCCACGCCCGCTGGCGGCTGAGACACCAGTCGGGGCGGTTCGCAACCATCGCCTTGATACGGTTCTCGCCCTCTTCAGGGATCCAGCGCACGCCCTCAATCGCCCGAAGCGCCTTTTCCCGATGCCCCATGTGGTCAATATTCATGAACCACTGCACCGTTGTGCGGAACAGCAGGGGCGAGTCGCAGCGCCAGCAGTGGGGATAGTTGTGGTGGTAGGGCGCGTAGTGGAGCAGTGCGCCCACCTCCTGCAGGCGTCGGATGACGGCGCGGTTGCCCTCAGGCGCAATCGGCAAGCCCGCGAACTCACCTGCCTCCTCCGTGAACACGCCGCGCTCGTCCACCGGGCACAAAATCGGCAGCCCGTATCGCTTGCCCGTGTAGAAGTCCTCTGCGCCGTGCCCCGGCGCGGTATGCACGACGCCCGTCCCCTCTTCCGCCAGCACATAGTCTGCCAGCACCACGGGCGACTCGCGCTCAAAAATCGGGTGTCGTGCCACCACGCCCTCTAATTCGCTCCCCTTCACCGTCGTCAGCACGCGATACTCCTTCACGCCCAGCGTCTCCATCGTGGCGGGCACTAACTCCCGCACCAGCACCCATGTCTTGCCGTCGGTTGCCACCAGCGCGTAGTCCAGTTCAGGATGCACCGCCAGCGCCAGGTTGGCAGGAATCGTCCACGGCGTGGTCGTCCAGATGAGAATGGCGGGATTGGGCGCGTTCGCGAAGATGCCCTTCGGGTCGCGCACGACGGGAAAGGCGACATAGATGGCGTCGGAGACCTTGGGGGCGTACTCCACCTCGGCTTCCGCCAGCGCGGTCTGGCATACGGGACACCACAGCACGGGGCGCAGGTCGCGATAAATGTACCCCCGCTTCACCAGCTCCCCGAAGATGCGCACGATGCCCGCCTCAAAGGCATAATCCATCGTGAGATAGGGATGTTCCCAGTCGCCCACCAGCCCCAGCCGCTCAAACTGTTTCCGCTGCACCTCCACGAAGTGCTGGGCATAGGCGCGGCACGCCTGACGCAGCTCCACCTTGCTGGGGGTTTTGCCCTGCTGCAGAAACTGCTGGCTCACGGCGTTCTCGATGGGCATGCCGTGATTATCCCAGCCCGGCACATAGGGCGTGCGGTAGCCCCGCATCGCGTAGGAGCGCACGATGATATCTTTCAGCACCTTATTCAGCGCGTGCCCCATGTGGATGTTGCCGTTGGAGTAGGGCGGTCCGTCGTGCAGAATAAAATCGCCGTTCGGGGCAGGTTTGGCGAGCAGTTGCGCATAGAGGTCCTGCTCGTGCCAGAAGGCTTGCCAGCGCGGCTCCTGCTCTGGCAAGTTGGCTCGCATCGGTATCGTATGCTCGTCTTTTGGCAGATTCAGCGTCTCCCGATAGTTCTGCGCCATAGGTGGGCAATATTGTACCTGATTTTGCTGGCAGATTTGAGGTATACTGGGTAGGGACAACAATGCGTACCCAGCCCGAAGCCCTGCCTGAAGAGATGAGCGTGGAAGAGTTCCTGAGCTGGGAAGCCGAGGACATCCACGCGGAGCTCGTTCACAATAAAGTGAGGCGTAAAATGCCAAGCTCCAGAGTGCATCAGGACACGAATGCGTTCTTGCTCGCTCTTATCAAGCTGTGGGTAGAACGGCATAAGCCCGGAGGTGTGGTCTATCATCCTCCGTTTTCGGTGCGTCTGGTTCTGCCCGATGGCTCTCAAGAGGTACGCGAGCCTGACCTGATTGTGATTTTCCCGGAGCATGTGTCGCGCTTACACCGTACCTATTTTGACGGCGCACCCGATCTGGTGGTGGAGGTCGTGAGCCAGGACAGTCGGAGCATAGATCGTGGCGAGAAGTTTTATGCTTACGAGGCGGCGGGCGTGCCCGAATACTGGATCGTAGACCCCGAGCGCAAGCAAGCAGAGTTTGCCCAGATGAGCGATGCTGGCACCTATCAGATTGCCTTTTCAGGCGCGTCAGGCGTTTATCACAGCAAAGCGCTGAACGGCTTCTGGTTGCGCGTGGAGTGGCTCTGGAACCCGCCCCCCATCTGGGATGTGCTGAAAGCGTGGGGATGGGTATAAAAACGCCCCTCCCGTTTCAGGAGGGGCGCTGGGTTCACAGATTACTTCACCAGTTCCATTTTGAGCGTGCCGTCGATGGGCATCGGCGCGCCTTCGGCAGGCAAGCCCTTGATGGTCATCACCGTGCGCACCGCCATGCCCGTCTTGATGTCCACCCACACATGCCCGTCGAAGCTCATCGGCTGAGTCTCGCTGTCGCTCTTGCCGGAGACCTTAATCTTGACGGTCTCGTAGTCGCCGATCTTTTCGGTGCCCACGACCTCGTAGGTGCTCTTAATCTTGGGCGCTTGTTCGCTCGGCTTGACCTCCTGCTCCCACTTATCGCCCACCTTCACAGGCTTGTCGGGGAAATGGTAGTTGCTGAAGGTTCCTGCCATGCGATCCCCTTCACCTTCCACTTTGAGGACGCTGCCGTTGGGGCGATAGGTGATTTTTGTGGCAGGCGAAGCGGGCGCGGGCATCTCCTGGTCGCCGAACTTGACCATGCCGTTCTCCTGGGCGCTTTCCATCGTGTAGTTGCCCTCGCTGTCGACCTTGAGAACCTTGTTCACAATAGTCGCCGAGAACACCACCAGCTGACCGCCGAAGTCGATGTCCATCGTCAGTTTATACTTGTAGACTTCGCCCTCTTTCACATTGACCCGCAGGGTGTAAGCGCCTTCCTGCGGCGCGTCGGTTTTGGGGGCGTTCTCCTGAGTCCACGCGAGGCTCATCACGCCGAGGCTCGCAACTGCCAGTAAAGACCACATCCGTCGCATCGTTCTATCCTCCAGTGCGTTAATCACGCGCCGAGAGTATACCCTATCGGGGGTATACTTGAACATAATGGACAAACCCGTGTTGATTGATGCCCAGAACGCCACCCTCACCTATCAGGACGGCGCACGCACGGTTTATGCAGTGCGTGGGGCAACGCTTCAGGTGCATCAGGGTGAGTTTGTGGGGATTGTGGGACCGTCGGGTTCTGGCAAAAGTTCCCTGCTCTATCTGTTGAGCGGGCTGAAGATACCTTCTTCGGGCACGGTGCGCTATCGGGGGCGTTGCTACACCGAGGCTTCCGATCGCGAGCGGAGCGCGATTCGGCGTGAGCGGTTCGGGTTTGTGTTCCAGCAGCCATATCTGCTGGGCTACCTGACAGTGCTGGAGAATGTGCTGGCGCCCGCGCCCGATACACGCCGCTACCGCGAACGCGCCATGACCCTGCTGGAGCAGCTGGGCTTGGGCGATAAGGCGCACCGCTACCCCTCTGCGCTCTCTGGCGGCGAGCGCCAGCGCGCCTGCGTGGCTCGCGCCCTGCTGATGGAACCCGAAGTGATTTTTGCCGACGAGCCAACCGCCGCCTTAGACCAGCATACGGGACTACAGGTGCTGGAACTGCTGGAACGCCATCGTGGCGAGGGCGCAGTGGTGCTGGTTACTCACGACCCTCAGATGCTACGCTATTGTGATACGGTCTACACACTGCGTGATGGACAGATTGCGTCGGTGGAGTCGCGGAGCGCGCCCGGCGTAAACCTGCCCCCGCCGCCAGCGCCATAACAACGCAGGCATACGCCCCCAGCCAATCGGGGGGCACCAGCGGCGCACCCGCCAGCCCAGCGAACAATAGTCCGCACACCAGTAGCGAACGCTCCCCAAGCCGCCAGAAAGCGTAGCCACAAAAGAGTGCCATCCCTGCGAAAAAGAGTATCATCCCTGAACCCCATTCGGATTGTTCCACAGGGGTATACTTCTTTCCCCATGCGGTTGTGGCTGGCGTTGCTCATGCTTTTACCCCTGAGCGGCTTCGCCCAGTATCGGGGGCATTTTGTGCTGGAAGATTTCGCCACGCAGGTGTTCGGCTGGAGCGGCGTGAACGGCGCGGCAGGTTTCAACACCGACCCGACGCGCGTGCTGGGTTTTCCACCGCCCAGCGCCACCCAAACCGTACCCGACAACACCAAAGTCTTCTCCTTCGGCTGGGGCGGTTATGTGGAGGTGGGGTTCGCACGCCCTATTCACAACCTGCCCCCTGGCGTAGACCCCCACAATCCCGACGGCTACGACCTGATTGTGTTTGGGAACGCCTTTTACGCGGGGGGCAACCCATGTCAGGTGTGGGCGGAGCCGGGCTATGTGGAGGTGGGCGTGGATGTGAGCGGCAGCGGCGCCCCCGACGCCCAGACCCGCTGGTATCTGCTGCTGCCGCCCAATCCTGACCCCAGAGATGCGCAGGGCATCCCCCGCTTTCCACTTGCTGACAACTGGTTTGGCAACCTCAGCGTCTGTGCGAGACCCATCGTTGGCTATGCGGATGTAACCCCGATTACCAATCAGGGCAACCCGTTAGTGCCCGATGACCCCTGGCAGCCCGATATTCAGGGCATCTCTGCTGGGGGCGACGCCTTCCAGCTGGAGTGGGCGGTAGACTGGCAAACGGGTCAGCCCGTGAACTTAGAGCGTGCCCACTTCGTGCGGATTGTACATGCGGGCAACGCCTCGCTGGGCATTTTCGGCAGGTCATCCACAGAAGTGAGCGCGATTGCCCTCGTGCGGCGTTATGGCGACACGAACGCCGACGGCTGCGTGGACGATGCCGATTTGCTTGCGGTGCTGTTTGAATTCGGCGCGACAGGCGACTCGCTCGCAGGCGATGTCAACCGCAACGGAGCCGTAGACGACGCGGATTTACTGGCGGTGCTGTTTCAGTTTGGGAGTGGGTGTTAGCAACTGCCCTTCACAGGCGCACTTACGCCCTCCCGCAGGTATTGGAAGAACTTTCACCCACAAAGGTATACTTACTCTGGAATGCGTATAGAGCGACTGCGGGTGCAGAATTTTCGGAGTTTTCGGGAGATTGATATTCAACTCCCTGCATGGGGGGCTGTGGTAGGCGCAAACGCCTCAGGAAAGTCCAACTTCGTGCAGGTGTTTCGCTTCCTGCGTGATGTTGTCAGCGAAGGGTTTGAAAACGCCATCTCTTTGCAGGGTGGGGTGGATTACCTGCGCAACATGCGTATCGGCGCCCACATGCCCTTGCAGGTAGAGTTGTCAGCCATCGTGCCTCTGCCCTCCTCCGAAAGCCGTCCTCCTGTGGAGGCACGCCTGGACTACTCTCTGGAAATCCGCTTTGCAAAGCGGGGGCGCCAATACAAAGTCGCCAGAGAAGAATGCAGATTAGAGCCTGTAGACCCCCACCCCGATGCGTCTTTACTGGCTCTGCATGGGGTTCGCAGGGAGAACACGATCAAGTGGCTCCATCTCCCGAAAGTAGTCAGAGGGTTCCGTTCCGGAACTCCGCTTTCCAGCAAAGAGCCCATTCCAGCCGATACTTCCATCTTGCGAATTTACTGGGGGTTTCTTCAGGTTCTCTGGGGGCGAACTTCTCCCCTTGTGGAAATCTATGACTTTGACCCCAAGCTCATGAAACGCGCCGTACCGCTGGGGGGACGCGCCGTCTTAGAGGAAGACGGAAGTAACCTGCCCGTTGTGCTTCGCGAAATTCTCAGCCACAAAGAAACGCGCCACGAACTGCTCACGCTTCTGGGACGGTTTTTGCCGTTTGTGTCCAACATGGGCGTGCAGAACATGGTAGATCGCTCGGTGCTCCTGCAGCTGTACGAGCGCTACCTGCCTGACCAACCCATACCCAGCTTGCTCCTTTCCGACGGCACGGTGCAGCTGGTCGCCTTGATCGTGGCGCTCTGGGTAGCCCCTGCCTCGCGCAGAAGCGTCGTGATAGTGGAAGAACCTGATCGCAATCTGCACCCACACCTGATTGAGCAGCTGGTTGCACTGTTCAGGGAGATTTCTGACAGGCGACAGATTCTTTTCACCACGCACAACCCCGAAGTAGTACGCCACACACCTGTTGAGAATCTATTGCTCGTTTCGCGCGACGAGGAAGGGTTCTCCGTGATTTCACGCCCCGCCAGCAATGAGCAAGTTCAGCACTTCCTCAAGGGGGAAATGGGGCTTGACGAGCTTTTCGTAGAAAACTTGCTGGGAGCTTGAGGGTGTCCATACTGCTCTGGCTTGTTGTGGAAGGCAGTGATGATGAAAGGTTTATCGAGAGGATTATCAAGCCCTTGCTGGCAAATCATTCGATTCAAACCTACCGCTGGGCGCAGAAAAGTCGTCAGCAGCGCACGCAGTTCATTCAGAACATTCAAAAACTCGATTGTGCCTATTTCGTTCTGGCAGATAAAGACACACGCCCCTGTATTCGCGATTGCAAAGCTTTCGTACAGCAGCAATTTGGCGGTGTTGTGCCTGCCGAGCGCATCATTGTGGTAGACGGGGCTATCGAGGCTTGGTACCTCGCAGGATTCACAGGCTCGCCTTACCTTCGCGGAATACAACCGCCCGCGCGTACCGACGGAATCACAAAGCAGATGTTCCTTCAGCAGTATGTGCCTGCCGGCAAACTTCCCAGCTCCGTGCTTGAGGAGATGCTGGCAAACTACGATCTCGCTCTGGCGCGTCAGCATAATCATTCCCTGGACTACTTTTGCCGCAGGCTGGGCATTCCGTGAGTTCACTTGCTATTGAGAACCTCCACCGCCTTCTGCAAAATGGGGTCTTCACTCTCACGAAACATCGCCTGTGTCAGTTCCACAGGCACATCTGGCAGGACACCCACGCCCTCGATGCGTCGCTTGCGCGGGGTCTCAAAATCGGCGACCACGCACTGCAACAGCCCGCCGTAAGGCAAGTCCACCAGTTTGGAAGGCAGCGCCAAGCCCGGCGTCGGGCGCCCCACCACTTTCACGCGCTTCGCCTCCTGCAAACCTGCTGCCAGAATCTCGGCGGTACTGGCGGTCATCTCGTCCACCAGCACGACCACAGGCTTGGTGTACGCGCCTGCCTGAGGGTAGGCAACGAACCCGAAAGTGCCCGTGCGCAGGTACATCGTGCCCAGCGCAGTCTCTTTCTCTACCAGATAGCCTGCCACACCCGCCGCCATCAGCCCAATCCCGCCGATGTTGCCTCGCAGGTCTAAAATCAGCCCCTGAGTGTCGCGCATGGAGCGAATAATTTCGGGCAGCTGGCGCATCACACCTGGCATGAAGGCGTTAAAAGCGATATAGCCGATATTGCCGGGCAGGCGCCGGCTCTCAATAATCACGGGGATGGGGGGCAGGTTGCCGAACTGGGCGATTTCGCCGCGCGGCTTTTCGCAGGTCAGTTCCGCCGTGCGCTCGCGCCCCTCTAAATCGCGGTACCGAATCTGAATCCTGGCTCCCGGTGCGCCGCGCAGCAATCCCGCGAACGCCAGCTGCACCTGCATCCGTTCCTGAACCCGCGAAAGCCGACGCGCGCGAATCTTTTCCAGCACATTTTGCGCCTCGGTGTCGCCCACCGCCAGAATCTCGCTGCCCGGCGGCACGCCCGCCCGCATTGCCGATGAGCCTCGCCGCACCCGCACCACGATCGGCTTGTCCTCCACCAGCTGCACGACCAGTCCCACATCCGCACCGCTGGCGGCTCCCCGCGATTCACGCTCCGCCACAAAAGCCCCCGGCGGAATCACCTGCGTGTGCGACTGCTGGAGCCTGCCCAGCATCTCGTTCAGCAGGGCGTAAAACGCCGTATCTGTTGGCGCCTCCCGCACGCGCGGCTCAAATTCTGCCCGCACCGCGTCCCAGTCCACGCCCCCCAGATTCGGGTCGTAGTGCGAATCGCGCACCTGCTCCCAGACAAACTGGAACACCTCCATACGCTGGGCTTCGGTCAGCCGCTGAGCCGAACCCCAACACCCCACCAGGCATAACGCCAGAAGCCAACCCCACGCCAGTTTACGGGTCATGTGTGTCCCTCAGGCAACCAGAACTCACTCCGAAACGGGGGTGCGCAGGATCCCGATAAAGGGCAGGTTGCGATAGCGCTCGTCGTAGTCCAAGCCATAGCCCACCACGAAATAGTTCGGGATGGTGAACGCGCAGTAATCGACGGGCACTTCCACCATCTGGCGGTCGGGTTTGCGCAGCAGGGTACACACCCGCAGGCTGGCAGGCTGGCGCGTGCGCAACAAGTCCAGCAGATAACTCAAAGTCAGCCCCGTATCCAGAATATCCTCCACCACCAGCACATGGCGTCCCTGAATCTGGGTATCCAAATCTTTGAGCAGGCGTACCTGCCCGCTGGTCTGCGTTTCCGCGCCGTAGCTGGAGATGGCAACGAAATCAAAAGAGACGGGCAACGGGATAGCCCGCATCAAATCTGCCAGAAACACGAGCGAGCCTTTCAGCACGCCCACCAGCAGCGGCGGCGAATCAGGCGAGTAATCGCGCGCGATCTGCTCGCCCAGACGCCGCACCGCTTCCTGAATCTGCTCTTCGGTCAAAAACACCTCCACCTCAGGAAAGGCGCGGCTCCAGTCTATTTCGGCTCCTGCCATCACACACGCTTTTTGAACAACCTGTGTGTCCATAGGCTCACTCCCATTCTATCGTTGCAGGCGGTTTGGAACTGAGGTCATACAGCACACGATTAACTCCGGGCACTTCGTTCACGATTCGGTTAGCAATCCGCAACAGCAAATCCCATGGCAGCTCGGCGGGTTCGGCGGTCATGGCGTCCTCGCTGTGAACCACGCGAAGCACAATCGGATAGTGATAGGTTCGCTGGTCGCCCATCACACCGACGGAGCGCACATCTGGCAGCACGGCGAACGCCTGCCACACGCGCCGACTCCAGCCAGAGCGCTCCAGCTCCTCGTTGAGAATCGCGTCCGCTTCGCGCACAATCTCCAGCTTCTCGCCCGTGATTTCGCCCAGCACACGCACCGCCAGTCCAGGTCCAGGGAACGGCTGACGCCACACGATGCTGGGCGGCAAGCCCAGCTCGGTGGCGACGGCGCGTACCTCGTCTTTGAACAGGTAGCGCAGGGGTTCCAGCAGCTCCATGCGCATCCATTCGGGCAAGCCGCCCACATTGTGGTGGGTCTTGATTTTGGCAGCGAGCCGCGTGCCACTCTCAATCACATCGGGGTACAGCGTGCCCTGCGCCAGAAATCGGCATTCGCCAAGTTCATCCGCATGTTCCTCAAAGATGCGCACGAACTCCTCGCCGATAATCCTGCGCTTCTGTTCGGGGTCTACCACGCCCTTCAGGCGTTGCAGGAACCGCTCGCGGGCATCCACAAAAATCAGGTGGCTGGGAAAGTGGCGCGTAAACAGCTCGCGGACCTGCTCCGCCTCGCCCTTGCGCAACAGCCCGTGGTCTACAAAAATGCAGGTTAGTTGCTCCCCCACAGCGCGTTGCACCAGCGCCGCTACCGTACAGGAGTCCACGCCCCCGCTTACCGCACACAGCACCTTCTCCTGCCCCACCTGCCGGCGAATCGCCTCAATCGTCTCCTGCACAAAGTTCGCAGGCGTCCACGAGGGGCTACACCCACACACGCCGTATAGAAAGTTGCGGAGCAGATTCATCCCGAAGGGCGTATGCGCCACCTCAGGATGGAACTGCACCCCATACAGATGCCGTCGGCGGTCGCCCATCGCGGCGACAGGCGTGTTCTCCGTCTCTGCCAGCACCTCAAAGCCCGGCGGCGGCTGCAACACCATATCGCCGTGGCTCATCCAGCAGGTCAGGTGATAGTCCAGCCCCGTAAACAAGGGTTCGCTCTGCACCACTGTGAGAAGCGTGCGCCCGTATTCACGCTCCTGCGAGGGTTGCACTTCGCCGCCCAGCAGGTATGCCATCAGCTGCTGCCCATAGCAGATGCCCAGAATAGGGATTCCGAGCGTGAAAAGTTCGGGGTCCACGCGCGGCGCGTTCGGCTCGTATACGCTGGCGGGTCCGCCGGAGAGAATAATCCCCTTCGGCTGGCGGCTCTTCAGGGCGGGCAGGGGCGTATCATACGGCAGAATCTCGCAGAAGACATGGCACTCGCGCACGCGCCGTGCTATCAGCTGGGTGTACTGACCGCCAAAGTCCAGTATCACCACCTGTTCGCGTACGCCTGCGGGCGCGGAAGGGGCTAACATATTGGGGTACATGATACCCGATGGCGCGGTGAAACTCTACCCCTCGCCATCGGATCGCCCGCTACTCGATGTTCAGCCCCTGAATGTAGTCGCTAAGCGCTTGCTGGGCATCGGCAATTTGCTTCTGCAGGCGCTCGATGCGCTCGCGCGCCTGTTCCATCTCGCGCTCCTGCTGGGTCAATTTTTGCACATACTGCTTATACAGGTCAGACGCGCGGTCTAACTGCGCCATGTTCTGGCGGATGCGCTCCTGATCGCGCTCGATGGACGCAATCTTTTGCTGCTCGCGTTGCACTTCAGATTGCAACAGGGCAATCTGGCGTCGCCGCTCGATAATCTCCTGAATCGCCTTGCGCATCGCCTCGGAAGGGCGCGCGTTGCGCAACACGAGCTGCAGGCTATCCATATCGGCGGTCAGCAAGGCGTAGGTCTCCGACACCACGCGCTCCTCGCGCACTTCGAAGGTGTCGGTCTGATTCGCGGCAAGCACGCGCTTGAAGCGATAGAAGTCGCGCGTGCGCTCCTCTGCAGAAGGCTGAAGGAGCGTCCACTCGCCGTCGTAGGGTTGTTCCACCAGCACCGTGCGCGGCTGCGTGCCGCGGTTGCGCAGGGTGTAGCGGGTGGTGCGAAGCAGTTTCGTGCGCTGTTCCAGCACGCCCCGTACAATTCGGGTGGTCAACACCTCGCGAATGATACCGCCAGCGTCCACACTCACCTCCACATCGGTGTCCAGCGCGTAGGTGAGAATGCGCACACCCTTCGGCTCCACCGTATCCATGAGAGCGTCGCCCCCGTAGGAGTCGTCGTAATAGACTGTAACGGGTCCCTCCATCAGGGTGAGGTTGGTGGAGTTGGTGAGCCGCACGCCGAAAAGCGGGTGCTGAGCGTTTCGGCGCGGGTTATACAGGGAAACGGGTTCCGCCTCTATGCTCTGGTTGATGACGGGAAGCATCGCCGACTGCTGGCGTCGGATGGAGACGGGGGTCTGCACGCGATATTCGAACAGGGCGCCTGCGGTTTGCCCCTCTGCCATTGGTTCGAGGCTCTCTTCCATCGCTTCGCGCGCCTCGCCCAGCGCCAGCGGACGCCCCGCGGCGCGTGGCATAGCTTCCGGGGCTGGCGCCGCGCCTGTTTTCATCAGGTCCGCTTCCAGCGCCGCCTGTGGAATCTCTGGCATAATCCCCACATCTAAGCGTGGGCGGTACTCCGGGCGCTTGATGTAAATCGGCTCGTACAGGTTCTGGATGAAGCTCACAGGCTTCCCCGACACCACTGTAATCTGCACATTCTCCCAGTCTTCGTCGGTGGTGTTCTCCACAATCGCCCAGCCCTGCAGCAGGGGTTTGCCCTCGCGCGGAATCACGAGCCGATAGCTCATCTTCCAGAGGGGCATTTCGGTGATGTAGCCAATCAGCACGCGCCGCTGTCCCCTGCCTGTGAAAGCCAGTTCCAGCACCTTGCGGTTGGTGTCCAGCCCGCTTGCCAGCGCGAGCAGGGCGTTCTCCAGCTCCTTTTGCAGGCGCTCGTCCAGCACCCGAAAGCGCGAAACCTCGCTCAGCGCTATTGTCGTGATGCCTTCGCCTGTGAGCAGGTGGAGCAACGGCTCCGTGCGTGTTTGCCCGCTCTTCTCGTCGCGCACCGTGCGCTCTTCCACGCTCAAGACGGTTCCTTTGATGGCACTCTGGGTAAAAACTTCCACAGGCACGCCGCGCAGGCGCTTGAGTAGCTCCGCACGGGAGGGATTATCTGCAATATTAATCGCGTAGGAGCTCAGCACGCGGTTCAACGGGTCGCGTGTGGTGTATTGCACGGGTTCAATCCGCCCGCCGTCGAAGTCCACCAGCACCAGCGACTTGAGGATGTCGTTCATCTGGGGTTCGCGCAGGCTGAGCTGGATTCGCGCGTTGCCGTTGACGGTTCCTGTTCGTTCGATGTAGCCGACGCCGCTGCGGTACAGCACCACCCGCGAGACGGGCAGGTCTCCCTGCGCCAGCGCCGTCGCCATGCACATCCCTATGATAAGTAGCCATCCTGTTCTCATGGTTCCCTCCTGAGTTGGACGCTCGGAGGGGCATGGCGTTGCACGGTTCAGGCGTTCGCACTCACGCTTGCTTCTGCCTCCTGCAGGCGTTTGCCCAGCACAATCCGCGTTACCGCCGCCACGCTATCCCCCGGCGCCAGGTCAATTAACTTCACTCCCTGCGCGATGCGTCCTGTAACGCGCAGGTCGCTCACGCGCAGGCGGATGCCCTTGGCGTTGGCGGTAACGAGGATGAGCTTATCGTCGCGCTCCACCACTTCGGCAGCGACCACCTTGCCCGTCTTGCGTGTGATATTCATCGTGAGGATGCCCTTACCCCCCCGCGACTGCACACGATACTCTTTGAGCGGCGTGCATTTGCCAAAACCGTTCTCGGAGACCACCAGCAGGTAAGCGTCGGGCACGACACGACACGCCGCGACCAGCGCATCGCCCTTGCCGAGTCGGATGGCAATCACGCCGCCCGCCGCACGGGAACGCACAGGCACATCGGTTTCGGGAAACCGAATTGCAAAGCCATCGCGCGTCACCAGCAGGATGTCGTCGTTGCCTGTGGTGTGCAACACCCAGCCGAGCGAGTCGCCCGCCTCCAGATCAAAGGCGTTCAGCCCGTTGCTACGCAGGTTCGCGAACTCGCTGAGCGGTGTGCGCTTGATTTCGCCCCCGCGTGTAATCATCGTGAGGTAGCCGGGCGCGTCAAAATCACGGATGGAGACGGTTGCGGTTACCTTCTCGTCTGGCTGAATGTTGATGTAGTTGATAACCGCAGTGCCCCGCGCCTGACGCGAGGTTTCGGGAATCTCGTAAGCCTTGAGCCGATACACGCGCCCGCGGTCAGTAAAGAACAGAATGTAGTGGTGCGTGCTGACCTGGAAGAGGTGTTCCACCTCGTCCTCTTCGCGGGCGGTGGTGGCAATCACACCCTTGCCGCCGCGCTTTTGCGAGCGGTAGGCGTCCAGCGAGACGCGCTTGATGTAGCCGTCGCGCGTAATCAGCACGAGCGTCTCCTCTTCGGGGATGAGGTCTTCTTCGGAGATATCTTCTGCCTCGCGGGCAACGATACGGGTGCGCCGTGCGTCGCCGTGCTTCTCTTTGAGGGCGCGCAGCTCGTCTTTCATGATGCTTTCCACCATACGCGGGTCGGAGAGGATATGCTCCAGTCGTGTAATCTCGCGCAGCAGCCCGCGATACTCCTCGGCGACTTTTTCCTGTTCCAGTCGCGCCAGCTGACGCAGTTGCATCGCCAGAATCGCGTCCGCCTGCAACGCGGTCAGCCCGAAGCGGCGGATCATCTCGCGCCGCGCGACCTCGGCGGTCTCGGAGCTACGAATCAGGCGAATAATCTCGTCCAGAAAGTTGAGCGCAATCTGCAAGCCTTCCAGAATGTGGGCGCGCGACTTGGCGCGGTAGAGTTCGTAGCGGGTGCGCCGCTCAATCACCGTGCGCCGATGCTGGAGGTAGTGGTCCATCAAATCCAGCAGGCTCATCACGCGCGGCACATTATCCACCAGCGCCAGCAGAATCGCGCCGAAGGTGGTGCGCATCGCCGTGTGCTTCAACAGCGTGTTGAGCATGCGGTTGGGGTTCACATCGCGGCGCAGTTCAATCACCACGCGCATGCCCGTGCGGTCGGAGTAGTCGGCAATATCGGTGATGCCCTCAATCTTGCCCGACTTGACCAGCTGCGCAATCTGTTCAATCAGGCGTGCCTTGCTCACCTGATAGGGCACTTCGGTAATCACAATCGCGCTTTTGCCCCCATCCAGCGGTTCAATCTGGGTTTTCGCCTGCATCACGATACTGCCGCGCCCCGTTTCATACGCCTGTCGGATGCCCCGTGTGCCCAGAATCAGCCCCCCTGTGGGGAAGTCGGGTCCGGGCAGCAGCTTCATAATCGCGTCCAGCGAACAGTTGGGATGCTCCAGCCGATAGATCAGTGCGTCCACTACCTCGCTCAGGTTGTGCGGGGGGATGTTGGTCGCCATGCCGACGGCGATTCCGCTCCCGCCGTTGCACAGCAGGTTCGGGAAGCGCGCGGGCAACACCGTCGGCTCCTCGGTACTCTGCAGATAGTTGGGCATCCAGTCGACGGTTTCCTTCTCGATATCGGCGAGCATCTCCATCGCAATCGGCGTGAGGCGTACCTCGGTGTTATGGTTGATGAAGCCGTTCGCGACAAACGAGTGGCACTCGCTCTCCACCCGAATGGAGTAAACTCGCTGGATGCCCGCTTCTTCAATCGTCGCAACGGGATCAAAGAAGTAGCGGTTTTCCACGAGGGCGCAGAGGAACTCAGCGTCTTCGGGGCTAAGTGCCTCCAGCAGTTTCGGAAGCGCGTCGGTCAGGCGGCTGAGGCGGTCAAAGTTGTGTTTACCAAGCCATTCGCGATGGCGTTGGGCGACCCGTCGTACATACGCGCTCAGGAAGGGCACTTTGTCGCTCTTGGAAAGCACCTTCCCCGAGAGCGACTCGATTACCTCTGCAAGGGCTTTGCTTTTCGCCTGTGAAAGGAAGCCGATATGGCGCTGGTACTTCTGCAGATCCTCCGCGCCCGCGATGATGAGCCGATAGGTGCTATTCCGTTTCTCTTTATACAGACGCGCCACGATGCCGAACGCGAGGAGCATCACCTGCACTTGCGCGAGCAGGCGGCGGCTGGCAGACACAAGGCTGACGCGCATCAGGCTCCGCCCGGAGCGCTCTACCGCGCCGTCTCCCTCAAACAGTGCCCGCAGGAAGGCAGCCTGAATCGCCCGCGGCGCCCGCAGAATCACTTCCGGGACTGCCCGCTCTGACGAACGCCCCTGCAGCCCCAGGTTGTTCAGAAACCGCACCACCTGCTGGCTCACCACCTGCATCTGCCAGAAGGGGCGCTTGCCGAACCCAACAGGCTCGCGTAGCCACTGGTGCAGGCGACAGTCGGGGAAGCTCTGCTGCCAGCATCGGACAAACTCCGTCGCGAACTCGCCCGGGGTGCAGGTGAACTCTACACGATCCGAGCCAAGCGTGCCTTCGGCAATCAGAGCGCCCATCAGGGTCGCCAGCGCCTCATCCAGTTGCCGGGGGAGGCTATACTGGCGCACACGCGAGCCTTCAGGGAAAGTCAGGTGATATGGCGTCAGGTCCACTGGCTCGGCGGGGTCTTCGCTTTCACCCCTGTCAATCACGAGGTAATCGCCCACCTGCAGGCTGTCAAGCGTTTTCCACGCCAGTCGGGGCTTGCCTTCGGAATCCGCGAGGCACACCAGCACAGGGTGGTTGGGCGTGCCCTGAATCTCATAACCGTAGCGCGTGCGAATACGAAGAGTCGGGTGTTCCCCACAGTCAAACCAGCGTGTGGCTCGGTTCACGCGCCCGCCTGCCGAGCGCACAGGCAGGTCAATCACTTCCGACTGCGCGAGCTCTGCTATCGGGATGAGACCCTGTGGGGTACGCACCAGCGTTTCGCCCGTAACGCAGTAGCGCATCGCCGCCGGAGGATCGCCGTCAATACTCCCGAAGTTCCCCTGACCGTCCACCAGGGGGTAGCGCATGTTGAAATCCTGCGCCATGCGCACTAAGGTGGGGTAGACCACTTCTTGACCGTGCGGGTGATAGTTCGCGGTGGTCTCGCCACACACTTTGGCGGATTTGGTGTGCGCCGAGTCGGGCGTCAAGCCCAGCTCGCGCATCACATAGAGGATTCGACGCTGAACGGGTTTGAGACCATCGCGTACATCGGGGAGCGCACGGGCAATAATGACGCTCATCGCATAGTCGAGGTAGGAGCGTTTCATCTCCTCCTCGACGGGAACCTGGCGCACCTCGCGTCCTATCGGCGTACTCATCGCAATCAATTGTACCCGATGGGCGCGGGCATCAAAGATATGGGGGCGTCCTATAGCCTGTGGTTCATCTCAGTAGGGCGGTTCCGCAGGACCCGTGTAGCCACACATCCCCAATCGAGGCGAGTTCACCAGCGGAAAAACCCCCTCCAGATACTCTTCAAAACTCAAGTCGTCATCCCCAATCGCCTCCGTGTGTTCCCGATAGTGTGCCTCCCTGCAAGCATCGCAGAGGTGGACTATTTCGTCCGTTTCAGCAAGGCACTCCGAACACCACCACTTCGCTGGCTGACCGCAGCGGCTACACTGAGTATTGGGCATGCAGTTGCGTGCCATCAGAGCGATTGGGTGAGGGGTGGTGGGTTTGCCCTCACGCACAGCGACCACCGTTATCAGGGTCTCGGAAGAAGTGCCGTAATCGTAGATGTGCAGGAGCTCGTCAGTCTCATCGAAAACTTCCTGAATGGGGAGCGATTTCTTCACTCGTTTGCCATGCATAACTTCGTGGAAGTCGCTTAGATGGTTGCAGCACTCCAGCCAGATGGCACGCAGGTACTTATCCAGCTCTTTCAGGGTGCTGGAGCCTCGCATCTCCAGATGGAGCCAGAATTCGGGCAGCCAGGCGTCCTCCACAAACAGGTGATACAGGCGCTCAGGGGCAACTTCCTTTTGCTCTGCCTGCTGGATGACCTTCCGCCTCGCAGAGCAGCTTATGAGATGCTTTGCCATACGGCTCCGCTCCACCTCCGTGTGGCAATACATACACACGCCTTTAGACTCGTTGCGCCGTTTTCGCATGCTCTGCCTCCCGCAATAGCTTGTCAGCCAGATGATACCCGACCTTCGGAGGCAAAGCGCATGCCTTCATACTCCATTAGGGTCAGAATCAAGGCGCAGGCGTGGGCTGGTAATGGACTACATGCTCAAACGCCCCTTCGCCCGAATCTTCTTGAGGAGCGGGGCGAAACTCTATTTGGATACCCTCTGTGATGAACCATGATTCCACGCGCTCGTTGGCGGTGGTCACCACAACGGCGTGGAGCGTGCCCGACGCCAGCGGGAAGGTGGGCACGAGTTGCCACTCTTTAGACGAATTAGCAACGGGGCGTTTCCCTTTCAGACCTCCCGATAACGCCGCGGAATTACGGGCAGTTTGGGATCAGCCACTGGTTTCGTGTGCCATTGCAGCTCCTTGCAACGCACCTCAAACCACGGGTCGTCGTAAAACCCCAGAAACTCCAGCCGCAGGATAATGCCACCAGAAGGTGTCGTATCGAGCTCAAAGCGGTACAGCTCGTATTCCCATATGCCGTCGCCCTTCGTTGTTTCGGCGATGCGTCGCAGAGTCGTGCGTGAGTGGGGCGAGAGCGAAGCCTCGCGGAACACCAGCGTCAGGTCGTAATAACCCATCAGCAGATGCCCGCATCGGAGCGTGAGCTGGAGCGTGCGCGTTTTGCGCTCGTAGACCGCTTCTACCAGCAGCCCGTCGTCGACGCCCTGCAGGTTAAGCAGTTCCAGTGCGTGTTCGGGGAGACGCCCGCGCAGGCTCTCGTGATGGCGTCGGCACGCCTCAAAGAACGCCCGCCATGCGGTCAAATCTTCATCGTTGTTCGGCTTGCGGATTTTCATCGCTAAAACCCATACTCGGCGGGGTTCACGGGGTCGCCATTAATGCGCACTTCGAAGTGGAGGTGGGGTCCTGTGGCGTAGCCCGTGCTGCCAACGCGGGCAATCGTCTGACCGCGTTTGACCTCCTGCCCCTCGCTGACCAGAATCGCCGAGCAGTGGGCGTAGAGCGTCGCCACGCCGCCTCCGTGGTCAATAATCACGGTGTTGCCATAGCCGCGAATGTAGCCTGCGCCCACCACCACGCCATCATCAGCGGCACGGATGGGAGTCCCGTGCGGCGCGGAGATATCAATCCCCGTGTGCATACGGCGCACTTTGAAGATGGGATGCACGCGCATGCCGTAGCCGGAGGTGATGCGTCCGCTCACGGGGCGGATGAAGCGTCCTGACCAGCGTTTGTCGGCGCGGGCGCGCCCGGCGCCTGTCTCCATCAGCGCACGCAGGCGTCGGGCAATCGCCTGCGACTCGGCTTCCAGAATTGCCAGCTGACGCTCATAGAGCGCGCGCTCTCTGGAAATCGCCTCAAGGGTCTCTTTCTTCTCCTGCTGGGCGTCTTTGAGCTCCTGCTCCTCCGCCCGCAGGTTGGCTTCCAGTCGGCTGATGCGTCGCACCACGGCGTCCATCTCCGCCTTCGCTTCGGCAACGGCTTGCTGGTCGGCGCGTACCTGATCCAGCAACTGGCGGTCGGTTTTGACAATCTGGCGGAGGGCGTAGCTGCGGCTGCTGAGCTCCTGTAAATTGCGTGCGCCCGAAATCAAAGTTAGCACCGAGATACTGCGGTACTTGTAAGCGGAGCGGAGCCGCTGGGCAAGCAGTTCGGCACGACGCTTGAGCCGTGCTGTGAGCACTTCCAGCTTTTTCGCCAGCTCCGCCTGACGCTTACGGGCGTAGGCGAGTTCCGCGCGGGTCTGGCGCAGGCGTTTGGAAACCGAGGCAATCTGGGCGTCCAGTTCGGCAATATCGCGTCGGACTTTGCGCTCCTGTTGCTTCTTTTCGTTGATGGTGGAGCGGAGCGCTCCCATTTTGCCCTGAAGCGACTGGAGCTGGCTCTGCAACTGCTGACGCTGTTGCTGCTTATCGGCCTGGGGCAGCCCCCCCATCAGCAGGGTCAGCAGGGCAACGACAATTGCGATTCCGCGCCATCCTCCCATCAGGGAGAGTATACCCGCTGACCCTGCGCTATGGGTAGTGTTCCCTCCCGCGTTATTTGAGACTCATCAGGTTCTGCGAGGCGCGAAGCACCTCTTCCGCACGCTTGAGGAACTGGTCGGATTCTTCAATCGTGATGCCCAGCACATTCAGCACGCGGGTATCAAAAGGTTCGGGCGGCGCGTCAGGGTTCATCATATAGCCCAGCTGGTTGGCGCAGTAGTCGGCGTACTCAATCAGAGCGCAGGCGCGGTCGCCCGTCGCCAGCGACTGGTGATGCGCCCGAATGAGCGCGGCGATACGGGGCGGCAGCTTCCACCGTTCCACCAGCAGGGCGCCCACCTCTTCATGGGTGAACCCGAACAGCTCTTTTTCCGCCTCATGCACGGGCATGCGCCGATGCACCACCATATCGTACAGGTCGCCCATCCAGTCGGGCAGTGCCGAGCTGATGACCAGCTTCCCCACATCGTGGAGCAACCCCGCCGTAAATGCTTCGTTGCGCACGGGGGTATCAAACACGCGCGTGCCCGTCTGGGCAATCAGTCCCACCGCCATCGAGTGCATCCACAGCCCGCTCACATGGGGCGTGTAGCCAATCAGCGCCCGCTGAAATAGGGGGTAGGTCGCCGCAATCAGGGCTAAATTTTTGACGGTGTTCATACCCAGCACGACCACCGCTTCCTCAATCGTGCCCACCTGGCGGCTCATGCCGTAATAAGCCGAGTTCGCCACCCGCAGCAGGCGCGCGGTGAACCCCTGGTCTTTCCCAATCTCATACGCCAGCTGCTGCGCATGCACATTCGGGTCGTCCGCCATCTGATAGACCTGCATCACCACTGCGGGGAGGCTGGGCAGGTCCTGCAATTTGCCAATCAGCTCCTCTGCCGATGAGACGGTTTTGAGTGTCGTTGCCATCGTCAAGTTCCTCCTCAGTGCGACTGCAAAGGGGTTATTCCACAGGATGGGGGTGGTTTTTCCATCGCTTTGCGCTGGCTCTGCAGGCAGGAGTTCTGTTGCATGTGTGGTATAGAACGACTATGCCCACGGAAAAGGAACTGCGCGACGCCTTGCAGAGCTACCAGTCTCCCACAGAAGGGGTTCGTTTGTGGCGCGTACTGGGCTACCATATGCTGAATAACCCTCTTCCTGCGCAGGAGATGGACGAACTTCCTGCCTCTGCGCGTCAGCACATCAAGGAGGCGTTTCTTTTGGGCGATGTGCGCGATACCCTGCGCCTCTATCACCTGCGCACCCATACCGCCCGACGCACGCATCTGCGCCAGATCATAGAACCCCTTTATCGACGCTACCCGCAGTACGAGTTCCTGTTCGTGGTTCAGCCAGAAGACACCTCTGAACGCACGCTGCTGTTCGTCCACCCGCGCCCGATACTCAAAGACACCACAGGGCGTATCACAACGGTCATCCGCACGCTCCCAATAGACCCAAATGCCCCCACCCGAACCGACCTCGAAATCCTGATGGCGCTGGCTACCGTTCCCGATGTGTCACCCGAAAACCTGCGCCAGCAAGTGGAAGAGGCTTTCAATGTTGAAAAAGTCACCGACCGCTTCTTTGAGGCATACAGCCGGCTCTTTGAGCAGGCAGTGCGCCAGATTGAAGGCATCCCGGACGAAGAAGCCCGACGCCAGTTCGTGCTAAAACTCTTCAACCGCCTGATGTTCCTCCGCTTCCTGGAGCGCAAGGGCTGGTTACGCTTCAACGGGCGCACTGACTATCTGAGAGCGCTCTGGGCAAGCCACAGTAGCGCGGGTATCCTGCCCGCGAACACAAACACACACGGGCAAGATGCCCGTGCTACGACAGCGGGCGACTTCTACGCCACGCGCCTCAAGCCCCTCTTCTTCGGCGGGCTGAACAACCCCCAGCACCGCAACCTGATGCGCATCAATCAGGGCGGGCTGCTGACCGACCTCATCGGCGAAGTGCCCTACCTCAACGGCGGGCTATTCGAAGCAGACGAGCAAGATAAACAGGAAAACATTCGCGTGCCCGACGCGCTAATTGGCACGCTCTTGAGCGACCTGTTCTACCGCTACAACTTCACCATCACCGAAAGCACGCCGATGGAGGTGGAGGTCGCCGTAGACCCCGAAATGCTGGGCAAGGTGTTCGAGGAGCTGGTTACGGGACGGCACGAATCGGGCAGTTACTACACCCCACGCCCCGTGGTGGCGTTCATGTGTCGCGAGGCGCTCAAGAGCTATCTTCAGTCCGCCACGCGCGAAACGCCCGAGGCGATTGCCCAGTTCGTCGACGGGCGCGACAGCAGCCGCCTGCGCGACCCCGAAGCGGTGCTGAAGGCTCTCAAAACCGTGCGCGTATGCGACCCCGCCTGCGGCAGCGGCGCCTACCTGCTGGGCATGCTTCAGGAACTGCTGGAACTGCGCACCATCTTGTTTGAGCAAAAGCACCTCGACCCCGAAACGCTCTACCAGCGCAAACTGGAGATTATCCAGAACAACCTTTACGGCGTGGATATAGACCCCTTCGCGGTGGAAATCGCCCGCCTGCGCCTGTGGCTGAGCCTGGTGGTGGACGACACCCGCCACCCGCTGGACGACCCCGACGCCGATGTGTCGCTGCCCAATCTGGATTTCAAAATCGAGGTGGGCGACAGCCTCACCGCGCCCGATCCACAGGGTGGGCAACAAGCCGATATGTTCCGCCGCCAGCAGATTGAAGAGTACGAGAATCTCAAAGCCCAGTACCTGCGCGAACACAGCGACGAGCAAAAACGCCAGCTCCGCGAGCAGATTGACGCGCTGCGTGAGGAAATCCGAGTCTGGACTCACGCGGACAAACCCGTGCAGGGCTTCGACTGGCGCGTGGAGTTCGCCGAAGTGTTTCGAGAGGGCGGCTTCGATATCATTCTGGCGAACCCGCCCTATGTGCGACAGGAGCTCATCCCGAACAAAGACATGCTCCTCAAAGCCTATCCCGATGCCGCCGAAGGGCGCTCCGACCTCTATGTCTACTTCTACGCCCGCGCCCTGCAGCTGCTGAAACCGGGCGGGATGCATGTGTTCATCTGCTCCAACAGCTGGCTCGATGTGGGCTTCGGGGGCAAGCTCCAGAAATACCTGCTGGAGAACGCCCACATTCTGGCAATCTACGACAGCGCACTGGAACGCCAGTTCGCCAGCGCCGATGTGAACACGATTATTTCTATCCTGCGCAAAGGACGCCCTGCGGAGAACGCCATCACGCGCTTTATCCGCCTGCAGGGACCTTTTGAGTCGGCAGTCGCCGACCCCAGCCAGCAGCGAGTGATCGAGAAAACCCGCGCCGAGCTGTGGCAGGAAGGGCTGGGGGAGGAAGGGCGCTACACCGGCAACAAGTGGGGCGGCAAGTACCTCCGCGCCCCCGACATCTACTTCACCATTCTGGAGAAAGGACAGCGCTACAAGGTGTTCCACTGGCAGGGCACACCCGTGATTGTGGAGGATATTACAGACATGCTGGAGGAGTAAGATGCGGTATACGACAGAACAAATTCGCGAGATTCTGAGGCGTCTGGATAATCAGAGAGCCTGCGAACTGGGCGAATCCGTCGCTTACATCCGTGAGCGCGGGATTGATGCCCTCCGCCACGAAGAACTCATCTTGAGCTATGTACGCAAGTTCGGGCGCATTACCAACCGCCAGGTGCGCGAACTGCTGGGAGTGGACATATATAAAGCCTCACGCATACTCAAAGGACTGGTCAAAGCAGGTAAACTCAGGCGGATTGGTACAGGGGATAAAAATGCTTCCTACGAACTCGAAGGGCATGGATAAAACTGCCTACAACATAGGGCGACTCAGTAGCCCGCTCCCTGGTGTGGATGCAACAAATTGCTTGCACGCGCAACATCGCTTTGGTTGCAAGTGCAACATTCTTTTGCAAGTGCAAACAACGGGATACTGCCACGCAACTCTGGAGGCAACAAACTGAGGAGGCACGCCATGCGTTTCAGCGACATCAAGCACAAAATCGTTAACCCGATGGGGTTTGAGAGCCTGGAATCCCTCCGTCAGGCGGGCTATCGCGTCGTGCGGGAGCGCGACGGCGACCGCTACTTCCTGGCACGCGCAACCGAACTCCAGCCCCTGCTGGTCAAACTGGGCGAGATTGCCGAGGTGCGCCGCGGCTTCACCACAGGCGCGAACGAGTTTTTCTATCTGGAACCTGTCGGGAAAAGCGTGCAGGAAGTCGTGCAAGAGGCGCAGAAAAACCCTGAAACCCCCGTCCGCGTCCGCAACGGCGCAGGCTGGGAAGGCGAAATCGAAGCCGCATGGCTCCGACCCGTCATCAAAAGCCCGCGCGAACTCAAAACCCTCCTCGTGCGCCCCGAAGACCTGCGCTACCTCGTCTTCATGCCCCCCGACGATGTGCGCCACGCCATCGACAACGGGCAAACGCCCCCGCTCGACCAATACCCCCACGCCAAAGCCTACATCGAATGGGGAGTCTGGCAGGGCTACCACCTGCGCCCCACCTGCGCCAGCCGAAAATGGTGGTGGGATTTGGGAAATCGAGAAGCTGCGTTCGTCAACTGTAACTATTTGCTTGATGATCGTATGCGCTTTTATTTTTCCCCTAACGGCGTCTATGTAAGCGACAACTTCCAAGAACTGCATGGAGCCGATGTACTGACAGCCGCACTTTTAGGCTGTCCAGCAACACAAATACTCTGCGAACTTGGTGGTAGAACTCCTTTCGGGGGCGGTTTGCTCAAGGTCCAAACTTATGAGGTCGAGACTCTGTTCATGCTGAACCCTATTTGCCTATCCACCAGCAATCGCAGAAAAGTGATTTCCGCCTTCCACCGCCTCAGCCAGCGTCCCATCCGCAGCATCTTCGAAGAACTGGGCTACCCCAAACCCAACAAAGACTACAGCAACATTGACCCCGACGCGCTCACGCTGGAGCAGGTCAAGCAGGCATCGCCCGACCGCTACGAGCTGGACAGTGTTATCTTCGATGTGCTGGGCTTGACCGACGAAGAGCGCCTGATGGTCTACCGCGCCGTCGTGCAACTGGTCAAAGACCGCTTAGTGAAAGCAAAAAGCGTGTGAAGCGGGCAGGAGTCGGGCGCTTCATGACGAATCGCCTCCCCCTGATGAGCGCGCAAATTCCCGACCTGGTAGACAACAGGCGCGTAACGCAATACACCTTAGGGGAAGTGCTTTCCCAGACGCTCCGGCAGGCTCCTGCCCCCGTCCTCTGGATTGCGACCGCCTACTTCAATCTGGACGGGCTGGAGCAGCTGAACGGCGCGATTCAGCGCGTCAGCGAGCTGCGCCTGCTACTGGGCAAAGAACAGGAGCAGAGCTTCGTGCTGACCGAGCGACTGGCGCGCGAACTGGAACGCCATTTCGCCCTCATTCACCCCCAATCCCAGCAAAAGGTGGATCGCTGGGTCGCCTTTCTTCAGGACGAGCGGGTGCATATTCGCCGCTACACGGAGGGCTTTCTGCACGGCAAGGCGTATCTGGTGCTGGGAGTTCCCCTGATTGACGCGATAGGCGTCGTCGGCTCCTCCAACTTCACGGGCGCGGGGCTGGCAACCAACACCGAGCTGAACGCTGTCCTCAAACAAACCAGCGCCGTGGGCGAACTGAAAAGCTGGTTCGAACGGCTCTGGAGCCAGAGCGCCGATTACAAGGCGGAACTGCTGGCGTTGCTCCAGAATTTCACCTGCACGCTCAGCCCCTACGAGGTGTATATCAAGGTGCTTTATGAGTCGTACCGCGACAGGCTGGAAGGCGACCTGCGCGAGCAGGACGGCAAGCCGTCGCCGATTGCGCTGGCGGACTTTCAGCGCGACGGCTACCATGCGGCGCGCGAGATACTGGAGCAGTATGGCGGCGTGCTGATTGCCGACTCGGTCGGGCTGGGCAAAACCTATCTGGCGTTGCGCCTGCTGGATGACTACGCCTACCAGCAGCGCCAGACGGCGCTGGTCATCTGCCCCGCCGCCCTGCGCGATACCGTCTGGAAACCCCTGCTGGAACAGCACGCTATCCCGCACCGCCTCGAAAGCATGGAACACATCAGCCAGAGCGACACCCCCCTCGACGAATTGGCGCAGTATCCCATTATTGTGGTGGACGAGTCGCACAACTTTCGCAACCCTGGCGCGAACCGCTGGCGTAACCTGTTTGAGATTGTGCGTCGCGTGCGCGCCCGCTATCCCGACCAGTTCCGTCTGATTCTGCTCACCGCCACGCCCGTCAACAACTCCGTGTACGACCTCTACCACCAGATTCGACTGCTCACGCAGGACGATAAGGGATACTTCCTGGCGTCGGGTATAGAGAACCTCGAATCCTACTTCCGCAAAGCGGACGAGGACCGCGAGACCCTTTACGAGTTGCTGGAAGCCGTTGGCGTGCGCCGCAGTCGCGTCTTCATCCGCAAACACTACCCCAACGCGGAGATCGACGGGAAGCGCATCTCCTTCCCCCAGCGCAACATCCACAGCGTGAACTACAACCTGCAGGCAGTCTATGGCGACAACCTCTACCGCCAGATTGCCAGCGCGATTGAGAACCTGAACCTGGCGCCCTATCAAATCGATTCCTATCACCGGCAAGTGGTGGGGCATCGGTTCAATCTGTTCGGAGCGGAATGGGGCAAGATAGAAACGGCGCTTCGTGATGCGGGGTTAGACGCTCAGGCGATTGCCGAGCTGCGCAGGCGTCTGGGCGAGCAGAGCGGGCTGGTGGGATTACTGCGCGTGCTGTACCTCAAACGCCTCGAATCATCGGTGGAGGCGTTGCGCAACTCCCTGCGCCACCAGCGGGAGTTCCAGAAGCGTTTTCTGGACGCCCTCCAGCAGGGCAAACTGCTCACCAGCAAAGATTACCGACGCCTGCTGATGCTCGAAAGCGCGGACGATGAGGCAGAGGACGACTTTCAGGCGTTCCTCAACACGCTGGAAAACATCGACCCCAGCCAGTATGACCTCAACCTGATTCGGCAGGCAGTCGAATCCGATTTGCAGGTGCTGGATGGATTGCTTCAGGCGCTGGAGCGCCTCAAGCCCGACACCGACGCGAAACTGCAAACCCTGAAAACGCAGTTGCTGGGCGAACTGCGCCATAAAAAAGTGCTGATTTTCTCCTATTACAAAGACACCGCGCGCTACCTGTACGACTACCTGTGCCAGCAACTGACAGCGGTTCCGATAGCCCTGGTCAGCAGCGAAACGCGCATGGACGAGCGCAGGCGCCTCGTGCAACGCTTCTCCCCCCAGTCGAACCGCTACGACCTCAACGGCGAGCCAGAAATCCAGATTCTGATTGCCACCGACGCGCTCAGCGAGGGGCAAAACCTGCAAGATGCAGGCGTGATTATCAACTACGACCTGCACTGGAACCCCGTGCGCATGGTGCAGCGCATCGGGCGCATCGACCGAATCGGCTCCCAACACGCCACCATCGAGGTCTACAACTTCATCCCCGAAGACTCGCTGGAAGACCTGCTGGGTTTGATGGAGCGTCTGCGCACGAAACTGGACGCCATCAACCGCACGGTAGGACTGGACGCCTCCGTGCTGGGCGAAGCGCCGAACCCGATGGACTTCAACACGCTCAAGCGCATCGCCGAAGAAGACCCGCAGGTGCTGGACACGCTGGAAAGCGAGAGCGAGCTGACCATCGGCGAGTTCCTGCTGGAAGATTTGATGCAGTTTTTGAAGAGTCTGGGCGAGGAACGGCTCAGCGCGATTCCACTGGGGCGTGGCACGGCACGCTATGCGCCTGCAGGCGTGCCCAGGGGCTTCTTCGCCGCCTTCCGCCATATCCAGACCGAACGCCACTACTGGCTGTTCCAGACGGAAGACGACAAGTACCTCACGCGCAAGCTGGAAGCCATCCGCCCCATCCGATGTACGGCAAGCGAGCCGCCTGCGCCGCTGCCCGATCCTGATAAAACAGAGCAAAAGCTCTTACAGATGCGCACCTATCTGGTGCAGCAGATTACCCGTCAGGCGCACCAACCGACGGAGTTACCGAGATTGCAGAAGCAGATTATGCGACGCTTGCAAACGCTCCCTCCCTCGGGTCCGCGAAACGAACTGATCGGGTATTTCTCCAAACCCCTTCCGCAAACCGCCCTGAACGAGTTGCGCCCCTGCTGGCAGAAAGCGCAGGCGTTAGCGCCTGCGGAGCTGCTCAGTGCGCTCAAACAGTTTGCCAACTCTCACCCTCACCTGACCGTACAGATAGAGCGCCCCTCCGAGGTCAAGCCCGAAGACCTTGAATGCATTGCGTGGATGTGGGTATTATAAAAACTATGTTCCAGGATGCACAGCAGGCGCGCGATTGGCTGAAGGAACAGGGCTACCCCGTGCAGGAGTCGCTTATCAACAGCCCACCCCAGTTGAAACCCAGCGCTTCCAAGCATATCAGTGAGTGGATACCACTGGTCAAAATAGAAACCCCTGATTACGCACCGTTTCACATCTACTGGGTTCGCTTCAAGCAAGAATGCGGAACTGGAGACCTGCGGTATGTGGTGGACGCTTACCTGAAGAAGTACCCGCAGGTTCTGACGCTTTTTATCGGGAGTCACTATCGAAAAGGCAAATGGGGGAGCCTGCTCATGTGCCCCGAACCGCAGGCAAAACACTGGTATCACGCCTGCGTTACGGATGAACTTACCCCACGCAACGAGCGCCTGCTCAAAGCGCTTCAATATAACCCTGCTGAGCCAGTGGAAACGCTCTGGCGGCGGGTCTATCGGACCCTGCGAGGTGAAACGATGAACGCACGAATCAAAGAAGCCTTCGAGAGCTTTATCATGGAGCTGGAGAACATCCGCGCCGAGATAGACGCCGAGATTCAGCACGCGACTCAACACGGAGACTATATCAAAGTGCAGGAACTTGCCCGCGAAGCTGAGCAGCTCAAGGAGCTGATAGGCAAAGTTCAGCAATTGAGGGCTGGCAACACAACGGTCAATTCCACCACGAAGTCCGCCCGAAGCACGCGCGATAATGAGGACGCTACCCCAAAGAAAGCCTTCATAATTCCCCTGCTTCAGGCGCTGGTGGATTTAGACGGCGAAGCGCCTAAGCGAAAGGTTCTTGAACGGATCCAGGAACTGACGAAAGACCAGCTCAAGCCTGCTGATTATGAGGAGCTGCCTTCTGGCGGTAAAATCCGCTGGAAGAGTAAGGTGACTGGGCTCCGCAACAAACTCATTAAGCAAGGCTACCTGCGTGCGGACACACCGCAGGGCATCTGGGCAATCACGGACAAGGGGCGCCAGTATCTGGAGCAGCTGAAAAACAGTTAGAGTTGCTCTGTTGCAAGGATACTTATGTCGCTTTCCTGGCGCTGGGGTTTCGCCACGTAGGGCGCGGCGACCGCGCCCCTACGCATACGAGTAGGGACGCGGTTCCCGCGTCCTGACGCATCGAAGCCTACCCTGCTGCCAGCCGCCTCAACGCCTCGCCCTCCAGCTTATAGGGAACCCATTCCGTCTCTTTGGGGGTGGCGCCAAGCCGGTGGTAGAACTCAATCGCAGGCGTGTTCCAGTCCAGCACCTGCCACTCGATGCGGTCATAGCCATGCCGAAGCGCCTCTCGCGCCAGATAGCGCATCAACGCCAGTCCAATTCCCTGCCCCCGGTACGCAGGCAAAACGAAAATATCCTCCAGATAGAGCGCAAACTGCCCGCGAAAGGTGGAAAACACGGGATAGTAGAGCGCATACCCGACCGCCTCTTGCCCCCTCCACGCCAGCACAGCGCGCACGGGCGAGCCTTCGCGAAACAGCGCCGCGCGTAAATCCGCCTCTGTTGCCTGAACCTGATCCAGCCGACGCTCGTACTCTGCCAGCTGGCGAATCAACTCCAGCAAAAGCCCCACCTGATCTGGCTGCACGGGCTCAATTCGCACTTGCATACCGCTGTTATACCCCACACCAGCAGGAAGGCACGCCGCACCCACGAAACATAATCTCGCTATGAAACAGGACATCTGCTGGTGGACGGTGGCGGGGCGCGTAGACCCGAAGCGACTGATTGCGGAAGCAAAACGAATCGGCTATGTGGGCTTCGAACTCGTGCCCGAACCGATGTGGGACGCTGTTAAAGAGGCAGGACTCCAGATTATCACCCACGGGGGGCACGGCACGATTGAAAACGGCATGAACGACCCGCGCCAGCACAGCCGTATTGAGGACGAACTCAAAGCGAACATCGACAAGGCGGTCAAATACGAGATTCCCATCCTTATCTGTTTTTCGGGCAATCGGCGCGGGCGCCCCGATGAGGAAGGGATCGAGCATACCGTCGCGTGCCTCAAGCGTGTCGCCCCCTACGCCGAGCAGAAGGGCATCACCCTCGCGCTGGAAATCCTCAATAGCAAGGTAGACCACCGCGATTACATGTTCGATAAAATGAGCTGGGGACTGCGCGTGGTGGAGCTCGTCAACTCGCCGCGCGTGAAAATCCTTTATGACATCTATCACGCCCAGATTATGGAGGGCGACATCATCCGCACCATTCGCGCCCACCACGACAAGATTGCCCACTATCACACAGCAGGCAACCCTGGTCGCAACGACATCGACGAGAGCCAGGAGCTCTACTACCCTGCGATTATGAAAGCCATCAAAGAAACAGGCTACACAGGCTATATCGGGCAGGAGTTCATTCCCAAAGGCGACCCGATTGCGGCGCTCCGACGCGCTTACGAAATCTGCAATGTGTAAAAATAAAGGGGCAGGTGTGCCCTGCCCCAGAAGGAAGGAGTGATGATGCGCCTTTGAAGAGCCGTTTACCGCTTGCGGCGTCGGGCGAGCAGCCCCACCAGCCCTGTGCCAAGCGCCATCAGCGCGCCCGGTTCGGGAACCATCGCCAGATCCTGCCCGCGCATGGAGCCGCTGCCCGTAGCACGCAGGTAGAAATAGTAATCGCTCCCTGAGGTGGTGCTGGCAAGTAGGGTCTGCGCGTAGCCTTTGGCAGTCGCGTCCGCCGAATACTTGAAGTTGCCCGCGTTCAGATTGTCGGCGTTCCCGTAGGCGTGGTCATGGGCAATCTCCCACATCGCCAGCTGGATGCCCGCTCCCTTCGTGTTCAGGCTGGAACCTGTCAGGAACGAGTCGCGCTGAGCAAGCAGTGCGCCCGCACGCCCGCGAGCCAGCCAGACCTCATAAGTGTAGTTCTGATTCAGGCTCATCCAGTGATCCAGGTCTACGCAGTAGGCATAGTGGAAAGGAATCGGGTTTGTCAGTGTGGAGGAGGTAATCACAATCTGATACTCCCCTGCTCTCACATTCAGCGTGTTGCTGCCATAGAGGATCTGCGTGTTAATCGCAGGCTGTACCTGCGTAATTTTGAGCGTGATGGTGCCCAGAAGCAGCAGCCTGTCGGCGTAGAACTGGTTATCACTGGCGTGAGCGATGCCGCTGATCCCCATCAGGCTCATCAGAGCCGTACTCCAGAGTAGTGTTTTTCTCTTCATAGACCAACCTCCCGTTGCTGGATGTTGCCCTAATTCGCAACCTGCGTGCCAAAGGGGTCTTATAAGGCTGAGGGATTTACGGGTTTGGTGTAAATCCTGTCAAGTTTGCATGGGGGATTCGGTATAATACCTGTTCGGGAAAGCGATGCGCAAAAAATCCAGAGCAGAAGCTGTTACCCTGGAAAAAGAAAGCGTCAAAAACCTCTTGAGGGCGCTCATGCCTGAACTGCGCCGTGTCTATCGAGTGCGCTCGTTAGCCCTTTTTGGCTCAGTGGTTCGCGGTGAGGCGCGAGCGCGAAGCGATATCGACTTGCTGGTTGAGTTTGAGGACGCCGATTTCCCTGTCAGCCTGCTGGAGTTCATTTCGCTCCGCAATTTCCTGTCCGATAAACTGGGGCGCCGCGTGGACCTTGTGGAAAAGCAGACCCTGCGCCCTACTTTGCGAGAAAGAATCCTTCGCGAAGCGGAGTCCATATGAGGCGAAGCGTTGAGGAGTACCTTCAGGATATTCTGCAAGCAAGTCGGAATGCCCGACGCTTCGTAGAAGGTCTCACCTACGAACAGTTTGAAAGCGACATAGAGAAGGTCTATGCCGTTTCGCGAGCCTTGGAAATCATCGGCGAAGCAGTGAAGAAAATTCCAGCGCCCCTCCGCAAACGGTATCCTCAGATAGACTGGCGGAGTGTCGCCGGCATGCGTGATGTGCTTATCCACGGCTACTTCCACATAGACCTCCGTCGCGTTTGGCAAGTAATCCAGCAGGACCTAACTCCTCTGGAAGCGGCGGTTAGTGAAATACTCCGTGAGGTACGCGAATCCAGGGGCGGCTCCGACGAAGAGCAGTAGAAACGCATCTGGGAAAACGGGATGGCGCCAACAATACGGTATACTCTTGCCGATGCGGTGGCTGGGGATTATCTTTCTGTGTTTGGGGTTCATAACGGGGTTCGGGCAGCCGATAGAGCGGATTCCGAACCCTCGCGCCACCTACGGGGGCTGGGTGGTGGACATGGCAGGCGTGTTGAGCGAGTCCCAGAAAGCGCAACTCAATACGCTTATCACGCAGCTGGAACAGGAAACAGGCTCCGAGATAGCCGTTGTGGTGATTCGTAAAACGCAGGGCGCCACCCCCAAAGAGTATGCCACTGAACTGTTTAATCGCTGGGGCGTGGGCAAGCGCGACGCGGATAACGGCGTGCTGATGCTGGTGGCGCTTCAGGATCGGCGCGTGGAAGTGGAAACGGGCTACGGGATGGAAGCGATTCTGCCCGACGGGCTGGTGGGCGCGATTCTGGATGAGGCGGTTATCCCCCACTTCCGTCGGGGTGATTACGCTGGAGGGATTATTGCAGGCGTGGAGCGCATAGCCGAAACGATTCGCGCCGCCCAGCAGACGGGAGCCTATGAAACCCCTGCACGCCCCTATGCCCAGCCCGCACCCTCGTTTGCGCCTCCCACCTCAAACCCGTTTGAAGAGCCTTCGCCCATCACTCCTGCGCTGGTGATGACGCTCTTGCTGCTGGGAGCAGGCGGAATTGCGGTTGCCGTGTTCCTGCTACGAGAGCGCCCGCCCAAATGCCCCAGCTGCGGCAAACCGATGCGCTTGCTGGATGAACAGGCAGATGACGCCTTCCTGAACGCCCTCCAGCGCAAAGAGGAGAAACTCGGCAGTGTGAACTATCTCGTGTGGCGCTGTGAGCCGTGCGAAACCTTTGAGATTATCCCGAAAGTGGCGTGGTTCACCCCCTATTCGCAGTGTCCGAAGTGCGGCGGCTACACCCTGCGCTCCAGCACGCGGCTGGTGCGAGCGCCCACTTACACCCGAACAGGGTTGGAAGTGGAAGTGCGCCGCTGTCTCAACCCGAATTGCGGCTATCACGACGAAGAGGAGCGCGTCCTGCCGAAGCGCACGCACGATGACGACTGGTGGGTTGGCTCCACGACAACCCAGAGCGGCTCGTGGGGTGGCTGGTCAGGGGGAAGCAGTTCAGGAGGCTGGTCATCGGGTGGCGGCTGGTCGTCAGGGGGCGGGAGCTTCGGCGGCGGGAGCTCCGGCGGAGGCGGCGCAGGAAGGAGCTGGTAAACGATGGACAAACGGCTGGACCCCGAAAAAGCGCAGGAAGTGATTCAGGAAGCGGTACGCCTGCAACAGGAACACGAGTCGGGCATTCCGCAGGCGGTGCTGGAAGCCAGCGCCGAAGAGATGGGCGTAGACCCCCAGCATTTGCGCGAAGCGATTCGGCGCGTGGAAGAAGCACAGGCACGCCGCGCGCGGCTCCGAATGCAGATTCTCATCGCCACAGGGGTGCTGGTGGGGCTGTTTCTGCTGAACCTGCTCTATAGCCACTCGGTGCTGAACCGGGCATGGAGCGAAGTGCGCTATTACCGCGCGCAGGTGGAAAATGTCATCCAGCGGCGCGAGTCGCTGATTCCGCGGCTGGAAGCCCTGAGCCAGCAGGTGAGCGCCCAGCAGCGCGCGCAACTGGAAGCCCTGATTCGGGCGCTCAAGAGCAACCCCGAACAGGCGCAAGCGCTCGTTTTACAGCTCCAGAGCGACCCCGCCTTCCGCAACGACTGGATGCTCTCGCGCCTGATGGACGAGATTGCCGGCAGCGAGAATCGGATCGCCGTAGAGCGCAAGCGCTATCTGGAAGCCGTGGCACGCTATGAGCAGAAGGCGCGCCAGTTCCCGATTAACCTGGCGCGCCCCATTCTGGGATACCCCAAACAGGTGGAATGAGCGCTACAGGCGCGTCGCCGACGAGCCGACCTCGCTCAGATACCAGCGCCCATCCGCATACTCGAAGGTGTACGATACATAGACCACCTTCAGCATGCCCGTGGCATCGTCAATGTAGCGATGCTCGCCCCGCACCACCAGCTGGTTCTCGCCCCGCTTCGTGACGCGATAGAAGCTAATCTCTTCGGTCTTAATCACGCGCAGGGCGTCGCGCGTCATCTCCAGATAGTCTTCGGCAGGGAGCGAATAGGCGTACTTCCCCTCCAGATAGACCGCAATATAGCTGTTGGGGCGTACATAGCGCTCGATGAACTGAATGTCGCGCAGTTTCCAGAGCGCCCGCAGGTCGCTCAGAATCGCCTGACGCTCGTCGTGGTTGCGCGGCGTGCGATCCAGATAGTAGGGCGTTTCCACATAGACGGGCACTTCCACATAGACCACGCGCGTCGGGGGCAGGTACATTACCCGATAGACTGGAATAAACGGCGGACACGGATCATAGTACCAGTAGGGCGTGTAGCAGACACGGTAGGGCACGGGCTGAATCACATAGTAGCGATACGAGAAGCGGATATTCCCAATACGGTACTCGATCCAGGTTTCCGCGCCGTAATAGTCGGGATATGGGTTGATAATAATAAACCTGTCGTTGCTCCAGCGGCGGGAATCCAAGCCCTCTGTGCGGCGCACCAAGCCAGGCAAGTAGCCGCGGTCGTCGATGGGCACGGGGCGGTTCTGGGGCTGGGGATAGGTCAGCAGGGGCTTGCTGTTAATCTCCACCGCTTTGGGGTTCTGCAGCACCATGCCGTCGGAGCGTCCGCGCTCCTGTGGGGCGTTACTGGGGCTGGTTTGCGAGGGCTGAGTGCGCGACTTTTTGCGGAACAAATCGTCGCTGCCACCACCGTTATTGTTGCTGGGCGCGTTGTTGGAACGGTTGTCGTTGCTGTTCTGGCTGGGGGTGGGTTTGTTGCCGCCGCGTCCTTCCGATTTGCGCACCAAGCCCCCCAGATCATCGGCGGAAGCGAGGCTCCACGCCAGCAGCGCGACGATGAGCCATAAAGAGCGTTTCATGGGTCTCACCTCTGAGTTTATTATACCGCATTTATAAGACGCTTGAGAACGGCGTTTCGTTTCAAAACACCCACTCGGCGGTTTCGGGGTTGGCGCGGAGGCGTTCCCACTCTTCGTCAGAGACGGGGCGCGGGCGGTCGCGTTCCGCATCCACCACACAGAGGAACCCGAACGGCTCCTCATAGGGGTTCAGCCAGCGATGGGGCACATCGGGCGGCACATAGACGATATCAAGCGGGCGCATCTCAAACACGCGCTCGCCCACCAGCGCCTTGCCCCTGCCCCGCACCGCAATCACCAGGTGAATATGCGTGTGCTTCTCCAGGCTGGAGTAGCCGCCCGGTTCAATCTCAAAGTAGCGCAGGGCGAACTGGGCAGGCACGAGGGGCGGGCGTCCCAGATCAAAGCGCACAATCCGACGCCAGCCCATCCCGCGCTCCGTGCCCGCGTTTTCTTTATACTCGCGAGCCATCAAGCCCTGCCAGCGAAACGCCCTGGCGTCGAACGGGATGTGCAACCGTTCCAGCGCCTGCTGCAGCGCTTCGCTGGCAACCTCTACCTTCCACTCGTTCATAGGCTCACTCGCGCTGGCTTTTCGGACGAGTCCGCCAGCTCCCACAACAGTCCTAAAATCGTGCGGGTGATGCGCGCCATCTTCTCGTAGTCTATCTTATCCGGGTGGTCCGAAGGGCGGTGATAGTCTTCATGTAAGCCTGTGAAGAAGAAGATGGCGGGAATCCCCTTGCGCACGAAGTTCACATGGTCGCTCCGGTAATAGAGCTGCTCCGGGTGATTTTTGTCGTCGTACATCGGGTTCAGCTTGAGGTTCAGATACTGGCTATTGACCCGTTCCAGCACCTTGCCGAGGTCGGGGCTGGCGACGCGGGGTCCAATCACATACACCTCGTCGGGCGCTGAGAGGTCTTTGTTGCGCGGGTTCGTGTCGTTGGGCTGGCGGCTCCGCCCAATCATATCGATGTTGATGTTCACGACAATGTTCTCCAGCGGCACGGTGGGGCGCTCTGTAAAGAGCCGCGAGCCGAGCAAGCCCTTCTCTTCCCCAGCGTACCAGAGGAACAGCACCGAGCGCTTGGGTCGGGGACCTGTGGCGAGCGCTTCGGCAAGCTCCAGCAGGGCAACAGAGCCTGAGCCGTTATCATCCGCGCCGTTGTAAATCGTATCGCCGCGCGAATCGGCGCGCCCAACGCCTACATGATCCAGATGCGCCCCGATGGACACAAACTCATGCTTCAGCACAGGGTCGGAACCTTCCACATAGGCAATCACACTGCGCGCGGTGGCGCTGGTGGTCTGCACCTCCAGCTTGACGCTCAGTTGCTTGCGCTGACCGAGCGCGAAGGGAGGCACGGGGTCGCCCATCTCCGCCCGCTGGATAATTTCTTCTGCAGAGTGCGCTTCGCCCGCGAAAATGAGGTTCAGCAGCTCCCGCGAGGGCACAATCAACGGCACGGGGGGCGCGTTCGCTTCCAGTTCCACAATCGCGCGGCGCTGGCTCCAGAAGCGCGCCAGGCGGTCAATCCGCTCCATGTCGTTGGGGTCAATTCGGAGGATGGCAACCGCGCCGTGCTTAAGAGCATTCTCCTCCGGGCTGACCCAGCCTGCTTCGCGTGCTTTCTCAAGCCCCAGCTCCTGCACAGGCTTCGGATAGCCCGCATGCACCACCATAATTGCGTCCTGCAAATCCAGCCCTTCGTAGGGGTCAATCCCTTTGCTGGGGTTAGACCAGCCGTTGCCGACATAAACGAGTCGGGCAGTGGTGTTCAGCGGCACCGCCCGCGCGACGAACCCCTCGCCGTAGCGGAAGGCGCGTCCGCCAATCTCAATACGGCTCTCGGCAGTCTGCACGGTGGCGGTCTGGTAGGTCATCGTTTGATAGTAGGTTCCGTTCTCGCCTGCTGGCTTCAGCCCCCAGCGTTGCAGGTGGGAGACGATATACATGCCCGCCAGCTCCAGCCCGCGCGAGGGGGTATCGCGCCCCTCCAGCGCATCGGAGGCGATAAACTCCAGATGGGCGCGCAGGTCCGTCGGCGTAATCGTTTCGGCGCTATTCATCCATGTGGGGCGATCCGCGAACGCCAGCCCCCAGCAAAGCGCGATTAATCCCAGCATTAGCCCGCGTTTCATAGGCAATAGTGTACCTGATGAGGTATAATCCAGCCACCACAGCGGGGAGTCCACAGGAAAGCCATGTCTGCCGATAATGAGGGTATGCTTCGGGAGGTTCGGAAGATGACGGTGTGTCCGAAGTGCTTCGCCGAGATTCCAGACACGAGCGTGTTCTGTCTGGAGTGCGGCGCGCGCATTCGGGAAGATACGACGGACAGTTTGTATGCGGAAGGCTCCGATCGCGAGGTCTACCCCGAAATCGCGCGGGCGAACCTTCTGCGCATGAAGGGTGAATACGAGCAGGCGATAGAGATTTGCTTGAGCATTCTCCGCCGGTTCCCCAGCAACGAGACGGCGCACGCGCTTCTGGGCGACATTTACGCCGATCAGGGCAAGCTGGACGACGCCATCCAGTGGTACGAGCTGCTGGTGGAGCTGGCGCCGAATAATGCCGTCTACAGCGCGAAGTTGATGAATCTGCGGAGCATGCGGGCGGCACAGGTGGCGCCCCCACCCCCTGTGGAGTTGCCGGATACACCCCAGCCCGTGCGCGCGCCCGCGCCGAAGGTGTGGGTCTACGCGCTCTTTTCGCTGCTGGCACTGATTCTGATTGTCGCGGCGTTCGTAGCGGGCTTGCGGTGGAATCTTCAACAAGCCCAACAGGCGTCCGAAACGCCCAGCACGCCGAAGCCTGCTGAAAGCGCCGTGGTGCCGCCGCCCTCCCAGCCTGTACAATCCCAACCGCCCGTGAGTGTGCCCCCGCCGCCTGTAGAAACAGGCAACCTTGCCACCGGCATGAGCGAAGGGGAGGCGCGGCTGGCGCGGGTTCTCAGTCAGCAGCTCAAGGGGTTGCCGGTGTGGTGTACCTTCGATGTGCTGAGCCAGCGCTGGCATGTGCGCATCCGCCTGCAGGGAGGCGCGTTAACCCGTCCCCGCATTATGCAGGAGGCGCTGGCAACCGCGCGCGCCTTCTTTGAGCAATCCCCTACCGCAACAGGGGTGGTCATTACCGTTCTCGTGCCCTCCAGCACGGGAGGCGATAACGCCGTCTTCGCGGCGGAGATTCCCCGTGAGGTGGTGGCGCAGGCGCCCGCGGAACTCACCGACGAGCAGGTGGGGATGCTCTTCCAACCGCTCACAGTCTGGTGGAACACCACGGTGGGGTTGTAATCACACCCCACCGACCTGCGCCGCGAGCATGTTCAGCAACCGACGCCGATAGTCTAAATACGCCTCCTTCTCGCGGCTGTAGTAAACATGGTTGCTGAGGAAAATCGCTGCCATCTCCACCTGCGGGTCAAACAGAATCAGCGTGCCCGTAAAGCCCGAATGCCCCACACAGCGCGTGGGGAACAGGTCGCCCCGCGGTAGCAGCGGGTTCGGGTGTGCGAATAGCCCCAGCGTGTGCATCGGCGGCTTTTGAGAGGAGTTTATTGCCTGCGGCGTCAAAAACGCCTGCACCGAATAGTACGAGAGGAGCGGACGCCCGCCGCCCAGAATCATCCGGGCGAAGCGAATCAGGTCGTCCAGCGAGCCGAACAGCCCTGCATGCCCCGCGACACCGCCCATCGCGTGCGCGTTTTCGTCATGCACCTCGCCCGTGAGGATTTTGCCGTTGCGCGACTCGGAGTTCGCTGTAGGCGCGATTCGCTCTTTCCAGTCATCTGGCGGCAGGTAGCCCGTGCTTTGCAAGCCCAGCGGCTCGGCAACCTTTTTCTGGAAGAGTTCGGCGAGGGAGCGTTCGTAGACCATCTCCAGCAGCGCGCCCATCAGGATGTAGCCGAGGTCGCTGTAAGTGTAGCCCCTGCCTGGCTGGCGCTCAAGCGGCGTTTCCAGCACCGCCTGTAGCACGGCGTCGCGCCCCTGCGCCTGCTTGAAGAAAGGCTTCCACGCGGGCAACCCTGCCGTGTGGGTGAGCAGGTGTTTTATCACAACCCCTTTGAGGTGCCGTGCGTTCGGGAAATAGCGATTAACAGGCGTCTCGAGGTTGAAGCGCCCTTCCTCAATTGCCAGCAGGCTCAAGGTGGTGGTTGCAATCGGCTTGGTCAGCGAGGCGAGATCGTAGACGGTGCTGGCGCTGGTGGGCGCTTTGGCTTTCGGATGGGGCTGCCCCCATGCCCCCTGAAATCGGACGCGCCCGCCCATCAGCACGGCACAGACCGCGCCCGGGAAAATCTTCTGCTCTATCGCCTCCTGCATCAGCGCGTCTATTGTGCGTTCCATGCAGGCGATAGTATACCTCTTGCGTTTTTTTCACGAGACCCCGACTTGACTTTTTGCCTCGCGCGGGTGGAGCACCCACCAGCTCAGCAGGCTGCCCAGCGTCAGCATCAGGGCACAACCGATAAACGGCGTGCGATGGGCAGGGATGACCCAATCGCCCAGTGTTATCTGGGCATGCTCATACAGCACACCACCCAGCAGCGCGCCCAGAATACTGCCCAACCCCTGCGCTGTGCCCGCCGCGCCCAGAATCACCCCGCGCCGTTCGGGGTCTATCTCGCTCAGTTCCGCCATCCACGCCGCGAAGGTCAGCACAAAGCTCAGCGCGCCCACACCCGTCGCCAGCAGCACCAGCAGAATGGGCGGCTTGCCCGGCAGCACCACGGTCCACAACACCAGCGCCGCGCTCATCAGCCCCAGCCGAATGCTCCGCACGCGCCCGATGCGGTCGCTCAGCCTGCCCAGCGGCACGCTCAAGCCCGCAATCAACAGCGCAGGCAACACCAGCCCCAGCCCGAACATTGTCTCGCTAATCTGAAACTCGTCCATCGCATAGAGCTTCACCAGCAGCATAATCAGCCCCATACCGAAAAAGACCACGAACGCCAGCAGCATGTGTCCCGGCGCCCGGCGGATGGCGCTCCAGAACGCCCGAAGTGAGAAACTACTCTCCCCCAATTCGGCGTGCCCATGGGGATGGGGGTTTGTTTTGCCGTCATGCGGGTAGAACCGCCACACAATCAGGGTCGCCAGCGCGAACAGGCAGGCGACCAGATAAAACGAGGCGCGTTTTGTGCCTGTGAGGTCGTTCGCCAGCCCGCCTGCTAAGGGTCCCAGCGCCACTCCTGACATGTAGGTCATGTTCAGAAAACTCATCGCCCATCCGCGGCGCTCAGCGGGCACTGTGTCGCCAATCGCGGCGTAGGCGGCGGGCCAGAGCATCGCTGCCCCCAGCCCGTCCAGCGCACGCAAGAATAAAAAATGAATCGGATGCTTCGCCAACAGCGTCGCCAGCGCCGTGCCCACGGTAATTAAGGGACCCAGCATCATCAGCCGTCGGCGTCCCAGTCGGTCGCTGAGCATCCCCATCGGCGCACGAAACAGCGCCTCCGTCAGCAGGAACACCGAGCCGACCGCTGTGATGGTGGACTCCCCCAGCCCCACCACCTCCCGCAAATAGACGGGCATCGCCGAGATGTTGAGTGTTACATACCCCAACTCCGCGAAGCCCGCCATCACCACTAACGCCCAGAACGCTGGCGATCCCTTCACGCTAAGCGGGTATTGTACCCGATAAAGCAAAACCGCCCCTGTTTCAGGCACAGGGGCGGTTTCAGTTCGATTCAGGCGCGTGTTTAGCGTTTGCGGCGGCGCAACGCCAGCAGGCTCGCCAAACCCGTACCCAGTGCAATCATGCTGGCAGGCTCGGGCACCATCACCTCTATCGCGAAGTTGGCAACGGGATTGCCGCCAAACCAGAAATACTCAGCGCTCCCAATCGTGCCGTCTCCGTTCTGATCCCAAGCAAACAAATCCTGGCTGGAGCCGATTGTCGGATACGGGTTCGGCGACATCACCATGCCGAAGAGGTTCACAGGCGCACGCACGCCGATCCAGAGGTTCTGCTTACCCGCGAGGAACCCAGGACCGCCCGCCACTTGCAGCTGCGACAAACCGGTGGGCACGCTCGCGAAGTTTGCAGTGGCAAGCAGGTTGCCAACCGCGCCTGTAACCGGGTCCGCATCGTAGACGACCACATCGATGCTCTGTGCGGCTCCGGAGTTGTTGAAGACCACCACATTAATCTGTTTCACAGGCAGGTCCGTGGCGCGCACGATGTCATCCAGCACAAGGCGGTTGACGTTTCCTGGGAAGTAGAACTGATACCCGCCTCCAGGGTCGTTGTCGTAATCGAACACATTCGCAAATGCCGACAGCGCTAACGCGCTGAACAAGCCAAGAACTGCTATCTGCCGTTTCATCGCTTTGCCCTCCTGTCACTTAATGACTCCAAAGCTGTCCAAAAGCGGACAGCCCTGGGGCGGAAAAGGCGTGATTCACTCCTTTCGCAATCCGCATAAAGAGTATAACTCAATTCTGGGCGGAGTGTGCCTCGTAAAAATGACAGTTTTTGTGGCGGCACCCTGAGTTTTCAGGGTCAACAGGGGGCAAACTGCCCCGTTGTTCGGAGGGGAACAATCCGGTGTACAGGAGGCTCACTGGCTTGACGGTTCCTCACACACCCAGCCCTCGGCTCAATGCCGCCCCATCCAGCAGCGTGAGGATGCCAGAGCGGCTAACCAGCTCCTGTGCTTCGGGCGTGATGCCCTCGCCTGCCAGCGCAGGGTAAGCGTCCACCCCACATCGGCGCAGAATCGCCACCCGTTCCCGCGCCCGCGCCACATCGTCCACAAATAGCATCACAACTCCCAGACAGCCCCTCAGCAGGAAATAGGCCTCGCTCGCCCAACAAAATCCTTATGAATGGATTCGGGAAGTCTTTCCTCTGCCAGCTGGGGATTGGTGTTTCGCTGCTAAGTGCATGGGCGTCCCCCCGCGCCGACACACCCCCGCTTTATGACCCCACACGCCCCGTGATGGAGCTGGGGCGCGACTATGCTGTGTTGCAATATTACACCGCCGCACCCTGCGAAACGCGCGTGCAGTTGCGCGAGAGTAACCTGCCCGCCACCGCGTGGCGCCCGCCCAATCTCAAAAAAGACCTCTGGAGCGCGCCCACCGTGCGCGAAGTACGCGGCGCGCCCGGCAAACGCCTCTATCACCGAATCCGCCTCACGGGGCTGAAACCGGGCACGCGCTACTACTATCGGGTGTATGACCCCGCCTATCGCCCCACGGCTGAAGAGCGCCGGTGGGGCGCCAGCCCGCCATGGCGGCGCGAATACGCCTTCGCCACGCTCGCCCCGCAAGGCTATAAGACGATTATTCGCCTGCCCGTCAAAGTGCTGATTATGCCGAACGTGGTGAATGTGCAGTCCGCGTATGCTGACCCTGCCAACCCCGCCCCACCGCCCCCTGCTCTCACCCCGCAACAAATTGCCCGCATTAAAGAAGAATACGCCATCGCCGCCCGCTACTTCTGGGTTAATTCGGGCATGCGCCTGTGGGTGGACTTCCATATCTTCATAGACGATCGCTGGCAACGCTGGGGACCCGAACCGGAGAATGCGCAGGGTTTCTATAAAGGACTACCGCTCAGCCGTGCCTACGCCGGTGTGGATTTCGCTCCACCCGGCGGAGGCGCGTTTACCATCTTAGACACGAAAGACCCCCTGCGCACGAATCTGGAACCCGTCTATGAGGAGAAACCCTACGCAGGGCAGATTGAGCAGGCGTTCCCGCGCCGATGGAACCCCCAGAGCCGCCAGTGGGAGTTTTACAACAGCGGCGGCGGTACTCTCGGCGTGGACGGCTTCCCCGACGGCATCCCTGCACGGAGCCAGTTCCTCGGCGGGGGCGACACGGCGTGGCTCGTCACGCACGAGTTTCACCACCAGATGGAATCCTACGGCGCGTTTTCGCTGGCGAACCGAGAAGATGAGCGAATTGTGTTCAATCACCCCGAACCCCGCTATCGGCGCACGAACCCCGACGGCTCCACCAGCCAGAACGCCTGGAACACTGCAGGACGCCACGGCGAACACTGGAATGTGATGGCGTACTGGGACCGCACGCTCACCGATGTCCAGTGGCTCCGATTCTATTTTGGGGAAGCCATCACCGTGCGCGACGCTGACGGCGACGGCTTCCCTGACGACGACCCGCGCCTGCCCTTAGACGAAAAACGCTTCGGCTCCGACCCGCGCAAACCCCGAACCGACGGACAGATCAGCGACCTGCAAAAAGCGATGCTCAGCACATGGGCGCCTGCCCCGCTCCAGAACACCTTCGTCAAACCTGCCTTTCAGTCTAAACGCCCCAACCCACGCAACCCCGACAGCGATGGCGACGGCATCCCCGACGGAGCAGACCCCTACCCCCTCTACCCCTGGACGCCTCTTATCCCCTACATGCGCGTGCAGGTGGACGGCAACGGCGATGATTGGGACGCCATCCCCCCTGCAGGCGCGCTGAATCAGGATGGGCGCCAGTTGATTTTCAAGCACGCCCACGACGGAGATGCCTACTACGCTCTGTTTCTCGTGCGCGGCGAGTGGGCGCACCTGCATGTCGGCTACGACGGCGAGGGCAAAGGCATCTTTTCAGGCGAAGGGACTTTCTGGCTGGACATCCGCAACGGCGAGCCGCCCACTGTGCGCGTCGCTTCTGGCAAAGCGGAGGGCTTGCAGTGGAAAGCCTCGCGCCAGCCTGACGGAAGCGCGGTCGTGGAAATCAGCGTCCCCAACGGGGGCAACAGCCCGTGGTTCTGGATGGGCGGCGGGCGCGAGATTGGAGTCTCCATAGACCTCTACACCGCTTCGGGCACGGGCTACTCGGTGTACGAGCCGTATAGCCTCTTCTATTGCCGCATGATGGAGCTTGTTGGTGTGCTGCCGCCTCCTGCCGACGCGCCCGCCGAGCTGAGCGCCGGGGCTGCCACCATGCGCTTCACCCCCACTCAGTCAAATGGGCTGGTGATTGGCGCAGGCTGGCGTGTGGAAAACGACGCATGGGTTTACGACGAGCACGAGGAATCGCACCTGCGAATCCCCAACCTCACCGCCACCGAGTTTGACCTCTGGGTGCGGTTCGAGGCACAGCAGGACGGCATACTGGGCGCGTTTCTGCCCACCACGACCGAGATGAACGCAGGACGCGATTACATCGTGTTCGTGGGTGGCTATCTGAACACACGCACGCGCCTGCGCTTGTTTGGCATGGAGGTTGGCGACAGTGAGGTGCGCATGACGCCCGGCGTCCACACGCTCCAGCTCTCCCGACGCAACGGCTGGGTGTGGGCGCTGTTTGATGGCAAGCCCATCCTCTGGGCGCGCGACCCGAACCCGCAGGCGGTTGTGGGCACACTCGCCTTTATCGGCGGCTACAGCGGCAAACAGCGGGTGTACGAGATTCGGGTACGCCTCCCACGCTGACAGGAAAACGCGCCGACCCGCCGAATCATCGGCAGGAACCGATGGATCGCAAGTGGTTAGGGCAGGCGGTGCTGGGCGCACTGATTGTGCTGGGCGTGCTGAGCCTCCTGATTGTGCTTTCGGGTCAGCCGCTCAGCGTCGGCTATGTGAAGATTCTGCAGGGCGCGCTGGGCTGGCCGCCCTCGGAGACGCTCACGCCCCTCGATGCGTGGGACAGCGTACTCCACGACATGACCCTCGTCCTGCTGACAGGGCTGTCGGTGGCGGTGGCGTTGCAGGCGGGGCTTTTTAACATCGGCGCGGCGGGGCAACTGTTGATGGGCGCGATGGTCGCCTCGTGGGTAGGCGTGCAGCAGGGCATCCCTGCGCCCGTTCATCTCCCGCTGACACTGGGCGCGGGGGCGCTGGCAGGCGCGCTCTGGGGTTTAATACCTGCCCTGCTGAAAGTCTGGCGCGGCGCACACGAGGTGATTTCCACCATCATGTTCAACTATATCGCGCTTTACCTGACCCACTGGCTGGTGATAGAGTATCTGAAAGACCCCGCAGGCGATGCACCGCAGACCGCGCCCGTGCTGGAAACGGCTCAGCTGGCGCCGCTGGGCGCGTTCCTTTCCACCACCTGGGGCTTTGTGCTGGCAGTGGCGATGGCGCTCGGCTTCTGGCTGGTGCTGTACCGCACGGTGTGGGGCTACGAGTTGCGGGCGACGGGCGCGAACCGCGACGCGGCAGAAGCAGGCGGCGCGCCCACACGCCGTCGCATGATGGAATCGATGCTACTGGCAGGCGCGTTCGCGGGGCTGGCAGGCGCAATAGAGGTGTGCGGCGCCTCTGGGCGCTTCTTTGAGGGCTTCCCCACCGACTACGGTTTTGACGGCATCGCTGTCGCCCTGCTGGGCGCGAACAATCCCATGCTGATTCTGCTCTCCGCGTGGGTCATGAGCGCGCTTCGCAGCGGCACCTACAACCTGCACAGCGAAACGGGCGCGCCCAAAGAGATTGCCGTGATTGTGCAGGCGGTGCTGATCCTCTATGTGGCAGCGGTCTACCTGCGCAAACAGCGTGTGGAGGGTTCCTGAATGGGTGAAGTGTTTGACCTGCAGCTGATTAACACCGCGATGCGCCAGTCCACGCCGCTGATTCTGGCGGCGCTGGGCGGGCTGATGAGCGAGCGCGTGGGCGTCGTCAACATCGGCTTGGAAGGCAAGATTCTGATGGGCGCGTTCGCGGGCGCATTAGGCGCGCTCTTCACGGGTTCGCCATGGATCGGGCTGGTATGCGCCATTCTGGTGGGGTTGACCTTCGCCCTGATTCACGCCGTCGCCACGCAGGAGCTGCGCACAGACCACATCGTGAGTGGAGTCGCCATCAACCTGCTCGCGCTGGGCTTAAGCACCTACCTGTTCCGCCAGATTATCGTGCCCCTGGAAGAACAGGGCAAGTCTTCTGTCGTGCAGGGTTTTGCGCCGATTCGGGTGGGCTGGCTGAGCGAAGTGCCGATTCTGGGAGCGCTGCTGACGGATCAGACATGGCTGGTGGTGTTTGCATTTCTGCTGCCGATAGCACTCTGGTATCTGTTGCGCACGACGCGCTGGGGTTTACGGGTGTATGCAGTGGGCAACGATTCGGTCAAATCGCGCACGATGGGCGTGCCGGTGAAGCGTCTGCGCTATCTGGGCGTGTTGCTGTCGGGCGCCTTTGCGGGGATGGCGGGCGCGTTCCTGACGCTGGCGTCGGCTGACCAGTTCCGTGAGAACATGAGCGCGGGGCGCGGATTTATTGCGCTCGCGGCGCTGATTTTCGGGCGGTGGCATCCGATTGGCGCGGCGCTGGCAGCCTTCGCCTTCGGATTTTTCGAGGCGCTCCAGATGCGCCTGCAGGGACAGCCCCTGTTCGGCGTGCAACTCCCCACCGACCTGCTGCTGATGCTCCCTTATCTGCTCACCGTGATTGCGCTCATGGGCTTTCTGGGACGCATGAAGCCCCCGTCGGACTTGGGGAACTGAAAAGCATCACTTCGGCCAGACTGGCTTCCTCAAACAAAAACGACCTCCACACCCAGCGCCGTAACATGCTGGAAGTGCATATCGCGTGTGAGGAGCGGCATCTGGTAAGTCTTTGCAAACGCTGCTATCCAGATATCGTTTTCGGGGATTGGTGTACCCTGTTCCTTGAGGGCGCACTTCAGCTCCGAATAGGCGATGGCTACCGCATCACTGGTGTGCAGGATGGAATAGCCCGACAAGAACTGTATTAGCTGCTGGAGCTGATGATCGGGGCGTCTTGCCGCAAGCGCTCCGTAGTAAAGTTCCCCCAACGCAATCACACAAACGATAAATTCGGCTTCAGTGGGAAGCGTGAGCCTTGTGGTGCCCCGAAGCAGCTCCACAAGCACGCTCGTGTCTACCAGATACCTACCATTCATCGGGATTTACCTGCTCGCAGCCCGTTTCTACAGCGTGCAGAATCGCGTCCGCGTCCTCGTCGCTCAAGAGCTTCCCGCGTGCTTGTAAATCCGCGAGGGGAATCCCCCTCAGGGCGACGCGCTCACTCAGTTGCTGGGCATACTCCAGCACTTGCTGCTGCAGCGGCTCGGGCAAACCTGCAACCACTTCACATATGCGCTCCACAATAACCCCCATCGCAGCAATATTATACCTTCTTCCTGAACCTTGAGAGAACACTTGTATGACCGCTATGCGCCATAAGTAGCCAAATGGGTATACTACTTCCAGGGAGGTTCCTATGGAAGAATTGTTGCAGGACCCGCGGAGCGTAGCGGTGCTCACAGCCCTCATCTTTTTCATCGTGATTTTGCGGGCATCGCTCCGGGTGTTGCCCGAATGGGAGCGTGCCGTGGTGCTGCGATTGGGACGCTTTCAGGCGGTCAAAGGACCGGGCATTATCTTCCTGATTCCCATCATCGACACGGCGCGAATCGTGGACACCCGTATCGTCACGATGAATGTGCCCCGTCAGGAAGCCATCACCCGCGATAATGTGTCGGTGAGTGTGGACGCGGTGGTGCTTTTCAAGGTGATGGAACCCAAAGACGCGGTGGTACAGATTACCGACTACATTCAGACGGCGAGCCTGATTGCCCAGACCACCCTGCGCAGTGTGATTGGTCAGGTGGAGCTGGACGACCTGCTGGCGCGGCGCGACCGTATCAACCAGCAGCTCCAGACGATTATCGATGAACAGACCGAAGCGTTTGGCGTCAAAGTGACCAGCGTGGAGATTCGGGACGTGATTTTGCCGGAGGAGATGAAGCGGGCGCTGGCGCGTCAGGCGGAAAGCGAGCGCGAACGCCGCGCCAAAGTGATTGCCGCCGAAGGGGAATTTCAGGCGGCGGAAAAGCTGGTGCAGGCTGCCCACATGATTGCCCAGCAACCCTCTGCCCTGCAACTGCGCTATCTGCAAACCTTAGCCGAGATTGCGGCGGAGCGCAACTCCACCGTTGTGTTCCCCATCCCGATTGAACTGATGCGCCCGTTCCTGCAGGACAAAACCGACGCCGAATCGTCTAAAGGCTAAGAACTTTACCAGAGACTCTGGGAACCTTCGATGTGCTATAATCTACTTAAGGAACGCCCCCCATGCGGGCGTGCAAAGCACTTATCGAGTTTGTGAGGAGAAACCATGAACTGGGAACAAGCCTATCGGGAGTTACTGAAGCAATACAACCAGGTTAAAACGGAATACGAGCGCACTCTGGAGCGTTTGCGGGAGCTGGAGGCGCAGTCCAAGAACGGTGCCAAAGGGGCTGCCTCGGGCACGCCCGAAGTGGTGACGGCGGAAGTGGCGAACCCTGCCAACTACGAAGCGACCCTCAAACGCCTCGTGCGCCAGATTGGCGCCATCGTGCAGGCGGAAAAAGTCGTGTTCATGCTTTATGACCCGGAAGAGGGCGAGCTGCGCGCCTATCCGCCCGCTTTCGGACTGACTGACGACGAAATCAAAATGCTCCGCGTGCGCGCCACACAGGGCGTCTCGGGCGAGGTCTTCCGCGAGGGCAAGCCCATTATCGTCCACGACGCCATCAGCGACCCCCGCACCACCAAAGAGCTGGTGGCGATGCTCCATGTGCGCAATCTGGTGTGTGTGCCACTCGTGCTGGAAAAGCGCGACGAGGAAAACCGCGTAATTGATCGCCAGACGATTGGCGTGCTGCACGCTTTCAACAAACAGCGCGGCGGGCACTTCATCGACGAGGATGTGCGCCTGCTGGAGCGCATGTCGCGCAACGCCGCCGCCGTGATTGCCGGCATGCGACTCTATCAGGCAATTCTTGAAGAGAAGGAAGAACTGGTTCACACCATCGAGAGCCTGCGGGCAGGGCTGCTGCTCGTCAACCAGAACGGGCGCATCAACCAGATGAACGCCGCGGCACGCCGCGTCTTCGGGCTGGGTCCTGATGTGCTGGGCAAGCCCTATCAGGAGGTCATCTCCATCGATGTGATTCGTAACATGATCCGCCAAGCGCTGGAAGAAGAGAAAGAGGGCGAACTGGTGGAAATCACGGTTCACTACGACAATAAGGAGCATATCTATCAGGTGCAGAACGCCATCGTGCGCGGCGAGGACCAGAAGCCGATGGGCACAGTGATGATTTTCAACGACATCACCGACATTCGCAACCTTGAGCGCATGAAGTCGGCGTTCGTGGCGACCGTCTCGCACGAGCTGCGCACGCCCCTCACTGCCATCAAGGGCTTCATCTCGACCCTGCTGATGGACTCCGAAGACGCCTTCTCACCCGAAGAGCGTCGCGAATTCTACTCCATCATTGATCAGGAAACCGACCGCCTGACACGCCTGATTAACGACCTGCTCAACATCGCGCGTATCGAGGCGGGCGAGTCGCTCAAGCCTGTGTTCAAGGAAGTGGACTTCTACCGCCTCTCGCAGAAGGTGGTCATGATCCAGCGTCAGGCGACCAACAAGCACACGATTATCCACGATGTGCCCCCCGACCTGCCCAAGATTATCGCCGACGAAGACAAGGTAGACCAGATTCTGACCAACCTGCTCAGCAACGCCATCAAATACTCGCCGAACGGGGGCGAAATCCGCGTCAAGGCGTGGGAAGAAGACCCCGACCACATCATCTTCTATGTGTCCGACCAGGGGATGGGCATCCCCAAGGAACACCTGACCAAGGTGTTCGAGAAGTTCCACCGGGTGGACAATACCGACACCCGCAAACAGTACGGCACAGGACTGGGCTTGTATCTGGTCAAGCACCTGGTGGAGGTCATTCACGGCGGGCAAATCTGGGTGGAGAGCGAAGTGGGTGTCGGCTCCACCTTCTATGTGCGCCTGCCGAAAGTGCCGCCCGCCGTCAAGGAAGGCAAAGAGCAGGTTGAGAAATGAGTCGGGTGCGTGTCTCTCTCTGGCGCGATCCTTCCGCGCTGGACTTGCCCCTGCCGGGCTATCAGACCGAAGGCTCGGCGGGGGTTGATCTCTATGCGAATATTAAAGACCCCATCACGCTCCAGCCCGGCGAGCGCGCGCTCATCCCCACCGGCATCCGAATCGCCCTGCCCCCCGGCTATGAGGCACAGATTCGCCCCCGAAGCGGACTGGCGCTTAAATATGGAATCGGCATGGTCAACAGCCCCGGCACCATCGATAGCGACTATCGCGGCGAGATTGCGGTGATTCTGATTAACTGGGGTCAGGAACCGTTCACCATTCGGCGGGGCGACCGAATCGCCCAGCTGGTGGTCGCGCCCGTCGCCCGTATTGAGTGGCAAATTGAAGAAAGCCTCCCCCCCACGGAGCGCGGGGAAGGAGGCTTTGGGCATACCGGGGTTTAGTTCGCTGCCTGAAGCGCCCGATACACATTCAGGCGCCCCGCACCCGGCGCAATTGTGCGGGTTCCATAAGGAGAGTAGGGGTCCACATTCGTCTCCAGAATGGAGCGCAGCTGCTGGTTGGTCAGCCACGGGCTGTTCGACCAGACAAGCGCCGCTGCCCCCGCCACATGCGGACACGCCATCGAGGTGCCATCCATGTACGCATACCGATTGCGATAATAGGTGGAGAGGATGCTCACCCCAGGCGCGGCGATGTCTACCCACGAGCCATACTGGGAGAACGACGCCAGCCGGTCGCTGGAGTCGGTCGCGGCAACGGCGATGCAGTTCGTGTAGTAGGCAGGGTATTGAGGGGTGGAGCTACCGCTGTTGCCCGCTGCCGCCACAATCAGGCAGCCCGCGTTCCACGCATACGCGACGGCGTTCGCCAGCGTCTGCGAGCCACTGCTTCCACCCAGACTCAGGTTCAACACATCCGCGCCGTTATTGACCGCCCAGGTGATGCCGTTCGCGATACTGCTCAGGGAGCCTGAACCCGACGCGCCCAACACTTTCACCGGCATGATCTGCACATAGGCATTGTAGCCCGACACTGCAGGGTTCCACGCCGCGACGCCAGCCACACCCACGCCGTTGTTAATCTGAGCCGCGGCAATCCCCGCCACATGGGTGCCGTGCCCGTTATCGTCGTTCGCGTTGCTGTTATTGCGCAGGGTGTTCCAGCCATAAACCGCGCCGCTGGAAGTCCGACGGAACTTATTGATTAAATCCGAGTGGTTATAATCCACGCCCGTATCAATAATCGCAATGTACACCACTGCGCGCGGCGTCCAGAGGTCCCATGCCCAGTTCGCCTGAATCTTCGGCAAAGCCCACTGCTGGGCATAATAGGGGTCGTTGGGGGTCGCAATCGCGTGGTAGATGTAGTTTGGCTCCACATAGCTCACGCCAGGCAGGTTTCGCAGAAACTCGTAGGCGTCCTTCATAGAGATATGCGGCGCCAGACGCACCACATACGCGCCGATACTGGCGTTATAATCCTGCACCGTGCCCACCAATTCCATCGCCACCTGCGCTAAGGCAACGCCCTTCTCCAGGTCCACCCCAACAATCAGCTCGTTGGGAACATATTCTGCCTTCGGGTCGTCCAGCCACGACGCGACATCTACAGGCTCTTCAGCCACTTGGGCAACGCTTATCGCCCACACGCTCCAGAGGAGCGCAATCCCAAATAACCATCGCATCCGACTCATCTGCTACCTCCTAACAGGGATAGACTTAAATACACCAGTAAACCTGCCGTTCCTGCCAGTGCGCACGGCGATTTTTCAGGTATCCTACTGACTATGCACGGCACTACCGTTTTAGCCGTTCGGCGCGGGAACCAGATTGCCTTTGCTTCCGATGGTCAGATTACGATGGGCGAGGTGGTGATTAAGCACACCGCCCGAAAAGTGCGCTGGCTCTATCATAACCGTGTGCTGGCGGGAATCGCGGGCGCCGCGGCGGATGCGCAGGCGCTGCTGGACCGCTTCGAAGCTAAGCTGGAAGCCACAGGGGGCAACCTGCGCCGCGCCGCCGTCGAGTTCGCCAAAGACTGGCGCACCGACCGCATCCTGCGTCAGCTGAACGCCCTCATGGTGGTGGCAGACAAAGAGACGATGCTGGTGGTGGCGGGCGACGGCAATGTGCTGGAACCCGATGAGGATGTGATTGGCATCGGCTCCGGCGGGGCGTATGCGCAGGCAGCCGCGCAGGCACTGCTGCGACATACCGCCCTCTCGGCTCGCGAAATCGCCGAAGAGGCGCTCCGAATCGCCAGCCAGCTCTGCATCTATACCAACGACCATATCACGCTCGAAGTGCTGGAAACCGGGTAGTCAGGTACACTCATGGCGATGATGGGCTGGCTCAAGCGCAACTGGCGTCTCGTGGTGGGGTTACTGTTGCTGGGCGCGGTGCTTTACCTCATCATTGTTCCCAATTTTTGCGGACGCCCTGTTGCCATCACGCGCCAGATGCGCCCCGGCGAACAGTGGCGCTATACCCTCGTGCAAACCTTTCAGCTCAAAGATCAGAGCGCCCAGCTGGAGCTGCGTATCACCGACACGGTGAAAACGGTTCAGCCCGACGGCAGCGCGATTGTGGAGCGTACTCTCGAGGGCGATCCTGAAGCCATTCGGGCGTTGCGAGAGTATATGCTTCCTTTCGGCGAGCTGCGCGAACGCATGCGCCTGCGCTTCACGCCCGAAGGGGAAGAAATCCCTCTGGAGAACACTGCCATGTTGCTCACCAGCGTGCCCTACGCCTACCCCCATCGCGCCGTTCGCGTCGGCGAACAGTGGGAAAAACTGCATACCGTCGGTAGCATGAAGACCCGCTACCGGTGTCGGCTCACGGGTTGGGAGAGAGTGGAAGGCGCTCCGTGTTATAAAATCGTCGCCCGCGCGGAACCGATGCCCGACTCCCTGCCCCAGATTCAGGGCGAGATTACGGTCTATCTGGACGCTAAGCGCAAATGGACGCGCGCGATTCATGGTAAACTACTTATGTCTGCGGGCAGCCTTCAGGCACACACCACGCTGGAGCTGAAAGGACACCCTGCAGAGGAGGGGAAAACACAATGAGAGAACGACTCTGCCCCGTGTGTCAGGTGGCGCTGGTACCCCAAACGCATCTGGGCATCACGATCGATGTCTGCCCCACCTGTGCGGGCATCTGGTTCGACGCCGACGAGTTGACGCGCCTGCACAATCTGGACCCCGAAATCCTGCCCCGACTCGACCATCAGTACCAGCCGCTGGTGGAGCGCTACGACCCCCCATGGGAGCGGCTCTGCCCCGTGTGCCGGGAGCCGCTCTATCGGTATAACTACCTCTATACCTCGCCCATCGTGCTGGACGCATGCGACAAGTGCGGGGGCACATGGGTGGACAACGGCGAGCTGGAGAAGATGGAGCAGGTACTGCGCGACGCCAAAGCGATGGAAATCCCTCCCGAAGCGAAAGCGCAGGTGGAGCTGGCAAAGATTGAAGCGGAGCATAAGGAAGAAGTCGCCCGTAAGGAGTTCTGGCTGGGGCTGTTCAACTTCATGCGGGCGCGCCCCCGATTCCCTTTCTGAGCCATGCTACCCGAGCGAAGTGTCTACACGGCGATCCTGACTCCCTTCACGGAGGGGGGTACGATAGACGAAGGGCTGTTCCTGCGCTTGCTGGCGTTTCAGGAGGCGGCGGGGGTGAACGGCGTCGTGGTCGCGGGTTCCACAGGCGAGGGCGCTTCGCTGAGCGCGCCCGAAAAAGGGCGCCTTTACGAGCTGGCGGTTCAGGGGCGCGGGCGGCTCCAGATTATCGCCGGCGTGCTGACCAGCAGCCTCACCGAAGCCCAGTTTCTATGTCAGAAAGCCCAGAAGCTCAGCTGCGACGCCCTGATGATTGCGCCCCCCTTCTACTTCCCTGCCCCCCTGGAAGGGTTGATTGCCTATTTTCGGGCAATTCTGGAGACGACCTCGCTTCCCGTGATTCTCTACAACATTCCCCAGCGCACGCGCGTGCCCATCCTCCCTGCCCTGATAGAAGCGCTGCTGGGTTATCCTCATCTGATTGGCATCAAAGATAGCTCAGGCGACCTGGCGCAACTGGAGCAATATCTGCGCTATGTGCCGCGACTGCGGGTGTGGGTGGGCGAAGAGAAGTTTTTGCTGAAATGCCTGCAGGGTGGTGGCGCGGGCACCATCAGCGGGCTGGCGAATGTGCGCCCGCAGCCTCTGGTACAGATTGTGGCGCGTTTCAATGCAGGCGAGGTCTGCGAGGGCACGCAGGCACAGGTGGATGCGTTCGCCGATGCGATTGATGCCTTCCCCGCCCCTGCGAACTTCAAGTACGCGCTGACCCACTACGGCTTTCCGCTTAGCCCCGTGCGCCCGCCCCTGACCGAATTAGACCCCGAACAGCGCGCCGCCATCGATCAGCTCATGCGCACTCCATGAATCCTTTTGCGCCCTGCCTGCCTCTAACAAAGCGAACACCCTGAACAAGGAGGTAGAAAACGATGACGCAAATCACTTATGATGTTGAGGTGGACGCGCGTGGGCTTCAGTGCCCGATGCCGATTGTGAACGCTCGCAAGGCGTTCCAGAATCTGCAGTCGGGTCAGGTACTTCGCGTGCTGGCGACGGACCCCGGCTCGGTGAACGACTTCCAGGGCTGGGTCAAGATGGTCTCCGACGCGGAACTGGTCTCGCAGGAAACCACCGAGATGGACGGCAAGACAGTCTATGTTCACTATGTACGCAAGAAGTGAGGTGAGACCATGACGAACGGACAGGTAGCCCTCAACGACCGCGCCGTTTCGGAGATGCCCCTCCCCGATCTGGCGCGCCTGCAGGAGCAGATTCAGCAGCTCCAGACGCAGGTGGAGGCGATGCGCTCGCAGATGCCCGACAACCGCCTCGCGATGGTGGTGTTTTCGGGCGATCTGGATAGAGTGCTGGCGGCGTTTGTGATTGCGTCGGGCGCGGCAGCCAGTGGGATGGAGGTCTCGATGTTCTTCACCTTCTGGGGGCTGACCGCACTGCGTCAGAAGCGCCAGTCGGCAGGCAAGACGCTCTTCCAGAAGCTCATGGGCTGGATGACGCCCGTCGGGCTGCGCAGGCTGGGCGTTTCGAAGATGAACTTCGGGGGGATTGGCGCCAAAATGCTTCGCGCGATGATGAAGCAGCAGGGCGTGCCCCAGCCCGAAGAGATGGCGCAAATGGCGCGCGATCTCGGCGTGCGCATCGTCGCCTGCCAGATGTCGATGGATGTGATGGGCATCCGCAAAGAGGAGCTTATCGACGGCATCGAGGTCGGCGGCGTGGCGACCTTCCTCGGCGACGCCACTCGCTCAAAAGCCACCCTGTTTATCTGAACCCCCTCAGTTCCCCCTGCAAGGGCGGGGGGAACCGTTCCTTAATCGTTAGCCTCAAACCCGCAGGAAAAACATCACCTGCGGGTAAACTAATTCCCGGCATGTCTGGAGCGGAGTTAGAGGCTTATATTCTGGAGATTGAGCGTCTCAGGCGTCGCGTGGCGGAGCTGGAACACGCGCAGGAAGTGCATGAGTGGGGGGCGCAACTCTTCACGGAAAGCACGCTTCCTCAGTTGCTGCTGGAGGTAGAGACGGGCGCCATCCTGGCTGCGAACCCCGCCGCAGCGCGTTTTTACGGCTACCCCCTCCCGGAGCTGATTGGCAAACGCTGCTCCGAATTAAGCGCTCAGGAACACTGCTGGAACACGGAACTGGTTCAGCGTGTTCTCCAGAGCCGTTACGGAACCGAGCCTGCGCTCCATCGCACCGCCTCTGGAGAAGTGCGCGAGTTAGAGGCGCATTACAGCGTTATCCGTTTCCGGGGGCGTGAGGTGATTCACGCCATCCTGAACGATGTAACAGAGCGCAACCGCCTGATGCGCGAACTGGAAGCCAGCGAACAGCGATACCGCACTTTCATGCAACTTGCCAACGAGGGCATCTGGTGCTACGAAGCCGCGGAACCTATCCCTATTGACCTGCCCGAAGAGGAACAGATCGAGCTCATGTTCACGCGCGGCTATCTGGCAGAATGCAACCCTGCCTATGCCCGCATGTACGGCTACGACAACCCGGAAGAGCTTGTCGGTAAGAAGCTGGGCGAGCGCGTCATTTCTGATAACCCGCAAAATCGCGAAATGTTGCGCTTTTTCATCCGCAACGGGTATCGGATGGAGCTGGTGGAATCGGTGGACCGCGACCACGAGGGCAAAGAGCGCTATATTCTCAACAGCGTCGTCGGCGTTGTGGAGAACGGCTCTCTGGTGCGGGCGTGGGGCGTGCAGATTGACATCACCGAGCTGCGACGCCTGCAGAAAGAGCTGGAGCAAGCCTATCGGCTGGAGAGCATCGGGCGGCTGGCAGGCGGAGTCGCGCACGACTTCAATAATGTGCTGACCGCGATTCTGGGCTACACCGAGATGGCACTGGAACGCGCCACTGACGAAACGCTCCGGCGCTATCTGGAAGGCGTGCAGAAAGCCGCCCAGCGCGCGGCAGGACTTACCCGCCAGCTGCTGGCTTATGCCCGCAAACAGGTGAGCCAGCCTCAGCTGGTTTCCCTGCCAGAGTGGCTTGATGATGCCAGGACTCTGCTTGCGCGCCTGATCCCCGAATCCGTGCGCCTTGAGCTGGAAATTCAACCCAATATCGGCTCCATGACGGCGGACCCCGACCAGCTGACCCAAATCTTGCTGAACCTCGCAGTGAACGCACGCGACGCCATGCCCGCAGGCGGCGTGCTAACAATCCGTGTCTATAGCCCCCCGAAAACGCCCGACCATGTGGTGCTTGAGGTTTCCGACACGGGCATGGGCATCCCCCAGGAGATACTCCCCTACATCTTCGAGCCGTTTTTCACCACAAAGCCCGTCGGACAGGGCACAGGGATGGGGCTGGCTGCCGTGCGGGGGATTGTGGATCAGATGGGCGGGCGAATCGAGGTGGACACCGCCGTCGGCAAGGGCACCACTTTCAGGGTCTTCTTGCCGCGCGAGTTTCGGAAACCAGAGGGCGGTTAGATGTGGAAAACGGCGTTGATTGTAGGTATCGGGGGCTTTCTGGGCGCGAATCTGCGCTACTGGCTGGGGGGCTGGATTGCCGCGCGTTTCGGGCTGCTCTTCCCTATCGAGACGATGCTCATCAATGTTTCAGGCTCCTTCTTGCTGGGGCTGTTTATGACGCTCGCGCTCCATTTCCCCTGGTCGCCTGAATGGCGGCAGCTGATTGCCATCGGCTTCATCGGTTCGTTCACCACCTATTCCACCTATGAGTATGAGAGCCTGCGCCTGATTCTGGAAGGTTCCTGGCTCAAGGCGTGTCTGAACCTGTTCGGCAGTCTGGTGCTGGGTTTGATTGCGGTGTCTCTGGGCGTGGTGGTCGCACGCTGGCTGATTGGAGGTGTAGAACCATGAAAATCACAGGCAAAGCGCGCGTTTTGCGCATTTATATCGGCGAATCGGATAAGTGGCATGGGCAGCCGCTCTATATGGCGATTCTGCTCAAGGCACGGGAGATGGGGCTGGCGGGCGGTACGGTTATTCGCGGAATAGCAGGCTACGGCGCCAACAGCCGCATCCACACCGCCAACATCCTCCGCCTCTCGGAAGACCTGCCAATTGTGATTGAGATTGTAGATTCTCAGGAGAAAATCGAGCATTTCCTCTCGGTGGTCGATGAGATGGTGCAGGAAGGGCTGGTGGTGTGGTGGGATGCGGAGGTGGTCAAGTACGCCGCGAACACTTCGCCATCGGCATAACAGAACCGACTCCAGATTCGGCGCGGAACACCCACAATAATTGGCAGGTGCTTTTTCATCATTCCGACGAAAGCCCACTTCACCTGTGATGCCTTTGCGCATCGGGGAGTGGGCTTTCGTCTATTGGGGGTTGCCTATGCGAATCAGAGCCTTTACTTTGATAGAGTTGCTGATTGTGATTGCCATCATTGCGGTGCTGGTGGCGCTGCTGATGCCCGCTTTTGTGAGCGCGCGCCACCAATCGCGTGCCAGTGTCTGTGTGGCAAACCTGCGCCAGCTGGCGTCGGCGACACTGATGTATCTGAACGACCATGACGAGCAGTTTCCGCTCGCCTTTTATCGCGTGGCGGGGGAGACGGTCTGCTTGCGGTCTGTGTGGGGGATGGTGTCGCCCTATGTGAAGCATGACACCCTCTACCTGTGTCCTGCGAACCTGCAGCCGACCGACCTGACCGCTCTGCGCAACGCCGACCCCATCGTAACGCCCCTGTGTGGGGGTGAACCGCACACGGCGGCGCTCATGCCCAACTGGTGCCTGATGGTGAACCGCTTCACCTATCCCGATGTGCCGCCTGTCGCGCTCGCCGAGATTCCCTACCCTACGGAGACAGGTTTCTGGTTTGATGGAAACCTGCTCTCTGCCGATGGGGCGCGCTTCGAGCCGTACAGCCTGATTACCCCTGTGCATGGGCATCGAAGCCAGGCACCGCCGCGGGTTTATGTGGGTCAGGAGAACCTTTACCAGGGTCGGGTGCAGGTTGCCTTTGTGGACGGGCACGCGAAGGGCTACCCAGCCCGTCTCAAACCCGATTTTTATCGGCGTGGCGATGTCTACACCGTCGTGGCACGCCGTATCACCATAGACGGTCAGCAGCCGCCCTACTGGGAGATTCAGGGGCACCGGGTATACGGCGGGCGCTGGAGTTTTTATGGCTGGCCCAGCCGCCCCCACCCCGACGAGCCAGAGCGGATGCTCCTGCGCTGCTACGCCCGCACCAACTATTGCGAGGAGTGGCGATAGCACCCGTCGAGTAGGGGCAACGGGATGGCTCTGCCCCTACTCATACCGCAACGCGACAATTGGGTCCAGATTCGCCGCGCGCCATGCGGGATATAAGCCGAACACAACGCCCACCGACGCCGAAAACAGAAACGCGCCGATCCCCGCCCAGATGGGGAAGTAGAAGTTCAGCCCGTTCTCGCCAAACGCCTCCGACTGGCGCGTGAGCCACTCAATCGCCTCGCCGAAGCCCCACCCCAGCGCCATGCCAATCAGCCCGCCAATCGTCGCCAGCGTGGCTGACTCAATCAGAAACTGCACCAGAATGTGCCACTTCTGCGCCCCGACCGCCTTGCGCAGCCCAATCTCGCGCGTGCGCTCGGTAACCGAGACCAGCATAATGTTCATAATGCCAATCCCACCCACCAGCAGCGCCAGCCCTGCTATCCCGCCCAGCAACACACCAAACATCGAAATCACCCGCGAGATGGCGTTCAGGATGCTCTCCAGCGTGTCCACACGAAAATCGGGCTGGTTGTTGTGCAGGCGCATCAGCGTCTCCCAGATGGCGTCCAGCGCCTGGGGGGTCTGCTCCCGCGAGTGGGGCATCGCCAGAATCACGCTCAGCTGCTCGTCGCCCGCCCAGCGCTTGAGCGCCGCCGTGAGGGGGATGTAGACCACCTCGTCCTGATTCTCGCCGAAGGTGCGCCCGCGCTTCTCCAACACGCCAATCACCCGCACCTGCGTGCCATCCAGCAAAATATCCTTGCCGATGGGGTCCTGCTTGCCGAACAGCTTTTGTGCGGTCTCATAGCCCAGCACCGCCACCTTTTCACCTGTCTCAAACTCATACGGCTCAAAGAAACGCCCCTGCGCGATGTTCAGCGCCCGCACGGTGAGGTAGTCCTCGCCAACGCCCGTAACCGTGACCGAGAGCTTTTCGCCCTGATAGACCACTTCTTTCTGTCCCAGCCCCCGCTCTGCCGTAACGACTCGCAGTTCGGGCAGGGCACGGATGGCTTCTAAATCGCTCATCTGCAAGCCTTCGACGGTGCCGCCGCGCTCTTCACGGCGGATGCGCTCGGTGGGGTCAAACGCGACGATAATCACATCCGAGCCGAGTTTCTCAAACTCCTGCACGACGCTGGCGCGCGCCCCCTCAATCATCGCCACCATCACCACGACCGCCATCACGCCGAAAATCACGCCCAGCATCGTCAACAGCGAGCGCAGCTTATGCGCTCGCAGAGTCTCCAGCGCTACCCGAAACGATTCCCAGATTCCCATCGTCCTACCCGTCCCTCGCGTAAGTATACCTCTCCTGTGCCCCCTCAGTTCCCGCGACGGGTACAATTACAGTTGATGCTTCCTGACAAATTGCGCACGCGACTGGAGGAGACCCTCGCGAAACTGCCCGAGATTGAGGCGCAGCTGGCGGACCCCGAAGTGCTGTCGGACCCCAGCGCGCTCCAGCGGCTCGGCAAGCAACACACCGAGTTGAGTGAACTCAAAGAGCTCTACACCCGCTACTGTCAGGCAGAAAAAACGCTTCATGAGGCGGAAGAGCTGATTGAGCAGAGCGACGACCCCGACCTCGTGGCGTTAGCCCGCGAGGAGCGCGAAAACGCCCTCAAGCAACTGGAGCAGTATGGGCGCATTCTGACGCTGAAACTGCTGCCACGCGACCCCAACGACGAGAAAAATGTGATTATCGAAATCCGCCCCGCCGCGGGAGGCGAAGAGGCGGCGCTCTTTGCCGCGGATCTATTCCGCATGTATACCCGCTTCGCCGAGCGCAAGGGCTGGAAATACGAGGTGCTGGACGCCGAGCCGAGCGATCTGGGCGGCTACAAATATGTGGTGTTCAGTATTCAGGGCGAGGGCGCATACAGCCAGCTCAAGCACGAGTCGGGCGTGCATCGCGTGCAGCGCGTGCCCGTTACCGAAAGCGGCGGGCGCATTCACACATCCACCGCCACCGTCGCCGTGCTACCCGAAGCCGAAGAGGTGGATATCCAGATTAACCCGCAGGATTTGATTATCGAGACCTTCCGCTCGTCAGGTCCGGGTGGACAGCATATGCAGAAAAACGAGACCGCCGTGCGTATCATTCATAAGCCCACAGGGCTGACCGTTTCCTGTCAGGATGAGCGCTCTCAGTTGCAGAACCGCGAGCGGGCGATGCGAATCCTGCGCACGCGCCTTTACGAGATGGAACAGGAACGCCTCCGTCAGGAACGCGACCAGCAGCGCCGCACCCAGATTGGCACAGGCGAACGCAGTGAAAAGATTCGCACCTATAACTTCCCCGACCGCCGTGTTACAGATCACCGTATCGGGCTGACCCTGCACGATCTGGAAGGCGTTCTGGATGGCGACATCCAGCCCTTTATTGACGCCCTGATTGCCGAAGAGCAGGCGAAGAAGCTGGAGTCGTTGAATGTGTAGACCCCAGCTTCGGAGGGCAACGCGAGGAACGGTTTCACCAGGCGTTAGCGTTTGCGCCGGCGAACTTTCCAAAAATCAACACCCACAACCTCCTCTTTCCTCACCACCCCCACGCCTGGCGCACGAGGGTGTCTATCTGCTGTTGCGCGGTAAGCGTGTGCGCAATCGCGGTCACCATTTTCTGATAGGTCAGGCGTTCGTCCAGCGAGAGCAGTGTGCCTTTGCGCTCCTGCAGCCACTTTTCACACACTTGATAGCCGCCCACCCGAAACGCCCACACCTCCGGCGGCACGGGTTCAAAATACTGGCTGGCGTTAACCCACACGCGCTGGGAGGCGGCGTTATACTCGACGCGCTCCACGCGGTGGTCGCCCCCGACGGGATATTTGCACAGGGGTTCCTGCAGGCGGGGGTCGCGTAGCAGGTGGAGGTTTATAAGCGCCATGCCGTGTTGCGCCAGCGCGTCAAAAGTCGCGGCGTCGGGCGGCAGGGGCACGCGCGGGAAGTCGCGCTTGAGAAACTCCGCATAGCGCGTCCGATAGGCGGGACTGTGCAGAACCGCATAAAGATAGCCCAGCACCGCCTCAGGCGCAGGCGACCTGCCCAGCACACGCGAGAGCGCCTCCATAAACTCTTTCCGCAGGTTTACACGACGCGCGGCGTCTGGAAGAAGCGACGATTGCCCGCCCTGCTGGGTCTCGTGAAGATAGAGCGGAAAAGTGTACGCTATGTCAGTGGCAAAATGCCCCTCGTTGGGAATGCTCGTGACGAATACTTTACTCCAGTAAGGTTCCTGTTGCGCTTGCCCGCGCGTGGTAATCAGCGCCAGATTCTCCCCTGTGAGCAGGTGGCGCATCACTTCGGGGCGGGGCATGCAGTGAAAGCCGCGCGACCTGCCCGTGTAGAAGGTATAGCGCACATCAAAGGGGCGATAGAGGATCGGTACGATATACTGCTTCGCGCTCTCGTTGGGCACGCCTGCGTCGCGCAGGTCTTGCTGGGCGCGTGCAACCGACCAGTCGCGCACATCCTTGCCCAGCCGAAACCGCTCCCGCGCCGTTTCAGGCTCCAGCGAAACAAACTCACACACCGTCTTCCACACTGCCTCAGGCGTGCGGTGGATGGTCAGCGAGTCACGCGCCGTTACAATCCCCACGCTATGCACGGGGAAGATGTCGGCGATGCGCCAGCCTTGCAGATACTCTTCTTCCCGCGCGGTATCCTGCGGCACGAAAAGATACATCGGGGCGCGGGGGGTCAGCGGCGTCCAGGGGATGGCGTCCAGCGTCGCCTCGCGCAGAAACTGATATTTCGCCTCGCGTGAACCCCACACATCGTAGTAGCGCACGGGCGCGTCGGTCGGCTCCGCCTCGGGGTGGCGAATTGCAATCAGAATCGCGACGCCCTGCTGGATGTCGAACACATTCTCATCGGGGTTTCCGTCGGGGGCGCGCTCTTTGCGCCGCGCGTTGCCGTGCAAGTTCACAATATAAAGTTTCTGGAAATTCTTCAACAGGTGCGCCCGCATACCCCGAAAGGTGGGGTTGTCCAGATAGGCGTGGTTGGTGATGAACGCCACGACGCCCTGCCCCGTCTGCTGAATGCGCCACTCTGCGAAGCGCAGAAACTTCACATAATCGTCCTGCAGCCATTTGGGGTTTTTCTCTTCCAGGGGCTGTCCGTTTACCTGCTTGTATTCCTCCACCAGTTTGCCAATCCATGTGAGCTGTTTGCGTGTGCGCGTGCGCCCGTTGACTTTTTCGCGAATCTCTATTACGCTCCGATTGGCGGAGTGTCCGCTGTAGGGGGGGTTGCCCAGCACGACGAGGATGGGCTTGTCGCGTTTGACTTCGGCAGCCTCGCTGGCTTCGCGGGTAATAAATTCGCCCAGCAGCAGTTCGGCAGGCTTGACAGCGGGGTCCAGCGCGTTTGTGAGATAGATTCGCAGGCGTTCGGTGGGCGGCGCGCCCAGATGGTGCAACTCCAGCGTGAGTTTGAGGTGGGCAATCGTGTAGGGCGCCATCAGCAACTCAAAACCGAACAGGCGTGGCACCAGATGCTCGCGGGCGTAGTCTGCCCACTGCCCTGCCCCCAGCGAGCGCACCACCTGCGCATGCACCTGATGCACAATTTCATACAGAAAGCTGCCCGTGCCGCAGGCGGGGTCTAAAATCAGCGCGTTTGGCTCCATCAGTCCCTGGGTGAAGCCGAACTCGTGGCGTAGCACGGCGTCCACCGCCCGCACGATGAACTGCACGACGGGTTCGGGCGTGTAGTAGACGCCGCGCACCTCGCGCTGGTTGGGGTCGTAGGCGGTTAAGAAGTCTTCATAGAAATGCACCACGGGGTCTTCGCGTCCCTCGCGCCTGCCGAAGTCCTGCAGGATGGCGTGGATGTCGGCGCGTGCCAGCAGGCTGGCGAGGTCGTCCATTAGCCAAGCCAGTTCGGGTTCCAGTTCGTGCATGGTGAGCGTGCCGAGCAGGCGTTTCAGGAAGGGGATGGTGTCGGGGATGACTCGCGCGGCGTCGTGGCGTGTGAAGCGTGCCTGCGGGGCGTAGCATCGGGCGGCGAACAGTCCGTAGGCGATGGTTTGCGCATAGAGGTCGGCGAACTCGCTGGGGGCGAGGTCGGGCAGCAGCGCGCTTTGCAGGGCGCGATAGAGGTTGCGCAGTTCCAGCGGGGCGTCGGGAGGTTGCTTGAGTTGCGCGTGCAGGCTCTGCTCCACGATGGTTTTCAGCAGGCGTGCGCGTTGCGCCAGATGCTGGGCTAAGGTACGGGCGTCGGCGACAGGCGCAGGCAAGTGGCTCCCAAACGCCCGAAGCAGGTCTATCAGTTCCTGCGTGTTCTGGGCGGGCAGGCTGATTTTGCCCTGTGGCGGGGGCTGAGGCAGTCGGGCGCGCATCACCTCTTGCCCCGCGCGATAGAGCCGAAACTCCAGAAAGCTGGTCAGCAGGAAGTTTTCCAGATGCTGTTGAAACGCCTCGTTTTGCGCTCTGGCGTGCGGGGGCAGGTTGTCCAGGTCGGCTCCATACGCCTCGGCTTCCACATAGCCGACGGGCGTGCCGTTTTGCAGTAGCACGAAATCGGGTCGCCCGGCGACGGTGCGTGTCGGCTCGTGAACGATCTGCAACTGGGGGAGGAGTGCCTGCAAAAGCGTTTGCAGTGCGCCGTGATAGGACAGCTCGTTCGTGGTGTGGGGCGATTGCGCTACCGTGCGAATCTGGTGAAGGTAGCGCTCCACCGCTTGATGGGGCGTCGGTGTGGCGCTCGTGCGTGCCGAAGCCTGCGGGTTCTGAGAGGGGGCGTTTGGGGTCTGCTGTTTTTCCGCCATTCGGGCGCCCTGTTTGGCGAGCGCGTCTGCTTCGGTGTTGCCGCCGCGCAGGGTGTGGCGTGCCACAAAGCGCGGGATTTTTTGCGCCAGCGTGCGCGCCTGAGCCAGTAATTGCGCCAGATGGGGCTGCTTCACCCGATATTGCCCCGTCCACTGGCGCACCACCAGCTCGCTGTCGGCGTACCATGTGAGCTCTTCCACGCCCAGCGCCACCGCACGCTCCAGCCCGCGAATCAGGGCGCGATATTCCGCCTCGTTGTTGGTGGCGTAGCCAATCGGCTCGGAAAGGCGCTCCAGCACATTCCCCGACTCATCGGTCAGCACAACGCCAATCCCCGCAGGTCCGGGGTTCCCGAACGACGCGCCATCGGTGTAGAGGATTGCACGCTTTGGCATGCGTGATAGCATACCCCATTAAAAACACGGGGGCACCTGCCGATAATCAGCATGGCATGCGAAGGCTGGCTCTTTTGCTGGGATTGTGTGGCTTGGTGAGTGTCGTGCTGGCGCAGTCAAGTGGGATTATCTGGCGTCAGCCGTTGCTTTCGGGTCGGGCGATGGCGCTTTCGCCGAACGGGCAGCTGCTGGCGCTCGCCGCCGAAGGCGGGCAGATTGCGCTCTATCGGGTCTCCGACCGCCAGCTGGTACGGTTGCTGTCGGGGCACGCGGGTTCGGTTCAGGCGCTGGCGTTTGCGCCCAACAGCCAGCGGCTCGCCTCACTGGACGATTTTGGCAACCTGCGCCTGTGGAATGTGGACACAGGCACGCTGGTCTGGAGCGTCGATGCTTCGGGCACGGAGATTAGCCTTGCCTTCGCGCCCGACGGAAGCACAATTGCCACCGGGGGCACGAACCAGCGTATCGTTCTCTGGAACGCCACAAACGGCGCGCCGTTGCGCACGCTCACAGGGCACGGGAGCGCGGTCTCGGCGCTTGCTTTCTCGCCGAACGGGGCGTATCTGGCAAGCGGCGACTGGATTGGCGAACTGCGAATCTGGAACCCCGCCGACGGCTCTCTCGTTCACACCGAGACGGGCGCGCACTGGGATGCGATTAACGCGCTGGTGTGGTCGCCCAACGGCGCGTGGCTGGCAAGCGGCAGCAGCGATACGCGCGTGCGCCTGTGGACAGCGGGCACATGGGTGCTGGAGCGCACGCTGACGGCGCACACCGACTCGGTTAACGCGCTTGCTTTTTCTGCCGATAGCGCCGCGCTCTTTTCCGCCAGCGCAGACGCCACGATTCGGCAATGGGACCCCATAAGCGGCACGGAAGTGCGCACTTTCAATGGGCACACGGGCATCATACGGGGCGTGGGGGTTCTCGGCAGCACCCAGTTAGTTTCGACAGCCGAAGACCGCACGGCGCGCTTCTGGCAGATTTCCACAGGCAACACGACCGCCACGATTCAGGGACACGCAGGCGCCGTTCGGGGTGTGGCGTTTGTCAGTGGGGGGTACGCGCTTTCGGGGGATGAGCAGGGGATTCTGCGCCTGTGGAACGCCAGCAACGGCAATCCAGGACCCAACCTTGCACCGCATGCGAACCCTGTGTTGACCCTCGCCGCCTCGCCCGACGGCACGCTCGCGGCGATTGGCGATTTTACGGGCACGGTCAGCCTGCGCGCGATGCCCACAGGCGCTACCCTCGCCACATGGTCTGCCCACAGTGAAGAGGTTCTGGCGCTCGCGTTCTCGCCGAACGGGCAACTGCTCGCCACCGCCAGTTTTGATGGCACGGCGAAGCTCTGGCAACTGCCGGGCGGCACGCTCCTGCGCACCTTTGGGGGGCATACGGGCACGGTGAACGCCGTCGCCTTCTCGCCCGACGGCACCCAGCTCGCTACAGGCGACTCCAGCGGTGCGATTCGAATCTGGAATCTGGATGGAACCTTGCTGACAACGATTAACGCCCACAACGAATCGATCACGGGACTCGCCTTCCGCCCCACGGGGAGCCATCTCGCCTCCTGTAGCACCGACGGCACTGTGCGAATCTGGGATCTGGCGACCTACACCCCCTTCCGCACGCTCACGGGGGATGGGTTCATTATGGCGGCGGTGGCTTATACGCCCGACGGAGCGCAAATCATCGCCAGCGACTACAGCGGCGCCCTGCGCCTGTGGGATGCCAGCACGGGCGATTTAGTGCGTCAGACCAGCGTGCATGCGGGCGAGGCGCGCGCGCTCGCGCTCTCCGCCGACGGCGCATACACCCTCTCTGGCGGCACGGACGGGCTGGTGATGCTCTACACCGCAGGACCGCCCAACCAGCCGCCCAACATCCCGACGCTGATCAACCCTGTTAGTGGCGCGAGCGTTTCCCGCACGCCTACCTTTGAAGTGCAACTGAGCGACCCCGATGGGGATCAGGTTCGTGCCACGATTGAGATTGTCGATTCTCAGAACCAGAGCCGTCTGCTCCAAACAGGCTGGACAGCGGGCGGTTCGGTGTCGGTGAGCATTCCAGCCAATCAGCCGCTGACGCCGGGCGCATACCAGTGGCGCGCCCGCGCAGAAGATGTTCACGGCGCCACGAGTGCGCCCAGCGAATGGCGCACCTTCACGGTGAGCAATAGCGCGCCGGGCAAGCCCACCATTCTGGAGCCGGGCGATAACGCGCAGGTGAGCGCCACACCCACCTTCCGATTGCGCCTGAACGACCCCGACGGCGACCGCGTGAAAGCGCATATCGAGATTCTGCAGGGTTCCACCACGCTCCACGCCTACGAGACAGACCTTGTGGCGAACGGGCAGGAAGTGACGTTCACCGTGCCTGAGGCGGACGCTTTGCCACCGGGCACCTACCAGTGGCGCACCCGCGCCGAAGACGCCTACGGCGCTCGAAGCGACTGGACAGCCAATCGCACCTTCACTGTCGCGGGAGCGAACCGCCCGCCCGATATACCCGTGCGCATAAGCCCCTCGAACGGCTCCACAACAGGCGCCACGCCCACCTTCCGCCTGCGCCTGAGCGACCCCGACAGCAACACTGTCCGCGCCGAGATTGAGATTGTCAGCGCTCTGGGCGCCCAGCGGCTCTATCAGACCGTAGAGGTCAGCTCGGGCAGCGAGGTGAGTTTCACCATCCCCGACTCGGAGCCACTGGTGGAAGGAACCTATCTGTGGCGTGCCCGCGCCCGCGATAGCGTCGGCGACTGGAGCGACTGGACCGACCAGTGGCAGTTCACTGTCGCCCAGAGCAACCAGCCGCCCAGCCCGCCCACCTTGCTGGAGCCTGCAGACGGCGCTACCCTCACAACCCCCACACCCACTTTCCGACTGCAACTCTCTGACCCCGATAACGAGCAGGTTCACGCCGTGATCCGAATCAGCCGCACGGACGGCTGGTCTGCCGAGTTCCAGACGGGCGCGGTCGCCAGCGGTCAAACCGTGAACTTTACCGTGCCGAACACTCAGGCGCTGGGGTCGGGCGACTATGAATGGCAGGCGCGCGCAATAGACGCCCGCAACGCCCAGAGCGACTGGAGCCAGCCGCGCAGTTTCAGCATCAACCGCGCCCCGAACGCTCCCACCCTGATTAGCCCTGCGCCGAACGCCTTCACCTCGCGCACGCCCATCCTGCGTGTGCGCGCCGAGGACCCCGAAGGCGACGCCGTGCTGATCGAGATCGAGCTGAGCGACGGCTCACACACATGGCGCTACACCACCGACTCGGTGCCCAGCGGAGCCGTTGTGCCCTACCCCATCCCCGAAGCAAGTCCGCTGAACGCGGGGCAGATTACATGGCGGGCGCGCGCGCAGGATTCTCTGGGCACATGGGGTGCATGGAGCGCCGCACAGACCTTCCACGCCATGAACGAAATCACGCCCGAAGTCATCGGCATGACCGACTTCGCTCTGAACCTGAATATCCCGAACGCCACGCCCGACAGGCTGGGGCTGAACACGGCACGCCTGATGCGCTGGAACGCCCAGAGCGGCAACTACGAGTCGGTTACCACCTTGCGCCCCGGTGAGGGCTATTTCCTGAAAGTCAATACCACCACGCGCCTGGACCTCACGGGCGAACCCGTCAACGGCACTTTCACGATTGACCTCCAGCCCGGCTGGAACCTGATTGCGAACCCCTACCTGCTGCCTGTTATCTGGAATCTGGACGCGATTCAGGTTCAGCGCAACGGCACGACGCTGAGTTTGCGCGAGGCGCGCGCCGCAGGCTGGCTGGAAGACTACCTGTGGACATGGCGCCAGGACCCGAACGACCCCACGCGCGGGCGGTATCACCTTGTTTACGACCCCCAGCTGCTGCCGAATGCGGAGGGCGCGCTGGAGCCGTGGCAAGCCTACTGGATTCTGGCGCGCGAGGCGTGTACGCTGGTGTTCAACCCGCCCAGCCGAAGCCGGAGCCTGACGCCCAAACCCAACGGCTGGACGCTGGCGCTTCAGGCGATCGGCGCGAACGGGCAATCGGAGGCGGTTCTCGGCGTGGGACGCGCGCTGCGTGCCAGCACGCCACCCGACGCCCCTGACCAGCAGGGCGCTCCAACGGTACGCATCGTGCGACCTGAAGGCGCCTTCAGTGCGGACATCAGGGAAGCAGGCACGCGCGCGCCCCGCTGGCAGGTAGAGGTCATCGTGCCCCCCGCTGGAAGCGCCCAGGTCATCACCCTCACCGCACGCGGGGCGCACCACCTGCCGCACAACACGAACCTCGCCCTGATTGACGAGCAGACTGGCAAGCGCATCCCCCTGCGCGGCGCACCCCGCTACACCTTCACCGCGCCGCCTGAAGGAGGCAGGTACCAGTTCCGTATTGAGCCTGTAAGCGCACGCGCCTTCCTGCGAATCCTCAACCCTGCGGTTCAGGGCGGACGCGGACAGGGTGGGCGCTATCAGATCAGCTTCACCCTCACAGGCGAGGCGCGTGTTCAGGTGCAAATTCGCACGGCAGGTCAGGTCGTGCGCACGCTGGAGGCGCAGGCGTCGCGCAGTGGGGGCACCCACCAGCTGGTCTGGGACGGACGCGACAACTCAGGGCGCGCTCTGCCGCCGGGGCAGTATCTCGTGGAAATCACAGCAATTAGCGAGGAGGGTCAGGTGGCACGCGCGGTTGTACCGCTCGTCAGCACACGCTAACCGAAGGAGGCTCGTATGCGCACGCTTGTGATGGTTCTGGGACTGATCGCAGTGCTTTTCACCCTCGCCTGCGGCGGAGGGGGTGGTGGAGGCGGCGGAGGCGGCACGCAAACCGACTCCACACCGCCCACGATTGGCAGCTGGGGCGTCTCGCCCAGCCTGCTCACCGTCGGCGATTCCGCTCAGATTAGCGCGACTGTCTCCGACGCAGGCTCTGGCGTGCAGAGCGTCCTCGCAGTGTTGACCTACCCTGACAACAGGCAGGTCAGTGTGGCGCTCACCCTATCGGGCACGACCTATCAGGGCAGCTTCACCGCGAACTGGAGTGGCATTTCAGGCGATTTGCGCGTGGAGCTCCGGGCGGTGGATGGCGCGGGCAATCGTGCTTCCGATACCAAAACTGTGCGCCTCGCGGGCAACCCGCCCTCGCCGCCCTTTTAATGCGAACATAGCACGCAAACGAAACGCCCCTGAGATTCTGGGGGCGTTTTGCCCTCTTTCCCCCCTTAGCGGGAACTCAACACCCCCGTGAAAGGTATACTTTCGCGGGGAGAAACCGAACGATGCGAAAGGGACTGGTCGGATGTGGGATCGCCCTCGTACTGCTGGTGATGGTCGGGGGCGTTTTGTGGATTCTGGGCGGTAAAAGTGTTCGTGCGAACACCGAGGGGACAAACGGGCGCATCTACACCGTCGAGCGCGGTGAGGTGAGCGTGGAAGTCAGCGAATCGGGCGCGATTGAACCCGTGCGCGTGGTGGAAATTAAATCCCGCGTGCCCGGACGCATCGAGGCGCTGTTCGTGGACGAGGGCGCGCTCGTGGAACAGGGTCAACTGCTGGCGCGAATTGATCCTCGCGAGATTCGCCAGCAGGTGGAGCAGGGCAGTGCGCAGGTCGAGTCGGCGAAAGCGAATGCCGAGCGCGCCCGACTCGCGCTGGAAATTGAGGCGCAACAGGCGCGAATCCGCGTGCGTCAGGCAGAACTGCGCTACGAGCAACTCAAACGCGAGGCAGAATCACAGCCCCAGATTACGCAGGCGAGCCTCCAGTCAGCAGAGGCGGCTTACAAAAGCGCTCAGGAGAACCTGCGCCTGCTGGAAACCGTGAAGCACCCGCAGGAGCGTACCGAGGTGGCGAACGCCGTCCGCGACGCGCAGGCGCGCCTGCAGGAAGCCCAGCGCAACTACGAACGCCTCACCAGACTTCACGAGAAGGGCTATGTCTCGCGCCAGCAACTGGACAGTGCGGAGACCGCCCTCACGCTCGCTCAGAGCCAGCTCCGCGCCGCCGAACAGCGCCAGCAACAACTTGCCGAACAACAGCGCATCGAGCTGGAAGAAGCCCGCGCACGGCTCGAATCGGCGCGCGCTGACCTGGAACGCGCCCGCGCCAGCGCCGTGCAGGACGAAATCAAACGCAAGCAACTGGAATCCGCCCTTGCCGAACTGGAAAGCGCCCGCGCCCAGCTGCGCACCATCGAAATGCGTCAGGCGGAGCTGCGACAGGCGCAAGCCAGCGAAAAGCAGGCGCTCAGCCAGTATCAGAACCTCATGATCCAGTTCAACGAGACCGATGTGCGCAGCCCCATTCGCGGCGTCGTGACCCGACGCTACCGCGAGGTCGGCGAGCTGGTGATGTCGGGCACCACAGGCTTCGGCGAAGGCACGCCCATCATGCAGGTGGCAGACCTCGCCCAGATGCGCGTGCGCCTGAACCTCAACGAACTGGATGTCGCCAAAGTCAAACTCGGCATGCCGGTTGAAATCACCGTAGATGCCCTGCCCAACCGCAAATTCAGGGGCACGGTGCGCAAGATTGCGCCCGCCTCACAGCAGTCGACAACAGGACAGGTCTCCGCGCTCAGTGTGGTCAAGTTCCCTGTAGAGGTCTATCTGGACGGCTCGGACCCTGCCCTGCGCCCTGGCATGACCGCACGCTGCCGTATTCTCACCGCCCGCAAACAGAATGTGTTGCGCCTCCCGCTGGAAGCCATCGGCACCGAAAACGGGCGCGACTATGTGTTGAAGATTGTGGGCAACACAGCCGACGGCGCACCGAGAACCGAAAAAGTGTTCATCAAGGTCGGCTTGCGGAATACCCGCCACGCCGAGATTCTGGAAGGGCTGCGCGAGGGCGACAAAGTGCTGAAGCCGCCGTTCAGCGGTCCCCAGCGGCGCCAGTTCGAACTGAATGAAGGCGAGGGCGAGCGCCGCCGCGAGGAACGCTAAGTGGGGTACAATTGCACGCCATGAGTACCCTCAACACCCAACTGGGCGTCAACTTCCCGAAAGGGTTCAAAAGCGCAGGCGTCTACTGCGGGATCAAAAAACCGGGGCTGCTGGACCTGGCTCTGATTGTGTCTGACAGGCTGGCGACTGTGGCGGGCGTGTTCACCACGAATCAGGCGTGCGCGGCGCCCGTGCGCTGGTCGCGTAAGGTGGTGCAGGGCGGTCAGGCGTGGGCGATTGTCGCCAACAGTGGGAACGCGAACTGCCTGACGGGGGCGCAGGGCGAGCGCGACGCCGAGCGGATGGCGCAACTGGTGGCGCAACGGCTCGGTTGCGAACCCACGCAGGTCGCCGTCGCCTCCACAGGCGTGATTGGCGTGCCCCTGCCGATGAACGCGATTGAAGCGGGGATTGCCCAGCTCTTTGAGCGCCTCAGCGACGGCGACGACCGCGCCACCGCCGACGCCATTCTGACCACCGACACCTTCCCCAAACGCGCCAGCATCGAAGTGTCCACACCCGATGGCACAGTGCGCATCGGCGCCATCGCCAAAGGCGCAGGGATGATTGCCCCCAACATGGCGACCATGCTCGCCTTCATCACCACCGATGCGGAGATTCCTCACGCCCAGCTCCAGCCCATTCTGGCGCGGGTGGTGGACGCCACCTTCAACTCCATCACCGTGGACGGCGACACCAGCACCAACGACTCGGTGATTATGCTCGCCAACGGTGCGTCGGGGGTTCGCCTCAGCGAGGCAAGCCCTGGGGCGTTTGAAGAGGCGCTCTATCAGGTGTGCGAGTACCTCGCGAAGCGTATCGTGCGGGATGGCGAAGGCGCCACCAAACTGTTTGAGGTCAAGGTGGTGGGCGCCGATTCGCGCGAATCGGCACGCAAAATCGCCCGCACGATTGCCGAATCGCTGCTGGTCAAGACGGCAATCCACGGCGGCGACCCGAACTGGGGACGGGTGATCGCCGCGGCGGGACGCGCGGGCGTGCCAATCGATGTGAACCAGATGGCGCTCACGATGCAGGGTGTGCGAGTCTTTGAGAACGGTCAACCCACCCAGTACGACGAACGCGACCTGATTCAGCGGCTCCAGTCGGACACCGTTGAGCTGCTGCTGGAGCTGAATCAGGGCGACGCCAGCGCCACCTTCTGGAGCAGCGACCTGACCGCCGAGTATGTGAAGATCAACGCCCACTACCGCACATAAGCCATGCGCGCGTTCCGACTGGTTGCGCCGCACACCGTCCAGCGTGTGGAACTGCCCGACCCCGCGCCCCAGCCCAACGAGGCGCTGGTGGAAGTGCTGGCATGCGGGGTCTGCGGCACGGACCTGCACCTGAAAAATCTGGGACACGGTGCGTGGCGCGGCAACCCCCTCACGCTGGGGCACGAGATTGTGGGGCGCATCGCCCACCTGCCCGCTGACTACAGAGGCGCGCTTCAGGTGAGCGACCCTGTGGTGATAGACCCCCAGATTGTGTGCGGCGCGTGCTACTTCTGTCGGCGTGGGCGACTGAACCTGTGCGAGCGTCTGGAGCATATCGGCATCAGCACCGACGGAGGCTTCGCGGACTATATCGCCGTGCCCCCTCGTAATCTCTATCGCGTGCCCGAAGGCGATTTGCCCCTGCACGAGTTCGCGCTGGTGGAGCCAGTGGCAACCTGTGTGGCAGGCATGAACCTTGCCAACCCGCGCCCCGACGAGCCCGTGGCGGTGGTGGGGCTGGGCTTCTTCGGGCAAATCTACCTGCAACTGGCGCGGCTGTGGGGCGTTCAGACCCTTTTCGGGATTGACCCCCTGCCCCATCGGCGCGAACTGGCGAGCCAGCATACGCAGGCACATACCGCCACCCCGGAGGAAGCGCGTGAACTGATACTTGCACACACCGACGGGCGCGGCGCCAGCGTGGTGGTTGATGCCGCAGGCTCCCCAACCGCCGCCCAGACCTGTGTTGAGCTTGCCAGCAAGGCGGGGCGCATTATCGTGTTCGGCTACCGCCCCGAACCCGTGCAGGTGGACTGGTACCAGATTCTCGTGAAGGAGCTCACGGTGATTGGCTCGCGCTCCAGCAATCACGCATGGGAACACAGCCTGACGCTGGTCGCTCAGCGCAAACTGCGCTTTGACGGGCTGACCCAGACCTACCCGTTTGACGCGATTGAGCAGGCATTCGCGGACGCCGAAGCGAAGAAGGTTTACAAGCCGATTGTGCAGATGCGTTAGCCCTTCAGCCCCATCGCCCGCACAACGGCGTCGTAATCCACAGGCACGCTCAGCGGCTCGCATGCGCTGGCCAGGAGTGCCGTGTCAGGGTCTTTGAGACCATGCCCCGTGAGCGTCACGGCAATCGTGCAAGGCTGCTGGAAGTAGCCTTCCTGCGCCAGTTTGAGCAGTCCTGCAATGGGGGCGACGCTGGCAGGCTCGGCGAATACCCCCTCCAGCCGCGCCAGCAGGCGATAGGCGTCCAGAATCTCCTCATCGCTCACGGCGCAGAACAGCCCGCCTGACTCCCGCTGGGCTTGAATCGCCTCGTTCCAGCCTGCGGGGTTGCCGATACGGATGGCGGTTGCAATCGTTTCGGGCTTCTCGATAGGATGTCCGTGAATAAACGGCGCGGCGCCCACCGCCTGAAAGCCGAGCATTTTGGGCAGGCGCGTCGTCTTGCCCAGCGCATAATACTCCCGATAGCCCATCCAGTAGGACGCGATATTGCGGGCGTTGCCAACGGGAATTGCGTGATAATCGGGCGCGTCGCCCAGATCGTCGCAAATCTCAAACGCGGCGGTCTTCTGCCCTTCCGCCCGATAGGGGTTCACCGAGTTCACAATCGTGATGGGGAACTGCTCGCTGATGGCGCGCACCAGTCGGAGCGCGTCGTCGAAGTTGCCCTCTACCTGCAGCACCTGTGCGCCGTGCATCAGCGCCTGCGTGAGTTTGCCCAGCGCGACCTTGCCCTGCGGAAGCAGCACAAAGCATCGCATCCCCGCCCGCGCCGCATACGCCGCCGCCGACGCGGAGGTGTTGCCCGTGGACGCGCAAATCACCGCCTGCGCCCCCTCTTCCAGCGCTTTGGAGATGGCAAGCGTCATGCCCCGATCCTTGAACGAGCCTGTCGGGTTCGCGCCCTCAAACTTCAAATAGAGTCGCGCTTCTGGGTGAATGAGGCTGGCGAGGCGCGGCGCCTCGATCAGCGGCGTGTTGCCCTCGTTCAGCGTAACGACAGGCGTCCGCTCGCTCACAGGCAGGTACGCGCGATAGCGTGCAATGACACCGCAAAACATCGCTCCACAGGCAGTATACCTCGATTCGGGTACAATCTTCTCACCAATGCGACAACGCCCGGAACGCCGTCCTGTTCAGCCGTTAGACGAAACCGTCGTGAATCGCATCGCCGCGGGGGAGGTGGTGGAGCGCCCCGCTTCGGCGGTCAAGGAGCTGGTGGAGAACGCGCTGGACGCTGGTGCGACCCGAATCGAAGTGGAAGTGGAGATGGGGGGACGCAAGCTCATTCGCGTGCGCGACGACGGCATCGGCATGACCCGCGACGACGCGCTCCGCGCCCTGGAGCGACACGCCACCTCTAAAATCGCCTCCGACGCCGACCTGCTCCAGATTCAAACGCTGGGGTTCCGAGGAGAAGCACTGCCCAGCATCGCCTCCGTGAGCAAACTGGAGCTGATTACCCGCGCCTTCGAAGAGCCGATTGGCACGCGAATCGTGGTGGAGGGAGGCGAGGTGCGCACGGTGGAGGAAGTTGGCGCGCCGATTGGTACCACCGTAACCGTGCGCGAGCTGTTTTACAATGTGCCCGCGCGGCTCAAGTTCCTCAAAACCGTCGCCACCGAGCTGGGGCATATTGTGGAGACCATGACCCGCTATTGCTTCGCCTACCCCGATGTGTCGTTTCGGCTGATTCACGAGCGTCAGGAGCTGCTGTTCACCCCTGGCACGGGCGACCTGCTCGCGGCAGTCGCCAGCGTGTGGGGACGCGAGATGGTGCGCGGCATGGTCAGCGTGGACTGGACTCATGAGGGCGTTCGGGTACGCGGCTTGATTGCCCCACCCCACCACACACGCCCCACGCGCCAGCATCAATATTTTTATGTGAACCTGCGCCCCGTGCGCAACAAGACGCTCACCGCCGCGCTGGACGAGGCGTACAAAAGCCTCACGCCCGAAAAGCGCTACCCCGCCTGCGTGCTGCTGGTGGATATTAACCCACGCCTCGTGGATGTGAATGTGCATCCCGCCAAGATTGAGGTGCGCTTCCAGAAAGAGCATGTGGTGTTCGAGGCGGTGTACGAGGCGATACGGCGGAGCCTGCTGGAGCATGGGATGATTCCCTCTGCCCTGCCGCCCCAGCGCGAGGCGTCGCCCGTGCCTGCACCTGCCCCTGCACCGATGGAGACCGAATCTCCGCCCGATGCCGAAACGCTTCACCGAATTCTGCTCCAGCGCGCGGGCTTGCCTGACGCGCCGCCTGCGCCCGAACCTGCGCCACCAGCCGAGCCACATCCCGACCCGTTTCGGGGGCGCGTGCGCCCGCGCCCTGTGGCGCCGCCCTCTCCAGAGCCAGCCGAGTCGCCCCAACCCAGCCTGCTGGAGCCAGCGACTTCCCCCGCGATCGAGCCGCCGCCCCAGACGGCACACCTGCCCTTCGCCCACCTGCTGGACGACCTGCAGATTCTGGGACAGGTGCAGAACACCTTCATCGTGGCGTCCACCCGGCACGGGCTGGTGATTATTGACCAGCATGTGGCGCACGAGCGCGTGCTGTATGAGCAGTTTCTGCAGGGGCGCGGCGCAACGCCTGTGCCCGTGCAGCGCCTGCTGACCCCAGAGCCGCTCACCCTCTCCCGACGCGACGCGATTCTGCTTCAGGAGAAACTGCCCGAACTGCAGGCGATAGGCTTCGAGCTGGAGCCGTTCGGCGCCGATTCGTTTCTGGTTCGGGGCGTGCCCGCCGCTCTCAAAAACCGCGACCCCATCCAGACCCTGCGCGATATTGTGGACGAGCTGGTGGAGCTTTCGGTCAGCAAGCGCCTGCCCGTCGCCCGCGAACAGGTGTGGATCACCACCGCCTGCAAGCTGGCGGTCAAGGCGGGCGACCCACTGAGCATGCCCGAAATGCAGAAACTGATAGAAGACCTCGCGAAAACCGAAAACCCCTACCTGTGTCCGCACGGGCGCCCGATCACGCTCACCATCTCGTGGGGCGAGCTGGAGCGCCGCTTCAAGCGCAGTTGATGGGGTACACTACATCACAGGGAGTGTTCCGTATGCGAAAGGTTCTGGTGTTTCTGGTGCTGTTCGGTCTGGGCTTTTTCGCAGGTGCGTATGTGTTTCAGACCTACTTTCGTCCGCAACACGCCGCGCCCCCTGTGGTCTCGGAGCAAGACCCCTCACGCACAGCCCTGCTGCGTACCATAGAAAGTCCTGCCCCTGCAGAGCCGCCGCCCACCTCGTTTGAAACCATGTTGCGTACTGCCGCCGCCCGCATCTCGCCTGCTGTGGTGAATGTGGACATCACGGGCGAGGTGCGTATTCGCAACCCGTTCTTTGGCGACATGCGCCGCGAGGTGGCAGGCAAAGGCTCCGGGGTGATTATCAGCTCCGATGGCTATGTGGTCACCAACAACCATGTCGTGCGAATCGGACGCGAGGTGGCGCGCGAGATTACGGTAACTCTTGCGGACGGGCGTCGCTTCCGCGCCAGCGTGCTGGGCACCGACTCTCAAAACGATATTGCTCTGCTGAAGATTAATGCCCGCAACCTGCCCGCCGCGACACTGGGCGACTCCGACCAACTTCGGGTGGGCGACTGGGTGATTGCCGTCGGCAACCCGTTCGGCTTGGGCAACACGGTGACAGCAGGGATTGTGAGCGCCATCAATCGCCAGGTGGAAGACGCGCGACTCCCCAGCGGGCTGATCCAGACCGACGCCGCCATCAATCAGGGCAACTCGGGCGGGGCGTTAGCCGACTCACGCGGGCGGCTGGTGGGTATTAACACTGCCATCTTCTCCCCTGTCGGCGCGAATGTGGGGATTGGCTTTGCCATCCCCATCAATCGGGTCCGCGCGATTATCCGCGAGATTCTGGAACACGGCTCCATCGGGCAGGCGTGGATGGGAATCTCCTATGGCGACATCAACGACCCTGCACTGCGTCAGATACTCGCCCAGGAGTTCCCTGGCGTCCAGTTCCCCCGAAACGGCATCTTTATTGGCGATGTGAGCCTGAACTCCCCAGCTGCGGCGGCGGGCATCCAGCCCGGCGATGTGATTACCGAAATCAATCAGCGCCCCATCCGAAGCACCGATCAGGTTCAGGAACTGATTCGCCGCTCGCGTCCTGGTCAGAAAATCACCCTCAAGGTATGGCGCGAAGGGCGCACCTTCACCGTGGAACTCACGCTGGGCGTGCGACCTGAAGGTCTATGAACGCCTATGAACGCTACCAGCAAACCGTAGAGGTTCCGCCCCGCCACTGGCGGTGGAATCTCTACGGGGCAGGGCTGGAAAACTTAGGGCGCAACGGCGCGCCAGAGTATCTCCCCACCCCAGTGCCCACCGACACCCAGCTGCTGGTGCGAATTGACGCGGTGGGCATCTGCTTCAGCGACCTCAAGATTCTGCGGCTGGGCGGCGCGCACCCCAAAATCGCCCGCGATTTAAGCACGCATCCTGTGGTGATGGGACACGAAATTGCCTGCACAGTGGCACAGGTGGGGAGCGCACTTACCGACCGCTTCCATGTGGGCGAGCGCTATATCGTGCAGGCGGATGTGTATGTGGGCGGGCGCGTGCAGGCAGTGGGCTACGCGCTGGAAGGGGGCTACACCCAGTACGCGCTGATGACCGAACCTGTGCTGAACGGCGATGCCGGGTGCTACCTGTTGCCCTGCCCGAATCACCTCAGCTACGCCGAAGCCGCGCTGGTGGAACCGTGGGCGTGCGTGGTCGCCAGCTATCGGATTGCACCTGCGCCCCTCCATCCCGCCCCTGACGGCGACTGGCTCGTGGTGTTGCCACACGCCCCTGCGGTGCAGTATCGTTGTAGCGCGCTCCAGAAACTGCTTGCGCTTTCGCCGCCCCACCGCCCGTCAGGTGCCGTGGTGATTCTTCAGGATACACGCGGCGCGCCCCTCAGTGAGGCGTTTCAAGAAGTCGCCGCGCATCTGGGCAAGCCAGTGGTTGCCATCCCCTGCTCGCCAGAAAATCTGTACGACCCCGCCACTCTGCAGGACGCCCTCGCCTATGCGCAGGGTGGAGGCTTTCGGCACGCGCTGGTGTTTGGCGACGCGCCCGCGCCGTTTCTGGAGGCGGTTATCGATTCGCTCGTTTATGGGGGCTACCTCAGCTTCACCTGCCATCGCCGCCTCGCGCCCGTGCCTGTGGACGCGGGACGCCTCCACTACGACCGCCTGATGATTGTGGCAACCAGCAGCTGGGACATCACCGACGCGCTGAGCCTGACGCGCTCCACCGCCCTGCGCAAAGGCGACCGTCTATTGCTGTTTGGCGCAGGCGGCTCGATGGGGCAGATGCATCTGCATTACGCGCTGAGCCACGAGCCGCCCCCTGCGCAGGTGGTGGTGGTAGACCGCCACCCCGAACGGCTGGAGCCGTTGCGTGCGCTGGGCGAGCCGCTGGCAAGCGAACGCGGAATCACACTCCAGTTTTACTGCAACGCGGGCGCCAGCCCCGAAGAACAGTTCGCGCGCCTGCGCGAGCTCGCGCCCCACGGGTTCGATCAGGTGATGTTGCTCGCCTCGTCGCCCGACGCCGTGCCCCTTGCGTACAGCCTGCTTACCGATGGGGGGATTCTGAACCTCTTTGCGGGCATTCCGCGCGGGCAAAAGACTCCGCTGGACCTGACCCTGCTCGCGACGCGCCACATGCGTCTGATGGGCAGCAGCGGCTCCACGATGGACGACATTCGTGAGTGCCTCGACAAAACCGCTTCGGGTGCTTTGCCCACGCGCAAGGTGCTAACTGCCGTCGGCGGGCTGAACACCCTGCCTGAGGCACTCACCGCAGTGCAGGAACATCGCTATCTCGGTAAGGTGGTGCTTTACCCGCATCTGCCTCGTTTGCCCCTGCAAGCCATCACCGCGCTGAGCGAACCCGTACGTCGCCATCTGGAATCGGGACGCTACTGGACACGCGAAGCAGAAGAGGCGCTCTTCAACGAGTGGTGGGCGCAAACCGCTCCATAGCTCGCGCGGAACTGCCGATAATTGCCCCTCGATGGCAGTCGTCGAGGTGCGCAATCTGGTGATTGAGTATCGCCGCCTGTTTCGTCCACCCCTGCGTGCGGTGGACAACCTCTCGTTTGAGGTGCGCGAGGGTGAGATTGTGGGCTTTCTGGGGGTCAACGGCGCGGGCAAGACCAGCACTATCAAGGCAATCATGGGCTTCCAGCCGCCCACTTCAGGTTCCATACGCCTGTTTGGGCTGTCTGCCACGGACCCGCGAGCGCGCCAGCAGGTGGGGTTCCTGCCCGAAACCGCGCTCTACTCGCCGTACCTCACACCCTATGAGACCCTGCGCCTCTACGGCGAGCTGCATGGGTTGCGTGGGCACGCCCTCAAGGCGCAGGTGGAAGCGCTTCTGGAGGCGTTGAAGATAGACCACAAAGCCCACACGCTCAACAAACACCTCTCCAAAGGCATGCTCCAGCGCGTGGGGATTGCGCAGGCGCTGCTGGGCGACCCAAAACTGCTGGTGCTGGACGAAGTATCCTCAGGGTTAGACCCCATCGGCAGGCGGGAACTGCGCGATTTGCTCAAAGTCCAGCAAGCGCGCGGCGTCACCATCTTTTTCTCCTCGCACGACCTGAACGAGGTCGCCACCATCTGCGACCGCATCCTGATTCTCCATCAGGGGCGACTGATTGCCGAACACACACTGAGTGAGCTGGCGGGCTATCCAGGCTCACTGGAGGATTACTTCGTGGCGACGGTTCAATCGGGGCGCGACGCCCTCTTGAAGGAGGTAGCCGCATGAGCGCACGCACCTGGCAAATCACCCGCGCGATGCTGACCGCAGGCACGTTGGAAACCCTCCGCCGCAAAGAGCTCTATGTGATTGCGATTCTGGCGGTTCTGATGGTGCTGGGCGCCTACACCTTCCACTTCTTCGGCGTGCGCGGACTGGAGATTTTTATCAAAGATGTCGCCTTCACCGCGATTGGCGTGCTGACCACCGTGCTGACCGTGTTTATCACCGCACGCCAGATTCCCGACGAAATTCAGCGGCGCACGATTTACCCACTGCTGGCGCGCCCCATCTCGCGGGGGCAGCTGCTGTTCGCTAAATGGGCAACGGCGACCTTCACCGCAGGGTTCTGCTTCCTCGTGCTGGCTTTACTCACGGCAGGCTTGATCGCGACGCTAAGTATAGGTTTAAAGCCAATTTTTATACAGTACCTCTTGCTCAAACTGCTGGGCATCGGCTGGCTGTGCGCGATGGTGATTGCGCTTTCGGTCTACCTGACGCCGCCAGCGTGTATCACTTTGTCGCTGATTCTTGCATTTGGCTCTGGGCTTTTCAATCGCTTGCTGCTGATGGCGCACTGGGAGTCGGGGCTGGACGCATTATGGGTCAACCTGCTTTATGGCATCTTGCCCCACTGGGACTTTTTTGACATGGGCAAAAAGGTGGTCTACGACTGGGCGATGGTGCCGTGGTGGGTGCTGGGCGCGATGGGGGGCTACGCTGTGCTGAACGGCGGGCTGTGGCTGCTGCTGGGCTGGCTGAAGTTTCGCAAGCAGGTGCTGGGATGAAAGCGGTACTGCTGATTCCGGGGTTGTGTGTGGGCGCGGTAGTTGCGGGCGCCTGCGTGCGGCTCGTGCTACCCATCCACACACAACGCGCCGAAACGCTGGACGCCATCACGCTCTATGACCGCTCCGCGATGGTGTCGGTGATGGGCGAGTTTCGGGGCAGTCTGGCAGGCTATTTGTGGCTCAAGACCGACGAGTATACGCATGGGGGCGTGCGCCTGCGCCCGATGACCGAGCGCGAGAAGCAATCAGAGAAGGTTCACCGCGCCTCCAGCGCCGATGGGCTACACGACCACCCTGACGAGACGGGCGTCATCCCCGAACCCGAACGCGACCCGCGCTGGCTCTGGGGCGATCTGGAGCGCCACATCCAGCCTTACTTTGATGTGCGCCACCACTTCCACCGCCCCGTGCGCGAAGTGCTGCCGCTTTATCGCCTGATGACCTGGGCGGACCCCACCTTTGTGCAGGGCTATCTGGTGGGGGCGCAGATGATTCTTTTTGATAACAAAAACAACCTGCCTGAGGCACTCGCCTTTTTGCAGGAAGGTGCCCGCAACAACCCGAAATCCATCGCCATCTTCACCGAGCTGGGGCGGTACGCGCTGATTCACCAGAACAACCCCCAGTTAGCAGAGCGCTACTTATTGCGGGCGATTGAAAACGGCGCGAACTGGATGCCCGAAAACCCGTTCGAGCGTGAGGGGCTGTTGCACGCTTACCGCTGGCTCGCGCTCAAAGCCTATAAGTACGGCGATCGCGCCCAGATGCGCCTCTGGGCACAACGCGGGCTGGAGCGCTTCCCCGACGACCCACCGCTGAAGATGTTGCTCAGCAAATGAAACACTGCTCAGCGTAGCACGCTCGCAATCATTTCGTATGCTTCACAGGTCTTGCAATTGCCGTTGGATGCTGGCGGCTTCTCTCGCGAAAGAATCGCCCACGCCCGCTCCAGCAGCTCATCCAGAAAGCTGTCCTGCCTCTCAACAGGAACCCAGCACGCACGAAACTCCATCAGAAACCCCTGCGACCCTATTTTGTCTGGGTGTTCCACTTCTGTGATGGGGTCATAATACATTAATCCTATGGCTTGCACCTTGCCTGGAAACGGGTCTCTCGGAGGCGACAGGTTCTCGGCGATTCGCGCGTACACATTCAGCTGCACCTCGTACAGTTTGCGGAACGAGTCGGCTTCTTTGTAGCGTGCTGTCTTGTAGTCGATAATAATCAGCTTGCCGCCAGGCGTTTTGAGAATCTCGTCGGGCGTGCCGTGCAGGGTCAATTCGCCGCACCTGATTTTGAACCACGCGTGGTGTGGCGACTTCAAAGGTTCTCCATTGATGCCGAACTCGCCAAACCATGGCGGCATGACTTGGTGGAGACTCAGGGAAGCTTGCACAACTCTCTTCGAGTAGGCGTCAATACTGCTGAAAATACCCGGGAAAGGTATCTCAGGTCTGGCAACCTTCTGATGGAGCCAGAAGCATCGCTCGCATGCGTTATCCAGCGCGAGTGCACCGAGCGTCCGTGCGCTAATCTCTCTCCACTTTTGACGCATAGCATGCTGACATTACTCCACTGCGCAAAGCACTCCTGCTGGTTTGCGCTGGCGAAACCGAATTGATTACACGGTTTCCCACAGCGCGCTCACAGGTTGCGCCCACAAACGCTCGCCGAACGGGAGCGTCTTCGTGCCTGTGTAAAACACGACGCCCACCTGCCAGCGCTCGCGAACAACCGATTGCAGAAACCGTAAGCCACGAAAATCGTCCGCGTCAAGGCGACTGCTCGCTTTGACCTCCACCCCCACGACTTCTCCTGAAGCTTTTTCCAGCACGAAGTCTACCTCGTGCCCAGAAGCCGTGCGGAAATGATAGAGACGCACGCGCTGTCCTGTGAACTCAATCTGTTTGAGCAGTTCCATCCCGACGAAGTTTTCCAGCATGCGTCCCCGCAACAAGGGGTCTTGCAGCAGCCGATTTTCGTCTACATCCAGCAGCGCGCAGGTAATACCCGTGTCGTTCAACAAGATCTTTGGTGTTTTCAGCAGTCGCTGGCTGATGTTCGTGTACCATGCAGGCACGCGCGTGAGCAGGAACATCGCCTCCAGCAGGCTTACATAGCGGCGGAGCGTCGTCTGAGGAATTCCGCACTCACGCGACAGGCTTGCCTGATTGAGCAACTGGGCGCTATTGGCAGCCAGCAGGCGCGTCAGCAACACCAGCTCGCTGACCTGCTGAACCTCCGCCAATTCGCGCACTTCGCGTGTCAAAAGAGTGTCCAGATACCCGTTGAGCCATTCCGTTCGGGCTGGAGGGGCGGGTGCCAGCACTGCGTTCGGATACCCGCCCTTCACCACGCGCTCCCAGAGATTGTCCTGTTCCGCTTCCACATGCAGAATCTGTCCCTGCAGAGCCTGCTCCAGCCATCGCTCACGCTTGCCCACCTGCTCGCCCTGTGAAAGTGGATAGAGCGTAACGGCTCCCATCCGTCCTACCAGCGGCTCGCCCATACGAAAGCGCGCAATTGGGTTCGCCGAACCTGTCAGCACAAACTGCCCCACCTCGCGCTCTCGATCAATACGCGCCTTAAGGGGTAGCAAAACCTCTGGAACACGCTGCACCTCGTCCAGCACACTGCCTGGGGGTAGCGTCTCGATGAAGCCTGCGGGGTCTGAAGTGGCGGCTTCCAGAGTCGCGGGGTCGTCGAAGCTATAGTAATGTTTCAGATAGCCTCGTGTAATGAGCTGCTGTGCCAGTGTGGTCTTGCCAACCTGACGCGCCCCCTGCAACATCACGACGGGGAACACGCTCATCAAACTTACCACACGCTCCGTGAGCCACCGCTCTAACATCACGCCAACGAGTATACCCCATAGGTGGCTGAAATTCCGCCATTAAGTGGCGGATTTTCAACCACTATAAGAGCCTGTTGAGAGGGCGTTCAAAAAAATCGCCTCTGAACATAACAAGTGAACCTGCTCTGTTGCAAGGATAGGGGCGCGAGCGTTCCGAGACCCCTTCCTTCAGGTCTTAGGGAGAGGCTTTTTGACAGGCGTGCCGTATTTCAACCTGTGCCCTGACGGCTGAAGCCGTTCCTATGAAACGAAGCCGACCTGCGTCGGCTCAGCCCCCCAACCCTTAAAGGGGTAGGTTTTTTGAGAGGGACGCCGGCTTATGCGCTCCCGCAACATGTTGGGGAACGCCCCCGCCTTGACGGCTGAAGCCGTTCCTATGAAACGAAGCCGACCTGCGTCGGCTAAAATAGCCAGCGAAGGCTGGCTTTGTTTAGTAGGAACGGCTTTAGCCGTCGCTCTTTCAGGGAGGCATGAAAAAAAACCTACCCCTTTAAGCCGTAAACAGGGGGCTATAGCCAGCGACGGCTGGCTTTGTTTCTTAGGAACGGCTTTAGCCGTCGCTCTTTCGGGGGCATCGTGGGTTCCATCGGGCATCTTGGCGACAGAGCAGGTTCAGCCGTCAGGCGCAAACGCCCCTTGAGAAAGCTGAACCGCCTCTAATCAAGACTCTGCACCTCACCCCTGCTCCACCAGCAGCGTTTCTTTCAGTCGCTCCCAGGGCGGGTTCTGTTTGGCAATCTTGGCGAGGCTGACTGAGCGCAGCGCCTGTTCCGCTCTGTCGCGCAGGTTCTGCCAGAGGTGGTGCGCCGCACAGGGCGTTTCAGCGCTACACACCACCCGATGATCCAGCAGACAGTGATATTTCTCGATGGGTCCCTCCACCGCAACGAGAATATCGTAGAAACTAATCTCCTCTGCAGGGCGTGCCAGCGAAAACCCCCTCTGCGTACCTCGATGAGGACGCACAATGCCTGCCCGCGTCAGCGCATCAAAAATGTTATAGAGAAAATGCACCGAAATCCCCGTCTCTGCCGCGAGGTCTTTGACGGTTACAATCGCGCCATCGCCCCGCTGTGCCAACCGCGCCAGCGAGCGGATGGCATACTCGGTCTTCGCCCCGAAATCCAGTAGCCGTATCATGCCTGTTCACCTCATTTGGTCTACTGAAGACAATTATACCCTATATTCACGAAAATCGCGCTCTGGCGGGAGGGAATGCCAGAGCGCGACGGAGAGAGGGAGGTGCAAGGAACTGCCCCATGCAACAGCAACTTTTGTGCCAAAGGGCTACCCCAGCACCTCCTGAAGACACTCGAAGAGCGTCGCAATCAGCAAGTCGGGGTTCAAAGGGGGCGGCGCAGGGTGGGCGTGCCCGAAGAGCCGCTCCACAGGCACGCGCGGCGCCTCTATCGGGATAGACGCCTGAAGCAGGGTCGCTTCCGGAAACACCCGAAGGGCGCACCCCATCAGTTTGATCCCCGTTTCGGCATGCACCATATCGGCGGGTGTCGCGCTGGCAAAGCAGTCGCCGCCATCCCCTGCAGAGGCGAGGGGCGAGTCGGGGCGTGCGCTCCCCACCCGTGCGGGCACGCCCAGCTGCTCGAATGCCTCTACGAAAGCAGGTGTAATCGTGCGATAGACAGCAAACGGATAGGGACGCTCCAGAGGGGGACGCCACACCAGCGCCAGCGTCAGGTCATGCCCGTGAAGCACTGCCTTCCCTCCTGTCGGACGCCGAAAAAGTGGGACACCGAGCCGCTCCGCCTCGTGAATCAGCGATTCGGGCAGGCGCTGATGAACCCCGTAGGTGATGGCTGGCGACGCCCACTGGTAAACTCGTAAGGTCGGCGGGATGGCGCCCTGCAGGAAGGCGTTCAGCAGCGCCTCATCCCGCGCCATGTTCGCTTCAGGGGGACAGACGCCCTCGTTCAGCAGGCGCAGGCGGGCACCTCGCTGGGATAGAAGACCTTCCCCTGCCATCGAAGCACCAGATTCTTCGCCGCGCCCGCTTCGTCCAGACGGCGCACGGGCGTGCTGTGCGGCGCGTTCTTCAACAACTCAGGCTGTTCCATCGCCTCACGGGCGATCTCCAGCAGCGCGTTCGCGAACATATCTACAGTCTGCTTGCTCTCGGTTTCGGTCGGCTCAATCATCAGGCACTCTGGCACAATCAGCGGGAAATACATCGTGGGCGAATGGAAGCCGTAATCCAGCAGCCGCTTCGCGATATCAAAGGCGCGTACGCCATAATGCTGCTTATAGTGCTGGGCGGTTACCACGCACTCGTGCATGCAGAGCCGATCCACCGCGGGCGGGAAGGCGTGCCGAATCCGTGTTAGCAGGTAGTTCGCGTTCAGCACGGCGAACTCGGCGATATGGCGCAGTTCCTTGCCCCCGTAAGCGCGGATGTAGGCATAAGCACGCACGAGATTGAGAAAGTTCCCATAAAACGCATGCACGCGCCCGATGGACTGGGGGTAATCGTAGTCCAGTGCGTAGCGTCCCTCCCGATACACCACGCGCGGCACGGGCAGGAACGGCTCCAGGTGCCTGGCAACCGCGACGGCTCCCGCCCCTGGACCGCCGCCCCCGTGGGGGGTAGAGAAAGTCTTGTGCAGGTTCAGGTGCATGCAGTCAAACCCGATATCGGCGGGGCGCACCACGCCCACCAGCGCGTTCATATTCGCGCCGTCCAGAAACACCAGCGCGCCTGCATTATGGAGCATTTCGCAGGCGCGCGGCGCGTTCTGGTCAAACAGCCCCAGGGTGCTGGGGTTGGTGAGCATCATCGCCGCCACTTCGTCGCTGAGCGCCGCCTCCAGCGCGGCGAGATCGGTATTCCCCTGCGAATCGGTCGGTACCGAGCGCACCGTGTAGCCGCACAGCGCGGCAGAGGCGGGGTTCGTGCCGTGCGCCGAGTCGGGCACCAGCACAACCTTGCGCTTGTCCCCTTCCCCGCGCGACTCGTGATATGCCTTGATGAGCATCAGGCACAGCAGCTCGCCATGCGCCCCCGCCACATTCTGCAGGCTGACCGCATCAAACCCCGTGATGGCTTTGAGGTCTTCCTGCAGCTCGTACATCAGCTGGAGCGCGCCCTGTGAAAGCGATTCCGGCTGAAGGGGATGCGCGTGCGTGAACCCGGGCAGGCTGGCGACCTTTTCGTTGATGCGCGGGTTATACTTCATCGTGCAGGAGCCGAGCGGGTAGAAGCCGATATCGATGCCATAGTTGCGTTGCGACAGGCGAGTGTAGTGGCGCACGGTCTCCAGCTCGCTGACTTCGGGGAGCTGGGGCGGCTCGGCACGCAGGTTCTCAGCGCCAAGCAGCTCAGCAAGCGGGCGACGGGGCACATCACATCCAGGCGGGCGCACTCCCCAGCGACCGGGCACGCTCCGCTCAAAAATTAAAGGAAAATCCACGCTCAGGCGTCCCATAACGGCAAGAGTATACCCCAGCCCCTACTCCCTTAAAGGGGTAGGTTTTTTTGAGAGGGATGCCGGCTTATGCGCTCCCGCAACATGTTGGGGAACGCCCCCGCCTTGACGGCTGAAGCCGTTCCTATAAGACGAAGCCGACCTGCGTCGGCTAAAATAGCCAGCGAAGGCTGGCTTTGTTTAGTAGGAACGGCTTTAGCCGTCGCTCTTTCGGGGAGGCATGAAAAAACCTACCCCTTTGAGGCCCCTACTCCAGCGGGATGAGCCGAATGTTGCGGAAGTGAATCTCGCCCCCTTCCGATTGAAGCGCGATATGCCCGGCGCGTACTTCCGCATTCCAGCCCTCATTCACAACCTCGCCGTTGACTTTGAGCGTGACGCGGTCGCCCTTGACGATAATCTCGTACTCATTCCACTCAGGCTGGGGCTTCTCGGCAGATTTGTGGCGCCAGCGGTGGCGCGGGGCGTTTTTGTCCACATACTGGGGGTCGGTGTCCATGCGATATCCGTCAATGAGCCAGAAGTCGCCCGAATTCATATACATTAACTGCGCCTCGATGGAGCGGGGCCAGATTTTATGTTCGCCGTGAACGCGCAGCAGCACGCCGCTGTTGCCTGGCTTCTTGTCGGGCGCCCAGCGCCACTCCAGTTTGAGAATAAAGTCGCGATACTCCTTCTCGGTGTAAATGTAGCCCAGGGGTGTGCCCTTGCAGATAAGAATCCCGTCCTGAACGCTCCACACCTCTTCGGGTTTCACATTCGGGTCGGCGAGAAACGCTTTCCAGCCTGTGAGGTCTTTGCCGTTGAAAAGCGGAATCTCTTTTGGGTGTTTCTCCTGTGCCCCTGTCTGCGTGCCCAGCACGCTCACAATCGCGAGTGCCCCGATTATCAGCCAGAGTGTTCTCATGGTCGCCTCCTTGTGAACCATTTCACGAAAATCAGGGATTTTCCTGCCGATTCAGCGGAGCGAATTGGGTATACTCTGGGGAGATGAAAACAGCGGTTCGCCCAGCCGAAGCGGCTGGGGCTGAAACGATTGTTCAGAAACTACGCGCGTACTGGCTCCTGAGCAAGCCCCGCGTGACGATTCTGGTCTGGCTCACGACGCTGGCAGGGCTGGTACTGGGGGGTTGGGGGCAATCGCTGCCGCTGGGGCTAATCGTGGCGACCCTGATTGGCTCGTGGCTGGTGGTGGCGTCGGCGAACGCTTACAATCAGGCTATCGAGTGGGAATATGATGCGCGTATGAGCCGCACCGCTTCGCGTCCCATCCCGTCAGGGCAGGTCAGCGTGCTGGAGGGCTGGCTAATCGCAACAATCTGGGGTATCGCGGGCGTGGCGATTCTGGCGCTCTGGGTCAACAGTCTGGTGGCGTGGCTGGGAGCGGTTTCTATAGGGCTGTATGCCTTCGCATACACACCGCTCAAGCGTCTCACACATCTCTGTACGGCGATAGGGGGCATTCCGGGGGCGATTCCGCCGCTGGCAGGCTGGGTCGCCGCGCAGGGGGTTATTACGCCTGAAGCGCTGCTCCTGTTCACGATTCAGTACCTCTGGCAGTTCCCGCACTTCTGGGCGATTGCGTGGATGAACCGCGACGACTACGCCGCGGCAGGGTTTCTGATGCTCCCCTATGCGGGCGCCGATGGCAAGGCGACGGCACGCCTAACGCTCTGGTATACGCTGGCGCTGGCGCTTTTTAGCCTGACCTTCGCGCTCTATGTGCAAAAGCCGTGGCTCTACCTGCTGATTGCGGGGCTGCTGGGGCTGTGGCATCTGCGCCTGTCCTGGCAGTTTTATCAGAATCCTGAACGGCTGACGGCACGCGGCGTGTTGATGGCTTCGGTGTTGTATCTGCCCGTTCTATTGCTCACAGCTATCCTGACACGATAGGAGGTTGAAAACAATGGCTCGAACGAAGGTTCGCCCCAAAATCGATCCGGGTTCTCAGGGACCGGGCACCGATGTACCCCTGCGCCGCTACGGCGGGGGCGATTCGGGGGGGGCGATGCCCGACCCTGCCAGCTCGGCGCGCCTGGGGATGTATATCTTTCTGGCAGCGATTCTGATGATGTTCGGGGCGATTGGCGCGATTTTTCTCTATCGCCTTCCCGTTCGCAATGATTTCCCCTTCACCGTGCCGCCCGTGAGCTGGGTCAGCACGGCGGTGATTCTCATTAGCAGTATTTTTTGCCAGCATGCGCTCAACAGCGCCCGTCAGAATCGCCTGAACGGCGTTCGCGTGGGGCTAACGCTCACGCTGGCGCTGGGCGTGCTGTTTTTGAGTCTTCAGGGCGTGAGCTGGGTAGCGCTCGCTCAGCAAATCCAGCAAACAGGCAACAACATCTTCACGGGGCTGTTTTATGTGTTCACGGCGTTGCACGGGGCGCACCTGCTGGGCGGGCTGGTGTTCCTGAGCTATTTACTCTTCATGGCTCTGCGCCGAACCGTGCCCGACGCTCTCAAAGTTGAGATGGGCACACTCTACTGGCACTTCATGGGCGTGCTGTGGACGGCTCTCTTCGCCCTGATGCTGGTGCGATAACCATGAGACCGACACGCTTGCTGATGGTCTTTTCGTGGCTGCTACTAACGGCTTCGGTAGCGTTTTTCATCTATGCGCTGACCCGCGCGGTGAAGCCTGCCGAAGAGCCGCTGAGCGTGTACGGCACGGTCTCCGACTCGTTCCGCCTGACGAACCAGTGGGGCGAGACCGTGAGCCTTGACGACCTGAAGGGCAAGGTGTGGATCGCTTATTTCTTTTTCAGCACATGCCCCTCCATCTGCCCCGTGATGAACCGCAACATGACCGATGTGCAACTGGAGTTCGCCAAAAACCCGAATGTGGTGATTGTGGGCTTTACGGTAGACCCCAAAACCGACACCCCCGAAGTGTTGCGCCGATACGGTGAAAAGTGGGGCGTGCAACGGGGTAAATGGCACTACCTCACAGGCGACAAGGAGGTGATTTATCGCGTCGCCCGCAACAGCTTCAAGCTGGGGGTCAGCCCCGCGCCCCCGGAACAGCAGGGAGGCGAACACGACTTTATTCACAGCGAGAAGTTCGTGCTGGTAGACCGCAAAGGGCAAATTCGGGGCTATTACAACGGCGTGGACAAGAACGAGGTGCAACGCCTCATGCAGGATGTCTATCGCGTGCTACAGGAAAATGGGGCTCAATAGGGTATACTATCGGTAGAACGATGCGATCCGAAATCACCACCAGCGATCGGATGGCGTCCATCCTTAAGAAGCACATCGACCATGAGGGGGTTCAAACCCTTCTGGAGGCGGCGGCAACCTGCGACGCAGCGAACCAGTACCTCATCGACGGCGACCCTGAGCTGGCGTTAGAGACGGCTCTCCCCCTGGTGCTGCTGGAGACCCCGGTGATTGCATGGCGTGCCCGCGAGATTGCGATTGCCGCGCTGGACGAGCTGATTGAGCGCGCCTCAGCGGAGGGCGACCCAGCACGCGCCCTGAAGTATGTGGAGCAGTGGCTCCGTCTTGAGCCGAACGCCTTCTATCCCCTGATGCGCCGCGCGGAGATTTACCAGTTTGAACTGTACGACTTCCACACCGCGTGGGCGACCTACCTGCAGATTCTGCGCCATTACCCCAACAGCATCGAGGCGATGGTGGGCATGGCGCAGCTGGCGCTGATGGAAGGCAATCCCGACCGAGCCTACCCCTATGTGCTGCGCGCCTGGCAGACGCTGGCGAAATCCGAGTGGGCGTATACCCCCAGCGTGCGCACGCTCCAGTCGGTGTTTGAAGACCTCTACGACATCACCGCAGGACTGCTGGAGTGGCTGGGCGCACACGAAGACGCCCTCCAGATGCTGGAGCAAGCCTTGAGCATGCTGGGCGAAAGCCCCCTGCTCAAAGAGCGGTTGCGCCTGCTGATTGAGTCGGAGCCGTCATCCGATTAGTAGCGCTTTGCGAACCGATGCTGGGGCTTGAGGCGTGAAATTCGCGCCTCATACTGCTGGGCGTCCTCGTAAACCACCAGCAGGTTGGTGAGCGGTCGGCGCGGCGGGATTTTCAGCTCGCCCCGATAGTAAAGGCATGTGGAAGAGCCGCCATCCAGCGCAATCGCTTCCTTCGCGCCCAGCCCTTTCATGACCCACGCCAGCTGGCGCAGGCTCATCGGATGGCGCGACGCCACCATCAGCAGCTTGTTGTGCTTCGTGACCCCAACCGCCGTGCGTGCCGTACGGGCGTACACGCGCCTGTCGCGAAACCCTTCTCCGCGCGGATAGAGCGACACCTTGCCGTTCACCAGCAGGCGCGGTCCTGCACCCAGCACGGTGTAATAGTCGCTCCACGACACCTGACGGTTAAGGGGCGGGCGTACAAAGCGCACGCGATTATCGTAGGTGATGCACAGCGCCGTGCCGACGCCGCCAAAGTGAACGCGCTCGCCCTCAATCACAATATCACCGACAGGAATCTTGGTGTTGGAGCCGAAATAGGTGCCCGTAATCGCAGCCGTGGGGCGTGAACGCGCCAGCAAGTTCCACACCGACTCGGCGCGCCCGATGCGCTCCGAAGTCGCCACACTCACCCGTACATAGGGATTGTTCATGTCCACTGTTACTACCTGAACAGGCACGCCCCCCACCTTGCGATACTCCATCACAACCGACTTTGTGGGCTTGGTCTGCACACGCTTTGGCGTTGGCGAAGCGTACACCCCCGGCTCATGCCATCGGCTCTGATACACAAGTGAACCAGCCAGAAAACACAGAAGAACCATCAAACGCACTGGAAATTCACCCCTCAGCGGAACCTACCCCTGTTGGACGGGATCGCCTCCACGGATGTTCCTACTCTCTAATTACGCGGTCAAGCGAGGCTTTCCTGCCTGCGGATTTTACCAGTTTTCGGAACTCGCGCCCCAAAGCACGGGTATAATTCCGCAGGAGGTGTATGGACGCTATGGCGTTGCTCAACATGTTGAAGACAGGCATTCTCCTCACCGCTTTGACCCTGCTGCTGATTGCGATTGGCAACATGCTGGGAGGGCAAACGGGGCTGCTGATTGCGCTGGTACTGGCAGCGATTATGAATCTGGGGGCGTACTGGTTCAGCGATAAGCTGGTGCTGGCGATGTCGGGCGCGCAGCCCATTAGCGAGCAGGAAGCGCCCGAGCTCTATGCGATGGTGCGCCGGCTGTGCCAGCGTGCGAACCTGCCGATGCCGCGGCTCTATCTGATTCCTGAAGAGCAGCCGAACGCTTTCGCGACGGGGCGCGATCCGCATCACGCCGCGGTGGGTATCACGCAGGGGCTTCTGCGCCTGATGGACCGTCAGGAAGTGGAGGGTGTAATTGCCCACGAGCTGGCGCACATCAAGAATCGCGACACGCTGATTATGGCGGTCGCGGCGACAATCGCGGGCGCGATTTCATATCTGGCGCACATGTTCTACTACGCGAGCTTGTTTGCAGGCAACCGCGATGAGCGCGGCGGCAACCCGATTGCCGCGTTAGCGATGCTGATTCTGGCGCCGATCGCCGCCACGATTATTCAGTTAGCCATCTCGCGCTCGCGAGAGTATGAGGCGGACCGTGTGGGCGCGGAGATTGCAGGCACGCCGATTGGGCTGGCGAACGCCCTGCGCAAGCTGGAACTGGCGGCACAGCGCATACCCATGCATCATGCGGAGCCTGCCACCGCGCACATGTACATCGTGAACCCGCTTAGCGGCGGCGGGCTGATGGCGCTGTTCAGCACCCACCCGCCCGTCAAGGAGCGCATCCGCCGACTGGAGGCGATGGCGCGTCAGCAAGGAGTGATTCTATGAACAACACTCTGCGCGAACAGGTCTGGGAAATCCTGCACGATGTGTACGACCCCGAAATTCCGCTCAATATCGCGGATTTGGGGCTGATCTATGACCTGCAGGTCTCTGACCAGGGCGAGGTGCATATTCTCATGACGCTCACCGCGCCCGGCTGCCCCGTGGGCGACATGATCGCCGACGAGATTCGCGACCGGGTGATGAGCCTGCCGGGGGTGCAGGATGTGCAGGTGGAGTTCACCTTTGACCCCCTCTGGACTCCCGAGCGAATCTCGGAGGAGGGGCGCGAGGCGCTCCGAGCGTTTGGCTTCCCCGTTTAGGTTCAGGTATAATCTTGGTGTCGGGGCGTAGCGCAGTATGGTTAGCGCGCCTGCTTTGGGTGCAGGAGGTCCCCGGTTCGAGTCCGGGCGCCCCGACCATTCTTCTTTAAGCACGCCCGTCCCCCAAAGTTAGTTGGACTCTGAGAACTCGCGGCAGGAATTGTCCGCGAAACCTCTAACCGTGAGATAGAGGTGTCGCGCGATGAAGCCCTGGAAGCGGCTCATAGCAACGGGCGTGTGGCTGTTGACGCTTCTGTGTGCAGTCGGTCAGCAAGACCGATTGCGCCAGCCTGTAACGATTGAGGCACCTGCTCAGTCGCTCAAACATCTGCTTCAATCTCTCTCCGCTCAGGCGGGGGTAAAACTGCTTGCCTCCAGCGCCATCGAATCCGAGATTGTGCTGGTTTCCGTGAGAGACATGCCCCTCCGCGACCTGATGACCCACCTTGCAGCCGTAGTGGATGCCGAGTGGGTTCGTCAACGCGACGGGAGCTACCGCCTAATGCGCTCGACGCGAATCGCTCAGGCGCGCCGCAGGGAAGATAACGCGCTTCTCACGCAGGCGCTCAAGCGCGCCCTTCAACAGGAACTCCAAACGACGCTGGTTGCGCCTCTCACCGAAGACGCGGTGCGCACAGCGCGCGAAAAAGTTCAGCAACTCCTTCGCGGTCATGAGCCAGCGGAGGCTGAAGTGGAACAGCATGTTTCACCTCTCCCAAGCGGGGTTTTGGTTACCTACTCCGCGCCTTTGCACGACGCCATCATGGACGCCTTGAAGCCTCTTCGCGTCGGGGATCGTCTGCTCCATCGCCTCCTCCAGCAAATGGATCTCGAGCCACTGCTTGAGATGTCCATCGGTGAGCGGTATGTGTTCAGCAATCGGCGCGGGCGCTACCTGATGCCTCTGAAGATGAACCTCCAGCCTCTTCTGGAGCAGTACTGGCGCGAGCGACAGATGGTGTATCACCTGCTCAATCACCCCAACGAGGGTCTCGACAAATCTTTGTTGCGTCAAGTTTACGAGGATCTCAAGAGCGAGAATGGCACACGAATGCACTTTGATTCTTACTTCCTCACAGAACCTTCTCAACATCCCCCTCAAGGCATCTATCTGGAAGTGAAACGCGACGGCATAGATAGCTTCAACTTTGAGCTGCTCGTCGTGGCAGAGTCGGCGCCCGGTCAGCCTGTGGAGGTGGAGCGAGCATGGTTCCACCTGGCAGGCTGGTCTGATTCCAGCGAGCATGGCAATCGCCTACAGGAAGCTCTGAATCTGACCCCTGAGCAGCTGACTCAGCTTGTGCAGACGCCCGTAGAGTGGAGCCAGCGCACAGAGCAGTTTCTCGACGCCTACCACTCGCTGAGGCGGGCGCGCGAATCGACACCTCTGCCCGAGACGCTGGACCCAGCACGAACCGAGCCGTTGAGCCTGATACCGACCGATGTCTTGCTTACCTATGCGCGTTTCAGAAACCGCTCGATCGTGGCGCTTTTGCCGGATAGCCTGTGCGGCTGGTTCACGCCCGCGGTTGAGGACGAATCGGATCCCTCTGATTCACAAAGGCGCCCTCGAGGCAGGCTCCGCGCGTATCTGGATTTGGCGGTTCACTCGATGCGCTTTGATGAGCAAGAGCGCGTCCTTCGCGTCCGACCGCTTTATTCGTCATATGTATGGGGACGGCGCGTTTCTCGCGAAACACTTTCCGACTGGCTTCATCAGCTTTTGCAAAGGCAGTACCCCCGTTTGGGGGACTACCTCACTCTTCTTCGGTTAGGTTCTCACTTCAACTCCCTAACCCGCCTCTACGCGCGCCTGATTTTGCCTGACTGGGAGCTCCAGTATATGAGTTATGAAGGATTCGCTCTACTGCGCTCGCTGACGCCTGCCCAGATACAACGCCTGCAGCAGGGCGAGGCGATGTGGCTTGCAGACCTGACACCCGCCCAGAGGCAGAACTTGCATCGCGACCTCTATTACAAAACCGCGTTCCTGACGCCTGCGCCCTCTCCACGCCCCCAACAAGCAACGGACAGCCCGCAGGACGACTGGCTCCTCCCACGGGAAGCCAGCATCTCGCTCCCACACTACCACTACCCAGATGGTTTACCGATGGAGACCCGAATCCAGATGAAGTCCTTCGACTGGACGCTTTTGTCTTTGAGTCGTCTTTCCAGAAGCGCCGCAGACTCTGACAGGGTGCGTGAATTAGCCCACTATGGGATATTTTCCCACCAGCAGGCAGGGGTCTGGGGAGGATTCGTCAGCTTGCCCCGGCTGGCTTACCAGCTGAATGCGCATGAAACCCATGGAGTCGCGCAGGAGATCAAGGGCATGCCGGTTCGTTTCAAGCCCGCATCTCTGGAGGTGGCGATTGCAGGCAGACACATCGTGCAATTGCCCGTTGGGGGCATAATGCTATACCCGCTGGGCGATTTTGAGCCGCTTCTTGAGGTCAAAGCCTATCGTCTCGATGCGCTTCCTGACCCGATAAAAGAAGCACTGCGCTGGCTGCGTGCGCTGGCGGCGGCAGGCAGCACAGCTTCAGAGTAGAAGCGGTTTTGCTCTGTAGATTGTTATTTCCTTAGCATGAGCATGCTCAGAACAGCCTCAGCGACGGGGCGCAGCTCCTCGCAAATTTGCTCGCGTGTCGTGCGGCAGGATTCTTCCCGGATACTTGCTAACTCGTTTTCGTTCAGGTGAGCATACAGCATATTCCAGCATGAATCGGTGCAGGGCGTACCGGTGAGCAGTTCTGTTCGTGCGAGCCAGCGCGCCGCCATAGGGGGGTTCTCCAGAGCAAGCGCCACCCGAGCCAGGTTTTCAAGAAGCGCCGTCCCTACTGTCTCCGTGCCTGTGTCGGTCAGGCTGGCAAAGAGGCACGCACAGAAGCGCTCATAGGCATCGCGCCAATTCCCCTGCTTTACCGCCAGATCCGCCCATTTCTCCAGCACCGGGGGGAGGTACCACCTGATTCGAGCCTGCACGATTCGTTCCAGGCTCCGACGAAACAGATGGTCGGCAGTTTCGTAGTCCCCTTCCGCCGCGGCAATCTCTGCCAGATTGCCGAGTACCGCTGCCTCGCCGACGCTTTCGTTGAGTTCCAGCCAGAGACTGAATGCCTGCATGCTGAGTTCCCGCGCTCGCGCGTATTCGCCCCGATCCTTGAGCCACGCGCCCCAATTCGTGAGCTGGGTCGCCAGGGTGCGCCGATCTTCCCAGCGCCGTGCTAACTGCAGGGTTTCCATGCAGCAGCCTTCCGCCGCTTCCCACAGACCCTGTTGATACCGCACATTGGCAAGGTTGGACAGAACCTGCATCCGATGGAATGGCGCCGAGTGGGCATCCGCGACAGCGAGCGCCTGTTCCAGCAACGAGGCGGAGGCTTCCAGCTCTCCCTGCATCCACAGAACAACCGCAAGATGATTCTGAGCTTCCACCATGTCGAGCGGCGCGTTCAGGTTCTGGAGGGTTTGCAAAGCGCGGTCAAGGTACTGCTGGCTCCGGGAACAATTGCCCTGCATCCAGTAATAAAACCCAGCGGCAATCCACAACCGCGCCGCTTCAAGGCGTCCGGGAAACTGCTCCGCGAGGGGGAGCCATCGCTCCAGCAACTGGGCGGCTTGGTCGATATCGCCGCGTCGTGTGGCGAGGCGCACCGCGATGCGAGCGGCTTCCAGTTGCTGGAGCGGATCGCTTAGCAGGGTGGGCAGCTGGCAGAGAATGTGGTAGACTCCGCGATTGCTCCCACGCCGCTCCCAGAACAGCAGGAGCGCCTGGGCACATTCCAGCACGCGCTCCGGCTGAACCCCTGCGAGCCACTCCAGAGCGGCTTCCAGATTGGGGCGAACACGCTCTATGGAAAGCCAGAGCATCGGCTGACCACCCCACTCTATCGCTATCCTCGTGAAGTAATGGGCATGGGCGGTTTTCGTTGCTTCCCACAGATGGCACGCCCGGAGCTGTTCCTCTGCAAAAAGGCGCACCGGGTTCAGCAGGCGATACTGGGCGCCTTCCTGCTGAACAAGAGAAGAGCGCAACAGCACCTGCATCCCCTGCTCCACCGGTGCGGAAGGCGCCAGCGCCTGCGCATCGGCGAAGGTGAATGCCCCCCGAAACACACTCAAACGAGCGAAAAACTGCTGCACAGGGGGCGGAAGATTCCGATAGGTCGCCAGAAGCGAGGCATAAAGCGAGTGATGCAACATCCCCGTGGGGCGCTCCTTCAACCATTTAAGGGAATGCTGAATCTGCTCGACAAGCTCGTTCAGAGGGCAGCTCGCTATGCGGGCGCTTGCCTGTTCAATGGCTAAAGGCAACCCTTCCAGAAGCCGGCAGAGGGCGCCAATCGCCGCCGCGTTACGCTCCGTAAGGGCAAAATTGGGAACGACTCGTCGCGCACGCTCCACCAGAAGCTGCACCGAGGCGTACCGAAGCATCTGAGACGGCTCCACCTCAGAGGGCGGGGGAACGGGTAAAGGCTCCAGCTGCACCAGATGCTCCGCCTCCAGCCCCACAGGTTTGGGAGCGGCGATGAGACAGCGCAGGTTCGGTAGTCGCTCGCGCAAAACGAGCAACTCAAATTTCTGGGCGGGTGAAATCTCGTGTGTCAGGTCCAGCACCAGGAGCGCAGGATGCCCTTCCAGAACCCGTTCCAGGGATTCCACAAACGCCTCGCTTCCCCGCCACTCCCATCCCAGTTGGCGGGCAAGCCACTCGGTGATGGATTCATGGGGTTCGTGCAACACAACCCACCAGCATGCCTCGCCGAAATGTGGGAGCGTTTGCCATGCCGCTTCCAGCGCCAGGCGGCTCTTCCCGACCCCGGGCGGTCCGACAATGGTAATCAGGCGCCCCTCCGCCGACTCAAGCAAGGTCTGCAGTTGCGCCATCTCTCGTTCGCGCCCCGCGAACGAGGTGGGGACATGAATCAGCCATCGGCGCAGCGGGGTCTGAGCCTGCAACGGAGGAAAGCTCTTTTCGCGCCCAGAAAAATCCAGTTGATAAATCTGCTCCGCGGCGCCTGTCTCTGGCAGGCGATATAAACCCAGCGGGCGTAAGCTCAGCGTGCGCGAAGCGCGCGTTTGAGGGATCAGGAGCGCGACCCGCTCCGTACAGAGGATCTGGTGGTCCCAGCCCACGCGCAACAGCGCATTTACCGTGTTGATGGGGACGCCGCTATAGCGTCCCATCCAGTAGCGCAACTCCCCTATATCGAGCGCGAAGCGGCACTCTCTGAACTGCTGGTGGAGCGCGTCAAGCGCTTTCAGCAGGCTTTCTACGGAGCGAAAGCAGGCGCGTAGCCCTGTGGGGGTGCTTTCCATCAGAACCCCTTGCGTTACCGCCAGCGCCGAGCGAGTCGCGGAGAGAATCGCCCCACCCGAATCGCGCCACTCTAACCCCAGCACAATCCCCAGTCCGTCGCCAAGCGGTGCAGGGGCGTCCCCGGAAGGCGAGCGGGGACGAAACTCCGGGGGCATTTTTTGGTGAGGGATTTGAACCTGTTGCCGGGCTGCCTCATAAGCCTGCTGAAGGCGTTCGCGTTCCGTCTGCACCCACGGCGCCTCGTAGCCTGTTAGAAACTCGCCCCGATACAGGGCGCACGCCTGATCCAGCAAACGACGCTTCGCCTCCGGGTCCGCCGTAATGGCGGCTTGCCGAAGCGTCTCCTCGAAGCGCGCCACATCGGTCTCGATGACCTCGGGGTTAAGACCCACCCAGTGGCGTCCGCTTTGAAGCACGCTCCCTGCCGGGATGCCCGGTGGCTCCAGCAGGGGGCGCAGGGTTGCCAGCGCCACACGCAGGTTATTTCGCGCCGACTCCTCGGGCATCCCATTCCAGAACAGGTGGAGCAAATGTTCCCGGGAATGGCGCTGGGGGTAGCGCAATAGATAAGCCAGCAAGAGCGCCGTCTTGCGCGTTCGAAAGCGCTCCACAGGCTGCCCCGCCACCTCCACAGAGAACCCACCCAGCAACCGCGCCCTGATAATGGGAGAAATAGTCATCGATTCTCGGCTCCGGCTCGTTTTCCTGTGAGGGTCTGGGGGGTATACCCCTCCCAGAACCTTCTTAACACCCATTCCCAAAGTTGAACAGCACCATCAGCAGGTCGGCGTCGTCCACGGTACCGTCGCAGTTGACATCCACGCGTCCCAGATTGGAGCCGCTGTTGCCAAACGCGAACAGCACGGCAAGCAGATCGGCGTCGTCCACGCAGTTGTTGCTATCCACATCGCCGTTATGCGCCGTGCATTGCGGTCCCGTATCCAGCAGAAAGACCTCCCACTTGCCTGTATTCGCGTTGTAAGCGTTCCCCACAATGTAGCGTCCATCGGAGGAGATGGCAGACGCCCACTCCAGTCGCACGCCAGCGGGGATCAGGGAAGCGTAGGTGATATTCAGGTCTTCCATCACGCCGTTCTTCCAGCGGAATGCTGCCCATTCCGAGGCTCCGCCAGGATCGCGGTCGGACCAGCCGACGATAATGGTGCCGTCGTAGTTCGCGTCCCAGGCTTCACCCCACTGACCGCCCAGCGTGCCCAGGTCCACCATGCCGGTGGATTCGGTCCAGCGGAAGGGTCGCGCGGGCGTGAAGCTCGCGTCGCCCCATGCGCCGACCACCACATTGCCGTCGCCCGACACGCCGAGCGCCTCGCTCTGACCCCAAGCAGGGTTGTGAATCTCTACCATCCCTGCTGGCGTCCAGCGGAAGGCGTGGTGGATGCCGCTTCCATCGCCCGACCAGCCGACAACCACATTCCCATCGTGCGAGACGGCGCGCGCCACACTGCGGATGCCGCCCGGCAGCGTGCCCAGATTCTCCATCGTGCCGTTCTCCCACCGAAAGGCGCGATTGAACCCGTTGCTGAGCTGAGCCGCCCCCACAATCACCGAGCCGTCATAGTCGGCGTCCCATGCCCAGCTGGTGTTCCCGCCGAAGGTGCCAATCTGGGTGAAAGTGCCGTTTTCCCAGCGGAACCCGCGATAAATGGAGCCGCTGATGAACCCGTACCCCACAATCACCTGACCATTCGCCGACAGCCCCCACGCTTCCGTATCGCGCCCCGAAGCCAGTGAGCCGATACTCACCATCCCCGTGCTGGGCGTCCAGCGAAAAGCGATATGGGGGCTACTGATGCCTGCCCACCCGACCACAACCGTGCCGTCGTCGGAGACGCCATGCGCCTCCGCGTAGGGCGTGCCGTAAGAGCCAAGCAAGGTAAGCGACTGACCATACAGCCAGCCATGCAGACTCAGCCCAAGCACAAAGACTCCCATTGCTTTTTTCATGACCATCGGACCTCCAGAGAAAGTATAACCCACCCAATACGCTGTACCATTAGCGAATCGTTAACATCGTCCCCCTCCGGGCATGGCTCCCGCTTTTTCTGTGATTTTTACGGGTACAGATGGTATAATCCCCCGTGATGCGCTGGACGGGTTTTCTGTTGCTATTGCTCACGCTGGGGCTGACCCTCACGGCGAACCGCCCGCAAACGCATACCGATCCCGAAAGCCTGCTTGCCGAAGTGCGCCGCATCATCGCGGCGAACGATGTGCGCGCCCTTCGGGCGCTTGGCGAAACGCCCGAAGTGATTCACTGGCACATCTGGCTCACGGGGGATGACCGCCTGCCCAACTGGTCCGCCGACCTGTTGCCCGCCCCGAAAGGCTATGGCAAACCGGGCGAATGGTGGTTGCTGTTTTCAAAATTCCAGCTGGTGGAAGAGCTCTGCGACCGCGCCCACCCGATTATGCAAACCCCGAATGGTCTCAAACTCGCGCCCGAAGTGCCTGAATCGGTGGCGGTGCCGTTTCGGATTGAGTTTCACGATATCGAACTCTGGCTGGAGCCGAAGGCGCGCTCTGTGCGTCTTGGCAATCGCTTCTCGGTAAAGCGGGTTGCCCCAGACGAGAAGGCGCTGCTGATGCGCCTGAACGCTCCCTATCGGGTCAAGAGTGTGAAGTTCAACGGGGCGCCCATCCCCCTGATAACCCGATTCAGCCCAGACAGTCGCCTGCCCGACACGCTCTGGGCGGGGCGGGTGGGCGGTCTGCTCTGGATTCAGGACAGCAAACCGCTGCCTGACGCCTTCACCGTTGAGATCGAGTATGAAGGGACTATCTGGTACCTCCCCAACGATCGGGTTGGCGAGCAGTACGCCCTGCTCTGCTCCTACTGGTACCCCCATATCGGGCGCCTGCCCGCTCGCCATCGCGTTACCGTTCACACGCCCCCTGACTGGATTGCAATTGGTCAGGGCGAACTGCAGAAAGAAACCCGTACCGACTCAGAATCGGTCTTCACCTATCAGAACGACCTGCCTGTGTGTTTCTTCTCGATGGTGGCGGGACCGTTTCAGGTGGGCGCGGAGGTGCGCTCACAACGCTCCAATCGGCTGATTCGGGTCTATCAGCTCAGGGTTGACCGTGCCCGCGCCGAACAGATTGCCCGCAAAACCGCACAGGCGATGGATTACTTCGAATCGATTCTCACCCCCTACCCCTATAGCCACTTCTATGTGGTGGAGACGCCCCAGTTTGGCTTTTCGGGGCTGGAGGCGTACTCGTTCACCTTTCTGGACCCCGCCATCACGCTGTGGGCATGCTCGCATGAGCTGGCGCACACATGGTGGGGCGGTATCGTGCCGAACACCTACATCAACTCCATCTGGAACGAGTCGCTGACGCAATATACCGACTCGGTGCTGTTCCAGGAGGGCGCCGATGGCACGATGCAGGTGGGGGCGCAGTCCATCAACGGGCGTACAGTACCCATCGGCTTGGCAAATGTGGCGCGCGACGATGTGATGGCAATCGCGGGCTACATGCGCGGCGCGTATGTGCTGAAAATGCTCGAAAACGAGCTGGGGCACGACACGATGCTGGAGGCGATGCGTCGCTTCATTCGCAACCGCGCGGGGCAAGCCAGCGAGTGGGAACACTTCCTGCAGGCGGTCAACGAGGTGACGCAAAAAGACTATCGCTGGTTCTTCGACCAGTGGATTTTCCGCGCCGAATTTCCTGCTCTGGAGATAACCCCACTGGAAGTGAAGGCTGTTGGTGACCGCTGGGAGGTGGTGGTGCGCCTGCGCCAGTCGGGTACTTCACGCCCCTATCGCCTGCGCCTCCCCCTTCGACTGATGGGTGAGCGTGGCGTGGAAGCCCAACACATCGTCTACCTCACTGAAGCAGAGCAGACCCTCACCCTGCAGGCGCCGTTTGCCCCCAGATGGCTCACCCTGCTGGAAGACAGCGGCGACACGCTCGTGCGTAAACCCAGCGGCGCACGGGGCAACCCCTTCCACCAGAAACTGGGGAACTGAACCCCGTACCGCTTCGGTATACTATACTCGCGTATGGAGGGAACTATGATTAAAACACGCAGAGTATGGCTGTGGGTGCTGGCAGCTTTGCTGATTGCAGGCGTCTCCGCACAAGAGAAGGTACTGCTCCAATATAAGGCAAAGCCCGGACAAACGATGCGCTATCGCCTCGCTGGAACGCTTTCCATCGAAGCCGCAGGACAAACCTTCAACCTTGAGGTTACGACGGTTAGCGTCCAGAAGGTTCTGGAAGTCTCGCCTGAAGGCAACATCAAGCAGGAGTCTTCGGTAGAGTCCTACGAAATGAGTTTCAACGGGCAGAAGGCGCCCACCCCACCCGAGGCGCTTTCCATTAAGACGACCATCACCATCAAGCCCAACGGCGAACTGATTGCTCGCGAAACCACCCGCGAAGAAGAGGCAGAAGGCGATCAGCGTCATTTGAGTCAGGTTTTCTCGTTCATCTACCCCGCTCAGCCCGTTGGCGCTGGCGAGAAGTGGAGCTATGCTTTCGAAGAAAACTCCAGACTCGGTACGGCGCCCGCACGAGTCGAATACACCCTGAAAGGCTTTGAGGCATGGAAGGGGATTCGCGTCGCCCGAATCCAGAGCGCGTATAAAGCGGAGGGCGACAGCAAGCTCACCGCCGAGGTAGACGCGCTTGTAGAGGTGCGCACGGGCGATGTGGTCTACGGCAAGGCGAGCGTTTCGGGCATGGAGTTCGGTCAGGGGGGCGTTTCGGCGCCTGCCAGCGCCACGCTCGAATTCGAGCGAATCGAGGGCTCGCCACTCCCCGAAGGCGAGAACGGAACCCCCAAAGTAGACCAGCAACCCACCGAACAGAAACCCGCCGACACGAAGAACGAACAGGCTGAACAAAAGACCGACCAGACCGAGAAGAAGGAAGAGAGCAAAAAGAAGGAGAAGACCATCGAAGAGGTCACCAAAGACTTCGAGAAGATGGAGGGGCTCTTCACGCTCTACCGCAAGAAAGAGGCAGGCAAAGACACCCTCTACCTCGAGGTGCGCGAAGACCAGCTGGAGAAGCTCTACTTCCTGCAGGCGACGGTCAGCGAAGGGCTGCCGTCCATTATTCTCGCGCCAGGACGCCCTGTCAGCGACATCCTCTTCAAGTTCGTCAAGCGCGACGAGCAGATTCTGCTGGTTGTGCCCAATATCGGCTTCCGCGCGAACCCGAACACGCCAATTGGACGCTCGGTGGAACGCTCTTTCGCCGACGCCTATCTGGAGGCGTTCAAAATCGAGGCGAAAGACAAAGACGGCAAGAAGTTTCTGATTGATGTGTCCAACCTGTTCCGCTCGGACCTGATTCAGATTCAGCAACTGGCGAGCGCCGCGGCGGGCGGCAACTACTCAATTGACCGCGAGAAGACCGTCTACAATCAGGTCAAGGTGTTCCCCAACAACCTGTTTGTGCAGACGGCGTATCACTTCACCGGTAGCCCGTCGCGTGGGGGCGGTCTGGCTGGACTGCTGGGTGGCTTGCTGGGCGGCGCGAATCTGGCTGACCCGCGCAGTCTCCCGATAACCGTCAACTACAACCTCTGGGAGCTGCCTGTGGATAACGGCTATCGCCCGCGCTACTATGACCCGCGTGTCGGCTACTTCACCACCGAGTTTCTGGACATGAACAACGAGGTGCCCGACCAGACGAAGCGCTACATTTTGCGCTGGCACCTGGAGAAAGCCGACCCGAACGCGCCCCTCTCGCCGCCCAAGCAGCCTATCGTGTTCTGGCTGGATAACGCCATCCCTCATGAATATCGCGACGCGGTGCGCGAGGGCATTCTGGAGTGGAACAAGGCGTTTGAGAAGATAGGCATCAAGGACGCGATTGTGGTCAAGCAGATGCCCGACGACGCCGACTGGGACCATGCCGACATGCGCTACAATGTCGTGCGCTGGGTCTCCTCCCCCGATAACGGCTACGCGGTTGCGCTCTTCCGCGCTAACCCGCTCACGGGGCAGATTCTGAACGCGAGCATCACCATCGACGGCAACATGGCGCGAATCACCCGCGCCCAGTTCCTGTATCGGATTGACCCGCTGGCGGCGTTCCGTGAAGCAGAACAACGCGAATGCAATGCCCACCTGTTGCACGACCCGCGCATCTGCACGATGGTGCAGGACACGCTCCATCGCGCATGGCAGGGGTATCTTATGGCGAGTCTGCTGGCGCCCCTGCGCGGCGGCACGCGCATCAGCGAAGACGAGTTTGTTAAATCCTATATCCGCTCGGTAACCATGCACGAGATGGGGCATATTCTGGGGCTGCGCCACAACTTCGTCGCCAGCCGCTTGAACACGCTGGAAGACCTCAAAGACGGTGAGAAAGTGCGCCAGCGCGGTACCGTCGCCAGCGTGATGGAGTATGACCCCTTCAACCAGATGGCGCTCCATGCTCCCAACACGGTCTACTGGAACCCCACGATTGGACCCTACGACTACTGGGCTATTGAATACGGCTATCGCGAGTTCCCCGATGCGCCGACGCCCGAAGCGGAGCGCGTGCATCTGGCAAAGATTGCCCAGCGCAATACCGAACCCGAACTCGCTTTCGAGACCGACGATTATGCCGACCGCTTTGACCCGTATGTCACGCGGTTTGACCTCAGCCGCGACCCGCTGGCATACTGGGAGCTGGTGCTGAAAGATACCGACGAGCTGGTGCGCCTGCTGCCAACGCGCTTCCCGCGTCCGAACGAGCCGTACTACGAGTTCACGCGCCTGTTCTTTGGCTCGCTGGCGTCGTATAGTAACGCGGCAATTCAGCTCACCCGCTTTATCGGCGCGCTCCAGCTGCGGCGCAACTTCCCCAACGACCCGAACGCCCAGCCGCCGCTCAAGCCGCTCAGCGGCGCGGAACAGCGACGCGCCCTGAACCTGCTGGCGACCTACATCTTCGCGCCGACAGCGTTCAACTTCCCCAAAGGCTACTACGAGAAACTCGCGCCGAACCCCTACGACGGCTTCTCGGGCGGGGCGATCCCTGCCGACTCGCCCGTGCGCGACTTCCTGAGCAACATCCAGCGGCTCACGCTCAGTCGGCTCCTCGCGGCGGATACCCTGCGCCGAGTCGCCAACAACGAGTTCAAGGCGGTCAACGACCCGTTCACCCTCGCCGAGCTGTTTGAAACCCTCTACGGCGTCATCTGGGACGAGGCGATCAAGGGTAACGGGAGCGTGCCCACCCTGCGGCGGCAGCTCCAGCGCCATCACCTGCAACTGCTGGTGGATATGCTTGTCAAAAACCAGCCCGTGCCTGACGATGCCAAAATGCTGGCGCGCTATCAGCTTCGGGAGCTGCGCAATCTGCTGGCGAAACGCCTGACCACCGCGAAAGATACCTACACCCGCGCCCACTACACCGAAGCGATAGACCTCATCGACAAGGCGCTGAACGCCCAGTATCTGCTGGGCATGCCCGAAATCCGCGTGCCCTCGCTCGCCGAGATTCTGGGCATTGGGCAGCCTGCGCCGTAAAAAAACTCAGCCCCCCTTCCCGTGTTCGGGAGGGGGGCTAACCTCTCAGCGAGTCAGAAGCGCGTTCGCTTGCTCTTGAGTGGGCACTCCCGTAAAGACCAGCTGCCCATCCACCACTATCGCAGGCACTGCGCGAATGCCATACTGCTGGGCTTCGGCGCTGTCAGGCGTGCGCGTGATGACAGTGCAGCCACAGGAAGCCACGGCGTTTTTCACTCGCTGGATCGTCTCGTCGCACAGCGGACAGCCAGCCGTGAACACTTCAATTGTGCGTGCCATCGTATCCTCCCTCCTCAGGTATTCCATGGCGGCGTACAACAGGCAGCAGGGGCGCGCTGAGTCTTTCTCAGGCTCCTGCAGGCTCAGCGCGTGGAGCAAGGCCTCGCGCCGTCGGCGCAGGAGCTCAATCCGCTCATTCAGGCGGACGACCATGCGGCGCAACAGGGGCGCAACTTGCTCGCATGGGAGCTCGCCCGACTCGCTCAGCTCCAAAACGCGGCGCACCTGTCGCAGGCTCAAACCCAACTGCTTCGCCTGCTGAATGAACCTCAACTGCTCCAGCTGCTCTGGCGCATAGAGGCGATAACCCGACTCGGCACGCCTCGCGGGACGCAACACCCCGCAGGCGTCGTAATAGCGCAGGGTGGAGACCTTGACCCCCGCACACTTCGCCAGCTCCCCAATCTGCCAGAGTCGCTCCATGGTACGGATAGTATACACCCTCCAGTCGAGTGGAGAGTCAAGGATGCGTGAGAAGAAGAGCTTCTAACTACCCGTTAGCTTTCCAGCAACGATCCAGCAGCCAGTCTAAACCCTTCAAGGCATGCCTCGCCCCTGCCGAACCGTTCATAGGCAGGCGAAAGGTTGGGACAGCCGAGGTGCCCACTAACACCCGCTACCGAAGTTAAACAGCACAGTCAACAGGTCGGCGTCATCTACGGTGCCGTCGCAATTCACATCTTCAGGCAAGCTCGAACCTGACTGCCCGAAAGCAAACAGCACCGCAAGCAGGTCGGCATCGTCCACACAACCATTTTGATCCACATCGCCGCCTGTGCTGGCTTCACCGTACTCAACGATGTAGCCACGCGCCCCCCAGGATCCAGAGGGTGGAACATTATTCCAATGCCCTGAGCAATAAAGCCCAAGCGCAATCACTGTTTCATATCCCCGATTGTTCGGTTCGCCTGGCTGCCAGTAAGTAAAATCCATCGGTTCTCCAGTGACCCAGTACCAGTTTCCAGTTCCTGCAGGGTCCTCGTATCCGCCGAGGTAAAACTGCGACGAGACACTACCACAACTGTGATTCGCGCGGAGCAGGTTCCAAATAAAGTCTTGCTCTGCTTGAGAGGTAATCGTCGCCAGATACCCACGACGACACTGATAAGTCCGCTGTTCTGCCTGAATACGAGCATTATTCCATGCTATGTTGCTGCTGAGAACAATTTCGTAGTAGTGCCCGTTTCCTTCCCAGTACACTGGCTGTGCGATTGATGCTAACAGCGTTAGCAATCCTATCAACAACACACCACTCAGTCGCGCACTCAGCGCGATGCTCGCCCCATTCAGTCTTACCATCGGCATCGTCTTGACCTCCTTCAGAAAAGCGTTGTGCAAAGAGAGGCGTTTCTCTCCTGGTTCCTATTATACACCACTTGGCGCGTAGTGGGATAGGGCTTTTGTGCTAATCGGCCTCTTTTCGGGGGCGAAAAGAGGACATTCTAAGAGACTGTCTATGAATTTTGTGCTTGAATCCAGACGGGTGAACCTGCTCTGTTGCAAGGATAGGGGCGTGAGCGTTCCGAGACCCCTGCCTCCAGGTCTTCGGGGGAGGCTTTTTGACAGGCGTGCCGTCTTGGAACCTGTGCCCTGACGGCTGAAGCCGTTCCTAATAAACAAAGCCAGCCTCCGCTGGCTATAGCCCCCTGTTTACGGGGGGTTGGGGGGCTGAGCCGACGCAGGTCGGCTTCGTCTCATAGGAACGGCTTTAGCCGTCGCTCTTTCGGGGGCATCGTGGGTTCCAGAAGTATCCTTGCAACAGAGCAGCTTTAGCCGTCGGGGCACAGTCGCCTTACGAGCCTGTTGCTTGCTCGTTTTTCTGGCAGCCTCTTGCATAAGCCGTCAAAACAGGCTAAGGGCTTCCGTGTCAGCCTCCACCCCCACCCACTCGATTCCATCCCAGCCGTGAAAGCGACGCTTCATCACCTCAATCGCTTCGGGGTTGTTGTCCACCAGAATAAACCGCCTGCCCAGTTCCAGCGCGGCGACGCCTGTGGTGCCGCTGCCCGCGAAAAAGTCCAGCACCAGATCCCCAGGGCGCGAGGAGGCGCGAAGAATACGACGCAAAATGCCCAACGGCTTCTGAGTCGGGTAGCCCACACGCTCCTTGCTGGTGGTGGGCACAATCGTGTGCCACCACACATCGGTGGGCAGCTTGCCCCGTTGCGCCTTCTCCGCGCCCACCAGCCCGGGTGCCATGTAGGGAATGCGGTCTATCTCATCAGCGTTGAAAATGTAGCGCTTCGGGTCTTTCACATAGAGCAAAATATTATCGTGTTTGGGAGGCCACTTGCGGCGCGGGCGACCACCATAGTCGTATGCCCAGATAATCTCGTTCAGGAAGCACTCACGCCCGAAAATGGCGTCCAGCAGAACCTTGCAGTAATGGACTTCGCGGTAGTCAATATGGAAGTAGAGGCTGCCGTGCGGCGCCAGCACGCGATACGCTTCCTGCAGGCGCGGCTCCAGAAAGGCGAGATAGTCGTCAAAAATGTCCACGAAACTCCGTGAGCCGAGCGTGAGCGTCTGATACCGCCTGCCCCCGAAACCCACCCGATCGCCCGACTCAGAGCGCACCGTGCGCAGAGCCGTGTAGCGTTGTTCTTTGCCCGTGTTGAAGGGCGGGTCAATATAAATCAAATCCACCGATTCGGAGGGCAGGGTTTTCAGTACCTGCAGGTTATCGCCGAAGTAGATGCGTCCGCGCCACATCGGCAGTAAGGATACCTTAGCCCTTGCCCCGAAACGGCTCGATCAACTGGAGCGCCAGCTCCTTCATGAAGAAGTGGCAGTCGGTAACAATCGGGAAGGTCTGATGCGTGCCGCGGTCGGTGAGTTTGATGACGGTATCGGCGTCGTTGTCCACGCAAAACACGCGCACGCTGGCAGGGAGCATATTGCCCGTGGCGACGGAGTGGAGTGTTGTGGCGACCATAATCGCGACCCCGACGCCGGGGATATGGGCGCGCATCGCGTCCTGCGCGTCCAGCACATCGGTAATCACTTCGGGCAGGGGACCGTCGTCGCGGATGCTACCCGCCAGCACGAAGGGGATGCCGTACTTGACGCAGGTATACATCACGCCGCGCGTCAGCACGCCCTGCTCCACCGCCTGACGGATGCCGCCCAGCAGGCGGATGCGGTTGATGGCGCGGATGTGGTGCTGGTGTCCGTGTCGCACGGGTGCGCCCAGCTCCAGCGAGACGCCCAGCGAAGTGCCGTAAAGCGCCGCCTCGATATCATGCGCGGCGAGCGCGTTCCCCGCAAACAGCACATCGATCCAGCCGTTGCGCAACAGTTGCTCCAGATAGGGTCCTGCGCCCGTGTGGATAATCGCGGGACCGCCCACGAACAGCACCTTTTCGCCCCGCGCTTTGGCTTTGCGCACCTCTTCGGCAACGCCGCGCACCGCCCGCTCTTTGGGCTTTTCAGAAGACACATCGCTCCCCATAAAGGCGAACACGCTGGTGGGATCGCGGCGCTCTGGAGGCGTCACGCGGATGCCCTCATGCCCCACCACGATTAAATCGCCCGCTTTGACCCGCGCCATCGGCACGGTCGCCGCACGCCAGTGGTCGCCCTCCTTCCACACCCGCACCCCGCAATCCATCTCGATATTCTCCACTGGAATCCAGCGATTATGCACGCGCACATAGGTCTCCAGATTGGTGGTGGAATAGAAATCTTCGGGGAACACGCCATCTTTGGGGGCAGGCTCCAGATGGGCGTTTCGGTGAGAAAACTGTGCCCCGTGCAGTTGCACCTCCTCCAGCACGCGCTCCAGCAGGTCTTCGCTTTCCGCCTGAACCAGAATCTCAAACTCGCTGGTCTCTTCGCGCGTGTGCCCGATTTTCGCGTGGCGTATCTCGTAGCGAACCCCTTCGTAGGAAGAGAGAATATCCAGCACTTTGGAAAGCACCAGCGAGTCGATCACATGCCCTTCCAGACGAATCATTTCGGACACCATCGTCGGTTGCACCTCGTGTGGGGAATTGTACCCGTTTAGAGTTTTCGAGGACGGATTCCGAGCGCGAGTTGGTGGGCTTGCTGGGCGTGGTTCCACCAGCGCAGGAGGTGTTCCAGCGTGCGCTGGGTTGCGCCCTGGTGGGTGTGAATGAGCTCGCGCGCCTTTTGTTCAATCTCGGCGCGGCGCTGGGGGTTCTGGAGCAGTTCCAGAATGCCCTGCGCCAGCGCGTGCGCATCAGCAACCTCAAAGCCGACGCCTGCCTCTTTTGCCATCTGGGCAATATCGCGGAAGTTGTGGGTGTGGGGTCCGAAAAAGACGGGCTTGCCGTGTGCGAGAGGCTGGAACAGGTTCTGACCGCCAAGTGGGGCGAACGCGCCGCCCACGACCGCCACATCGCCCACCGCATACAGGCGCGCCAGCTCGCCGAAGGTGTCCACCACCACAACCTGCGCATACTCGCCCTCAGGTAACGGGAGCCGACTGCGAAGAGAGGGGTTCCAGCCATAACTTTGCAACAGCGTGTTTAGCTCAGGCACGCGCTCCAGATGGCGCGGGGCAATCACCAGACAGGTGTCGGGCATCTGGCTCTGCACGGCGCGGTACGCTTCGGCGACCAGCCGCTCCTCTTCGGGCGTGCGGGTGCTACCCACCACAATCACGGGCGCTTCGGGGGGCAACGAGAGCCGCCGACGCCACTCTGCAGGGTCTACATCCGTCGCTTCCAGTGCCTGATCAAACTTGGTGTTGCCGCACACCTCCACGCGCGCGGGCGAGATGCCCAGCGCCACAAAGCGCGCGGCGTCCAGCGGCGACTGGGCACATACAAAATCCACCCATTCCAGCATTTGACGGTAAAAAGGGCGCACCCTCTGGGCGCGACGGAAGCTGCGGTCGCTCAGCCGCCCGTTTAGCACCAGCGTAAACCCTTCCCGCCGATGTTGCTCCGCCAGCAGATTCAGCCAGAGCTCCGTTTCAAACAGCGTGAGCAGGTCGGGCTGGATTCGGCTCAGCGCACGGCGTACTGCAAAGGGAAAATCGAGCGGAAAGTAGGCGATATAGTCCACCCACTCGCGTGCCGAGTCGTGCGCTGTGCGTTGCCCCGTGGGCGTGGTGGTGGTCAGCACAATTTCGGCGTTGGGCAGGGCGGCGCGCATGGCTTTCAGCACGGGGAGCGCCGCCAGCGTCTCACCTACCGACACGCAATGCACCCAGATTCGGCGCTTGTCTTTTGGGGGCGGAACAGCAACAAAACCAAAGCGCTCCCACCACCGCTCACGCCATGAGCCTGCGAGAACGCGCCACGCGATATAAACTGCCCACAGGGGCGTCAGCAGGAACAGAATCAGGTTATACACCAGCCGTATCATCGGGGGCGCCCTCCCCGTACAATCTGTTCGGCGCGTGCCTCGAGGGTATTAATGGCGTCTTCTATCTGCTCGGCGAGCCGCGCGAAGGCGTCCTTGTCGGCATCTTCGGGAACCCACACAGGCTCCCCTATCAGAAACGCGCCGCGTGCGAACGGTAACGGGATGAGATAGCTGTCCCATGTGGGCAGCAGGATGCGTGGGTACGCGCTGACGCCTGCCGGATAGATCGGCGCGCCCGCTTTCTGCGCAATCAGCAGGGCACCCGGCTGGAACTTACGGCTGGGACCGCGCGGTCCGTCAGGCGTGAACGCCAGCACGCCGCCCCGTTTCACCTCGCGCGCCGCTTCCAGCGCCGCCCGCACCCCTCCCCGACTGGTGGAGCCTCGCAAAATGTTGAACCCGAAGCGACGGAAAATCTCCGCCTGCACTTCGCCGTCGCGCGAAAGCGAAATCAGCGCCCAGATGCCCCGCCCCCGCATGAAGTTCGCGGGGATCAGCGTGCGCCCGTGCCACGAGACCATCACCGCGCCCGTGCCCTCCTGCAGGTGGCGCTCAATCGGCTCCCAGCCTTCCACATAGAGGCGCACAGTGCGCCCAATTACGCGCGCCAGTGTGTAGCCCAGCCAGCCCAGCCGTTTCGCACGCCGCAAAGTCGCTGCTGAAGGCGTCTCCGACACGGTTCCGATTATACCTGCTCCGATTCGCGCAGGTACGCCTCCAGCTTCTGGCGGAGCATCTCCCGCGCCCGATGAAGCCGCGCCTTCACCGCAGGAACGGTCAGCCCCAGACGCCGTGCCGTCTCTTCTGTGGAAAGCCCCTCCACATCGCGCATAATCAGCACAGGGCGCAGGGAATCGGGCAGTTCGGCGACTGCCTGCTGGACGCGCTCGCGCAGCTCGTTCTCAATTACAATCGCTTCGGGGTCCTGCGCATGCTTGTCAATCAGCTCCCGCAGGATTTCCTTCCCCTCTTCGCTGTTGAGGGGGTCGTCCAGCGAGTAGAAGCGGTCTAAATCTTTGCGGGCGCGGATGCAGAGGCGTCGTGCAATCGTATAGAGCCAGGTGGCGAAGCTGGCGTCGCCGCGAAAGTTCTGGAGCGCACGGAACGCGCTGAGCAGGGCGTCCTGAAGCACATCCTGCGTGGTTTCGGTGTGCCCCCCGCATGTTTTCAGGAGCGCACGAAACACCTTATCTCGATGGCGGAGCCACAGGCGGTCAAATGCTTCCGTGTCGCCTGCTTTGGCGCGTTCAATCAATACCGAATCATCGGTCATAGCATGATTCTACCTCTTGGGCGCTTCGCCGTAGGTATGCACCTCGCCCACCCACTGGTCAATCAGCGTCGGGTAAATCACAATTCGGGCGTAGCCCCGCAGGCGTCCGCCTTCGCCTTTGTCAAACTCCGCTTTGGCTTTCTCCAGCGCCTCCAGCCATGTAATTTTGACAGGCAGGTTCGCCTTCCGATAAATCTCGGGGTCCAGCGCGTACTGCCACACAATCAGGCGTTGCTGGTTCTGCTGCGCCGACTGGAGCAGTTGACGAAAATCGGCGTCGGGCTGGAGCCAGTATTCGGTGGCGACCACGCGCGCGCGTCCCGCCGCATAGTAGCGGAGCCACTCAGCGATGCGCGTGGCGGCGACCGCCGTCGTGCTTTCTGTGAGCACCTCACGCACCGCTTCCGCCTCCTGACGCTCGCCGTCTATCTCGGCGGAGCGCAACCCGCTCTGCTTGATCAAGCCAAACAGCACCATCACCAGCACGAGGGGCGCAAACCCATACACGACGCGCTGCACATCCTCTTCCACATAACTGGCAAGCCAGCCCCCCAGCCCCATCAGCGCCCAGAAGAGCGTCCACAAATACAGAGGCTGATAGTCGCCTTTCCAGAGAATAAGTGCTATCAGCGAGAGCGCCAGCGAATAGCCCCCAATCTGGCGTGTAAGGCTCACCAGCCGATCGCTGATGATGCGCTCGCCTGTGGTCGCGACAACGATCAGCAAAATCAGTGTCAGCAGCCCCAGCGCCAGAAACGCGCCTTTCAGCAGCGTGACGAAAGTTCCCGCGGCATAGTATTGATACACATCCCGCACGCGGAAGGGGCGACCCAACGCCAGCAGGGCGTTCTGCGCTTGCTCGCCTGTCGCCTGCCAGTAGAGTCCTGAAAACCGGGGTATCGTGATTGCACTTCCCACACCCCCTGTCGCGATCCATTCCACAAACGAAGGCTTGGGGCGCTCCACGCCATACGCCATCACGGGGTTCGGCAACACCGCAAAATAGACCGCAAGGTAAACGACCAGCATAACGCCCCATAACCCCGCCCAGTAGCCCCCTGCACGCCCGCGCCGTGTGGCAGCCACCCCGACAGCAATCGCAGGGAAAAGCGCAAAAAGGTTAATCCCGCACAGCAGTCCGCCCACTACCCCCAGTCGGGTGAGGCTAACAGGGTCCGCTTCACGGGGTGCCAGCGTGTGAAGTGCGGTCTTTGCCCACCACGCCATCAAAAACAGGGCAATCGCGGCAAAACTGAACATCGTCGCCGCATTCAGCACGACATTGGAGAAATAAAACAGCCCGGTGAGCCAGCCGCTCAAGCCCCCACTCAAGCCCACCATCCGGAAAATGCGGTAGAGGATCAGCCCCGTCAGTGTGATGGCAACCGCGCCCAGCACCTGCGCGCTCTCCAGCAGGGGGAACACCAGCGCGAACGGCTTGGTCAACGCCCAGAAAAGCAACATTCCCAGCGGCGCGTGCCCGCTCCAGAAACCCAACGAATCACGGCGGAACCCCTCGGCTACAGCCGCAATCTGGCGCAGGCTCTCATAATCTACATAGTATGAACGCAATAGAGCGGTGAGCGCGAGATACACCACGCCCACAAGCCACATCCCTGTGGGTATGCCCCAAATCTCCCTCTTGAACATAAAGAGCAGGATTCAGCCTCTCTGGTGTGAATCCTGCTTCTCAGCGACTGTAGAGGAATCCCGTGCTTGAATCCAGACGGGTGAACCTGCTCCGTCGCAAAGATACCTTCTGGAACCCACGATGCCCCCAAAAGAGCGACGGCTAAAGCCGTTCCTAATAAACAAAGCCAGCCTCCGCTGGCTGAATTAGCCGACGCAGGTCGGCTTCGTCTTATAGGAACGGCTTCAGCCGTCAGTCATAAACGCCCTGCGCCCCCGTTGCTTGCTTATCTTCCTAAACAGCCTCTCACAGGCCCGTTCAGGCTTATTCGGGAATATAGGTCGCGATATGGCGTAGCAGGTGTTTGACCTCTTCGCGCGACGGCTGCACGGGGTTGAATAGAATAGAACCATCGGCGAAGGTGAGGTCGGTTAGAGTTTCCAGATCATCCTCGCTGACCTCAATCCCCACATCGATCAGGTGCGCAGGGATTCCCACCTCGGTCAGCAGCTGGCGCACTTTCAGCACGCTATCTTCGGCAATCGGCATGCCCAGCACATTGGCAATCTGCTCGAAGCGTTCGTGGCGATGGGGGAGGTTGTATTGCATCACAACGGGGAGCGCAAGGGCGCAACAGAGTCCGTGCGGCAGGTCATACAGTCCGCCCAGCGCGTGGGCAATCGCGTGCGCCAGTCCCACCATGCTGTTGTTGAAGGCGGCGCCTGCAATCGTGGCGGCGAACGCCATACCCGCCCGCGCCTCGAGGTCGTTCTCCCCATCCTCCACCGCGCGCGGCAGGTACTTGAAGATAAGCCGTATCGCCTCGAACGCCAGCATGTCGGAAAAGGGGTTCGCCTGCAGGTCGACAATTGCTTCGATGGCGTGGGTAAGGGCGTCCGCGCCTGTCTGGGCGGTGGCGGCGGGGGGCAGGCGTCGGCTCATTTCGGGGTCCACAATCGCCAGATGGGGCGCCAGATAGCGGCTTAGCACGGGCATCTTCTGGCGGCGCTCCGTGTCGGTGAACATCGCGATAAAAGTAACCTCGCTGCCCGTGCCCGCCGTGGTGGGGATAGCAATCAGGGGTTTGCAGACGCCGGGCACGGTATCGGTTCCCTCATAATCGCGCACGCCGCCCCCGAAGGTGCGGATGGCGTTCACCAGTTTCGCCGTGTCCATCACGCTGCCGCCCCCAACGGCGATCACCACATCTTTATCGCGCGCCATCGGTACCGCCGCCTCGATGCTCTCGATGGTGGGGTTCGGCACAACGCCTGAATAGACCTCGTAGCGAACGCCCTGCCCACGCAACTGGCTCTCCACAGGCTCTATCAAGCCCGCTTTGGCGACACCTGCATCGGTGATAATCAGCGCGCTACCCCATTCATGGATGCTGAACTCGAAGCCAAGATTACCGACCGCGCCCACGCCAAACAGGAGTCGGGTGGGCATTTCGAATCCGAAGAAAGCGTTTTCCATCGCTGGCATCCTCCACCGCAAGAGTTCGGCGCGGAGTGCCTGATTCCTGTTGGGAAGCTCTGGCTACGAGCGCTTGAGGAATCGGCGCGTGGTGATAAGCGCGGGGATGGCGCGCCCCCGAATCTCCACCGCGCAGGGGGTTCCTGCTTTTGCCAGCGCGGCGGGCAGATACGCCATGCCAATCCCCTGCTCCAGCGTGGGCGAATAGACGCCGCTGGTGAGCTGCCCCACCCCCTGCCCGTCCACCAGCACGGGATAGCCCTCGCGCGGCACGCCACGCTCCTGAAGCACAATCCCCATCAGTTTGCGGGTGGGTCCCGCCTGCTTCGCCTGCAGGATGGGTTCCGCGCCGATATAGTCGGTGCGTTCGCTGACCAGCCAGCCCAGTCCCGCCTCGATGGGGTTTGTGTCGTCCGTCAGTTCGTGTCCGTACAGGTGTAGCCCCGCTTCCACGCGCAACACATCGCGTGCGCCTAACCCACAGGGCGTGGCACCCCATGCGAGCAGGGCGTCCCAGAGGCGCTCGCCATATTCGGCAGGGGCAATCAGCTCAAAACCGTCTTCGCCTGTGTAGCCCGTGCGCGCGGCAAACAGTGGCATACCCTCCCACTCAAACGCGAGCGTCCCAAACCGGGGCACTTCAGCGAGCGCCGGGTTCATGTGGGCGCTCAGACGGGCAGCCGCTTCGGGTCCCTGAACCGCAATCATCACCGTCTGCTCGGTCTGGTCGTCAATCGTAGGCGGGTTGGTGAACTCTGCCTGCCAGCGCTGGAACCATGCGAGGTCTTTCTCGCGGTTGGCGGCGTTGAATACCATCAGCCAGTGGTCAGGCGCAAGGTGATAGACGATAACATCATCCACCACGCCGCCCCGTTCGTTGGTCAGCACGGTATATTGCCCTGTGCCGGGCGCGACCTTGCTGAGGTCCGAGGGCACCAGTCGGCTCAGGAACTGGGCAGCGGCTTCGCCCCGAAAATGGGCGCGTGCCATATGGCTCACATCGAAGATGCCCCACGCCTGACGCACGGCGCGTGTCTCTTCAATAATGCCGCGATACTGCACAGGCATCTCCCAGCCAGCGAACTCCACCATGCGGGCGCCCGTGCGCCGGTGAGCCTCGTAGAGTGCGGTGCGTTTCATGGGTTTTGCGGGGTGCGCAGTAAGCCGCGCACGAGCTGGTCTGCGAACATGCGCCCAATCTCCTCTTTGCTGAGGCTGCCGCGCGGGTTGTACCAGCTGGGAATCCAGTTCAGCGCGCCCAGAATCACATACGACGCCATCTTCACATCGGTGGGTTCAAAAATGCCCTGCTCGATTCCCTGCTGGATGCATTCACGGAAGCCCTGCTCGTACTGGTCGCGCATGCTGATAATCTCTTTGCGCTTGCGGGGCGGGAGCGCGTGATGCTCGCGAAGCACCACCACGCTATACATCGCCGTGGCGCCGCCAACGATACGCACATACTCTTCAATCATCGCCCGGAGTTTCTGGTCAGGGGGGTCAGGGCGCGCAAGAATCTCTGCCTGCGACTCCAGCAGCACCTCCATCGCCCGCTTATAGAGCTGGTACAGCAGATCGCTTTTATCGGAGACATAGTAGTAGATGCTGGCCTTGGTCAGTCCCAGCTCTTTGGCAATCTCGTCGACGGTGCTGGCATGGAATCCTTTTCTCGAAAACACTTTCGCGGCGCCGTGCAGAATCTGCTCGCGCCGAACTTTTCGTCGCTCCGATTGCTTTGCCATCGTTGCTCTCGCCTCTAACAAAACAGCCAGGTTGATACTATTTTACCCCAACTTCTGCAAACCGCTGGCGCACGGCGTGCAGGGCAAGCAGCTCGTCCAGCAGGGGCGCGATTTGCGAGAGGGGGTACTGCGTGGCGGCGTCGGAGAGCGCTTTTTCAGGGTTCGGATGCACCTCCATAAAGAGGGCGTCGATGCCCACCGCGACGGCGGCGCGTGCCAGCGGCGCAATCGAGGCTCTATCACCGCCAGAGGCTTTGCCTGCCCCTCCCGGACGCTGCACGCTATGGGTGGCGTCAAACACCACCGGCACGCCAAACCCACGCATTATCGGTAGACCCGCCATGTCCACAATCAGCGTGTTATAGCCGAAGGAGGTGCCGCGTTCTGTGAGCAAAATGCCCTGAGCGCCAAAAGCCTGCAGTTTCTCCACAATATTGCGGGCGTCCCACGGCGCCAGAAACTGACCCTTTTTGACATTCACGGGCTTGCCCGTGCGGGCGCATGCTATTAGCAGGTCGGTCTGGCGACAGAGAAATGCGGGTACCTGAAGTAAATCCACCACCTGCGCCACGGGTTCCGCCTGCCAGCTCTCATGCACATCGGTCGTAACAGGCACGCCGAACTCTTCACGAATCTGGGCTAACACCTTCAAGCCAGCGTCCAGCCCTATGCCCCGAAACGAGTCGTGCGCGGTGCGGTTCGCCTTGTCAAAAGAGGCTTTGAAAATGTAGGGAACACCCCGCTGGCGACACAGTTCCGAAAGCGCGCCCGCCACCTCACGACAAAGTTCCAGACTCTCAATCACACACGGACCTGCAATCAGCGTTAGTCGCCCGTCGCCGACCGTGAGGTCGCCCACACGCACCACTTGCATAGCGGAATTGTACCTGAGGCACGACGGCGCAGCTGGGCAGTCAGCACCCCTGCCCGAAAGCGAACAGCACCTGAAGCAGGTCGGCGTCATCGATTGTGCCATCCCAGTTCAGGTCGCAGCGGTTGTAGCCCGTCTGCCCAAACTGAAACAGTACCTGAAGCAGGTCGGCGTCGTTCACACAGCCGTCGCCGTCGGTATCGCCCGTTGCGTCGCGCCGCCAGCGGTAGTCGTTGCGCATCGCCTCGCGCCAGTCCTGAATCGTGTTCCACTTGCCCTCAATATAGTAAGGGTCAATTCGCGGCCAGCGGTAAAGACACACGCCCCAGATGGTCTGGTTCGCAGGGTTCTGATTCCAGTTGTGAATCTCCAGATAAGCGTTTTTAATCCAGCCGTTGTTGGTGTCGGTCCATGGTTCGCCCTGATTGGTTTCCGTGATGAAGGCGGGCAGATGGCGCAGGGAGGGCGGCACGCGGCTCAGCAGGTTGCGATATACACGAAAATGGAGGTACACATGGTCATAGGGCGGTTGCATGCGCGCCTCGCTGAAGATGTTATTGGGGTCGCTCCCGTGCGTGTAGGCGTGCAGGATAATCCCGTCCTGCTCCGCGCCAATAGCTGTTAGCATCTGCGCCCAGTAATCGAGAAAACCTGGAATCCCGTATTCGGGGAAGGGGGGCGCATAGGTGCCGACGGGCGCGGCACAGACCCAGTCGTTTTCATGCCCCGGAATCGAGCGGATGGCGTCGCGACACATGCGAAACACCTGCACATACCGCTCTACGGTGATGGGTTCGCCCTGTTGACCGCCGGGCCACTCCACGGGCAGGTTCGGCTCGTTGCCGATAATCCAGATATGCGCGCCATAGGAGTTGCGCACGAAGTTCGCCACGCGCTGGGCAAAGTTCGCGTACTGCGATGAGGGGGGCAGCGTGCCGTTCGGATGGTAGCCGTAGTTCAGGCGCACAATCACGCCGTGCCCCGCGTTCACATAGGGGCGATAATCGCGCCCCGTGTGATTGTTCGGGTCTGCTCCCAGCTCCTCGGTGAACAAAATCCAGATGCGTTTGCCCTCTGCCACAGCGGCGAACTCGCCGCCTGGCTCATGAAGTCCGAAAATCCACGGCGGGTCTACGGGGTCGCTTGCGCTGGGGAGGACGCGGATATCGTCAATATAGACTGTGTAGGGGCGCGTGTCGCTGGGGTCTACGGGCGTGAAGGCAAGATGTTCCAGCACGCCCGAACTTCCATCCAGCACGCCGTTGGCGTCCCCCGCAAAAGGCAACACAGGCTCATTCGGGATGTCAAATATCACCTGCACCCACTGCTCTTTCTGGCTAATTCGCTTCCCGACAGGGGGGCTACTCGCGTTGCCCTGCGTTGCGCCGACCCACTCAATCCCGCCCGTTGCGCCGCCGTTCGCCCCGCAAGCGGCTTTCGGGCGCGTTTCGCGCACCCCAAGCGTCAGGTAAAAGTCAGGCGTGCTGGCAGGGACATAGAGCCACAGGCTCAGCCGACGCCGAAAGCTGATCGTCGGGTTCGCGTAATACAGCGTGTTGAAGGTTGTTAGACGCAGCCACGCTCGGGGATTGCCGTTGAACTGCCAGACGACCTTCAGTGCGCTATCGCCCAACGGGGTATGATTGCGCTCGGTGCTAATCTGGGCGCAGTTTGGACCGCCGCCGCACGCGCCCGTATACGCCAGAAACCCGCTCGTGCTACCCGAAAAGCTGGGCTGGCGAAACAGAACCGAGCCGTTCAGCCCCGTCGCGTATCCCTCGAAGTGCTGAATCTCACACTGCGCCCATCCGCCCAGCAGTATTGTCAGCGCGCTGCAGGTCAAAAATCCTTTCAAACGCCGTTCCATCTGCGCAGCCCCCATGTACTGCCAGTTCGGCTTCTGATTGCACACTCCTGCAGGAATTTGCGCCATGATGCTTTACCTGATTCACGGAGAGATAGGTATGTGCGCGAATAGGCTCAAGCAGGGGCGAGTTTACGCTTTGCGAATCCTGAGCGGTTGGCTGGTCGCAACGCTGGCAACCGCGGGCTGGACACAGATGCCCTACCGCCCGTCTCCAGAGTGGCGCTCGGCAGACCGACGCTACGCAACGGGCGGCGTCTTCGCCGACCTCAATAATGATGGCTGGCTCGATTTTGTGGTCTCCAACGGCAACGATATGCGCCGCGAGCGAGTCGCCGTCTACTACAACACCAACGGCACGCTGGCAACCACACCCGGCTGGGAATCGAGCGATGTGGGCTATCACGGGCATCTCGCTGTGGGCGACATCAATGCCGACGGCTGGCTCGATGTCGTGGTGGCGGTGCTGTTGCCGCAGGGCGGTCCTGGCGTGAAGCTCTACCTGAATCAGGGCGGTACGCTCTCCCCAACGCCCAGCTGGGCGTCGGCGGTCTCCTTTTATGGCTGGTATCCTGCGCTGGGCGACCCCGACACCGATGGCGACCTGGATCTGGCTATCGGCGGGTTCTGGCCCTACGGCAGCGGACAAACCCGCCATTACATCTTTTTCAACCGCAACGGCATGCTGGAAACAACCCCCAGCTGGCAGGTAACGGGCATACGAGATGTGGCGCACATGCAGTTCGGCGATATAGACCGCGACGGCGACCTGGACCTCGTCGCTGCCGCACGCGAGGGCAACCTGATTTTTCGCAATCAGAATGGCATTATCAGCACCACTCCCGACTGGGTTAGCACGGACAACAACCGCCAGTTTGCGAACACGCTCGCGCTGGGCGATGTTACGGGCGACGGCTTCCTTGACCTGATTATGAGCGACAACAACCAGCTGACGGGCGGGTCAGGCTACTACAAGCTGTATCGCAATCTGGGCACAGGGGTTTTCGAATCGACGCCTCACTGGCGCTATTATGATGGCTATGTTTCGGGCGTCGCGCTGGCAGATGTGAACGGCGACGGGCATCTCGACCTCGCTGCAGGCAAATGGTGGGGAAATGTGCGCCTGTTTCTCAACACGGGCACAGGGCTGTCCGCCACGCCCATCTGGAGTTCGGCAGTCCAGCTGGTGGTGGAAGCCATCTGTTTCGGCGATTTGAACCGCGACGGGCTTGTGCAAGCCACCTACACTGCCTCAGCGGGACAGAAGCTGCACTATCTGGGGCGTCAACCCATCGAGCGGATTCTTCAGGTGCGTGTGGATGGACGCACGCTGTCCCCTGCAGAGTATTGCTATAACCTCACCAACGGATGGATTTCGTTGCGCGACAGCCCCGCCCAGAGCCTGACTGTGGAGTACGAATACTCCACGCGCCTCGAGATGGGCGTTACGGACTGGGAGAACCGTGGGAATATCGTGTTTTATCATCGGCAGCCAGGCGATGTGGATGGCAGCGGCTGTGTGGACGATAGCGACCTCCTGCGCGTATTGTTCGCGTTCGGCCAAAGCGGCAGCGCGCTCTCGGAAGACCTGAATCTGGACGGAACCGTCGATGACGGCGACCTGCTGCGAGTGCTGTTCCATTTCGGCGCGGGTTGTTAGTGGGCGAAACAGGAACCACGGGTGAAGTTTTCGACTCAAATTCCGTATAATTAAGTACGGAAGCCCCTGCGCAGGGGCTTCAGGAGCAACCTCGCGAGGGTTCAGCCGTCTTATTCTTTATCAAAAAAACGATACGAAACAGGAGCATGGAGGCTCTGGCAGTGAAAATCTAATGCGGAGGTGCAAGAAAAATGAGTATGTTTACACCCTATGAGGTTGAGCGTATCTTGAATCGTCTCGCGGGCGAGAAGGCGGAGCGCTTCCAGAAGGAAGTGCTGTATCCCCAGCTGGCGCGCGCGATGCGGATTGCTTCGTCTCAGGCGCAGGATGTGCGGGAGGCGCTGGCAGACCCGTATTATGCGTTCCGTGCAATGCTGGGCTATTATGCTTTCGCCAAGCGGGGCAACGACCGACTGGAGTATTCGGGGTTCGCTTTACAGGCGCTGGAGCGCGTGCTGGAAGGCAAGAAAGAAAACTTCGCCGCGTTTCTGGAGTCGGACGACGCGCCGCAGCGCCTCTGGAGCGCGTTCGAAGCAGTCTGCAAGGAAAACCAGCGCAAGGTCAACGAGCAGCTCAATCGCGGGCTGATCGAAGGACTGACGGGCTACGCCCAGCGCATCTATGCTGAAGATGGTATCGGCAACATCTGGACGACCATCCAGCGTGATATTGTGCGCACAGGGCGCGTGGAACCCATTTATAACACCATCACCGACATCAAGGGCATCGGTCCCAAAGTCGGCGCGCTGGTGCTACGCGATATGGTGGCGCTCTACGATCTGGAGCCGACTATAGACCCCGGCGACTACCACTACCTCCAGCCCGTGGATACATGGATTCGGCGCATCGGTCCCATGCTGACCGATGAGATTACCAACGACACCGCCGACTGGGTGATCGCGGGCAAACTGTCCAAGCTGTGTCGGCGCAATCGGGTCAGCGGCGTGCGGTTCAATCAGGGCGTCCAGTATCTGGCGATTGTGGAGGTGCGTCAGCTGGACTACCTGAAAGACTACCTGCGCCAGCTGGCAAAAGAGTCGGCGCAGGGGAACGGCACCAAATCGGGGACGGGCGTGGCGCGTCCGCAATCGCCGTCGCGCTCGTTCACATGGCGCCGCTAAGGCATAGGGCTACTGCCCGTCGGAGGGTGGGGGCGCCTCCGACGGGAGAACTTTCACCGTCACGGTCGCCTGCGCAGGCAAACCCTCCGAATCGAGGGCGGTGAGGGTGTAGGTGGTGGTCTGGGTGGGAGTGAGGGTGATTTCACCCTGTTGCGCCGAGACCCGCCCCACGCCGTTATCAATTTCGGCGCGCACCGCGTTCAGAATCTCCCAGCGTAGCACGACACTCTCCCCTGCCTTAATCTCTTCTGGTGTGGCGGTGAAGCTGACAATCTGCGCCTGCGAGACCACCTCCACCTTGAGGCGCTTCTCGGCGAGTTTGCCCTCGGCATTCCGGGCAATCAGCACATATTCCGTCGTGCGCGTAGGGCGATGCTCAAAGCCCGGGGTCGCGGGGTCTAACTTCTGCCCCGGCGGGCTGAGGATCAGCTCGGTGGCGTTTTCCACCTTCCAGCGGAGATAGACCGCGTCGCCGCGCTTGACTTTGGGCGGCTCCGCCACAAATTCGCGAATCACGGGCGCTGGCGCAGGAGGCGCATTCTGCACAATCACCACCGCCTCGCGGATCACCTCGCCGTAGCGGTTGCGAGCAATCAACCGGTAGGTGGTGGTCGCCTCTGGCTTGACCTGCACCGAGCGCAGGTTCGGGTTCACCTCGCCGACGCCCGGCTCAATCACGAGGCTCTCGGCGTTTTCCACCTCCCAGCGCAGGGTGGTCGTTTCGCCCGCTGTAATCTGGGTCGGTTCCGCAATAAACGACTCAATTCTCACAGGCAGGGGGCGCGTGTAATACCAGAGCGCCCCTATCAGCGCCAGCACCAGCAGGAACCCCAGTGTAAGCGGACTCAACAGCCCTCGTCGCTCCAGATGCGCCTGCGCCGATGACGCACGCAGAGGGTCTTCCACACTGCGAGCCGTCACGGTGAAACTGAACAGGGTCGGATTGGTCAGGACGGGCAGGCGTCGGGGCTGGACATGGAGCAGAATCTCTTTGGTCTCGCCGGGCGCCAGCGCCACACGCTCGCGCTCCAGCTCAAACGCCAGCGCGTCTTCGGGGTCAGAGGCGTGAATCTGTACCGTCTGCTCCGTGTTGCCGTAGTTGCTGAGCGCGAGTTCGTAAGACACCTGCTTGTATAACGGCGAGGCAACCCCGCGCTTGGGGTGAATTTCCAGGGCGAACATGCTGTACGGGCGGATGACCAGGTTTGCCTGCGCCACCCCGCTATCGCCGTTCTCCAGCGAACGCGCCCGCACCAGCAACGGATAGGTTCCCGCGCGGCTCTCGGTGCTACGCGGCGGATGAATCAGAATCCGCTCCTGCACCTCCTCGCCCGGCGCCACCTGAAACGACGGAATCGGAATGGCGCACCACTCGGTGGCGATGCCCTCCACCTCCAGCGCCACATGGTCGGGCTGGTCGCCCTCGTTGCGGATGTAGGCAATCACCTGCGCCGAACCGCCCGGTTCTACCTGCACCTCCTCCTGACCTAAACGCACACGAACCGCCATCGAGGGGTAATTGTACCTGACGGGTTGCCCGCCTTTGCTCTCGCTGACCCTCTCCGCATGGAGGCAAAACCGATGCGGTGGCTATTTCGGAAGCGTCCCCAAATCCGCTGGGAGCAGGAGCAGGCGCCCGTGGAGATTAACACGCGCGGCGAACGCAGTCCTTCCGAGTTCGATGAGCTGCTGGGCAAGCACGGATTCACCCTCTATGACCAGATTCTGAACGACGCCCATGTACGCGCCTGCATCAACCTCAAAAAGCTGGGCATCCTCAGCGTCGGCTGGCGCGTGGAACCCGCCGACGAGAGCGCGCTCGCCCGCGAGGCACAGCAATTTGTGTTATACAACCTGCAGCACATGCGCGGCGGCGTGTTCAGCCTGCTCTGGCGCACTTTAGACGCGCTTGCCAAAGGCTACGCCGTGCTGGAGAAACTCTACACCCGCGCCGACACGCCCCCCTACAGGGGCTACTATCTGCTCGCAGGGTTCAAATCCAAAGACCCCAGCCTCTTCTCGTTTGAGGTGGACGCCTATCGCAACATTCGCGCCCTGTTGCTTCATACGCCTGCGGGCGAAACGCTGAGCCTTCCGCGCGAGAAATTTATTCTTTACGCCTACAACGCCCGCTACGAATCGCCTGTCGGTGAGAGCGACCTCAAGGCTGTCTATCCTCACTGGCGCGCCAAGCAGCGAATCCTGCAGATGTGGGAGCTTTTCTTAGCCAAGTACGCCTCCCCCACGCTCATCGGCTCTTACAAACGCACCCTGCCCCCCGCCCAGCAGGACGCGCTGCTGAAAGCGCTGGACCGCGTGCAACAGGAGACCGCAATCGTGGTGCCTGAAGATGTCAAAGTGGAAGCGCTGGACTACAAGCAGGGCGGCGCCGACAGCTACGCGCAAGCCATCACCTATCATAACGCCGAGATAGCCAAAGCAATTCTGGGCGAGACGCTCACCACCGACGAGGGTCAGCGCGTGGGGAGCCTTGCGCTGGGGCAGGTGCATCTCAAAGTGTTGCAGACCCAGCTGCGCGCCCTCCGCGCCGACTTAGCCGAGCGCGTGATGCAAGAGCAGGTCATCCGCCCCCTGATTCAAATCAACATGCCGAACGCGCCCGAACCCCGTTTTGTGTGGGACGAATCGTAAGGCAAGGTATAATTTCGCCGATGGACAGCGCAATCATTCGGATTACGGAGCGTCCGCGCCCGCCTTTGCCCGAAGAGCTGCAACTGCGCTTCTCGGAGCGTGCCGTCAAAGAGCTGGAAGCCATCATCACCCACTACCCTGACCGCAAATCGGCGATGCTCCCGGCGCTCTGGATTGCCCAGCGCGAATACGGCGGTCATCTCACCCCCGAAGCGATTGCCGAAGTCGCCTATCGGCTGGGACGCTCCTATGCCGAAGTGGAAGGCGTCGCCACTTTCTACACGATGTATAACAAAACCCCCGTCGGCAAATATATGCTGGAGGTCTGCACGAACCTCACCTGCATGTTGTGCGGGGGCTATCGGATTCTGGAATACCTCCAGCAGAAGCTGGGCATTCAGCTGGGCGAAACGACACCCGACGGCATGTTCACCCTCACCGAGGTGGAGTGCCTCAACAACTGCGGCGACGCGCCCGTGATGCAGGTGGGCGACATCTACTGCCGACGGCTCACCCCCGAAAAAATCGACGCGCTCCTTGAGGAACTGCGCCAGCGCGAGGAACACACCGTCGTGCAACTGGCGGACGCCGAAGTGCAGCTCCATCTCAGCGAGGCGGAACGCGAGGCAATCCAAAACAGCTGATGGGGGCGCGCGATGCATATCCCCGATATCCAGCGGGTGATTGAGATTATCGCCGAGCGCAAGATCGAAGAGGCAATGGAAGAGGGCGCGTTCGATAACCTGCCCGGCGCGGGCAAGCCCCTGCCGATGGATGAGGAATGGTTTGTTCCCCCTGAAATGCGCCCCGCGATTCGCCTGATGAAGTCGGCTGGCGTGCTACCCGACTGGATGGAGCGCGCCCGCGAGATTGAACGCCTGCGCGACGAGTGCGCCCAGCTCTGGCGCATCGCCGAACGCGAATACCCCCGCATCCTCACGATGGGACACGAGCGATTTCAGATATGGCACGCCGAAACCTGGGCGCGAATCGAGGGCAAAATGAAGCGCGTCAATAGCCTGATACTGGCGTACAACTGCACCGCGCCCAGCACCGCCATGCCCCTCATCCCCTACGGGCTGGAACGCGAATACGCCCGGTTCTGCGAGCAGTTCCCCTGGAACGAAAGCCTATAGCACCGCCTCGGGCGGCACATAAGCGTAGCCAAACTGCTCGGCAATCGGCTGGAGCGTGACTTTGCCCTGCACCACATTCAGCCCCAGACGCAGCGCGGGGTCCTGTCGGCACGCTTCCTGCCAGCCTTTGTCCGCCAGACGCAACACATAGGGCGTGGTGATGTTAGTCAGCGCGTAGGTAGAGGTGCGCGCCACCGCGCCCGGCATGTTGCTCACAGCGTAATGCACCACGCCGTCCACCACATAGGTCGGCTCGCGATGGGTGGTGGGGCGTGTGGTCTCCGCCAGCCCGCCCTGATCCACCGACACATCCACCAGCACCGCGCCCGTTTTCATGGTGGGGAGCATCTCGCGCCTGATGAGAATGGGCGTGCGCCCGCCCGTGACATACACCGCGCCCACCACGATATCTGCCATCCGAATCGCTTCGCGCAGGTTCGCAGGGTTAGAGTAGAGCGTATCCACATTCGCGGGCAGGGTCTCCTCCAGCGCGCGCAGCCGCCCCACATTGATGTCCAGAATAATCACATGCGCCCCAAAGCCTGCCGCGATTCGGGCGGCGTTCGCGCCCACCACCCCCGCGCCAATCACCACCACAACCCCGGGCAACACCCCCGGCGCGCCCGACAGCAGCACGCCGCGCCCGCCCATCGGACGCTCCAGACACCACGCGCCGACCTGCACCGCCATGCGCCCCGCAATCTCGCTCATGGGCAACAACACCGGATGGTTCCCATCGGCGGTCTGAATCGTCTCGTAGGCGATACACACCGCGCCGCTCTCCACCATCGCCCGCGTCAGCGACTCGCTCGCCGCAAAGTGAAAGAAGGTGAAGATTACCTGATCGGGGCGCACCAGCGGATATTCCGAAGGCAGCGGCTCTTTGACCTTCACGATCAGCTCCGCCTCGCGCCACACCGCCTCAGCGGAGTCCATCAGCTTTGCCCCTGCCTGAGCATATTCTTCATCAGAAATGCCCGTGCCGTCGCCTGCGCCACGCTCAACCAGTACCGTATGCCCGTGCTGGACGAGAATCTCCACGCCTGCGGGCGTCATCGCCACGCGATACTCGTCCGGCTTAATCTCCTTCGGAACGCCAATTACCATTGCGCCTAAAGTGTACCCGAAGAGGCGCCCCAGCGTGGGTCTTCGAACCGTTGAATCTCTATCAAATAGCCGTTGGGGTCCTGCGCAAACAGGTGATAGATGCGATACTTCTCGTTGTAGGTGGGCGGCTTGAGGATCGCGACGCCATGCGCCTGCAGATGCGCATGCCATTCGTCCACGGCTTCCGTGACCAGCGTCAGAATCACGCGCTCGGTGGGTTGGGGTGCCTCCCCGCGCTGACAGAAGCCCACATAGCCTGAACCTGCCACCCGATAGATTCGGCAGTCCCCCTGATCCAGCACGCAGGACAGCCCCAAAATCGCCTCGTAGAAGTGGCAGGTCTCCTGCCACGCGGGCGCAGGCAGAAACACAATCCAGTCGCTGAGGGGCGGTCGCATCGGGGGGATTTGTTCGCCGTATGTGCGCAGGCTCCTGCCTGCAAGGGTATACTCCCAGCGATGCGGATTGTGTTTTTTATGCCCCACCTGCGTGGCGGTGGCGCAGAGCGTGTGGCAGTGAACCTCGCCCGCGCCTTCACCGAGCGCGGACATAGGGTGCAGATGGCGCTCTCGCAGGCAGAAGGTCCCTACCTGAAAGATTTGCCCCCCAGCGTGCGCGTGATAGATCTCCGTGCGCCCCGCACGCTAAGCGCAATCCCCCGTTTCGCGCTCCACCTGCGTCAGGAGCGACCCGACGCGATTCTGGCATTTATGCTCTATCACAACCTCGGCGCGCTGCTGGCGCGATGGCTGACGCGCGCGCCTGTACGAGTCGTGCTGACCGAGCATAACACGCTCACCCTCTCCCAGCAAGACGACCCCAACCCCATCGCCCGATGGATGCCGACGCTGATGCGCTGGTTCTATCCCATGTCGGACGCGATTGTCGCCGTCTCACACGGGGTGGCACAGGACCTCGCCCGCTACACCGGCATTCCAATCGAGCAGATTCGTGTGGTCTATAACCCCGTCATTACACCCCTGCTCTATCGCCTGCGCGAAGAGCCGACAGCACACCCCTGGCTGGAAGACCTCAGCGTTCCCGTTGTGCTGGCAGTCGGCAGGCTGACACGCCAGAAAGGGTTTGATATTTTGCTGGATGCTTTTCACAGGGTAGCACAGGTTCGCCCCGCGCGCCTGCTCATCCTCGGCGAGGGGGAAGACCTCCCGCTTCTGGAAGCCAAAATAGTGCGACTGGGGCTTCAAAGTGTGGTGCAGATGCCCGGCTTTGTGCAGAACCCCTATGCCTTCATGCGTCGGGCGTCCGTGTTTGTGTTGTCTTCACGCTGGGAAGGGCTGCCCACGGTGTTGATAGAAGCGCTTGCGTGCGGCTGCCCCGTCGTTAGCACCGATTGCCCCAGCGGACCGCGCGAAATTCTGGGCAACGGGCGCTACGGGCATCTCGTTCCCGTCGGCGATGTGGACGCGCTGGCGAACGCGATTCTGGAAGTGCTATCGAGTGGCGGCAAGCCTGTGCCCCCCGATTGGCTGAAACAGTTCGAAGAGTCACATGTGGTGGAGCAGTATCTCAGCCTTTTGAGAGGCGATCTCTGAAAAAACCGCAGTGGAGCCGCCACCCTTCGCTCAAACCGCAAGGAGTCGCTTTCTTATCTCCTGAACGGCTCTTACGAAAAAGATGAGCCAGAACGGCTGGATGGGCAGCAGCGGGCGGCTGCCCCCTGCATAGAGCCATATGGTGAGCCATACCCACGCTTCCAGCACGACGACAAGTCCCCATTCACGCCAGCGCGAGCGCCAGCCCCAGAATAGCCCCAGATGCGCCAGCGCCAGATAGAGCCAGTAAACCCCGTCCGCCAGCGCAAGCGCCCGCAGCAGCGCCCGATTCCCTGACTCCTGAAGCCCGAACGCCGAGAGGCTCAGGCGCGTCTTCAGCCACAGCAGGCGCAGAAAGTCCATCGGGTTCTCCCGAATCCATTGCAGCGCCAGCTGGAGCGCTTTGCGGTCGCGCTCCACAGGGTCGGGCGAGGCAATCCACTCGCGCACCACCACCTCGCGTCCACCCACCTGCATGCGCAACTCCAGAAAATCGGCGCGGAAGCCCCCATCCGCCTCAGGGTTATTCGCCCACAGGAAAGTGTAGCCGCCCAACCCCACGGGAATAATGTGCCCATAGCGCCCGTAGAGATAGCCCACATAGGGCGCGACCACCAGCATCCCGCTGAGCGCCATCCCCAGCGCAGGCAGGCGATTCCACTTTTGACCCGCCCGCGGCGCTGCCATCGCCCACCACAACGCCACCAGCCCCAGAAACGGCAAAAAGTTCGCCCGCGTCAGCGCAAGCAACCCCAGCAGCACACCCGCGATTAGCCCGTTCCGCAGGGTGCGCTCCGCGCTCGCCCGCTCCAGCGCCCACACCAGCAACGGTAATGCCAGATTCTCCGTGTAGAGCCAGCCTGAAATCATCAGCAGGTGCGGATGGAGTGCCGCCAGCCCCGTCGCCCAGCAGGCGCCGCGTTCGCCCAGCCAGCGATGCGCCAGTCGCCATAGCCCCCACAACATCACCAGCGCCAGAACGCCGTTCACGAGGCGCACTGCCTGCGGCGCATGTCCCACCACAGCGTACACTCCTGCCATCAGCCAGATATAGGCAGGCGCGGTTTGCAACCCTTTCACAAACACCAGGCGCCCTTCCTGCACTAAAGTCCACGCCATCTGGTCATGCACCGCCGCGTCGCCGTGCAGGGGGTCGCGGCGCAAAAAGGGGTCTACCGAGGGGGCAATCAGCGCATAGCCGATTCGTAAGGCTGCCACCGCCACCCAGAACCAGAATGCCCAGCGCATGGCTACTCGCCCCGCTTCGGCGCAGGAATCCACGCTTTGCCCACGGCGCGCATGCGTCCCGCTTCGCTCACGACAGAGTCCACATACAGCCCGTCGTAAATGCCCAGGTCGCGTTCCAGGTCAATAATCGGGTTCAACCACTGACGCAGAAGCTCTACCGCCTGCGGGGGCAGTTCGGCGCCTTCAATCTCAATTTGCGCCTCGGCTAAGTCTAAGTAGCGCCCCTCGCGGGGTTTGAGAACACCCGTCGCCCGAAAACGCACCTCGCTCGTGAGCAGAACTGTTACCCCCTCCACCAGCGTTTGTGTCGGCGTGATGTTCACCCTCACCTCACGGATGTAGGGGGCATACTTGCGACGGATATAGTCGGCTAAATCGTTCTGAGTAACCACAATCTCGGCGGGACCGACGCCTGTATCGCTGAGCCGAAAGATTCGGCGGCTGAGAGCCAGCTGGCGGTCGTAGTAGATATCGGGAATCTCCGCCCAGGCGGTTTCGGCGCGTAGCCCGCGCAGGCGCGCGTCCTGCAGGTACATCACAAACCGCCTGATATGTCCCGACTTCGGGCGTTCTGGCTCCAGCGTGAACGGGAAGCCATCCAGGGTGAACCCCTGCGCCCGCACAGTGAGCCGTTTGATTTTGCCTTCGGTCAGCCCGCGTGCGCCATCCAGCTCAATCCGCACGGAGATTTTGCCCCCGATGCGTTGCTGAATTTCGCGGGCGGCGGTTTTTTCAATCTCGCGCAGGGCGCCACGCCCCAGCGTCAGCAGGATTGCGACCACCGCCACCCACTCGCGCTTCATCGGCTTGCGATTATCTCGTTCAGCAGGCGCTGAATATCTTCGTTTTTGGGAAAGTCCGATTGCATTTCCGAGAGCAGGTCAATCGCCTTCTGGCGCTGTCCGTTCTGCTGATAGAGCCGCGCCAGTTTCAGCCCTGTCGTGATTTCGTCGGGCACGGCTTTGTAGAGTGCTTCATAGGCACGGATGCGCTGTTCCAGCGTGCCGTGCTGATCCGCCAGCGTTGCCCAGCTGCGCAGGCTGAACACATCCTTCGGCTGCACCTGCGCCAGTCTGGCATACGCCTCCAGCGCCTCAGGGTAGCGTTTGGCGGCGGTGTAAAGGTTAACGAGCGTTTGCAGGAGGGGCGCATTCTCAGGCTCTGCTTTGTGGCGCGTCTCCACAAAGGCGATGGCTTCATTCAGGCGTCCCTGTCGGCGCATCCACTCGGCATAGGCTTTCACGGGTTCCTGTGCAGGCGTTGACTTGCTTGCCAGCCCCTGCAATAGCGACTCATATTCCGCCTGACGCCCCAGCTTTTCGGTGAGGCGTTCTATCATCCCGTACAGCGTAATCTCGTCGGGGTTGGCAAGCAACCCGTTGCGCAACACCTCCCACGCCTCGGCGTATTTCTCCTGATTGATCAACACCTGTGCCAGATGCCCGACGGTCCATGCGTTTTTGGGGTCAAGCTGGAGCGCGTGCTGATATGCCTGAAGCGCCTCGTCGTAACGCTGGAGTTGCTCCAGCAGGGCGCCCAGTCCGCGATAGAGACGGGGGTCATGGGGGTCTTTCGCAATCGCCTCGCGGTACGCCTGAACCGCCTCCTCGACGCGATGCAACCGTGCCAGCTCGGTCGCCAGCAGCGGCAGATGCTCCACCCCATGTTTGGCGACCACCTCTTTGAGGAACGCAATCAGGTCGTCAGGGCGGTTCGCCGCGCGGAGCATTTCTATCATGTTGGAGAGCGCCAGCATGTTGAGAGTCTCGCCCAGCGCCATCTGGCGATAGATTTGTGCCGCCTCGTCAATCTGGTTCAGCTTGCGGTGCATCGCGGCGGCGCCCAGCAGCGCAATCTCGTTGGTGGGGTCGCGACTCAACACCTGCTGATAGAGCGCGAGCGCCTCCTGAAACTTCTGCTGGCGCTCCATGATTCGTGCTTTGCCCAGCAGCGCGGAGACCTCGCTGGGCGATTCGCTCAGCAGCGCGTCGTAAATCTGAAGCGCTTCGGTCTCGCGCCCATTTCGACTCAGGAACCGTGCATACTCGCGGCGCAGGTCGGAGTTCTTCGGGTGCTTCTGAAGCAGTTTCTGATACTCAGCATTCGCCAGCTCAAACTGCTGACCGCGCTCGTAAATGGCGGCAATCAGCATCGTCGGGCGGTAGTCATCGGGAAGGTTCTCTTCCCAGCGGCGCAGAAAAGGCAGAATCTCCTGATCGTTTTCGCCCTGCGCCTGAAGCACCTCATACTGCCCCTCATACGCCCGCTGATTCTTGGGGAAGAGTTTCAAAATCTCGCCGAAATACTCGCGTGCCTTGCCGTAGTTCTTGAGGCGCAGCTCGCAAATGGCAATCTCGGTCAGAATATCCCAGTAGATAGGCTCGTTGCTCCGGAACAGCTGAATGGCTCTGCCGAGATAGTGCTTTGCCGACTCCCATTTTTCCTGACGCATCAGCAGCATGCCTGCGCCCATCAGCGCCTCAGGGTTGCGCGGGTAGACCTTTGTTAGGTGCAGGTAGTCCTGAAGCGCCTCGTCGGTGCGGTTTTCGCGCTGATAGAGCATGGCGCGTTTGAGGCGTGTGGGCAGGTCATCGGGTTCGCGCTTCAGGGCTTCCGTGTAGGCACGAATGGCGTCGGCAGGGCGGTTTAACGCCTCGTACACCATCCCCAGCGATTTCCATGCGGTGGTGTAGTCGGGCTTGAGCTGCACCGTGCGCTCCATGTAGCGTTGTGCCTCCGGGAAGTTCTCCAGTTGATAGGCAATCACCCCCAGATTGTAAACGATTCGGAAATCGTTGGGGCGTGTGCGAAACGCTTTCTGGAACTCGGCTTGCGCCTCTTTCCACTGCCCACGCAACATCGCCAGTGAACCCGACAGCACCGCAACCTCCGGGTGATTCGGATGGCGCTGGCGAAGTGTGCGCAGATAACCCTCCGCATCGTCCAGCTTGCCCCTGTCCAGCGCCATGCGCGTCAGCTCCAGCAGCGGCAGGGGGTCTTTGGGGTTCAGTTTCGCTGCCGTGCGGAAGTGATACGCCGCCTTGTCGTACTGGTTCTGCAGGCGGTAGACCAGCCCCAGATTGATGTGCGCCGGCACAAACTGCGGGCGCTTGTGCAAAATCGAGCGGAGAATCGGCTCCGCCTCTTTCAACTTGCCCGCGCGCGCCAGCTGCACCGCACGGTCAAACTGTTTCTGGAGATCAGGAGTCAGGGTGTTCTGCGCCCACACGAAGCCAAGCATCAAGCCCCACGCCAGCATCCACAGCCACAGCCGTCTCATCACGCAAGAAGTATACCTGAGCCTTCAGGTACAATTGCCCCTGCGAGGAGGCAACTATGGAAACAAAGAACCTGCCGCGTTGGGATATGAGCGTTGTCTATCCGAGTTTAGACTCACCAGAATTTGAGCGCGATTTCCGCAGCTTTGTGCGTGCCATCGATGAGCTGGAAGGACTGTTCGAAAACGCCCGCATCGACCGCACCGACCAGCCCCTTGATGTGAACACAGCCGTTGCGATTTTTGAGGCGGTCATCCCGCAGTATAACGCTTTGATGGAGTTCGGGCACACGATCGAGGCGTATATTTACAGTTTTATTGCCACCGACTCGCGCGATGAGTACGCCCAGATGCGCATGAGCGAGATGGAGCGCGAGGAGGTGCGCCTTGCCAAGCTCAGCACACGCCTGACCGCATGGGCTGGCTCGCAGGATGTGGAGGCGCTCATCGAGCGCTCGGAGATGGCACGCCAGCACGCCTACTGGCTCCGCCGCGCGAAAGTCTATGCCGAACACATGATGTCGCCTGCCGAAGAGTCGCTCGCCACCGAGATGAGCCTCACCGGCAGCAACGCCTGGAGCAAGTTTTACGGCAACCTCAGCTCACAAATTATGGTGGAGCTGGAACTCAAAGGCGAACGGCAGACGCTCCCGATGAGCATGGTGCGCAACCTGGCGGTAGACCCCGACCGCTCCGTGCGCGCCGCCGCCTACCACGCCGAGCTGCAGGCATGGGAGCGCCACGCAATGCCCATCGCCAGCGCACTCAACAGCATCAAGGGCGAGACCAACCTGCTCACCCGCCGCCGCAAGTGGCGCGACCCGCTGGAAGCCTCGCTCTTCCGCAACGCCATCGACGAGGCGGTGCTGGACGCCATGATGACCGCCGCCCACGAATCGTTCCCTCATTTCCGACGCTATCTGCACGCGAAAGCCCGCGCCCTCGGCATCGAGCGCTGTGCATGGTACGACCTGTTCGCCCCCGTCGGCAAAGACGCCAAACGCTGGGAATACGACGAGGCGAAGCAGTTTATCATCGAGCAGTTCGCCACCTATTCGCAGAAGATGAGCGACTTCGCCCGCCGCGCCTTCGAGGAAAACTGGATTGATGCGCCGCCGATGCCCGGCAAGCGCGACGGCGCCTTCTGCATGCGCCTGCGCAAGGACGAATCGCGCATCCTCACCAACTACAAGCCCTCGTTCAACGGTCTCAGCACGCTCGCGCACGAGCTGGGGCACGCCTATCACAACCTCTGCCTCGCCAATCGCACCTATCTCCAGCGATTCACCCCGATGACGCTCGCGGAGACCGCCAGCATCTTCTGCGAGACGATTGTGCGCAACGCCGCCCTGCAAAACGCCACCCCTGAGGAGCAGATTGCCATCCTTGAAGCCTCGCTGCAGGGCAACTGTCAGGTGGTGGTGGACATCACCAGCCGCTTCCTGTTTGAAAAAGCGGTGTTCGAGCGCCGCAACGAGCGCGAACTGAGCGTCTCCGAGCTCTGCGCCCTCATGCGCGAGGCGCAGGAGCAAACCTATGGCGACGGGTTAGACCCGCAATCTCTGCATCCTTACATGTGGTGCGCCAAGCCGCACTACTACGGAAGCGCGTTTTACAACTATCCCTACATGTTCGGGTTGCTGTTCGGGCTGGGGCTGTACGCGCTCTACCTGGACGACCCTGACGGCTTCCGTGCCCGCTACGACGACCTGCTCAGCTCCACAGGCATGGCGGACGCGCCCACCCTCGCCGAACAGTTCGGTTTCGACATCCGCAAACCCGACTTCTGGCGCAACAGCCTCGAAGTGATTCGGCAGGATGTGGAGCGGTTCGAGGCGCTGGTGCAGGGTGCATAGCAAAACCCGCTTTCGTGGCTAAGGTATACTTCGGCTATGGCAGTGCGTGAGAAATACGCCCACCTGCCGCCGCTCAGGGCGGATGTACGCCAGCGTCTGGCGCGACTGCCTGAGGTGCTTGCACGCCATCCTATTCAGCTGGCGTATCTGTTTGGCTCCGCTCTGCAGAACACTGACAAAGCGAACGATGTAGACCTCGCGGTGTTGCCTGGCAGGGGCTACTCTTTCACCGCGCTTTACGCAGACCTGTCGTCGCTGCTGGGCACAGACCGCCTCGATATCGTGGAGCTTCCCGCGGCGCCGTACTGGCTGCAGGAAGCAATCCTGCGCACGGGCAGGTGCATTTTCGCCCGCGAGCCGCGCGCCGCCGCGCAGTACGAGGCAGGAGTCTTGAACCTTTGCGTCGAAATGAGAACACAGCTGCGCCAATATGCGCTGGAAGCGCTGCGAAAACCCATGGCTGTTGACCGCGAGTTTCTTTTGCAGACGGCGCTGACCCTGCGGCGTGTTGCGGAGGAGCTGGACAAGTACGCGCATGTCTCAGGCGACGCGCTGGCGACCAACCTGAGCCTGCGCTGGACAGTGGGAGGCGGGCTGCTGGCGGGGATTTCGCTTATCCTGCAGGCGGCGCAGCATATCCTCACACGCCATTTCGGCGAGGTTCCAGAGACCTATGAGGACTCGCTGGCGGCGCTTCGGGAGCGCGCGGTGATTTCCGCCGCGCTCTACAGGCGGCTGCGGGGTATGGGGGGGTTCCGCAATGTGCTGGTGCATGAGTACCTTCAAGTAGACCTGAATCGCGTTGCACAGTACACCCGCCGTGCGCCCGCCCTCTTCCGCGACTTTGCGGAGGCGCTGGTGGAGTGGGTGGAGAATAATCGTTCTTCTCCCGATTAGGCGTCTTTCTCCATCCCAAAACGCCCTGCTTCACTCCTCTCTGCGGACCGACACATCAGGCGACGGCGTCGGCTCGCGGTCGTCCGAAGGAGACTCTATCACGGGCAGAAGCCACAGTGTGCTTTCGCCCTCCGCCTGCTGACTCCACCACTCCTGACGCTTCTGGATATGCCCTGCGAGGCGGCTCAGGCGCCTGGCAGCGCGCCACTGCCCGCGCCAGAGCAGCCATCGCCGCACATCAGCCAGCCATTCTGTGCAGTCCTCCAGAGCAATCCACCTGTCGAAGCGTTCCACCAGGTTGCTAATCAGCAGCAGTCCCTCCACAATTCGCTCGCGTTGTGCAGGGCGCGCCTCATACCAGAACTCAATCAGCCATTCGGGAACGCGACAGGTTACCACCGAAAAAGGCGGGCGATACACACCAGAATGGAACACAGCGGCGTAACACCATGCCGCCCTGAGATGCGCTTCCCAGAGCTGGAGCGCCATGTCCGCATCCTCAAAGCGCACCACATAGCTCAGGTCATTCAGGCGTTCAGAGAGAGACCGCCCCATTATCAGGTGCTTGCGTATGGCGGACTTTATCGCTTCAGCGCTGGAATCGTGTTCGAACAGGACAGAGACCTGAGAGTCCAGAAGAGATAGCTTGGTCTCGATTAGCGGTTCCTTCTCGAATAGCTGACTGAGTATTCTTTGCTCCACCTCGGTGAGTTCCGCTTCGTACTCATTCGCCTTCTGTGGCGCGTCCTCGGCAATCTCCGGGAACCAGCGCAGGAGATCGATGATGGACGGAATCGTCTGGTAGAGCGCTTCCCATCGTTCTTCAGCGCGATAGGTTTGCGCCATCTGCTCGTACAGTGCCAGCGTCTCCTGCGGGGTTGGGGCGTGCATATAAATATTGTACCGTCTCCTTTGAGCCTTTGGCTCCCCCTGCAGGCGCGGGGGAGCCAAGCCAGAGTTTTGCCTGGGACAGGGGGCGTTTGCGTGTGGGCACGCGGTATGAACGCCGAGTCTACCCCTCCAGCTGTGCAATCTCCACAGGCGCGCCGCCCCGCCGCGCCGACTCCCACGCTGCCTCCGTGAACGCAATCACGCGCAAGCCATCTTCAGGACGCGACTGCACTTCTTCGCGCCCCAATATCGCGTTCACAAAGTTAATCACAGGCTGGGAGCTGGGGGGCAGGTTCTCCACAGGGTAGCGATGCCCCTGCGCATCACAGAGTTCCAGTCGGTCATGGCGAATCAGATAAGTGCCCTCCGAACCCACAACGGTAATCTCCTCGTGCCAGCCGACGGTCGTGCTGCCGACGATAGACAAATTGCCAATGGCGCCGTTGGCATACTGGAACGCCAGCGCGGAATCAATATCCACAGGGCGGTCATAGTAGTTGATGTACGCGCTGACGCGCACGGCGGGCGCCTCCATAATCCACATCAGGAAGTCCACCAGGTGGGAGCCTGTGTCGTTCAGCTGACCACCGCCCGAAAGCGCCGGGTCCTGACGCCACGAGCCAGCCGTTGCTCGCATCCAGTTCTGCAAGTTGATGGCTTGCACGAAGTAGGGCTGCCCTATCTCACCACGCCGGATGCCCTCATACACATACCGATAGATGGGAATGTAGTGGCGCTGATAGGCGACCAGCCCGATTTTGCCCGTCTCGCGGAACCGGCGCACCAGCGTGCGGGCATGCTCCACGGTGCAGACCATCGGCTTCTCAATCATCACATGCAGTCCTTTATCCAGCGCATCCATCGCCTGCTGGAAGTGGAGCGTGTGCGGGGAGACAATCAGCACCCCGTCCAGCGACTCTTTCTCCAGCATTTCGCGGTGATCGCTGTAGAACGGCACGCCCTGCAGCTGGGGGAACCGCTCGAGGGTGCGCTGGCGCTGCTCTTCGCTCGGCTCGGTAATTGCCACTAACGCCGCTTCGGAAACTCCTTGAAGCACATTAATATGGTGGCGTGCCATGCCACCACTCCCAATCAAGCCCAATCGTACCTGACTCATCGGTTCGCCTCCTGCGTCAAAATGCTCTATCCCATTCGCAGGGGCACTTCCGATTCCTGCAGGAAGTGCGCGCGGAGTGCGGAATAATTCCCTGCTGATGGATTGGGTGGCAGCAATTTTGCAGAGTGCATCGGGGGGCGTAGGAACCGAGGCGCTGACTCAGTTAATCCGCGCGGTTGCGGCGCAGACGGGCGCGTGGAACGCGCTGGTTGTCAAACGCCCCCAGGGGGCGCCCGTAACGCTAACGCATGCACCCTCCTCCCCACGCCCGGCTCCACTCCCGTCAGCGCTCCAGTATGACGCGACTGACTGGCAGCTAATTGACGGGCAGGCTTGGCGTGTTGTGGATTTGCCTGTCCCGGAACTGTATTATGTGCTTCAAGTCTCACCAGAGCGTCAGAGCGAAGCCGTCTGGGAGGTGGTCTGCCACCTGACGCGCTTGCTGGGTCAACATGAGCGATTCCACCGGGAAATTGGCAACCTGCGCCGGCTCTCGGAGCGCCGACTGGCGGCAGTGGCGAGCCTCTATGAGAACGCGCTCACGCTCGGCGAGGGGCAGCTGGAGTGGTTCCTGTGGAACGCCACCCGCCGCGCCGCGCAGGCGATGGAAGCCCAGGCATGCTCCCTGATGCTGTTAGACCCCGAGACGCAAACGCTCCGCATCGCCGCCCACTACGGCTTGCCCGACCATCTCGCCCAGGAAGTGTCTGTGCCTCTGGGCGAAGGGATTGCGGGCAAAGTGGCGCAAAGCGGCGAGCCTGTGCTGATTACAGACCCCAGTCGGGAACCCAGCCTGAAGGGGGTCCCCACACGCCCTGAAATCAGCGCCTCTATCTGCGTGCCCCTGCGCAATCGCGAAAATCAGGTCTTCGGCGTGATGACCCTGCGTCGCCTGCATCCCAATCCCCCGTTTGAAATCGAAGACCTGCGCATGTTTACTATCTTCGCGTATCAGGTCGCGCTGGCTATCGAAAACGCCCGCCTGTATGAGCAACTCCACCGCAACATTCAGCGGCTCACCACGCTGGTGAACCTCACTCAGGTCATCACCGCGGAGCTGAACCTGGATACACTTTTCGAGATTGTCGCCCGCCAGATTACGGAGGTGGTGGGCTTTTCGAGAATCGCGCTCTTTTTGCGCAAAGGGGACTCCCACACTTACGAGCCGCGCCTGCTGATTGGTTATCACGCCGAGATGTTTCCGCGCCGCGGGTTCACCAAGGGGCACGGGGTGGTGGGCACAGTGGCGAAAAAGCGCGTCGCGCTGATTGTGCAGGATGCCCGCCAGGAAAACGCGCTCCTGCGCGGCTTCGGACGCGCCATCGGCGCAAACCGCTACTGCGTCCTCCCTATTATTGTGCATGGGAAGTGCATCGGCGTGCTGCTGGTGGATAACGAAGATAAAGGTCAGCCCTTCACCCCGGAGCAGGTGGAACTGCTGGAAGCGTTTGTCAATCAGGTCGGGATTGCGATAGAGAACGCGCGACTCTACCGCGAGATGGAGAACCGCTATCGCGAGAACCAGAGCCTCGCCGCGTTTCGGAATAACATCCTGAGTAGCCTGGGGTCGGGCATGTTCACGCTCGATATCGAAGGGCGCATCTCCACATGGAACCGTAAAGCGGAGGAGATTACGGGGCTTCTCGCCCGAAACATTCAGAACACGCCCTACAGAAAAGCGCTGGAAGAGATGGGGATCGAATCGGAAAAGCGGACGCTGGTGGCAGAAGCGATTGAACAGGTGCTTCAAGGCGCAGGAGCGCGCTCGCTTTACAAGGTGCGGATGCACAACGCGCACGGACTGCGCATTCTCAATTTCACGATTACGCCGCTGGTGGTCGGCAAGCAGACGATTCAGGGCGCGGTGTGCGTGTTTGAAGACATCACCGATTATGTGCGCATGGAGGCGCGCCTGAGCGAGATGGAACGCCTCGCTACTGTCGGGCAGCTGACCGCCACGATTGCGCATGAGATTCGCAACCCCCTCACCGCGCTCAAGGGCGCCGTGGATTTGCTCGCACGCGAGAGCCTGCCCGACCACCTCAGCATGTATGTGGAGGTCATTCAGGAAGAGGTGCAGCGCCTTGCCGTGCTGGCAGACGAGTTTCTGGAGTTCGCGCGCCCGTTTCGTATCGAGCGCCAGCATGCGGCACTACGCCCGATTGTGGAACGCTCCCTGCGCGCTTTCGCCCCTATGCAAAAAGAGGGCGCCTATCAGTTCATCAGCGAAGTACCTCCGGAGTTGACCCTCGATATTGACCCCGCCCGCATCGAGCAAGCACTCCGCAACCTGATCCAGAACGCCATTCAGGCGATGCCCGACGGCGGCACTATCACCATTCGCACCGTCGAAACCGAGTACGAAGTGGGCATTCAGGTGAAAGATACGGGTCCTGGAATCCCACTCGAACAGAGAGAACGCATCTTCACACCCTTTTTTACCACCCGTACGCGGGGAACCGGACTGGGGTTAAGCATCGTCCAAAAGATTGTGGAAGGACACCATGGGCGTGTAACGGTGGAGTGCCCCCCCGAAGGAGGCTCCATCTTCACCCTTTGGTTGCCGAAAATAGATATACTTGCTTCAGAGGAGTGAAAAGCACTTGCTACCGGACGGGCAGGTGAAGCGAAACGATGGCAAAAATTTTGATTGTGGACGACGAGCAGAATATTCGGCGTGTGCTGGCGCGCGCCTTCGAGAAAAACGGCTACGAAGTGAGCGTGGCGGAGAATGCGCATCAAGCGCTGCGCCTTGTGGATGAGTTTCAGCCTGACCTCGTGCTGAGCGATGTGGTGATGCCCGGTCCAACGGGGTTGGAACTGCTCAAAAAGCTGCGCGCCAAGTACCCCGATCTGCCAGTGGTGATGATGACCGCCTTCGGCACCATCCCGATGGCAGTGGAAGCAATCCGCAGCGGCGCGTTTGAGTTCCTCACCAAGCCGCTGGATATGGACTCGCTCTTCAAGGTGGTGCGCCACGCGCTGGAGGAGTCCAGGAAACCCCAACCCCGCGCGAAGCCGAAAACAGCCCCCACCGCCAAAACCGTTTTTATCGGGCAAAGCCCTGCGGTCAAAGCGGTGCTGGAAATTGTGGAGCGCGTGGCGAAAACCCGCGCTACGGTGCTGATTACGGGCGAAAGCGGCACAGGCAAGGAGCTGATTGCCCGTATGCTCCACGAAAAGAGCGACCGCGCCAGCGGTCCGTTCGTGCCCGTTTCCTGCGCCGCCATCCCCGAAACGCTGATCGAGGTGGAACTGTTCGGGGCGGTCAAAGGCGCGTACACGGGCGCCGAAACCGACCGCATCGGCAAGTTTGAAGCGGCGAACGGCGGGACGCTCTTTCTGGACGAAATCGGCGAAGTGCCCCTCATGGTGCAGGCAAAACTACTGCGCGTAATTCAGGAACGCGAAATCCAGCGACTGGGCAGCAACGAGAGCATCCCGATCGATGTGCGCCTGATTACTGCCACCAACCGCGATCTGGAGCAGGAGGTCGCCGCACGCAACTTCCGTGAAGACCTCTACTACCGCCTCAATGTGGTGCATATCCACCTGCCCCCGTTGCGCGAGCGCCCCGAAGACATCCCCCTGCTGGCGGAATACTTCATGAAAAAGTATGCCGCCGAGAACGGGCGCGCCCTCGAACGGCTCAGCCCCGAAACAATTGCGCTCCTGCAGCGCCATTGCTGGAAAGGCAATGTGCGCGAGCTGGAGAACACGATTGAAGCGGCTGTCGCGCTCGCCCCGCCCGACGCCGACACCCTGCTGCCCGAACACCTCCCGCCCCACTTCCACACCACAACCGGTAAATAAGGGCACAGAAACGGGTACAATTCGGGCGTGGACACACGCATCGCCCTGATGAGCGTCTCCGACAAAAGCGGACTGGAGCCTTTCGCTCGTGGACTGCACGCGCTTGGCTTTGAACTCCTCTCCACTGGCGGCACCGCACGCGCCCTGCGCGAGTGGGGACTGCCCGTGCGCGAAGTCTCCGACTACACAGGCTTCCCTGAAATCTTAGAGGGGCGCGTCAAAACCCTGCACCCCCGTATCCACGCAGGCTTGCTGGCGAACCTGAGCCTCGAAACCCACCGCCAGACGCTGGAGCAACTTCAGATTAGCCCGATTGCGCTGGTGGTGGTGAATCTCTACCCGTTCGAGCAGGCATTACGCGCAGGCGCCAGCGAGGCGGAACTGATTGAGCAGATCGATATCGGCGGACCGACTCTGATTCGCGCCGCGGCGAAGAATTTTGAGCATGTGGCGGTGGTGGTGCGTCCCCACGATTACGAATGGGTGCTACAGCGGCTCCAGTCTGGGGGGCTGAGCCGCGAAGAGCGCGCCCTGTTAGCCAGCCGCGCGTTCGCCCATGTCGCCGAATACGACGCGCTGATTGCGAACTGGTTCCGCCAGTACGACCCCGAAGGCGACCTGCCCGAAACGCTGACCCTCACCTATCGGCGCCTGCAGACCCTGCGCTACGGGGAGAACCCCCACCAGCGCGCGGCGTTTTACACTGAACCCTTCGCGCCCCCCAGCACGATTGCGACCGCACGCCAGATTTGGGGCAAGGAGCTTTCCTACAACAACCTGCTGGACGCCGAAGCCGCGCTGGAGCTGGTGCGCGAGTTTGAAGAGCCTGCCTGCGCGATTATCAAGCACACGAACCCCTGCGGCGTCGCGATAGGCTCGCATATCACGGAAGCCTTCCTGCGTGCCCGCGAGGCAGACCCTGTTTCCGCCTACGGCGGAATCGTCGCCGCCAACCGCCCGATTGACCGCGAGGCTGCCGAAGCCATCACCACCCCTGGCAACTTCTTCGAGGTGGTGATTGCGCCCGCGTTTGACCCTGAAGCGGTGCAACAGTTTCAGGAACGCAAAGGCTGGGGGCAGAGCGTGCGCCTGCTGGAAACCGGCGACCTGTTGCCGACTCAGGCGTTTCAGGGGACCTTTACCGTGCGCAGCTTAGCGGGGGGACTGCTCTACACCGAACGCGATGCAATTGACTGGAACCCCGACCAGCTGCAGGTGGTTACCGAGCGCATCCCCTCCGAAGAGGAGTGGGCGGATTTACACTTCGCGTGGCGCGTGGTCAAGCATGTGAAGTCCAACGCGATTGTGGTTGCCCACAAGAAGCAGGTGTGGGGCGTGGGCGCGGGGCAGATGAATCGCGTGGGCGCGGTGCGGATTGCGCTGGAGCAGGCGCACTCCCATGCGCAGGGCGCGGTGCTGGCATCCGACGCCTTCTTCCCCTTCCCCGACAGCGTGGAGCTGGCAGGGCGAGCGGGCATCCGCGCCATCATCCAGCCCGGCGGCTCCAAACGCGACCCCGAAGTAATCGCCGCCGCCAACGAGCTGGGAATTGCGATGGTGTTTACGGGGATTCGGCACTTCAGGCACTAATGTGGGAGTTCTACTCTTCTGTTGCCTCAATAAGATTTCTCAACTGATTAACAAGAAGAGGCAGATCTTGCTCAACCGTTTGCCACAGGATGTCCAAGTTAACATCGTAATACGCATGAATTAGTCGGTTCCTCATGCCGATAATATCACGCCAAGGCAATTCTGGGTGCTTTTCACGAAACTCGTTCGTGATCCGACTTGCTGCCTCACCGATAATCTCGATACATCTGACGAGTGCAAATGTAAGCATTCGGTCAGTATCTAAATCCTTTCGGGTACGCCCTGCAACGAAGGTAAGCGCATCTTCAGCTGCCTCCAGCATATGGTAGAGGCGTATTTTATCTCGTGGTTTACCTGCGCGCATGGTAAATCACCTTCGCCATCCGGCGTACTGCATCACGAAAATAGCGGCTCAAGTCTTCAGCAGTGCGCAAGTCTATTTTGCGCCCGCCGAAAATAGCGGATAGCTCACGCTCAAGCCGAGCCATCTGAAGCAAGCTAGGCACATAGCCTTGCTCGAACTCTACCAGCAAATCAATATCGCTTTCTGGGCGAAAATCGTCGCGAAGTGCGGAACCGAACACCGCCAGCCGTCGAATGCGATTTTTTCGGCAGAAAGCTTGAAGCCGTCTCCTGTCTATCGCAAACGGAAGATCCTTCATTCCAAAGACCTCTTGAATATTGTACCTGCTTCTGCTGATATCCTGATCCTCCTCACTATCAGCGAGATTGGGTAGCGGTCGTAGTCTCAGCATGACTGCTCTTACGGCACTCTGACCTTCTTCACCTCCACCCCCGCATCCGTAAAGTTCAAATAATACAGGTTCCCGCGACCGTCCGTGACGCACCACGCCTCTGTCATCGGCGGACCCTGCACCCAATCCTCGTACACAATCTTCCCTTCGGGCGTCACCACCATCAAACGCTTGTACCCATGACAGAAATGCGGCAAGCTCCTGGCACGGTTCGGTTTATCAGGCGCGACCTTCTCAAACGAGACTATCGCCAGACGGTCAGGACGCACCAGCACAGGCTCCCGCGTAATCAACGAGTTCTCGTTCGCACACGGCGGCACCCGAAAACGCGCGACTTCGGTTCCATCAGCACGCATGAAAATATACGCCGACAGCCACGAGTAGTCGCGCGGATCGGCGTCCTCCAGCGGCTGGAACTTCACATAGACCACGCTCCCATCGTGGGAACGCACAGCGCGCCCCGGAGGATCATCCACCAGTTCCATCGTGCCGCGCGGGGAGAGTTTAGCAAGCAGGGTTCTTTCGTAGTCCTCGCCTTCGCGCAGGCGCAAGAGCATCGGCAGATAGACCGTGCCCTGCGCGTCTACTTCTACCTTGGTTCCGAACAGCTCAATATCATCGCGTTCTTCCAGCAGGGAATAGAGCTGCCTGCGGAATGTTTCGCTCAACGCCGCATCTATCGCGCCGCTGGAAAGGTATATCTGGTTCTCCGCGTTGCCGTAGGGAATCACGAACAGCACATTGTGCTGGGACAGCTTCTGGAAGTCTGCGGGGGGTGTTTGGGGCGATTCAGCGCTGAATAGCCACCCTGCAAGGAGCGCAACGCTCGCTGCCAGCACACCAACAAGCCACTTCAGCCTCAAGACTTGTCTATTCATCAGACACGCCTCGCCCTGTTCCGCTATGGTTCAGCCTTACCATGTATACCCTATCTTACCGTCAGGTTTACGAAAAATCCGAATCGCATCCAGTCGTCGCATCTGCCCAGAAGCCGTGTCGAACTGAGCCACTCGAACCCCGTTGCGTATGAAGATTTCGTCGAGCAGGGCGCGGATTTCTGGCTCGGAACGCTGCTGGTACACACTGAGCTGAAGCATACATATCACCAGCGCCTGAACGACCAGAGCGCATCGGTGGCGTCCCTGCGCGCTGGTGGCGACACAAACATGCAGCTCCACATACGGCTCAGGCAATCCGCCACGGTAAGCCTTTTCCCACAGCAACTCGCTCTCTTCAAAAGAACATGCCACCAGTTGCGTGTCTCCCTGCGCACGCTTGTAGAAAAATGAGTAGCAGTACTGTACCGGCACCATCGGCGTGGGCGCTTTCAGCTTTGGACGGTACGGTACAGGATTCCCTGAAACTTGCTTGAGCATAGGAAAGTGGCGATGCATGGCATCCAGCACCGCCTGGAGCTGTTGCTCGGAGACGCGCTCTCGCTCTTCAACACAGGTGAAGGCATGAAGCGTCTGATAGTCCCCCTTATGAATTGCCTCCATAACGCGCTGAGCGACCACTTCAGGGGGCGGTGGCTGCCTGATCCACCACGCCAGCCCTAACGCCAACAATCCCACTAAAGCTGCCACGCCTGCCCACCGCTTCCTGTGCATCCTCTAATCCCCTATCAGCTCTGAGTAAAGATTGGCACGGTAATCCACGAACGGCGGTATAACCTTCCGCGACAGGTGCCCATCCAGATGCACAAACAGGTGCAACAGGCGATGATGCGGCATGCGGTCTGTATGCGGATTGTGATGTTCGTCGTAGAGCAGTTCAAAGTTCGGACCTAACACACGAAACAGTGCGTCTTCGCGTTGTAGATGGCGATACTCCGCCTCATCTACGATGTCATCGCGCGATGAATAGCCGAAATAGTATTGGGCACAGTTATCCGAAGGGCAGGCCCAAACTCTTCCAGACTCGTCGAGGCACGGGAAATAACACTCATATTGCAGCCCGTGCTCACGCAGGGTAAGGATTTCAGGTGGAACCTTGTGCGTTGGGCAGTGGAACCCCCCTGGAAAGCGCCGAGTGTAGGAGGCTTGAAACCAGCGCCTTGAATCAGAGGTGGCAGGAAGCCCTGCTTCCATAGGATTAGAAGCAGCAGGGGGATCTATGCCGCGGTAGTCTTGCCGATAGTTCTCAAGGGCAACCCATATCTGGCGCATTTTGCTGGCGCAAGTCGCCTGTAACGCTCTATCACGCGCCGGCTGGATCACCGCCCATACAATCCCAGCAAGAAGAGCCAGAATGGCGATGACAATTAACACCTCAAGAAGTGTTATGCCTCTAAGGCGTACGCTTCTCACAATCACAACCCCCTGATTGAGAAAGTGGTGGTCGCATATGGAACGCCTCCACTCTACTTAGAGGCAGGAGCGGGAACCATCCACACCTCTACGCCCGTTTCGGTGAACTTGAGGAAGTAAAGATTGCCCACGCTATCGATATCCCACAACTGTCGTGGGTGACAGTGGTAAGTGGGGATAGCGATTTCGGCAACAATCCCTTCGAACCGACCATCCGGGAGGAAACGGGCGACGACATAGCCGTCCAGCAGTTCCAGCTCATCAGACTGGTTCAGGCGAAGCGGGCGCAGGGCACGCTCGGTTTTCGCGCCCGGGAGATACAACCGCCCCCTCTCATCCATCCGTGCGCCCGGCTCTATTAGCAGAACGCCTGCCTTGCCAATCTGGAGGGTGTACGAAGCCAGCCGAGTGCCTCCTAATGACACATGCTGAGCCTGCATTTCGGCTGGATAGACAGGCGCTCTGTCGCGTTTGTATTCATCACCTGTCTCATCCACTATCTTGTAAGACGCTTGTGTCTGAGGGTTGAGCGTGCGTCGAATCCACTCCTGTTGCGCTTCAAGGCTTCGTAAGCGGGGGTCTTCAAGGATGCTTCCTCTTTTGGAGGCGGCAATTGCCGGATACAACCCTTCCCAGCTTCCATCTGCCTTGAGAATCAGCAAACCCGTCTGCTGATCGAGGCGTGCCTCCCCGTCTGCTGAAAACGATACAGGAGCCGAAACAAGAAGCCCCAAACGGTTCTGGGTCAGGAAAGCAATCATCGGGAAGCAATCTGCGCCCCGATTTTGCTCTGTACGAAATCGTTCCAGAGCGCGGTTGAAGCCCTCGGTGCGTTTTTCATCTATGCTGCCATTCGGCTCGATGACCCAGATTGGGCGCGGGATGCTTTCTTTGTCACGGCGCGAAATGGGTTGGCACTCTCCCACGACCACAATAGAGCCGTCGTCAGCAACCCCCGCAATCCCGACAGGAACAGGAGAAGTGAACCGGGCAATCGGCTTTCCCGTCCGGTCAAGGATGTGGATTCTACCTTCTCCATCGCGCAGGTAAAAGCGCGTTCCGCTGGGGTTCACCGCAAACCATCCCACGCCCGCGCCTTCATGCAGGTTCATTGCGATGCAGTCGTTGCATTCGCCATACGGCAGCCCAAAGAGGCGCTCGGCTTGCTGTGCGTACAATCCGCACACGCCTACTATCAGGAAAACCAGCAGCCCTCTCATGGGTCTTACCTCCTCTGTTCCGTTCGCAGTCTATACGCCTGGTATGTTCGCGGGTTAGACAAATCACGCATTACGCCCCCCCCCAATCAAACGGCATGCACTCACGCTTGCAGGGACGCAGTGCGCTCGTACCGCAAACAATACATCAGGCATAATGCCCTCCTTCGCAGAGGTTATTCGCCTCGTCTCCTGAAATTCCTGCAAAATATGACGAATTTCGCAACAGATCGTTTCTTGCACGAACGCATTTTCCAAAACCTATGTTACCCGCACCCGCCGAACCAGTTTGGAAAGCAATCCAGGGGCAAAGCGCTTGAGCCACAGTGCGATCCCTTCGGGTCCTGCAATCGCGACCTCTTCCTTGCGCTTGTGAACTGCCTTCAGGATTCGCTCGGCGCACCGATGGGGGTCCATCCCCTTCGCGATAGAGGGGTCTATCTGCCCATGCTCGCTGCCGTCGCCGCGCAGAGCGTGCTGGGAGACCTCCGTGCGCACCCAGCCCGGACAGATGAGCGTGACGAAAATCCCCTGGTCGGCAACCTCGGCACGCAGGGCGTCAAAGTAGCCGTGCAGGGCGTGCTTGGAGGCGCAGTACGCCGAGCGCAACGGCGTGCTGAATTTGCCCAGCAGGCTGCTGATGACCACAATATGCCCCTGCCCCCGCTGGAGCATATACGGCAACACATGCCTGGTGAGCGAGATGACGCTGAAGTAGTTCAGCTCCATAATGCGGCGATCCACGCTGAAGTCGGTCTCTATCACTTTGGAGCGCTGGGAGACGCCCGCGTTATTCACCAGAATATCAATCTGCCCGAAATGCTCAATCACCGCGCCCACCATCGTCGGGTGCAGGTCTAACTGAGTCACATCGAAGGGCAGGAGCAGGATTTTGCCCGGTCCCTGACAGGCGTTTTTGACCTGTTCCAGGCGGTCGGTGCGGCGGGCGGTCAGCACGAGGTGAGCGCCCTCGCGGCTGAAAGCATACGCCAGCGCCTCGCCAATCCCCGACGAGGCGCCCGTAATCCAGACCACCTTCTCTTTGAAACGCATGGCTCAGATAATCTGTCGCGCCAGCGCGGTTTCGGGCAGTTGTTCGCCGAGGCGCGCCGCAATCTCTTCGGGGTTTTGCGCCACGCGATACATCTCCTCGCGCGAGATAATCTTGTGCTGATACAGAAACAGCAGGTGGTTGTCCAGCGAGATCATGCCCAGCTGCTGCCCTGTCTGGATGGCAGACTCGATGCTATGAATCTTGCGGTCGCGAATCATGTGTCCAATCGCGGGCGTTACAATCATAATCTCAAACGCGGCGACGCGCCCTGGGCGATCCGCACGCGGCAGCAGCAACTGGGAAATCACCGCCACGAGGTTCGTGCTGAGCTGGACGCGAATCTGCTCCTGCTGGTCAGTGGGGAACACATCGACGATACGCTCCACCGTTCGCGCGGCGCCCGTGGTGTGAACTGTTGAGAAGACCAGGTGCCCCGTTTCGGCGGCTGTGATGGCTGCCTGAATGGTCTTCAGATCGCGCATTTCGCCCACCAGAATCACATCGGGGTCCATGCGCAGGGCGCGCACCACGCCCTCTTCGAAACTGGGCACATCGACGCCCACCTCACGCTGGCTGACCACCGATTTTTTCGGCTCATGGTAATACTCAATCGGGTCTTCGATGGTCACGATGTGCGTCTCGCGATGGGTGTTGATGTAGTCCAGCATCGTTGCGAGGGTGGTCGTTTTTCCCGAGCCAGTGGGACCCGTTACCAGAATCAGCCCGCGCGGTAGATGGAGTAGGCGTTTGATATGGTCTGGCAACCCAATCTCTTCAAAGGAGCGCAATCGGTAGGGGATGAGACGGAAGTTGATGGCGATGCTTCCTTTCTCGTAGTAAGCGGCGACGCGGAATCGGGCTTTTGGGTGAGCGTAGGCGAAGTCGGCGGTACGCACACGCTCCAGTTCATGGATGGCACGGGGCGGAGCCACTTCACGGAACAGGCGCTCGGTATCAGCAGGGCTGAGTTCACCAAACTCTTCGAGTCGTACCAGTCGCCCGTGCAGGCGCAGGGTGGGGGGTTCGTTGGGCACAATATGAATGTCCGACGCATCCCGCTCATAGCAGATGTTCAAAAGCTCGTCGGCACTTGCCAGTTTCAGCATCTTCAAGCCTCCTCAGGGGGATAGATTCGAAGGCGCACGCGGGATTCCTGCCAGAAACCCCGCCGTGCCGTGTGCCGTTGGGGTTGCGAACCCCTCGGTATCTTTTTGGAGGTCAGAGGCTGCCTCGCGATTCGTCGGTTGCCCGACGCTGCCACTCAGCCACACCCCGTCCCTCCAGCTCATAGAGTCGACGGTTCGATCCACCGCGGGCATCACGCGCACGGCAGGAATCCTATTATACCCCATCAGGTACAACAATTGTATGCGAAGCCGATACGGTTTCTGGACAGTGCTGATAGGGGTTTTGCTGTGGGGCACCACTGCACTGGCGCAGACCCCGCTGGACGACTACTTTCAACGCCCTGAACCCGCTTACCGCTGGGAAAAGCGCGACGCCAAACGCGTCGGCAACACCACCGTTTATACCCTCTTCATGATCTCGCAAACATGGCAGGGTATCGACTGGGATCACTCGGTACAGATTTTCTACCCCGACAACCCGCGTTTTCCCCACTTCGCGGCGCTTTTGAACACGGGAGGCAACCCCAGCGCGGGCAACGAGGCGCTGGGCGCGCTGCTCGCAACCCAGACCGGGGTTCCCTTCGTCATCCTCTATAACATTCCCAAACAGCCCCTTTTCGGCGGCTTGACAGAAGACGCCCTGATTGTCTACACATGGCAGAAGTTCCTGCAGACGAACGACCCCACCTGGCCGCTCCATTTCCCGATGGCGAAGGCGGTGCTGAAGTGTATGGACACCGTGCAGGCGTTTCTGCGCCAGGAAGGGAAAAAGGTTCCCCAGCAGTTCATGGTGACGGGCGCCTCCAAGCGCGGCTGGACCGCATGGCTGGTCGGCGCGAGCCGCGATAAGCGTGTGGCAGGAATCGCCCCCATGGTGATCGATGTGCTGAACTTGCCCGCGCAGGTGCCCCATCATCTGGAGTTTTACAAAGGCGTGCCCAGCGAAGAGATTGGCGACTATGTGGCGGGGGGCATGCTGCAGCAGTTGAACACCCCCGCAGGACGCAAACTGGTGGAACTGGAAGACCCTTACAGCTATCGCGAGCGCTACACCATGCCCAAACTCATCATCAACGGCACGAACGACCGCTACTGGGCACAGGACGCGCTGAACCTCTACTGGGATGGCTTGCCCGAACCCAAATGGGTGCTTTATGTGCCCAACAGTGGACACGGGCTGGAAGACCGCCCGCGCGTGTACGCCACCATGTCCGCTTTTATTCGGACGCTGGCGCAGGGCAAGCGCCTCCCCACCATGCGCTGGGAACTGAAAGAAACCCCTGAGGGGCTGGAAATCACCGCCTTCAGCACTCCGCCTGCAAAAGAGGCGCGACTCTGGTTCACCACCAGCCTGAATCATGACTTCCGCGACTCGAAATGGACATGGCGCCCGATGGAGCGCACACCCGACGGCTGGCGGGGTTTTCTGGCGCGCCCACGACAGGGACACGCCGTCGGCTACGCAGAGCTCGTGTTCGAACAGGACGGGCAAACCTATACCCTCACCACCCAGCTGCGCATTATTGGCGCGCAACCGTAAAAAAGTCTCCCTCTGTGCGAGGGGAGGCGCCTCCTCTCGCACACCTTTATCCCAGCAGGAGTGTAATGCCCAGCCAGCGTTCCAGCAACAGAAACAGCAAAGTCGCCCCCCAGGCGCCCGCCAGAATCTGAATCAGTCCACTGTTCCACAGGCGCATAATCGGCGAGGGCGTCATGCCACTATAGGGGCGCGCCTTTTGGAGAAGCATCTCCGCCGAGCGAATCGCGCCCAGAATCTGTTTGTCGGTAGGGGGCTTGGTGGTCGCCGCCCACTGCAGAAACGCGCCAAAAGTGCGCCAGAACATCAGTGTGAACAGCAGCGCCATCAGCAGCGCCAGATCGCGCGCTTCCGAATCGGGGGGTGAACCCCATGTGAAGACCTTGCTCAACCCCAGAAACAACACCACGCCCGCGACCAGGTTCGTGCCACAGCGGGGATGCACGCGCGGCATACGGCGTACCACCTCCAGCACCAGCGGCTCGCCCCGCTCAATCGCATGCACCACCATATGCTCTGCCGCGTGCGTGCCCGCGATTGGCAACGCCCGCATCAGGAGCAGGAACACCACGAAAATAGAACCCCGCAGCACCAGCCCCAGCACATCGGAAGTCAGAGTCCACACGCCTGCGAAGGGCGAGTTGTAGTAGCTATACAGGGGGATACCGTACCGTGCCTGTGCCAGTTGCGCACCGCCAATCACAATCCATGTCGCGGCGGCGTAGAGCAGGAACAGTAACGCGCCCGTGAGCGCCAGCCCCAGATTGCTGGAACCTGCGGAGACAACCCCGTTCGTGAGGTACACGCCCAGCGGGGTTGCCATCCCTCCAATCATGCCCACCTGCGGCATGCTGACGGGGCGCGCCATCAGCCCTGCTGCGCTGACCACTCCCACATAGCGTCCCCACTCGTCCACGCCAATTGCGGGCAAATCGGTCTCCAGCAGGTGCGGCAGCGCCTCTTCCACGCTCGCGTCAATCGGCACGCGCACAAAAGCATCAGACGCCCATTCCCCCAGCGGGTCGCTCCACTGCGCCCCTGCCTGCAACGCCTCGCGCAAACCCGCTTCGGTGAGAACCCCTATCGGGACCCCCTCCTGCAGGACAGGCAGCACCCCGATGCCGCTCTGTGCGAGCAGCTCCGCGCCGCGCAACAGGCTGTCATCGGGATAGGCAGGTGTTACGCGATGCAGTTTCTCTGCCACATAGAACTTGGCGATGCTCTCACTCCCCCAGTTCCTTATCATAGCTCAGGTAGCGGTCATACTCCAGCAGTTCGTAGAGTTCCGCACGGGTCTGCATCTGGTCTAACAGGGGCGTTTGGGTGCCACACTGTTTGAGCGTCTCCAGCGTGCGCTCCGCGGCTTTCATCATGACCCGAAGGCAGGTCATGGGGAAAATCACCATCTTATAGCCGAGCTGTGCGAACTCGTTCACGGTGAGATAGGGCGTCTTGCCGAACTCGGTCATGTTCGCCATCAGGGGGGCGGGGATGGCGCGTGCGAACGCTTCAAACTCGTCGGGGGTCTGGAGCGCTTCGGGGAAGATGGCGTCCGCGCCCGCTTCCAGATAGGCTTTTGCGCGGTCTATCGCCGCCTGCAGCCCCTCCACAGCACGCGCGTCGGTGCGGGCAATAATCACAAAGTTGGGGTTCTCCCGTGCGTTCACCGCCGCCCGAATCTTGGCGACCATCGCCTCTTTGGGGATGACCTCTTTCCCCTCCAGATGACCACATCGCTTGGGGCTGACCTGATCCTCCAGATGAATGCCTGCCAGCCCGGCGCGCTCCAGCGTGCGCACCGCATAGGCGACCTGCAGCGCCTCGCCGTAGCCCGTGTCGGCGTCGGCGACAGCAGGGATGCTCACCGCGCGTGTGATATAGCCACACACCTGCGCCATCTCAGGCAGGCTGATAAACGCATGGTCAGGCAGCCCCATCAGGGTATTGGTCACGCCCGCGCCTGAAATGTAGAGCGCCTCAAAGCCTTCAAACTGCACCAGCCGCGCCAGCAGGGCATTAAACACCCCCGGCATCACCACGATATTGCGCACCTCCCACAGGCGTCGCAAGCGGGCGCCCGGGTCGGTCAACGCCTCCTGCCCCAGCAGCGGAAAGTTCATCGGTCTCGCTTGCCCAGCATCAGAATCTCGTCGCGCGTGAGGGTAACGACCTTGCGAAGCATCCGCACGGAGGGGTCGCTCGTGTCCAGATAGCGGGCGTCGGTCATCCCGTAGCCGTCGCTCCCGATGCGATCCTGAATGTGCGGAGAGGCATAGCGCGGGTCAAAGATGAACTCCACCTCATACTCTTGCGCTTTAAACGGATACATCTTCGGGTCTTTGCTCATGTCGATCTCGCGGCGGAAGCGCGTCTCACGCACCGCGATCGAGTCCTGCATATAGGTCAGGGTTGGATCTACCTCAAAAGTGAAGGTCTTGAGCGCTTTGGGGGTGTAGTCCAGTTTCCTGCCTTTGTCGCGCAGGATGACCGTCACGCGCGCCCCGATGGTGGGGATGTTCAGCGTGCCCTCCACCAGAATCACGCGCGGGCGCACCACCTTGACCGTCGCGTCAAACTTCATATCCAGCGGCGGCTGGGTGGTCGGCTCAGGACCGTAGCGCCGGAAGATATCGAGCATCGTGTCGTGGAAGTTGTTTTGACGCACATCGTAGAGATTGCGCGACTCCCAGTCCTGATTGCGGGTTTTCTCCGCATCCGCCAGCAGCCTGCCCCAGGTCTGCACGGCATCGTTGAACATCCCCGCTTTGAATTGCGCATGCGCCAGGATGTGGCGTCGGGCAGGAATCATGTCGGGGAATTCGTCCGCCTTTTTGAGCCAGTAGACCGCGCTCACAGGGTCCTGGATTTTGTGATAATACATCCAGCCCATCTCAAAGTAGAGGTCCCACACATTCGGGTTGTTCTCGATGCCCTCCTCAAGGAACTTGAGCGCGAGGGGGATATAGCGTCGGTCGGAGCGCTGGGCTTCGTCGGTGAAGTTATAGCCCATATGCCACGCGCCGGTGGCGTACACATCCAGATTGTGGGGGTCTAACCATGTCACCAGTCGGAGTACGGGCAGCACCGCATCGTAGTTGCCAGAGTGGAAGAAGCCGTCGGCGCGCACCCAGAGGATGCCCGCCATAAACTCGCGGAACCCCGCGATTGCCACCAGCAGCTGCTCCGGCGATAGCCCGACGGGCGTGGTCTGTTTCGGCGCGTAATTCTTTGCCCACAGGGGATGAATCCGCCACTGCAGCCCCGCCTGAATCAGAAAAATCACCAGCAAAGCCAGCCAGAGTCCAGAACTTTTGCGTCGCATAGGGCTTGCCTCCTACATCTCGCGCTGATTGAAAACCAGTACGCTGGCGACCAGCAGCAGCACGATATACACAATCGCATACAGCACCGTTTGAACCAGATAAGCAAACTCATCGGTCAGCACCTGTTCGGGATTGATAATGGGGTTCTGAATGTTGAAGTTCGCGAAGTTAGGCAGGATGACCGTGAGAATCTGGATGGGGATTCGGGTCAGGGGCGTTACTTCGGGGTTGCGCTGGATGGTCTCCAGAAACGAGCTCATCAGGTTGCCCATCAGAAACACGCCGCCCGATAGGAAGTAGTTCACCAGCGGCGAGACGAAGGTGGAGAAGAAGAGCGTTACCGCCGCCAGCAGAGAGCTCTGGAAGAAGAACATAATCAGCCCTTGCGCGATTTTGGGGTCAAACTCGCCGAGCGAGATGCGGGACACAATCATGAACACCATGCCCATCATCACATAGACGAAGGCGAGCGTGCTCACCGCGCCCAGATACTTGCCCACCACGAAATTCCAGCGCTGAACGGGTTTGGAGAGTATCGTGTAGATGGTACGCCGCTCAATCTCGGTGGGAATCAGCCCGGTACACATAATAATCGCAATAAAAGTGCCTGCGAGCTGGATAATCCCGAAGCCGAAGCTCAGAATCAGCGTGCGCTGTCCGCGCCCTGCGAACGGCTCAAAGGCGGGGCTGATGAGAATAATCACCAGCGCCGCCAGCAGAATCACCATCAAAATTCGTTTGCGGATGGCTTCCCCAAAAGTCGCGCCTGCGATTGCCAGCGTTGCGTTCATCGTCGCCCTCCCTGAATGGTCTCTACGAAGAGGTCTTCCAGCGTGCGGCGGTACGGCTTCACGCTGATAATGTGCCCGCCGTGCGCCCGCACGAGGTCAATCACGCGGTCAATACTGCCGTCGTCGGGTTGCTCCACGATCAGGCGCCCGTCATGCAGGCTGGGGCGCCCGCCCAGCTGGCGAATCGGTTCCAGCACGGTTTCGGGAACCTTCTCGGCAATCATCTCCACATGCCCGCCCGACAGCAGGTCTTCCAGCTTGCCCATGCGCACCAGTTCGCCCTTGTTGAGAATTGCCACGCGGTCGCACACAATCTCTACATCCGAGAGCTGGTGCGAGCTGATAAACAGCGTCTTGCCCTGCGAGCGCAGCTCCAGAATCAGGTCGCGGATATCGATGTGCGCAATCGGGTCCAGCCCCGCGGTTGGCTCGTCCAGAATCAGCAGTTCGGGGTCGTTGATTAAGCACTGCGCCAAGCCGATTCGCTGGAGCATGCCTTTGGAGTAGGTGCGCAACGGCTGGTTCGCCGCGCGAGACAGCCCCACCCGATCCAGCAGCGCGTCCACGCGCCTGGAGCGCTCAGGCTCCGGAATTCCGAACAGGCGCGCGTAGAAGTGCAAAATCTCGCGCCCTGTCATATAGTCATAAAAGTAGGGGTTTTCGGGCAGGTAGCTGATTTTATAGTGGTTCTGGGGGTCGCCCGCGGGGCGTCCCAGCACATACGCCTCGCCGCTGGTGGGGTAGATGATGCCCAGCAGCACCTTGATGGTGGTCGTCTTCCCTGCGCCGTTCGGTCCCAGAAAGCCGAAAATCTCGCCTCGATGGACCTCTAAGTTCAGATTCTTCACGGCATCCACAGGCTGCTGGCTCCACAGCCCCGAATACCGTTTGGTCAGATTGTTTATTTTGATCGCGTACTCGCTCATCAAAAGACCTCCTCGTTATGAATGCGAAAAACGCTCGGCGGAGATTATACCCTATCGGCGCATCGGGGGCGTCTGTCGCTTAGGGCAGATATGCATCGTTGTGACTCTCGGTCATCGCGGCAAGGGCATAATTGCACAGGTACAAAAGGTCCGCTGGAGCGCGCGAGTTGTAGCCGAGGCGAGCCGGCTTTGTTTTACAGGAACGGCTTCAGTCATCTGGCGTAAGCATTAGTGCAACTTGCCCGCTCGTTTTCCTGAAGAGCCCCTATAAACGGACCGCTCTGGCAAGCTGCCCAATAGAAGAGCTACTTTTTCATCCCAGGAGACAAGGGATTTGGGGATATTCGCGTTTCAGAAGTCCCCGAGTCAGAAGCCCACGAACATCCCAGTTCCTCGCTGCTCCTCACCCGTTTGGCACAAAAGTTGCTGTAGTTCCCATGTGGCAGTGATGACATGAAGGGAGAGCCTTTTCAGCCTTAGAATAGAGCGGAGCGGAACGGTTGCAAACGGAAAGGAGTTAGAGAAAACTGCCTTTATGGGAAAGGGAGTCGGCGGGGACAGGGCATGATCGCGCTGTCCCCGTTTCGTGGTTTACGCCGCAGGCTGCTGGATTCCAGGGGGATGAGGCAGCTGCGCCAGCACCTCTTCGAGGCTGGTAATCCCTGCCAGCACTTTCTGACGGGCGTCTTCTTCCATCGGGAAGAGGGTCTCGGCACAGGCAGCGCGAAGCCGCTCGCTATCCGCGTGCTGGGCGATTAATCGGCGAGCCTCATCGTTCACCACGAAGAGTTCATAAAGCCCCACACGCCCCCGATAGCCAATCTGATTGCACTCCGGGCACCCTCTGGGTTCCCACACCTGAAGCCGCTGATGGCCCCAGCGCGAGCAGAAAGCGCCTGTTTCCACCGTCATGCTCTGCTTGCAGTGGGGGCAAAGTCGGCGCACCAGTCGTTGTGCCAGCACGCCTGTCAGCGCGGAGTTAATCAGAAATGGTGGGATGCCCATATCCATCAGGCGGGCGGGTGCGCTGGTGGCGTCGTTGGTGTGCAGGGTTGCCAGCACCAGATGCCCCGTCATCGCCGCGCGGCAGGCAATCTCGGCGGTTTCCGTGTCGCGAATCTCGCCCACCAGCACCACATCGGGGTCCTGACGCAGAATCGCCCGCAGCTGATTCGCAAAGGTCAGCCCCGCTCGCTCGTTGACCTGCGACTGCCCGATGCCTTCCAGCGTGTATTCCACAGGGTCTTCGCAGGTCAAGATGTTTCGCCTATCGGAACGCAGGTGTTGCAACAGCGCATAGAGTGTCGTGCTTTTGCCTGCGCCTGTGGGACCCGTTACTAAAATCATCCCCCACGGGCGCGCGGCGAGCGCTGTCAGGTTCTGTTGCACTTCAGTGGGCATGCCGAGCTGCTCCAGCGTCATCAACGATTTGGAGCGATCCAGCAGGCGCACCACAATCCGCTCGCCAAACACGGTGGGAAGTGAGGAAACGCGCGCATCAATTTTGCTCTCGCCAAAGCGCACGGTGAAGCGTCCATCCTGCGGGCGTCGACGGTCAGCAATATCCATCTCGCCCATCAGCTTCACACGCGCCAGCACCGACGCCTGTAAACTGCGCGGAATCGTGCGCACAGGATACAGCACGCCATCAATCCGATACCGCACCTGCAGGCGGTTCTCCATCGGCTCAAAATGGACATCGCTGGCGCCCTTCTCCACCGCCTCAAACAGAATCGTGTTCACCAGACGAATAATGGGCGGCTGGTGAATCGTCTCCTGAATCTGGGAGAGGTCCCCTATGTCCGCCTCCCAGAGTTCCTCCGTTGCGGTCTCGGTATGGAAAATTTCTTCCTGAACGCCGTAAATCTGGGCGATTGCGTGCAAAATGCGCTCTGGAGGGGCATAGTGAATCTCCAGATTCATGCCTGTGGTCTGGCGCAGCAGGTCTATCGCCTCAATGTTGTTAGGGTCCGCCATCGCGACGACCAGCGTGTTGCCCTGTTTGCGCAGGGGGATCACGAAGTGGCGCGAGGCGAGCTCCACGCCAATCAGGTGGCGGAGCGCGCGCGCCTGCTCTATTGTTGCGTCGTCCAGCGGCTCATAGGGCGCATCATACTGCGCCGCCTGCGCTTTATAATAATCCTCGCGGGTCAGGTAGCCCAGCTCGATCAGTGTCTCGCCCAGTCGCTTGCCTGTGGTGCGCTGAATCTCCAGCGCTTCCTGCAGCTGCTGGGGGGTAATCAACCCCATCTGTACCAACCATTCGCCCAATCGCTTCGTGCCGTACATAGTGCCTCCTGGCAGGAATTATCGGCATGGATGGCGAATCTAATCAGTGGCTTGGGATGCGCTTGAAAACACAATTCGCTATAGAGGAGGTCATGAATGTATCAGCCGAACCGATTATTGACTGCGCCGATTCATAAGTGTCTTGTAGAAGTGTTAAAAGTGGAAGAAGATATGGAGTTGCTCTTACGCCCAGCGCGTCGCTTTCTGTTTCACAACCTGTATCGTCCGAGTATGTTCGTGCCAGAGTTTAACAAGCCGTGTTTCGGGGTGCTGAGCCTGCGAAGCGACATGGAGAAGCGCCCGCTGATGGTGATTGAAACCGAGCCGCAGCTCAGTGAAGCCCTGCGCCAGTGCTATCGCGAGTGCGAAATCCTCTGGCTGGAGGTGTTTGAAGGACCCGCTGGCATCCACATGCAGGGTGAAAACATGGGCATTCGGCTGGAGCTCAGCACGCCGATTGCTTATCTGAATGTTGCCATCCGGGCACCCCTGGCATGGGTTGCCGAGCGACGCCAGCGCAACTATATCGCGCAGGGGCGCCTGATCCAGAGCTTTCATGAGCGCTTACTCCGCGAAGCGCTGGACCTGCTCGCCGAGCGCTACCCCATCGAGTGCCACCATCAGGTTCCGTTCGGCTTTGTTACGGGCTACCGCGCCAACATGCTACCCCAGATTGCCCGTTCCGCCGTGGATGCGGTGCTGCTCTTCCGGTACGATTTTAACAGCGACGGCGTGGTGCTGCTGCCGATTAACCTGAACCTGCATAATGCCCATGTCGCCAACGAGCAGACCGCCGAGAAAGATCGGCTGATTACCCAGTTCGCTCAGGAGATTGGCATGCCACTGTTGACCATCCGCGCCGCCGAACAGCCCGATGCCTACATCTTCACCGCGACGGCGCTGGATATCAAACCTATCACCGTGATCGGGCGCGCCCCTGCCGACTGGGCGAACGCAATTGCGCCCTTTGTAGAGGCAGTAATTGAAGCGCTGAATCAACCGGGCTTTGGGGTATAATCCTTATTGGAGGTCAACAATGAGCAAGATTGGGTTGATTCTGGCTCTGGCAGCACTGATTGGCGCGGGCGCCGCCGCAATTTTGGTGGGCGCGAGCTCTTCTTCCAGCGCTTCTGCGGCGGTAGTCAAAAGTTCTGGCAAATCGTGCTGCGACGGGCACTGAGGTCGCTGGGGGGTGAGCGGCGCTTACCCCCTTGCTTGCTTGAAATATGGCTCTGACGAAAGCCATCGTGCCGATGGCGGGGTTAGGCACGCGCCTGTACCCTGTGAGTGTGGTGTTGCCAAAGGGGTTGATGCCGTTCGTGCTGGCGGACGGCAGGCTCGTCACGGGGCTTCAACTGATTGCCGAGTCGTTGCTCAGCGCAGGCATCGAGCAAATCGGGGTGGTGGTCTCGCCCGAAACGCATCCGCTCTATGAACAGTTTTTAGAGGGTGGGGGCGCTTTATACGCAGCCGCACGCGAACGACGCCCCGCTATGCAGCAAGCGTTTGAGGCGGTTCGGCGCGTTGCAGAGCGTATCACCCTGATCCCGCAGGCGGAGCTGCACGGATTAGGGCACGCCATCTGGTGCGCCCGCGAGTTTGCAGGGGGTGAGCCTGTGCTGGTGGCGCTGGGCGACCATATCCCACTCCAGAACGGCGAAGCGTTGCCTGCGGCACAGCTCATAGAAGCGTATACCCAGCTGCAGTGCCCTCTCTACGCTGTCCATACCGTTCCCCTGCCCAAGGTTTCCCTGTACGGCATTCTCAAGGGACGCCCCACGGAACACCCACGCCTGTACGAGCTGGAAACCGTAGTGGAAAAGCCCTCTCCGGAAGTCGCTCAGCAGTCGCTTCACACGCCCGGTCTGCCTGCTGACCAGTTTTTTGCCCACTATGGTCTCTATGCGTTTCCGAGTCTGTTCTGGGAAGTTCAAGCACAGCTCGCGGAAGAGTACCGCCAGTGGGGACGCGAATGGTACCTCGTGGATGCCCAGCAGCGGTTGACGACACAGATGCCCGCCTACCTGCTTCATGTGGAAGGCGAGTGCCTCGATTTCGGCACGCCCGAAGAGTACCGCCACGCCTTTTGTGTGCTGGCAGAGCGAGGAGGCAAGCGGCATGCATAAGCGGCACTATGAATGGCGTGGGCAGCCGCTGGAGTTCACACTCCAGCCGCTCGGCAAGGGCTGGAAACTGACCCTGCCTGAGGGTTCCATCCTGGAGGTTGAAGAGGCACGCGCCGAAGGCTCCATACTGATTCTGCGCCCTTCCAGCACGGTGTGGCGAATCCCTTGCTGGATTACGGCGGACGAGGTTCAGTTGATGTGGCGTGGAAGCCTGTACCGCTTTCCCCGCCCCCGCGCGGCGTCTGTGCCCGCTCACACAGCGGCGGAAGGCTCCCTCACCGCGCCAATGCCAGGGCTGATTACGCGCGTTTTTGTGCAGGTTGGGCAGACTGTTCGGGCAGGCGACCGCCTGCTGATTCTGGAAGCGATGAAGACCGAGCAGGCGCTCCGCGCCCCCTTCGACGGCGTGGTGCAACAACTCAACGCCCGCGAAGGAGAAATCGTTCAGGAAGGTACAATTCTGGTGGAAGTCGTGCCCCACCCCCACGAGGAGGGTCATGAGCATGCCTAAGGTCTCCATCATTACGCCAACCTACAATGTGGAGCCTTATATTGCCCAGTGCATCGAATCGGTGCTGGCGCAGACTCTTGAGGATTGGGAGCTGATTCTGGTCGACGACGCTTCCACCGACGGCACCGTCGCCGTGATCGAGCGGTATCTGGACGACCCGCGCATTCGCCTGTTCTGCAACGAACAAAACATGGGAGCAGGCTACACCCGCAACCGGGCGCTGGAAAACGCCACAGGCGAGTGGCTCGCGATGGTCGACTCCGATGACTGGATCGCCCCCCAGCGGTTGGAACGATTGGTGCAGTTCGCAGAAGAGTTCCACGCCGATATGGTGGTGGATTTGCTTCAGGAAGTTGCCCCAAACGGAAAGTTGTTACAAGTCTTCTGGTCGACTTTTGGGAAAAACCCCTCCCGCCCTCGATACTACACCCTCTATGAAGCAATTCGCTACCATGCAGGTGGGCAACCGGTGATTCGGCATGCTTTCGTGCAGCAACACGGCATTCGTTTCGTGCCCCAGATACGAAAATCGCAGGACTACGCCTTTTACATGGAGATTCTGATTAAGGGAGCGCGTTTTGCAGTGCTGCCTGAGCCGATGTATTACTACCGGGTGCGCCCTGGCTCCATTACCAGCACCTATTCACGGCGCAAGGCGATTGAGCAAAACCGCTTGTCGCTGGAGTATCTTAAAAGTCTGCCTGAAGCCCAGCGGGACCCGCGCATTTTACGCCTGCTGGAAGCAGTATTTCACAGGAAAGTGATGCTCTCCCTTTATCCCGAATTCGCGGACCACCTCAAGGCGCGTCGGTGGCGCGAGGCGTTCGCGGTTAGCCGCGAGGCGCCAGGCGTGTGGTGGCACTTTTTGAAAAGCATTCCCGGAGCCATTTATCGGCGCTGGTTCGCGCGAGATCGTCTGGTATGTTACTACAAGTCTGCAGAGTAACAGGAGCTTGCCTATGCCAAGAGCAGTTGTTACAGGTGGTGCAGGATTTATCGGCTCCCATCTCACCGAGAGACTGGTTCACGAAGGATGGGAGGTCGTCGTGGTGGACAACCTCATTACGGGTCAGCGTCGCAATATTGAGGCGCTGGAGCGCGATTATCCTGTGCAATTCATCCACCACGATATTCGTGTTCCCCTGCAGGTGGAGGGGCGCGTGGACTATGTCTTTCATTTCGCCTCCCCTGCCAGCCCGGTGGACTTTATCCAGCGCCCTTTCGAGACTCTCACCGTTGGGGCTTACGGCACAGAAAACGCGCTGAACCTTGCCCTGGAAAAAGGCGCCAAGTTCCTGTTCGCCTCTACTTCGGAGGTCTACGGCGACCCGCTGGTGCATCCGCAGTCGGAAGACTACTGGGGGAATGTGAACCCCATCGGCGTGCGTGGGGTTTATGACGAGGCGAAGCGCTACGCCGAATCGCTGGTGATGGCATATCATCGCTACAAGGGCGCCGACACCCGCATCGTGCGGATTTTCAATACCTACGGCGAGCGCATGCGCCTCAATGACGGGCGCGTTGTGCCGAATTTTGTGTGTCAGGCGCTCCGGGGCGAACCGATCACCGTCTATGGGGATGGAAGCCAGACACGCAGCTTCTGCTATGTGGCAGACCTCGTGGAAGGAATCTGGCGTCTGGCGCAGACGGACTATCACCTGCCTGTGAATCTGGGCAATCCCCAGGAAAACACGATTCTGGAGTTCGCCCAGTTGATTAAGGAAATCACTCAAAGCCCCAGCCCGATTGTGTTTCGAGAGTTCCTGACACCCGACGACCCGCGCCGGCGCTGCCCCGACATTACTCGTGCCCGCGAACTGCTGGGGTGGGAGCCCCAGGTTTCGCTTCGCGATGGGCTGGAACGCACTATCGCGTACTTCCGTCGTTATTTGAAATCAAACACGGCACTGCCTCCCCAGAATGCCTTCTGAGGGGTCAGGGACATAGAACAAACGGGTATTCTAAAGCGAGCATGACCCTGGCAGAGATTGTGGTGGCTGTCTGCGAGCATTTTCAAGGGGTTGAATCGGGATGGAACGGTCCGCGTCGCGTCCCCGATACGCCCTATCGCAATATGGCGCACTGGATTAACGCCTTCGCCTGGGCGCATCAGCTGACGGGCGACTCACGTTTTCTGGAGCGCGTTGCCGAACTGGCGTCTCAATTAATCAGTGCTGAGGCGCGCCCTCACGGCTATGCGATATGGATGCTTCCGAACCATCCGATGCCCGGCAACGGACTGATTGGTCAGGCTTGGGCGCTGGAAGCCCTCCTCACCGCCTCCAAAGTTCTCAACGAACCGCACTATCACGCTGTGGCGACGGAAATCTTTCATCAACACCGATTTTGCGCTGAACAGGGATTATGGCATGTCCTGAACCCCGACGGCTCGATTGGGAGGGTGCATCAAACCCTCAATCAGCAGGTCTGGCTGGCGGCGATGGGCGCGCAGCTTCACGAACCCGAAGCGCGTGCCAAAGTAGAGCGTTTTCTGGAGCAGTTGCCGGGGCATATCCACTTGCTTCCCAACGGACTATTAGGCATGCGCATCCGTAGCGACCGCGAAGTCCGTTTTACAGAACGCGCGCGTCGCCTGTGGCGCGAATGGAAACAGCGCGTGCGTGCCAAACTGAACCCCGACCGGGTTAAGCCCTTCTTCGGCTACTACGAGACCTCCGTCGGCTACCATGCCTTCGCCATGTACGGCATGGCGATGCTCAAGCAGGGGTACCCCTCCCACGCCGTGTGGAACCACCCTCTTATTCAGTCAGCGGTGCGATACACTTTTTCCGAAGCCCACAAGAAAGCGCTTCGGCACAATCCCTTCGCGATGGGCTACAATCCTTCAGGCTTTGAAGTACCGTTCATTCTCGAAGCTTTTGGCGCCTTATCTGCAGAGGCGCTTCGAACCGAATCGCTCTGGTGGGTTCGGGAGCAGGTGAAACGCCATTATAACGCACAAACCTGCCGGTTTGACCGCAACACGCCAGACTCCGCGACTCTGACACCGCGCGTTTATGAGGCGTGGCGTATTCCTGCTCCCCTCTGGCATGAACCTCTTTAGAGGGAGCGCACCCGATTGCGCCATGTAATCACATCGCTCACGCTTCCCAGATGAACCCAGCCTGCGAGTATCTGGCGCCATGCCCCTAATTCCTGATAGCACCGAACAGCGAGCGACGGCCACTCGTAAGCCATCTCATAGTTGTGATGGTACATCAGTGCCCCCGCACGCATCCACAGGAGCCAGAGGATGTTGCCGAACTGATCGCCCAAATAGCGGGCAAACAGAAGGTCAGGGTCCTCGCCTGCAGTGCCGTAGCCTTCCACAATCGCCAGCGACTCGCGCGTCACGCGTTGCGTGTAGTCAAAACTGTTGCTGAACAGCGGATCATAGGATGCCAATATCTCAATTCCATAACGCCGCCCCAAGGGGTTTTTGGAATAGGGGTCCGGACTCATGATTCGGGTAGAGCGTCCTCCAATACACCCTCCTTCCAGAAACCGAACCGCTCGCACAGGGGTTTCCTCGCGCAGGAAACGGAGATAGCGATCTGTATACTGATTGTTCGCGAAGTTGATATACCGGTGGCGCCCACACCAGCTATCAGCAAACCCCATACCCCGCATCTCATCCAGCGTGCCCTTCCAGTGCGCCCGGAACGCCGCGGGAGAGGCAAGGTCGCGAAAAGTGCCATAGGGATTGGTCCAGGTTGTTGCGCTGCCGCCCCCAAGGGTGTCTTCAATCACCCAGCGATGGTCATGCCACGCACATGGAAAGCACCCTCCCTGCTCGTCCACAAGCATTTGATGAATCTGTGCCAGATAAGTGTTGCGTGTACGGGCGAACCGCTGGAGAAAATACTGGTCATAGGTGATATTGTTGAGTGCGTGGGTCGTACAGCCGTTTTGCACCACCAACCCCGTAGCGTGGCAAAAGTTGCGCAGCCACTGGAAACTCTGCAAATAAATGCTATAGTCGCTCTCGGTATCGATCCCCGCAGGCAATCGGCTGCATGGATGATCGATATCCGCGCTCCACGGGCGGCTCCATTCGGGAGTTGCCCCTTCGTTAACCATAATCCACGGCAGAACCCATACAGACCGATCGAGAACAGTCCCTGTGTGCGGCAGAAAGTACCGATTATGCCAGCGCGCAATATAGACATGCTGGGCAGTCGGATGCAGTTCAGGGTCGGGGCGCAACAGCACCTGCAGGTTCGGGTTGCTTTCATCAACCCGAAGGGCGTGAATCACCCCATTGACGGTGGCGATATAGCTGGCAACATGCACCTTGATGCCAGATGAGCTCCAGACAGCGCGACGCCCTATCCGCTTCGCCTGTGTTGGAGCGCCGTCTATCGGCGTCAGTCCTAAAACTCCTGTTGCAGGAGTCCCCGCCGTACCCTGAGGCACCTGATAACCACAGAAATAGAGGGGTTTGTCGCCAGAGGCATAGTTCACCCACCCCAGCACAGGCTGGCTGGACACCACGCCTGAAAGCAACGGCACGATTCCCAGGTCATACCGACTGTTGAAAAAGCTTTTGCTGACATTGCCAGCCACGAGAATATCTGCCGAAACGCCCCATAAACGCAGTGCCGATTGCCATGCCTTTGCCGCGCGCAGGTTGTTCGCGTAGAGCGAACTGCTCGTGTTGTTCGTCGGGATAATCAGCGCAACCCGTTTTCGAGCCATTGCGTCTCTCCAGAGCAATTATAGCCCATTTTCGTGCTGGTTTGCTTCCCCACGCCCAACGCCGTAGTAGTAAAATCCCAGTTTGCGCATGCGCTGAGGGTCGTACAGGTTGCGCCCATCAAACAGATTGGGCTGGCGCATCAGGCTTTTGATGCGCTCAAAGTTAAGCTGCTTGAACTCGTTCCACTCGGTAACCAGCGCCAGGGCGTCGGCGCCTTCGGCAACCTCGTAAGCGTTGCGACAATAAGTGATGTGCGGATAAAGCGCCTGCATGTTCGGCATCGCCACGGGGTCGTAAGCCCGCACGGCGGCTCCTTCCTGCAGGAGGTATCGAATAATCTCGATGGAGCGCGCCTCGCGTATATCGTCGGTGTTTGGTTTGAATGCCAGCCCCAGCAACCCGATGGTCTTTCCTTGCAGTCCGCCCAAACGCTCGCTGATGCGCTGCACAAACTGGCGCGGGCGGGCATCATTAATCGCCAGAATCGTCTGATACAGGGTTGGATCCAGCCCATAACGCTCCACGCTGTGTGCGAACGCCTTCACATCTTTGGGGAAACAAGAGCCGCCAAATCCCAGACCCGCCTGCAAAAAGTGCGGACCAATGCGCGAGTCGTAGCCCATCGCCTTGGCGACCTGCACCACATCCGCACCCACACGCTCACACAGGTCTGCAATTGCATTAATGTACGAAATCTTGAGCGCAAGGAAGGTGTTAGAGGCATACTTAATCACCTCGGCAGTGGGCAGGTTCGTAATCAGCATCGGGCGCTCCAGGGGGGCATAGAGTTCCACAATCTTCATCGCCGCGCGGGGGTTATCCGTGCCAATCACGATACGCTCCGGATAAAGCGTGTCGTGGACAGCGGAGCCCTCGCGTAAAAATTCAGGATTCGATACGACATCAAACTCGTGTGGCTCGCGGCGATACTGCTCAATAATGCGCCGCACCCGGTCGCCTGTGCCCACCGGCACGGTGGACTTGTTGACGATAATCTTATAGCCATTCAGCGATTCGCCAATCACCCGCGCCACTTCGTCCACATACTTCAGGTCGGGTTCACCATTTTCGGTAGGAGGAGTGCCAACGGTGATGAAAATCACCTCTGATTCGCGCACAGCAGCTGCCAGATCCGTTGTGGCGCGAAGGCGCCCCTCTTCCAGATTACGCTGGAGCATTTCGTCCAGCCCTGGCTCATAAATCGGCGCACGCCCCTTGTTAATGGCGTCCACTTTGGCGGGGTCTATGTCAACACAGATGACTTCGTTGCCGAGGTCCGCAAACACGACCCCCGTTACTAACCCCACATAGCCTGCTCCAGCGACCGCGATTTTCATGGCATCTCCTCTCGGACAATTATCGGTTAGAGGCAAGCCAACTCTGTACCCATAGTGTACCTGATAGCAGGAGATTGCTTCGTTGTGTTAAACCCCAACCTTATGCGATGGCTGAGCGGAGCGTGGCTCTGGCTGCTGGCTCTGGCGGCGTGGAGCCAGAACCTCCCAATACAGGCAAAAAGCGCGGTACTGCTGGAAGCCCGCACGGGTCAGGTGCTTTACGCAAAAAACGCGCATCTGCGTCTACCCCCTGCCAGCCTCACCAAAATGATGACGGCGCTGGTAGTGATGGAGCATGCCGCGCTGGACGACATCGTGACCGCCTCCAAACGCGCGGTGGAGACGCCTGCCAGTTCGATGCACCTCAAGGAGGGCGAACAGGTTTCTGTACGGGATTTGCTCTATGCGCTTTTACTCCGCTCTGCCAACGACGCAGCGGTGGCGTTAGCCGAGCATGTAGGGGGCTCGGTGGAGCAGTTTGCCCGCATGATGAACGAAAAAGCACAGGCGCTGGGCGCAAAAAACACGCATTTCACCAATCCCCACGGCTTGCACGAGCCAAATCACTACTCCACTGCCTATGATCTCGCCCTGATCGCGCGTGCCTTTATGGAGAACGAAACCCTGCGCACCATCGTGCAGCAGCGCTATCATATCGTCCAGCGCTCGTTGAATCAGGAAGACCTCTGGATGGTGAACAAAGCCAGATTCCTGCAGATGTACCCCTACGCTGAGGGCATCAAGACGGGCTACACACGCCCTGCAGGGTTCTGCTTCGCAGGCTCTGCCAGCAAGGAGGGGCGCCGGCTGATTGCTATCGTGCTGAACAGCCCCCAGCGCGAGCAGGACACGATTGCACTGATGGAATACGGCTTCAACGCATGGGTACCGCTGGAATACGGCACGGTTGACATGGTTGTTGGGCACGCGCCTGTAGCGCATGGACGACAGGCAAACGCGCCTGTGGGATTAGCCCAGCCTGCCTACTGGGTTGTGCCCGCTTCACAGCGCCATCACTATCAATGGGCGCTCACCTTTTCACCCTTGCAGGCGCCTGTGGCTCAAAACCAACCTGCAGGGTGGCTCGTGCTTAAGCAGGGCGAGCGGATTGTTTATCGGGTTCCCTTGCGGACGCTCAGTGCGGTGGAAGTACGCTCTGCCACCTATGCCTCAGTGTGGGCGGCGCTGGTACCGATGGGCGTGCTGGGAATCCTGGCATGGCGACGGCACACGGCGCGTCAGCGTAACCGAATCGTTTTACATCGCCGCGTCGGGCGATGGGGGTAGTATCCCACCTGGCATAGAAATGGGCTATAATATGATCGAGATGTGGAACAACCCCGTTAGAGGGACAGGCTGATGAGAGTAAGCGTCTTTGGGCTGGGCTATGTGGGCGCGGTCACTTCTGCGTGCTTCGCCAGAGAGGGGCACTCCGTGATAGGGGTGGATGTGGACCCCTATAAACTGAGGCTGATTCAGGAAGGACGTGCCCCGATTGTGGAAGCCAATCTGGAGCCTTTCTTACAGGAGGGAATCCGCTCAGGACGCCTGCGCGTTACCGACTCGACAGAGGAAGCGGTTCGCGAGTCGGACCTCTCGCTGATTTGTGTCGGCACGCCCAGCAAAGAAAACGGCGACCTGACGACCACCTATCTGGAGCGCGTTGCGGAACAAATCGGGCAGGCACTGCGCCAGAAGGATGCCTATCATATTGTCGTAGTGCGCAGTACCGTTCTCCCCGGCACCACCGAAGAGATTGTGCTACCTATTCTGGAAGAGGCATCAGGCAAGCGTGTGAACGAGGGGTTCGGTCTGGGCGTCAACCCGGAGTTTCTGCGCGAGGGGAGCGCGATTGCCGACTTTTACGATCCTCCCTTCACGATTGTGGGCGCACACCGCCCTGAAGACGCTGAGACGATTGCCCAACTCTATGAGAGCGTCAAAGCGCAGCTCTTTCTGACCAACATCCGCACGGCGGAGATGATTAAGTATGCCTGCAACGCCTTCCACGCGGTTAAAATCACCTTTGCAAACGAAATTGGCATGCTGTGTAAAGCGGAAGGCGTGGACAGCCACGAGGTGATGCGCATCTTTTGCGCTGATACCAAGTTGAACATCTCGGCACGCTACCTGACTCCTGGCTTCGCGTTTGGCGGTTCATGCTTGCCGAAAGATTTGCGGGCGCTCACCTATCGCGCTCGTTCCAACGATGTCGCTCTGCCGATGCTGGAAAGCGTGCTGCCCAGCAACCGCCTGCAGATCGAACAGACGGTCAAGCTGGTGGCACGCCAGCGCAAGCGCCGAATCGGGCTTTTTGGGCTTTCGTTTAAACCAGGTACCGACGACCTGCGTGAAAGCCCGCTGGTGGAACTGGCAGAACAGCTCATCGGCAAAGGCTACAAGCTGCTGATTCATGACCCGAATGTGTGCTATGCCGCGCTGCATGGCTCCAATAAAGCCTATATTGAGCGCGAAATCCCGCATATTCGCGAAATTCTGCGCGAAAACGCGGATGAAGTGGTCCAGCACGCGGAGTTGCTGATTATCGGGCATCTCTCCGCCGACTTGCGCGAAAGCCTTCCGGCAAAGGTGCGGGAAGGGCAGGTCGTAGTAGACTTAGCCCGCGCCTTCCATCCTGACCAAATAAGAGGTGAGTACATTGGACTCTACTGGTAAGTGCAAAGGGAGAATCCTGATCCTGGTGGAGAACCTGCCTGTGCCGATGGATCGGCGGGTATGGTTGGAATCGCTGGCGCTGACGGAGGCAGGCTATGAGGTTTCGGTCATCTCCCCACGCCCTGACGGGGAGCCAGAGTATTTAGAGTTAGAAGGAGTTCACCTCTACCGCTACCCGATGCCCCCACCCACCAAAAGCGTGGTGAGCTTCTTTTATGAGTTCATCTACTGCTGGCTGCAGACATGGCGTTTGACGCGCCGTGTCTGGAAGGAGCGCGGCATCGATGTGATTCATACCTGCAATCCGCCCGATACCTTCTGGACCATCGGGCGCTGGTACAAACGGAAAGGGGTAAAGTTCGTGTTTGACCAGCACGACCTTTGCCCCGAGTTGTACGAGTCGCGCTTCGGGCGGCGTGGCATCCTGCACAGGGGCTTGCTGTGGCTGGAAAAACAGACCTACCGCACGGCGGATGGCGTGATTGCCCCCAACGAGTCGTATCGGCGCGTGGCGATGGAGCGCGGCGGCATCCCACCCGAAAAGATTGCGGTGGTGCGGAGCGGTCCGCTTGCCAGCCGCTTCCAGCGCGTGGAACCTGACCCTTCCCTCAAATGCGGACACAAATATATGGGGGTCTATCTGGGCGTGATGGGCGCGCAGGACGGGGTGGACTACCTGTTGCGTGCCATCCACCATGTGGTCTACACTTTCGGGCACCATGACACCCTGTTTGTGTTGATTGGCGGCGGCGACATGTATCCTGACCTGGTAAGGATGAGCGAAGCGCTGAAGCTCACTGACCATGTGAAGTTTACAGGGCGCATCCCCGACGACGAGTTGCTACGCTACTTCAGCACCGCCGACATTGCGCTGGCGCCTGACCCGCTCAATCCGCTGAACGATATCTCCACCATGAACAAGGTGATTGAGTATATGGCGGTGGGGCTGCCGATTGTCTCATTTGACCTGAAAGAGTCACGCTATTCCGCGCAGGAGGCGGCGGTGTATGTCGCCAACAACGATGAGCGCGCGTTTGCGCAGGCGATTCTTGAGCTGCTGAACGACCCGGAACGACGCCAGCGCATGGGCGAGTTTGGGCGGAAGCGGTTTCTGGAGTGCCTCAGCTGGGAACACAGTAAGCAGAAACTAATAGAATTTTATGACCGCTTGCTGGGGCATCTGCCTGCGACACAAAGCCGCTCTGAGAAGGTTAAGTAGAGGAGGCTCCAATGGCGCGACTCACTCTGGTGTATAGTGGGGATTTTCAGGGCTACCCGATGGGGGGCGTGCTGGAGTATGTGAAGAACTTCGCCCGCTACGCCCCTGTGGAACTGCGTATCGTGGGGCTGACCCTGAACCCTGCGACACCGCTGGGTGAGTGGACGACGGTGCGCCTCAAGGATGTGGAGCGCCCCTTCCTGCCGATTCTGTATGTAGACGAAGCACGCCAGCAGCGCTCGCGTATCCCGCTGAACTATCGCTTCGTGCGCGCGCTCAAAGCGTATCGTGCCCGCTACTGGGAGCCAGACACGGTGTTTTACATCCAGCGTGCCGAACACGGGCTGGCGTTTCTCCGCCTCCCGAACCCGCTTTATTTCAACACCCACGGGCAATCCGCCTTTTTTGAAAAGTGGACCACCCACCCGCTGTTCCGCTGGCGCTGGTTCCGCGCGTGGTTTTACCGTACCGAAGCGCGCGTGATTCGGCGTGCGCAGGGCGTGTTTGTGATTAGCCCGGCAGACTATGAGTATTACGCAAACCGCTTCCCCGAACAGCGCGAGAAAATCCACTTCATCCCGCTGGGGATCGAGACCGAAGAGTACCTGCCGCCAGGAGAGCGCGCTGGGGAACCGCCCACGATTTTGTTCGTAGGAAGATTAGACGCCTCTAAAGGGCTGGATCTGTTGATTGCAGGTTTTGCCGAGTTGCGCAAGCGCATGCCGACGGCGCGACTGATTCTGGTCGGCGGTTCACAGGATTACAACCCGATGGAGGCGCAGGTGAAAGCATGGATTGAGCAGTACGGTGTTCATGAGGGTGTGGAGATGACGGGTTTAATCCCACGCGAGGCGATTATAGCCTACTATCACAAAGCGCATGTGTTCACACTGACCTCTCACTGGGAAGGGCTACCGACGGCGCTGCTGGAAGCAATGGCATGTGGGCTTCCGGCAGTGGTTACCGCTGTGGGTGGCATGCCCAGCGTGGTCAAAGACGACCAGAACGGTTATGTCCTTTTGGAGCGCGATCCTGCCCAGCTGGCACAGCTGCTGGAGCGGGCATACCACGAGCGCGAGCGTCTGGGCACAGAAGCCCGACGCACCGCCGAGCGGTACTCCATTCGCCAGCATGCTTATCAGGTGTGCCAGCAGATGGGTCTGGTGGAGGACGCGCCCACAGCAAAGGTGCGGGAGCAGGCATGTTAACAGGTCATTCAACGCCGCAGGTAGGGGAGACAGGGCAGGCACGGCGCGTGTTGCTTGTGCTGGAGAATCTGCCCGTGCCCCACGATCGTCGCATGTGGCAGGTCGCCACCTCGCTCAGGCGGGCAGGCTACCATGTCTCGGTCATCTCACCACGCCCCCCTGAAGACCCCGAATACTGTGAACTGGAAGGGATTCACCTCTATCGCTACCCGATGCTGCCCCCAACCCACAGTGTCGGCAACTTTATTCGGGAGGCGTTCTACTGTCTGTGGCATACCTTCCGCCTCAGCCGCCGCGTCGAAAAAGAGCAGGGCTTCGATGTGTTCCATGTGGGCAACCCGCTCGATATTTTCTGGCCGCTGGGGCTGTATTACAAGCTGCGCGGCAAAAAGTTCGTCTACGAGCATCGCGACCTCTGCCCCGAACTCTATGAGGTGCGCTTCAAAAAGCGGGGGCTATTCTATCACCTGCAGGTGCTGTTTGAACGGCGCTCCTATCAGCTGGCGGATATGATTATCGAGATGAACGAGTCGTACCGCCAGAACGCGCTGCAGCGGGGTCGGGCGCGCCCCGAAAAGATTGTGATTGTTCGCAGCGGTCCACGCGCCTCCGAGTTTTATCCTGTGGAACCCGAACCCGCCTTCAAAAAGGGCAAAAAGCATCTGGTGTGCTATCTGGGGATTATGGGACCGCAGGACGGCACAGACATCTTCGTGCGCGCGGCGCACCATATTGTGCATACACGCGGCTATACCGATGTGCATTTCGTCGCGATTGGCTCAGGCGACTGCCTCGAGGAGGTGAAGCGGCTGAGCCATGACCTGGGGATGGACGAATATATCACCTTCACAGGCTTCATCCGCGAGCGTGAGCTGCTCCTGCGCTACCTCTCTACCGCCGATGTGGGCGTCGCCAGCGACCCCGACAACTCTTACACCGCCCGCTCCACGATGAATAAGATTATCGAGTTCATGGCGGTGGGATTGCCGATTGTCGCCACAAAAAGCATCGAGAACAAGTGGTCGGCTCAGGAGGCGCTGATTTCCCCGCCCGATGACCGCCCCGAGTCGTTTGGGGATACGATTCTGGAGCTGCTCCATGACGAGGCGCGGCGCAAGGCGATGAGCGAATACGGGCGCAAACGCTTTCTGGAGTGCCTCAGCTGGGAGCGGAGCGAGCAGGTGCTGCTCACAGCGTATGACCGCCTCTTCTGTGGACTGCCCCCAAACGGCGATGTGAAGTAAACGGGTATCCTTATCGGCATGCATTGCGATATTCTCTTGCGCGGCGGCGTCGTTTATGACGGATTGGGCAATCCTGGCTTTTGCGCCGATGTCGCCATCACCGATGAGCGCATTGTAGCCATCGGTGAGCTGGAAGAGTGGCACGGCGCTCAGGAGGTTTCGGTTGAAGGGCTATGCGTCGCGCCTGCGTTTATCGATATCCACACGCACGCCGACTTCTCGCTCAATCACCACCCTGAACAGATCAGCATGCTGTATCAGGGCGTCGGCACACAGGTCGGCGGCAACTGCGGGCTTTGCATAGGGCAAATTGACAACTCCGAGCGGTTCCGTCAGGAGCAGCGCTGGCTCAAGCCCTATGGCGTGGAGATTACATGGCGCTCCATGCGTGAATATCTCCAGATTCTGGATGACCTGGGATTGGGCACGAACTATGTACCGCTGTGTGGGCACGGCACGCTTCGCAAAAAGGTGATGGGCTTTGCCAAACGCGCCCCTACCGACTCGGAACTGCGCCAGATGCAGGAGGAGGTGCGCGCCTGTATGGAGGCGGGGGCGTTTGGCTTCACCACGGGGCTGGAATATGTGCCAAACGCTTACGCCGAGCCGCCTGAAATCGTGGCGCTGGCGCGCATTGCCAGCGAATACGGCGGGTTCTACGCGACCCACCTGCGCAGTGAGGGCGACTTTCTGGTGGAGTGTGTAGAGGAAGCCATCCAGATTGCGGAGCAGGCAGAAATTCCGCTTCAACTCTCACATCATAAGGCGGAAGGCGAGGCGAACTGGGGCAAAGTCCATCAGACGCTCCAGCGCGTCTCGGAAGCGGTCAAAGGCGGGCTGGATGTGATGCTGGATGTGTACCCCTACACGGCGTATCAAACCTCGCTGGCAACGGTGTGCCTGCCCGACTGGGCGCTGGAGGGGGAACCGAGCGAGATTCTTCAGCGGCTGCAAGCGCCCGACAGCCGTGAACACATTTTGCAGGCAATGCGTTCGCGCACTTTTGATTGGGAACGCGCGGTGATAGGCTCCTTCCCGCCGCGACGCGAACTGCAGGGGCGAACCCTCGCCGAAGCCGCGCGTCAACTGGGTAAGTCCCCGGAAGAGACGGTGCTGGATCTGCTGGTGGAGGGCGGCGGGCATGTGGGCGTCGCATGGTTCAATATGTCGGAAGAGGATATGCTCACGGTGCTTCAGTATCCTCTGACGATGGTCGGCTCCGATGGCTTGGGGTACGACCCGGAACGCCACAAAGAGGAGCGCCCCCATCCGCGCAGTTACGGCACTTTCCCCCGCGTGCTGGGGCGCTATGTCCGCGAACAGGGACTGATGCCGCTGGAGACAGCGATTCTCAAGATGACGGGGTTGCCCGCGGCGCGGCTGGGACTGACCGATAGAGGCGTGCTGAAACCAGGCGCCTACGCCGATATTGTGGTGTTCGATTTCGGGCGCATTAGAGACCACGCCACCTTTCAAGACCCCCACCGCCTTTCGGAAGGGGTGGTTCACCTGCTGATTAACGGGCGCTGGACGCTGCGCGACGGGCAGTATACGGGCGTGCGTGCGGGGCGCGTGTTGCGCAAAAACGCCTAACGCGCCACCTCTGCCACCTCATCGCGCACGGGCAGCGGCTCCAGCAGCATCTCTTTGGTGGCAATAAAGGCGTCGCGCGTGTAGTCGGCTAGCTCATAATCTTCGCGCAACACAATCGCGCCCGTCGGGCAGGCGTCCTGACAGTAGCCACAATAGATACAGCGCAACAGGTTAATCTCATAGCGCTTGGCATAGCGTTCGCCGGGCGAGTAGCGTTCCGTGTCGGTGTTCTCCGCCGCCTCCACATAGATACAGCGCACGGGACACGCCCCTGCACAGAGCGAGCAACCGATGCACCGCTCCAGCCCGTTCTCGTAGCGGAGCAGCACATGGCGCCAGCGCGTGCGCGGAAACTGCTCCTTGCGCTCCTCCGGGTAGAAAACCGTATCCTTCGGCTCCAGAAAATGACGGAGCGTGATTCGCAAGCCTTTGCCGATCGGCTTCAGCACATCGCGTAGGATATTCATAACCGCACCTCATTCCGAATGTCGGTTCCTGCCATCAGAACGGCATATTGCAGAGCGTTTCGGGCGACCGCTTTGTGGGGTAGTTCGTCCAGCGTGTAGCAGAAAAGCTCCGTGGGCATCTCCACCGAATCGAAGTAGGGGAAATAGTCGATGGCGCGTTTGAACCAGACGGGCTGATTGCTTTCGCGTAGCACAATCAGGATGTCGGCGTCGCTACGCGGCGTTGCTTTGTTGCGGGCGAGCGAGCCGAAGAGATAGACCGCCACGACCTCTGGGCGCTCCGCGACCAGCTGTTGCGCGGCGGCTTGGATCTGCTGGCGCGCCGCCTCACGATCCAGCCAGTAAATCGTCACAGAGCCGTAAGATTCTTTGCGCACAAGCGAGGGCGCGATCCGCGTCGGCTGACTGATAGGTTTCATAAGGGATGCCTCCGTTTTGCGTGTCGGGATAGCGTGTTGGAACATAGTAAGAGTCCAGTTCACGGGCGCAAGCATCGAGTTGTGCCCACTCAGCAGGATCAATCTCTGCTCGGAGCCCACGTAACATGTGCCGTATTGCGTGTCCCCAGACTTCCGCTCCGCGATCCACATAGACCGCCTTGAGCGCCTTCTCGGCAGCTTGCTGGCACATAAAGCACGCCCACTCATAGTAGCCCCCTTGCGCTGCCCATTCTGCGCTTTCCAGGTCGCGCCGGGCTTGCGCCATCCAGCTCTCGCTATCCGCTCGCATGGCTTTCGAGGGCGGGCGTCTTGTCGCCCTGCTCAATCGCGGGCGACGGGCGCGTGGGCAACTCCAGCAACATCCCCAGCCGCTGGGTGCGAATCTTCTGCTGGAGCTTGATCAGCGCGTAAATCAGCGCGTCAGGCGAAGGGGGGCAACCGGGCACATATACATCCACCGGCACAATCTGATCCACGCCCTGCACAATCGCGTAGTTGTTGAAGATTCCGCCGCATGAGGCGCATGCGCCCATCGAGACCACCCACTTGGGCGAGGGCATCTGGTCGTAAATCTGGCGTAGCACGGGCGCCATCTTCTTGCTGACGCGCCCTGCCACAATCATCAAATCGGCTTGACGCGGCGAGGCACGAAACACCTCCATCCCAAAACGCGCGATATCGAAGCGCGCTGCGGCGGTGGACATCATCTCAATTGCACAGCACGCCAGCCCGAAAGTGAGCGGAAAGATGCTGTTGCGCCGCGCCCAGTTCACAATCTCGTCCAGGCGGGTCAGCAACACATTGCCGCCCATTTCCAGATTCGGGATGGCGGGCGTCGCCGAATCGCGCAACACAATCTCTTGAACGCGCTTTTCCATAGGTTCCACCCGATTCAAGTGTACCCGATGGCGTCCCCAAAACGGGTATAATCCCCCCGTTATCAAAAAAGAAGGAGGTAAGACATGCTGCAGCCGTTTACATCGGAGAGCGTTACCGAAGGGCATCCCGACAAGCTGGCGGACCAGATTAGCGACGCGATTTTGGACGAGTGCCTGGCGCAGGATTCGCAGTCGCGCGTGGCAGTTGAGACCCTGCTGACTCGCGGGCTGGCGGTAATTGCAGGCGAAATCACCACCCACGCCTATGTGGAAATCCCCGATGTGGTGCGTCGCACGATCAATCAGGTGGGCTACACCCGCACGGAGTACGGCTTTGAAGGCGACACCTGCGGGGTCATCGTAGCAATTCAGGAACAGTCGCCCGACATCAGTCAGGGTGTGGATGTAGGGGGCGCGGGCGACCAGGGCATGATGTTCGGCTTCGCCTGCAACGAGACCCCTGAACTGATGCCCCTGCCCATCACGATTGCCCATGCGCTCACACGCCAGCTCGCCGAAGTGCGCAAAGCCCAGCCCGAACTGGGGTTCCGCCCCGACGGCAAATCGCAAGTTACAGTGCTTTACGAGAATGGCGTGCCCAAAGCGCTCGATACCGTCGTGATTTCCGCCCAGCATGACCCCGACCTCACCCAGAGCGAGGTGCGCGAGCGCGTGCTGGAGTTCGTGGTCAAGCCTGTGCTGGAGCGCTTTGCCCCGTTCGTGGACATTAATGTGAAGCACTATTATGTGAACCCGACGGGCGTGTTCGTGATTGGCGGTCCGCAAGCCGACACGGGCGTCACCGGGCGCAAGATTATCGTGGACACCTACGGCGGCTACTGCCGCCACGGGGGCGGCGCGTTTTCTGGCAAAGACCCCACCAAAGTAGACCGCTCGGCGACCTATATGGCGCGCTACCTGGCAAAAAACATCGTCGCGGCGGGACTGTGCGACCGCGTGGAGATTCAAATCTCCTACGCGATTGGCGTGGCGCAACCCGTGTCGCTGCTGCTGGAGACCTTCGGCACGCACCGTGTAGATCCCGAAAAGATTATCCAGCGTATTCGCGATCGGTTTGACCTCAGCCCGCGTGGGATTATCCAGTTTTTAGACCTGCAGAAGCCCCAGTACCTGCCCACGGCGAAAAACGGGCACTTCGGCAACCCCTCGTTCCGCTGGGAGCAGCGCGACTCGGTGCCGCTGTTCGCCGAGCTGCTGTAGATGGCGCGCACCTCAATAGAGCTGGGTTACGAGTTGCTTTCTCAGGGGCGCTTGCAGGAAGCGCGCACGATGCTGGAGCGGGCGGTCTCGGAGTTCCCGAAGGAGGCGCGCGCCCACCTCTATCTGGCGATGACCCTGGATCAGCTGAACGAGACCGCCCGCGCCGAAAAACATTTCACCCACGCGATTGCCTTAGACCCCAACGACGCCTTTGTGTTCTATAACTGGGGAATCTTTCTCCATCGTCAGGGGCGTTTGCAGGAGGCGTTGCGCGCTTATGAGCGCGCCTATCAGTTAGACCCGACGCTGGTGGCGGCTCTGCAGGCGGCGACGGGATTGCGTCAGGCGCTGGGGATTCGCGGTGCGCCGATGCCGGGCGCGCCCCTGTCCGTGAAAAAGTCCGCGCCTGCTTCAGGGTGGGTCATGATGGGCATCCTGTTCGCCCTCTCCGGGCTGTGCGCGCCCTGGCTGGGACTGGTAGGCGGGATTGCGTGCGGCATTATCGCCATGCTTCAGGGCGCTGTGAAGCGCGGGCTGGTGGTGATTGTGCTGTCTATTGTGATGGCATCCCTCGGCGCATGCGCGGGGATGATGATGCGCGAAGCGATTCAGGGCATGAAGACGACTCAGTACCGCACCACCTGATTCTGGCTCTCTTCGAGGGCGCGCACGCGCGCCTGAAGGTTCTCCAGATTCGCCTGCAGGCTCATGTCGTATTGCGTGGTGGTCTCGCGGAGTTCAGCAATCTCTCTGCGCAACGCCTCAATCTGTTTCAGCACTTCCTCATTGCTCTGGCGGCGCTTCTCCAGCTCCAGCATCAGCATCTCTTTGCGGTGCTTCTGGGTCATCGCCACCAGTGGAATCACCAGCGCGGGACCGAAAATCAACACCACCGCAACCAGTCCAATCAGATCGCCCATCTTTCCATTCCCCTCCAGCCTGCGGCGCGTTCCGTGCGGAACCCGTCCCCGTCGCGCGCTACGGAAATTATACCGCACTACACGATTCGGCGTTCCACAATCGCTACGGGGTCAAAGGTGCGCAGGCGCCAGCCGATGGTTGCCAGCGCGAAGGTCAGCACCATCAGGGGCACAGGCAGGGTGTAGCGATAGGCAATCGGGTCTAACGGTTCCATATAAAGCCCGCGCGGCTCCATCACCGCCGTCTTCGCCCAGAACAGCACGCCCAGCGCCACCAGCACGCCCACCACCCAGCCCAGTACCACCACCACAATCGTTTCGGTGGAGACACGGAACAGGAGCTCGCGCCGTGTATAGCCAATCGCCTGCAACAGCCCGAACTCCACCAGACGCTGCTGGAAATAGATGTTCGCCAGCAAGCCCGTCATCGTCGCCAGCATAAACGCCACGACCACCACCACAACCCCCGTGATGAAGTAGAGATTCTGAAACGCCTTGTGGGTCTCTTCCTGCAGTTCGGCGTAGGTCCAGACGCGCGCCTGCTCGCCGCGCAGGGTCTCGCGCAGCCACTTATCCAGCCGTGGCTGGGAGCGCACATCGGTCGCGAAGATAATCAGGTTCCGCACAGGCGCAAAGAAGTGATTGCGGATAAACTCATAGGAAGAAATTGCCAGCCATGTGTCGCCTTCCAGCACACCCACCACGCGCACGGGCACGGGCGCATACTGGTCGGGGATGAAGGGCGACAGCACCACATCGCCGAGTTTGAGCTTTTTGTTGCGCATCAGGGGTTCCGACAGCGCGACTTCGGGCTGATTGGGCTGGGGGTAGCGCCCCTCCTTGAGCTTCAGCCGACAGCGTGAGACCAGCGGCTCAATATGCTCCTGCTTCAAGCCGAAGACCACAAAGGGCATTTTGCCCACAATCGTCTCGGCGTTCATGAAGCACACCACCGTCTCGAAGTGCGTGGCGTAGTACGGCGCCTGCTGGATTCGGGCGATGAGTTCGGGTTTCAGGCGGTCGCTCCCACGCGGGCTGATGGCGGCGAAGTAGCGGTTGTAGTCGTAAATCTTCAGAATCGTGCGGTCTATGGAGTTCAGCAATGCGACCACGCTGGCGACGGTCAGCACCGCCAGCGCCAGCACGAGCGTGAGCGGCAGCGAGCGCCCCGGATTGCGCACCAGAAACAACAGCGGCGAGAGCGGATGGCGTCCCCACATGGCGGCTTAATTGTAGCACACTCACCCCCCACCCCTTGACAGAGCCGTATTGCGCATGGTATAATTAAGGCGCCAACGCGGGGTGGAGCAGTCCGGTAGCTCGTCGGGCTCATAACCCGAAGGTCGTGGGTTCAAATCCCACCCCCGCAACCAATTTTTTTTTATCCCCCTGAAGACGGCGGATTCCTCTGCGCTCAGGTAAAATTCCCCTGCAGGAGGTCAGTCCGATGACAAACTTTTCTGGGCGTGTGGCGGTGATTACAGGCGCCGCAAAGGGGATTGGGCGCGCGATGGCGGAACAGTTTGCCCAGCGAGGGGCTAAGGTGGCGCTTCTGGATGTAGACACTCACGCGAGCCTGCAGGCTGCGGACGCGATTCGCCAGCGCGGTGGCGAGGCACTCGCGCTTTTTGCCGATGTGAGCGACATGACCACGCTCCAGCAAGCAGCCAGCGAGGTGCAGAAGGCTTACGGCAAAACGGACATCCTCTGCTGCAACGCAGGCATCTATCCGCAGGCGTTCCTCGAAACGATGAGCGAAGCGGACTGGGACAGGGTGCATGCGGTCAACCTTCGCGGGATGTTTCTGACCATCAAAGCGTTTTTGCCTATGCTCAAGCAGTCGCCTCATGGACGGATTATTCTGACCTCCTCTATCACGGGTCCGATTACGGGTTTTCCTGGCTGGGCGCACTACGGTGCCACCAAAGCGGGAATGATTGGGTTCATGCACTCGGCAGCGATTGAGCTGGCGAAGTATGGGATTACGATTAACGCCATCCTGCCGGGCAATATTGAGACCGAGGGGCTGGGCGAGATTGGCGAGGAGTATCGGCGCAAGATGGAGGCGATGATTCCCTTCAAGCGGCTGGGCAAACCCGAAGAGGTGGCGTATGCCGCGCTCTTTTTCGCCTCCGACGAGGCGTCGTACATCACGGGACAGACTCTGGTGGTTGATGGGGGGCAGGTACTGCCCGAGTCGAGCCTTGCGCTGGAGGGTTTGTAGCCCGCTTTCGCAAGCAGCGCAGCCAAAGCCTTCCTGATACCTGCCCCGCGTCTGCCCCTTAGCCAATAATCCCCTCAATCACGCGCCCGGCGACATCGGTGAGGCGGAAGTTGCGCCCCTGATACCAGTAGGTCAGGCGCGTGTGATCGATTCCCAGCAGGTGCAGGATGGTGGCGTGCAGGTCATGCACATGCACAGGGTTTTCCACCACCTGATAGCCGAGTTCGTCGGTCGCGCCATAGGTGATGCCGGGTTTGATTCCACCGCCTGCCATCCAGATGGTGAAGGCGCGCGGGTGATGGTCGCGCCCCAGATAGGTGGAGCCGCCGCGCCCCTCTTTCATCGGTGTGCGCCCGAACTCGCCGCCCCAGATGACCAGGGTATCCTCCAGTAGCCCGCGCTGTTTGAGGTCAATAATCAAGGCTGCCGATGCCCGGTCCACCTCACTGCACAGGCGTGGGAGCGCCTTGGAAATACTGTCGCCCTCTCCCGTGCCGTGATGGTCCCAGCCGCGATGGTAGAGTTGCACAAAGCGCACGCCCCGCTCCACCAGTCGCCGCGCCAGCAGGCAGTTGTTCGCGAAGGAGGGTTTGCCCGGCGTCGTGCCATACAGCTGGTGGATATGCTCTGGCTCCTTGCTGATGTCCATCAGCTCGGGCACGCTGGTTTGCATACGATACGCCAGCTCGTAGGCGTTGATGCGCGTCTCGATCTCGGGGTCGCCTACTGCCTCCAAGTGCATCCGATTGAGATCGCTGATGGCTTCCACCGTTTCACGGCGCGTTTCGGAGTCAATCCCTTCGGGGTTGGACACATAGAGTACGGGATCGCCCTTGCTGCGGAGTTCCACGCCCTGATAGACGGTCGGCAGGAAGCCGCTGCTCCAGCAGGCGTGCCCGCCGTCGGGACGGTTCGCACCCGAAATCAGCACCACAAAGCCGGGCAGGTCGCGATTCTCCGTGCCCAAGCCGTAGGTGAGCCACGACCCCATGCTGGGGCGTCCGGGCAGCTGGTGTCCCGTGTTCATATAAATCTGCGCCGGTGCATGGTTGAACTGGTCGGTCTGCATGGAGCGAATGATGCAGATATCATCGGCAATCTGAGCGATGTGGGGTAGCAGCTCGGAGATTTCCTGACCCGATTGCCCGTGCTTGCTGAATTTGTATGGCGAGCCAAGCAGCGTCGGGCGCCCCTTGATGAAGGCGAATCGCTCCCCCTGTAGCAGGCTTTCGGGGCAGGGTTGACCGTCGTAGCGCTGTAGAGTCGGTTTATAATCGAACAGGTCAATCTGCGAGGGCGCCCCCGCCATAAACAGAAAAATCACCCGTTTCGCGCGAGGCTTGAAGTGGGGCGGCTTGGGCGCGAGCGGGTCTGAGGCAGCGAACAGTTTCTCATTCATCAGCGCGTTCAGCGCCAGCGCCCCTATCCCGTAGCCGCACATGCGGAAGAAATGGCGGCGCGTGATCAACTTCAAAGTTTCCTGATCCAGCTTCTGCTCTCGCATAACAGCTCACTCCTTCGTGAGGGTCTCCCTGAAACGGAGCCTCCTCACTGCCCTGCACTAATTATAGCGCATTCAGACAATCCATTCAACAAATTCCGGAATACTCCTGCAGACTGCCCAGTGAGCATGGTGGGTGTCAACCGCTCGGTCGTTTCCGTTTGGGGTATACTCCTTCGCGATGCGCAGAGAGACGCTGCGGCGGCTTGCGACAGGTCTGGCGATACTCTGGCTGCTGATGATTCTGTCAGCCGAGCTGTTGCACGCCCAGATTGAGGACGAGAGCCTCGCGGCGCGACGCCAGTGCCCCGTATGTCTTTTCCACAAGACTCACGGGCATGTACCCCAACCTGAGCTGGTTCTGCAGCCTGTCTTGAAGGTGATTCTGGCAGAGGTTCCGCCTTTGCCTGCCCTGCTACCGGTTTTCCCCCGACTCTGCGAAGCGTTTCATCAGGACCCTCGCGCTCCTCCTGTCTGCGCGTGATGATGACCGTTGGGGGGCGCAGCATGCGTCTCACGCGGTTTTCAGGCGCAGGCAGATAAACCCTGCCGCGGCTGCCCAGCCATCTTTGGGGGGCGCTTTGATAACACGAGGGAGGAGCAACGATGAAACGCAATGGTTTCACACTGATTGAACTGCTGGTGGTAATCGCCATTATCGCAATTCTGGCGGCGATTCTGTTCCCTGTGTTTGCACAGGCGCGTGCGAAAGCGCGCCAAACCCAGTGCCTGAGTAACCTGCGTCAGATTGGGGTTGCTGTGAACCTGTATCTGCACGACTACGATGAGGGCTACCCCTTTACGATGGCGGTTGTTAATGGGCTGCCCAGCACGGTCAATTACTGGGCAGTTCACAACTATCAGGCATCGCTGGAGCCATACATTAAGATGGATCGCGGGCTGCGCAACAAGCAGAACATCTGGTGGGACCCTTCGGACCCTGACCGCTCGTTGCCCGCGATGTGGGGTTCCTTCAGCAGTAATGGATTTTTCACGGCGATGCCCCGTCGGCTGGCGGAGGTCTCGCGACCCGCGTCCACCATCTACTCCATCCTGCGCGGAGACCCGTGGGTGCAAATCACGGGCATCACCCCTCCTAATCCACTCCCTGTCAACAATCCCAACGACCCGTTCTGGGTATCGGAGTTTTTTGATATGTGCCTGGACCCGTGGGTGGAGACGACGGATGTGAATCATCCTTACCACTGGTCCAAGCGGCGTGCTGTGCCGCCCTGTAGCCTGTTCCCCAACGCGCCCTCCTGTGGCGACTGGGATGCGCAGATTGCAAAAGTTCGCTATCAGGGAGGCACTGCGGTTCTCTATGCTGATGGGCACGCAAGGCACGCGCGCTTCGCCCAAACTTTCCGCGCGATAGACGACAACCAGTGGAGTCTGGATCAGCCGTAATCCTCTGAGCAGAAAGTCGCCCTCTCCCATAGGCAGGAGAGGGCGACTGGAGCGCTTATGCCTCCACCAGAATCGATTCGTCCAGCTCTGCCAGATCCATGAAGTATTGCGCGGCGTTGCCCTTGAGCTTGCTGGCGAGCAGCCGCTGGATGGAGAGCCTCAGGTCGGCGGGTTTGATTTCGCGTAGCACAACCTCAAAGAATCCCATCACCAGCAGTGCTTCGGCGGTTTCGGGGTCTAACCCGCGCGAGCGCAGGTAGAACACCTCATCGGGCTGGACGGGACCGACCGTCGCCCCGTGGGTACAGCGCACCTCGTTGGCGCCAATCTCCAGATTCGGGATGGAATAAGCCTGCGCCTCACCGCTGAGGATGAGGTTGCGGTTCGCCTGATAAGCGTCGGTGTGCTGGGCACGCGGATGCACGCGAATCATGCCCGAAAAGACCGAGACTGCCGAGTCGTCCAGCACGCCCTTGTAGAGCAGGTCGCTGGTGGTGTGCCCCACGCGGTGATCCTGCAGGGTGCGGAAATCGAGGTGCTGGTCGTCGTCGCCGAAGAAGACTCCCAGCGGGCGTGCTTCGGCGCCCGGCTCGGTCATCAGATGCTGGAGTACGGTACGCGCCAGTTTCGCGCCCAGCCCCACCGCAAGCGACAGCACGCGGCTATCGCGCTTCTGTTCATAATCCACGCTGGTCAGGAACACACTGGCACGCCCCATGCGCTGCACAATCGCATGGCGCAGGTCGCTGTTGGCGCGGTTGAACACTTCCACAGCGCCAACCGCCAGCACAGGCGCCTCCTCTGGTGAGAAGAAAGACTGCACGATATTCGCGCGGCTGTTCGGCTCCGCCACAATCACAGTGTGCGGAAAGTGCGCCCCAGGGGTCTCAAACCAGTGGATAATCTCAATAACTCCCTCCACCTCCACATTCGGGGGGAGGTAAACATAGAGCCCCGTATCCCAGCACGCCGTGTGCAGGAACGAGAATTTGTCGCCCGGCAGCGGGGCAAGCCGCCCCAAATCTTCCTGCAGCTGTTCGGGATTCTGAATAAGAACCTCGCGCAGGTCGCGCACCTGCACGCCTTTCTGCTGGAGCGCATCAGGAATTTCTGCCTCAAAGCCGAAGCCGACCCGATGCACCACGCGAATGGTGGGGTGGTCGGTCAGGAACGCGGGCATCGTCTGCGGGGGAACGCCCAGCTCCGTGCCACCCCACGCTACAGCGGGGTAATCCTCAAGGTGCAGCGTGGTGATATCGGTGTAGCGCCAGTCCTCCTGTTTGGGGCTGGGCATGGGGAGCTGTAAAAATCGCTCAAACGCTTCTAATCGTCTCTGAATATGCCATTCTGGCTCGCCGCGTTCGCGGGCGAGGCGCTCTATGGTCTCTCTGGATAAACCTGCGGGTACTTGCTTCATTTCGGTCGTCATTGGTTCGCCTCCTCAAATGCTTAGCGTGGCTAAATTATGGCACATTCGAGGGGCGAAAGTCAAGGTGCTGACTTATCCCCAGAGCGCCACACCTGCGAACACAGTGGTGTAGAGTTCCACCGTCGCTTCCACAGCGACCACTTCGAGGCGGGCGATTTTGAGGTTGCGGTCTTCCATCGCCTCCTCCGCCATCGCCACCACGAGGTCATGCGCCTCGCGTTCGGTCATATAACCTTCTGTCTCCATAATGACGCCCACGGCGTCAGGGTCGGTGGGCTGGGCGTAGGAGACCGCCGCGGCGATTCGGGCGCCCTCTTCGTTCGAGGTAAATACGCCGTAGGCGATTGGCAAAAGGCTCCCTTTAGGCAACTCCACATGGCTGCGGTGTTCTGCCGAGGGCGGCAGAATGCTGGAAACCCGAAGCAGGTTGTAGTCGGCAAACCCTGCTTCCCGCAAGGCGCGGTCAAACGAGACCAGCTCAAACGCGGAAACACCGGCGCCTGCCCCTGTGGTAAAGTAGCGGGGCGTTATCTTCAGCGGCAAACCCTGCAAATGGAGCATCGGTTCCTGCATGGCAGTTCCTCCTCAATAGAAAGCGGTCAGGATATCGAAACTCCATCGTTTCGTGTTGGAAGACCATGTGAGCGCGACTTCGCGGAAGCCGATTCGGTAGGCTATTGTAAAGGTATGGTCGCGGAAGGTATTGCCCTGAAACGCCTGCCATGTGATTCCTGAGCCGATGCGCCAGAGACCGCTGATTCGCCATGAGGCGTCGGCAAGATAGCTGAAAGTGTCGGTGTCCAGCGCGCGGCTGAAGTAACCGGCAAGCGTCAGGTGTTCGGAAGGGTTCCACGAAAGGCTGCCGCTGAGGCGGTGGCGCCCCAGCAGACTGACGCCGAGCGCATCTTCGTTATAGTCATAGGTGAGGGTGAAGGCGCCCGTGCGCCCCAGCGCGCGGGTAATTCCCAGCGTGCCTGTAAAGCTCCAGCCTGCGTTCGGCAGGTTGCCAAGGTAGCGCCCTGCGACAAAGCCGCCAGTTAAGGTGGTCTGGCGGTCTAACGATTGGGGAATGAGGTTCCATCGGGCGCGGATGCCGAACCCTTCACGCCGCTGTTGAAACTGGGTGGTGCGGGTCGTGGCGCTGCTGAAAGTGAGAGCGAGACTCTGGCGCAGGGGGAGGTTCGCAATCTTGCGGGGCGTGCTTTCCGCAAAGAGATCGGTACGCAGGGAACGGGCGTCAGACCCTTCCCAGAAAGTGCTACCCGCAACAGTAGCCCCCAGCGAGAACCCTCTGCCCTGATGGCTTACCTGAGCAGAGCTGTAAAGCCCCTGATGGGCAGGCGAATCGAGCCACAGGTGCATGCGCGTGCGCGTTCCCAGCGGCTGGCTGTGTCGCCAGAGGACGCCCCAATCGTCGCGCCCCAGTCCCGTGAAGGTAAACGCGCCCTGCCCCTGCCCCCAGCGATATTCATGCTCCAAATCCAGAAACAGTCCTCGCGAGATGCCTGTGCCGCGTGAGGCGCGTTGTGCTGTGCGCAGGCGTAGCGCCCCGACCTGACCGGGCGCAAGCGCATAATAGTACGGAATGTCCAGATAGACCTGTCCGTTTTGCACGCCGAAGAAGGTGTCCGCGCCTACCCCACTGCCCCACACGCTGTGCGAATAGAGGGGCAGGCTCAGCACGCGCACATCGCCCACATAGAACTCCGCCTGACGGAACTGGAGGCGCTCACCCGGGTAGAACCAGATTTGCCGTGCCCTGATCACCATCTCCGAGTAGGAGAGGTCGGCGAACTGGAACCAGTCGGGCGGGAGCGGCTCAGGGAACGGCGTGCGCAGCCCAGAGCGGATACGGAACACCTGCCAGCGCCCCTCGTGTTCCGTGACGCCGTAGCCTTCACTGGTGCGCAGGTCGTACACCAGCTCGTTGTAGGTGGCGGTTTCCGAGCCGAAGCGCAGACGGGCGTGGCGTGCCTTGACTCGCAGGCTATCGGTCTCCAGTTGCAAATCGTCTGCTTCGAGGGTGGTCAGCCCGAAGCGCACCGAGGCGCCGAAGTTGGCTCCAGAGGCGGCGATGATGCGCTGCTCGTTGGCGAACGCGAGATATTCGGTTCCGAACACCTGCACATAGTCGGTGGCGGCGCGCAGGTCTTCAGGCGAGCGCACCATCACCACCTGCGCCTCGCCGACGGCGGACTGTCCCAGCGCGCTGGCGGTAATCACGGCGACGCCGGGCACAGACGCCGCCACAAAGGTGGCACGCGCCACACCGCCCTCGGTCGCCACCAGCGCCTCGCGAAAGGCGCCCAGCGTGGTGCTGAACGCTACCTGCGTGCCATCGGGCACGGGTTTCCCCTGAGGCGTGCGAACCTCTGCGGTAACCAGCGCGGTGGAAATGCCGTCGGCAACCAGCGCGTTCGGGTAGACCGTGAGGCGGAGCGTGCCCTGCGCCAGAGAAACAGCAACACAGAGGGTCATCAGACCCTCTGTGAGGGCAAAGCGCAGGAGCCGTCGCCGAATCATCTCAGAAATCGGCCAACTCGAATCCGACACCCAGAAGGAGCAGGAAGAGTCCGAGCGCGGTGCGTTCCCGACGACGGTCGGCTTTTTTCTCGGTTTGCTGGGGCGCGGTCTGGGGCGCAGGCGCCAGACGCTCTTTGATAGCAGGAGCAATCTTTTGCGCCACATCTGCGATTGCCCGAATGTAGGCTAAGTTGGGGTCCGACTCGTCGCGCGCCAGCCGTCCGCGTCCCGTCTCCCCGATGGAGACCAGCAGCTCGTTTGTGCCGACCTGCACAAGGTCCACACTCACAGTAATCGTCGCCTCGCGGGTATTGGGGTCGTAACGGAACTCGGCAATTGTGCCTGCGAGCGCATATTGCGCGCCCACAATCGCGCCAATCCGCGCCGAGCGGAAGGTGCCGTCGGCTTCGCGCTCGTTAAAAGGCGGATTGAGGCGATCGCGGCGCAGGCGGTTTTCGTCCAGCGCTCGGCGCACCGAAGGACTATTCTCCCGAAACCGCCATACATAGAGGTTAGGGATGTCTTTCAGCTGGGCGTAGAGTGCGCCCATCAGCTCCGCATTCAGGTTGAAGTCTTCGGGCTGCTGCACCGTGCTGGTCGTGCCGAAGGGGAACAGCACCAGTTCCCGCGTGTCGCTGGCAAACAGTGGCGCACACAGGGTCAGCCATATCCCAAGAAGCCAGACTTTCCTCACGATAGATTCCTCCTTGAGTGCGGGGGAGGGGTTCCCTCCCCCATCGTTCCGTTAGCGTGTGAGAATCAGCGGTCGTACCATGCGCGCGACCTGCCCGTCCTCAGTGCGTGCTTCGATCTGCACCTGATAGGTGCCGGGCGGCACCGCGCGTCCCTGCTGGTCGCGCAGGTTCCACACGACGGTATTGGCTCCGCGCGTGGCGGCGCGTCCCTGCTGGAGCGTGGCGACGGGCGCCCCATTCGTGCCCAGAATGCGCACCTCGGTTTGCGCGTCGTCTGCCAGCACATACGAGATGGAGACGCTTTGCACGCCGCGCCCTGCGGAGGTGACCGTCATGCTGGTGATGAGGGCGCCGCCTCGCGACGCACGCTCCACCGTGAGGGTAAATCGCGCGCGTCCCGTGGAGACGAAGCGGTACTCCGGCGTGGTGCGCAGGTCTATTGTGCGCCCCGTACTCTGATCCGTCAGGCGCAGTCGATAGCCTGTGGGGATCGTGCGCAGGTTCGGGAACCGGAGGCTCACCTCCTCGCCGGGTTGCGCCTCCACGACGAACTCAAACTGGTGGCGCGTGCCGCTAACAGGGCGTACATCCTGCATGAGCGGCGCGCCTGTGCCCTGTTTGAGGATTGTCAGGCGTACAGGCACTTCCACAAGAGGGATAGGTGGCTCCTCCACCTCGCCAGCGGCGCGTCCCGAGGCCAGACCGATGTAGTTCTCGCTGTCTTCGCCGCGGGCGGTTCGCGCGATAATCTGCAGGCGCCAGTTGTTTGGCTGGTTCGGCGTCTCCGAAGCCGAGCGGTTGATAATCCCGCCGAACCCTGTGCCCGGCAGGAACACCGGCGGGAAGACCAGCTCAATATCGTCGTTCGCCTTAATCCAGTAGCCCCGATGCGGAATCAGGGGCGTGTTCGGGTCGGAGGTGAACTTGTATTGCTGGGTGAACTCATCCCAGTAGTAAAGAACGCCCCGAATCACCCCGCGCTGGGCTGCTTCGAAGAAGGTGATGCTCTCGCGCGGATTGCTGGCGCTGACAATCACAATCTGCCCCAGCACCAGCGGATAGGGGTACGGGTTGCCAATCTGGTTCCAGCCCTGGGCAAGGCGCAACGGCACGCTATCGGTAAACACCCCGGAGGGGAACTGAACCGTACCCGTTGCATATTGCACCACTGCCGCGTCGTTGGGCAGGTAGAGCCAGAACGCCTCGCCCGGGCGGATGGAATCAATCTCTTCATACGCTTCAATTTCAGGGTTCCAGCGTTTCACCTGATAGGAGCCCGGGGTCAGGTTCAGCACCTGATCCAGGGTCGTGGTGGTGGTGAATGGGATGGAAGCCAGCTGGAATCCCTTATACGCCTGACGGTTGGCGGTTGCCGAAATCAGGATGGTGCGCGAGACGCTCTTATTGGGTGCGGGAGGCGCCTGCGCCGAAACGCGGATGGTCGCAAAGCCGGCGAAGCGCGGGTCTGCCACGACGCTCCAGCTAACGGCGCGGGTCTCGCCGGGGGCAAGGCGTGGGATGGTCTTGGTGCGGGTCTCACCTGACGCCAGGCTCAAATTGTTGGGCAGGGCGATGTCCACTGTGACATTACTCAGGTCTACCTCGCGCCCCACGACGAAGAACTGGTTCGTCACATTGGCGATTACTGTAAAGACCCCGTTGTTCTGGAGCTTCGTAAGATCGCTGCGGTCCGGTTCCACAACAGGCAGTGCCTCCACGCCCAGCGCCAGGGGGGGCTGCACATCGGTGTCCACCGGCGTCAGGGACACATAGAACACAAATTCGCGCTCCTGACCGGGAGCGAACACACGGTCGTTCACAAACAGGTTGATGGCAGAATCTCCTATCGTGGAATCAGGGAACAGGGTTGGCGCCCAGTTGGTGGTTCCCTGAATGAAGAACCACTTTGCCACCACCAGTCCATCAATTGGGGTCGCATCTTCAAACCCTTTGATGGGTTTCAGGATATAGCGGGAGGCGCCGCGCAGGTCGCCACGCGACTGATAGAATTCAATCGCGTTCGGCACGGGCTGGCGCCCGCGCACGCGACTGAACTCGGCAGGCAGATTCTGCTCGATTTCCAGCGGCAGGTTGCCCAGAACGGTGTCCACCGTGATAGGGCGGATGCCCTGCGCGTAAATGTAGGGCGGTCCCGTTTCCACTCCTGTCTCCACATCGGAGGCGAGGCGCAGGGAGAGGCGTCGGGTCTCGGTGCTGGTGTTGCGCACTTTGAGGCTAATGCGCGCCACCGACTGGATGAGGTCAATTCTTAGATCGGTATCCCAGTCTTCCACATTCCAGATACGGCGGATATAGTAGCCGCTGGCGCCGGGCCACGCCTGCGAAAAACGGGCGTCTCCCTGTCCCCACACGAAGGGGTCACGGTTGTCGGGGCGCATCGTGATGAAAATCCCGCCAGGATAGACTCCCCAGGGGTAGCCTGAAGTGAGGGCATAGCCGCCGTCCCCCACAAGAGCGGAACCCCGGTCGGTACCCAGCTGGATGCTTCCCTCCGCAGGGCGTGTGGTACATTCCGCGTTTTCTATGGGGAAGCAGCCTGTAATCCATGTAACGGTTCCGCCTAAGCCCAGCGTGGCGCCCAGAACCCCGTTGGTGATGTTGATATGCCTGTAGTCGTCACTCACAGGGTCCTGGTTATCCGGGCAGTTGCAAGGGGGGGTGAAGGGGCTATAGCTTTGCCCACTGGCGAAGCCCCATGCCAAACCCAACACCAGAGTGATCAGTTGTTTGCTTCTCATCATTTCGATAGCCTCCTTAGCGGGTAATCACGATGGGGCGCACGACACGCGCTGTCTCGCCCTCTTCGGTGGTTGCGATAATCTGTACCTGATAGGCTCCGGGTGGCACGGCGATGCCGTCGTCGGTGCGCCCGTTCCAGGTGACGCTATTGAGACCTGCGGCACGGCTCCCCGACTGCAGGCGCGCCACCGGCTTGCCCGAAGCGTCCTGAATCTGCACCTGCACATTCGCGTTGCCGCTCAGCGCATACTGGATGGAGAACTGGTTGCCGCGTGTACGGGTCACGCCGATGTTGGTGATGCGCAGTTGCCCGATACGCGAGGGCTGGAACTCGATCACGAACCGGCGTCGGCTGGTCTCATCCGTGCGGAAGGTGTAGGCGCTCTGCTGCAGCATCGAGATTTTCGCACCGGTTACGGTGTCGGTCAGCACCAGCCGTGCGCCTTTCGGCACGGGCATTTCCTGATTCCATGTGAGCGTCACCTCCGCGTTGGGCTGATCGGTGGTGACCTCCACTTCCCATCGCTGGGCGCGTCGGGCGCCCGGGCGCACATCCTGCGCCAGCGCGGCGCGTGAACGCGGCTCGCGAATGGTCAGGTTCACATAAGACTGGAACAGGGGCGGCTTCTCCACGCTCTCGGGGCGCACGCCCGCGCCGATGAAGTTGTTGGCATCTTCACGGTCGCCTGAGCGTGCCGCGAGCCGCACCAGCCAGCCACTGCCCGCGTTCGGCGTGATGCGCTGGGAATCATCAGGGGTGCTGCGCAGGCTCCCCACAGGCGGCACAATCAGCACGCATGGCTTCAACGCCCGCACCCAGTGGGCTTCCCAAGCACGCAGTTCGCCCAGCGGCGCAGTACGCCATGTATAAGACCCCGTGAGAGGCAGATAGCGGTAAATCTGCAGGCGAATATAATCGCGGTCTGCCGCCTCCTGTAGCGTGATGCGCTCCGTAATCCCTTCCGCGCCCGTGATTTCAACCTCGCATGCGTTCCACGGCACATTGAAGGGGAACGGGTTGCCAATCATGTTCCAGCCCGGCTGCAAGGGGATGCGGTAAGCGGTGTTGGTATCCACCGGTTCATCGCCCAGAATGAAGCCGGGCGCAGGGGTGCGCAGGAAGTAGCCCAGCCCGCGCGGCGGCGTCGGCGTGGAACTATTCACCGGGCGCACATCCACATTCGGCGGATTGAAACTGGCGTTCTCATCGGGGTTGTTGAGAGTGTAGCGTGCATAAGTGCCCTGCTCGGGCAGATAGCGCGCCAGCACCACATCGGGACCAAAAATCTCCTCGGGGCGCTGGGAAACCCGATAGGGCACGGCGAACATGGTCAGCCCTTTCTGCTGGACATGGGCTTTGATAATCACCTGAATGGAGGCAGTTTTGGTCAGCCCATCCTGCCCCACCGCGCTGACTTCCACCGTATGGCGCCCCTCGCCCGGGAAAGTGGCGATAAATTCTATAGAAATTGTCTTGCGAGCCACATCCACCACCGCGTTCGGCTCCCACTCGCTGCGCGGAACCACATCGTCGTTGACCTTGATCGTAATGTTATCGGTGGCGTTATCCAGCACACGGCGCACTGTAACTTTCACTTTCACACGGCGGGTGTCGAAAGTAGCGCCTGTCGTCGGTTCTACAAACGCGATCGAAGCGCCACCCAGACCGCGCAGAGCGGCTTCTACATCAATAATGCCTGCCCCGAATTCGGGGTCGGGCACCTGCCGCCCGCGCGGGTCGGCGGTCTCCATCAGAATCTCCAGCGCCGGGGGTGTGGTGTCCGCGGCTGTGTGGCGGCGTACGCCTGCCGAAAGCACCAGCGCCAGCGCCGCGGAGACATAGGGCGCCGAATAAGAGGTACCCTGCACATAATCGTAGCGCTGGCTTGTGCTGGCAGTGGTCAAGACCCCGTCTTCATAGCGTGCTTCCTGGTCGCCCCCTGGTGCGGTAATCGTAACGCCCCCATATGCCGAGTACGATGCCAGCAGGTAGTCGGGTCCCACCGCGGAGACCTTCACGACATTCGGGAATGAGGCGGGATAGGAGGGCACCGAGCTTCCATGGTTTCCTGCGGAAGCCACCGGGATAACCCCTGCCTGATACAGGCGTTGCATATAATCGTTTTGCTGCGGCGAGGGCACAAAAAAACCGTAGCTCATGTTCAGGACATGAATCTGCGCCGCATTATCCAGCACATATTGGTAGGCTCTGAGAACACGATCCAGAAGAATAGGACCGAGTGGCATTTCCGACACTTTAATCGCCACCACAGTGACACCTTCCCAGCACAGTCCGGCGATTCCTTGCCCATTGTTGGTGTTCGCGGCGGCAACTCCCATCGTGGAGGTGCCGTGCGAGAAGCCGGGAGCCTCGGGATCGATATTGGTGTTGCCGCCTTCGTCGTCGGTAGCAAAGTTACGGGAGAGCGGATCAAAGCGTCCTGCAAGGTCGGGATGGCTGGTCTGGAAGTTGTCATCGATAAAGGCAATCCGAATTCCTGCCTGCCCCTTCTCGGTGTCCCATGCACCAGGCGCTTTAATCATCGTGAGCGCCCACTGCTGGGAGAAGAGGGGGTCGTTGGGAATTTCGTGTGGTTGCATAATCCAGTTTGGTTCGATGTAGAGAACGCCCGGCTCGTTTTTGATTTGCTCCACCACCTGCACGGTTTTATCCACCAGCGCCTGCGCGGGCAGGTTCTCGCGCAGGGTTAGCACATAAGTATCAGGCACTTCAATTGGGCGCAGGTCGGCGTTGTAGGCGTTTGCGATTGCACGGGCGCGCTCGATCGTCTCGCCCGGGCGCAGACGCAGAACCATCTGCCCCGGCACAAAATCGTTAGGCGTGTAGTTTTGCGCCCACAGAACGCCGATAATCAGCACCATTCCAATCAGCCATCGCCAGATGCTCTTCATGCTTTTGCCCTCCCGTATGGGTATAGACGATTCATTTGTGGGGGTGTTTCAGGCTACGCGCCGAAACACCCCCGTGAGATTGTTAGGGACTCGGCGGGAGTTCTTGGGTTGTGAATTCAAACGGTCGGCTCCAGACATAGCGCAGACCGCCTGGACCCGGAATTGGACCGGGGTTATCGCTGAGGTTACGGGCGCCCACGCGCCAGTAGAGGGTTACACGCTGTCCTGTAAGCCCCAGTCGGTTCAGCAGCGCCGCCTCGAGGTTGATTCGCTCCGACGACACGGGCGTACCGCCCTGGGCAGTGGAGAGAATCTCGTTCGAAACGAAGGTGCGGTTGCGGTCGCGGAAGGTCGGGTCTGTGGAGACCTCGATGCGATAGGCGTTTGCCCCTTCGGTTGCCAGCCAGGAGAACCGCACATCGGCGGGGTTCACATCCTCACTGCGCTGGACAGGCTCCAGTAGCTGCACGGGGTTCAGCACAGTGGCTTGCCCCGAGCGCACGCGATCGGAGAGCAAGAAGAAGGTGACGATCTCGCCCTGACTGCCGGTGCGCTCCTCGCTATAGACCAGCGCCAGCTGGTAGGTGTAGGAGCGTCCGGGCGAGACCCCTGGCGGCGCGTCGTCGTCGGTAAGCTCTTCCAGTTCGAGGTCTTCGGAGCCTTCGCGAGGCAGGCTGGCATACGTCACATTACGCGGTAGGGTGGTGTCGATGAAGAAATGCTGGTTGCCAGGCACCACACCGACAGGGCGCAGGTTGCCGTTGCCGTCTACACCGATGAAGTCGGAGCGATAGATTTGCCACTGGATTTGGGCGCGGTTATTCTTGGCGAACAGGGTTGTTTTCCACGAGATGCGCACGATCGGTTCGAAGTTCCCGTCGACGCCCGCTTCGGCAATCACATCCTGCACGGGGGTGTTGCCGCCCGAAGCGCCGCGTGCCACCCCAAAGGCGATCAGTCCCAGCACCAGCACGGCGCCCAGCGCACGCAGACTGCGACTCGCGGCGCCTCGCGGTTGCGGACGCTGCTCCACAACCTTGCCGCCTCGCACCTGAACCGTGGGCACCTCAAAAATCGCGCGCGCTTTATCTTCCGACTGGATGCCTTTCGTGACGGCAATAATTTCCGCCACCGCATCGCTGTCGGAGACCTGCGTCACGCGGATGCGCCCCACCTCTTCGCCGCGGCGGATGACCACCATCTCCATGCCGACCTTGAGCCCGCCACGAATGCCGCGGTTGAGGATGACCTCTTGGCCCCCGCGGGTGGTCAGCACGGTGGCTTCGGGGATGGTGGCTGTCTGGATGATGCGCACAGCTTCGAACGCCGCGTTGCGGATGGCTTCCTGAATGAGCGTGTCGTCGTCGCCCGCGTAGCCGGGTCGTGGGTTGCTGCGCCCTGTGGCGACCGCGCCGTTCACCGGTTCCCCGGAGGCGATATCAATCACGCGCACGGAGAGGGTGACCTGCGCCTGTTTGGGGCTGCCCACGAAGGTGATGGCGTTGACCTCGCCCGCGATAAGAGACTCGGTCTGCAGGGCGCGTCCCAGTCGCAGAAAGCCGATTCGGTCCAGTGGTGGCGCGAGTTCGAGGTCTTTGAGCTGTTGCTCGACCTCGCCGCGCGCCAGCACCTCGTATTTGCCTGTTTTCTGGAACTCGCTGGCAATCGCGTCGGTGGCGGCGCGGGCGATGCTCTGCCCCCCGACCCCGCTCTTGTTCTGGAAATCAATCACTGCGATGCGGGGCAGGGTAATCTGCTGGGCATAGGCGCGCGCCGCGCCCAGCGGATAGAGCACCCCGAACGCCATCATGCTGATGACGCCGACCGTAACGGTTCGCGTAGCCCAGATCCGTTTCATCCGTGTTTTCACTCTAATAGCTCCTCCTTCACAGTTTCGTGTTTAGCGTGTGAGGATCAGGGTCGTGACCGCGCGAGCAATCTGACCGTCCTCACTGGTGGCGCGGATTTCCACCGTGTACGAGCCGGGCGGTAGCGCAACACCGTTCTGGTCGCGCCCGTCCCAGGAAACCTGTTGCAACCCGGCACTGCGGGAAGCCTGGTGCATCAGCGTGCGCACCGGCTTACCGCCTGCCATGATATTCACCTGAACGGTGGCTTCTCCTGTCAGGTTGAAGGTGATGGTGTGCTGGTTGCCGCGTCCGGACGCCACCTGCAGGTTCGTGACGCGCAGCAAGCCGCCGCTGGACGCCATTTCGATGCGGAAGCGCCCGACACCGTTCGCATCGGTTCGGAAGGTGTAGCTGGGCGTGGTGCGCAGGTAGCGTCGCTCGCCCGTCTGCAGGTTGACCAGCACGAGGTTCGCCGCGCGCGGCAGCTGCGCCATATCGGGCCAGCGGAGGGTCACCTCCTGACCGGGGCGTGCGGTTTCCACAGTGAACTCCCAGCGTGCCGAGCGGCTCACAGGCTGGATATCCACGCCGTAGAGTCCGCTGTGGGCGCCCCACTCCAGGCGCGGCACGCTGATGTAGACATAGTTCGCGTCGACAGGCGGCGGCTTCAGCACATCGTATTCGCTGTCGTAGCCGGGCGTCGCCGCGCGGGAGACACCGATGTAGGCACGATCGCGCGCCTCACCCGACTGCGCCTCGAGGGTCAGCGTCCAACCGCCCACACTGTTGAGCGCCGCGCGCCCTGTAACACTGCGCGTAATCGCATCGGGCGGGATAATCAGGGTGATGTCGCGATAAGCGTACACCCAGTAGCCCTCCCATGGCTTCATCTGGCGCGTGACATTGTAGGTGCCAAACGAGTAGCCCCACAGCGCGTTGCCAATCAGCTGGCGCCCGACAGCCGTCGAGTTGGAAATCACCTGATTCGTATCAGGATCCAGCACCTGCGTGCGCTCCCACGCCACGGTGTTGCGGAACGGCGTGCCAATCAGGTTCCAGCCGCGTCGGAGCTGGATGGAGAAGGGCGCATTCTCGTCAGCAGGCGTGCCTTCCGTCGCCAGCGGCAGGTCCACGGAGCTCTCGATAAAGTACCCGCGTCCCAGTTCGAAGCGATTGGCAGGCGCGTTCGGATAGAACACATAGCGCATCGCCTGCGGATCCCAGGTGAAGAACTTGAACACCGCGTTTTGTGGCACTTCCAGCAGGCTCTTCACATCCTGGGCGTAGTCATACGGTGCGGACACCAGGAACCGACCGCGCACGAAGGTGCGCAGCGGTGAGGACTGGAAGTTCACATTCACGGTGGTCTGCCCAGAGGTTACCGTAACGGTGCGCTGGGCGGGTTCGAAGGTGAACCCGGCCTTGCGCGGGCGCACCACATAGTCCGCGGGCGGCACATTCGGGATGGTGTAGTTGCCATCTGAATCGGTGGTGCCTGAAGTGATCGTGCTGGAGCCAAACACCACTTCCACCGTAACATTCGGCTCGCCGGCGCCGCCAATCTTGCGGGTGATGCGTCCGCTGATGCTCCCCGGTGGCAGCGGGTTCAGGCGGAAGTTGACGGTTACGGTCTGGTCGGAGACGACCGTGACCACTTCCCCATCGGGCTGATAGCCGGGCGCGGACGCCGTGAGTGTGTATTGCCCTGCAGGCACGGAGAGCGTGTATTGCCCATTGGCGTCTGTGAAGGTCTCGCCGCGGCTCTGGTTGCTTGCCGTCGCAATAACGCGGGCGTTGGCAATAGGCTGATTCGTGGTGTTATCCACAACAGTGCCTGTTACCGTGCCCGGGCGTGGGGCGATCACGAAATCTTCGGGCAGGTTCGTGGTCTGGAGCGCGGCGACCTGCACATCGCGGAACACTCCATCGGGCGTGGGGCGCACCGGCGGCAGCGTATAGGCGGCAGGCACTTCGGTAACGGCTACATTATAAGTTCCTGCCGGCACGCGCGTCAGCAGGAAGCTGCCGTCGGCATCGGTCAGAGCCTCCACGGTCAGGAGCGGGTCGGTGGTGTTGGTGGCGACCACTTTTGCATAGCGCACGGGTTGCCCGTTGATATCGACCACGCGCCCCGCAATCTGACCCGGCGGGCTTTTGAGCATGACCAGATTGATGGTCTGCGTGCCTCCTGCCAGTGTTACCGATTCCGGATGCTGGATGCGATAGCCGGGGCGAACAGCGTCGATGAGATAGATCCCCGCTTCCAGCCCAACGATGCGATAGAACCCTGCGGAGTCGGTGACGGCGTAGCCCGTTGTCTGGTTCGCCACGCTGGGCGGGAACAGCCCTGTGATGCGCACCAGCGCGCGTGGCAGCGGGCGATACTCGCGCGTGTCGGGGTCGTATTCGCGCACCACACCCTCCACAATGCTGTGCGTCATCCAGACATAGCCGTTGTGCAAAATCTTATTGCGATACGAGTGCGCCCAGAGAACCTGAATCGTTCCCAGCTGGCTGGGCGTGTAGTGGGTGTTGACACCTTCAATCCCGAAGGCGAAGAAGGCGACCTTCGCTTTGGTGTTTGGGTCATAGTAGTAGGAGCCGGCGCGATCGGAAGTGCCCAACCCCAGCGCGCCGCCCGGACCACGGTTCTGATAGCGATAGGGCGCCGCTTTGTCGGGGCTAACGGTTACAGTGTCCAGCCACACCTGGTTCCACGCCGCATCGGTGTAGAGCGGTGTGGTTGTGCCAGCGCCCACGGGCGGAATGACATCAAACCCTCCATCGGCGAAAAATCCAGGGTGCGACAGGCGGAAGGTCGCGGGCGCATCTGCGCCGGGCGCGCCTGCACGCAGTGGCGGCGGCCAGATACCCAGCCCTGCCGGGTTCTCCGGGAAGGGGTTGGGGTCTTCGCCTTGCGTTGTATCGCCCAGCAAGCCATCGCTGGCGATAATGTGGCGCAGCCCCTGATATGCCTGCAGGAAAGTGTCTATCGCCGTGTCGCTATCAAAGCCTGCGCGAAGCGTGTTCGCCAGGAACTGGCTGGACAACCCTCCTGCGAGCGAAAGCGCCCACGCCACATCCTGACCGCTCACAATCAGGCGCCCCCCACCTGCCAGATACGACTGCAGCAGGGTCTGCACCTCGGGGTCCAGAAGATGACCCGGTCCTGCCCACACATTGCCCGTGTAGGGGCTGCCCCAGATAACGATTCGCTCGGCGTGCAGCTTGGTGCGGTAGTTGCCCTCCAGGTCCACGGGTTCCTGCTCGGTGCGCGGCAGGTAGCCTGCCAGCACGGAGGGCGTAATCGGGTTGCGGCACTGCACGCGCCAGATGTCATAGGTGTTGCCATAGGGGGTGTTCGAACCGAGCGTATCGGCGCGAATCCACACCGGGAACCCGAAGTCAGGGTGCGTGATGGCGCCGTCCCCAATAATGGGCAGCGGTGTGCCCGAAGGCGGCTGCGTGAAGTGGAACGGTGGCTTGCCTGTGGGGTTGTCTGTCCAGTAGCTCTCCACAGGCTGCCATGTGGGGCGGGTGACGTTGGTGCCAATCTCCCCGATGCGGTTCTGCACGAAAATCTGCCCGCCCATATAGTCGGAAACCAGCAGAATGTTATTGGCGCCTGTGAAGCGGCGCGTGGTGAACCCTGAGATGTTATCGTAGATGAATTCGTTGCCTGCGTTATCGCGAACGATGATGTCAAAGTAGAAGTCGCTGGGCACATCCGGCGTGCGCCATCGTGCCTCGTACACATCGGGTTCGTTGGGCACAGGGGTCAGCAAAAGCGTATCCTCCAGGCGCCCATCGAAGCCCAGCGACGCCAGCGAGTAGGGGTCTTTGTATTCGTAGGTTTCGGGATGAATCGCCTGGCAACCGATCTCCACAAACAGGGGCACATACGCCTGGTTCTGGTCTGCCAGAATACGGTTCGGGAAGAAGATATCGAACTGGAAGAGCCAGTAGAGTTTATGTTCCAGCCCCTCGGCATCCTGCTCGGCGCTGTCGGGGTCTTTGAACTGCACCCGCACGAAGTTGACGCCACTCTGCAGGTCTACCACTTTGACGCGGATAACCACTTCATCGCCAGGGAAAAGTTCCTTGCCCGACACAATCTCCGGCAGGGTTTCGATAACCGGCGGTGTGGTGTCGCGTGTGGCGGTTTCCCAGATATCGTGGGGACCCTCGTTGTTTTCCGCGTTTGGTCGTGTGGATTGATAGAGAACCCGGTCGCGCGCCACCACCGCACTGGAGGGGTATTGCGCTCCTGCGAAGGTGCCGGGGTCGCCCGGATAGTTCGGGCGTGCCATCGCCGGGGTACTGGGGTCTACCGTGTAGGAGACAGGGGTGCGGATGCCCGAATCTTCGGGCAGGTCGGCAGCGACGGCATAGATATCGAAAATGTTGTCCGTACTGACACTGTTGCTGGGTTGTCCGCGCTGATGGCGTCCCTGATTGTCCAGCGACTTGCGCGTGCTGGCGAACACCAGCACCAGCGTGCCGTCTTCCGTGCGGTCCCAGGCGGGCTGACGGTCCTGCGGGCGGTTGCCCGAGCCGTCCACGAAGGAGGTCCACTGCGTTACAATACGGGTATCGGCGTCTACCACATGGATATAGCTGCTGCCATCCGGAAAGGTGCGCGCGAACGCAATCAGCCGCCCATCGGGCGACCACGCGGGTTCCAGGTCGTTTTCGCCTGGGTCAGGGAAGGTGTAGCGTCGGTAGATGGTGCCGTCATCGAAGGGGCGCCCATCGGTGCGCATCACATAGATGCGGAACCGGCGGTCAGCTTCAGTTTCGCCCGGTTCAAGGCGGTTCGAAGCGAAGGCGACAAGGTTGCCTCCCGGGCTGAGGGTGGGACGGAGGTTCTGGGTTACGCCATCGGTATCGGTGGTTAGCACGATGCGCTGTCCTGTGGAGAGGTTGCGCACCACAATATTGTAGTTGCCCGATGCGGTGAGGTTCGCATATGCCAGAATGTTGCCCTGCTGGTTCAGCGAGGGCTGGATCTGGCTGCCGAACTGCTCATCGGGGGTGTCGCCTGTGATTTGGGTGAGGTTCGTGAACAGCCCCTGATTGGGGGTGCTGCCATCGTCCATGTCTCCGCGCCAGATGCGGTAGCGCGGTCCGGGGTTGGCGAGTCGCCCGTTCACGACCGCGGTGGCGTTGCTGGCGAAGAAGGCGCGCGCCTGACCGGGGAAATAAACGGGATGGATATCATCCGTGGGAGCGACGGTCAGGTCGCGATCCCAGTTTGGGGCGCGCGTCGGGCGCACCTGATTGCGCAGCTGTTCAAAAAACTGCTGGGGGTTGAACAGCCCGTTTTTGTGCCAGCGTGCGCCTTCCATCGGAGGGCGTTGCGGCGCCACTCGATAGTTTTGCGGTGGAATCGGACGATAAGGCGGCTGGCTGGTGTTCTGGGCAAAGCCCGCCGCGCCAATCAAAAGCCCCGCGATTGCTAACCACCATCGTTTGTTCACTGCGTTCGAACCTCCTCTTCGTACTTTGCTTGCATTCGACATACAGAGCCAGAACCCTGCATGCTTTTTTGACGCCGTACCGCCAAATTCGTTGCGCCCTGCAGTATACCCCATCCTATGCAGTGAGGTCGTGCCACACGCGCTGAACCTGAGCAAAGGTGTGGTCGAGAGAGCGATGGGTTCGAATCACCCAGTCGGCGAAGGGGATTTTGGCGCGTGTGGGGAGCTGCGAGCGCAAAATCTGCCGTGCCAGCGACGCCGGCACGCCACGCTCCCGCAATCGGTGATACTGCAGCGCCGGCGTTGCCTGCACCACCACGATCCCATCGAACAGCCCCTGAAAGGCGACTTCGATCAGCAGGGGCACTTCGATGAGCATCAGGGGTGTCTCGGCGCTCCGAATCCGTTCGGCAATCGCCTGCATCACCACGGGATGCACCAGACGATTGAGCCGCCGACGCGCCTGCGCCTCGCCAAACGCAATCTGCGCCAGGCGCTCGCGCGCCAGCGAGCCGTCGCTCTGCACAATCGCCTGCCCAAACTCCGTGACCAATCGGTTCCATAGGTCCGTCCCTGGACGCATTAACTCCGCCACCAGTGCATCGCTACTCAAAGTGGTCGCGCCGAGGGCTTCAAACATGCGCAAAACGGTGGTTTTGCCCTCGGCGATGCCTCCTGTGAGTGCGATGCGACGCATTTATGCGTTTGGCGTTTCTATTTCGTCAGGGGTTCCCGAATCTCCTGCCGATTCGCTCCCTTCTTCGCGCTGAGTGAGCTGTTGGAGTTCCTGCAGTTGCGCTGACAGGCGGTCGCCGATGGTGAATCCGCTGGAGCGGCTCTGGGCGCGCTGGCGCTGATGTTCCTGAACGGCGCGTTGCTCTTCCAGAGCGCGCACGCTCAGCACCATCCAGCGTCGGCGCGGCGTGATTTCAATCACTTTCGCTTTGACGGTATCGCCCGGCTTGACCACCTCTTCGGGGTTGCGCACCTTGCGCGAGGTGAGCTCCGACATCGGAATGAAGCCTTCAATCCCCTCTTCCAGCTTGACGAACGCGCCTGTGCGCACCACACGCGAGACGGGCGCTTCAATCACATCGCCCTCGCGATAGTGCTGGGCTGCCAGCGCCCACGGGTCGGGCAACAGCTGGCGACGGCTCAGCGCCACCTTGCCGTTTTCTGGCTCCAGACGGATGACAACCACCTCAATCTCATCGCCCTCTTTGAGAACCTGAGCGGGGTCGTCCACACGGGTCCAGGCGATTTCGCTCACATGCAGCAGCCCTTCGTAGCCGCCAATATCCACAAAGGCGCCATATCCTGTGAGCCGTTTGACCTTGCCCTGCAAGCGCTGCCCCACCTGAAGCTGGCTGAAGATGCGCTCGCGGCGTTCACGCTCTTCGCGCTCGCGCTGCTGGCGAATCTCTTCCTCTGCCAGTTTATGCGATGCTACCGCCTTGCGCTTCTCCTCGTCCAGATCAATAATCTTGATGGGCAGGGTCTCGCCAATCAGTTTATCCAGCTGGTGCGGCGGGATGCGTCGGGCAATCTGGCTGGCGGGCACGAAGCACCGCACGCCGATATCCACCACCACGCCCCCCTTGACGCGCTCCACAACGGGGGCTTCCAGCGTGCGCTTCTGCTGGTAGGCTTCACGCAGCTCCTCCCAGAGGCGCTCAAAATCTGCCTCGCGTTTGGAAAGCACCGGGGTGCCCGCTTCGCCCCGCGCCTTGAGAACCTTCACCTCGATCTCGTCGCCGACCTTAACCACCTCTTCGGCGGAGCTGACCTGCTCGGCAGAGAGCTCAGACAGGGGGATGCGGACTTCGGTCTTCGTGCCGACATCCACCAGCGCGCCCTCACGGTCTACCTGCACGACGGTAGCGCGAATAATCTCGCCTTTTTCGAAGGATCGGAAGCTCTGCTCGATGGCTTCGTCCATCGTAATTGGCTCTTCGGGGGTCGCCGATTCGGCGGTTGGTGCGGTTTCAGGCTGGGCGCTTGCTGCTGCAGGCGGTGTTTCCGCGCTGGGCGCGGTCGCCTCCTCAGGCTGTGTCTGCTCAGCGGACGCCGCCGGGGTCTCGACAGGTTGCGCGTCCTCAGCGGGTGTCGCGGTCGCTTCGACGGGTTGCGTTTCGGCAAATCCCGCGGTGGTCTCGTCGTTAACGGGTTGTTGCTCGGCGCTCGTCTGCATCGTATCGTCTTGCCACATCGCTCTTCGACCTCCTTCGTTTCGCAGAGACTCAAGGATTCTACCCTCTGCGGAAAGTTCCTGCTATGGATTCGCTGTATATTTGCAGATTCCTGCAATCCATGTGGATTCCACTTGCTGACAGGCAGGGTTCCAGATGGCGAGGTCCGCATCGGCGCCGGGGCGCAGGGTGCCTTTACGCCCCTCCAGCCCCAGTGCGCGGGCTGGGTTATAGGCGCAGAGCATCGAGGCGGTCTCCCAGTTGAAACGCTGGGTTGCATGGCGCCAGCAGGTGTCCATCCCAATCACACTACCTGCCAGCGAGCCGTTTTCCACGAGCGTTGCCTTCCCTTCAGCGACAACTGCCCGATGCCCCCAGAGTTCGAACTCGTAGCCGTCGGGCATGCCTGCCCCAGCCACCCCATCGGAGATGCAAATCACTCCTCCCACTCCTTTGGCTTGCACCAGCATCTGGGCGACTGCGGGATGGGTATGCACATTGTCCCAGATGAGTTCTGCCTTGAGTTCGGGGTGAGTCAACACCGCCCCCACCGTGCCCGGCTCACGGTGATGCAAGGGGCGCATGGCGTTGAAGCAGTGGGTGGCGTGTCGTGCGCCCCAATCAATCGCGCGGGTTACGGCGTCGTAGTCGGCGTCGGTGTGCCCGATAGACACAATCACGCCAGCCTGCACCAGCGCCCGTACCAGCGGTTCGCTGCCCTCCAGCTCGGGCGCCAGCGTGATGATGCGCAGCTCGTCTATCAGGCTTCCCAGCGCCTCTTCCAGCACCTGCAGGCTGGGCGGCACGATGTATTCGGGGGGTTGCGCGCCCGCGCGCTTGGGGTTGATAAAGGGTCCCTCCAGATGGCATCCCAGCACCTGTGCCCCTTCGGAGCCGTGCTGGCGTACCTCGCGGGCAGCAGCGAAAGCGGCGCGAATGGCGTCCCACGGGGCGGTCAGTGGCGTCACCAGAAAGCCCGTAACCCCATATTTCAACAGATGCTTCGCCACTGCCTGCACGGCGTCTGGGGTGCCCTCCATCAGGTCGCGCCCGCCACCCCCGTGAATGTGGATGTCTATCATACCCGGCGCGACCACACGCTCGCGGGCGTCCACATCAGGAGGCGTGATGCGCACCGTGTGTGGGTCGAAACGCTCCCAGCTCACAATCCGCCCCTTTTCGATTCGAATCGCGACATTCGTGTAGCGCTGTCCGTCCGTAACCAGCGTGCCGCAGAAGACCCGAAAATGCATCGCCTTTATTGTACCCTCTGCAGGGAGCAAAGCATGGGAAGCGAAATTGCGCCTCTCATGCGGAAGCCAAAACCTGAGCTGCGGATCGTAGACCTTCAAGTGGATGGCTGGAGGAACCCCATCGGGCTGGACAACCCCAAGCCGATGCTCACATGGCGCTACGAGAGCGCCACGCGCGGTCTGGACCTGACGGATGGGCGCTGTGTCATTGAGTATGCAGAGGACGCCCACACGCTGGAACGCGGTTCGCGCCAGTTCCGCCAGTATTTTGACACCGATCTGGACACCATGCGCGAGGCGTTTTACGAGGGTCCCAAACTGGGGAGTCGCCAGCGCGTCTACTGGCGTGTGCGTTTTTCACATCCCGACCTGCCTGCGCCCGCCGTTTCGGAGATTGCCTTTTTCGAGATGGGGCTGCTGAAGGCGTCCGACTGGAAAGCGAAGTGGATTGCCCCCTCCGCCGATACGCGCGAGCCTGTTGGCGTGTGCAAAGACCCCGTGAAGCGCCCGCCCGAGACGCTTGGCTCGCTGATGCGCTATGAGTTCATCCTGCCCGACAAACCGTTCCAGAGGGCACGGCTCTATGTAACGGGGCTGGGCTACTACGAGGCGTACCTCAACGGGCGCAAGGTGGGGAATGCCGTGCTGGAACCCTCGTTTACCCGTTTTGACAAGCGTGTGGAGTACCGTACCTATGATGTGGCGGACTACCTTCATCCGGGGGCGAATTGCATCGGCGCGATTCTGGGGCAAAGCTGGTGGGAAGGTCCCCTCTGCTTTCTGGCACAGCTGGAGATTACCTACCCCAACGGCGAGCGACTGACCATCACCACTAACCCCGACTGGCGCTGGAAGCCCTCGCCCATCCGCTCCAACTCCATTTATAAAGGCGAGGTGTACGACGCCCGCATGGAGCAGCCTGACTGGAATCACCCCCACGCCTCGCTGGAGGGGTGGGAGCCTGTGCGCCTCGTTAGCATGCCCAAAACAATGCAGCTCTCGGCGGCGTTTATTGAGCCAATAGAAGTGATCGCCACGCTCCAGCCCGTGAGCATAACGACGCCAAAGCCGGGCGCGCGCGTGTTTGATCTGGGGCAGAACATCAGCGGCTGGTGTCGCATTCAGGTGCGGGGTCAGGCGGGGATGAAGGTGATTCTGCGCCATGCGGAGCTGCTCTATCCCGACGGCACGATTAACCCTGAAAACCTGCGCTCCGCCGAGGCGACCGATATCTACATTCTCAAGGGCGAGGGGCTGGAAACTTACGAGCCGCGTTTCACCTATCACGGCTTCCGCTATGTGCAGGTGGAGACCGATCCCCCTGATGCGATGGAGAACGGCGCGCTCCAGCTGGAGACGCTGGAGGGGCGGCTGGTGCATACCGCTTTTGAGCAGCGGGGGCATTTCGCCTGCTCCAATCCCCTGCTGAACCGCATTCACGAGGCGTCGGTGTGGGGCTTCCGCACAAACTTCCATTCGATTCCGACCGATTGCCCCCAGCGCGATGAGCGTCAGGGCTGGATGGGCGATGCGCAGATTGCCTCGCTCACGGGGCTATATAACTTCGCCGCCGAGCGCGCCTATCGCAAGTTCCTGCGCGATATTGCCGACGAGATGGGCGAGGACGGCTCCCTGCCCGATACCGTGCCCCATGTGTGGGGTTCGCGCCCTGGCGACCCGATGTGGACTGCGGCGTACCCCGTGATACAACACGCACTGTTGCGATTCGTGGGCGACTACCCCGAAAAGAATAAACACAACCGCGGAATCGATAAGCACATCCAGTTCCTCGCGAACCAGATTGGCGAAGACGGATTGCTCCACCTCTGCCACTATGGCGACTGGGTTGCCGTTGAGGAGGGCACGCCCAAGTCGCTGGTTGCCTCGTGCGCACTCATGTTAATGATTCAGGAGCGCGTCATGAGCCGACGCAAGGCGGAAACCTTGAGGCGGTTTGATCCAGGACCTATCGGCTTTAACTGGGGGCTGCGCCGCCATCTCGGTGAGCAGCCTCTCTGGCGCAACATGGCGCATCAGATTCGGGAGCATTTCTATCATCCCGAAGGGGGCTACTTTGACGGCAACACCCAGACCGCGAACCTGCTGCCGATTTATCTCGGTGTGTTCCGTGAAAATCAGGAAGGAGAACAGCGCGCTCTGGCAGCCCTGGCAGAGTCCATCAAAACGCGCTATAACGAGCATCTGGCGACAGGCTTTGTGGGCACGCGCTACCTGCTGGATATGCTCACTCTCAACGGCTATGGCGATTTAGCCTATAAAATCGCCACGCAAACGACCTACCCCAGCTGGGGCTACATGCTGGAAAACGGCGCCACCACCATCTGGGAGCTCTGGAAGTACGAAACGGGACCGGGCATGAACTCCCACAATCACCCGGCGTTCGGGTGCATCGACGGCTGGCTCTATCAGTTCGTGGCGGGGATTGAACCCCGCCTGCACGAGGGGCTGATTCGCTACCTTGTCAACCCGATTGGCGACCTCCAGTGGGCGGAGGCGTCGGTTCGGCTGCGCATCGGCGAGGCGTCCATCCGCTGGGAGCGGAGCGACAACCGACTCGTGTGTCAACTCAAAATCCCCTACGGCGTGCAGGGCAATATTTTCATTTATGTGAAACAGCCCGCGCGTCTTTACGAAGGCAGCCACCTGATTCATGACGGCGAGCATTTCGTGGAAGAGCCAGACTGGTTTGCCGATACGGTGGTTCACTGGAGGCACTTCCCTCCTGTTGCTCTCGGCGTGTTGCCTGGCGAGTACGAGTTCGTGTTGACCCCGTTCTATCGGGGCAAGAGCCTGTGGGAGTCGGGGTAAAATAACGGCGATGGCGGAGTGGTCTGGTGTGCCGACGGCGACGCTGGCGCGGCTGGAGCGGTATCGGTTCCAGCCCCAGAAAACCCATGCAGGCGCGATTCGGGGCGAGCGGCTCTCGCCACGCAAAGGCATCTCCATCGAGTTCGCCGATTATCGCCACTACGCGCCCGGTGACGACCTGCGCCATCTGGACTGGAATATCCTTGCCCGACTGGATCGCGCCTACCTGCGCACCTATCAGGACGAGCAAGAGCTGCCCATTCACCTGCTTCTGGACTGCTCGGCCTCGATGGCGTTTGGCGAGCCGAGCAAGTTTGATTTCGCGCGGACGCTGGCGGCGTGTCTGGGCTATATCGCGCTTGTCAGCGGGGACGCGCTCTACCCGGTGGCGCTCCACTCACAGGCGAGCGAGACGCGGGCGTTGCGGGGGCGCGTCGCCTATTCGCGCCTTGTGGAATGGCTCCGCACGCGCACACCCGACGGGCGCGCCCTCAGCCAGAGCCTCCAGCGATTCGCCCACGCCAACCTGCCCACAGGCATGGTGCTGCTGCTGACCGATGGGCTGGACGAAAACCTGCCCCAAGCGCTTCGCGCTCTCGGCGGACGGCGCCACGAGGTGGTCTGCCTGCAGATTCTCTCAGAAGCCGAGTTAGACCCTGACTTAGAGGGCGACCTCAAGCTGATAGACGCCGAAACGGGCGAGGCGGTGGAGATTACTGCCACCAGCGGCGTGCTTGCTGAATACCAGCGTCGCCTGAACGCCCACCTGCAAGCCATTCAGCAAGCCTGCCGCCGAATCGGGGCATTCTACTTTCAGCTCACCAACCGCGACGACCCCGTAGAGGTGATTCTCAAACGGCTCTACCCGCAGGGGATTGTGCGATGAATCCCTCCTTGCAACCAATCCCTGCGCTCCTTCGTAGGATAAGGTGGAGATGACGCCAACGAGTGCCCGCCACTGGCTGATATGGGACGGCGCCTGCGACCTGTGCGCCTGGAGCATCGCGTGGGTTCGCAAGCACGACAGATATGCTGCCTTTCAAGCCGTGCCGTTTCAGAGTCTGCCCCCTGAACTGCAGGCGCAGGTAGACCCGGATTCGTTTTCACGGGGCGCGCATGTCATCACCGCCGACGGGCGCGTGTTGCGTGCGGGGCGCGCCGCGCTGTTCATTCTGGAGCAGCTGGGCTATCGCTGGGTGGCACGGATACTGAGCCTCCCTCCCTTTGTATGGCTGGTGGAACTGGGCTATGCCATAGTAGCCCGCAACCGCAGGAGGCTGAGCCGATGGCTACGACTGGGCGAAACGCACTGCCCCCGATAGAGACCCCCGCATGGCGTCCAGCCCTCACGATGCGCTGGCGACACCTGCTCTTCGTTCACTGGCGCGTGAACCCCGCTGTTTTACGCCCTCTCATTCCGCACGCGCTGGAGATAGACACCTATGACGGCAGCGCGTGGGTCGGCTGGGTTCCCTTTGTGATGGAGTCGGTGCGCCCCACATGGCTGCCTCCAGTCCCCCGCCTGTTTGATTTCGGCGAGACGAATGTGCGCACCTATGTGCGCTATGGCACACAGCGCGGCGTGTGGTTTTTCAGTCTGGATGCGGCGCATCGGCTGGCGGTGTGGGTGGCGCGTCAACGATGGCGGCTGCCCTATTACTATGCGCGCATCCGCTGGAACCAGCCCGCGCCGCAGGAGATACACTACGAATGCCACCGAACCCCCGAAGTCTACGGCAGAGTACGGTATCGGATTGAAGGCGAGCCAGCAATTCCGCCTGAAGGCTCTCTGGAGCATTTTCTGGTGGAGCGCTACACGCTGTTCACCGTCCATCGCGGGCAACTCTACACAGGGCATGTGGCACATATCCCCTACCGCATTCAGCCCGCTCACCTGCTGGAGCTGGAGCAGACGATGGTCTCTGCCGCAGGAATTGCCTTACCCGATACAGAGCCAATCGTGTTCTATGCGCCCGGCTTTGGGGTGCTGGCGTCGGCGATACAACAGCGCCCACAAGCGTGAGGTATACTTCCCTCTCGATGCCCGACCAGATTCTGCTGGAAGGAATCGAGTTCTATGGTTATCACGGCGTCCCCGACGAGGAGCAGGCAATAGGACATCGCTATCGCGTGGATGTGGTGCTGGAGCTGGATTTGAGCCAGGCGGGGCGCACTGACCAGCTGGAGCATACGGTGAACTACGCCGAAGTCGCCCAGCGCATCGTTGCGATTGGCACGGGCACGCGATACCGCCTGATGGAGGCGCTTGCCGAACGGCTATGTCGGGAGATTCTGGAAACCTTTCCCCCGGTGCAGCGCGTGGAGTTAACCCTGCGCAAACGCCTGCCCCCCGCGGGAACCGTGATGGAAAATGCCGGAGTCCGAATTGCACGGGAGCGGTGAGATGCTCACACAGCGGCTGATTTTGACGGGCGACCCAGCACACGATGAGCCGCTCATTCGGCAGGCGGCGGCGGTCATCCGCGCGGGCGGGCTGGTGGCGTTCCCCACCGAGACCGTGTACGGCTTGGGCGCGGACGCGCTGAACCCCCTCGCTGTGCGACGCATCTATGAGGTAAAGCGCCGTCCTGCGTGGGACCCCCTGATTGTGCATGTGATCAACCGTAATCAGATGCGCCTGCTGGTGCGCGAGATTCCGCCCCTCGCCGAAGCGCTGATAGACGCCTTCATGCCCGGTCCACTGACGCTGATTTTGCCGCGCTCGGAATGGGTTTCCGATATTATCACGGCAGGGCGCGACACGGTGGCGGTGCGGATGCCTGTTCACCCGGTAGCCCGCGCGTTGATCGAGTATAGCCAGACGCCGATTGCCGCGCCCAGCGCGAACCGCTTCGGGCGCCCCAGCCCCACGAATGCCGACCATGTGCTGGACGACCTCGCTGGCGAGATTGAGATGGTGCTGGACGGCGGCGAGACCCCTGTCGGCGTGGAATCGACGATTGTAGACCTGACCACCCAGCCGCCCACGCTGTTGCGCCCCGGAGGCATCCCGCTGGAGGCGATTGAGTCGGTGATTGGGACGGTGCGTGTCTTCGGCGAGCGCCCTGCCGAGGGCACGCCGTTGCCCTCGCCGGGCACGGCGCCACGCCACTACGCGCCTCGCGTGCCCGTGTTGCTGACCGCGCCCGACCCCAACACGCTGTTCGGCGCCGTGAAAGACGCCCTGACCCAGTATGCGATTGTCGGCGTGATGATTCCCGAAGGCTGGCTCACGCCCGACGACCCGCGCGTGGTGCGCTTCAACTGGGGTCCCTGGGGCGACTGGGACACGCTGGCGCGGCGGCTCTTTGAGGGACTGCGCTGGCTCGAATCGAAGCAGGTGCATGCGATCCTCTGTCCCCTGCCCCCCGCCGAGGGACTGGCGCGGGCGCTACGCGACCGCCTTGAGCGCGCCGCGCATGAGGTAAACTCTTAGGGCTATGGGCGTTCCACAGATTAAGTTCGGTACGGAAGGCTGGCGTGGCGTAATTGCCGACGATTTCACCGTTGCGAATGTGCGTCTTGTAACCCATGCGATTGCCCGACACCTGCTGGACGCGCGTCCGCCCGGCGAGGGCGTGCTGGTCGCCTACGACTGTCGGGCGCAATCGGAGGTATTTGCGCAGGCGGCGGCAGAAGTGCTGAGCCATCACGGCTTCCCCGTGTGGCTGACGCCAAAGCCCGTTTCCTCGCCCGCCGCGGCATATGGCGTGATTAAAAACCACCTTCAGGGCGCGGTGATGTTCACCGCCAGCCACAACCCGCCCATCTTTCACGGCATCAAGTTCAAACCCCACTACGGCGGCGCGGCGCTGACCGATATTACCGCCAATATCGAAAAGCACCTCAACGACCTGATGGCAGATTACACCCGCTATACCGAACCCGTTGAAACGCGAACGTTCATCCGAACCATGGACCCTGTGCCCGATTATCTGGAGCATGTGCATCAATTCATCCGTATCGACGAACTGCATGAAGCGCCATTCCGCGTGGTGACCGATGCGATGCACGGCTCCGGCGCTGGCTACCTCAAGTCGCTCATCTCCCGATTGGGGATTGAGGTCCACGCTCTGCGCGAAGAGCGCAACCCCTATTTTGGGGGCGTGAACCCCGAACCGATTGCCGATAACCTCAAAGAACTGATTCACGCCGTGCGCCACCTGAAAGCGCATATCGGAATCGCGATCGACGGCGACGGCGACCGCGTGGGCGCAGTGGACGAACACGGCAATTTCGTGGACAGCCATCGCATTTTCGCCATCACGCTCCGCCACCTTGTGGAACGCCGCGGCTGGCGGGGCGGCGTGGTGAAAACTTTCTCCGTCAGCCAGATGATTGACCGCCTCTGCGAGCATTACGGGCTGCCCCTGTCCGTCACGCCAATTGGCTTCAAGTTCATCGTGGAGAAGATGCTTCAGGAAGATATCCTGATGGGCGGCGAAGAGAGCGGCGGCATCGGCATCACGCGCTACATGGTGGAGCGCGACGGCGTGATGATGGGCATGCTCCTGCTGGAGGCGATGGCGACCTCAGGCAAATCGCTCTCCGAGCTGGTGGAATCGGTGTTTGAAATCACGGGACCCTACTTCTATCACCGCATCGACGCCCACTTCGAGCGTTCGCAGATGCCTGAACTGCGCGAGCGGCTCAAAGACCTGACGCTGGAGCGCGTGCTGGATGTGCCCGTTGCCAAACGCGATACGCTGGACGGCATCAAGCACATTCTGGAAGACGGCACATGGCTGCTGTTGCGGGCGTCGGGCACGGAGCCTGTGGTGCGCATCTACGCCGAAGCGCAAACGCCCGACGCGGCGCGCCACCTGGCAGAAGAGGGGCATCACATCCTCAAGCGGCTGATCGGGGCATAAAAAAATTTGGTGGAGCGGAGCGGATTCGAACCGCCGACCTCTTGCATGCCATGCAAGCGCTCTCCCAGCTGAGCTACCGCCCCACGCAGGGGTTATTATACCCTAAACCCCCTTTGGAATTGCAAGGGTACTTCCTACTCCAGCGCAGGTAAAGTCATGTCGCTGCTGTGGCCGGGGAACATCTTCGCGCTGGGGTCTATGGTGTGCTTCGCGTGGTTCACCGCGATACACACCTCGCCGACGCCCGTGGCAATCAGCTTGAGTTTGCCCTCGTAGGTACACACATCACCCGCTGCGTAGACGCCCGGCAGGTTCGTGCGCATCAGGTGGTCTACCCTGATGGCGTTGCCCTCCAGCTCCAGCCCCCAGGTTTTGATGGGTCCCAGGCTCGCCACAAAGCCCAGATTGAGAATTACGGCGTCCACGGGCAGCTCTACTTCTTCCTGCGTTTTGTTGTGGAAGATAACGGCGCGTTCCAGCCTGCCGTTGCCTTCCACACGACGCAGTTCGTAGGGGGTTAGAATCCGCACAGGCGACTGGCGCAACTGGGCGACGCTCTGCTCGTGCGCCCGGAACTCGTCACGGCGGTGAATCAGTACCACCTCGCGGGCAATCGGGTAGAGATTCAGCGCCCAGTCTACCGCCGAGTCGCCACCGCCCACAATCAGCAGGCGCTTGCCCTCAAACTGGGCTTTGTCGCGCACGCCGTAATACACCCCTTTACCCTCAAACGCTTCCACTCCCTCGGCGTTCAGCTTGCGCGGTGTGAAGGCGCCCGCGCCTGCACAGATAACCACCGTGCGCGTGGCATGCTCTACCCCCTTATTGGTGGTGATGATCCAGTAATCATCCCGCCGGGTGAGATGCTCGGCGCGCTCTTCAAGGCAAACGGTGGGCTTGAAGCGCATCGCCTGCCGAATCATTTGCTCGGCGAGGTCTTTGGCTAACACTTCGGGAAAGCCCGGCATATCGTAAATATATTTTTCGGGATAGAGCGCGGTCAGCTGCCCGCCCAGCTGGGGCAGGCTGTCGATGATTTTGGTCTTCATGCCGCGCAGACCCGCATAAAACGCGCCGAACAGCCCCACGGGTCCGCCACCGATAATCGTGATGTCGTACAGTGCCTCGTTCACGGGGATAATTTTACCACCAGGGCGCCCCGTTCCCGAAGTAGGCGCTCAAGCCCAGAAAACCGAGTATGCCCGCCGTGAGGCAACAGAACCCCAGCACGCTCAGAACGACGGAGATAATCCCCATAATCATCCCCGCCTGGGCAATCCCTTTCTCGCTCGGGTTGCCCTGACCTGCCTCAATCTCGGTGAGCGCGTTTTTGCCCAGCACCCACGCCACCACCCCCAGCACCAGCGGCAGCGGAATGCAGAACGGAGCAAAGTAGCCCGTCAGCAGCGATATGAGCGCCACAATTCCCAGCACCAGCGACACAACCGCCATTTCCGTCCCCCTCGTGCGAGATTATACCCAAAACAGAGAAGTCAGGGCAGGGCGAGGATGTTCAGAAAATCACCTCTGAGCAGGACGGGTGAAGCCGCTCTGTTGCAAAGATACCTTCTGGAACCCACGATGCCCCCTGAAAGAGCGACGGCTGAAGCTGCTCTGTTGCAAGGATAGGAGCGTAAGCCTTCCCAGACCCCCTCCGTGAGGTTCCCCTTGCGAAGCAGGGGGAACCGAACCCTGCCTCGTGCTGACCGATACAGACACACGGAAGCCCTCGCCCCGGTTCCCCTCGCTTGCGGGGGGAACCTGAAGGAGGGGGGCATCGTGGGTTCCATCGGGCATCTTTGCAACAGAGCAGCTGAAGCCGTTCCTAACAAACAAAGCCAGCCTGCGCTGGCTATCAACCCCCGTTTACGGGGGTTTGGGGGCTGAGCCGACGCAGGTCGGCTTCGTCTTATACCAATCGGCGGGTCAGACTTCGCAAATGACTCGCGCACCCCTGCAGATGCGTGTTGTTGCCTGCGGTCTGCTATTATGGAGTGCTGAAGCGCAGCTTCAGCAAGCGCGGAAGCGGAGCTTCCGCACTCCCTAAACCGCCGTTTTACGAACTATGACCAGCAGATTGGTATTATAGGAACGGCTTCAGCCGTCAGGGCGGAGGCGTGCCCCAACACACTTCAGGAACGCATGAGACGGCGCCCCTCTCAAAAAAACCTACCCTTTCAAGCCCCTGCTCCCGCATGCGGGAGCAGGGGCTACGCTGTCATCTCAGCGCAAAGGCGTTAACACCCGCTGCCGAAATACACCAGCACGAGAATCAGGTCCAAGTCATCAACCACTCCATCCCGACTGATGTCTTCAGGGGCGTCCTCCACTGTCTGCCCAAAGGCGAACAGGATTTGTGCAAGGTCGCTATCGCTCACACAGCCGTCGCCGTCCACATCGCCCCATATCCGATAGCGCGCTACCACGAGAGTGCCGTCGTCGCGGGTATAAGCAAAGAGCCTATCGTGGGTGGCGGCAGCCGCCAGTGAGGCGATGCCTGAGGCGGTGTCCTGATCGTAGATTTGCATCAGCGCGCCGTCAGCAAGCTGCGAGATGCTGATGGTGGCGTCAGCGCTTCCTGAAATCAGGTAGCGCCCATCGGCTGAAAAGGCTATCCCCCGAACTCCGCCCAGATGGGCGCTGAAGGTTCGGAACAGGGCGCCGTCTGACACCCGCCACACATGCACGCGCCCGAACCTCGAAACATCATCTCCGATAGCCATATACTGACCATCAGGCGAGAAGGCGACGCAAAGCGGGTGAGCGTCCAGCGGAATGGTGCGGATTCGCGTGCCATCCATCAAGCGCCATATCTGTGCTTGGTACTGCGCCGGGCTCGAACTACTCCGTCCTGCTACGAGCAGGAGCTGACCGTCGGGCGAAAAAGCGATACTAGTCTCTACCAAAGGGGAGATATCCATCGCCCGTACCAGCAGACCGTCGATGCGCCATAATCGGACCAGCGAGCCGCTGGCTGCCGCTATGTAGAGGTTGTTGGGAGAGAAGGCAATACGGTATCCTCCAGGAAAGATTGTGCGAATCAGCGCGCCGTCCGCTGTGCGCCAGAGCTTGATAAATCCTGGTGAACTCGAAGCAGAAGCCAAATACTGACCGTTGGGGGATAGAACCGCATCCTGAACCCCTTCGTGTTCCAGAACGAAACGGAGCGCGCCGCTCTCAACATCCCACAACCGAACAACAGACTCGTTGCTGCTGGATGATACGATCAGCTCGCCATTACGAGAAAAAGCGACGCGATTGTTGAAACCTTCTCTCTCGATAGTGTGCACAAGCGTGAGGTCAGACAATCGCCATATCTGGGCGCCATATCTAGAACAGGTTACCAGACTCTGACCGTCGTGTGCGAAGCTTACGAACGCAACAGTAGACCCAGAAGCAGAGCCGAGGTTGAGGGTTCTTCCTGTGTCCCAAATGCGCACGGTTATTGTGGGGTTATCATACGAGGATGCATAATATCCCGCGGACGCAAGCACCCCGCTCGGCGAGTAAGCGACAGAAGTGACCCCTGCGTAGGGGTGGTCGGAGGTGTGGTCGAACTGCAGAACCCCCCCTGTGGGTATTCGAAAAACGTAAATAATACCCCGTTGTGGTTGTGAGTAACTCGAAGGCGTTATGTAACCACCTACTGCCATCTCTCGTCCGTCAGGCGAGAGTGTAATGCAAAGAGCTGTAAATCTACTCTCGAAGTCCCACGAACGGACAAGAGTGCCGTCAGAAACGCGCCGCACGCTGGCTCCACCATACCCCGCAACGCCCAGGTATTGACTATCGGATGAGAAAGCAGCAAGTTCAGAGTATGGTAGGGACGAAAGGCTCCGAACCCGGACCCCGTCCGAGAGACGCCAAGTGTCAATGTTACCGGTGCTCCCCGAGCCTGACCTCTGAACTACATAAACCAGCAGGTGGCGTCCGTCAGGAGTAAACGCTATGGCTCGTACGCTAAGAGAAGTGTCGGGAGACCCCGGATAAGGAAAACTATGAACGGGCTGCCCCCCTGAAGTGCGCCACACGCGGACGACCCAGCCATCGCTCCAATAACCTGCAGCTGCTACATACTGCCCATCGGGCGAAAAGACTGGCGGGATTCTATAGGCAGTATCGAAGAGGGAAACCGTCAATGTGCGTTTCAGAGAGTAGTCAGGCAGTTGGTACAGGTGTATTCCGAATCCGCTTCTCAGGGCAAGGGTTTGACCATCAGGCGAGAAGGACGCGGAGCGGAATTCTGCATTCTCTCTTGTCCACAGGATGTCGGGGCGACCCTGCGCCCACATCAGAATGGGCAACAGAGCAATCGACAACAGCAAACCGACGCGTGTAATCTGCGTCATTCCACTCAACACCAACTCTCGTTTCATTCCAGCCACCTCCGCTGTTTAAGAATATCATGAGTCAGGGAGTTTTGTCAAGGGGTTTGGCGAGGATGTTCGAAAAATCGCTTTTGGGCGGGACGGGTGAACCTGCTCTGTTGCAAAGACGCCTGCTGGAACACCGATGCCCCCCTCCTTCAGGTTCCCCCCGCAAGCGAGGGGAACCGAGAACGGGGTCGCCGTGAGGGTGGATGCCCGCGTGCGTGGCAGGTTTCGGTTCCCCCTGCGCAGCAGGGGGAACCTCACGGAGCTTAAAGGGGTAGGTTTTTTCGCAGGGGCACAAACCAACCTCCCCAACACCGCCAAAAACCCTGAAAAACGCCTCGTCACCCCAGCCGTCTCCCCCAAACACGCGCCCAGCTAAGCCACACATCAGCCATACCCCACCCCCCAACACCCATACACACACCTGCCACGCGCCAACAACCGCGCACGCCTGCCCCACACCGCACACAGACGCGCCTCACACACAACGCACACCCCCAACCGACTTGCCCCGACGCGGCGGCGCACGCGATGAACGCTCCCAATCCGACAACACACCCCACGCCCCAGCATCCCCCGAAAGCCACTGCGCCCACAACGCCAGCCGCCCCAACCGAAAACAACTCACCTTGCCCCGAACCCCCAACCGCGCCTCGTCCACAGAACCCCCAACACTCATTACCCACAGCGTCGCGATCGCCAGCGCCAACCACACACGCGCCGCACGCGCGCCATCCTGCCTCGGCGTCCTGTGCCACTGCCAGCCCCGACGCTTCAAGTCCGAAAACCCGCTCTCTATCCACGCACGCTTCGCATACCATTCCGCGCACACCTCATCGGGCGGCAGGTCGGTCACAATCAGCCACGCTTCTTTGTGCCCCGTATCCCAGCACGCCAGCAGCGTACACGGCAACGGGTTCGCTTTGAAACACACCACACGCCCGCACCAGTGCGTGCCTGCGCACGGCGCCACCGTCGCCAACTCGCGCACGGTCGGGTCGTTCTCCAGAGGATACTGCCCTTGTGCGTGGATGCGCAAAAACGGATGCCACCCCAGCGCCGTAATCCACTCAAACAGCCACGGGGCGTACAGCCCTCTATCCGCGCAGACCAACACCGTCCAGTGGGCAGGGATGCTCCCCTGCAGCGCGCGCAGCAGGGCTTCCCAGTGCGGACGCCAACTACCCTGTTGCGTGGCAGGCAGTATCTTCCACGCAACAGGCAGAGCGCGTCCGCGATACAGCACACGGACCGTGAGGGCGGTGAAGCGGTGTCCGAGGGTGGTGGCGTCTAAAGCAAGTATCAGGCGTGTATCGCTCCAGAGGCGGGTCATCCAGCGCATCAGGGGCGCGAAGCAGGTGGCGGGGTCAAGGTCGCGTCGGTGGGTTCCTTTTTTGTGGGGAGCGTCTTTGTAGTATTCGCGCAGGCGTTGGCGGACGGTGTTGAAGGGTTGGTGGAGGAGCAGGGCGAGGCAAGTCGCGAGGGTGGTCAGTCCGCAGGGACTGGTCGCGGCGATACCGAAGCTGTAGAGGGCGAGGGTGTAGGCTTGGGGTTTTGTGAGGTGTGGCAGATGGGTGCGGATGGTGAGGTATAGTTGTTCCAGTTGTTCGGGAGCCGTCGTTGTGTGCATAGTAGGGATTGTATCCCATCGGTCGGCGGCTCTCTTTTTTTGTGTGTCGGGCTACCCCCCCAAAAAACCTACCCCTTTAAGACCTCACGGAGGGGGTTCTCGGAACACTCGCGCCCATCCTGGCAACAGAGCAGCTGAAGCCGTCAGGCACGAGGCGGCGCTTCTCGAACACCCTCTGTTAGTGATGTCAGGTATAAATATCTCACAACGATGATAGGGCGTATCAACTACTGGGCAATCAGCATCTTCTGGTTTGGGGTTAGCGTCCACTGGGCGGCGTTTTTGACGATTGTGATGCAGGTGCGCACGGCGGAGCTGGTTGCCCCCGAAATCAAGGGCACGATGCTGGGGGTCCTCTCGGCGGCGGGCGCTTTTATCTCCACGGTGATTGAGCTGATTGCGGGTCCCATCAGCGACCGCAGTACCTCGCGCTGGGGGCGCAGGCGTCCGTTTATCTTCTGGGGCACGCTGTTGAGCCTGCCCTTCATCCTGCTCTTTATGGTCGCGCCGAGTTTCCCCCTGCTGGTTGCTTGCTTCGTGGCGATTCAGCTCTTTCTGAACTGGGCGAACGGTCCCTATCAGGCGGTGATCCCCGATTATGTGCCTCCTGAACGGCACGGGCTGGCGTCGGCGTATATGGGCATGATGACTCTGGTCGGGAATCTGATAGGGCTGGCGCTGGCAGGGCTGACGCTGAACGAGCCGCCGATTCTGTTCGCAGGCTTACCTTATGCTACACGCTTACTGATTGTGGGCGCGATTCTGGTCGCCTGTCTTCTGCTCACGATGCTGTGGACGGTACTGGGTTTGCGCGAACCCGCGTGGCTCCCGAATCACCCTGACGAAGCACGGCTCCACTGGCGCCATTTCGTGGATATTTTGATGAACGATTACCCCAACTTCCGGCTGGTGGTGCTGTCGCGCTTTGCGTTCAATCTGGGCTTTTACACGGTTCTCTTCTTTCTGGAGTATTACCTGCGCGATACGATGGGGTTGGGCACTCAGGCGCCCTTTTTCGCGTTTCTCGTGATGACCATCGCCACGCTCACGGGCGTGCTGGGCAACTGGTGGGCGGGGGTTCTGAGCGACCGCACCAGCAAAAAATGGGTGATTTTCCAGACGGTCTGGATGATGGGGCTTGCGACTTTGCTCTTTCTGTTCGCGAATGCGATGGGGTGGGTCTACCTGCTGGCGGGGGTGTTCGGCTTCGCGTGGGGCGCGTTTTCGGCGGTGGACTGGGCGCTTGCCAGCAACCTTGTGCCCAACCATGAGTCGGGGCGCTATATGGCCATCTGGCACATCTCGATGACCGTGCCGCAGGTGATTGCGCCGCTGATTGCGGGCGCGCTGGGCGACTGGATCAATCAGGCTTACGGCATGGGCGTCGGCTGGCGCTGGGGGTTTATGACGATCCCGGTTTACCTGCTGCTGGGAGCGTGGCTCCTGCGGAGCGTGCGCGAGCGGGAGCTTTCTACGAACTAAAGAAGGGGGCATAAAAGCCCCCTTCGCGGTCGTTTCCGTCTTTAGAGACTGCTCTACTTCGGGACAACATTGCGTGCCTGCAAGCCCTTCGGTCCCTGAACGACCTCAAACTCCACAGACTGCCCTTCGTACAGCGTCCTGTGCCCCGACATGTTGATGGCGGAGTGGTGCACAAAGACTTCACGACCGTCGTCGGCTACGATAAACCCGTAGCCCTTCTGGTCGTTGAACCACTTAACTTTACCCGTTTGCATTGCTAACCTCCTTCCGGGTGAATATGGACGGGTAGACCATACCCCCCGATGTGATACAGGAGCATTATACCCTACCCTTTCGCGAATTCCTGCATTTTTGGCGCACAAAGAGGGCAAATTGGGCAAAATTGGGGGTAAATTGCTGACTTCGATTTTCCCGCTGGGGTGCGGGGGATGTTTTTATGGCTGCCTGTGCCATGTGTCTCAGCATCCCATCCCTTTTACTCATAGAACGCCGCGTTGACAAGCAACTCTGCTGCCAACCGCCAATCCAGAGTGCGCTGGCTACCTTCAGTTTGATCGACCAGCAACTCACCCCTCCCCAAACTCCTCCTCCACCTCACGCAGAACACGGTCAACCCAATATTCGTTCAATATCCAGTGGTACACACTCGCATACTCGCGAACTTCTGCTGCGTCTAAGTACAACTCATATACCCCTTTTTCTCCAGGGCGGATGCACACCTCTGTATACACATCCATGTCCGGCGCCAGCCGCCCGATTCGTAAAAACCCCTCCCGTAACTCCGCAGGGGTAATCTGGGAAAAATCCAGCCCGTCCGCTCCACGCCACTCGTCCTCTGTCCCCACCAGTTCAATCCGGTCGTACTGAACCGCCAGCTCCTGCACATCTGCAGGGAGTTGCGCTAAAATCTGCGCATCCCGTACCCCCGAAGCCGGCACCAGCCGAAACACGCGCTCATCCTGCAACACCTGCAGTGCTTCTTCCCGCGCCTGCTCTACACTCAAACGCGCAATTCGCTGCCTCTGTGCTTCCCACCGCTGCGACTTCACTTTCTCCATCTGGAGCTGTTTCCATAGCCATTTGATCCAGCCGAACATCTCGCTCACTCCTCACACGGCTGTTCCAGGTCTCTGCGCAGGTTGTTCAAAAAGCGCGCGGTGATAGTATACCGATTGGTGTTGGTTCGGAGCGCGTTTTCCATACGCCTCAGGCGACGATGGGCACGCTTGTGGGCTTCGTTGTCCAGCACCTGCAGGTTCCAGCGGCCGCTGTGAATCTTTGGGGGCAAGTCTGCGGTCGGAAACCGATAGAGGTTCGGGGCGCCGAAGGCGGAGTCAGTGCGCGCTTGACGGGAACTCAAATGTCAAATCCCAGTTTTTATTGTGGCGAATGACATTTGCTTTTTCTAAACTAAACTCTAATCCAAACAGGCTCAGAACCTGCTGGACTGGCAGGGGCACATGCTTCGGCAGAAAAATCTCAGCATATACCGCATCACCAAGTTCGCTCACCACGATCTGAACAGGTCCCTGTCCCTCTCGCGCAAACATCCGAAGGCTCTCCAAAAGCGGCTGCTCATCAACCCAGCCCCGCGCAGCCTCCCACTCAACCCCAACCCACTCAATCGTTCGCATGTCCCCAGAAGCGTCCCGCGCCCGCAAGTCAGCAACCATCTCTGTAACCGTACCCTCACCCAAGCGCGTAAAAGGACGAACTACAGGTAAACCTGTAGCGAGTTCCACCTCCGTGACTTCTCGAAGCCATCGGCTTGACCAGTACCATACGAAGTTTGTCGACAGTAGCTGGTATGGAAGCTGTTCTTCTTCGTAAGATAGGGGTGCCTCAATTCGATAACCCTGCCAATAGCTTTCCGCAGTGATTTTGGGACGCCTTTTCAGGGAATGTTTTCTGAAGCGTTCCCACTGCTGTCTTAGATAGCTCCAAAAGTCTCGGTGCATCGCCACCTCATGCTACGGATTCAGGTCGCCGAAGGTTGCATCTATCGGTTTTTTTTCCACAGCCAACGGGCAGTGCGGGGGTCATACGCACGGGCGGCAGTATGATACTGGACCATCTGCAAGGGGCAAGGTCTCTGTCATAGTGCAACTCATAGACAAGAGAGCCAGCTTGCTGCGAGGGAACCTATGCCCACAACAGTGTATAACTCTAACCGAACAGAGGCACGACTCGAGGACAGCGACCTGCTTCCGCCAGCGTACAGAGATGGCTTCACTGTGAAAGGAGCTGGTCATGCTCTTCCCAATCCACAAAAGCAATCATGTCAGGCGCCACTCCAGCAAAGCCGCCAGTGCCTGACGGATTTGTGGCTCCCATCGCCGAAAATGAAACGCGCGTAAGGCTTCCTGCAGTCGCTCGCTGGGAGACATACTTTCTCCATAATATTACCCCCACTGAATCGCAATTTCCGAACGAATGTAGCTTCAGACGATCTCTTTATTCTAAGCGATTATGCCTCTCCCCCCACAGAAGGGACAATCCTGAACCATCAGCCTATCTGAATAGAGTGGAACCAAAACAGAACCGCTTCCCTCACAGTGCGGGCACCACTTAGTGCTTATAGAGGCACACCCACGCCCATCACACGCCGCACATCGCTGGACTTTACCCTCTAAAACTATTTCTCCGCCGCCCTTGCAACGGCGGCAACGCTGAGTGCCTTCAGGACACTGAAACTGACGAAGCGCCCGCTCGTATTGCTTTGCCTGATGAATTGGAACCACATCATAAACAGCATAGGTCAGTGCCGACTTGAGGCGTCCCCCTGAGAGACACCACTGCACTGCTCCGTATGACACACCTGCGGAGTAGGGAACCGGCACGGCACGCATCACGGCAATACCCCGATACACGGGGGTATAGCTACAATCCATCAGTTTTCGCCACTGGCGTTCTAACTGACGGAAGCGACGATACAACTGCTCAGGATTATAGCCCAGGGATTGATAATCGCTCGGTCGCCCGACTGCCATCCAACCTTCAAAGAGCAGATGTTGATCCTCAAACGAATAAAGCGAAAGATATATCTCAATTCCATGTGATGAGAAAAAGTCAATATCCTCGTATTCGCCTCCTGTATCGAGCGATACCCTTCTCCACCGAGGTTCGCCCAAGTCATACCACCCTAACACCACGCACACAGCAAGTGAATGAGGAGCGTGGTGAGCGAAGAGGGTCAGCTCTTCTGGGGACTGTACCGTCCACCAGCGATAGGGATCGCGTGTTTTGTCGCGCACCACGCACCACATCACTTCCGGCTGAAAGTAATGTTTCAGCCACTCATACTGCTCCTCTGGTGTACCGAAGAAGCGAAGTGTCGCCATGTTAGCCCCTAATTGTAGGGTGTAAAAATCACTGGAGTACCCGGAGGCAACCACTTCCCTAAGTCATCCAAAGCATCGCGCTCGCGTTTGACAGGATCGCCACGCTTGTTCCTGCGCCCAATGTTTTCATAGTGCCTCTGCCCATTCTTTTCAGCGATAATGTCAGGATAGCGATATCGCCCCCGTTGTTTGGGTCATGAACAGCTTGCTCCGGGTGTTTTCTGCCTCCAGTCACAATAGTATACCCCTCATTTTCAAGTTCCTGTGCCCGTTGCTGTACTTTAGCACGATGGCGAGTTCCACCGTGCCTTCCTCCAGGGTTGGGTATGCGATGTCTCTTCTTAGCAAACCCCACTCCCCCACCAGCCCCGCGCGTGAGCAACCGATCGTGAACCGCCCCAACCACATGACCCGCCAGATATCATTCATCACATGGATCGCGCGGCTCCCAGCGCGGCAGGTCCAACAGGTCGCACAGCCAATCCCGAATGTCTTTCGTCAGCCCGCCTGTGAGCCGATCGCCCCAGCCAGCTGCAAAGTGCGCGGCGTTGTCGATAAAATCCAGCCCCGACGGGTCGGCATGATTAATCGGGTCGTTCCCGCACTACCGATAGAGGTTCGGGTCGCCCTAAGGGAGTTGACGCCCAAGCCAATCAATAAATCCTTCAATTTTCAATCCATGCTGTGTTGGTTCGCCACCAAGTAAGAAGCCCGTCTCCATGAGCTCATCCACCAGAACAGGTATTCATAAGGTCCAGAATCTCTTCCGACGAGAGCCTCCCCATCAGGATATCGTCCCACCGCGCCAACCATTCAGACGCCCGTTGGCTCACAATCTCGTAGAACAGCTCTTGTTGTTGACGCAACAATTGCCGCCTGTGCGCTCCCTCTTATCCATTCATCTACCCGCGGAAAACGACCCTTCCGATTATGGTATCCAACTTTCTGCCATATTCATTCGGCTCATAGTTCTCTTCTAATCCGTTCTCAACAAATTCGTCATACAAAACCAAAGAAAGCTCGTGTGCCTCTTCATCCGATAGCGCCAGTGAGGGCAAGGGAAAACTGGCAAGCCGTTCCACCAGAGGAAGCAAATCGGGCGCTCGGCGTGCAATCACCTGCCGAATAGTCTCTATGTCAGATTCAGATAGGGAAAGCTGCTGGTGTCCCATGCCGCTTCTCCTTATGGACGGATGCGGTGCGCGCTGCTACTCCGAGGCCAGGTTGTTACAATCTCCCCACGAAGGTTAGTAACAACGACCGCACTCGCCCCTTCGTATCTGATGGTGCCCCTATCGCGCTGGAAAATGATCGCTTTTGGGCTTCTCACACTACCCAGAATCGCCTGTGGATGCACGCCTACGCCATCCCGACCCATTGCGCTCTCTAGCCCATGAGAAGTATACCCAGTAATTCTCCCACCTGCTACAGCAGGACGAGAGGTGCTGACTGTTGTCGAGGCGACTCCGCCAGACCGCCACTTGGGCGAAGGTATCTTTCCAATCGCAAGCGCTGCCGCCAGTAACAGCCCACAGAAGGGGTTCCCAAACTCTCGTGGATCCGTTCCTGTCAGTCATCGCCACCACGAAGAAACGCCTTGCTTTAGCAGATTCCATGGGCTGTCTAACGATAAACCGTGTTGCTGAAAATAGCTGTAGAGATTGATAGGTGAAGTCAAGAGACCCCAGAGGCAGTATCCATAGCCTGCGAACACCTGTCCCACATCGCCTATATAAGAGCCTGTTGCCCACAGCCCCGACGGGTCGGCGTGATTGAGGGGGTCGTTCCCACAATACCGATAGAGGTTCGGGTCGCCCGAGGCGGCGTCAATCGGGTCTCTCTGCAGCCAGCGTGCCGTGCGGGGGTCATACTCACGGGCGCCGACATGATATAAACCCGTGAAGGGAATAAACTCGTAGCCTTAGCCCATTTCCTCAAGATGGCTAACCGCCACGCAGTTTGCTCAAGCGCTCAACCCATCCTGCCGAACACCTAACTCTACTAAAAATCTCATTCCCTCTTCGCTTGGCTGCGCGCTCTGTCTAACTTCGCCAGCGCCCGCTTCGCCTGCTGCCGCATCCACGAATCCCGATGGTTTAGAAAACGCTGTGCTATCTTCTCACGAGCCGATTGCAACCCCAACCGCCCTGCTGCCAGCGCCGCCTGAATGGCTACCCCATCGTCTTCATCGTCCAGCAGTTCCAGCACCACCGCTTCGGTTTCAGGGGGACACAGGCGCACTAACGCCCAGACCAGCTGACTGCGTGTCCCTCCATGACGCCTGTCGCGGAGGAGCGCTATCACATCGTGGATAACGCTCGCATCGGCAACATATCCCAGCGCGTTCCCTATCGCCCATTTCAGGTGCCAGAGCCACACCAGGTACCTTTCCTCAAGAGTCGGCTCTTGGAGCCATTCGCCGTATCGCCCGCGAGGGATGTGAGCGAATCGGGGTTCTTGGGAGGGGGCGTCTACTCGCAGGAACTCCTCAACAAGGAACTTCCCAGCGACCCCTCGCGCCTCTTTTACGGTGAGCGCTCGCACAATCCCTTCCTTTACTTTGGGATGGCGTACTTTGGGGAGCCACTCCAGCAGCACAGGGATTGCTTCTGGATAAGGCACCTTCATGTTGACCAAATCCCATACACTGGTGACTTTCATGCCTGCCTGCTTTCGTAAAGCGTTAACGACGTGAGCATCTTCTGTCTCTTGCAACCGATTGTCTGGGATGGTGTTCATCGCAGAGTCCTCCGTATAATAATTTCGCCTGATTTTTCCAGCTCCTGCAAACGCTTGGATAACCGTGTGTTCCGGCGTACAACCAGAACGAAGTCTAGATTGTTTGCCTTACAGTAGTCGTAGAAATCTTGAAGCTGTTTCGTAAATGAAAGCTCTGCTACATTTTTTACCTCTATGAGCTCCTTATTTGTCAGCCTGTCTGGGATTCGTGTGCGCCCATTTACTGTAATCCGCTGCTTTGGTCCTGGGGGTATCCCCGCAGCACGTTCCCCTGCCTGTCCTACTCGTACTGGAGCTGCACCGCCACGCTGCCCTTGCGGCGGTCTCGGCGCACGGGGCGCCACCCTTGCAGCACGCGCCGCCGCTGCAGGCGTTGCTACGGATAGCACCGTCCCAAATGCCCGACCAAACGCCTGCGCATCCCCCTGCGCTGCCGCCGACCAATCCGCACAAAAACTTTGCCACATCCCCTCAAACAGCGCACCCGCCGATTGCAAGCTGACCCCGTTCTCCCAAAAATGCTGCCCTATCGTAAACGGCGAGGTGAGTATTCCCCAGATTACTTGCCCATAGCCCACAAAGACATTCCCCACATCGCGGAAGTATCGCCCCCAGTCCCAGTCCAGTCCACTCGGGTCGGCGCAGTTGAGGGGGTCGTTAGCACAATACGCATACACATTCGGATGCCCGCCTGCGACATCTATCGGGTCGCGCTGCAGCCAGCGGGCGGTGCGGGGGTCATACGCGCGGGCGCCGACATGATACAACCCTGTGAACGGAATAAACTCATACCCATACGCCCCGTTCCAAGTGAAGGGGTTCGGCGTGTCGCCTGCCTGCTCGAGCAGATTGCCCCAGCTGTCATAAGTGTAGCGGTCGGTAATGACGCCGTTCGGTGCAACCAGCGCCCGCACATGTCCCAAGCTGCCGGTGAGGCAGTAACGTGTGTTGGCAAGTCTGGGCACCAAACTCCAACAGAAACACCGCCCGTCAATTAATCCGACATAAAAACAGCCCCCGCGCGAGTAATCAAAGGAACCTTCTCCAATCTGGCAGTGTACAGCTGCCCGTAGGGACGAACCTGACGCACCCAAGTCGGGATCTCCCATATCCATAGTAGCCTCTGAACCGCTTCCACAGGGCGATGGGGCACAAAGAGATGCACCGCGACACTATCGCGGAGCTGATTCAACACCATGCGTACAGGCGGCGCCTCAGTGTCGGCAAAGTCTTTCAACGCTTGCTTCATCTGCCCAACATCCAGAAGCACTTCTACAGCTTCCACATCACAGCCAATAAGTGTGATAGACCGTCCGTAACCGTCTATGTCGCGCTCCCGAAACTCGTCCTTCAGCGCCTGCTGGTTCTCCTGAGTCAAACGGGTCAGAGGGCGTTCTTCGGGCAGATACTGAACGGGCGAGTCCGCTGCCGGCGGGGCGTTGCGCCAGCTCTGCCAGCACCACGCGAGACCACTGGACAGGAGGTATTCAGGCAACTGGCTGGCGAAGGTTTCTGCCTCGTGCCGACTAGGGAGCGCCAGCGCATAGCAGATAACTCCCCACTCACGCCAGAAGGCGATGACCTCTGGATTGCGGCGTTCCTCACCCACTTGCTTCGGCTGATGTTGTCTCCGTAAGAACCAGCTGAAGGGCATTTCTTTCACCCCCTGTTGCGCCTGCGGGCAGCGGGACGCGAGCCAAACGGGCTACCGATACCGTGTCTAGGCGCATTGCCTGCAGGCACTGATAGTGTACCCTCACCTGGGGGCACTACAGGAAGGCGAATGCTTAAAGAAGTGATCTGGGAAAGCGAGCGAGCAACAGAATCGGGGGGATTGTGCCTGACGGCTAAAGCCGTTCCTATGAAACGAAGCCGACCTGCGTCGGCTCAAGTAGCAAGCGCATCCCTGCGCTTGATTGGGCAGGATGTCCCTGCTGGGGAGAGCCAGCGCAGGCTGGCTTCGTCTATTGGGAACGGGTTCACCCGCCTGGATTCAAGCACGAAATGCCTGAGCAGCCCTTGAGGAATAAACTCATAGCCATACGCCCCGTTCCAGGTGAAGGGGTTCGGCGTGTCGCCTGCCTGCTCGATCAGATTGCCCCAGCTGTCATAAGTGTAGCGGTCGGTTATTATCCCGTTCGGTGCAACCAGCGCCCGCACACGGATATGTCAACTTTAGTAAACCTCGGAGAAGCCTACATCACTGAGGTACTAAATTTCCGCCGTGCCGCCACCAGCAATCCGACCGTTAGCAATAAACACACCCCCATCACCAGTAATACACAAAATCCGGCTTTCTCCCAAAACGCGACCGTCAGCAAAAGATGCGGCTGATTCCCCACCTGAAGAACCAACCAAAAACTGCTGAGGTAAAGGGTAAATGCAAACCAGCCCAAAGCACCCCAGTAAACAACCCGCAACCACATTTGTCCATCTTCTGTCTCCCACTTCCTGCTCATGCGTCGGTATATACCCCACCAGCTAACCTGCCAGTAAAAAAGCACGAAGAAGAATATCCAAGGCCAGGGAGACATCTCTGCAAACACCTCCGAGTGAAACCCAAGATTGATTCCCTCACTGACGCTAACAGTTATCCCAAACGCCCATGTCAAAATGTTTGCAGGAACCTCTATTAAGTGCCATAAGCTCCAGCCGGTTCGGATCGTAGGCGAAAGCGAGTAGCCCGTATCCACCATCCAAAGCTGCGGGTTCACTGCCATCAGGCAGAAAACGCCCATTTGCACCAATAGGACACTGACAAGGAACCTGCCACCCAAGTCTACTACAATGTGTCGGTTCCATCGCTGAGGGGCCAGCAGGTGCCAGAGTGCGCCCCCCCACACGACTGCATAGACGCCCATCCAGCGGGTACTACCGTGCCATAGCATCTCAATGTACCAGATGTGGCGCAGACGATGGATTAGCCTCATCCATACCTCAAAAATCAGAGGAGCTATCAAGTACATAAGTAGAACAAGCAGGAGAGTGCCCACGATGGTCCTTATTCTTGTTTGCATACCATAATCTTACCTCACCATGGTAACTTGGGGAAAGGAGCTATTATCGGGTTTGACCACACGAATTGTGATAGAATTGGCGCGACTTGTGAGTCCCAAACCTCTTTACTTCTGAGGTTGCTATGAAGGTCTAAAGCACTCATTTCTCTATTGTTTGGGTTGCCACATATCGGAATATTGAGAAAAGGTGCATTTTCGGCTCGCCCTGCGCCAATAACAAATGAACCATTTACTATTTTATCATCAGGGTCATAGAAATTAAAGACTACTGTATGTGGAGGTATTCTTGTCCAATTCGGATCCTGAAATCCGTTTGGTGTTGGGGAACCAAGCCGAATGATAGCATTAATTGGTGCTCCTATATTTGCCGCATATGTTGCTACATTTCCACCGTTACTGTGCGCAACCACAATGATTGGCTCAAAAGGATGTTTATCTCGTACCTGCTTAACAAACTGACAAAACTTGAATGCATCATCTTCCATCTTATTATAGTTTGCAGTACCAGACCAATTGAAAAGCACATGTCCCGTTGCACTAAATGTTTGTTTGACTGAGCTTATGAATTGCTTGTCGAACACTCTTGAGTTGGAGTTGGTACCGTGGACAAATATTACTATCTGTAGCCCGTTTGGATCCTTCCAAATTAGCGGACTATTGAAGCAATACCGATACAGGTTCGGGTCGCCCGAGGCGGCGTCTATCGGATCTCGTTGCAGCCAGCGGGCGGTGCGGGGGTCATACGCACGGGCGCCGACATGATATAAGCCTGTGAACGGAATAAACTCATACCCATACGCCCCGTTCCAGGTGAAGGGGTTCGGCGTGTCGCCTGCCTGCTCAATCAGGTTGCCCCAGCTATCATAAGTGTAGCGGTCGGTTATTATCCCGTTCGGTGCAATCAGCGCCCGCACATGTCCCAAACCGTCTATCACATAGTAGCGCGTGTTCGCAGGGTTCTGCAGGTCCACCCGTGCAATCGGTCCCAGCAAGCCCCACACATACTCGGCAACAATCCGCCCCGAACCGTCCACCTCGGCAACAATCGTGTCGCCTTCATACACAGAGTAGGTGCGCGTGGTGCCTGTTTCGCGGATAATCTCCTGACCCACACGCCGCCCCAGCGCGTCATACAGGGCGCGGTAGCGTCCTGCTGCGGGGGAATACGCCTCTACCAGATTGCCCCACACATCGTAGGTGTATTCCCAGCTCAGGGAGCCGCCCGCCGATTGCCCAAAGTTGAACAGCACAATCAGCATATCGGCGTCGTCGACTCGTCCATCCCCGCTGAGGTCTTCGGGGCAGGGGCAATCGGTGCGCCCAAGCGCGAACTGCACCGCCAGCAGGTCAGCGTCATCGACCTGTCCATCGCGGTTCACATCACCATGCAGGTACTCGCCGCGGTCAGTCGTCCACCAGCGCCAGCGTTCACCGTTGGGTGTGTACGCGTAATACCAGTTGTTGTTCTGCCCAGTGCGGGGCACATAGATGAGCTGATTGTAGAGATAGCGCCAGTCCGTGGGGGTGTTGCCTCCCCACAGATTGCCGCCCGCATCGTAGCGGAAATCGGTTCGCTGCCACTCGCCTGTCCCTCCGCGACGCTTCTCGTATGCCAGCTGCCCTAAAACATCATAGTCCCACTCCCATTCAGATGCAGGCTGCCCCGCCAGCTGATCCCGAGCACGCGCCAGCGTGCCATCAGGGTAGTAGCCGTAGTCAAAATATGCCAGAACACTCCCGTTCCAACGCCAGTCAACAGAACCCACGGCGTTCACCGATTGCTCGTCAGCAAATGTGAAGTCCGTGGTGAGCTCGGCGCTTGTGCCCAGCGGATAAACCTCCTGCTTCTTCAAACGCCCCGCACCATCATATTCATAGTAAGCAAGAAGTTGATTGTTATAGTAGATGTGTGTCAAACGCCCTGCGTCATCATACTCATACCGCAGCTGGCGCTGATACACCCCTTGAGGCGCGGAAAGGTTCAGCGTGCTGGTTTCCACCTCGCCGCTGGGGTAATAGGTATAGGTGTGGGTGTAGCTGATGCCTGCGCCATACAGCAGGTTACGCTCCTCACCGAGGCGCCCGGTATTGCGACGCCTCTCGTCGGGCAGTTCATATTCATACACCCACTGGTGCCAGGAAGTATTACTCTGGGCGAGTTTGAGCCGCCCTGCCAGGTCATAGTCGAAGGTATAAGCAGGGTTGGTGTTGGGGTTACCGAGCTGGATATGCGTGAGCAGTCCAGCCTTATAGTCGAAGTAGACGGTTCTTCCGTCGGGTTTCGTCCAGCTCTTCAGCTCACCGCAGCAAGAGTAGGTGAACTGCTCAGCGCGGCTATCGCCGTCATAACGCACGCTCAGAAGCTGATCGCGCAGACCATAGGTGTAGTTAACACCAACTCCATTCCCTCCTGCCACGCGAGTCAAGCGCCCCCGTAAATCATAGCTTAGTGAGGCAAACAGGTACCCGGCATTTAGATTTTCCACCATGTTCGGATACCAGACCTCGTCGGACACAGTCGAGGGCTGCGGTCCCAAGATCCGAATCTGGTTTAGCAAACCTGCTTTACCAAGCTCCGATTGCAGGTTGTAGTCAAAGACCACCCAGCGCCGCCGCGCATCACGCACGGCTCGCAAGCCTGAACCATGCCAGTAGAAGTCCACCTGAGTTCCATCGCTCCAGCGCACCGTGCGTGGCACACCCAGCATCGTCCAGTCAGTTTCTTGGTAGAGCAAGCGCCCTGCTTCTGGTCTCACCTCAACCCGTGTCGGACGCCCAAACAGGTCGTAGGCTGTCACATTGACTTCACGCTGTGTTGGGTCAACAATTTTCTCCAGTTTATTCTGGAAGGAGTGCTCTCGAGGATAGTACTCCAAAGTCCATGCAGGACGCTCAGGTTCTTTGAAACTCCGCAACAAGCCAGGACCTGTGTAAGCCATCTCCCATCGGTGCCCTGCTCCGTCTACCAGAGCCGAGGGCAGCACAGGGTAGTTCGGATCCTCGTACTCTACAGTAGCTGCAACTCCCGTGGGATCCTGAACTGACTGCAGCAGGGTTTCGCCGTTCCGCTCAGTGTATCCGTAGCTCCAGGAGCGTGTGACCCCATCTTGCGGATATTGCACCGTGATTCCCGTAATCGCCAGAGGATCCGAATCAAGCCCAAACTGATAGGTAGCCTCCTGCTTGAGAACCCCATCCAGCGAGAGGCGCCAGCGATCCACCTGCCCGTGTCGGTTGAAACGATACTCGTGCGTCTCCCATGATGCGTCGCGCAACCCAGGACGCCGATAGGTCGCCTCCAGAAACTTCCCTGTTTCGCGATCTATGCGGTAGATGAGCTCCGTCTGAAGATTACCGCGACTTGTTTCAATCTTGAACCGCGTCTCGTCAAGCCATTCGTAGCTATAAGTAGTCGGTGTCAGATTGCCTACACGACGCAAGCTCAAGCGTCCCTCAGAACCCCCAAATCGCCCCACAGAGGCGTGATTCAGGATGTTCTGTTCACGCCACGAGAAGCTCGACCAGCCGTATCTTGCCGCTACCTCAGGACTCCCCTCAGTCTGCAAGTACGCGCCTCCTATCCGCACCTCTTGCAGACCTTCCCTCCGACCCTCCTCGTATTTGAGAGGCTCGCGGGAATAGCGAGGGTCGAACGGGTCCTGCAAGTTAGAGCGAACCACACCATACTGATCTACTATCGTCACATTATGGCTTCCCTTCCCATAGGTGACCCCCAGGCTCCCTATCGCCAAACTCGAACCCGATATTGGGTCTACCACCAGCCGATCCTCTCTGCGGTGTCCCGTGACCGTTATCGTGTTGCTCAGAGGGTCGCTCACCTGCACCAGTGGCGCATACGGCGTGGTCGACTCCTCTCGATCGCCTTCCACAACCGCGCCAAATGTGTATACCCATCCGCCTTTGGCGCGCATGTTCCCTGGCGCGCCCCCGCGCAAAGTGAACCTCTCCCCGTTTGAATCTACCGTTGACGACAGCTGAGAAAACACTCCCTGCGCAGGGCGATACACCCAGTTTCCATCCGCTGTACGGCGCCCAAGAAAACGCAGAGCTGTTCCATCCACATCGTAAACCAGTACTTCACGCGTGCGTGCTAGGAAGTTGCCCGCTTCCCCCAAATGCTCATCATACGGATCACCCAGCGTGTTGCCCCACGCCCACTGTACGGGACCGTCCCGCCAGAACTCACTCAACAGCTTCCCCTCGTTCGCAATCACAACCTGCACATTCTCCAGACCATACCTTCCACTATTCATCAAAAAGGTGCCAGGCGCAGGCGAGGTGGTTCTCACCCAGCCCGTATAGGCTGTATCCACTGCAGGGAAGGGCACGCCCCAGCTGATTTGTCCCGTGGCAGGGCGCATCCCACAAAACTCGGGCGCACACCCCAGCGCGTCGGCTCCATCCACCAGCGAGGTGCTGGACACCAGATAAATATCCTGCCCTGAGGTGAAGATGTCAAAGAGGCGCTGAATTGAGGCCCTTGCACTCGGTTCTATGCGTGGATGCAGCTCCTTCGCATCCCTATACTGTGGGTGTGACATCCCGCACAGAGTGCCGTTACAACTATACGACTCTATGTCCGAAGACTGGTCTGTGTCTGCCATCAACATTAACTGATAAGGAATATCAACATAGTAATCACTGCCGTCGTGTCGTACTGGTAAAATCCATACCTGCGAAATAGCTAATTTTCCCTGACTGTCCTCTGCCCCGCGCGCAGATACCTGCACAGACACAGAGTTACCCAGCCCATCTGCGCCATCCAAAAAGCCAGGTCCACCCGACACCTGTGCCGATGCAGAGGCAGTGGCAGATGCCTGCCTGGTTGTGCAGCCACGCTGTGTGGCAGAGAGGGACGCGCTCGCCAAGACACGGAACACAGTCACTACTCGCACTTCGGATGGCGGCGAACCATTCCCACACCACTTTAAGCGGAGCGTAGAACTACCGGTTGCTCTAACTGTGCCATCTGCATACCCTTCATTGTATGGATCACCAGCACGGCAGGAATGGTCCTCAGTAATTGCCACTACTGCTTCTCGAGCCCCTGTTGAATGATAAAGTGGGCAACACTGATTTGTTGTCCTAACTTGATCGTTAGCACAGTCGTTGGGATAACATATCCCAGGATCAAGCGATCCCGCCAAACAACCAGCCGTGAAAACTGTCGGGGTATCAGTGCCACAACTGAAGGTGAAAATTGGTCGCCAGACCCGCTCTATGCTCAGGGTATCCAGATCCGAAGGAGGCTGAGGGTCAATACACCACTGGGCAAAACTCAGAGATGCAAAGAGACTCAGGACCGCAACCGCACTAACACGCCCCCCCCCCGCTAAAGCTGTGAGGGCGAAGCGCCAAACGGGTTTCCTCTCCGTTGCCTTGACTGCAACCACTCCCATCGCGAACCTCCGATGCCCTTATTATACATTATCCATCGCAGCAACCGTCCTCCCACACGCCCCCATGAGCAAAACTTCGTTTTGAGTTCCAATCGGGTTCAGACTGTTGACGACACGACAAACCCTGCCGCAGGAGCCACCCTTTTTTGACGCCCCTGCCTAAATGACACAACACCCAACCTCGCAGCAGCGCCGCTTCAGCCCCACAGCACACTCATCACAAAGCGCCACCCGCGCAAAAAGTCATCCCGTGCAGGCACCAGCAGCCTTCCGACTCAGCCATGTCTTTACCTAAGACGGCTCAGTCTCACCTCCGTTTGGTGATCAATTTTGCAGGTTTCCGCTAATTTCCTGTTGCCATTGTGAAAAGCGCTTCCAGTTTGCAAACGGGTATCCTTTTCTACAGGAGGTTCGCAACGATGCAGGAGTTTCAGTTGCCTATCGCGTGGCGACCCGATGAGGGGGTTATTGCGCAAGCCAACATCACGGCGCAGATGCGTCGCTATCAGATTCCCTCATACGAGGCGTTCCTGCAACGCTCTATCGAAGACCCCGACTGGTTCTGGAAGGCGTTTTTCGACGACATCGGCTTCCACTGGCACACGCCCTACGAGCGCACAGTAGACCTGAGCGAGGGCAAGCCGTTCGCGAAGTGGTTCGTCGGCGGGAAGCTGAACTGGACTTATAACGCGCTGGAGCGCCATGTGCAGGCGGGGCGCGGCGAGGCGATTGCCCTGCGCTGGGAGGGCGAGGAAGGCACAATCCGCACCTACACCTACGCCCAGCTGCTTGCGGAGGTGAACGCGCTCGCGCGAGGATTGCAGGCGCTGGGTGTTCAGCCGGGCGACCGCGTGGGGCTGTTTCTGCCCTTCATCCCCGAAACGGCGATTGCGCTGCTGGCGGTCTCGCGAATCGGCGCGATTGCGCTCCCGCTGTTTTCAGGGTTTGGTCCTGAACCGATTATCTCGCGCATGCAGGACGCCGAGGCGGAGTGGCTCTTTATTGCCGATGGGTTCCCCCGCCGCGGCAAGATTGTACCGATGAAGGAGACGGCTCTGACGGCGCTGGAGTCGCTGCCGCAGGTGAAGCGCGTGATTGTGGTGGAGCGCGCCCAGCGTGATATGCGCATAGACCCCGCCCGCGAAGTCCGCTACACCGACCTCCTTCAGGCTGGGGATTTTGAGGCGCCCGCGTTTGACAGCGAGACGCCCTGCATGATGATTTACACTTCGGGCACGACGGGCAAGCCGAAAGCCGCGCTCCATGTGCACGCGGGCTTTCCCATCAAGGCGGCGCAGGATATGTATCACCTGTTTGACCTCAAGCCGTCGGACACGATAAGCTGGCTCACCGACATCGGCTGGATGATGGGACCGTGGCTGATTATGGGTGGGCTGATTCTGGGCGCGACGGTGTTTATGTACGATGGCTCGCCCGACTACCCCGCCCCCGACCGCGTGTGGGACATGGTGGAGCGGCACGGCATCACGGTGCTGGGCATCACGCCGACGCTGATACGGGCGTTGATGCGCGAATCGGCGGAATACGCCGACCGCCACGCGATGCCCACCCTGCGCCTGCTCGGCTCCACCGGCGAGCCGTGGAACCCCGAACCGTGGCTCTGGACGCTGGAGCATGTGGGCAAAAACCGCGCACCCATCATCAACTACTCTGGCGGCACGGAGATTTCGGGCGGCATTCTGGGCTGCACGGTGCTACGCCCGCTCAAGCCGTGCAGTTTCAACACCGTCGTGCCGGGGATTGATGCGGATGTGCTGAACGAGCAGGGCGAACCCGTGCGCGGCGAGATTGGCTTGCTGGTCGTGCGGAATGTAAACCCTGGCATGACGCGGGGCTTCTGGCGCGACCGCGAGCGCTATCTGGAGACCTACTGGAGCCGCTTTGAGGACATCTGGTATCACGGCGACCTGAGCCTGATTGATGAGGAAGGCTTCTGGTACATTCTGGGGCGCGCGGACGACACGCTCAAAATCGCGGGCAAGCGCGTCGGTCCTGCCGAGATTGAAAGCGTGCTGGTGGAGCATCCTGCGGTGGTGGAGGCGGGCGTGATTGGCGTGCCCGACGAGCTGAAGGGTCAGGCGGCGGTGGCGTTCGTGGTGCTACGCCCCGGCACGGAGTTCAGCGAATCGCTGGCGGAGGCGTTGCGCAACCTTGTGGCGGAGCGGATGGGCAAGCCGCTGATGCCGAAAGCGGTCTATGCGGTGCCTGAATTGCCCAAAACGCGCAACGCGAAGATTATGCGCCGCGTGATCCGCGCGGCATATCTGGGCGAGCCGACGGGCGACCTCAGCGCGCTGGAGAACCCTCACAGCGTGGAGGCAATTCGCGCCCTTGCTACTCATTGACGCGCGCCCCCCACAGCAGGCGGTCGCGCAGTTTCTCAAAAAACTCGCCCTCGTGGAACGAGAGCAGCTTCGTGCGGAAGGGCGCTTCGGTGATAAACACCGTCTGCCCCAGCGCGACGGGCTGGTGGCGTCGCCCATCGGCAGACATGAGCGCCTCGCCCTGCCCGTCGGTCGCCTCACACTCCACCGTAATCGCGATTCGCGTGCTGGGCGGCAGCACCAGCGGGCGGGCGCCCAGCGTGTGGGGCGAAATCGGTGCGAGAATCAGCGCCTCCGTTTGCGGATGCACCACCGGGGCGCCCACCGAGAGCGCATACGCCGTGGACCCCGTGGGCGTGGACACCAGCGAGCCATCGGCGGGGTAGGTGGTCAGGAGCAGGTCGTTCAGGCGAATCGTGAAGTTCAGCATGGGGGCTAAGGAGTGGCGCACGAGCGCAATTTCATTCAGCGCGTACACGGTCTGCCCCGTGTCGCCGATTCGCGCCTGCACCATGAGGCGCTCCTGCACCACGAATTCGCCCGCACGCCAGCGCTCGATCGCGTCGCGCAGCTCGTGGGGTTCCACCTGCGCGATAAAGCCGAACCGCCCCAGATGCACCCCCAGCAGCGGCACGCCTGCGGGGGCGCTCAGCAGCGCGCCTGTTAGCAGCGTGCCGTCGCCTCCCAGCGTAATCACCAGCTGAATTTCAGGGTGAGGCAGTGCCTGCCAGCTGGTTGCTGTGAGCTGGTCGGCAACCTCTACATGGAACGACTCGCCCTGAAGCCATTGCGCCGTCTCTTTTGCAAGGCGCACTGCTTCAGGGCGTTTGGCGTTGTAAAGAATCAGAACTTGCGCCATCAGCGACGGGAGATGCGCTCCAGGTTCTGGCGTGCGTCCGCGAAGTTGGGGTCCTGGCGCAGCGCCTGCTCGTACATCGTGCGGGCTTTCTGGCGCTGTCCGGCGCGTTCATACGCGGCGCCGAGGTTATTCAGGTAGACAGGCGACTTCGGGTTGAGTGCCACGGCGCGCTCCAGCGCCCGAATGGCTTCGTTCACGCGATTCGTGCGCATCAGCACCAGACCGAGATTGTTCCATGCGACATCCGATTGCGGGTTTTGCTGAAGCACCGCGCGGTACTGGGCTTCGGCGCCCTGCAGGTCGCCCTTTTCCAGCAGCAGGTCGCCGACTGCAAGCCGCGCTTCGGTGCGTTTCGGGTCGCTGGCTAATACTTGCTGGTAGAGTTTAAGCGCTTCCTCTTTTTCGCCTTTAAGCCGTTTGGCGCTGGCGAGGTTGAGCCGCGCCTCAATCAGTTTCGGGTTTCGCTCCAGCGCGGTTTGCAGGGTGGCAATTGCGTCGTCCAGTTTGCGCTGGCGCAGGTAGACAAAGCCGAGTTGCGAGAGCGCCTCGGCGTCGTTAGGACGAAGGTTCAGCGCGTTCTGGAAACTGGTCGCCGCCGCTGCCAGATCGCCTTTTTGCAGGTACAGCACGCCGAGGTTGTAGTGCAGGTCGGGATTGTCGGGGTTGCTGGCGATGCCTTTCTGGAGCGCCTCTATCGCTTTCGCGGGGTTTTTGAGGCGCGTGTGGGCTTCTGCCAGCTTTAGCCAGCCCGCGTCCTCGTTGGGCATCTTGGGCATAACGGCTTCCAGTGTGCTGACAACCTCGCGCCAGTTGCCCAGTTCGGCGTTCACAAGGGCGTAGTTATAGCGGAAGGTGATATTGTTCGGTTCCAGTTCCACAGCGCGTTTGTAGGCGGGCAGGGCGCGGCTGGGCAGTTTCATCATCTGATAGGCATAGCCCAGATTATTGTGGGCGTTCGCGTCGCGCGGGTTGAGCTGAATCGCCTTCTGGAAGTGATTGACCGCCTGCTGATACTGCTTCAGCTTGGTGTAGAGGTTGCCGAGGTTGTAGTGGGCGTCGGCGTAGTCGGGCTTCATCGCAATAACCTGCTTGTAGGCGTCTATTGCTTTCTCAATCTGCCCTGTGTGCAGATAGGCGTTGCCAAGGTTGTTCCACGCTTCAGGGTTCTTGGGCGCGGCTTTCACCGCCTTCTCCAGCACGGGTACCGCCTCTTCATATTTGCCTGTCTTGAGATACAGATAGCCAAGCCAGTTCAGCACCGTTTTGTTTTCGGGATCGCGCTGGAGGAGCGTTTCAAACATCTCGATGGCTTCCTGCGTTTTACCCTGCTGGGCGAGTCGCACCGCCTCGCCAACGGTGGGTTGATTCTGCGCCATCGCCAGACTCCAGCCCAGTAAAAGCCCTATCAGCATCCGTCCAAGCATCATGATTTCCCTCCACGGCTTTAAGACGACTCCAGTATACTCGAAGTGCCTTGCTTCTCGGATGTGTGGTGGGGTATCCTTTCCTTTATGAAATGCCCGGTGTGTCAGGTGGAGCTGAAAATTGCCGACCGTGCAGGAATCGAGATAGACTACTGCCCGAACTGTCGGGGTGTGTGGCTGGATCGGGGCGAGCTGGATAAGATTATTGAGCGCCACATTCAGGAAACCTCGGGGCGCGCGAGCTATCCCTCTTCCCCGCCGCCTGATACGCCCCGCGAACCTTATCGGGAGCGCTACTCGCGCGAAGAGTACGACTACGACGAGCCTCATAAGCATCGCAAGCGCAAGAAGCGCGACTGGTTTGAAGAGCTGTTCGACATTTTTGACTGAGCGTGCCTACTCGGCGCGGGAGATTAGCACAAAACCGCCCAGCCCGAACAGCAGGTTCGGCATCCACGCGGCAATAAGGGGCGGCAGAAGCGCCTGATCGCCCAGCAACCGAAAGAGCAGAAAAGTGTTCCAGAACACGAACACCAGCACAATCGAGAGCAGCACGCCCACGAAGCTGCCTGCCCGTGCCAGCCAGAAGCTCAGCACGGGGCTACACAGCGCCAGCACAAAGCACGCCAGTGGCATCGCCACCTTCAGATGGTAGCTCACCTCAAGGCGGGGGTTATTCAGCCCCATCTGGCGGTTGCGCTCGATCTGCTCGCGGAGCTGGGCGCGGGTCTGCTCTTCGGGTTCGGGCGTGCTGAAAAAGTCCTGCAACGCCACCTGCAGGTTAATCACCAGCCGGGGCGCCTGTTTGACTTCAATCACCTCATCGTTTTCGGTGTAGTAGTGAAGCACGGGGGTCTGCAGTTCCCAAACGCCGTCCTGATAGGAGCCGCGCGGCGCTTTGATGACCAGCCATGCGCCCCGCTCGCGACGCTCCAAAATAATCACATCTTCCAGCTCCACGCGCTGACCGCGCTGTTCCGCCACACCAATCCCTATCAGATAGTTCTGCACCTTCAGCACGGCATTACTGGTGAGATTCGGCACAGGCGCCAGCAGGAACACCCGATTGCGCAGCCGATTGAACTCGCGCATCGCAGGGGGTACGACTCGCTCGTTGAGATAGTAGTTCAGAGCCGACATCGCCAGCCCCGCCAACAGCAGCGGCAAAAAGATTCGGCGCAGGCTCACCCCCGCCATGCGCAACACGGTGATTTCGCTATCGCGCGTGAGCCGATTCACGGTGAGTGCGGTGCCCACCGCCGTGCCCACGGGCAGGCTCAACACCAGCAGATAGGGCGTATAGTACATCACCATCTGCGCCACCGCCACCGCAGGCACGCCGTAGTTCAAAAACCATGGAGCATAGTTAAACAGCAGATTGCCGATCAACATCAACAGGATGGCGAGCGTACCGATCCCCAGCGGCACGAGCATCTCGCGCAGGATGTAGCGGTCTAACCGCGTAATGGGCAGGAGCGTCACGAGTCGGCTCATTTTCGGTGTAGAATCCAGAAAATCAGAAGCAGTGCCGTAAGCAAGGTCAACCCGATGGCACCGAGCGCTGACAATCCCATCAAATGCTCCAGCCAGAGCAGGCTCAGCACAATCGCTGAGACCGCAACCACCCAGATGTGCATAATTTTGTGCAGCAGCTGCTTGGGGAGAAGCCCACCCTGAATGTAAGCAGGTATCAGAAAATGATGACATCGCTGACACCGCAGGGGTCCGATTGGGTTCTCTTCGCCGCACACCATGCAGGGGAAGCTGCCGCGTTTGGGGATTTGCTGAAGCTCATCTTCCCATCGGCTGAGTGTTCGTTTTTCGTTGTAGGTGAACATCGGCGCCTGCTGGACCGCCTGACGCATATAATGCACAGCCAATTCCAGCAGGTCATGCTGATAGCACAGGTTCGCCAGTTGCACCAGCGCGCCGAAGTTTTTGGGGTCGTACTCCACGGCGAGGCAGGCGCGCTCTGCCAGCTCGGCGTCCATCTGCGCGTGGGCGTGGCGGTTCAGGTAGGCGCGCAGAAGGGGCAAGCCAATTGCGCTCCCACCCAGCGTCAGCAGCGAGACCCAGACGGCATGCGGAAACGCCTGACGCGCACTCGCAAACGCCAGCAGCAGCGCAATTAACGATCCCGCCAGCGCCTCGCCCGGATGCACATCCCCCGTGATGGCCATATTGACAAGCGCGAAAATCCACGCCGCGGCAACCGCCCACACCATCATCACCAGAAAAATCTGGGTGATAGCCTCCATATGTTTCGAGTGTACCTCAAACAATTCAGTCCCGTTTGTGCAGGCGTGCGAGGTCTGCTTGCAGGCTGTCGGGGTAGCGCTCCTGCAGTTCGCGGAGTGCCTGTTTTGCTTGCTGGGGTTGCCCCGCACGCTCCAGCAGGCGCGCATATTGCAAGAGAATTTCGGGGCGCTGGGGGTGGTCGGCGTGTTGAAGAAGCGTCTGCAGCCAGCGGAGGGCGGTTTCCCGGTCGTGCTGGCGCTCGGCGCGCTCTATCAGGCGGTCGCGCTCAGCGGAGCTGAGCAGGATTAATCCCCCCATCTCGGCGAGCAGGTTCGCCAGCTGGCGGAGGGTGGCGTAATCGGTTTCGGGGTGGTTCAGTGCATGGCGCAGGGCGCGTGTGAGAAGCGGGCGCGCCTCCTCATAGTCCCCCAGCAGCGCCCATGCCTCTCCCGCCAGCTGCAACGCCTCCAGAGGCGGGGCAGGTTGACTCAGCAGGGGCTGGAGCCAGCGCAGGGCGTCGCCGCCTGCACCCTGTTGCAAACTTGCCATCGCCTGCTGGAGGAGATATTCGCGCTCGCCCTCGCCTCCTGCGCCCCACAGCACCGCCAGAATCAGCCCCGTCGCAAACCCGCCCAGATGCGCCCAGTAGCCAATCTCGGTGGGGTTTTCGCTCCCCGCGTCCAGAATTGCCCCTATCCCCTGCCACAGCACCCACAGCAGCACCGCCACCCACATCGGGATGCCCCAGCCCCACTGATGCACCGCCGACCATGCGAGGCGTACCCGACGACGATAGTAGCGGAGCGCGAAGTAGCCTACCAGCCCCGAAATCGCCCCCGACGCGCCCACCAGCGAATCATCGTACAGTGTCGGCTGGAAGATGCCCACCATCGCCCAGTGAGTCAGCGCCGCCAGAACCCCGCTGATAAAGTAAAGCGCCAGAAACCGCCAGCCGTCCAGCGCACGCTCCACATACCAGCCAAAGAGCGTTAGAAACAGGGCGTTTTTGAGCCAGTGAATATAACTTGCGTGCGCAAAGAGGCTGGTGAGCAGGTTGATCCATTGCGGATTCGCAGGGGTAAAGCCCCACGCCTCCACCACTTCAGGATGGCGGATGCACCAGAAAGTTGCGAGGGTATGGGTCAGCAGTAGCCCCCCCGTCACGAAGGGCAGGCGTGTGCGCATAGGAGACCGCCTCAGCGATTAAGAGCGCCCCGCCAGCGCCTCGTCGGGGATATCGAAGTTGGCGTAGGTGTTCTGCACATCGTCATGCTCTTCGAGGGCTTCCAGCAGGCGCATGAGTTTCTCGGCGGTTTCGCCTTCCACGCGCACGGTGGTGGTCGGCGACATCTCCAGCTGCGCTTCGGTAATGGGCACGCCCCGCTCCTGAAGCGCCTCGCGCACGCGATGAAAATCTTCCACCGCCGTAATCACCCGATAAAACTCCTCTTCGGTCTGCACATCTTCGGCGCCTGCTTCCAGCGCAATCTCCAGCAAGGACTCCTCATCGATAGCGCTGGTGGGCACCACAATCACGCCCTGACGCTTGAACTGCCACGCGACGCTCCCGCTCTCGCCCAGATTGCCCCCATGCTTGGAAAACAGATGGCGCAGCTCCGCGACGGTACGGTTGCGGTTATCGGTCAGGCACTCTACCATGATGGCGACCCCGCCTGGACCGTAGCCCTCGTAGGTTACCTCTTCGTAGTTCACGCCTTCCAGTTCGCCCGTACCGCGCTGGATGGCGCGTTTGATGTTTTCTGCAGGCATATGGTGTTCGCGGGCTTTTTCGATGGCGAGTCGCAGGCGCGGGTTCGCGTCGGGGTTGCCGCCCCCCAGTCGCGCGGCGACGATAATCTCGCGCGCCAGCTTCGTGAACAGCTTGCTGCGCATCGCATCTTGCTTGGACTTGCGGATACGGATGTTATGCCACTTGGAATGTCCTGCCATCGTCGCTCACTCCTTGATTATAGGATACCCGATGGGCTATTCGTAGCCCCGAAGCATCTGTTCCGCCTCGTCGCGGGTAACCAGCACCTGTCGGGGCTTTGCGCCGTCCAGCGGTCCGACAATCCCGCGCCGTTCCATCAGGTCCAGCAGGCGCGCGGCACGCCCGTAGCCGATTTTGAATCGCCGCTGCAGCATGGAGGTGGACGCCTGCCCGTGCGAGACCACCAATCGCACCGCCGCGGGATACAGCTCGTCCTCTTCCTCATCATCTTCAAAGTCGCCACCCAGCGCGGTTTCAAATTCGGCAGGGTTCAGCAGGTACACAGGCGCCTCCTGCGCCCGCCAGAACTCGACGACCGCCTCAATCTCTGGCTCACTGATGTAGCAGCCCTGAATACGCACGGGTTTTGCGGCGTCTATCGGCAAAAAGAGCATATCGCCCCGCCCCAGCAAACGCTCCGCACCGTTCATGTCCAGAATCGTGCGGCTATCCACCTGACTGGAGACCGCAAACGCGATTCGGCTGGCAATGTTCGCCTTAATCGTGCCCGTAATCACATCCACGGAGGGGCGCTGGGTCGCCACCACGAGGTGGATGCCCGTTGCCCGCGCCAGCTGCGCCAGTCGGCAGATGGAGGTCTCAATCTCCGCCGCCGCCTGCATCATCAGGTCTGCCAGCTCGTCAATCACCACCACCACATAAGGCAGGCGCTCCGATTCGGGGGCGCGTTCGTTGTAGCCCTGAATGTTGCGCACGCCCGCGTTCGCGAACAGGTCGTAGCGCCGATCCATCTCTTTGAGAACCGCGCGCAGGGCGCCCGCCGCCTGCTTCACATCGCGCACCACAGGGCACATCAGGTGGGGAATGCCGTCAAACAGCGAGAGTTCCACGCGCTTTGGGTCTATCATCACGAAGCGCACCTCGCGCGGGGTCGCGCGAAACAGAATACAGGTAATCAGTGAGAGCAGGCACATGCTCTTTCCAGAGTTGGTGGCGCCGCCAATCAGCAGGTGAGGCAGGCGCGTGAGGTCGGTATACTTGGGCGTGCCTGCGACATCCTTACCGAGCGCGACGGTCAACAGGCTCGGCGCGTTCCAGAACTCGTCGCGCTCCATCACCTCGCGCAGGCTCACTACCTGCGGCTGGTCGTTGGGCACTTCCACGCCAATCGCGCTCTTGCCGGGGATGGGCGCTTCCACACGCACCGCAATCGCCGCAAGCGCCATCGCGAGGTTATCCGCCAGATTCACCACCTTGCTGACCTTGATGCCGGGGTCTAACTGAATCTCATAGCGCGTGACGGTAGGACCGTGCGCGACTTCCACCACATTCGCGCCGATGCCAAACTCTTCCAGCGTGCGCTCCAGAATCGCAATCTTTTCCTTAATTTCAGATTGGCTGCGTCGTGGTGGGGCAGGTGGCTCTTTGAGGAGCGAGAGCGGCGGGAGCGTGTAGTTGCCCTCGCTGGCGGGCGGCGGCGTGGGGATATTCGGCTTGGTGCGAGCAGGCAGGCTGGGACGACGCTTCTCGCTCGAATCGCCCTCTGCAGATGGCTCGGAGACGGCTGAAGTTTGGGCGGGAGCGCTGGCTTCCGCAGGCGTCGCGCCCGAAGGCTTCTGCACCACACGCGGTGTGGGGCGTTCGGGTTTGCGCTTGAGAACGGTTGTGGCTTTCTCTGCGGTGTGCGAGGCGACTTCAGCCACCGCGCGAGTGGCGGTCGCTGTGCCGCGCCAGCCCGTCCACAGCACGCGCCCTATCCCCCGAAAGAGGCTAACCAGCGGGATGTTGAACATCATCAGGGCGCCCACCAGCCCCAGCGCGCCCAGCACCACGCTCTTCGCTTGACCCAGCCCAATATGAAGGAGATAGCCAATCACTGCGCCGATGTAGCCCCCCGTGCTTTTGAGCGCGCCCGCGTGGAACCAGTTGCCCGACTGCGATTCGGGCTGCGCCATCCAGCCCAGCAGCACCACATAGAGCAAGACGCCCCCACCAATCACCTCAGGAAGCGCGAGCTTGCCTGTGCCGAACACCAGCGCGCCCGCCGCCAGCCATAGCACTATCGGCAACAAGTAGGCGCCGTTCCCGAACAGCAGGCGTAGCCCATCGCTCAAAAACGCCCCCACAACCCCCTTCTGGGGCATGGTCAGGCTCAACAGTACCAGTAAGCCCACCACACCCAGCGCAATCGCAATACGGTCATAAAAGAGGGGCGACCGCTCTTTAGGCGGTGGCGTGCGTTTCGCTGACGAGCGCCGTTTCTGCGTTTTCGTCGCCATGCTCTCACCCTGCAGATGTTGCGCTTGATTCGTGCGCCATCCCCACCGATTGTACCCCATAAAACTGACAGGATGCAACTTTGCTCAGTGTGCCAGTGCCGGGGGCTTGATATTTAGCCACGCTAAAGGGTATATTTATAGAGAATGGAGGACGAGGCTATGGAGAGCGAACTTTCGCAGAGGCGGACGGCGAACCTGCCGCTCCGCCATGGGTTCACTTTGATTGAGCTGTTGGTCGTGATTGCGATTGTTGCCATTCTGGCGGCAATCCTGTTCCCGGTGTTTGCGCAGGCGCGTGTCAAAGCCCGTCAGACCAGCTGTTCCAGCAACCTGCGCCAGCACGGCTTGGCGCTCGCGATGTATGTGCAGGACTGGGAGGCGTTTCCGCCTTTCTCGTATGTTACGCATGGGCAGCCCGTGCGCTGGTATGACCATGTGTTCACCTACACGCGCAACGCGGGGATTTTCGTGTGTCCGCAGGTTTCGCGCAAGTGGGATTTTGGCGCGGCGGGACGCAACGCCACCTATGGCTATAACTACCAGTACCTGGGTCTCTCGCGGGCGAACTGCTGGAATGTGCCTGTTCTGGAAAGCATGATTGAAACCCCCGCGCAGATGATTGCCGTCGGCGACAATCGCGGCACAGGCACACGCCCCTGCAAAAATGACGACCCCAGCGACCCCGACTTCCTCAACCCTGACTGCCTGTTCAATCACGGCTACGCGATGGACCCGCCTGTGTTGCCACCCTGTCGCTACGGTTCGGGACCCAACGCGCCCAGCAGTGCGGGACGCTGGTCGCCGCCCGACCCGCGCCACAACAACGGGGCGAACTTCGTCTTTGTGGATGGACACCTCCGCTGGAGCCGCGTGGAACCCCTCTATCAGGACAACCGCTGGTGGAACGGGCGGTATCCTGACCCCAATCCGTAATCGAGCGCGGGTCGTCCTGGTTCGCACAGGATTAGCCGTTCCGAGTAGGGGCGTGGTCACCACGCCCATGTACTCGTTTGCACGGGGGAGGGCATATCCATCAGCAATGAGTGTGAGGTATACTATTAGCAAAGACCTCTCTGGAATGTGGGAGACGGGCAATGAGTGGTGAGGAACTACTGCGGAGATTCAGGCACTACCCGTTTGCGCGGGAGGTTTACAACTCCTCCTGCGTTGTGTGGGCAAATACAGCATCTCGTTTCGATTTCGTTCGCATCCCCGAGCCTCACGATGCAGATTCAGAGCCAGAAGAAGTCGATGAGGTAACAGCAGAACTCATCCTTGTAAAATCATGGGCAAGATCACTCTCTCTAGAGCAAGCACTTTCTGCCCGCGCTGCAGAACGCGCTTGCAAACGGTTTTTTGAGGGACTGGGCTACCAGGTACAGGACATTTCCATCACACAGCCATTAGAGCTGTATAACCTCACTATTCCGGGAATCGAAATCGGCCCATGGCGAAAGTACGACATTAGAGCCACGAATACGGCAGGCGAGACCTTATGCATTGATGTCAAAAGCGCTCGTCAGAATCCGCATGGTGTCTACTCTAATTTCTTCATAAAACCTAAATATGAAAATTTAAAGCGGATTGGTTTTTTGAGGTATTATTTTGCCGTTCTGATGCCTCAATCTATAGCTGATCGTCCCAATCCTGGAGATAGTCAAGCAATCATTTTAGGAATGACATCAAGATCGTCTATACAAAGCTTGCAAGAATATCTTAGACATGGAGATGCCCCTCTCAGGGTTGATTTTAAAAGACCGGACAGAGATCTGGGGGATTACATGCCACCCTATCTTTTTGATTATCCCCATGAGTTTTACAGCTCCCAACATGAGGTTTGCACCTATATCCGTGATTTGTCGCCGGAGGGAATCTCCCAGCTAATCCACTTGCATGGTGATCCCATCCTGCCCCTCCTTGTAGCCAGCGGCGTCGAGTTTCCACCTGAATTCCTCAACGCCTTGAGCGATTGGGAGAGAGAATTTTTGGACGGGCTTCGCGAATTGGCTGCTTCAAACCGCCTCTCGCGCCCCTTCCTCTTCTTCTACCTGTTAAAGTTTTTTGTGCTTACCGTGGTGGGGAAGGTCCCGGAAAATCATCCCACTCGCTGGCTTCGCTGGATTTATGGCACGGAAAGCCCAACAGACATTCAGAAACACCCTCTTGGGCTGTACGACCCCCTGGAAACCGTGTGGGATTTAGTTCGGTCCTTAGGCGTGCTGTACAGCAACATCAGGAAAGGCTCCCTCTCCTATAGGTCATTCGAATTTTGTGGTCCGGGACTTTTGCGGGGTAGAACCGAGAATAGGCAAACCCATACTTTGCTTGCATATTGTGGAGGATGCGGTAAGTTCCCTCTGGTATGGGGTCGGGAGGAAACCTGTGCTGCTTGCGGGTATCTGGTATGCAACAAATCAGATTGCCACACCTGTAAACCGCAGAGTCCCCACCACTCCTTTCGGAATGGAACCAGTCCTGCGCATAGGGTACAGACGCTTCACGAAATAAAAAGCGAGGTGAACAAAGATGGTGTCTTGATGCGCCTGAACACGAAGGCGACAATCAGGAACCTCTCTTTGGAGCACAATGGGAAGATATGCAAGTTCACGATCAAATTCCCGAAGACGAGCTCCCAGCACACTCTGGAGATAGAAAGCGAGACTGAGAACCTTCCAAAGACCGAGTCCGCTAACTTCGCGGAGATGAACGCTCGCTATCGGTACTGGATAGAGCGCGACAGAGAGTACCCGATCATAGCCACTGTCTTCATTGAAGCTGATTTTCAGATTCAGGCGCTGCATGCCATTGATCTGCCAGGCATTGAGGTGGAGTGGTTTTGTTCCATTGGCAGCAAGATACATCAGGAAGTGGTTTGCGGAATGAGCCATATTCTACCCACTCGAATATCCCAAGCCCATTGAGATCGTACAGGCCATCAGAAGCGCACAGCCAAACGAGATTATTCTGATTCCTGAAGGTGAGCATGTTATTGAACATACCGTAACCATAGATAAACCGCTCCTGCTGATAGGGGCAGGTGCAGGGAAAACCGTTCTCATCTGCAGGGACGCGGTGGGTATTCAGGTGAGTCTACCCTCGGATAGGGTACTGGCTATGCATGGACTGACGATTGACTGTCAGGGGCAATCCGAGTGCGCCCTCAGTGTAGAAAGCGGGACAGTCCGTCTGGCGTGCTGTCATATACGAGGGGCGAGCAGGTATGGCACCCAGGTCTCCGGAGAGGCTACGCTTATAGCAGAGGATTGTTGTTATGAGGATCACGGGGCTTGCGGGATTGCGCTTCAGGATTCCTCTTCTGGCTCGGTCAAGCAAAGCAACTTCCGAAACAACCATACAGGTATTTGCGCTCAGGATTGCTCGCGTCTTACTATGAGCAATAGCAGTTTCGTCGCGAATACAGAGTTGGGAATTGAGCTTGCGGGGAGCGCAAAGGGCGAAGTAGAAGAGAGCCTCTTCGCAGAAAACATCGGCAGTGGTATTCGTGCTGGGGAACAGTCCACCCTCACCGCCCGCAACAACACCTGCGAGGGGAACACATACTCAGGCATAGCGCTCTTTGGCAGTGCGCGGGGCATACTGGAAGGCAACACCTGCAAAGGAAACGGCTCTCACGGGATTTATGCTCAAGACCAAGCTCGCCTCACCGCCCGCAACAACACCTGCGAGGGGAACACATACTCAGGCATAGCGCTCTTTGGCAACGCGCGGGGCACGCTGGAAGCCAACACCTGCAAAGGAAACGGCTATCACGGGATTTACGCTCAAGACCAAGCTCACCTCACCGCCCGCAACAACACCTGCGAGGGGAACTCTCAAGCTGGCATAGCGCTCTTTGGCAGTGCGCAGGGCACGCTGGAAGGCAACACCTGCAAAGGAAACGGCTCTCACGGGATTGCAGGCAACGAGCAGTCCGCCCTCACTGCTCGCAACAACACCTGCGAAGGGAATAGGGATGGTGGGATTTCGCTCTTTGGCAGTGCGCAGGGCACACTGGAAGGCAACACCTGCAAGGAAAACGGCTCTCACGGGATTTACGCTCAAGACCAAGCTCACCTCACTGCTCGCAACAACACCTGCGAGGGGAACGAGGACTGTGGTATCTGGCTTTCTGACAATGTGCAGGGTGAGGTGAGCGGGAATCGGTGTGTAGGAAATCAATACGGCATCTATGTGCGAGACAAAACCGTGAAGGCTCGCCTGAATAGCAACTTTTGCAGTGGGAACACAGCCCAAGACATCTACGATGTGCGCTAATCCACCCCTTGCAACAACGCTGTGGGGTCGGGTATAATAACCCCCAGAGCCGACATAGCTCAGCGGTAGAGCGGCGCACTCGTAATGCGCAGGTCGTGGGTTCGAATCCCACTGTCGGCTCCAGTTAGCCCATCGCCCGCTTGAAAAGCCACAGCGCCACCACCGCCATCGCCAGCGCAATCCCGTACAATAGCAGCACGGTCTGACGCTGGGTCAAGCCGCGCGCCAGCAGCTGATGGTGGATGTGGCGCTTGTCGGGCTTGTGAATGGGCGCGCCGCTCAGCAGCCGCCGAACCACCACATTCACCGCGTCCAGCAACGGCAAGCCGAACACCAGCAGGGGCACGAAAATCGCGAACGCGGTCGCCGTTTTGAACGCGCCAATCACCGATAGCCCCGCCAGCACAAAGCCCAGAAACTGCGCGCCGCCCGTGCCCATAAAAATCCGCGCCGGGTTGAAGTTATAGCGCAAAAACCCGCCCGCCGCGCCCGCCACCGCCGCCGCCGTAATCGCAATCAGCCAGTTGGGATAGGGCTGGTCTAAAATATTCGCCGCCTGAAGCGCCATCAGCGCCAGCGTCAGCGCCGCAATCGCGCTCACGCCCGCCGCCAAGCCGTCCAGCCCGTCAATCGTGTCCATCGTTTTGCTGATGACGAACATCCACAGCGCAGTGAGCGGAATCGTCCACGCGCCCAGCGACACCCAGCGCGCGTCTCGGAAGTTACCCCCAATCGGCGCGGCGAAGCCCTCAATCTGCACGCCGAACAGCTGCACCAGCAACCCCGCCAGCAACAACACCCCCGCCTGAAGCACCGCCGAAAAACCCTTCAAATCGTCCAGCATGCCTGCCGCCAGCACCAGCGTGCCCACCAGCAACAGCCCCACGAACGGCACCACCCGCTCCCAGAACACGCCATCGTTGGGCGCCAGCAGGTACAGTCGGAACATCCCCGCCAGCGTCGCCACCACCACCCCCAGATAGATGGCTAACCCGCCCCAGCGCGGTATCGGCTCGGTGTGAACCCGCCGCGCGTCAGGAATGTCCAGCACCCCAAACCGTATCGCCAGCGCCCGCACCCAGGGCGTCAGCAGATAGGTCGTCGCCAGCGCAATCAGAAACACAACCGTAATCGTTTTCATCGCTTTGGCATATAGGGCGTCAGGTCAACAGGCTCAATCCGCCCGTCCACGAACCGATCCAGCGCAATCCCCGCTTCGGCGAACAGCTCCAGCGCGAACTCGTCGGGGTAATCGCCCTGAAACACCACGCGCTCGATGCCAGCGTTAATAATCATCTTCGCGCAGTGGTTGCACGGCTGGCAGGTGACATAGACCGTCGCCCCGCGCGTGGAGACCCCGTTCATCGCCGCCTGCAGGATGGCATTCTGCTCGGCGTGCAGAGCGCGAATGCAGTGCCCCGCCACGAGATGGCAGCCCACTTCGGTGCAGTGCGCCAGACCCCGCGGCGCGCCATTATAGCCCGTCGCCAGAATGCGCTTATCCAGCACAATCACGGCGCCCACACTCCGACGCGGGCAGGTGGCGCGAGTCGCCACCACAAACGCCACCTGCATAAAATACTCATCCCAGCTGGGGCGCGACATCGTTAAACCTTTGGTGGACGGAACGCCCGGAAAGTCTGCTCGTTGTACGGGGGCACGACTTTGCCCTGCACAATCAGCTGCTCCAGTTTGTTGATTTTTGCCATGATGGCGTCGGGCACGAGCTTTCGGGTAAAGCGCATCGGGCTGAGACCGACGCCCTTCTCCTTGACCCCGTACACAATCGTCCCGCTCTTGAAGCGTCCTTCGGCGACGCGCTTGCACACATCGAACACGGCGTTATCCACGCGCTTCATCATGCTGGTCAACACATGTCCGGGCGCGAGGTGGTCCTGGTCGCTGTCCACGCCAATTGCATAGTAGCCTTTGCCTTTTTGCTGGGCGGCGCGAATGACACCGATTCCGCAGCGCCCTGCGGCGTGATAGATGATGTCCGCGCCCTGATTGAACTGGGTGAGCGCCAGCTCGCGCCCCTTGCTGACATCATCCCAGTTGCCCGTGTAGCCGACCAGCACCTTCGCCTTCGGGTTGGTGGTCAGCACGCCTGCGCGATAGCCGTACTCAAACTTTTTGATGAGGGGCACATTCATACCGCCCACGAACCCCACCACATTCGTTTTGGTGAACGCGCCTGCGAGCGCCCCCACCAGGTAAGAGCCTTCCTGCTCGTTGAAAATGAGCGACACGCAGTTGGGCAAGTTCGGCGCTCTGCCGTCCACAATCCCGAAATAGACCTTCGGGAAGCGCGGCGCCACTTTGGCGAGCGAGTCTTCCATCAAAAACCCAATCGCGAAGACCACATTAAACCCCTGCCGCGCCAGTGCGGTCAGGTTGCGCACATAGTCCGCCGCCGTGCGCGACTCCAGATAGCGCACCTCCGCGCCGAGTTGATCGCGCGCACGCTCCAGCCCGCGCCACGCCGAAGCGTTGAACGACTCGTCGCCGATACCGCCCACATCGGTTACCATCGCGGCACGAATCCGTCGTTGCATACGATAAAACCTCCCTGTAGCAAGATTGTACCCGATGGAAACCTCACGGGAGGTATACTTCTGATGTTATGACCGTTGCTTCGCAGGAGTGGCTCACCGAATCGGAAGCGCGCGAGGTGGCGCACCAGGCACGAACCCTCATTCAAACCGTCGAGCGCGTGATTCTGGGCAAGACAGAAGCCGTGCGCCTGATGATTACGGGACTGCTGAGTGGGGGGCACCTGCTAATCGAAGATATCCCCGGCGTGGGCAAGACCACCCTGGCACGCGCCCTGGCGCGCGCGATTGGCGGACAGTTCCGACGCATCCAGTTCACGCCCGACCTGCTGCCCGCCGATGTAACGGGTTCCGTGATCTACAACCAGCGCACGGGGCAGTTCGAGTTCCACCCCGGACCGATTTTTGCGAACATTGTGCTGGCAGACGAGATTAACCGCGCCACGCCGAAGACCCAATCCGCTCTGCTGGAAGCGATGGAAGAGCGCACGGTCTCGGTGGAGGGTGCTTCGCATCCCCTGCCCCATCCATTTCTGGTAATTGCGACCCAGAACAATATCGAGATGGTGGGCACTTACCCGCTGCCCGAGGCGCAGATGGATCGGTTTTTCGCGCGGGTGTCGCTGGGTTACCCATCGCCTGAGGTGGAGGAGCAGATTCTGGCGAGCCGTCAGCTCCGCTCGCCGCTGGACACCCTTGAGCCAGTGCTGTCGCTGGAACAGCTGGAGCAGCTCCAGCAGCAGGTGCGGCGGGTCTACATCAGCCCCGCCGTGCGACGCTACCTGGTGGCGGTGGTGAACGCCACACGCCACCATCCCCAGATTGCGCTGGGCGCCAGCCCCCGCGCCTCGCTGGCGCTTATGCTCGCCGCGCAAGCCAACGCCATCCTCTCAGAACGCCACTTCGTTACCCCCGACGATGTGCAACGGATGGCGGTTCCCGTGCTGGCACACCGTCTGATTCTGCGAAGCGACTCGCAGGGCAAAATCCCACGCGCCGAACAGGTGATTCAGGAAATCCTGAAGCAAGTGCCCGTGCCGATGGGTGAGGAAACCTGATGCGAGAATACAAACTCACCGCGCTGATGGCGGCGACCTCGTTCCTGCTGGTCTCTGGCTTGATGACCAACAACCGCCAGATGTACTGGATGGCGAGCGTGCTGGGGTTCATTCTGGGCGCGACCTACCTGCTGGTGAACCGGCGCATGCAACACCTCGAGGCAGATTTCCACTGCCCGCCCGAAGTTCTGGAGGGCGAGTCGTTCGAGGTGACTATCGAAACGAACCTGCGCGTGTCGTGGGCAGTTGCCATCAGTGATTTTAAGATTGTCCACCCTCCCAGCTTTTCGATGGAGCATCAGCGTGTGGAGCCGCGCGCAGACGGGGTTCAGCGGATTGTCAGCGAGTTGACCGCAAATCGGATGGGGCGCTACACGCTGGGCGAAATCGCGATTGTGCTCTCGGATATTTTCGGCTTGTTTTATCGAGTTGCGTGGTTTGACCTCCTCGCGGAGGTGCGCGTGTTGCCGCGTCCTGTACCGCTTGCGGGCTGGTCGTGGTCCGGGGGCGGGCACGGGCGTTTTCTGATGGCATCCTCGCTGCGGGGTCAGCGCGGCGAGGGGGCGGACTGGCACGGCACACGCCCCTACATTCCGGGCGACCCCCTCCGACGCATCAACTGGCGCGCCACCGCCCGCCACCATGAGTGGCATGTAAAAGAGTTTGAAACCGACCAGCTCGCGCCCGTGCTGGTCGCTGTTGAGTATGCTCCGCGCTGGCGTATCGACGAAGACGAGGGCGCGCCCGACTTCGAACAGGCGCTCCGCCACCTGGCATGGCTTGCGACCGAAGCGCCCCGCCACGGCGTCGCACTCAGCGTGCTGGACGAAACGGGCACGGTAACGCCCGTCGCTTTCAGCCAGTCGCACGAGATGCGCCAGTTCCTCCGCTGGCTCACCGACCGTACCCCCACCGCCTCGCAGTCAGTGCTGGACCGGCTCCCCAGCCTGATACGGCAATATGGCAACCAGTACCGCATCGTGCTGCTGGTGCCAGCAAGCGAGCGGGCGGTCTACGAATCGGCTCTCAACCCCTATCGTCAACAGGGCTATGCCGTCGAGGTCTTCGGGGTCTCCGCCTGAACCCCCTGCACGCTGGGTTCTGTTTGGGGCGCCGGTTCGCCCGGGAATGGCAATCGGCGTTGGGGCGCCGCTCTATCTGCCCGCACCCACTGCCCCCGAATGGTTAGACCCGCGCCTCTTTGCACAGGACGAAGACGAATGGCTCGCGATTGAGTATCGCATGCGCACCGAGCCGCTGGAGGTGATCGCGCTGGCGCCCTCGCTGGAAGACGCACCCCCTATTCTCGCGCCCTATGTGCGCGTCGTGGGCTGGATAGTGGAGCGCGAACCCACACCGCCCCTGCCCTCCGTGCCTGTGCTGAAGGTGGAGCGCCTGCCCCGCGTGCTACCGCCCGACGCGATGGTGGTGCTGGACGCGAACGCAGGCGTCGCCTACATAGACCCCAGCGTCGCGACCCTCACGCGCTATCAGAGCCAGCTCCTGCGTGTCGCCACCCACACACGCTATCATATCGAGAGCCAGCACCTGCCCGTGCGTACATGGGACGGGCAAACCGTTGCGATTGGCGGCAGGATTGAGGAGTGGGCGGCGCTGGAATCAACGGCTCAAATTGGCGCGGAACTGGTGGTGAGCTTTGCGGTTAGCCCCCCTGAAAAGCCCGAAGTGCCCCATCTGGCGCACCAGCTGGGAGGCAAGCCGCTCTGGTGGGTTGTCCCCCGCGAAATTCTGGAGGAGCCTGAACTTCAGGAATCGCTCTGGCGCTGGAGCGTGGAAATGAATTTGACGCTGATTCCCCATCCGCCTGAACGGCTTGCCGAGTGGCTGCAGGCGATGGAAGCGGTCAAACTCAGCCTGCGCGAACAGCATACGCCCATCGGCAGGTGGCAACTCGGCTGGCTGGGCACACTGCCCGACAGAGAAGAGGACTCCCTGCCCCTCTCCGCGCACCTGAGCGAGGCGGCTTCGCTGGAGGCATTCTGGGAGGTGGAACAGAGCGCGCTGGAATGGGGCTTGTATCGGGCTGTGCTATTGCCCGATGCGGAACCCGCAACCCTCGCGACAGGGCTGGCGGCGGCGCCGCATGCACTCATCGTACCGCCCACTCAAGTTCCCCTCGCCAAAGAGCGTGTCGCGTTGCTTGCCACAGGCGAGTGTCGCGCATGGTTTCTGCAGCGCCTGAATCAGGGCGATACTGAAACCCTCCTGCGCCAGCCTGAAGCATGGATTCGGCAGAGGCGTTAGTCTTAACACCCATCCAGCAGGAAATCCCCTGCCCAAAGCGAAACCTCCTACGGAGGCGATACCCATGAGTTCACTGAGAGGCACCGGAGGACGCACATCGTGCTGGGTTCTGGGTGGCATCGGCTGTCTGGGGCTGCTGGTGGTGTTCGCTATCCTGCTCTTCTTTGGCGCACGCCAGCTGGGCAGCATGTTTGGCGACATCGTTCAGCAGTCGATGGTGATTGAACAGGAGGTCAAACCCCCGTTTCAGGTAATTGCCAACGCTATCAAGCAATATCACACCGACACGGGCAAGTTCCCCCCAAATCTGAACGCACTCACGCCCAAATATCTCAAACCCGACGCGCTGAAACCTATCACCCTTAAGGATGGAACCCAGATTAAGTGGGTCTACCGCCCCCCTAAACCCGACTCCACGGGCGACACGGTGATTCTGGAGCATACTCCGCCTGTCACGGCTGAAATGAAGTTCGGGCAAACCGTCAAGGCGAACCTCACCCTGCAGCTGACCAGAGATTTTTCCATGATGCTCCAGCAGGAGATGATAACGCCCGACGGCAAGCGCCAGATACAGAAGCAGTCGGTGAATTAATCAGGATCAGGTATCCATCTCCAGACGGGGCTGGAGACTAACGCCTGGGCAGGGGATTCCCAGATGGGCGTACGCCTGCGGGGTCGCCAGTCGCCCACGCGGCGTGCGCTGGATGAACCCCAGCTGCATCAGGAAGGGTTCGTACATGTCTTCAATCGTGCCCGCGTCTTCCTGAATCGAGGCTGCCAGCGTCTCCAGCCCCACAGGACCCCCGCCGAACTTCTCAATCAGCGTGCGCAGAATCTTAATGTCCATCTCGTCCAGTCCCAGCGGGTCTACGCCCAGCCGCTGAAGCGCGTCCTGCGTGATTTCCAGCGTGATTTTGCCCTCGCCCAGCACCTGCGCGAAGTCGCGGATGCGTCGCAGCAGGCGGTTCGCGATGCGCGGCGTGCCCCGCGAGCGCATCGCAATCTCCTGCACCGCTGGCTCTTCTATCGCCACCTGCAGAATCCGCGCCGAACGGCGGATAATCTGCGCCAGTTCCTCAGGCGTGTAGAACTGGAAGTAATGCACAATCCCGAATCGGTCGCGCAGGGGTGAAGTGAGCAAGCCTGCGCGTGTGGTCGCCCCCACCACCGTGAACGGCGGCAGGTCCAGCCGTAAAGAGCGCGCGCCCGCCCCCTTGCCCAGCACGATATCGATCTGAAAATCTTCCATCGCAGGGTACAGCACCTCTTCCACCGCGCGGCTGAGGCGGTGAATCTCGTCAATAAACAGCACCTGCCCCGCCTCCATGCTGGTCAGAATCGCTGCGAGGTCGCCCGGGCGCTCAATCGCGGGACCAGAGGTGATGTGAATGGGCACGCCCATCTCGTTGGCGATAATCGTGGCGATGGTGGTTTTACCCAGCCCCGGCGGACCGAACAACAACACATGGTCCAGTGATTCGCCCCGCGCCCGCGCCGCCTGAATGAAGATGCTCAGGTTCTCTTTGAGCTGCTGCTGCCCGATGAACTCGGTGAGTCGCTTCGGGCGCAGGGACGCCTCGCTCTCCACCTCTTCCCGATGGCGAGCAGGGTCTACAACGCGCGTTGGTGTCGTGTGATGGCTCATGCAGTATAAGTGTACCCGACGGGTACAACATGGTGTCGTGGAGCGCTACGAATACACGCAGATACGGATGGGCGTGGAGACGCGCATGGTGGTCTACGCGCCCAGCGAGTCGGTGGCGTTGCGGGCGTGTCGAGCCGCCTATAGCCGACTCAGCGCGCTGGAAGCCATGATGAGCGACTACCGCCCCGACAGTGAGCTGATGCGCCTCTGTCAAACCGCCGTCCGGCGCTGGGTGAAGGTCAGCCCCGAACTGTTTTATGTGCTGTGGCACGCCCAGAAGCTGGCGAAGCAGACCGACGGCGCGTTCGACATCACCGTTGGACCGCTCACCGCACTGTGGCGCGAGGCGCGCGCGAAGCAAAAACTGCCCGACGACGCCACGCTTCAGCAGGCACTAACACGCACAGGCTGGCAGAAGGTGGCGCTGAGCCTTCGCCGCCGCGCCGTGCGCCTCGCCGTAGAGGGGATGCGTCTGGATCTGGGCGGTATCGCCAAAGGCTATGCCTGCGACTGCGCCCTGCGGGTGCTACGCCAGCACGGGATTACGCGCGCGCTGGTGCAGATGGGCGGCGATCTGGCGGTCTCCGCACCTCCACCCAACCAAAAAGGCTGGCGGATTGAGATTCCGCCCCTTTCCTCGCGCGAGGAGCCTGTGTTTCTGACGCTGGCGAACTGTGCCCTCTCCACTTCAGGCAGCACGGAGCAGTTCGTGGTGATTGACGGCGTGCGCTACGCCCATATTGTAGACCCCCGCACCGGGCTGGGACTGCGCCACCTCGTGCAGGTGAGCGTCAAAGCGCCATCAGGAATCGTTTCGGATAGCCTTGCGACTGCCCTCTGTGTGATGGACGCCGAGGGCGTTGCACGAATCAAACACCTCTATCGGGGCGTGGAGGTGTGGTATAAGGTGGCTTAAAGCTCTGTCAGCAAATCTTTCTGGAGGAACGGTGTTGAGGTATACTGTTGCTGATGGAACCTGACGAGTTGCTCAGCCGCATCACGCGCGACCCGAATATCTGTCACGGGAAGCCCGTCATCCGGGGGCTGCGCTATCCTGTGGCAACGGTACTGGAGTGGCTTGCCAGCGGCATGACCCCCGAAGATATCCTGCGTGACTATCCCGACCTTGAGCGTGAGGATTTGCAGGCAGCACTCCTCTACGCGGCACGCCTGACTGAAGTTAAGCGGGTGGAACTGTTTTCCCGATGAGATGGCTCGTGGATGCGCAGCTACCAATGCGACTGGTGACTTACCTGAGACAACAAGGGGTGGAGGCGCTTCACACCACCGAGATGCCTCTGGGTAACCGCACACCTGACGACATGTATCAGTTCTCCAAGAGTATGTGGTGGTGACCAAAGATAGCGACTTTATAGACAACCTGCTCCTCCACGGGAATGTTTATAAACTACTCTTAGTTAGCACAGGCAATATCACAAATAATGAGTTGATACATCTGTTTAGCACTCATCTGCATATGATGATTGATGCTTTATCAGGAGCGAGGTTTGTGGAACTGACTCGCGTGGGTCTGGTGGTTCACTGGTAGAGCGTCTCACAAGGTATAATCTCCCGAACCATGAGCCTGTTTAAGGAGCGGCGGGCGAAGGGCGAAGCGCGCCTTCCTGAAACCGTGCGCGCCCTGTGGGTTGTGCGCACTTCCTTAGTTTCACCCCAATCTGTGGAACGCGCAGTGGAGATTGCCTATCGCTACGGCTTCAATACGCTGTTTGTGCAGGTTCGGGGACGTGGGGACGCCTATTATCGCTCCACCTTAGAGCCGCGTGCCGAGGCGTTGCGTTTCCAGCCCGATTCGTTTGACCCGCTGGGGCATCTGCTCCGCTGTACGCAGGGCACAGGCATTATGGTGCATGCGTGGCTGAATGTGTTCTATGTGTGGAGCCAGCCCCGACGCCCCCTCAGCCCCCAGCATGTGATAAACCGCTATCCCTATTGGATTGCCCGCGACCGCAATCAGCGCTATCAGATGACCACTGCAGGTAAGGTGGAGGGAGTGTATCTCTGCCCCAGCAACCCGAATGTGCGCACGCATACGCTCAAGGTGTTCGCCGAAGTCGCCCAGCGCTACCCCCAGCTGGACGGCTTGCATCTGGACTATGTGCGCTACCCCTACGAGGGCTACTGCTACTGTGCAGGGTGTCGAGCGCGGTTTCGGGAGGCGATGCAGGAGCGCGTTTCCGAGCGCGAGCGTCGGGCGCTGGAGCGCAAGCGCAATCCGTTTGCATGGATAGACGCCTTCCCCGCCGAATGGAGCGACTGGCGTCGGGAGCAGGTCAGCGCGTTCGTTTCCCAGTTTGCCCGTCAATCGCGCCGAATCAACCCGAACCTCATTCTCTCCGCTGCCGTCTGGCCCGACCCCGCGCTGGCATACCGACACAAGCTACAGGATTGGGTCTACTGGATTCGCGCCGGGTGGCTAGACACGCTGGCGCTGATGGCGTATGACAAAGACACCGCCCGCGTGCAAAAGCAGATAGAACACGCCCTGAAGCATGTGGAAGGGCGTCCGCTGATTGCCGGGATTGGCGCGTGGCACATCTCCCCTGAAAGCACGACGAACAAGATTCGCGCCTCGCTTCGGGCGGGCGCGCGGGGCTACAGTCTCTTCTCCTACGACGCCATCACCCAGAACGGCAGCAGCGAAGCCTACCTGCTCGCGATGCCGATTGGAGGGTAGTTTCCGCCCCCAACGCAGGGAGCGGAAACTTTATTCCATCACACGCACGGTGAGGGTAATCACAATCTCCGAGCGATCGCGCGTGGTGGACGACCTGCGGAAGAGATAGCCGAAGAACGGCAGGTCGCCCAGCAGGGGCACTTTCTGGATGGTCTTGATGTCCTGCTCGCGAATCAGCCCGCCGATGATGAGCGTCTCGCCGTTGTTGAGGCGAATGGTGGTCTCCGCGTTGCGTCGTGCCAGCTGCGGCAGTGAACCACCCCCCGGCACATTCAGGAACCCCGTAATCACGCTCACCTCAGGCTTAACCTGAAGCGTGATAGAGCCATCCTCATGCACGCGCGGCAGCACGCTCAGAATGATGCCCGCTTGCACCGAGTCGGTCTGCACATTCGCACCTTGAGGTGTCTGCTGGATGAGTTTGACATAGTTCACCTCATCGCCGATGAAGATGGTGGCAGGGCGTCCGTCCAGCGTGGCGACGCGCGGGTTTGCCAGCAGGCGGTTGCGCCGATCCTCTGCCAGCGCGTTCAGAGTCACGCTGAAATCGATCGGCTTCTTGACGATGCTGAAATCAATCCCCAGCGAACCGTCTTTGTTCACCTGAACTCCTTGCTGGTTCGGCACCGGTGTGCCCCCACTGGGGAAAGGTAATCTGCCTTCGGAGCGATCCAGCGTATCTACGGCGCTGGACTGAAGTGCGCTCCACGACAGCCCCAGCGACTTGAGGCTTCCCTCGGAGACATCCAGCACGCGCGCCTCAATCACGACCTGCGGCTGCTTGATGTCCACCTTTTTGAGGATCTCCAGCGCACGCAACACATCGCGTGCCGTGCCCATCAGCACCAGCAGGTTCGGCGGCTGGGCGCTGCTGGAACCCGAATCGCCGCCTGCAGGCATCGGCGCGCCCATCTGCTGGGCAGAAGGGCTGGGTGCATCGCCTCCAGAGGGCGACGCCATCGCTTGCGTTGTGCCCGAAACTGTGCCCCGACTCAACAGCGCGTCAGGACCCAGCGCGACCGAAACGGTTGGCACCATCTGCGCCAGAATTCGCACCAGATCACGCGAGTCGGCATACTTGACGCGGTAGACCTCGGTAACAATCTCGACGCCGCCAGTGATTTGCTGCTCAAAATACTCCGCTGCGGCGCGCGCTTCGGCAATCCGTTCGGGGTCGCCCTCCACCAGCAGGTAGCGCGGGTCTTTCTCGGAGGAGGGGGTGATGGTGAGGTCAGGGAAACGCGCGCGCAGATAAAGCGCTACCTCGTTCGCCTGGGCGACTTTGAAGGTGAACACCTCCACCGCTTTGGCGCGTTCCGACGGCGCGGGTTTGCCACGGAAGGCTTCTATGGAGGCAGGCGTGCCCACCACATAAGTGTTCTCGATGCGCTCGTAGTGATAGCCACTGAGCCGCGTAATCAGGTTCAGCGCCTCTTCTACTGACACACGGTTGAGGCTGACGGTGATGGTGCCCTTCACATCGGGCGCGGTTACGATGTTCGCCCCCGACTGGATGGCAAGCGCTTTCAGCACATCGCCGATGTCGGCTCCCACGAAATCGAGCGAAACCAGCACTGGGGGGCGCGTGGCTGTGGGAGGCGCGCTGGCAACCTCACGCCGTTCGGGTTCGGGCGCCGCCGTGCGCACCTGCACCGCCGATTCGGGCAGGATGGGTTTCACCTCACGCCACTCGCTTGCAGGTGGATTCGGCTCAGCCGACGCCACCTGAACCGACTTTGTGGATATGGGCTGAGTTTCTGGAGGCGTCGTTGTTTGTACTTGCCCTATCTGCACACGGAAGCCCGTCTCGGTTCTCTCCACGCGGTAGGGCGGTTTGCCCCGAAGCGTTACCACCACGCGCACACGCGGCGGGTTGCTGGTGTACCAGCCATAACGCAGCTTGATGGCGTGGGGGGTCGTCAGGCGCACTTCGCGCCCACGCCCCTCAAATCGTGCGCGAAACTCCAGAATCAGAAACTGATTGCGCCATAGGCTCACCGAGGGGCTGGGCAGTTTCTCACCCGTAATCTGAACTACAGTTTGCCCCTGTTCCACCGTCGCGCTAACCTGACGGACGGTTTGACCAAACATCGCCGACAACAGGAGCGTGCTGATCCCGCAAGACAACCATAGACCGTATCGCATTACTGGCTCCCTCCATGCTCTTGAGTGGATTGACCGACACGCACAGATATTTGCTCATTTGCTTTTTTGAAAACCACCTGACCCCGCTGAATCTGCTGCACCCGCCAACCTTCCTCCAGCGTATCGCCCGGACGCACAAAGCGGCGGTTGCCCTCGCTATCTTTGAGAATCGCAAGGGTGTTGGGTCCCTGCACGACTCCCACCACAGTCCACTGGGGCGTCTGGGGGGCTTGCGAATCTTCAGGTTCCGTTTTAGCGAGTTCCAGTTGCAGGTTGCCGGGCGCAGGCAGGGCTACGGGGGGCACGCCGCCAATCTCGCGTTTGGGCGCGCCCTCCGATTTTTTCGCGACGACCACTTTATTGTTGTTCTGCGTGGCTGCCTGGGCAACAACCTCCGGGGTGGGTTTGAACGGGTCGCGTGGCGAAAGGGCGGGCAGTACGATTCCTGTCGCGGGCTGGGCAGGAGCTTGCGCGGTCTGAGTAGCGCTGGAGTTGCTCGTCGCCTGCGCAGGTTTTGAAGGCGTATTCTGGGGCGCGGGTTGTGAGAGGTTCGTCCACTGCCAGACCCCAACCCCTATGAGCAGCAGGGTCAACACCGCAACCGCAACCAGCTGTTTTGGGTTTGCCTGTTTCTTCGCTTGCATACTCTGGAGTTTTTCCATATTCAGCCTCCGTTCTGGGAGTTTTGCGTCGTGGGCGGACTGTTGCGGAAGATAAAGGCTTTGACCGTGAACTTAGCTTCCAGCTCCGGGTTTGTATCGGCGGTTTGCTGGGTGGTGGACTTCGCCTGCAGGTTCATCGTTTGCACTGCCAGAATCTTGGGGTATTCGTCGAGTTGCTTCAGGAAGCTCATCAGGCTCCAGAAGTGTCCTTGCAGGCTGATCTCAATCATCTGCTCTTCGTAGGGCTTGGCTTGCTGTTTTTTGGCGTCGTTTTGCCCTCCGCCGGTGTTGTTTTGCGCAGGCTGTTGGGGGCGGATGGCGACGATTTTGAGATTCAGGGCGCGGGCGGTGTCCTCAATTTGTTTGAGCATCGTGGGGATGTAGGCGGCTTCCGAGACGCCGCGCTCCAGAAACGCAAGGTTGCGCTGGGTTTGCTCCAGCTGCGCCTGCAGAATGCGCAGTTGCCCCGGCGCCTGACGCGCCTGTTCCAGCGCTTTCTGGCGCTCCGCCAGGTGATTCTGGGCTTCGCTGATCATACTGTAGGGGAAGTAGGCGCTGCCAATCCCCAGCAGCAGCGTGACCAATATCGCCAGCCCAATTACCCGAACCGCGCTTTCAAGACGCTGGATTCTACTGTTGCCCGCCATCTTTCTTCTCCTCCTTCGTCTGGATTGCGGTGCCTTTGATTTCGGCGGTAATCTGGAAATCGAAGGCGGACTGGGTCTCGCCAAGGGTACGCTCCTGCGAGAAATCGAGTCGGACTTTTTCGAGGTCGGGGTGCTGATTGAGCCGAAGCATCAGTTCGCCGACGGTTTCCTGTTTATCGGCAGTACCGCGCAGCACGACTTCCATCGGCTTTTTGGGGTCGCTTCGTTTACCAAACTCGATGGCGCTGAGGTAGCATCCTGCAGGGGTATGCTGGCTGAGGTGCTGCAGGAGTTTGCGTGCGCGCCCCGTTTCAGTTCGGGCGTTCTGGAGGGTTGTGACGGTGGGCTGGAGCGCGTTAAGCTGCGCCTGCACCTGCTTGAGCGCCTGCACGGTGGGGTTCAGCCTGACCATCTCTTCCTCGATACGCGCGGTTTGCAGGCTGAGCGCGCCGACATAGAGAATCGCGCCGCCCCAGCCGACCGCCACCAGCACGACCACCCCGAACCACGCCAGCCCCGCCAGACGCGCCTTACGCGCCAGCTGCTGGCGCTTGAGACGATCCTGGGCAATTAAGTTGATAACCGACATAGGCTCCTCCTTATGCGGCGACCTCTTCAAGCGACTCGGTGGCGGCGTACCATATGTCGCGTTCCGCTTGCTCGATGGGGATCATCGTGGCGCCAAGTGCGTTCACCCACTGGCATCCCAGCATTTCGGGGTCGGGTACAAAGTTGCCGAAGTTAACCGCCTCGCTCTGGAACGGGTCAAACACCTGTGTGGGGATGCCCATCTTATGCTCGAAGTAGGTGGCGATGCCCTGCATGCGCGCTGTTCCCCCTGCCAGATAGAGGCGTTCCACGCGCCCCTCGCGCCCTTTCTGGGACTGGAACTGCGATTGGTAGTAGTTGAGCGAGCGGCGGATTTCGCGAATCAGCTCGTCCAGAATGGGCTGCACGAGGCGCAGCGGCGGATTCTCCTGCGGTATGTGTTCAATCAGATCGGCGAGGTTCAGACCGCGCTTAATCTGCTCCGCCTCTTCGTCGCTGTAATGGAAGTAGCCCTTGAGCGCGGCGCTGAAGGTTTCCCCTGCTATGGGAATGTGGCGCGTGAGCGCCAGCAGCGGTCCGCGCACCACGCTCACCTGGGTGTGCCCGCCTCCAATATCCACAAAAGCGTAAGCGGGGGGCGTGTGTCCTCGATACGCCGTCTGGATGGCACGCCAGAACGCGAACGGCTGGAGCTCCACGAGCTCCACCTCAATATTGTGCTTCTCAATCAGATCGATAAAGGCTTCTGTGGAGGCACGGGGCGCGGCGACCAGCAGGATTTCCAGATACTCCTCACCCTGCTCCACCACCTCGAAGCCGATGAAATGTTCCTCGGCGGCGGAGGGCAAATAACGCCCTGCCTCGAACTGGATGGATTTTTCAAGCACTTCTACAGGCATCGGCGGCAGGCGAACGGGGCGCGCCGTGGTGTGCGGTCCAGCAATGGTCAGAACGGCGGCTTTGGGATGCTTGCCTGCCTGCTGGAGCGTTTCACGCAAGGCTCTGGCGACCGTATCCGGTTCCAGCAGGGTACCCTCGCGCACCGCGTTGGGTGGGAGAGGTGTCTCCACAAGCCGCTCAATCGTGATGGAACGCCCATGCACCTGCGCGATGCAGAGCTTGATGCTCGTGCTGCCGATATCGAACGCCATGAAGGCTTCGCCTTTAGGCTGCCGATTCGTTTTCCGCACTTTTCTCATTGCGTTCTCCCTCTGTTGTTTCCGGTGTGGCATCGGTGGCGCGTTGCAGGATCATCCATTCGTCCAGCGCCGTCTTGAGAAATCGCCAGCGATGGTCCACTTTGAAAGCGGGGATAATCCCCTGCTCTGCCATCTGTTGCAGCTCTGCGGGTCGTAACCGGAGATAATGCGCCGCCTCTTTGAGGGTCATCACGGGGTGTAGCGAGCGTGCCAGCCAGCTGAGCAGATCATACAGTTGCTGGTTGGTCAGACGCACCTCAAAACGCACCGTTTGCATCTCTTCCCGTTCGCCGGATGCCCCTGGCTCCGCGTTCGGCGAAGAAGCGGGCGCGGGCGGATTCTCTGTGCCCTCGCGTTTCTGGGATGCCAATCGGATTGCCTCTACCAGGTTCATTGTTACCACTCCTTGCCTTCGGCTTCCATAATCACGCCGTGCATCAGAAAGCCGTCGATCTGGCGTACGCCCTGCGCCATGCCCACCAGCAGCGCGTTATCCGCTATCTGGCAGATAAGGCGCGGGTAGCCCCCGGTGTACTGGTACAGTTCATAAAGCGCGTCGGGCGTGAACGGAATGCGCTCGCCGGCGTAGCCTGCTGTGCGCATGCGGAACTCTATCATGCGGGCGGTCTCTTCCTGATCCAGCGGTTTGAGTTGATGGCGGATTGCCAGCCTTTGCTTGAGCGCAGGCACGCGCTCTATCTTTTTCCGTAACTCCAGCTGACCCAGCAGAATCAGGCTAATCAGGAACTGGTCGTTCATCTGACAGTTCAACAACAGGCGCAATTCTTCAAAAGTGCTGCTGGCACGAATCAGATGCGCCTCATCCACAATCAGCACCACACGCTGACCGTGTTCGTACAGGTGGATGAGATGTTCAAAGAGCATCTGCACCAGTTGCTGGCGGTTGCGCACGCTGGTCTGGATGTCCAGTTGGTATAAGATTTCCTGCAAAAGTTGTATTGGCGTCAGGATGGGGTTCACAATCAGCACGACTTTGAACTCCACAGGGTCCAGCAGTTCCAGCAGTTTTCGGCTGAGCGTGGTTTTGCCCAGCCCGATATCGCCGATGAGCATCCCCGCGCCCCGATTGCGGGTGATGGTGTAATGGAGCATTACCAGCGCATCCTCATGCTCTTTGCCCAGATAGAGGAAGCGCGGGTCGGGCGTCAGGGTGAACGGCGGCTCGTTTAAGCCCCAGTATGCCTCATACATAGTGCGTTTCGCCCTCCAGTTGAGAGAATCGGTTCCCTCATAGAGTCTTCCAGACCTCTGACGAAGATTATCGGTAAAACAGCGGGGTTTTGGAGAGGGGCGGGTATTTTCAGTGTTTTTTCAGTGGGCGAGGCATTTACATCGTAATCTCCAATCCTTTCCCTCCCAACAATCCTGCGAAAGTTTCTCTACGCACGCTTGATGGAGAGCCTGTGTGGGATGGCGAGGCGGTGAGCGACGAGCAAGGTCAAATGGAAATCTTCCCTGATGTTGCCCCCGGCACCTACATCCTCACCGTTCGCATGGGCGGGATGCTTCCCTACGAGACGCGGGTTAACATTCAGCCTGGGGTTCCCAACATTATCCGAAACCCCGCCATTACCCTAGGCGACCTGAACGGCGATGGCGTTGTTGATGATGCCGACCTGCTGGTTGTGCTGTTCAACTTCGGCGCCGGGCGCTAACCTTCCTGACCAGCGGGGCGGTGAACCGAAGCAGGTTCGCCGCCCCCATTCTCATCCCTTTGCTCGCTCCCACAGGATTCGCAAGCCGTCCAGTGTGAGCCAGGGTTCCACCGCCTCGATGGAGGGGCAGCGTTTGGCGAAACTGGGCGCCAGCCCGCCTGTCGCCACCACGCGCGTGTCCGTCCCCAGCGACTGCTTGAACAGCCCTATCAGATACTCTATCGCGCCGACGGAACCCAGCACGACTCCGCTGCGCAGGCTGGCGGGCGTGCTTTGACCAATCGCCTGCGGCTCCTCGTCCAGCGCAATGCGTGGCAGTCGCGCCGTGCGCCCCGCGAGCGCTTCCAGCATCAGCTCCACGCCGGGCAAAATCGCGCCGCCCACATAGACCCCCTCGCGTGAAACGGCGTCCAGCGTGGTTGCTGTGCCGAAGTCCACCACTATCAGCGGCTTGCCGAAACGCGCGACCCCAGCCACCGCGTTCGCCAGACGATCGGCGCCCACCGCCGTCGGGGGGTCATACGCCACGGTGATGCCTAAATCCATCTCCACCGACACAAAGAGGGGTTCACACTTCAGCCAGCGGTGCGCCAGCTGGCGTAGCACTGGCTCCAGCGCGGGTACGACGGAACTGATGGCAACCCCCGTAATCGTGCCGTGTAGCCCTTCCGCCTCCATGAGGGAGCGCAACAGCACATAATGTTCGTCTTCGGTGCGGGCAGGGTTCGTATGCACGCGCCATGCGTGCCAGCGTCCGTTCGCATACAGCCCCATCACTGTGTGCGTGTTGCCGACATCGATTGCCAGAAGCATCGCCACGATTATACCGCCTGCGTTCAGGCGCGTTCGCGGCGTGTGATGAGCCAGAGGGCGAGCGCCAGCCCAATCATGTTTGGCAGGCTGCTGGCAAGCAGGGGCGGCAGTGCGCTCCTGCCCAGAATAATCAGGTATCGTGCCAGCACCCAGTAGAGGAAGATAATCGCCACGCTCAGCGCGAACCCCGTCGCGGGGCTGGAGCGCTGGGGGCGAATGCCCAGCGGCGCGCCCAGTAATGCAAAAATCAGGCTGGCTAAGGGCACATTAATCTTATTGTAAAGCTCCACCGTGAGCTGGCGCACCACCTGCGGGTCGGCGCCTTCACGCTCATAGAACTCAATCTGTTCGCGCAGTTGCCGAAACGAGCGCTCGTCCACCTGTGTCAGCAGCGCTTCAATCTGTACAGGGGTTCGCTCGATGCGCACCTGCGCCCGCGGCTCGGCGCGAAACATGCGGAAAGTGAGCGTTTGCCCCTCCATCGTGCGCACCCAGCCGTCGTACAGCACCCACTCGTTCTCGCCCGTCCACTCGGCGCGCTGGGCGTAGGCAACCGCCTCTGGCGCCCTTTGGGAACCCGCCTGGTACTTCAAAATCGTGACCTGAAACAGGGTCTGGGTCTGGGGGTCGCGCCCGCCCGCCACAATGACATAGGAATCGAGTCGCCCCTCTTTATACTGCGGAAAGCCGAACGCCTGCTGCTCGCTCAATTCCAAACTTTTGAGAATCTCGGCGCGGATGGTGTTGGCGCGGGCGGTCGCCCACGGCACGAGCGTCTCGTTGAAGCCCATCGCGAACAGGCTCACCAGCAGGCTCATCACGAACACAGGCGCCATAATCCGTCGCAGGCTCACCCCCGCCGCACGGAGCGCGGTAATCTCCCAGTCCGAAGAGAGTCGTCCAAATCCCAGCAGGGTCGCCAGCAGCATGCCCATCGGCAGCGTTTTCACCGCAATCTGGGGCAAGTAAAGCAGCGCCAGCTCCACCACCAGCCGTAGCGGAACCCCCTTGACGGCGTACTCGGTAATCATAAACACATAGCCCCCCGCGAAAATCAGCGCGGTAAACAACGCCACGCCGAACAGCAACGGGGGGGTGAGCTCGCGCACAATCAGCCGATCCAGCAGCTGCATTGTGCAGAAGGATACCCGATGGCGTTCGGGCGTCGGAATTTGTCGCGTTTCCGAGAGAAAAGCACGCCTTCCGTTGAATATAATATGCTCGCGAGGTGATGTGCAAATGATGCAGAAAGGGTTTGTGCAGATTCGGAGCTTTATCGGGCTGATACTGTGGGGGCTTCTCTCCTATGCCCTTGCGCAGACGCCCGCGTTCTACGGCGCTGGCGATTTACCCGGAGGCAACCCCACCAGCAACCTGTTCGCGGTTTCGGCAAATGGGCGCGTCGCAGTGGGCTGGAGCAGCTCCGCCAACGGTACCGAAGCGTGCTACTGGACGCGGGAAACGGGCTTGGTTCCCCTGGGCGATCTGCCCGGAGGCACTTTCACCAGCATTGCATGGGGCGTCTCGTTTGATGGTGCCGTAATTGTGGGTCAGGGGCGCTCGGCAAGTGGCACGGAGGCGTTCCTCTGGCGGCGCGATACGAACACGATGACAGGGCTGGGCGATTTGCCCGGCGGTAACTTTCAGAGCTTCGCGCTGGGATGCTCGGCGAACGGCGCCGTGGTGGTGGGCTGGAGCGCCTCCAGCAACGGCTCGGAAGCCTTCCGCTGGACGCCTTCAGACGGGATGGGCGGACTGGGCGACCTGGAAGGCGGGAGCTTCGCCAGCTATGCCCAGAATGTGTCGGCAAACGGGCTGGTGATTGTGGGGCGCAGCGCCTCCTCCAACGGCGATAACGAAGCGTTCCGCTGGGAAAATGGCACCTTCCAGCCGCTGGGCAGTCTGGGCGGGTTTCCCTTCCTCAGCTACGCCTACGGGGTCAACGCCAACGGCTCGGTGGTAGTCGGCTGGAGCCGCGGTCCCAGTGGGATTGAAGCCTTCCGCTGGAGTGCAGAGACAGGCATGGTCGGGCTGGGCGAGCTGGAAGGTGGGCAATATGATAGCCGCGCCTACGCCGTGAGCGCCGATGGGCGACTGGTCGGCGGTTTCGGCACCTCCGACATCGGCAAAGAAGCGGTCATCTGGGATTATGAGGGCGTGATGTATCGTGTAAAAGACCTGCTGCTCGCGGCAGGTGTCAGCGAGGTCGCCGACTGGCGACTTGAAGAGGTTCGCGCCTTCAGCGCCGATGGCACGGTGCTGGTCGGCACAGGCAGGAACCCCAGCGGCAACAGCGAAGCATGGATTGCCATCCTGCCGCGCTTTGACCGACGGCTGGAAGACCTGAACTTTGACGGCTGCGTGGACGATGCGGATTTGCTTCAGGTGTTGTTTGCGTTCGGCAACACGGGTTATTTTGACCCCGCGGATGTCAACTACGATGGTGTGGTGGACGATGCAGACCTGCTTGCTGTGCTGTTCGCCTTCGGAGAGGGCTGCTGAATGAGCGTGCTGGAGCGCATTCTCGCCGATAAGCGTGCGGAGGTCGCCGCGCAACAGTCGGCGGTTCCGTTGCAGGAGCTGCAGGCGCGCTGTGCGGACGCACCTCCCACGCGCGGATTCACCGACGCACTCCGCAATACCGCCAATCCGATTGCGCTGATTGCGGAGGTGAAACGCGCCTCGCCCAGCAAGGGGGTCATCCGACACGATTTTGACCCCGTAGCGATTGCCGAAGCCTACTATCGGGGCGGCGCGGATGCGCTCAGCGTGCTGACCGACACACCCTACTTTCAGGGACGGCTGGAATATCTCGCGCAGGTACGGGCGCGCGTGCCTCTACCCCTGTTGCGCAAAGACTTTATTGTAGACCCCTATCAGATTTATCAGAGCCGTGTGGTGGGCGCCGACGCGATTTTGCTGATTGTTGCCAGCCTGCCTGACGCCGCCACCCTTCGGGAATGGCGCGAACTCGCCGAATCACTCCAGCTCAGCGTGCTGGTGGAGGTGCATACCGAGCCTGAACTGGAGATTGCTCTGCAGTCGGGCGCAACCCTGATTGGGGTGAACAATCGCGACCTGAAGACCTTCCACACCACGCTGGAGACCACCTTCCGCTTGTTGCCGCGCATGCCCGACGGCGTGCTGAAGGTAAGCGAAAGCGGGATTGAAAGCGCCGACCATGTGCGTGCGCTGTGGCAGGCGGGCGTGAACGCGCTGCTGGTGGGCGAGAGCCTGATGCGCGCGAGTAACCCTGAAACAACGATTCGCGAATGGATGCAGGCATGTCGCTCCAGTTGACCTTGATTCACACCAACGATGTGCATAACCGCTGGAGCGAGGTGTTTGTGGCGCAGCTGCGGGAGGCGAAAACGCGCTATAGCGCTCTGCTGCTGGATGCGGGCGATAGCATCCGTTCAGGGAATGTGGGCGTGCCCCTGAGCGTGGAGCCTGCGTGGGCGTTCATGGCGCAGGCAGGCTACGATGTGATGACGATTGGCAACCGCGAGTTTCACATCACTTCGTGGGGGTTTCTGGCGAAGACACGGGGTGCGCCCTGCCCCCTGCTGTGCGCCAACCTGCGCCCCAAACATCCCGACACGCCTGTGCCTGTCCAGCCTGTGTGGCGCACCGTACATCAGGGCGTGCGCGTGGCGGTACTGGGGCTGACCGTGCCGATGGTTACCCCTCGCATGAAGAGCGCCCTGCTCTCTGCCTACCTGTTTGACCCGCCGATAGAAGTGGCACGGGAGTGGGTTCTGCGCCTGCGCCCAGAAGCCGATTTGCTGATTGCACTCACCCATATCGGCTACAAGCAGGACTGCCTGCTGGCGGAGGCGTGCCCCCAGATTGATGTGATTCTGGGCGGGCACTCCCACACGCCCATTCAGCCGCCTCAGCAGGTGAATGGCGTCTGGATTGCGCAGGCGCCTCCCTTCGCCAGAGGGTTTGGCGTGATTCACCTGCAACGCATGGAATCTGGGAGGTGGGAGATAGGAGGAGGCGTTGCGAAACATTCGCACGGTGATACAGGAGCCTCTTGAACTCGCATGCCAGATAGGAGCAGACAAAGGGCGGGGTGAGGGACTTAGAGGGGGTACAATTCCCCCGATGCTGAAAAAGTCATCCGAAAACGGGCGCGAGGCGGCTCCTGTCGTGCGTCTCATCACCCTGGGGTGCGCCAAAAACGAGGTGGACTCCGAGGAGATCGCTGGAGTCCTGCAACAGGCGGGGTATCGGCTGGATGGGCACGCCGAAAACCCCGATGTGGTGATTATCAACACCTGCGGGTTTATCGAGCCAGCGAAACGCGAGGGGCTGCAGGTGATTCAGCACGCTCTGCAGGAGAAGCGTGCGGGGCGTGTGGGGCGCGTGATTGTCGCGGGCTGCCTCGTCCAGCGCGAGGGCGAGACCCTGCGCCAGATGTTTCCCGATGTGGATGCGTTCGTGGGCGTGGGGCAGATGGCGCGGTTCGCCGAAATCGTCGGCACGGTGCGCCGCAGCACACAACCCCTGACCGACATCCAGCCCCCACACCACCGCTGGGCGGAAGTTACGACCCGCCTGCGCTCGCGTACCCCATGGTCTGCCTACCTCAAAATCTCGGAAGGGTGCGACCACAAATGCACCTTCTGTACCATCCCCTCGTTTCGCGGTCCGCATGTGAGCAAGCCGCTGGAGCGTGTGCTTCAGGAAGCCGAGTGGCTCGCCCAGAACGGCGCGAAGGAGATTAATCTGATTGCACAGGACACCACCCAGTACGGCTACGACCTCTACAAACAGTTCATGCTCCCCACCCTGCTGAAGGAGCTGGCGCAAGTGGCGGGGATTGAGTGGATTCGCATTCACTACGCTTACCCCTCGCGCATTACCGACGCGCTGATTGAGACGATGGCGACCACGCCGAAAGTTGTGCCCTATCTGGATGTGCCCCTGCAGCACGCCGACCGTGAGGTTTTACGCGCGATGCGCCGCCCAGGCGACGGGCAGACCTATCTGAAGATGATTCGCAAACTGCGCGAAGCGATGCCCGATATTGCGATTCGCACCACCTTCATCGTGGGCTTTCCGGGCGAGAGCGAAGAGGCGTTTCAGAACCTTCTGCGCTTTCTGGAGGAGGCGGAGCTGGATCGGGTGGGCGCGTTTATCTATTCGCGAGAGAAGGGCACACCTGCGGCGGAGATGCCCGATCAAGTCCCGTTTCGGGTAAAGCGGGCGCGGTTTGACGCGCTGATGCGGGCGCAGCAGCCCATTTCCCTGCGGCGCAACCGTGCGTGGGTCGGTAAAACGATGCGCGTGCTGATCGAAGGCTACACCGACGACAGGCAGCTCGCGATTGGACGCAGCCACCGCGACGCGCCTGAAGTGGATGGGCTGGTCTATGTGCGCAACTGCATGGCGGCGCCGGGCGAGTTTGTTTCTGTGCGCATCGAACGCGCCGATGTATACGATGTGTATGGGGTCGCCGAGGGGTGAGCCTACTCCATCCGCTCTGGAGCGGAGACGCCCAGCAGGCTCAGCGTTTTCGCCAGCACGAGTCGGGTGGCTTTGACGAGCCACAATCGCGCCGCCTGAAGCGCCTCCGTTTCCGCGCCCAGCACGCGGCACTCGGTGTAAAAACTGTGGAAAGCGCGGGCGGTGTCCAGGGCATACGCCGTCAGCCGATGGGGCGCGAACTGCGTGCCCGCCAGCATCACCTCGTGCGGTAAGTCCGCCAGCTGCTTGATGAGCGCCACCTCCGCAGGATGGGTTAGCGCCTCCAGTGGCACCTCCTCAAAGGGCGGCAACGCAACGCCTCGCTCCTGCGCCGTGCGCTCGATACTGCAGATGCGCGCGTGCGCATATTGCACATAGTAGACGGGGTTTTTCTCGGATTGCTCCTTCGCGAGCTCCAGATCGATATCGAGCGTGCTGTCGTGCGAGCGCAGCATGTAGAAGAATCGAAGCGCGTCCACGCCGATTTCGTCCATCACCTCGCGCAGGGTGATGAGGTCGCCCGCGCGCTTGGACATGCGCACCACCTCGTCGCCCCGATAGAGGTTCACCAGCTGATAGATGAGGATGTGCAGTTTGCTGGGGTCGTAGCCAAGCGCTGCCATCGCGGCTTTCATCCGCGCCACATAGCCGTGGTGGTCGGCGCCCCAGAGGTCAATCATCATGTCGTAGCCGCGCTCGTACTTGTCGCGGTGATAGGCGACATCGGCGGCGAGGTAGGTCGGAACGCCGTTCGCCCGCACCAGCACGCGGTCTTTCTCGTCGCCAAACGCCGTAGAACGCAGCCAGAGCGCGCCCTCCGCCTCGTAGGCATAGCCGTTCGCTTTCAGCTGTTCCAGAGTCTTCTGCACCGCACTGCTCTCGTACAGGCTCTGTTCCGAGAACCAGCGGTCAAACACCACACGAAAATCCTGCAGGTCTTGCTTTTGCATCTCCAGCATCAGCTGGGTTGCGACCTGCTCGAAGCGTTTGAGCGTGGCTTCGGCGTCGTCTTGCACGAGGCTCTCGCCGTGATGTTCGGCAATCCAGCGGGCGATATCGATCACATATTCCCCGAAGTAGCCGTCTTCGGGCATTTCAGCCGGTTCGCCCTTCAGCTGGCGGTAGCGCGCCCACACGGAGAGCGCGAAGTTACGGATTTGCGTGGAGTTCTCGCCATCGTTGATGTAGAATTCGCGCTCCACTTTGTAGCCGTTCGCTTCGAGGACTCGTGCGAGGGTGTCGCCGACCGCCGCGTTGCGCCCGTGCCCCAGCGACAGGGGACCTGTGGGGTTCGCGCTCACGAACTCGATCAGCGCGCGCTTGCCCGCGCCAACTTGGGTTTCGCCATACCGCTGGTCTTCGGTAAGGATATGGCGCACGACCTTCCCTGCCCAACCGGGGCGCAGGTAGAAGTTCAGAAAGCCTGCGCCCGCAATCTCCACGCGCTCCATCCACTCTTCAGTTTGAGGGGGCAGGTGGGCACGGAGAAGTGCGGCAATCTCGCGGGGATTGCGCCGCAGCAGGCGCGTCAGTGCCATCGCCGCGTTGGTGGCGTAGTCGCCAAACTCCGGGTTGCGCGGCACCTCCACCTCAACGGCGGGGAGCTCGCTAATCTCCCACCCCTGTGCCGTTGCGGCGGCGTCAATCGCCTGACGAACCCACTGCGCAATCTGTTCGCGTATCACGATGTCCCTCCGAGAGGCTCAATTGTACCCGCTCTGAAGCATGCCCCTCGCGAGAGCAGGGGTTATTTTTCTTCAGCGCCCCATCGCGTTACGATTCGCAACACTGCCTCACCACAGCGGTAGAAGTTGGGCAGAATCAGGCTCTCCGTGTTGGAGTGGATATCCGCCGCGCCCGTGGGGAACACGAGGCACTCGATGCCGTATCCGCTGAACACATTCGCGTCGGAGCCGCCGCCTGTGCGCGTGAGTCTTGCCTCGATGCCCATCTCGCGCATCACCGCAAGCGCCAGCTTCGCAATCGGCGCATCGGGCGACACGCGCACTGCATCAAAGGTTTTATCAAATTTGAACTCCACCCTGCCCTCCATCTGCTCGGCGACCTGCTGGCAGACGGTACGCCATCGGTTTATCAGCGCCTCCACGCGGGCAGGGTCAAAACTGCGAAACTCGCCCACCAGCTTGACCTGATCGGGCACGATGTTCATCGCTTTGCCGCCCTCGATCACACCGATATTCGCCGTCGTTTCAGGGTCCAGGCGTCCCCACTCCATCTGGGCGATGGCTTTGCTCGCCATCCAGATGGCGTTGCGTCCTTTTTCGGGTTCCGCGCCTGCGTGTGCTGGCTTGCCGTAAAACACCACTTCAAATTTCCAGTGCGTGGGGGAGTGCGTGAAAATCTCTTCCGGGGTTTCGCGCCCATCCACGACCAGCCCCGCTTTCGCCGTGAGTTTGGAGGGGTCTAACGCCTTCGCGCCCAGCAACCCTTTCTCCTCACGGATGGTGAACACCACTTCCAGCGGCGGATGCGGAAGCTTGCGCTCTTTGAGAGTTTGCAGCACTTCCAGAATAATCGCGACTCCTGCCTTATTGTCGGCGCCCAGAATGGTGGAGCCGTCGGTGCGGATGCGGTCGCCGTCGCGCACAATCTTGATGCCTGCGGTAGAGGCAACCGTGTCCAGATGAGCGTTGAGAAATAGAGGGGGCGCGTTCCGTGTGCCTTTGAACTTCGCAATCACATTCCCGCCTGTGCCGCCGATTTTCTGGCTGGCGTTATCGATCTCCACGCTTTCTGCGCCCAGCTGGCGCAGGCGTTCTGCCACCCACTGGCAGGCTTCCGCCTCGTTTTCAGCGCCCGTGTCGATTGCCACCAGCTGCAGGAAGGTCTCGGTCATGCGCTCGCGGTTAATCTGGAACTCTGCCGCTTGCGCATACAGCCCGACCACAAGAACCCAGTAAAGATGCCACAGTGCCCGTCTCATCGCACGCTCCTCCTTGTGGGAGAGTATACCCGTGGCTCAGGGGTTTCGGGTATAACTTGACGCCTATGCGCGGGCGGGACTGGGCATGGTTGGGCTGGAGCGCTGCCTATCTGGGGCTTCAGATAGGCACGCCTCTGATACAGGTGCCGCTGGAGTGGGTGCGCCCTGCAACGCTGGTCAGCACGCTGTTCTGGATGGCGACCGTGCTGGGGCTTCTGTTCAGTCTGGCGCGGCTGCTGGAGAGCCGGCGCTGGCTGGCGCCCGTACTGCTGGTTGTGGGCGCGATGGCTTGGGCGCTGAGTCTCCAGATTCCCGCGTGGCTGGGCTGGTCGGCTCAGCACACACCGCCCATGTGGGCGCAGGCGGTGTGGCGCGGTGGGTCGGGCTACTTTTTGATGTTGGGCGCAGTCGGGCTTGGTGCAATTGTCTCATGGGTGATACGGGAGAAGAACCTGCTCGTGCCCGCGGTGCCGCTGGCAGCAGCGATTGATGTGTTGACCGTGCTGGCGCCTGAAGGCGCCGTGCGCCAGATTGTAGAGAAAGCCCCAGAAGTGGTGGAAAAAGCCTCCGTCGCGATTACAGCGGCGCCTTCTGTGGCGGGCGAAGTCGCGCGCGTGATGCCGATTGCACTCATTGGCGTGGGCGACTTCGTGTTCCTGACGCTTTATCTCACCTGCCTGTATCGGTTCGGGTTGCGCGTGCGGGCGACCGCTATCGGGCTGTTTCTGGTGCTGTGGCTCTATCTGATGGTGGTGGCGTTCGGCGTCGTGCCCGCCCTGCCAGGCTTGGTGCCGATGGCGCTGGTGGTGCTGGGCGTGAACTGGCGGGAGTTTCAGCTCTCCCGCCAGGAGAAAGTTGCCAGCCTGCTGACCGTGGGGATGGTGCTGGGGCTTATCGGATGGCTTTTCTGGCGGTAGCGTTGCGCCGCCGCGCCAGCGCGCAGAGTCCTCCCATCAGCACGGCAACGGAGGCAGGCTCCGGCACGGTATCCAGCAGCCACGCCTCGCCCCGATCTGTCAGTGAGTTGTAGCCAAACCCCACGATATAGCGTCCGTCGGGCGAAATGGCATACGCCGCAATCAGCAACGACTCGGGCGCCAGAAGGTTCTCGTAAACGAGGTTCAGTTTTTCCCAGCCGACGCCCTCGCGCCAGCGCACCGCCACATAGTCATTTGTTTCGGTGCTGGCTTGTCCCACGATAATGGAGCCATCGGCAGAGACCGCCCGCGCCTCCGAATAGGAGCCGCCCGGCAGGGTACCCAGCCGAACATGCCCGGTTTCGGGTGTCCAGCGAAACGCCTGCACCTGCGCACCTGTTCCTGAACGCCCCACGACCACCCTGCCGTCTGCAGAGACCGCGAAGGCGATACCGCTGTTACCGTCTGAAATATCTTCCACGCCGTCCGGCGTCCAGCGGACGGCGTAGGTGCGGTTCAGAGTACCTGCAGCCCCTACCACAACCTCTCCGTTCGCGGAAACAGCAGTCGCATCACTGATGGTCGCATCGGCAGGGAGCGGCAGAGAGACGGTGCCCCCGTCGGCGCTCCAGCGAAAAGCGCGCAGGCGCCCCTGCCCCAGCGAGAGCTGCCCCACCACCACGCTCCCATCTGCGGAGGTGCCGTAGGCGGTACTCCAGCGCACCTCCGAGGGCATGGACAGTGCTTCCATCACGCCGTTCGCCCAGCGGTAAGCGCGAAAACGGTTCGCCGCGTCGTAGGAATAGCCCACCACCACGCTCCCATCCGCAGACACGCCATGGGCATAGCTGCGGTTGCCTCCGAGCGTGCCCAGCGAGACCATGCCCGTCGCCGCGGTCCAGCGAAATGCTGTGGCAGAGGAGTCGCCTGTGTTCAGGGACACGCCCACCACCTGGCCATCCGCCGAGACAGCGTATGCCTCACTCATGTCGCCGCCCGGCAAAACGCCGAGCCATGTCAGGGTCTGGGAAAATGCCGAACAAAGCGTCGCAAACACCGACAGCGCCACGACCCATCCACGAAAAGATGACCACCGCATCTTTTTATCCTCCTTCCGTATGAGCGACAACCTCGCAAGATTGCCTGTATTTTTGACAGGGGGGAGGCGTGTCAGGTTCCCAAGTCTGCCTTCTCAGTCGCGGCGACCGCCATCCGCAACGAGTTCAAGCCGTTCTGCTCCGTGATTCGACGGGCGTGCTGGGGGTTCTCCAGATAGGCGAGCTGGTCGGTCAGCATCGCCCGCAACAGCTGCCCATAGAGATGCATCTTCTGATTTTCCAGCCCCCAGCGCATCTCAATCATCTGATAGAGGTCGCGCTCCTGAAAGCGTGAGCGTGCGAGGCGGTCTTTGCCTCCATACACCGCGCTCACATCCAGCAGGGCGTTCGGGAATATCTCGCACAGCTGGCGCGTTTGCGCTTCGTCCACCACCGCGTGAATGCGCACACGCGTCGGAATCCACTCATAGAGCGTGACATCGCCCAGTTCAAACACGAACCGCATCTCCTGCCGATCCATCCGCCCCACCTGATGGAAGCCGTGATAAAAGTTCACCAGCACATCGGAACGGTAGCGCACGGCGCACTGTACCTGCTCTTCCACTCCGCTGTTGGGGCGCAACCCGCGCTGGGCGCTCACCACCTCGCCCGCACCCAGCCAGCCCTCAAACAGGTCAAAGAAATGCACCCCATGCTCTATAAAGATGCCGCCGCTCTTCTCGCGGTCCCAGAACCAGTGGTCGGGCGGCAATCCCTCATCGGTGGCGTAGTTTTCAAAATAGGCGTGGAGCAGTTCCCCCAGCGGTTTGCGCTCAATCAGTTGCTGGATTTTGTCGAACACGGGATTGTAGCGTTGCATCAGGTTCGTGACCAGCAGGCGGTTCTGGGCGCGGGCGAGCGCAATCAGTTCTTCGGCGTGTTCGAGGCGCGTGGCGAGAGGCTTCTCCACAATCACATGCTTGCCCGCCTCCAGCGCCATCTTCGCCTGCGGATAGTGCAAAAACGGGGGCGTGGCGATGTAGACGATATCGATTTCAGGCATCTGCACCAGCGCTTCCACCTCTATCGGGTCGGGGATACCGAAGCGTCGTGCGCACGCAATCGCTTGCGGGCGGTGCGTGCCTGCCATCGCAATCAGGCGCACGCCCTCCACCTGCGTGAAATGTTGCAGAGCGAATAGCCCGAAACCGCCACAGCCAATAATACCCAGCCCGTAGGTTCGCATGGCGTCAAGAGGATACCTCACGACGACTCGCGGATAGCGCGGAGGGTGCGAACGGTTTCCTGCGCCAGCGCCATCCACTGCTCCAGCCCCAGCGTCTCGGCACGGGTGGAGGTGTGAATCCCCGTGCGCCGGAGAATCGCGGAGGCGCGGTCAGGATCGTTGAAGAGCGCGCTGAGCGCATTCCGAAGCGTCTTGCGCCGCTTGCCGAACCCCGCACGCACCAGCTTAAACAGCCACTTCTGCTCTTCAGGCGGGAGTCGGTCAGGCACGGGCGTCAGGCGCACAATTGCGGAATCGACCTCCGGCTTGGGATAGAAAGCATCCGCGGGCACGCGCCCCAGATACTCCGCTTCGGTGTGATATTGCACAAACACCGAGAGCGCGCCATACGCCGATGTGCCCGGACGCGCCGTAAGCCGCTCCGCCACCTCTTTTTGGACCGTCAGCACAATCAGGCTCAGATGCTCCTTCGCCTTCAGTAGATGCTCCAGCAGGGGCGAGGTAATGGAATAGGGAATGTTTGCCACCACCTTCGCCTGCGTTTCCCCACGCAACAGCTGGGGCACAGGCTGGCTCAGCGCGTTTGCCTGAATCAGGGTGATGTTCTCGTAGCCTCCTTCCTCAATCACGCTTTGCAGGATAGCGACCAGTCGAGCGTCCACTTCCACCGCAATCACGCGCCGCACGCGCGGCGCCATCAGCAGCGTGAGCGCGCCCAGCCCCGGACCAATCTCCAGCACCACATCCGTCTCCTGAAGCCGAGCCGCCTCCAGCACGCGCTCGGCAACGCGCCGATCCGTCAAAAAGTTCTGACCCCACCCTTTGGAAGGGCGCACGCCAAACTCGTCCAGCCACGCTCGAATCTGCCTTACTGAAAAAGGATTTACCGTGTTCATAGGGTACAATTCCATCCACCTATGAGCATACCCGAAAACGCGCGACTTCAGGCGGAAGTCCTGATTCAGGCACTGCCTTATATCCAGAAGTGGAGAGGCTCTATTTTTGTGATTAAGTACGGCGGCGCCGCGATGGTGGAGAACGGTCTCGCCGCGCAGGTGATGCAGGATATTGTGCTGATGCACTGCGTGGGCATCCGCCCGGTGATTGTGCATGGCGGCGGTCCTGAAATCTCCGAAGCGATGAAGCGCCTGGGCAAGCAGCCGACCTTCGTGCAGGGCTTGCGCGTCACCGACGCCGAAACGATGGAGATTGTGGAGATGGTGCTGACGGGCAAGACGAACCGTCGGTTGGTCAGCGCGATTCACCAGCAGGGCGGGCGCGCCGTCGGGCTTTCGGGAAAAGACGGCAATCTGCTGATTGCACGGAAGATAGAGAGCGAAGTGGACCTCGGCTTCGTGGGCGAGGTGGAGGAGGTACACCCCAGCATCCTCTACTCGCTGCTGGAGGCGGGCTACATCCCGGTGGTGGCGCCGATCGGCGCGGGACGCGAGGGCGAAAGCTACAACCTGAACGCCGACCATGTGGCGGGCGTGCTGTCCGCGAAGCTCGGCGCCGCCAAACTGATTTTGATGACCGATGTGCCCGGCGTCCTCAGCGACCCCGACGACCCCAGCTCGCTCATTTCGGAACTGACGCGCGAGCAGGCGCAGAAAATGATTGAGGCAGGGCGCGTCGGCGGAGGGATGATCCCCAAACTGCAGGCGTGCCTCACCGCACTGGAAGGCGGCGTGCCCCGCACCCACATCATCGATGGGCGCATTCCCCACGCCCTGCTGATTGAGGTCTTCACCGACACCGGTATCGGCACGATGGTGCGCTAAGGAGCCACGGAATGGCGCAGGCGCTCACACGCATACGGCTCAACGGCTTTAAAACCTTCGCCCAGCGGATGGAGGTGGAACTCCAGCACGCGCTCACCGCGATTGTTGGTCCCAACGGATGCGGCAAAAGCAATCTGGTGGACGCGATTCTGTGGGCGCTGGGCGAGCCGAATGTACGCGCCCTGCGTGCCGCCAACGCAACCGAAGTGCTTTTCAACGGCTCCGCCTCCGCCAAGCCGATGGGACTGGCAGAGGTCTCGCTCTGGTTCAATAACGAATCGCGCTGGCTCCCCCTCGATGTGGACGAGGTGCAGATTACGCGCCGCCTCTACCGCTCAGGCGAATGGGAGTGCTGGATTAACAAAACCCCTGCCCGTCTGCGCGATGTGGCAGACCTGTTCGCGGGCACGGGGCTGGGGCGCGGCGGCTACGCGATTGTGGGACAGGGCGATATTGAGGCGTTTCTGAACGCCGACCCCGAAAGCCGACGCCTCTGGCTGGAAGAGGTAGCAGGCGTGAGCCTCTACCGCCAGCGACGCAAGGAGGCTCTGCGCGACCTGGAGGCGGCGCAACTCCACCTCAAGCGCGTGGAAGATGTGATGCGCGAGTTAGACCGCCAGCGCGAGCCGATGCGCGAGCAAGCCGAACGCGCCCTGCTCTACCGCGAACTGCAAGCCCAGCTGCGCCAGCGCGAACGCCAGCGACTGCTCTACGACTGGCACAGCCTGCACACGCAACTGCACCGCCACCGCGAGGAGCGCGAGCAACTGCGCCTGCAAATCGCCCACACCGAACAGCAGATGACCGAAAGCGAAGCGCAGGCGGAGCAATATGGACAGCAGATCAGCGCCCTCGAAGCGGAGATGGACACCCTGCGCTCCCTGCTTCAGGCGCACCTCAGCGCGGAAGAGCGCACCACAGGGCAACTGAACACACTCGCCGAACGTGAACGCGCCCTCGAAGAGCTCGCGAACGCCCTGCACGACGAATCCAGCGCTTTAGACCAGCAGGAGGCGCAGAGCCTGCAACTGATGGGAGCGCTCCAGAGCGAACTGGAGCAGGCAACGCGCGAGGCTCACGCACTGAGCGCCCAGCTGCAAGAAGCCGAAGCCGAAACCCGCCAGCTCGCCGAGCAGAAGCAGGCGCTCGAAACACGCTACCGCACGGCGCTCAAAGCGCAGACCGAATACACCGAAAAACGCCAGAAACTCAGTCTGCTTGCCGAAGCCATCACCACACGGAGTCAACAGCGCGAGGCGCTCCAGCAGCGGCTCGCCCATGTCCAGCATGCCTGCGAGACCGCTCGCCAGCAGGAGCAGAGCGCCTCGGAAGCTGTAGAGCAGCTGGAAAGCGCTTACTGGCAAAGCGAGCGCACAGTGCAACAGCATCTTCGCGAAGTGCAGAACGCCCAGCGTCAGGTGGAAACCCTGCGTGCGCGCGCCCGGGCGCTCGAAGCCAGCCTGCTCTCAGGCGAAGGCGCCAGCCCTGCCGTACGCGCCCTGCTGCAGGCGGTCAAAAAAGGCGAACTGCCCCCACACTACACGCCTGTCGGCAGTGCGCTGTCTGTGCCTGAAGCCTATCTGAACGCGCTCAACGCCGCGTTGGGGAACGCGCTCAACGACATCATCACCCCCACCGAAGCGGATGCCAAGCATGCCATCAACTGGCTCAAACAGAACCGCGCAGGCAGGCTCACCTTCCTGCCGTTAGACCTGCTGGAACCCGCGCCCCTGCCTGAACCGCCCCGCCAGAAGGGCGTTCTCGGGCGCGCCTACGACCTTGTGAGCGCCGAGCCAGAGTTCGCGCCTGCCATCCAGCACCTGCTGGGGCGCGTGCTGATCGTGGAAACCCTCGACGACGCGATTGCCCTGCTCCGAACCCTGCGCCAGAATCGCGAGCGCAAAGGAGAACCGCGCTGGACGCGGATCGTAACCCTGGAAGGCGAAGTGCTGCAACTTTCGGGCGTGCTGAGCGGCGGCGCGGCGCCACAGGAACGCCATACCCTGCTCCACCTCAAGACCGAACGGGGCACAGTTCTGAAACAACTCCAGCATGCGGAGCAACACCTCACCGACGCCGAATCGGCGCTGGAAGCCGCGCGCGCTCAGCATCGCACGCTCCACGCCGAGCTGGAAACCGCACGCCAGCGCCTGCGCGAGCGCACGCAGGCACGCCTGCACGCCGAAAACGAACTCAAACTCGCCCAGCGCGAGCTGACCCAGCTGGAACGCGAACTCACGCAACTCACCCAGCAGCAACAAAGCCTGCAGGCGGAACTCCAGACCGAACCCGCCGATGCCGAGTCGCTCCACGCCGAGCGCGAGCGCCTCGAATCGCGCTATCAGCAGGCGCTCCAGCAACTGACCGCGCTCCGAACGCAACACACCCAGCGACAGGCGCAAATTCGCGAACTCCAGCAGCGCCTCGAAGCCGAGAAACGCCAGCAGGAGCGCATCCACCAACGCCGCCAGACGCTCGCCCAGCGACTCCAGCACTGGCAACACGAACGCGCCCAGATTCAAACCCAGCGCGCCCAGCTGGAATCGCAACTTCAGCACACACGCCAGCAAATTGACGCCCTCCAGACCCAGCTGGAAGCGATGCGCCACGAGCGCCAGCAACTGCTGGAGACCAGCTTCCACCTCACCCAGCAGGCGAAGGCGTATCGCCAGCAGCGGCAAGCCCTCGCCGAGCGCGATCGCGCCCTCGAAGTGCAAATCGCCCGCGCCGAAGTCCGACTGAACGAGATTCAGGAATCGTGGAGCCAGCTCTTCCCCGACGAGCCGTTGCCCGCACCCGAGACGATGGAGCCGCCCCCGCCTGTGAACCGCGCGGAGCTGGAACGCCTGCGACGCGCCCTGCAGGAGATGGGCGAGGTGAACCTCGGCGCGACCGAAGAGTACGCCCGACTCACCGAACGCTACCAGACCCTCGAACGCCAGCGCCACGACCTCGAAGCGACCTGCGAGCAGCTGAAACAGAACCTGCACGAGATTGACGCCGACGCCCGCACCCGATTCCTGCAAACCTATGAGCAGGTACGAAACGCCTTTCAGGAGCGATTCAAACGGCTGTTTGAAGGGGGCAACGCCGACCTGATTCTGACCGACGCCGCCGACCCGCTTTCGGCAGGGGTGATTGTGGAAGCCCAGCCGCCGAACAAGCGCCGTCAGCGGCTGGAACTGCTCTCTGGCGGCGAGCGCGCGCTCACCGCCCTCGCCATCCTCTTCGCGCTGAACGATGTGCGCCCCAGCCCGCTCTACATTCTGGACGAGGTGGACGCCGCCTTAGACGGACGCAATGTGCAACGCTTCGCCGACCACCTCAAAGAGATTGCCCAGACCACACAGGTGCTGATCGTTACGCACAACCCCATCACCACGGCGGTTGCCCAGCACTGGCTGGGCGTAACGATGACGGGCGGCGTGTCGCGAATCGTGCCCTACTCGCCACGGCTGGACGGACTCGATTCGGATGGGGTGGACACCCGCCGCGCCGTGATTTTGCACCAGAGCCAGCCCACGCCCCAGCCATAAAGCGCGCCCAGCAGCCAGCCCCCCAGCACATCCGAGGGGTAATGCACGCCCACATACACGCGCGATAGCCCCACCATCAGCGGCAGCCAGCCCCAGTAAAGCGCCTGGCGCCAGCCGCCAATTGCGCCTGCCAGCGCGACCACCGCCCCCATGTTCGCCGCGTGCGCCGACGGGAACGACCCCGAAGTGAGCCGCCCCGTGATCGGCTCGATCGGTAGCGCCACACACGGGCGCTCGCGCCCCACCCACGCTTTCAGCCAGTCGCTGGTCTCGTTGGTCAGAATCAAAACGGGCACTAAGAGGAGCGCAAACTGTCGCAGTTTACCCCCACGCCACACCATCCAGCCCCAGAAGAGCAGCACCCCCACCCTCGCAGGCAGGCTTTTCAGCGCATCCGAAAGAACCACCATCACGGGCGTGAGCCAGTCGGCACGCCAGCCCTCAAAAATCCAGAAAAACAGCTGCTCATCCCAGCGCAAAAGCGTCTCCATCGGCTATGTTGTACCCCATGGGTATAATTAAGCGCACGGAGGGGAGTAGCGCCTGCTCCGCAGGGATGAACCTCGTCAGGACGCTGGAAAAAACCAGCCGGGGTTCATCATAAAACGCGAGACCTCCATTGCTGTGCATCACGGCAATGGAGGTCTCGCATTTTTTATGGGCACAGCCATGCTAACGATAACAGCGGAGTTCTGGCTCGCGTTTGTGCTGATTGTGGGCGGTCTGATGGCGGTGGACCTTTTCGTGGTGCATCGCAACCCACACGAGGTAAAGCCGCGGGAAGCCCTTTTCTGGGCGGGTCTCTGGGTCGCTCTGGCGATTCTGTTCAACATCGGCATCGCGATATGGTACAGCCGACAGGGCGCTGTGGAGTTCTTCTCAGCGTACCTGATTGAGCTCTCCCTGAGCGTGGACAATCTTTTCGTCTTTCTGGTCATTTTCCGATACTTTCGGATCGCTCCTGACCTGCAACACCGTCTGCTGTTTGTGGGGGTGCTGAGCGCCCTGGTGATGCGCGCCCTTTTCATTATGGTAGGGCTTGCGCTTCTGGAGCGTTTTCACTGGATGACCTATGTTTTCGGGTTGATTCTTATCTTGACGGCTCTGCGCCTCCTGCTAAAGCCCTCCGAAGAGGTGGAGATTGAACGCAATCTCGTGATGCGCATCGCCCGCCGTTTTCTGCGCATCACGCCCGTCTATCATGGCGGGCACTTCTTCATACGCCAGCATGGACGACTGGTCGCCACTCCCCTGTTCATTGCGCTTATTTTGATTGAAAGCACCGACCTCCTGTTCGCGCTGGACTCCATTCCCGCCGCGTTAGCGATTTCCCGCGACCCGTTTATTGTGTATACTTCCAACGCCTTCGCCATTCTGGGCTTGCGTTCCTTCTTTTTTGTGCTGGCGGGGATGATGAACCGATTCGTTTACTTGCACTACGGACTGGCGGTGATTCTCTCGTTTGTGGGGGTAAAGATGCTCCTTGCGTCGGTGTACAAAATTCCTCCTGGGGCATCGTTGGGGTTTATCGCAAGCGTACTGCTCACAAGCGTGGTGTTCTCGCTGCTTGTGCGCCGGGAGACAAACGATGAAAGCAACGGGGACAGGTGAGGTTCCTGTCCCCGTGTGGATTATGTTAGCACCCCGTGCCGAAGTTGAACAGTACGGTCAGCAGGTCGGCATCGTCCACCGTACCATCGCCGTTCACATCTGCCAGCGGGTCGGTGCCGCCGAAGGCGAACAGCGTCGCCAGCAGGTCGGCATCGTCCACGCAGCCGTTGCCGTCCACATCGCCCTCGATGGGCACGAAGAGGCGGAGCGCGTCGATGCGAACGGGATTGATGAGCAAAGCGTTATTGCTCATCGCCTCGCGATAGCCGATGTAGAACGAACCGTACTGGTTCGGCGTGGCGGTTGCCGTAATCAGGGTTCCGTCGCTCAGCGAGCCGTAGGTGCCGCCAAACACGCCGATAATGCGGTTGCCGCGCACCTCCAGCCGCAGGCGATACCAGCCCGAACTCAGTCCGGAGAGGTCAATCTCGCCGTAGTTCTGCCAGGTGTTGTTGCCGTTCGGGTTGCTGTCGCCGCCCGTGCCTGCGTTCATCAAGCGCAGCTTAACCTCTGTGGGGTCGGCAGTGGTGTTATTCGCACGACGGAAATACCAGCCGATGCCTGTAGCTCCGCCGGCGTTAGCCCCTGTGGTCAAGGAGCGATAAGGAATGTTATAGTACGATTCGCAAGTACCCAGCACGCCAATCATCCACGATTCCAGCTGCCCCGCGATGGGGAGCGCCGTATCGATATAGATATACAGTTCGTATCCTGCACGCCCCTCGAAGATAGCGGTGGAGGTTCCCATGTTGCCGCCGCCTGCCCAGTCGTACACGATCATCGCGTTCCCGCCCTGAGGCGAGGCAGGAATACTATTCGGGTTGGCGCCGCTTGGCAGAGTGGGATCAATCGCTCGCGGCGCACGGAATGAACCGCTGAAGCCAGGCACGAAGTCGTCCACATTCAGGTTGTCAAAGTTCATCACCATCGAGCCGCTGAACACATTCGGGTTGTTGGGTGCGCCCGGCGTCCACGGCATATGCCCAAAGTCGCTGCCGTTGTTGTTGGTGTCGTAGCCATCGCGCCAGCGTCCGATGGAGAGCAGGGTGTTATCTACGGTGGTACTCGCCTGCAGAGTAATGTAGTTACCCCAGACCCCTGGACCCAACTGCGGAATCACATCCGCGGGCACCCATGTGGTGAGGTCAGGCGCTTTGTTGGTCTCATAAGCAATCGCGTCCACCACATTGCCGTTCGCGTCGCGCAACACGGTCCACTCGTTATCGTTCTCAAACAGGTTGTTCGCGCCCACCACCTGATCCACATTCGGCACATTGCCGGAGCCAATCACATAGTAGTCGCCGGGCTGAAGCACTGTGCCTGAGGGGATGGTGTAGTCCGCGTTGTTGTCGCCTGTCAGCTGGTCTCCACTCTGAAGTGTCCAGCCGCTGATGTCAACTGCGGTGCTGCCTGCGTTGTAGAGTTCAACGAACTCTACATCGTCGGTGCCGGTATCATCGTAGGCGAACTCGTTGATGACGACCTGCGCACTAACAAGTCCCGTCGCCCACAGCAGCGCTATTGTGCCACACAGTAATCGCTTCATCGCATCGTTCCTCCTTTCGAGTGTGTTTTGGGGTGCCAGAAACACCACTTACCAGATTATACCCCACTTGCGCCCTTTCGGGTATACTTTCGCCGTGTAAGGAGGCAAAAAATGGCAGAAATTCAGCGTACCCTTGTGTTTGTCAAACCTGACGGCGTAAAGAGAGGCTTGGTAGGCGAAATCATTCAGCGCTTCGAGCGGCGCGGCATCCGGATTGTGGGGCTGAAGATGGTTCACCCCACCCGCGAGCTGGCGGAGCGCCACTACGCCGTGCATCGCGACAAGCCTTTCTTCGAGGATGTGGTGCGTTTCATCACCTCAGGTCCTGTGGTGGCGATGGTGCTGGAGTGCCCGAACGCGATTGAAGTCACGCGCCAGATGATGGGCGCCACGAACCCGCTGAACGCCGCGCCAGGCACCATCCGCGGCGACTTCGGGCTGGATATTGAGCAGAATGTAATTCACGGCTCTTCCGACCCCGAGGCTGCCGCGTATGAGATTAACCTCTGGTTCTGCCCCGAAGAGCTGGTGGGCTGAGCATGAAATCTCTTGTGCAGGTGGGGATCGTCGGCGCGACGGGCTACACCGGAAGCGAGCTGGTGCGCCTGTTGAGCCAGCATCCGCGGGTGCAAATTACTGCGCTGACCTCGCGCTCGGAAGCGGGCAAGCCCCTCACCGCCGTGCTACCCCACCTGCATGGGCTGACGCTGCCCCCGCTGACTGCTTATGACCCCGATACGCTCGCCGAAAAATGCGAAGTGGTGTTTCTGGCGGGCGAAACGGGCTTCGCGATGGAGCATGCGCCCGAACTGCTGGAGCGCGGCGTTAAAGTGATTGACCTTTCCGCCGATTTTCGCCTCAAAGAACCGGGCGTGTTTCAGGAGTGGTATGGCAAAACCCATACAGCTCCCCACCTGCTGAACGAGGCGCTCTACGGCTTGCCTGAGCTAACCCCCCCAGCGGCATATGCTTCCGCGCGACTGATTGCGAACCCTGGCTGCTACCCCACCGCGAGCGCGCTCGCGCTTGCGCCCCTGCTACAGGCAGACCTCGTGGACAGCGAGCGGATTGTGGTAGACGCTAAGTCGGGCGTGTCGGGCGCAGGGCGCTCGCGCGTGAGCGTGGACTATCTGTTCACCGAACTGGACGAGAATTTCAAGGCTTACGCCGTGGAAAAGCACCGACACACGCCCGAAATGGAGCAGACCCTGCAGGGGATCGCGCGACGCACCGTGCGCATTCGCTTCACCCCTCACCTCGTGCCGATGACACGGGGAATTCTGGCAACCGCTTATGCGCCGCTAACCCAGCCCGTCGCCCTGCAGGATTTGCACGCGCTCTACAGCGCATTTTACGCGAACCAGCCCTTCGTGCAGGTACGCCCGCTGGGAGAGTTCCCCGCCACCCGCGATGTGTACGGCTCCAATCGTTGCGATATTGGGCTGACGATTGACGCCCGCACACGCATGGCGGTCGTAATCAGCGTTATCGACAACCTCGTCAAGGGCGCGGCAGGACAAGCCATCCAGAATCTGAACCTGCTGATGGGCTGGGAGCCAACTTCAGGACTACCTCTCGCAGGGATGGCGCCCTGAGCATGGCAGGAAAATGCCTCCGTGCTGGGTATATAACACTTGAGGAGGCAAACTGCGATGATTTTCAAAAGTCCATACGCAGAGGTATCCATACCCAGCGTGGGGTTAGTGCCGTTTGTCTATCAGCACGCGGAGTCTTTCGGTGAGAAGCCCGCGCTGATTGACGGTCCGTCGGGGCGAACCTTAACTTATGCTCAGTTGTGGGCGGGCGTGCGGCGCGTTGCGGGCAACCTGGCGAAGCGCGGGCTGAAAAAAGGCGAGGTGGTGGGGATTTACTGCCCTAACCTGCCTGAATACGCGCTGGCATTCCACGGAACCGCGCTGGCAGGGGGGGTCGTAACCACTGCGAACCCGCTCTACACGGCGGACGAACTGGCTTACCAGCTCAAAGACTCAGGTGCGAAGTTTCTCGTGACGGTGGGTCCACTGCTGGAGAAGGCGCTCCCTGCGGCGGAGAAGGCGGGTGTTCAGGAGGTGTTTGTGATTGGCGAGGGCGAAGGCGCGACACCCTTCACGGTGCTGCTCGCCGACGCCGAACCGCCCGAAGTCGCCATAGACCCCCAGAATGACCTCGTGGTCCTTCCCTACTCCAGCGGCACCACAGGGCTGCCAAAGGGCGTGATGCTCACCCACTATAACCTCGTGGCGAACATGTGTCAGGTGCTGGGGTCAGGCGTGAACCTGCGATCGGACGAGCGCGTGATCGGCGTGTTGCCCTTTTATCATATCTACGGCATGCTGGTGATTCTCAACCTTTGTCTGTATAAGGGCATCACGATTGTTACGATGCCGCGCTTTGATCTGGAGCAGTTCCTGAAACTGATGCAGGATTACCGCATCACCCGCGCCAATCTTGTACCGCCGATTATTCTGGCGCTCGCCAAGCATCCGATTGTGTCGCAGTACGACCTGTCGCACCTGCGTATTATCATGTCGGGCGCGGCGCCCCTGAGCGCGGAGCTGGCGCAGGAGGCGTCCCAGCGACTGGGGTGCATCGTCATGCAGGGCTACGGGCTGACCGAAACCAGCCCCGTAACGCATGTGAACCCCGAAGACCCTGCGAAGATCAAGCTTGGCTCGGTGGGTCCGCCAATAGCGAACACCGAGTGTATGGTGGTAGACCTCAACACGGGCAACCCGAAAGGCGTGCGCGAAGAGGGCGAAATCTGGATTCGCGGTCCGCAGGTGATGAAGGGGTACCTGAATGCTCCGGAAGCCACCGCGTTTACCCTCACGCCCGAAGGCTGGCTCCGCACAGGCGATGTCGGCTATGTGGACGAGGATGGCTATTTCTACATCGTGGACCGCGTGAAGGAGATGATCAAATATAAGGGCTTGCAGATAGCGCCTGCGGAGCTGGAGGCGGTGCTGTTGACCCACCCGGCAGTCGCCGACGCGGCGGTGATTCCCAGCCCCGACCCTGAGGCAGGCGAAGTGCCCAAAGCGTTCGTGGTGCTGAAGCCTGATATTCCCACGACCGCCGAAGACCTCATGGAGTATGTTGCCGAGCGCGTGGCGCCGTTCAAAAAGATTCGGCGCATCGAGTTCGTGCAGCAGATTCCCAAGTCGCCTTCGGGCAAGATTCTGCGGCGTGTGCTGGTTCAGCAAGAGCGCGAACGCCATCAAACATAAAGGTGTGCTGGGGTTATCCCCCAGCACCTCCAATTGTCGCAGGAAGGTATAATCCCTGTTGCGGGGAAAGGAGATGATCTATGCGATGGTGGACTGTTTTGGCAGGTGTAGGGACGCTCCTTGCCGTTGCGGGGGCGCAAATTCAGATGGCGCCCGTCCGGGAAAGTGAGCCGAACGATAGCTTCGGCGCGCCTCAGGTGATTGGGACTTCCCTGAATAGCCAGCGCGGTTGTGTCGTCTGGAACGCCCAGATTACGCCGCAGGGCGATCGGGACTTTTATCAGATTACGATTTCTCAGCAGGGTGTCTATTCGCTGCGGGTGGATTCTAACCGCGACCCCGTGATGACGCTTTACAACGCCAGCGGCGAGATTCTGGGAAGCGCCGCCTCAGGGGGCAACCCAAATGTCCCTAATGGAAACGCCCCCGGATTGACCCTTACCCTCTCTTCGGGAACCTATATTGTAGAAGTCGCTTATCGGTTCAACATCGGCTTGTGCCGGTATGCCCTGCGGGTGTTCCCGGGCACTCAGGCACCCGACACCGACCCCACGGAACCAAACAACTCGTTTGATGAAGCGTTTGGACTGGGTAGTTTCACCGGGGGCGAGCTGATTAGCCCCACTTTCGGCTTCCTGAGCTACGGTGGCGGTGATGTGGATATCTACCGATTTAAGGTTTCTGGCAGTGCCAGCTACCTGCGCATTCGCACGGAAACCTATGTGGACACCGCGATTGAGGTGCATACCTCCACAGGCGAAATTTTCTCCAACGACGATTCCGACTGGGATACTTTGAACGGGGGCGCCTCGGAAGTCGTCATTCCCAACGCCAGCGCCGGGACCTACTTTGTGGTGGTGCGCGGGTTTGGCACATGGGGTGGCTACTACCGCCTGCGCGTGCTGGCGGAGCTGCCCACCGAAGTGGTCCTCATCGACGGGGAGACCACCTTCCGCCTGCGCGATCTGCAGGGTAGCCCATTCCGTTCCCTGCTGAACAACACCGACTGGCTCGTCGCCGGGCGCGATCATCTCTACCAGCTGGGCTGGTGGTTCCGCCGTGAGGGTACCGATACTCAGGAGCAAGCCCTGGCTTCGCTTTACTCCTTTGAGCAGGAAGCCGCCAATCGGGCGACCCTGATCTATAACGAGGGCGGTCTCATCATTGCGACCACCTATTCGCTGCGCGGTGAGGGTGCAGAGCGCGCCACTCTGCGTATCGACGCGCTGGTACTGAACTTTAACTTCGAGCCGCAACGCGTGCATCTGTTTCACTACTTTGACCCCGACATCGGACAAAATCACACCAATACCGCCACTTCCGCAGGCGAACGGCTCCGATTCGAAGCGCCTAACAACGATTTTTGCTACCTCACACCCCTAAATCCGCCCACTTTCTGGGAGGTTCAGGGGTGGTCCGCTACTTTAGACCGCCTTCTGGACGGAGAACCCACCCAGCTGGTGAACGGTTCCCTGCCTTTCACGGGCGATGTGGCAGGCGCGTTCCAGTGGGTGCTTTTACTGGAACCCTTCACATGGCGTCGGATTACCCTTCATTATGCGGTCAACACGGAAACCCTCGCCCTTTTGGCGGATGTGAATCAGGACGGTTGCGTAGACGATGCGGACCTGCTGGAAGTGTTGTTCGCCTTCGGCAACGCCACCTTCGCCCCAGTGGATGTGAACGGCGACGGCATCGTGGATGATGCGGACCTGCTGGAGGTGCTGTTCGCTTTCGGGAGAGGTTGCGGGTAATCGGGTATCCTAATAGCGGAGGTAACGATGGCAGAGAAAGACATTATTCCGTATCGTCCTGGGCTCGAAGGCGTGACCGCAGGAATCAGCAAAATCTCGGATGTGATTGCCGCCGAGAACCGCCTGATTTATCGTGGGTATGACGTCCGTGACCTCGCGGCGAACTGCTCGTTCGAAGAGGTCGCCTATCTGATTCTGCTGGGCAAGCTGCCCAATCGGCGCGAGCTTTCCGAGTTTGAATCCCAGCTTAAGGCGCACCGCGAGTTGCCTGCGGAGGTCTACGCCACCCTGAAGGCGCTTCCCAAAGGCGGGAACCTGATGGCGGCGCTGCAGGTTGGGGTCGCCACGCTGGGTATGCTGGACCCGAAAGCCGACGATAACTCCCACGACGCGAACCTGAATAAGGCGATACGGCTCACCGCCTGTATGCCAACGCTGGTGGCAAACGCCTATCGCATCCTGCAGGGGCAGGAACCCGTGGCTCCGCGCAACGAGCTGGGGCATGCCGAGAACTTCCTGTATGTGCTGTTTGGGCGCGAGCCAGAACCGCTCCACGCCCGTGTGATGAACTTGACCTTCATCCTTTACGCCGAACATGGCTACAACGCCTCTACCTTCACCGCCCATGTGATTGCTTCTACGCTGGCGGATATGTACTCCGCTGTCGTAGGGGCGATCGGGGCACTGCGCGGACCGTTGCACGGCGGCGCGAACGAAGCGGCGATGGAAGCCATCCTTGAGATTGGCTCGCCCGAACGCGCCGAAAGCTGGGTCATGGAAAAACTCGCCCAGAAAGCACGCATCATGGGCTTCGGGCATCGCGAATACAAAACGGGCGACATCCGCGCCGTGATTCTCAAAGATTGGGTCCGCCAGCTGGCGGAGCAAACAGGACGCACCGACCTCTACGAAATCCAGAACATCATGGAGCGCGTGATGTTGCGCGAGAAGAACCTCCACCCGAATGTGGACTTCCCCGCCGCAACCGTCTACTACATGATGGGGATTCCCATTCCGCTCTACACGCCGATCTTCGCCGCGGCACGCATTGTGGGCTGGACAGCGCATGTGATCGAACAGCACGACGATAACCGCCTCATCCGCCCGCGAAGCGACTATGCAGGTCCGCGCGACCTGGTCTTCAAGCCGATAGACGAGCGCGAATAAATGCTTTGTAGCAGGCAGGAACTTCCCTGCCTACTACTCCTTCGTTTTCTGGACGGGCGCCATTTGCGGGAGCTGCCCCTGCCGCATCGCATGCAGGCGGAGCCATACGAGGTCACGGAGCATCCGCAAGCCATCCCGTAGAAGGCGTACCTTGGAACCCTCCTGATGCATCCAGCGCACGGGCACTTCGGCAATCGGGTAACCCATCCGCTGGGCATAGTAGAGCGCCTCAAAATCGAAGCTGAAGCCGTCCAGCTGGCAGCGTGGGAAGATGGCTTGCACCGCTTCGCGGGTGAAAAGTTTGAAACCGCACTGGGTGTCATGAATGCCGCGCACCGCCAGCAGTTGCACGACCTTATTGAAGGCGCGTCCCGCCCATTCGCGATAGAACGGCTGGCGCACAATCAGCTGCGACTCGCGCAGGGGACGCGAGCCAATCGCGATGGCGTAGCCCGATTCCAGCGCACGCGCCAGTTTCTCCAGCTCTTCAATCGGGGTGGCTAAATCGGCATCACTGAAAAGCACCCACTCCCCCTGTGCCCGCAGCATCCCGTAGCGCACGGCGTACCCTTTGCCGCGATTGGGCTGGTAGGCGAGCAGTTTCACCTGCGGATGGCGCGCGGCAAACGCCTGCACAATCGCCTCCGTGCGGTCGGTGCTGCCGTCGCTGACCACCAGAATCTCGTAGGGTTGCCAGCCTTCGTTCAGGTAGGCAATTACCCGCTCCAGCGTGCTTTCGAGGCGCGCCTCCTCGTTATAAGCGGGGATGACCACCGAGAGGCGCAGGTCAGGCTTCACCGAACACCTCCTGCAGAGCATGGGCGAACGCCTGGTACGCTTCCTGACCGAACAGGCAGAAGCGCACCGTCGCCAGCGCACTGCCCCCGTCCAGATGGGTTTTGAGCGTTTCCATCATCAGTTTTGCGCCCTCATGAAGCGGGAAGCCGCCAATCCCCATGCCGATTGCAGGGAAGGCGATGGAGCGCACGCCGTGTTCTTCGGCGAGGCGCAGGGTGTGCGCCACACTGGAGCGGATGCTCTCGGCGGTGGCGCGTCCTCCCAGCGCCATGCTGGCGGCGTGAATCACATATTTCGCAGGGAGATTGCCTGCGCCCGTGATCGCTGCCTCCCCGACTTTGATGGGTCCGTGCCGCAGGCACTCTTCTTGAATGCTCTCACCGCCCTTGCGCCGAATCGCCCCTGCCACGCCCGAACCCAGAATCAGTTCGTTATTGGCGGCGTTCACAATCGCGTCCACCGCCTGCTCGGTGATGTCCGCTTCCTGCACCTCTATCTGCACGCCCCGATAGGTAACGGCTTTCATCGCTTCCAAGATTGTACCCGAACGGGGGTACACTACCCACCATGCGCACAGCAGGGCTGGTGCTGGTTTCGGCGGTGCTGGCGGGGCTTGCCCATCCGCCGCTGGGCTTGTGGTGGACTTTGCTTTTCGCGCCTGCGGTTTTATTCGGCGTCCTGCATGGTAAACCCATGCGTGCGGGCTTTGGCTGGGCGTGGCTCTGGTGGACAGTCTATGCGCTGACGCTGGGCTACAGTCTGGGCTATCTGATTCACCTGCGCACAGGGAGTGTCGTCGCAAGCGTGGTGGGGCTTGTGCTGGTGGCGGCGCTCAGCGCGTGTTTCGCAGGGTTGGCGGGGGCACTGATAGGGCGCATGCCGCTGAACCTGTGGGGCGTATTAGGGGCGTCGGGGGTCTGGGTCTTTTTTCAATGGTTGCGAGGGCTGGGCGCGTTCGCGTTTGTGTGGGGTCAGATGGCGCCTGCGCTCTATCGGGTTCCCGTGCTGCTTCAGATAGCGGACACCATCGGCGCGTGGGGGCTGGAGTGGCTGATTCTGTTCTGGAACGCATTGCTGGCGTATGCGTGGTGCGCCCGACAGTGGCGGCTCGCGCTTGGCGTGGGTGCGGCTTTCTGGGCGGGCTGGCTGGGGTACGGGGTGGTCGCACTGCGCCAGAGCGAGCGCGAGCCACTCCCAGCGCGTGTGGCGATTGTGCAGCCGAATGTGAACCTCGCCCGTCCCTACACCCCTGCCGAATGGGAGCCGATTCGTGAGCAGATTGAAGCGCTGGTGCGTCAGGCAGGGCAGGCGCGCCCCGACCTGATCACCCTGCCCGAAGTGCTGGAGCCGTATCCGATGCCCGAAAGCCGCGCAGCGTTCGAACGCTGGCAACAACTGGCTCGGGAAACAGGCGCCGCGATTCTCGTGGGCGGTTATCGGCTGGTCAACCCTGTCGCCGATCAGTGGGCGAACACAGCGCATCTCTTTCTGCCTGACGGGGCATGGCGCTATCACGACAAAGTGCAGTTAGTGCCTCTGGGCGAGACCGTGCCCTTTCGGGAATACCTGCCGTTTCTGGCGTGGTTTGGGGTGGTGGAAGAAGACCTGCAGGCAGGGGCGCGGTTAGAACCGCTCGCCGCGGGCGAATTGCGGATTGGCGCGGTCATCTGTATGGAGTCCACCTACCCGTGGATTGCGCGGGGGCTGGCAGCGCGGGGGGCGAACCTGCTGTGGGTCGGTTCCAACGAGTCGTGGTTTGGGCGCACGCCCGCGCTGGAACAGCATCTGGCGTTTAGTGTGTTGCGTGCGGTGGAAACCCGTCGCTGGGTGGTGCGGTGCGCCCCCGAAGGCTACAGCGCGTTTATCGCGCCCACAGGCGAAATGGTTCGGGTGGAGCCGTTCACCCCGAAGGCGCAGGTGCAAACAGTGTCGCTGTCGTCTCGCGCCACGCTTTACGAGCGCTATGGCGACTGGATCGTCGTTTTCGGGGCGTGCTGGTCGCTGCTGGGGCTTATGAGCGCGCGGCGGCGCGTCTCTGGGGGCGTTTCCGCCCGCCCAAAAGCCACTTGAACACCTTCAACGCGCCCTGCTCCCACGCCACGCGGTGCGTCACACCCGTGCCCACCTCCAGTCCCGAAGCATGCTCCAGGTACCATTCGTAGGAGCGGATGAGCGCCTCGGCGTTGCTATAGCGCGGCTGCCAGCCCAGCTTCGCCTTCGCCCGCTCGATGGAGACAAACGAATCTTTATCAGCAGTCTCGTATACCCATTTGTAGAGGGGCGAAAGCTTGAGCGCCTCCAGAATGCGCAGGATGAACTTCACCAGCCCTGCGGGGGTCGCCATCGGGCGTGCGCCGCTGCCTGCAAAGTCGCAGAGCGCCTGAAGGTCTTCCCGCACCGTTTGGAACCGCTCCGCGCCGATGTTAAAAGTATCGTTTGCCATGCTGGGGTCTACCGTGCAGACTTTGTAGTAGGCTTCCGCGAGGTCGGTAACCTCCAGCAGCTGGTAGCGGTTGCGTCCGCTGCCAATCATTGGGATGCGGGCGCCCGACTCCACCCAGTCGTAGAGAATCTGGAACACGCCCAGTCGCGCCTGCCCGATGAATGTCTTCGGGCGAATAATCGGCACGATGTGCCCCTTCTCGCGGAACTCAAGGCAGACCTGCTCTGCCTGAATTTTGCTCTTACCATAAGGTCCCACGCCTACCAGGGGATCGGTCTCCTCGATGGGGTGCTTGAGGGGCACGCCGTACACAGCGGTTGAGGAGACATGCGCCACGCGCTCAACGCCCGCGCGGAACGACTCTTCCAGCACAATTCGCGTGCCTTCTACATTGGTGCTGAAGATGTCCTGCGGCTTCCACAGGGGGAGCGCCGCCGCGCCGTGAATCACCCAGCGCGGGCGTGCCTGCTCCAGCGCCGCGCGCACCTGCTCGCGATTGCGCACATCGCCATGATAAAACTCCGTGCCAGCGGGGTATTCCGATTCTTCGTAGGGCGCAATATCCAGCAGCGCCACAGCAACCCCTTTTTGCGCGAAATGGTGCGCCAGATGATAACCCAGAAATCCCGCTCCGCCGGTAATCAGCACCTTGACCATACGCAAGGATTGTACCTTACGGATTCGAAATTCGAACATCGGGTAAACTATGCGCAGAGGTGAACCCTATGCAAGAGGCATATATCGTATCGGCAGTTCGCACGCCGATTGGCAAGGCGCCGCGCGGAAGCCTGCGCAACACACGCCCCGATGACCTCGCGGCGTTCGCGATCAAAGCCGCCATCGAGCGCGTGCCCGGCTTAGACCCCAGCCAGATTGAAGATGTCGTGCTGGGCTGTGCCGTGCCCGAAGCAGAGCAGGGCATGAATGTCGCCCGAATCGCGGTGCTACGCGCGGGGCTTCCCGTAACCGTGCCCGCCGCGACGGTCAACCGCATGTGCGCTTCAGGGCTGGAAGCGATTGCCATTATCGCCCAGCGCATCCAGACAGGTCAGATTGATGTCGGAATCGCGGGCGGTACGGAAAGCATGTCGATGGTGCCGATGGAGGGGCATGTGTTCCGCCCCAACCCCTACCTGACGAAGCACTACCCCGACGCCTATCTGGGCATGGGCATGACCACCGAGAACCTGGTCGCCGAGTTCGGCATCACGCGCGAGGAGGCAGACCAGTTCGCCTACGAAAGCCACCAGAAGGCGCTGCGGGCGCAAGCCGAAGGCGCTTTTGAGGGCGAGATTGTGCCCGTAGAGGTGCATGAGCGCATCGTCAAAGACGGCACGGTGCATGAGAACCGTTTCGTGTTCGAGCGCGACGAGGGACCCCGCGCGGACACCAGCCTGGAAGCGCTGGCGAAGCTGAAACCCGTTTTCAAGGTAGATGGCACGGTAACAGCAGGCAACGCCTCCCAGCGGAGCGACGGCGCGGCGGCGGTCGTGCTGATGAGCGAGCGCAAGGTGAAAGAGCTGGGCATCCAGCCCATCGGGCGCTTTGTGAACTATGCGCTGGCAGGCGTGCCCCCCGAAACGATGGGCATCGGTCCCGCCTACGCCATCCCGAAACTGCTCCAGAAAACAGGTAAATCCCTACACGAGATTGACCTGTTTGAGATCAACGAGGCGTTTGCGGCACAGGTGCTGGCGGTGTTGCGCCAGCTGCCCGATTTGCCGCGCGAACGGCTGAATGTGAACGGCGGCGCGGTGGCGCTGGGGCATCCGCTGGGCGCAACAGGCGCCCGCATGACCGCGACGCTTTTGAACGCGCTTGGCAAACGCGGTGGGCGCTGGGGCATCGTGAGCATGTGCGTCGGCGGCGGCATGGGCGCCGCAGGGCTGTTTGAACGGTTCTGAAAGGCGCCCCGACGCTCTCGCTTTCAGGGTTCCTCCTGCTCAAAAGGGGGAACCCTCCTCTGCTCTGGGCTACCCCTGGCACCCACTCCCGAAAGCAAACAACACCGCCAATAAATCCGAATCGTCCACCACGCGGTCGGCGTTGGTGTCCGCCTCCAGAGCGCAGCCCGATTGCCCGAATGCGAACAGCACCGCGAGCAGGTCGGCGTCGTCCACGCAGCCGTCGGCATTTACATCCTGAGGCAGGGGTGTCTGCTCAATCTCCAGATAGTCAAACCGCGCTACAGGCGGGTTAACCCCGCTCCAGCCCGCTGTGTCGGTATATAACCCCACGAAACCGCCCTGCGTCAGGAACGCCTCTAAGGCAGGCACGGCGGAGGGGGCAATCGGCGAACCTGACGCCTCGCGCCAGCCCAGCCCATCTTCGAGGTCGTAGTAGAAATGGATTGCGCCCCCTGGCACGCGCTGGCGAATCAGCAGGCGCACGGTATCGCTCTGGCTGGGCGCCCACGAAGCCGACGCCACGCCCGGCGGCTGATACTGCCCTGCCCACTCCGCGCCCGTGCTGACAAACAGGCGGTTCGTGCCCGGCTCCAGCACCAGATGATAGTTCAGGTAGTGGTCGGCATCCCGAAACAACACCACGCCCGCCTGCACATAGGCGTTGCTGGCGCCGTTGCGAAGCAGTTGCACCCGCGTTTCAATGCGCCAGTCAGCACGCAGCGGCACCACAGGCAGATTGGGCACATTCCGAATCGAGTTGTAGCCCTGATAGAGCGTGCCAGAGCGCATCGTTATCACCAGCCGCTCGCCATCATACTGCACAAAAGCCGAATCGTAGGTGTTATGGGGTGTGTTGCCCGACACCTGCCACCCCCAGGGGAGCTGGGAGCTTAGCCCACCCAGAAAGTCGTCCCAGACTCTCTGGGCAGGCGTTGTTGCGATGAGGCACGCACCCAACAGGACCAGAATCGCACGCATCGTCTTCACAAAGGCAGGTATTCGAAGCGGGCGATCACCACTTCCACCTCGCGCCCGTTGGTGGGTGGCTCCCCGTTCAGCAGCCACAGGTTCATGCGGGGGTTTTCACCGCCGGGTACCGGGCGGTTCGGACCTGAATAGACCCATTCGCGATAGAGATATTTCGGGTCTGGCGGCGGCACGCGATGCCCCCGAATGCTCTGGAACAAAATGCGGCTCGGCTCCCAGCGGAACAGGTGAACCGAACGGGGAATGTGCGCCAGCCACTCAAAGGCATGCTGGCGCTGGGGGTCATACCCCAGATGGGGCACCAGCGTGTAGTAGGCGTTGGGTCCCGTGGGTCCCTGAAAACGCGCGAACTCGATATCGATTTCGCGGTGTCCGTAGGCGGGATCATCGCTCCATGTAAAAAGCCCCAGCACCACCTTCGGGTCCAGGTCATGCACTTCGCTCTCCAGGTAGAAGCGGTAGGTTCCGTAGCCCAGCGAGCGGGTGCAGATGACCTCGGCGCATTCCCAGCGATTGCCCACGCGTGTGATTTTCAGGTGCAGCCGCCCGCGCGAGTCCACCCACACATTGCAGTCCGAGTCCGAGAAGTAGTTCGGACCCGGACCGACAGGACTCGTATGACGCTTCACGCGCCATGTGTAGCCTGAAAACTGGAGGGTACGGGAGTATTGCATCGCCCTCACCGAATGTTGGGATTGTTCTCGTCGGGATTATCGCCTCCCAGCTGCCAGTTCCATGGGATTTTGATCGCGCCACGGCGGAGCGGTTTCACATGCCCATCTGCCCACACCAGCACGGCGACCTTGCCCCCGTGGCGGTAGCGCACCTGAAAGGCGGCGTTCAGGTTCGCGCCCAGCCCGTTGAAGTCGCGGTCAATGGTGTCCCATTCGGCTTCTGTGCGTGCAGGCTGACCGCCCCAGCCGTTGAGCAGTCCCGGTGTCCACCAGTAGAGCGCGCCGCAGTTGCCCGCCCACTGCTGGTTCTGCGTGCCGTCGCCGTAGGCAATCGTTTCCGCAGGATGCGTGAGGGTTGCCAGCGACGCGGGCAGACAGGGGTTCAGGTTATTCGAGCAGCGCCATGTGTCGTTTGCGCCCTGCGCGAAGCCGTTGCCCCCAATGCGCTCGTTCATAGAATAAGCCAACGCGCTCCGATAGGTCGCCGAGGGGCAGCTGCGCACCGCTGGCGCGGGTCGGGTCGGGTTCGCGCCGTCGCTATAGGTCTCGAAGCGTCCCTCCCCCATATAGGGCGAGATTAAAAAGTGCCAGATAATCTCGCGCCCAATTCGGGAGCGGGCGTCAAAATAGCCGATCGGGTAGACCTCGTTGTAGTCCTGCAGATACATCTGCGTGCCCAGCCCGACCTGACGGGCGTTGGAGGCACACTGGGTCTTACGGGCGCTCTCACGCGCCTGCGCGAACACAGGGAACAGAATCGCCGCCAGAATGGCAATAATGGCAATCACCACCAGCAGTTCAATCAGGGTAAAGCCGTTGCGCTTCATTGTCAGCACCTCCATCGGTTTCAGGGGCTGGCGCGGCAAGATTGCCGCGCCAGCATGGTTGCTTAGCCGCCCGAACCGAAGTTGAACAGCACGGCAAGCAGGTCGGCATCGTCCACCGTGCCGTCGCCGTTCACATCTTCGTCGAGGCAGTCGCCGCTGCTGCCGAAGGCGAACAGCACCGCCAGCAAGTCGGCGTCATCAACAAGGTTGTCGCTGTTCACATCGTCCACGGGCAGAACCGGCAGGTTGGTCTCGAAGTAATCAAACTCGAAGGGTTGCGCCAGCCCACACCCGCAGGCGTTATCGGTGTAGACCCCAATTCGGGCGCCCTGCGAGAGCATGTTCATAATATGCTGGTAAAACCCACTGTCGGGGTAGTAGCGCCCGCCGTTGAAGCCATCGTATTCCACCCAGCCGCCCGTGGCGGAGTTGCGGAACTTGACCACGATATGGGGGTCTTCACCACCCACGCGCTCGATGCGCACGCCCACCCAGTCGGTATCGGGCGTCCACGGGTTGGTAACGCGCTCGCCCCAGGCAAAGCCGTCTTCGATTTCCGAGTTCGTGGAACCGTTAATCGTGTCGGTCTGATCCGTCGCGTTGCGGGTAATCAGCACCTGGAAGTAGTTGCGGGCGCCCGTCGTAATCACAATTCCCGCCTGCGTGTAGTAATAGAAGGGCACGGTACTCCAGTCGGTGCGGAACACGGTCTCGATGTACCACTCTTCGGGCAGGTTCGGACCGACGCGCAGGGTGGGCACATTCTTGTGGGAGTTGAATGCCTGAAACATCGCGCCGTCGCGTGTCTGGATAATCATCGAGTTGCTCGTAAACGATACGGCGTTATCGAACAGGGTGCAGAACGGGTCGTTCTGCGGCAGTGTCCAGCGCCACTGCTGGCTGAAGCCGCCGTTGAAGTCATCACGCACCTGCACATACGCTGTGCTGATCAGCGACAGAGTTGTGAGCAAAGCCAGGATTCGCATCATCGTTGAACCTCCTTCGATGGAATTTGGGGAGCAACAAGCGCCTGCCCTGCGCTGGGGGGCGCCACCGTTTTGCGGATGACAAGTGTGGCGGGAAGAGCGATGGAATCGTCGCGAAGTGTGCCGGTCTCAATCTGCTCGTAGAGCAGCTGCGCCGCGAGGTAGCCGACGCGGTGTTTATCGTGGCGCACGGTGGTCAGGTTCGGACAGAGCGGATGCACGAGCGGTTCGTCGTCGAAGCCCGCCACCGAGAGGTCTTCGGGGATGCGCAGCCCGTGTGCCAGACACTCCTGAATGAATCCCGCAGCGGAGCCATCATCGGCGCAGATAACAGCAGTGGGGCGCTCACGCAGAGCGAGCAGCTCACGGGCGCACTGGCGCCCCGACTCAATCGTGTAGCGCCCCTGAAAAATCCACTCTTCGCGCGTGGGCAGCCCATAGTCCGCCATCGTCTTGCGGAACGCCCGCTCGCGCTGGAGCGCGCTCCAGTGCAACGGATGCCCCTTCACAAAGCCGATATGGCGATGCCCCTGCTGGATGACCCACTCGGTCAGCATGCGCATGCCGCCCTCGTTGTCCACATCCACACAGGGAATGCCCAGATTGGGCGGCAGCAGGCTCCCCACTGAGACCACAGGCAATCGCGAATGGCGACGCCACTCCAGCAGCGGTGAGTCGATTACGGGCGCCAGCAGCAGATGCCCATCCACCGTGCCGTTCTCCAGCCGACGCCAGATGGAGTCGGGGCGCCCTGCAGGCAAAGTGATGAGCTTCACATCATACTCCAGAGGGAGCAGGAACTCGATAACGCCGTCCAGCACATGCTGGGCGTAGTCGTTCTGGGTCAGCACGGCATGGGCGCGTTCGAAGACCAGCCCAATCGTGAAGGTGCGCTGTTTGGCTAACCCCCGCGCGAGCATATTGGGACGATAACCGAGACTCCGCGCTGCCGCGAGGACCCGCTCCACCGTTTCGGCACGGTACAGCTCGTGCCGCCCCTGCAGGATGTTCGAGGTCGTGGTGAGCGAACATCCCGCCGCCTGAGCCACTTCGCGCAGTGTCGGTTTGCGTGTCGCCATCGTTCTCCTCTCGTGGAAACGCTTCTATTGCGTGGGCTACTGCGCCCTTATGGAAACGCTTCCATAGCATATTATAGCACATTTTTCGCCGTTTGTCAAGTCCCACTATCTCTCTATCCCTCCGCCGCCCCAATCGCAATCACAAACTCGCCTTTGGGGGGCTTGTGTTGCCAGTGGGTGAGCGCCTCGCTGAGCGTGCCGCGAAAAATCTCCTCGTATTGCTTGGTCAGCTCGCGGCCCACCACTACTGTGCGGTCGCCCAGCACCTCGTAGGCGGTCTGGAGCGTTTTGAGCAGGCGGTGCGGGGATTCATAAAAGACCACCGTCATGTCGGCATCGCGAAGCGATTCGAAAAACTGGCGTCGGGCGCCCTCCTTGCGCGGGATGAACCCCTCAAAACGGAACCGATGGGCGGGCAAGCCCGAAACGGAGAGCAGGGCGGTCAGCGCGCTGGGACCAGGCACGGGCACGACAGGCACGCCCGCTTCGTGCGCCTCAGCGACCAGCACGCCGCCGGGGTCTGAGATGCCCGGCGTGCCCGCGTCGGTCACCAGCGCAATCGAATCGCCCTGCAACAGGCGCTCAATGAGCGCACGCCGCTTGCCCTCGCCTGTGTGCTGGTGGAACGAGGTCAGCGGCGTGTCAATCCCGTAGCGTTCCAGCAGTTTGCGCGTGTGGCGGGTATCCTCGGCGGCAATCAGCGCGACCTCTTTGAGAACCCGCAACGCGCGCAGTGTGATGTCTTCCAGATTCCCAATCGGCGTGGCGACCACATAGAGCGTGCCGACAGCTTTAGACGCCATAGGGGTATCCGTCTCGCATCAGCACGAACTGCGCCAGCTGATTGCGCGCCTCCACGGCGTTGAAGCGCGGCAGCGGCAGCATGCGCTCCATCAGGCGGTGGGATTCGGCAGGCGCGTTCAGCGCGTTCAGCACGAGGTCGGCGCGGTCGCGCATCACCTGGGTGGCGTAGCGGGCGAACAGCAGCCCTGCCAGCAACCCTGCGTCGCTCGCGGTGCCCTGCAGCTTGGGCAGTCGCGCCACGATGCTATCCAGCCCGTAAAGCATGGTGGTCATGTCGGCAATCGCGGCGGCGACCTCCTGACGCTGTTCACGCAAATGATCCCCATACGCCTCCCACGCCAGTCGGAACGCATAGAGCGTCGCCTGACGGAAACCCTCCACCAGCGTGGCGAGCATCTCAAGGGACTTATCGGGCAGGGTGTCAATTGGGCGTGACTCACGCGCGCGCGACTCTTCAATCAGCGGCAAGCCCGCCCGTTGCATCTGCCGAATCAGATGCTGGGTCAGGTTCAGGCGGTTAATCTCGTTCGTGCCCTCGTAGATGCGCGGGACACGCGACTCGCGGAAAATCTTGGCAATCGGGAAGTCCTCGGTGTAGCCGTAGCCGCCGTGAATCTGCACGCCCTCGTCAGCGCAGAAATACTGCACCTCCGTGCCGAAGAACTTGAGCATGGCGCACTCGCCCGCATATTCGGAGGCTGCCTCGCGGTAGCGCAGGTGCAGCTCAGGATGGTCGGGCGGCAGGGCGTGAATAGGTTCAAACCACTCCTGCATCAGCGCGCCCGTGCGGTAGAGCATGCTCTCCAGCGCAAAGAGTTGCGTGGTCATCTCGGCGAGCTTCTGGCGAATCAACCCGAAGTTGGCAATCGGCTGCCCGAACTGATGGCGGTCTTTGGCGTAGCGCGTAGCGACCTCCAGCGCGTATTTGCCTGTGCCGAGCGCGCTGGCTGCCATCTTGTAGCGCCCCAGATTCAGTGTGTTGAGCGCGATATAGTGCGCTTTGCCCACCTCGCCCAGCAGGTTCTCCTTCGGCACGAACACATTCTCGAACACGACGCGGCGCGTGCTGGAACCGTGTAGCCCGATTTTGCGCTCCTCACGCCCCAGACTGACCCCAGGGAAGGTACGCTCCACCAGAAAAGCGGTGAACTGTTCCCCGTTCAGCTTGGCGAACACGGTGAACAAATCCGCGAAGCCTGCGTTCGTGACCCACATCTTCTCGCCGGTGAGGCGGTAGCCGTCGCCGTCAGGCACCGCGCGGGTCTTCATGGCGAGCGCGTCGGAGCCGCTGCCCGTCTCACTCAGGCAGAACGAGCCGCACCACTCGCCCGACGCCAGTTTTGGCAGGTAGCGCGCCTTCTGCTCTGGCGTGCCCTCCAGCACCAGCGGCAGAATCGCCAGTCCAGCATGCGCCTGAAGCGTGAGGCATGTGGCAGGTTCGGGTCCCAGCTTCTCCACGATTAAAGCGACGGTGGTCTTGGGCAGGTCTAAGCCGCCATAATGAGTGGGCACTTCGGCGGCGGTGAAGCCGAGTTCGCCCATCTTGCGGTCTAACTCGCGCATCAAGCCCTCTTTGGCTTGCTCAATCTCTTCCAGGCGGGGCAATACCTCGTGGCGCACGAAATCTTCGGCGCTCTTGCCAATCATGCGGGTTTCGGCATCGAAATCCTCAGGGGTGAAGGTACTGCCCGCTGGCGTGCTTTGAACCAGAAACTGTCCGCTCCGTTGCATAGCCGTATTATACCTTCAGCGGAATAGGCGAAATATGCTATAATCTCTCTATGCAACGGCTTCTCTGGTGGGGTCTGCCTCTGGCGATGCTGCTGATGATGGGGTTCTACCGTCCCGAAGGAGCCTCCAGCGCGCTGCCGCTGGCGACTGCCTTCACCTCCGAGACGAACGGCTATATTACGCCCTGCGGCTGTAGCAAGCCGATGGTGGGCGGCATCCCCCGACGCGCGACCTATCTCAAACAGCTGGCGAAAGAGTATCAGCTCATCAAGCTGGAAAACGGCGACCTCACCAAAGCGGGCGGGCGTCAGGACGAACTGAAGGCGGAAACGCTGATTGACATGCTGAACGCGATGGGCTACGACGCCCTCAACCTCGGTTTGTACGACTTCAAACTCGGCATGGAGTACCTGCGCACGCTTCAGGTGCAGTTCAAAGGCGCAATGCTCTGCGGCAATGTGCTGGAGGGAGGCAACCCCGCGTTTGAGGCGTACACCCTGCTGAAGCGTTCCCATCAGGGGCGCCCACTGCAGGTGCTGGTGGTGGGGATGTTTTCGGAAAGGCACGCCGACGCCTTGCGTCAGGTCAACCCTGCCCTTCAGGTGGTTCCCGTTAACCAGCAGCTGGAGACGCTCCGCCCGCAGATTGAAGCCATGGGCGACCTGCGCGTGTTGCTGCTGTACGGGAATCAGAACGATGCGGAGCGCGTGGCACAGGCGCATCCCTACTTCCATCTGATTGTGTACGCCAACAGTGGGGATGGTCCCGCGCCTCCGAAGCGTGTCGGCAACACAACCCTTGTGTTCGCGGGCAACGATGCGAAGTATGTGGGCGTGGCGACCGTCGGCGGCGAACCCCCCGGCATCGAGCGCGCTTTCGCCACACGCCTCGTGGAAGAGTTCGCCGATGACCCCACCATCCTGCAAATCAAAATGGGCTACCTCGCGCGGGTAGAAGCCGAAAACCTGCTGGCGATGGTGCCTAAACGCCCCACGCCCAACGGCAGCGCGTTCGCAGGCAGCCGCGCCTGCATGCCCTGCCACGCAGAAGATTACAGAATCTGGCAGAAAACCGCCCACGCCAAAGCCATGCAGACCCTTGTGGAGGTGCATCACCACAACGACCCCGAATGCGTCGGCTGCCATGTGGTGGGGCTGGAATACGAGGGCGGCTTCGTGAGCCTTGAGAAGACCCCTACCCTCAAAGATGTCGGCTGCGAAAGCTGTCACGGACCAGGACGCAAGCACATTGAAGACCCCGAAAACAACAAAATGGGCAAGCTGGGCGAAGCCATCTGCATGAATTGCCATGTGCCCGCCCATAGCCCCAACTTCAACTTTGAGACCTACTGGAAAAAGATTGAACACGGCAAGAGGTGAGCCATTCTGCTCTGGGTTGTCGTGCAGGCGGTGTTGTTTGTCGTGTATGGCGCGGCGCTGTATGGGTCGCCTTCAGGAGAGTGGGGTTTCTGGCGCTGGCTGGGCGTGCCGATGTTAGCAGGGGCGGTAATTTTGCTTGCGCCCTCCGTGTGGGCGCACGGGCGGAAACTGACCCCCCTGCCCGAACCGAACCCACGGCTGGGGCTACTCCAGACGGGGGTCTATGCTTCCATCCGCCACCCGATGTATCTGGGGCTGATGTTGCTGACGCTGGGGCTGGCGATTTTCACCATGAAAAGCGGGGCACTGGGAGCCGCGCTGGCGCTGGTGGTCTTCTTTAACCTCAAAGCGCGTGAAGAGGAGCGACGCCTGCTCCGATGCTATCCCGAATATGCCGACTACATGCGCCGTACAGGGCGCTTCCTGCCCAGATGGCGTTGAAAGTCAGCATAGGCTGTCTCCCATTTTTCTGTTTCCTGCGGCGTATAGACCACCGGTGGGAACGAAAGCGCCACGCGCTCGCGGATCGCTTCCAGCGACTCGATGTGCCCCAGTCCGAGCGCCTGCATCATCAGGTTCCCTATCGCGGTGGCTTCTATTGGACCTGCCAGCACGGGGCGGGCGGTGGCGTCAGCAGTCATCTGGCAAAGGAGCGCGTTCTGGGCGCCGCCTCCGACAATATGAATCGTCTCGATGCGCCAGCCTGTGAGGGTCTCTATCTGCTCCAGCACCATGCGATACTTGAGCGCGAGGCTCTCCAGAATGGTGCGCACGATTCGCGCGGGCGTGTCGGGCACGCGCTGTCCCTGTTCGGCGCAGTATGCCTGAATGCGTTGGGGCATGTCGCCCGGCGCGAGGAACCGCCAGTCATCGGGGTCAATCAGCGATTCAAACGCGGGCGCCGTCTGCGCCATTGCGGTCAGTTCGGCGTAATCCCAGTTGCCGACGCCCTGCGCCTGCCATGTGCGCCGACACTCCTGCAGGAGCCATAGCCCCATCACATTTTTGAGCAGGCGAAACCGCCCCCCGGCGCCGCCTTCGTTGGTGAAGTTGAAGGCGAGGCTCTGCGCCGAAATCTGGGGTGCGTCCACCTCCACCCCCACCAGCGACCATGTGCCCGAACTGATGTAGGCAGCATGCCGACTCTGCAACGGCGTGCCCACCACCGCCGAAGCGGTATCATGGCTGGCTGGCAGCACCACCTGAATCGCGCTTCCCTGCACCGTGCCCAGCCGCGTACCCGGCATCTGCACGGGTTGGAACAGGCGCGTGGGGATGCCTAATTCCTCCAGAATGGGGTACGCCCAGTCGCTCGCGCGCGGGTCATAACACTGGCTGGTGGTGGCAATTGTGAACTCATTAACAGGCACGCCCGTCAGCCAGTAGTGGAACAGGTCGGGCATCATCAGCAGGCGAGCGGCATAGTCCAGCAGCGGGTCGTTCTGCACCACCATCGAGTAGAGCTGGTAGAGCGTGTTGATGGGCATGAACTGAATCCCTGTGCGCTCGTATAGGGTTTCGCGCGGGATTTGTGCCAGCACGCGCTCCATCATGCCCTCGGTGCGTCGGTCGCGGTAATGCACGGGCGCGCTGAGCAGGCGTCCCTGCGAATCGAGCAGGGCGAAATCCACGCCCCATGTGTCCACACCGACCGACTCCACTGGTTCGGGAGATTCCGCCTGCGCTTTCTGGAGGCTCTGCTGTATCTCGGCGAACAAGAAAAACACATCCCAGTAGAGCGTGCCACCGATTGAGACCGGGCGATTGGGGAAGCGGTGAATTTCGCGCAATTGCAAGCATGCGCCGTCCCACCAGCCCAGCACCGCACGCCCGCTTTCTGCGCCCAGGTCTATCGCCAGATACGCCATGCTTCGAGTGTACCCCTAAAGCGGCTCGAGCAAAGCCTGCCAGAGCTGTTCAAACAATCGGGAGCGCACAAAAATTAGCAGCGCATTCCCGCTGCCCAGTATCGCCAGCGGGAACGCCAACCCCCGCACGCCCGCGTGCCATGCCGCCAGCACGCCCACTCCGAAGGCGAACCCCGCGTAGAGCAGATAAAACAGCGCCAGCGCCCTGCCGAAGACCCCCGTGAGCGCAATCAGTGCCATCAGCGGCAGGAGCGCGAGTAGCGTGCTCAGCCATGCAATCCCGAAACCGCCCAGCGCGAACGCCACCCCGTAGCGCAGGCGCGAACGGCGCAGCCATCCACACGCCGAAAGCCACTGCGGCAGCCACCAGCGCACCCCCGGCAGGGGACGCTCCGCAATTTCGGGGCGAATCCCGCGACGACGCAACTCCGCCAGCACGCACAAATAATGCTCCCGATAGCGCACGGGGTGAATGTGAAAGTAGACATCCACCAGCTCTTCATCGGAATAATGCTCCAGCCGCTTGCGATACTGGCGCAGGTCAAACCACCACCGCGGCGCAATCATCCCGTCAAAATTATACGCGATGGAGGTAGAATTGCACTATGCTTGCGCGCCTGCAAAAAATAAAGGAATGGCTCACAGCCCTGCCCTGTAAGGCAACCCTCGACAAGGAGCAGAAGGTGCTGGTGGTGAGCCTCCACGAGGCGATTCTGATGATCGAAGCGCGCCAGTATGCCGACGAGTGGCTCTACCTGTTCACGGCGCCTGTAAGCTTTTACACACGGCTCACGCCCGAACTGATGCGGCTGCTGTTAAGCAACTCCCAGCATCTGCACATCGGCACGCCCCGCGTGGAAGAAGAGGGGCTTTACCTGCGCCATACGCTATTTGAGGACGAACTCAACGCACAGACCCTGCTCAAGGTCGTGGGCAACCTCGCGATTGCAAGCCAGAACCTGACCGCGCATATCATCAGCGCGTTTGGGGGCATCAGCCCGATAGAGTACTTCTCGCGCCAGCGTTGAACTCAGGGCATATAAGTTACGACCGCGGTCAGCACAAAGAAAGCGATTGCCAGAATCAGCGTCAATCGGGAAATCTGGTCTTCAAAGCCCGGTTTCGCGCGGGCGTACATGCTGTCGCCTCCGCCAGGGCTGAAAACGCCTTCCGAGCGCGAGGTCTGAATCGCGACCAGAAAGATAAACACAATCATTATGGCGATGTCTATCCATGTCAGCACTTGTTTCAGGATTTCCATGGCGGCTCCTCTTCGAACTGGTAGAGTTTTTCACGAACTTCCTCGACGGGTTCTTCCAGCGAGCGGGTGACTTCCTCGCCTGCCTTTTTGAATTCGCGCATGGCTTGCCCGATAGAGCGGGCAATCTCCGGGAGTTTGCGGGGCCCGAAGATAAGCAACGCCAGCACAAACAGCACCAGCAGCTCGCTGAAACCGATGCTTCCGAACATAATCTCGCCTCTGGGGGACAGCCCCCATCAGCCCTATTATACCCTATCACACGGGCAACGGGTACACTATAATCGGCATGAAGCGTGTGGAAGCCATCATCCGCCCCGTGCGGTTTGAAGCGGTCAAAGAGGCGCTGAACGATATCGGCGTTTACGGGATGACCGTGACCGATGTGCGCGGCTTCGGGCGCCAGCAGGGGCATACCGAAAAGTATCGCGGCAGCACCTACACCGTCAACCTGTTGCCCAAGATTAAAATCGAAGTGGTCGTGCCCGACAGTCAGGTGGAAGAGGTCGTATCCGCGATTCTGGAGGCGGCGCACACGGGAGAGATTGGCGACGGCAAGATTTTTATTGCCGAAGTGGAAGAAGCGGTGCGCATCCGCACAGGCGAGCGGGGCGAATCGGCGCTCTGAGGGGTAGTAAGCATGCCGACCTTCCGGTATGTGGCGCAGACTCAGGACGGGCGCGAGGTGCGTGGCACCGTACAGGCGAACTCGCGGCTGGAAGCCTCCGATACCCTGCGCAAGCAGGGCTACTGGCTGTTAGAACTTTACGCCGAACCTGAGCCAGCCACTCCCCTGAGCGCCGCGCATCAAAAAGCGTGGCAACCGCTGTTTGGGGGTATCCCCCTCAAGGCGCAGGCGGTGTTTTTCCGCCAGCTCGCGACGATGCTCTCTGCAGGCGTGCCCCTCTATCAGGCGCTGGACACCTTAGGCAATCAGCGCGTGCATCCTCGCCTGCGCCGTACCGTGCTGGAAATCAAAAACGCGGTGCTGGCAGGCGAACGCATCAGCGACGCCTTTGACCGCTACCCTGCGCTCTTTTCCCCAATTGTACGCGCGCTCATTCGGGTCGGCGAAACCGCAGGCGCGCTGGAGCGTACCCTCCGCCAGATCAGCGATTACCTCGAGAATGAGCTGGAACTCCGACGCCTGATTAGCCGAGTCACTTTCTACCCCAAGCTGGTGCTGTTTTTTGCTATCTTAATCCCCGGCATGGTGCCTGCGCTGATCACGATTCTGGGTGGGCAGGGCGGTCAGCCGGTGGGACAGGTGATTGGTGACATCCTCATGCGCTATCTGAAGATTCTGGGGTTCGTGTTTGGGGTGTGGGCGGTCTATCGTCTGGCGATGCAGAGCCACAGCCTGCGGGTGGCGTGGGGCGCATTACTGGTCTCGCTCCCGTGGATTGGGTTCACCTATCGGCAGCTGGCGTTGGCGCGGTTCGCGCGCGCATTGAGTGCGCTCTACGGGGCGGGCATTCCGCTTTCGCAGGCGATTCGCTACGCCGCCGATGCCTGCGGCAACGACTACCTCACCGAGCGCCTCAAACCCACTGCCTCTAAGCTGGAAGCAGGGCGCGGAATCGCGGAGAGCCTGCGCGAATCAGGCGTGCTACCCCAGATGGTGCTGGATATGGTCGCCACCGGCGAAAACACAGGCGAGATCGGCTTCATGATGGACAAAGTCGCGGAGTATTATGAAGAGGAAGGGAAACTGCGCTCCCATCAGGCGGGCTATGTGCTGGGAGTGGTCGTGTTTCTGGGCGTTGCGATTTATGTGGCGATTATTGTGATACAATTCTACGCGGGGTACTTCTCGGCTCTGCTGGGAGGGGCGAACGCGCCGTGAGAAATCACTACGAAACGCTGGGGTTGCCGTTTGGGGCGAGCGCAGAAGAGATTCGCAAGCGCTATCGCGAGCTGGTACGGCGCTATCACCCCGATGTGAACCCCTCGCCCGACGCGAAGGAACGGTTTCTGCGCATTCAGGAGGCGTATCAGGTGCTTTCGGACCCCGAGCGGCGTCGGCACTATGATGCACTCTTGCGGTTGCGCATGCAGGAGCAGGGGCGTGCGGGTTTCAGCGCCTCGCAGACCGCGCGCCCTGCCTCCGCTTCACCGCCCCCGTCCCGAAGCGCCTCGCAAACTGCGCTGGACGAGGCGCGCCGGGCGATTCTGCAAGCCGAACAAGCCTTCCTGCAGGGGCGCCTGCGCGACGCGCTCCACTGGGCGCGTCAGGCGACCAAACTCCAACCCCGCAACGCCAAAGGCTACGAGATTATGGGCGATGTCTACCGCGTGCAGGGACATTACGACGCCGCGCTGAACGCCTACACCTACGCGCTTCAGTTAGACCCGAACAACGCCAACCTGCGCCAGAAGTTCGAGCGGATGGCTCAGCGCGCTCCGAACCGCTCGGCGCCCGCGCCCACTGCCCCCTCGCTGCCCGTTCTCAAGCTGCCGCCAGAGTGGCGCATTTATGCGGCGCAGTCGCTGGGATGGGGTACGGTACTTTTTCTGCTGGGGCTGGCTTGGGGCGCGCCCGGCACGCCGCTGGGCTGGTTTGGGAGTGCGCCTTTTGCTCGATGGAGCGCGAACCTGATTATTTATCTCCTGTTGGCAGGCTTCCTGATGGGCTTTCTGATGCGCCTCAGTGAGTGGACGGTCGCGTTGCGGGATGCGCTTCCCTGGCATCGTCAGGGAGGGCGGCTTTCCGCAGGCAGTGTGCTGGTGGGATTGGGGATTCTCTGCTTCCCGCTCACGCTGTTGCTCTATGCGCTGCTCGCGCTCACCCAGGGAGGGCTAAGTCCCTCCGCCACACGCGCCTTCGGTGCGGTCGGCGTAGCCACCCTGCTGTTTGCGCTTCTTTACCCCTACGATACGCTGGGCGTGCTGCTGTTTGGGGGCAACCTGACCTTTCTTGGCACCCTGATGGGCTGGCAACTGGGGGATCAGCTCAGCGCATCGCCCTGAACCCCCTGAATATGCTATCATGATAGCGTTATGCCAGCCTATCGTTTAATTGAACTGGCGGAACGCATTCAGGGAGTCGTCAAGGGCGACGCCGAGCGCGAAATCCGTGCCGTTGGCGGGATAGACTCCGTTCCCCCTGGCGGCTTGACCTTCGCCGAGGATGAACGCCACCTGCGCCTGGCGCTGGAGTCGCCCGCGAGTGCGATTCTCACACGCCCGCAGTTCGCTCTGCCAGCCGAGAGCCAGAAAGCATTCCTGCTCCACCCCAACCCGCGCTGGGCGTGGGCACAAATCCTTGCGCTCTATGACCCCACGATCCATCCGCCCGTGGGGGTTCACCCAACGGTGGTGATGGGAGAGGGATGCGAGTGGGGCGACGAGGTGGCGATTGCCCCTTATGTGGTGCTGGGCAACCGTGTCAGGCTGGGGCATCGGGTCAAAATCTACCCCTTTTGCTATATTGGTGACGATGTGGAGATTGGCGACGACTGCATTCTATATCCCCATGTGTCGGTGATGGCGCGCTGTGTGCTGGGCTGTCGGGTCATTCTGCATCCGGGGGTGGTGATTGGGGCAGACGGCTACGGCTACTTTCAGCAGGAGGGCGCCCACCACAAGATTCCGCAGATTGGGCGTGTGGTGCTGGAAGACGATGTGGAGGTGGGCGCGAACACCACCATAGACCGCGCCACCACCGGCGAAACCCGTATCGGCAAAGGCACCAAGATTGACAACCTGGTGCAGATTGGGCACAATGTGCAGGTCGGTGAACACTGTCTGCTGGTCTCGCAGGTGGGGATTGCGGGCAGTACCCGATTGGGCAACTATGTGGTGCTGGCAGGTCAGGTGGGCGTGAAAGACCATGTGGAGATTGGCGATAATGTGGTGGTGGGCGCTCAGGGTGGGGTTTCCAAGAGCTTGCCCGCAGGGGGCGTCTACTGGGGCACGCCTGCCATCCCCCATCGGGAATGGCTTCAAATACTGGCGCACCTTTACCGCCTGCCCGAGCTGGTCAAGCGCGTGGAAGCGCTCGAACGCGCCACCAAAAAGCAGGAACGGTAAAACCCCTTGACGAAACCTAACATAGGGTATAATCCCCAGCACAACACTCACACAAGGAGGGTTTTGATGATGCACAAGGGAATGCTGTGGATCAGCGCGCTGGCGCTGGCGGGAACCCTGGCAATCGCCGCGCCTGTGAACGCGCAAGACAACGGCACGCAAGGCTACACCTTCTCCGCCGGGATCTTCTACCCCAGCAAGTCGGCTGTGCGCGACGCCACCAGCGACACATGGTTCTCCGTGAGCCTCGGCTACACTTTCCAGACCAGCGAGCCGACCGACACGGGCTACTACTACGACCTGGGTGTCTCGGTCGGCTACTACGGCTCGGATGACCTCTCTAATATCCCCGTCCAGCTGACCTACACGGGATACCTCAACGAGCAGTTCTTCTACCGCGCGGGCGTGGGAATCGGCTTCGCGAAGGAATTCCGCAACCTCGCCAATCCGGGCGCGGGAACCGAGAGCTCCACGGGGTTCGTGTATTCCATCGAGGTCGGCTACAACTTCAACGCGGGCACAACCCCCGTCGCGCTCACCGTCGGCTATGTCGGTCAGAGCGGCACGGGCGATCAGCACAACGGTTTCACCGCGATGCTGAGCTTCCGCTTCTGAACCGACCCCAACAACCCCAATTAAAAAATCCCCCTGCACACTGGCAGGGGGATTTTTCTTTGAAAGGAAGGAAGGTACTCTCCACCCCTATATGACTCAAAATAGGGCAAAAAGCGGACAAACTTTGCCTGTCAGAAATACGGATATTCCCATGAAGCTGGCTCCCCGCTCCCCTCTCTCACCTGAAAGGGCGTTATACCAATCTGCGCTTCAAACTTCGGGAATCCCAGACGATGCTGCTTTGAGAACCCGACGGCTGAAGCCGTTCCCAGTAGACAAAGCCAGCCTGCGCTGGCTATTTTAGCCGACGAAGGTCGGCTTCGTTTTATAGGAACGGCTTCAGCCGTCAGGGCGGAGGCGTTCCCTAACAGGCTTCAGGAGCGCATAAAACGGTACCCCTCAAAAAACCACCCTTTTGAGAACCTTGCGCAGGGGGGCAATTCACGAACTCTGACCGCCCAGTTGGTATTACGAGGGGGGCGTGGAACGGGTATACTCCGTCTTATGGCGGGACTGCTTCACAAAATTGGGTTAATCGGGTTTTCCCTTATGCTTGCAATCCCCCTGTTTGCCCAGTCGCCGCCTCGTTCCGTGGAGGCGATTCCGCGCAGTGTGGAGCGCATCACACTCTACTGGTTGCCGCCACGCACTGAGACTCCTTCGGGCTATGTTGTCTATCGGGATGGGGAGCGTGTTGCCGAGCTGCCTGCCGAGGCGCGTTTTTACGACTTCACGGGGCTAACGCCGGGGCGTCCCTACACGCTGGGTGTGGAGGCAGTTTACGCGGATGGGCGCGTCTCGGAGCGCGTGGAGCGTGTGGAGCGCCCCTATCGCCTGCTGCCCCCAGAAGCGCGCTATCCGATTCTGATTGTGGGCGCGACCGCTTCGGGCGTGGGCGCCGCGATAACTGCCGCGCGAATGGGAGTTAAAGTCGCGCTGATGGAACCCACCAATCGCGTGGGCGGCATGATTACGAACGGCGTCGCCGTGACCGATGTGCGCCTGCCCAGCCGTATTAATGGCCTGTATGAGGAGTTCCGCCAGCGTGTGGAAGCCTACTACAAAGCGCAGGGCGCCGACACCAGCAACTATGTCTACCGCAACGGGCTGAACTTCGAGCCGTGGGTCGCGAACATGCTCCTCAAGGAGATGATTTACGCCGAGCCGAATATTGACCTCTACTTCGGCGTGCGCCCCACGCGCGTGTTCAAAGAGGGCAACCGCATTCGTGGGGTGGAGTTTGTAACGCTGGACGGCACGCGCAGAGGGCGGTTTATCGCCGATATTGTAATTGACGCCACCGCCGAGGGCGATATTGCGGCGTGGGCGGGCGTCCCCTATCGGCTGGGGCGCGAACCCCGCACCCCAGAAGAACCCCACGCGGGCGTGATTTACTACGACCGCCTCAACGACCGCTTCCTGCCTGGTAGCACGGGCGAAGGCGACCGCCGCCTGCCCGGCTACGCCATCCTGATGATTGTGCAAAACTATCCCACCCCGCAAGTGAAAAACCCGCCGCCCGGCTACAATCGGCGCGAGTATTTACTCTCACCGCCGTGGGAGCGCTCGTGGGCATACCTCTACGGGCGAATCCCGAACAATAAGTTTGAGGTGAACCAGCACCCGCATGGCACGACTTTGCAGGAAGTGAACTACCGCTACCCGACCGCCAGCTGGGAGGAGCGCCAGCGCATCTATCAGATTTACAAAAACCATGTGCTGGGCTATCTCTATTACATTCAAACTGAGCTGGGGCAGCCCAATCTGGGTCTGGCAGAAGATGAATTTCGGGATACCGACAACCTGCCGCCGATTCTGTATGTGCGCAAGGCACGCCGAATCGTGGGCGAAGTAACGCTCAAGGAGATGGACATCATTCTGGCACGCGAGCGCATCCGCCCCGACGCGATTGCGATTGGCGACTACCCGATGGACTCGCATGCCGTGCGCAAGGTGGTCGTGCCTGAAGGGCAGGAGACGATGGAACTGCCCCACATGGGCGAGGGCGAGTTCTGGCTGTTCCAGTATACGCCCTGGTATCAGGTTCCTTACGGCGTGATGGTGCCGAAGGGCGTGGAGGGGCTGCTGGTCTCGACAGCGGTCTCTTCAACGCATGTGACTCTGGGCACGCTACGGATGGAACCTGTGCGCATGAATATGGGTCAGGCGGCGGGTGCGGCGGCGGTGCTGAGTCTGCAGACGGGCATCCCGCTCCGCCAGCTCGATGTGGCGCAGATTCAGCGTGCCCTGCTCCGCTTCGGGGTCTACCTCTACTGGTTCCCCGATGTAACGCCCGCTACGGAACATTTCGAGGCGGTTCAGTTCATAGCGGCGCGTGGCTATTTCCCCGACGAGCGTTTCGAACCGCAGGCGCCCCTCACACGGGGCGAGGCGGTGCGCGTGCTGTGGAAACTGCTCCGCGAGTTCCGTCCCGACCTGCCCGAAGAGCGGTTTCAGGGGCTGGCGTTCACCGATGTGCTGTTCGGGCATAAATATGCCATCCCGATGCAGAATCTGTTCCTGCAGGGGGTGGTGGAACGCACGGAGAACCGCCGTTTTGAGCCAGAGCAGCCGATTCGGCGGCGCGACTGGGCGCGGTGGCTTGTGCGCACCCTGTCGCTGATAGACCCCCAGTCCTGGGCGCCCCTTCAGGACGCCCCATCGCCCTACGCCGATGTCGCCGCGAACGACCCCGACCTGCCTTATATCGCGCGGCTGGCGCAACGGCGGGTCAATGCGCTCTTGTGGGACGGGCTGGACGCCGCCACGCCCGACGGCATCCGCTTCCGCCCCGACGACCCCATCAGCCGCGCCGACGCCGCGCTCACCCTCTACCTCGTCTGGTGGAATGTGCGATGAATACTTTATAAAAGTGGGGTATAATGGGTGCAGGGCAAACGCCCTGAAAGGAGGCACAACGATGAGACGCTCTTTAATCGCACTATCGGCAGTGTGGCTTACGGTGAGCGCAATGGCGCAGTGCTTGATCACCGACTTCGAGGGGTACACGCTTGGACTGAACGGCGCAGTGCTGTTCCGTCAGCCCAGCTTCTCCGGGTCTACCTCCGGGTTTCTGGCATTCACGGGACTCTGCGACATTCCGAACGGGGTTTATAACTGCTCCGTCATCAGCGACGAGCAGGCGCACGGCGGAACCCAGTCGCTCAAAGTGGCGTGGCAGTGGAACGGCAATCCGAACGCCTGGCTCCGCCTGACCACCTTCAACGCGGCTTTCGTGCCCAACCCTGAGATTAACTTCTCCCACAAACTGGCGGTGTGGGTTTATGTGCCCTCTGGCACGCCCGACTTCTACCTGGCGCTCGGCGTCCGCGAAACGGGAAGCACTGCAGGCTGTGCAGGCAACGGGGGCGCTCCAGCAGTTGGTATCGAGTGGGTTGGCGCAACGAACCCCTCTGGTCCGCCAGGCGGCAAGCGGATTGACCAGAAAGACCAGTGGGTGCGCGTGGTGTTTGATATTCCCAACGAGCCGCTGCGTGGTTTCGCGGGCAGCAGCGCCAACGGCATGCTGGATACCACCACCGGCACGCTGGAGCATCTGGCGTTCACCCCGGTAGACCCCAATCAGGTGGGTCCTTATATTGTCTATCTGGACGATATTGAGACCTTTGTGGGCATACCGGGCGATGTGAACGGCGACGGCTGTGTGGACGACGCCGACCTGCTTGCCGTGTTGTTCGCCTTCGGGCAGACAGGCTCTGGCTTGCCTGAAGATGTGAACGGCGACGGCGTGGTAGACGACGCCGACCTGCTGACGGTGTTGTTCAACTTCGGGCAGGGGTGTTAGACAGCCCTCCTTTGAAGGTTTTCTGCCCCTCCTCGCCCAAAGGCGGGGAGGGGTTTTCATTTACCGATAATCTCCAATCAACACAAACGCCGACCAGTAATACGGGTCGCTATACTGCTTGCTCCGCAACAGTTGCACCTGTACCCGACGCACGATCGCTTCATAATAGGCTCTTGCCAGTACACTCGTGACAGAAATTCGTTCCGAATTGCTCAAAACCCCCGAAACCCAAACCTCTTTCTCCGTGTAGACTGTAATGGAGGTGTGCGATGAGACGGCGCTGGAGTGTGGTATGGCTCATCGGGGCGCTTGCTGGGCTCAACATGAGTGCGCAGGAGACGCCGCGCTCGGTGATAGACTTTGAGAAGGCAGACCACGGCTGGATGGTCTTCCCCGGCTTTGACGGCAGAATCGAACTGACCCGCAACCCGCTGGATGTGAAAGAGGGCACGCAGGCGCTCCAGTATACCTATGTCGCGCTGCAGGGCAAACTGAACGGCATCATTCGGCTGGAACCCGAAGACTGGGCGCAAGCGTTCCGCTTCTGGGTCAAGACCGACCGCCCAACCCTGCTCGCAATGGTGATTCAGGAAGAAGGCGGCGAGCGCTGGAACGCGCCGTTCTGGGTCAACGGCAACCGCTGGCAACAGGTAACCCTGACTCTCTCGGACTTCACCCTTGCCGAGGATGTGAAGCCCGAAAACAACCGACTCGACATGGACAAAGCGCAGGCGATTGGGCTGCTGGATGTCGGCGCGCTCTTTTTCACCGCGCCGGAAGCCAAAATCCTGTTCGGCGACTATTCGGGCACGCGCGTGTTCTGGATGGACCAGTTTGAGTTCCTCGCTCAAGCACCCCTTGTCAAGCGCAGTCCCAGCGCCATCGACGAGTTCGGGCGCGATTTCGTCGCATGGATTGCCACGCAGGGGGTCACCATCCAGCCCGAAGCGGGCGGGATGAGCGTCCAGTATGAGAGTTTGATTCCCATTTTTGGTGTCCTGCGCCCGCTGGAAAAAGGCGCGCTGAACGCGACACAGGGACTGGAAATCGTGATTCAGGTCAAAGCGCCCACCACGCTCGGCGTCTTTGTGGAAGAAGAGGGCGGCGAGCGCTGGCAAGCCACCCTGAGCGTCGGGGGCGAGAAGGCGCCAGAAGCAAAGCGCGTGCTGTGGAGCGCCTTCACCGTGACCGACGACACCAAAGAGAAAGGCAACGGCACGCTGGAGCCGAATCGAATCAAGATGATTGGACTGGCAGACCTCGGCGCGCTGATGGGCGAAGCCCCGCAGGCGAACCGATGGCTGATTCAAGCCGTGAGGAAGATCCCGAAATGAGCGACGCGCAGCTGGTGCAACGGTGTCTGCAGGGCGACACCACCGCCTTCGATACGCTGGTGGAGCGTTATCGGGATCGGGTCTTCTCGCTGGCGTTCCGAATTCTGGGCGATCCCACATGGGCGGAAGACCTGACTCAGGAGGCGTTCCTGCGTGCCTATACGCGCCTTGCCCTGTACGACGCCACAAAGCCGTTTTCCACATGGCTGCTGTGCCTTGCGGCGCGGCTCTGCCTGAACGCGCGACGCGACCGCCAGCAGGAGCAGGCGCAACTGGAACGCGCCTCCAAAGCGATGCCCAGCCCGCCCACTGTAGAGGAATACCTCTACGAGCGGGAGCGCCAGCGCACGCTCCAGCGCCTGCTGATGCGCCTGCCCAGAACCCAGCGCGTCGCGCTCCTGCTCTACTACTACGAGCAGATGCCCCTCAGCGCGATCGCCGAGGCGCTCCATGTGCCCGAAGGCACGGTCAAAACATGGCTCTATCGCGGGCGCGAAAGCCTGCGCCGCTGGATCGAGGAGGAACTGGGATGAACACCTGCCCCCATGAAGAGGTCTTGCACGCTTACACCGAGGGCTGGCTGGACGCGGAGAGCCAGCAGGCAATAGAAGCGCATCTGACAGTGTGTCATGAGTGCCAGCGCAGAGTTGCAGGCTGGCAGGCGGTGTCGGAAGCGATTCGTGGGCTGCCCCGCATCCCTGCCCCTGGGGGCACGCTCCAGCCGATGCCGACGCCCCATCACGAGTGGCGCTTGGTGCTGGCACTTTCGGCGTGCCTTGCAGGTATCGCCGCGTGGCTCTGGCTTGCGGGGGTTTCTCCGCCTGAACTCAATCACTTCGTGGGATGGACGCCCTACTCGACCCTCTCCGAGAGCGCCCAGCAAGCCGCAGAAAAGCTCCAGCCATTCTGGCACACGCTTCGGGAGGTGTTGAAATGGAAGGCTTAGCGGGAATTTTGCTCCTGTATCTGGCTCTGGTTGGCGTGGGCGTGCTGAGCGTGACGCTCTGGGGTGAGCTCACGCGAGGCTATGTGCAGAATCTGCGTCAGCGGGGCGCCAGCGTCTTCTGGCGGGGAATTATCGCCACGGCGCTGCTAACGCTGTTGATTGCCGTGCTGATTCAGGTCGTGAAACAGGTGGCGAACAAGCAGCCGATAGAGTTGCTGATGGGGCTACTATTGCTGGCATATGCGCTAACCGCGCTGGTGGGATTCGGGGCGACGCTGTGGCATCTGGGCGAGCGCACCGCGCTGGCGTTCGGCAAGGCGGAACTGGCGCCCGGCTGGGCAATAATGCTGGGCGTCGCGTTGGTGCTGTCGGTCGTATGGATTCCTGTGTTCGGCTGGGCGCTGGGCGTCTACTGGCTGGCGCAATCGGTGGGGAATGTGGTGGCAGGCGTCGGCTTGCCCGCGACTTCTGGCGAGGAGGGTTAAAGAGGTATACTAAAAGCATCTGATGTCAGCAACGAGTTTGAGCTTGGGGGAAGCCTTTCGGCGTTTGGAGGCGCAGGCAGGCTACGAGCCGCGCCCTGTGCAACGCCAGATGGCGCAGTTCGTCGCCGAGTGCATCGAGGCGGGAACACCGGGTGTGGTGGAAGCGCCGACAGGAGTGGGCAAAAGCCTGGCGGTGCTGCTGCCCGCCATTCTCGCCTGCGCCCGAAGCGACAAACGCATCGTTATCAGCACCCACACAAATGTGCTGGCGGAGCAATACTGGCTCAAAGACCTGCCGTTCGCCCTGAGCCTGTTTCCGGAGGTGCAGCTTTCCACCACGCTGGCGATGGGGCGCTCCCGGTATGCGTGCCTTTCGCGCATTCACGGACACGAGCTGGGCAGAACCACTCCCGAATTGCAGAGATTCTTGCTAGAGTGGGCATCCGTCGCGCAGGTGGGCACCGAAAGCGAGCTGAACGCCTTCCTGACCCGCAAGGCAATCCCCCAGCAAATGATGCGCGATCTGTTCGCTAACCTAACGGTACCCCCCTACTGCCGCGCCCGCGCCTGCACACACTATGACCAGTGCTTTTACTACAAGAGCCGCAACCGAGCCACAAAGGCGCAAATTGTGATTACCAACCACGCCGTGGTGCTGACCGATGCCCTGCTGAAAGAGGTTTCCGATGGCAAAGCCTCGCTGCTGGGCGAGTACGATTTTCTGGTGATAGACGAGGCGCACGACCTGATAGACGCCGCCCAGAACGCGCTGGCGAGCGAGCTCTGCCTTAAGACCGCGCAGGAGATTATCCGCACAGTGAGCATCGTGAGCAACGAGTTCACCTCCGCCCTGGAGAGCGCGAACCCACCCCAGGGCTTCCTGAATCAGGTACAGCTCGCGGTTCAGGACTTCTCCCGACTGGTGCAGGCGCCTATGAAGCGGGCGGACTTCGGCACGATCCCGCCGAATGGGGCGATTATTGCCGTCGCACCCCCTGAGATGGAACAGACCCACGCCATCAGCGTCAGCAGGGAATATTACCAGCAAGCCGAGTCGCTGGTGATGGCGATCCAGACGCTGCTGCTTCAGCTGCAACGCGATCTGCGACAGGCGTGGGAAGACCACAAATCGCAGTTCACCGAGCCACAGAAAGCGGCGGTGCAGGAAGTGCTGTTGCAGTTCAACCTCTGGGCAAAAAGCTTGTTTGGGCAGTTGAATCGGCTCATCCACCCACCCGAGGGGGTCAGCTGGGTGGAGCCTGCACCAGAGGGCTGGCGTCTTTGCTACCAGCCGCTGGAGGTGAGCGCGTGGCTCCGTGAGCGCCTGTTCAGCAATCAGCCGACCCTGCTTATGAGCGCCACGCTCACGATTGATAACGCTTTTGACTTCTATCTGCAACAGGTCGGGCTGGACAATCCGCGCACGCTCCAGCTACCCCCTGTGTTTGACTATCCGCGCCAGTGCGCGATTTACTTACCGCCGCTGGGCACGATTCCAACGCCGCCTGCCAACACGCGACAGGGCATCCAAACAGGCTACTACGACTGTGTGGCGCAGGAACTAACGCGCCTGCTCCACGCCTCGCGGGGGCGTGCGCTGGTGCTGTTCGCCTCCCGCGCAGAGATGATGGAAGTGTATCGGCGCATGCCCCGTCTGGACGGCATTCCCATCTATGTGCAGGGCGACGGCTCCAACGCGCACCTCTCGCAACAGTTTCGGGAGAACACCCACTCGGTGCTGTTCGGCTTGCGCTCCTTCTGGACGGGGTTTGACGCCCCTGGCGAAACGCTCACCAATCTGATCATCGTGCGCCTGCCGTTTGAAGTGCCGACTACCCCCTCCCAACAGGCGCGACAGGCGCTGCTGGAACTGCAGGGCAAAGACGGTTTCCGCGACTGGAGCCTGCCGATGGTCAAACAGCAGATGCGTCAGGGCTTCGGGCGACTGATACGCAAGTCTACCGATAAGGGTGTCGTGTGCATTCTGGACCCCCGAATCCAGAACCGCAGCTACGGGCGCGAGATTCTTGCCAATCTGCCCCGCGGTATCCCCATCTTCAACCGTATTGAGGACGCGCTCCGCCACATCGGGCAGGTATAATTCCCCTACAGGAGGCTCTACCCATGCCCTATGTCATCACGGAACCATGCATCGGTGTGAAGGACAAGTCGTGCGTCGCAGTCTGCCCCGTGGACTGCATCTATGAAGGCGAAGACCAGTTCTATATCAACCCGGATGAGTGTATCGATTGCGGGCTATGCGAACCGGAGTGCCCTGTGAACGCCATCTATCCCGACACTGAAGTGCCCCCCGAATGGCGCCATTACATTGAGAAAAACGCGAACTTCTTCAAGCAGCAGAAGTAGCGTTGTGTGGTGGGGTGTATCGGCGGTGTTGCTGATACACCTCTGGGCGCTGCCCCGCGTGTTTAATGCGCCGCCGTTGCGTCTTGACAGCGACACCGCCGCGATGCTGGACGCGATTCAGGCATCGGGCGGCTTGGCTGGGGTGGGGCGCTGGTTTCGGGGCGACTGGCTGCTGGAAAACGGCTTTTACCGCCCCATCAGCTCGGCTTCGCTGACGCTGGATTACGCGCTTTATGGCGAGGCGGCGTGGGGGTTCTGCTTCACAAACTGGCTGCTGCTGTTGACGATTGCGCTGGGCGTGGCGGTGCTGACCCCGCGCCTGCTAAATGTCGCGCCTGCGTGGGGCTGGGGCGTGGCGGTGGTTCTCAGCGCCCAGTATACGGGGCTGACCCGCCTGCTGACGCCCTACTCCACATGGGGGTGGGTGCTGATTGTACTGGTAGGGATATCGCTCTGGGCGTGGCGTTCCGGCGTGAGGCTGGACCCTGACCTCTGGGAGCAATTCGACACGCGGTGGCTCTGGATAGCGCTTGCTGTAGGCGCGCTTTTCTGGGGGTTTGACCGCCTGCTTGACGCCGATTATGTGCGCCTGATTGAGTGGGTTCCCTCGCGCACGGCGCTGCTGGGCGCGGCGTTCGGTGTCTGGGCAGCAGTCTGCTTTTTGCGAGCGGGCGAAGAAGGCTCATGGCGCTGGCTGGGGCTGGGCGGGCTGCTCTACCTGCTGGCGCTCGGCTCCTACGAGCAGCCAATCATGCTGGCGCCGTTTATAACAGCAACCGCCATCGCACGACGCACTCTGTGGAAAGAGAACGCATTCACAGTCGCAGGGACGGCGCTGGCGTGCGCCCTGTTGATTGTAATGTTGCGCTTGAGCTTCGTTACCACAGAGCCTACACGCTATCAGCAGCAGCAACTGCGCAGCAGCCTCTCAGGTCCCATGTTGACCTATTTTTCCGACCTCTTTCCCCCCGTGAGCCAGTGGGGCTACTGGCGCACTGTAGGGCTGGAGCCGACCGTCTGGCTTCTCAAAGACCCGTGGGACAGGCTGGTAGGGCTGTTGCTGTATGCAGGGGTTTTGGTAGCATTCTATCGCTGGCGCGGGAGATTCGGCTATGCGCTGGGCTGGCACGCGCTCACACTGCTGCCGATGGCGTTCCTGCACCCGTTTGAGCATTACTGGGTTCTCCCGCAGGTGGGCAAGACGCTCACCGACTGCCTGCTGATAGGCTGGGGCATCCATGCTTTTGTCGCCTGCTTGCAGGCTGAGTGGGGTAAGATTCTTCACGATGGCACTCGAGCTGACCCCGCAGGAGTTTGAAGCGCTGGTGGCGGAGGCGCTGGATAGCCTCCCCGACGAGATCGCCCAGTATATGGACAATGTGGAGGTGGTGGTCGCGTGGCGCCCTACAGGCACGCAGCTCCGTCGGGCAGGCGTGCGTGCGGGACATCTGCTATTAGGGCTTTATGAAGGCGTGCCGCTCACCCAGCGGAGCGCCTCTTATGGGTTCGTGCCGCCCGATAAGATTACCATCTTTCAGGAGCCGCTCCAACGCATCGCACGGAGCAAAGCAGACCTGAAAGAGCGCGTGCGACGCACGGTGATTCACGAGATTGCCCACCACTTCGGCATCAGCGACGAACGCTTGCGCGAGCTGGGCGCCTATTGAAGCAGGGCGGGGTGGAATGCCCCGTCCTGCTGAATGCCTACTTCGCTTCTTTGGTATAGACAGGCTGCTGGTCCTTGAGCGACTTGATGTAGGCAATCAGCTGATTGATCTGCTCTTCCTTGAGATAGCTGTACGACGCCATACTCGGAGTGTAGCCCGCCACAACCTTCTTATTGGGGTCTACGATGGACTCCTTGAGGTACGCTTCGTCGGCAACCACCTCAGAGCCATCGGCTAACTTCACTTTGGAGCCATACAAACCGCGCAGGTCGGGATAGTCCTTCCCGCTGGCAGGGTTCATGTGGCATGCGTTGCAACCCTGCTGGACGAACAGAATCATGCCCTTTTTGGCTTCGGGGTCATCGTTACCAGGAGCTGGCACGCCGCCCGAAGAGGGAGCGCTCGAAGTGCTGGAAGTGCTACTGGACGCCGTGCTGCTCTCGGTGGATTTGGTTTCCCCCGAACCCGTTGAGGTGGACTGATTCTGGGGAGGCGGCGCACAGGACGCCAGGAGCGCCGTGAGGCTCACAATACCTAACGCAAGACCCAATTGACGCAGTGTGTTGTTCATCGTCTCTCACCTACCTTGTTTTTGAGTCATTCACCTGACTTAGTAGAGTGGAGCAATTATACCCCAAATCAGAGGCGTTTGTCAAGGGGTAAGGGAGGGTGTTCGAAAAATCGCTGCCGAATAAGATGGGTGAACCTGCTCTTGTCGCAAAGAACACGGGTTTTGGGAAACAGGACGCGGGAACCGCGTCCCTACCGACAAGCGTAGGGGCGCGGTCGCCGCGCCCTGCGTGGCGAAACCCCCAGCGCCAGGAAAGCGATATGAGCATCCTTGCAACAGAGCAGCTTTAGCCGTCCGGTACAAAAGCGGATTTTTCGAACACCCTCAGGGATAAGGTAGGCAGGTTGGGTAGGGGATGCCTCATCTGTCTTGTTCAGGTGGTGCGGAGTCGCCGACATCTCCTCCCAGTCTCGCTTCAGCAAAGTTGAGATAAGCGTTCGCGATGAAGTTTGGGATGCGCATGCGTTCAATCTCCTGTAGCGCTCGCATCGCTAAATCCCAGCGCTGGTGGTGGGCGCAGGCGTGTGCGTAGCCCAGCAGCCCCGCGCCGCGCCAGAACGCGTGAGGGAGAAAGCGTATGATGTCCCATGCCTGCCGAAACTGCCCTGCCCACGCCAGCTGGCGTCCTATCTTGGCGAGCGCTTCCGCCCGTCCTGAGGCGCTGCCAATTCGTTTCGCCGAGCGCAACGCCTCAGCGTACATTTCCGCATCGTAAGCAGGCGCGAGGCAGAAAAGCACATCGATGAGGTTGAAGGTGCGATAAACAGGGTTCTGGGTTCTGAGGCATGCCTGATAGGATATCTGCAGCAGGCGCGCTTCCAGGGCGTATTCGGCAATCCTGTCCAGTGCCATGTCCTGTGCTTCGGAATCGGGTTCTGTCTCGCAGATGGCGAGCGCATCGCGAAAGAGCGTCTCTGCCTGTTCGGTCGCCCCAGCCAGCGCGTACTCGCGCGCCACCTGCGCCAGCGTCTGGGCGCGGAGCCATACGCTTTCTACCTCCAGCGCATGGGTTTGGGCGTTTGCCAGCGCCTGCTGGGCGCCTTCCGAGTTCCCTTGCTGGTGATACGCCTGCGCCAGCGCACACCATGCTTCGGCACAATGGTCAGGCTCCTCAATCAAGCCAGCCCAGAGAGCCGCTTGCTCCCAGCGTCCTCCTTTTGCCCAGGCTCGTGCGAGCGCGACTCGAATCTTGTCGTCGTGCCAAGGGGAAACGCCCAGATACCTGACCGCCTCCTGAAGAAGGGCTTCCGCCTGCTCGGCTTCCCCGTGCTGGAAATGCGCTTCCGCGACGGCACAAAACAGTTCCGCCCTATCCTTCGCCCATTCCTCCGAAAGCATTCGAGCGGCGCGGAGTGCCTCCCCCAGCAAATTCCACTCCAGAAACGATGTCGTGCAGAGTTTGATAGTAAGATAGTCTTCTGGGTCAGCCTCTATCGTCTCAAAAGCGAGCGCAAGAATTTGTTCACAACGCGATGCCTCTTCGAAAGACTTCGCGCTCTCGGCTATTCGAAAGACCTGACGCACCTCACGCTCGGAAGGGGGTTCGCTCAGGTATGATTCAAGAGCCTGCTGCAGGTGGGCGCGGGCGTTCTGCAAATTCTGCAGGCGCGCCCAGAGTTCCGCGAGGCGCGTATGCGTGCTGACGCGCCAGTAGACCGACGGGATCCGGGCAGCCGCCTTTTCCGCTCGGCTGAGGCACTCCTCTACAGTCGGCGGGTTCTGGCTGGGAACGCGCCGTTTCCACAACACCTGCCTAACACCCCTGTCCGAAGCTGAACAGCACCTCCAGCAGGTCGGCGTCGTCCACAACCCCGTCGCCGTTTACATCGGCAATCGGGTCGGTAGAGCCGAAGGCGAACAGCACAATCAGCAGGTCGGCATCGTCCACACAGCCGTCGCCGTTGAGGTCAGCGCCGGGCAGGGGCGCGCTGGAAGCCACCACGCGGAAGTTATCATAGTGTCCGAAGTCGTTGGCATTACCTGTGATATTGTTTACCCAGATGTCGGCGTCCGCAAAGATGGTGTCTGCCGCCGAATTGAGGTTCGCGCTCCCCAGCTCCCGATTGTTCATAATGAGCCGAAACCGCCCCGTGTTGTAGTTCAGCTCCAGCTTAAAACGCGCCCATGTGTTGCGCGGGTAAATCGTCCCTGTGTCGATGATGGTGGTGGTGAAGCCATTATCCTGCACCAGCTGCACACGGTTCAGGTTGTTCACGCGCATCGCCGCGATACGGAAGCCGTCGGGGTCGTAGCAGTCTATGCCATAGGCTGCCTGAATTGTGCCCGCGCCGAGATACATATCCCAGATGACCGTGATGTAGCCACTGCCGCCTGTGTTATAGCCAATCGGTTTCCACCACCAGCTGCTGGACGCGCCCGATACGGGAACCACGCGCACCGATTGCGCACCCGAAAAGGCAAGGGCGTCAGAAACAAGGGCGGTGTTGGGCGTAGAAAAGTGAAACGCCTGCCAGCCGCTTTGACCCGTCAGGTTCCCCAGCGAAAATTCGGGGGGTTCAAAGCCCGTTTCCAGAAGCGTCTGGGGAAACACAAGGCTCATACTGCAAGCCAGTCCGAGACTCCAGAACAGCGTTCGCATCATTTTTCCCTCCGTTTCGGCAACAGCCTTATTATACACCGATTCGGGGCGTGTAGCGTGCAGTATAATTTGGGGGTTGGAGGTCAGCGATGACGGAACGATGGGTCTATCATCTGACACAAGAGGAGATCCCGACGCACTGGTACAATCTGGTTGCCGATCTGCCCACCCCACCCCCACCACCGTTGAACCCTGCGACAGGTCAGCCGTTTGACGACCCGACGCCCCTGATGCGCATTTTTCCTGAAGCGCTGGTGATGCAAGAGGTCAGCACCGAACGCTGGATAGAGATTCCCGAACCTGTGCGCCAGATTTACGCGCTCTGGCGCCCCACGCCACTGTTTCGGGCGCGACGGCTGGAGCAGGCGCTGGATACCCCTGCCCACATCTATTTCAAGTTTGAGGGGGTCAGCCCTGCAGGGAGCCACAAACCCAACACCGCTGTGCCGCAGGCATATTACAACAAGCAACAGGGGATTCGGCGGCTGGCAACGGAGACAGGCGCAGGACAATGGGGCAGCGCGCTGGCGATGGCGTGCCAGCTGTTCGGGCTGGAGTGTACCGTCTATATGGTGCGGGTCAGCTATGAGCAGAAGCCTTTCCGCAAAATCCTGATGAACACATGGGGCGCAACCGTCTATCCCAGCCCCAGCGAGCAAACCGAATACGGACGCCAGATTCTGGCGCAGGACCCCGACTGCCCCGGCAGCCTGGGGATTGCCATCAGCGAGGCGCTGGAAGACACGCTCACCCACGAAGACACCCGCTACGCGCTGGGTAGCGTGCTGAACCATGTGCTGCTCCATCAGACGGTGATTGGACAGGAAGCCATCAAGCAAATGGAGATGGCAGGCGAGGAACCCGACATCCTGGTCGGTTGCACGGGCGGCGGCAGCAACTTCGCGGGGCTGGTGTTCCCGTTTCTGCGCAAAAAGATTACTGAAGGGAAGCCTTACCGCATTATTGCGGTGGAGCCAGCGTCGTGCCCTTCCCTGACCAAAGGCGAGTACCGTTATGATTTTGGCGACACGGCGGGCAAGACTCCTCTGCTGAAGATGCACACGCTGGGGCATGAGTTTATGCCGCCGCGCATTCATGCAGGAGGCTTGCGCTATCACGGGATGGCGCCGCTGGTCTCCCACGCGCTGGAGCTGGGGCTAATTGAGGCACGCGCCTACCACCAGACGCAGGTCTTCGAGGCAGGAGTGCTGTTCGCCCGCACGATGGGGATTGTGCCCGCTCCAGAGCCAACGCACGCCATCAAGGCGGTGATTGACCTCGCGCTGGAATGCAGGGAGCGCGGTGAGAAAAAGGTCATTCTGTTCAACCTCTGCGGGCACGGCTTGCTGGACCTGACCGCCTACGACCAGTATCTGTCGGGCGCGCTTCAGGATTAGGCGGGGCTTACTCGTTCAGGTGAATCTGCAGGGGTTTCTCACCGGGCATGAGCCAGCCGCGCTCGCGAGCCAGCGCCTCTTTGCCCAGCGGGGTGGAGAGGCGCTGGAGTTGCGCCCGCAGTGTCTGCTGCTCCTGCCGGAGCGCCGCCCGCTCCGCTTCCAACCAGCGCACCTCTTCGCGCGTCTGCGCCCACAAACTGTAGATATGCACACTCTGGGGCAGCAGCTTCCAGCCCAGAAGCAACACGCCCCCCCACAGGCAGAGGCGAGACGCCATTAAACCCAATCGCTTGTGTGTCATTGGTTGCGTTCTCCCTTGAAAGAGGATACCACACACTGTGGGGAATTCCTGCAATTTTGCGGAGAATTTCACTCGTCGTCCACAGGGTAGGCACCGAGGGTGGACTTGAGCGCTTCCACAAGCTCTTCCCCTACCAGATCAGGGGGGGCAGCCGTCGGGGGAGGCTCTACCGCTGGAGCGGGGGCGGCAGACTCATCCAGTTCAATCTCCACATGGGCGTTAAGACCCACGGCATCCTGCACTCTACGGATAATCGCCTGATGATTTTTGGGGTTTTTCGTGAAGAAGTTGTAGCCCAATCGGGTGCGCAGGGTGAGGTAAATCACTCCATTTTCCACCCGCACGGTGGAGCCAGCGAGGTAGCGCTCCAGGTTGGGGCTATTCTGGGTGATTGCCGCTTTGGCGTGCTGCCAGCGCGTGTTGGGGTCGTCGCCTGGGGCAGGCGTGGCAACTGCGGGGGCGGGCGCTGGCGTGCTGGGCGGCTGACCGGAGGGCGCCTCCAACGGCGCGGGAGTAGCGGGGCGAGGTGTGGAAGATGTCTCCGGGCGCGGCTCTGAGACCTGAAGAGGCGTGGCGCTCGAGGCGGGCGCCTGAGTGGGGATGGCGAACATCAAGAGGGTCAGCTCCAGAATAGCGCGGGGAGAGCCTGAGGTGCGCATCTCGGTGAGGGCGCCTGCCATCTTCTCCCACCAGCCGAGCAGTCGGGGAATCCCCGCGCGACGCGCCTGCTCAATCATTGCGCTCCACAGGGTGGGATCATAATAGCCCGCCTGATCCTGCCCGTGAACGCCCGCCTGAATGAGCGCACGCCAGTGCTGAATCAGCGATTCGGCGAACACGCGCGGCTCACGCCCCAGCAACAGCTGCGCGTCCAACAGCTCCAGCACCTTCGCGGCGTCGCCTTCAATCAGCGCGTCGGTCAGCTGGAACAGGGTTTCGTCTTCCAGCACCCCCAGCGCGTGGTAGACCGTCTCCACCTGAATCTTGCCCTCTTCACTGAAGGCAATCACCTGCTCCAGCGCGGTGAGCGCGTCGCGCCACGAGCCATCGGCAAAGCGCGCTATCAAATTCAGCGCGGCAGGCTCCGCTTCCAGCCCCTCCGCACGCACCACCTGCTCCAGACGGCGGGCAATATCGGCAATCGAACCACGATGGAAATCGAACCGCTGGCATCGTGAGCGAATCGTGGGCGGCACGCGATGGAACTCGGTGGTCGCCAGCACGAACACCACATGGGGCGGCGGCTCTTCAATCGTCTTGAGTAACGCATCAAACGCTTTCGCCGAGAGGTCATGCACCTCGTCAATAATATAGATTTTATAGCGCGCCTCCATCGGGGGGTATTTTGCGTTTTCAATAATCGAGGTGCGCACATCCTCAATACTGGTCTCGGAAGCGGCGTCCATCTCCACCACATCCACCAGCGTGCCTGCCTGAATGGCGGTGCAAAATCGGCACTGATTACATGGGTTCGGGGTAGGACCCCGTTCGCAGTTGAGCGCTTTGGCGAGCAGGCGCGCCGTGGAGGTCTTGCCCGTCCCGCGCGGACCGCAGAAAAGGTAGGCATGCGACCACTTGCCCTGCGCAATCGCGTTCCGCAGGGTCACGGTCACATGCTCCTGACCCAGCAGCTCGTCAAAATCCTGGGCGCGGTACTTGCGGTACAGGCTGATGTAGCTCATGGGTGATGGAATTGTACCTGACGGGGTTTAATCAGGGATATACTCCAGTTCAATCTCGCCGATGCGCACGGTGTCGCCTTCCTGAGCGCCCAGCTCTTTGAGTTTGCGAAACACGCCCAGTCCCTGAAGGCGGCGCTGCATGCGCTGGAGCGCCTCCTCGTTGTTCAAATCCGTCGTCAGCACAATTTCGCGCACCAGCGAGCCTTCCACCACATAGTGGTCGTCTTGCTTGTAGACGCGCACGGGTTCGTAGCGGCGTGGTGCGACTTCGGGTATCTCCTCACGCAGTGGCTCCGGCGGGGGCAGGTCCGCCACTTTTTGCGCCATCCGCGCCACCAACGCCTCAAGACCTTCGCCCGTATAGGCAGAAATCAGGAACACCTCGTAGCCCTGCGCCTCGAGCGCTTCCCGAAGGGGCGTTAGCGCTTCCCGATCCTGGAGGGTGTCTATCTTGTTCAGAGCGACGAGCGCAGGCTTTTCGAGCAGTTCTGGCTTGTAAAGCCGCAACTCGTTTTGCAGGATTTCGAAGGCGTGGAGGGGTTCATGCTCCGCGAACGGCGAGGCGTCCAGCAGGTAAAGCAGCAAGCGGGCGCGCTCCACATGGCGCAAAAACTGATGCCCCAGCCCTGCCCCAGCGTGCGCGCCTTCAATCAAGCCCGGAATGTCGGCAACCACGAAACTGAAGTCCTGATAGCGCACGACCCCCAGATTCGGCACGAGTGTCGTGAAGGGATAATCGGCGATTTTGGGGCGTGCGGCGGAGATACGACTGATGAGCGTGCTTTTGCCCGCGTTGGGCATGCCCACGATTCCGACATCAGCGAGCAGCTTGAGTTCCAGCCGGATGCGTCGCTTTTCGCCGGGCAGTCCCTTTTCGGCGAATCGGGGGGTCTGGCGCACGGCGTTGGCGAAGTGGGCGTTCCCGCGCCCGCCGCGCCCCCCGCGCGCCACCACGAATCGCTGATTGGGGCGTGCTAAATCCGCGAGCAGTTCCCCTGTGTCGGCGTCGTACACGAGGGTTCCGACGGGCACACGGAGCGTAATGGACTTCCCGTTGCGCCCCTTGCGATTGCTCCCCGACCCTGCACCGCCTCGCTCGGCTTTATAGCGGGTTTTGTAGTGATAATCCAGCAGCGTGTTCAGGTGGGGGTCGGCAACCAGAATCACATCGCCGCCTTTGCCCCCATCGCCGCCGTCGGGTCCGCCACGGGGCACATGCTTCTCGCGCCGAAAGGAAACGCACCCATCCCCACCTGCCCCCGCCTCGACCTCGATAACCGCCTCATCAATGAACATCGGTGGGGATTATACCCGTTCCTGAAGGTTCCCCATTGGCATCAATTTAAGCCCTTTTAGGCTACAATCTTAGCATGAGACCACAAGGACTTTCGCTCACGGAACAGATGGAGAATACCCTGCGCCAACTCTTGGACACCGAAGCCGATACACTCGCGCAACAAATAGGCTTCACCAAACGCCGACGCAAACTCACAGGGAGTGCGTTTGCCAAAAGCCTCCTCACCGCAGTCATAGACACTCCCCTCCCCACCTACGCCAATTGGCTCCCAAGCGCGGCACAACACGGTGTCTTCGTCTGCCCGCAAGCCCTCGCCCAACGCTGCACCCCCCAAGCCGCCCAACGGATGGAAGCCCTCCTCCAACGGGGCGTCGCCCAGAGCCTCGCCTGCAGTATGCCCGACAGGGCGCCCTTGTTAGAACGCTTTGAGGGGGTCTCCATCAAAGATAGCACGGTGATCACGCTCCCCGAAGCGTTAGCGTCGGTGTGGCAGGGACTGGGCGTCCCCGCGGGCAGCGCCGCCGCGCTCAAGGTGCAAGTCCGTTGGCACTCCAGCACAGGACAGTGAGACGAACCGACCCTCCAGCACGGGCGTCCGCACGACCGCCACACGCCCTATGGGATAGACGACCTGCCGGCAGGTAGCTTGGAGTTGGCGGACTTGGGGTATTTTTGCTTGGAGGAGTTGGCAGCCAAGCAGGCGCGGGGGCAATATTTTGTGCGTCGGCTCAAGGGCGGGGGCAGGGGTTCACGCCCGAAGGTGAGCCGCTGGACTTGGAGGCGTGGCTGTCTCAGGTGGGGGCGTGGGGCGAACGCGCGGTGTTGCGGGGGCACGCGGTGCGGGTGCCTGTGCGGGTGAGAGTGTTTCGGATTTCGGAGGCGTGTGCGGCGCGTCAGCGTCAACGGTTGTATCGGTATGCGCGCAAGCAAGGGGGGACGCCTTCGCGTCGGGCGTTCGCGTTAGCGGACTGGGTGTTGTGGGTAGCGAACAGCAGCGTTTCTGGAGCGCGATAGACCAGTCCTACTTGCCCCCGGTGATGCGCCAGTTAGAAGCGATTCTGGAGCGGTATCCCGTGCGAGGCAAACAACCGCGCTGAGAGCGGCTAATCCCACCTCGCGTTTGGTACGCAGTTGCCCCTCTGAAGCGAGCACCATGCTCTACAAGTTCCAGTAAAGCACAGGCGGTGGGGGCTGGAGGTTGCGGAAGGCGTCCAGATAGACGCCTTTCACATCGACAAACACGCCCTGCCCGCTGGGACGCAAGAGTCGCAAGTAATCCTCCAGGGGGCGCTCCCGAAAAACCCTGTGGGGCACTGTTAGCACGACCGCCTCATAGATCCCGTCGCGCGTCTCAAAGGGGTTCTCCACAAAGCGTGCCTTGAAACGGGCGCGGTCGCTGACCAGCACCAGCGGGTCGTGGGCTTCCACATCACACCCGAAACTTTGCAGCTCCTCAATCAACTCTTTGACGCGCGTATCCCGCACATCGGGCACATTCTCTTTGAACGCCACTCCCAGCACCAGCACCTTTGCGCCCTGCACACTACGCCCCGCGTGGATCAGCAACTTCACCGTTTCCGAAGCGACATAGATGCCCATCTGGTCGTTCACACGGCGTCCTGCCAGAATCACTTCAGGATGGAACCCAATCTCCTGCGCCTTGTGGGTGAGATAGTAGGGGTCTACGGGAATACAGTGCCCGCCCACCAGCCCCGGCTCAAAGGGCAGGAAGTTCCACTTGGTCCGCGCGGCGGAGAGCACATCGCGTGTGTTCAGCCCCAGCCGATGGAACAACAGCGCCAGCTCGTTCATCAGGGCAATATTCAGGTCGCGCTGGGTGTTCTCAATCACTTTGGCGGCTTCCGCAGTGCGGATATTCGGCGCTTTGTGAATCCCCGCCTTCACCACCAACCCATAAAGGTTCGCCAGCAGCTCCGTGGTGGCTTCATCCTGCCCGGCGACGACTTTGACAATCGTCTCCAGCGTGTGTTCGGAGTCGCCGGGATTAATGCGCTCAGGCGAATAGCCCACCTTGAAGTCCACGCCGCATTTCATGCCCGACACTTCTTCCAGCACGGGCACGCAGTCCTCTTCGGTGCAGCCGGGGTAGACGGTGGATTCGTACACCACGATGGCGCCTCGCTTCATGTGTTGCCCCACGGTGCGGCTGGCGCTCAGCAGAGGGCGCAAATCGGGGCGTTTGGCTTTGTCTACCGGGGTGGGCACGGTGATGATAATCACATCCGCCTCACGGAGCAGGCTGGGGTCGCTGGTGAAAATCAGGTTCGGCTGGCGCAGCTCATGTTCGGGGGTTTCGCCGTTGCGGTCGTACCCCTGCTGCAACTCCGCGACACGCTCGTGGCTCACATCGTAGCCAATCGTGCGCAGATGTTTCGCGAAACCGACTGCCAGCGGCAGCCCCACATAGCCCAGTCCCACAATCGCAACGGTTTCAGGCGCTTTCATGGCAGCACAATCTCCTTCGCCCAGCTGCGGTTTTCCAGATACCATTCTACAGAGCGTTTGAGACCTTCTTCCACGCTGATCTGGGGCTCCCAGCCGAGTAGCGTGCGGGCTTTGGTGATGTCTGCCCATGTGGCTTTGACATCGGCAGGGTGCATCGGTTGCTGGTTCCAGCGTGCGGGTTTGCCGAGATACTCCTCGAGTTTCTGGATAATCCACTGCAACGATACGGGGCGGTCGCCCCCCAGATTGATAATCTCATATCCCAGCGGTTTGAGCGCGGCAACGGTGCCCCGTGCGATATCGTCCACATAGGTAAAATCGCGCTCCTGCAAGCCATCGCCGAAGAGCTGAATCGGTTCTTCTTCCGCAATCCAGCGAATGAAGCGGAAAATGCTCATATCGGGTCTGCCTGCAGGACCGTACACCGTGAAGTAGCGTAGCACGGTAATATCCAGCCCGTAGAGGTGGTGGTAAGTGTAGCACAGCGCCTCCGCACCCTTTTTGGAAGCAGCATAGGGCGAGAGGGGGCGGTCGGTGGGCTGGTCCTCGCGGAAGGGGCGCTCGTTGTTGCCATAGAGGCTGGAAGTGGACGCCAGCACATATTTTTGTACGCCATGCTGACGGCACAGTTCCAGCAGGTTTAACGCGCCAGTGGTGTTGGTGGCGACATAGACCCACGGGTTCTCCACGCTCTGGCGCACGCCCGCCCGCGCCGCAAGGTTGATCACTGCATCGTAAGGCATATGGGCTGTAAACACCGCGCGGGTTGGCTCCCACTCGCTGATATCCAGCGGTTCAAAGTGGAAGTTCGGATAGGGAAGCAATTGCTGAAGACGCCACCGTTTCAGGGTTGGGTCATAGGCGTCGTTGAGGTTGTCCACCCCAATCACTTCATGCCCCTCTTTGAGTAACAACTCGGCGGTCTTCGCGCCGATAAACCCTGCACAGCCTGTGAGAAAGATTCGCATCGCAACCCTCGTTCATAGGGGATTATACCATACAGCGGGGGGACATATGCGAGGTATAATCTTCTACGATGGCTGGTGGGGAGATAGTCTTTTTTCTAAACAGCCTTGTGGGGGGCGGGGCAGAGCGCATAATGGTCACACTCGCGAATCACCTCGTAAAACGGGGGTGTTCGGTTTCGATAGCCCTGATCTTCCCCGTCCATACCCTCCTCAAGGAGCTAAACCCTGAGGTGCAGGTGGTTGACCTGCACGCCAGCCGCGTTTTAGTGGGAGGCATGCGCTTTGCCCAGTATCTGCGCCGAAGGAAGCCGGACGCCGTTCTCTCAACCGTCACCCGAATTAATGGCTGGGCAGTGATGGCACATCGGCTGGCGCGCAGTCGCGCCCGCCTGGTGCTACGCGAAGCGACCACGCCCACGGTGGTTCTCAAGCAGTTAGCGACCCGCAAAGAGAGACTGGACTACGAGATTATTCGCTATCTCTATCCGCTCGCGGATGCCATCGTGGTTCCCTCCCGCGGCGTTCGGCACGATGTGCTCCAGATAGCGCCCCACCTGCATTCTCAAGTAAAGGTGATTTACAATCCTGTGATTGATACCCAGCTCCCCCTCAAGAGCCTTGAGCCTGTAGACCATCCGTGGTTTGCTGGGGCGAGATTGCCTATCGTACTGGCAGTGGGGCGGTTGATAAAAGATAAGGGCTTTGATGTTTTAATCCGGGCGTTTGCCCGGGTACGGGAGGCTACGGAGGCATATCTGGTCATTTTGGGGGAAGGCGAAGAGCGTCCCATTCTGGAACACTTGATCGACCAGCTTGGCTTGCGCGAATGGGTCTGGATGCCCGGCTTTGAGCCGAACCCCTTCAAGTATATGCGTCGTGCCAGTGTGTTTGTGCTTTCTTCGCGTCGCGAGGGGTTACCAAATGCACTGATTGAAGCGATGGCATGCGGTTGCCCCGTGGTGAGTACGAACTGCCCCAGCGGACCCGAAGAGATTCTGGACGGTGGCAAGTATGGCGAGCTGGTTCCCGTAGATGATGTGGACGCCCTGGCTCAGGCGATTCTCAGGGTGCTTCGCGACGGGGGCAAGAAGGCATCCGATGAATGGCTCCAGCAGTTCACCGTCGATTGCGCAGGGGATCAGTATGCGAAGCTGCTTCTGGGTTGACTGGATGCGTTCGGGAGATACAGTGCCACACTTTTCATGCCGAGTATAATTCACCGTTGTGGAAACCCAGCGGGAGTCTTCCCTGAAGAAACAGGTTTCCCGGAGTGTGGTGTACCTCTCGCTCCGCCGTATTGTCTCCACGGTGCTGGCAACAGTCGGCACCCTGTTTATCGCGCGTATTCTGGGACCGGAAGTTCAGGGGCTGTTTGCTACCGCTTTGGGCATTCAGACCTACGCGATGATGGTCGGGCTGATAGGGGTGCGTCCGTACCTGATCCAGAGTCAATCCACCAGTCAGCCTTCTCAGCTCCATCTGGCGTTTTGTTTTGAGTTACTTTATAGCCTTGTGCTTGTGGGGGTTCTCGGGGTGGCTGGGGGTATATGGTATCTCGTGAGCCGCCACGAAGTGCCCCTGATGCTGCTTACTCTGGCACTGACGCTACCCGCTTCCATGACCCGCGAGGTGCCCCTTGCCGTTTTAGAGAATCGGTTCGAATATCAGAAAAGCGCCCTGATTGAGACGGTATCTCAGGGAGCCTACTATGCACTTGCGATTGCGCTGGTCTTGCTCGGTTGGGGGGCGTGGGCGCTGGTAATTGGTTATGTGGTCAGTGAGTACCTGACGGCGTTGGGTTTCTTCTGGGCGGCGCGGTATCGCCCGCGCTGGTACTGGGATCGCGTCGCGTTGCGCCCCATGCTTGCCTATGGAGTCACATTTGCGCTTTCTGATTGGGCGAAGGCGCTTCAAAAGCTGGTACCGCCCCTGATTGTATTTCCCACGCTGGGGGCAGCCGCAGTAGGATACATCGGGATGGCGGAAAAACTGGTGGCATCTTTATATTTTGTCGTTGGGGCGGTGGGGCGCGCCGTATTTCCCGCCTTCTCCCGCATCCAGAACGATAAGGCACGGCTGGTACGAGCAGTAGAACAGGGGGTTCCGTTGCAGATGCTCGGGTTGGGCGCGCTCTACGGGACTGCGGCGTTCCTGCTGCCGTATGTAGCCCCTGCCCTGCTGGGGGCGAAATGGGATGCGACCCTCATTAGTGGCTTATTTGCCTTTTTGAGTGTGAGCTCGTTCGTATCGGCACTCACCGCCCTTGAGGGCGCCGTCCTGTTCGCCACCGGGAAGAACATGCTCGTATTTTACTACTCTCTGGCAGGAAGCCTGATGTTCGGCTTGACGGCGTTCCTGCTGCTGAATTTTGCGCCCGAATTCTGGGGGGTCTATGCCTACGGAGTGGCGAGCGCTGCCTCAACAGCGACGATGGCTTTCTTCCGGCACTTCAATTTCCGGCGTTATGTGGGCAAGCCAGACTATACTCTTGCGCTCGTGTGGTTTGCGGCGGCTTGTAGCGTTGTTGCGGCGCCGGTGGTTAGCGAATGGCTATACGGGGTCAGTCTGATCCTGCTCCTGGCATTCCCGCAAAGCCGTCGCGCGCTCCGGGAAAATGCCCAAAAAGCGCGGGCTTTGTTGAAGCGCAAAGGGTCCTCCAGGGCGTCTACCCCCGAAACCGATACTTAATCAGCGTCCAGAGGGCTTCCACGCCGTCGGTCCAGCGGATTTTTTTGCCCTCGCGCTTGAGGCGCGGGCGGTAACCCTCCAGCTCCACCTCCAGAATCGGCACGCCGCGCTTCAAGGTTTTGGCGGTTACTTCAGGGCAAAACTCAAACCGCTGGCACTGGAGCGGAATGGAGCGCAAAAAGTCGGTGCGGAACGCCTTATAGCAGGTCGCCTCATCGGTGAGCGGGTAGCGGTACAGCAGGCGCACTGCCCATGCCAGGATAATATTCGCAATCTTGTTGGGCAGGGGCATGCCTCTGGGCATGCCGCGGCGAAAGCGCGTGCCATAGACCACCGTCGCCTCACCACGCAGAATCGGCGCCACCACCTTCGGAATCTCGTTGGGGTCATACTCAAGGTCGGCGTCCTGAATAATGATGACCTCTCCCGTGGCGTACTGAATACCCGTGCGAATCGCGGCGCCTTTGCCCTGATTGCGCTCGTGTCGAATCGCGATAATGTCGGGTTGTTCTGCCAGAATGTCGGGTGTTTTGTCGGTGGAGGCGTCGTCCACCACGATAATCTCCTTGCGGAAGGGCGCTCGCCTCAGCCGCTCCAGCAGCTCGCGCAGGGTGGCTTCCTCGTTGTAGACTGGCACAATCACGCTCACCAAAGGCTGGTTTTCCATCGACGCTTATCACCAGAAGTATACCTTGCCCTATGGGGTATCCTGATAGCGCATGGAAGGGGACAAGGCGCGGTTTGATCTGGCGCGAATCTGGCTCTATCATGAGCGGCTGAGCGCCATCCCCGAGGAGATGGGGATGGTGCTGGAGTACGCTGCTTGCTCGCCCAACATCAAGGAGCGGCGCGACTATTCGTGCGCCCTGTTTGATGAACGCGGGCGGCTGATTGCGCAGGCGGCGCATATCCCCGTGCATCTGGGCGCGATGCCGGCACTGATGGAGTGGCTACTGCCCCGAATCGAGTGGCGCGAGGGCGATATGGTGCTGACCAACGACCCCTACCAGGCGGGCACGCACCTGCCCGACTGGACGCTGATTGCGCCCGTGTTCGTGGCGGGCGAATGCGTGGGCTTCGTGGCGAACCGCGCGCACCATGCCGATACGGGCGGCGCAACCCCCGGCTCGATGCCGATGGCGAGCGAAATTTTTGAAGAAGGCTTGCGCATTCCGCCTGTGAAGATTGTGCGTGAAGGGCAGCTGGACGAATCGCTCTGTGCGCTGATACTGCAGAATGTGCGCACGCCCGACGAGCGCATGGGCGACCTGATGGCGCAAATCGGGGCGAACCGTATCGGCATCCTGCGCCTGCGCCAGCTGATGGAGCAGGATGGCGTGGAGGTGTGGCGCAACCGCTGGGAGCAGCTGATGCGCTATAGCGAAACCATCACCCGCGCCGTGCTTCGCGAGATCCCCCCTGGCGAATACAGTTTCACAGATTATCTGGACGACGACGGGCGCGGTCAGCAGAACCTGCCGATTTGCGTGCGGGTGATTGTGCCCGCCTCCAGCGCTGGCACAATACGGTTTGACTTCACCGGCAGTGCGCCACAAACCGCAGGCTCTTTGAACGCCCCCCTGCCCGTGACGCAATCGGCGTGCTACTATGTGGTGCGATGCCTGATTCCGATGGAAGTGCCCACCAACGCAGGCTGCTGGCTGCCTGTGGAAGTGTACGCGCCTGAAGGCACGATTGTGAACGCACGCTATCCTGCGGCGGTGGCAGGGGGCAATGTAGAGACCTCGCAGCGGATTGTGGACACAGTGCTGGGCGCACTGGCACAGGCGTTGCCCGACCGAATCCCCGCCGCCTCGCAGGGCACGATGAACAACCTGCTGTTCGGCGGCTACGACCCGTTCCGCCAGCGCGCATTTGTGTATTACGAAACGATCGCTGGCGGCGCTGGAGCGTGTCCGCATGCCGATGGCGCCAGCGGCATTCAGGTGCATATGACCAACACGCGCAACACGCCTGTGGAGGCGTTAGAGAGCGCGTACCCCGTGCGCGTGCTGGAATATCGCTATGCCGAGCGCACAGGAGGCGCAGGCAAACATCGCGGCGGGGATGGAATTATCAAGACCTTCACTTTTCTCACCGAGACCACCCTCACGCTGCTGACCGAGCGCCGCCGCCGCGCCCCCTACGGCTTGCATGGCGGCAAACCGGGCGCGAAAGGGGTGAACCTGTTGATGATCGAAGGCGAGATGGACGCGGAGATTCTCAAAGGGGTTGTGCGTGTACCCGCAGGCGCCACGCTCAGCATCCGCACGCCTGGCGGAGGCGGATGGGGGAAACCAGAAAACCCACGCAAAGGCTAATTGCTGGCTGCCGGGGGTGGATTCGAACCACCACTACCAGATCCAAAGTCTGGCGTCCTGCCCTTAGACGACCCGGCAAGGGCATCATGGTGAGCCGGGTGGGAATCGAACCCACGACCAATGGCTTAAAAGGCCACTGCTCTACCGCTGAGCTACCGGCTCACGCCCCAAAGTATACCCGATAGGCAGGAGAGAATGCAAGGGGAAAAGGCTACTTCACCTGCATCCAGTGTTCGAGCCGATCAATATCGGTGCCCACTTCGGCGTAGGGGGTGAGAATCGCTTTGACGGGCACGCTCAGAATGCGAGCGGCACGGCGTTCGATCTCTTCAATCCCCAGCCAGCGGGGAGAGAGCTTTTGCGCCAGCACAAAGCGCACGAGTAGTCCCAGCCCCAGCTGCCATGCCAGTTTCAGGGGGTGCTTGCGTGCCCGATGGAGCGCCTCCAGTCGCGGCAACTCCCTGAGCGCAACGGAGCGCTGTGCCCAGAAGAGGTTGCCCCCTGTAACTTCGCCTTCGCGCAGGCGAACCGTTGTGCGCGGGAGGTGGGGAAACTTCTCGCGACACACGGCAGCGGGCACAACGGCGTAGGTCAACACTGCGCCGCTCTGAAGGCTTGCTTCCAGAAAAAAGCGCACGCTTTCGGGCGTCAAAAAGGGGGTGTCGGCGGTAGCGAACAGCACCGACTCGTGATGGCTCTCTTCCAACCCGCGCCGCACATTCGCCAGCAGGCTCTCCTGCGGCGCGACCACGCGGTAGCCCTCGCCTTCAGGCACCGCACCCACCACGATAATCTCGGCGATTTCGGGCACCTGCCGCAGGGCGTCCACCACACGCTGATACATTGGCACCCCTGCCACAGAGACCAGCGCCCGCTGGCTGACGCCCGCCCGCTCGCTCCATTCGGGGTCTACCTCGCCGCCTGCCAGAACAATCGCTGTGGTCACCAGTATCTGATTCCACCCTGTCGGGTAGAATCCTGTTATGTGCTATCTGCCCCCCTATCAGGAGAGTGCGTTGAAACCGACAGAGTCGTTGCAAGACCCGCGCGAGCGCCATCTGCGCAACATCCGCCAGCTGACCTTCGGCGGCGAGAACGCGGAAGCCTACTTCTCGTTCGATGGCAAAAAGTTGATTTTTCAAAGCACACGCCCGCCCTACAAAGCCGACCAGATTTTTACGATGAACATCGACGGCTCCGATGTGCGCCTGGTCTCCACGGGCAAGGGGCGTTGTACCTGCGGATTCTGGTCGCCCGATGGCAAGCGCATCCTCTACAGCTCCACCGACTGGTACAGCGAGGAGCCGCCCCCGCCTCCTGACCGCTCGCAGGGCTATGTGTGGCCGCTCCTGCCCTATCGCCTCTATGTCGCCAACGCCGACGGCTCCCAGCGTGAAGCCATCACCGACGACGACGCCTATAATGCCGAAGGCTCGTTCCACCCAAAGGGCGACCGAATCCTGTTCACCACCACGCGCTGGGGGAATATTGACCTGTGTGAGTATAACCTCCGCACGCGCAAGTTCACCCGTCTGACCGACGAGCTGGGCTATAACGGCGGACCGTTTTACTCATGGGATGGCAAGTATATCGTCTATCGCGCTTATCACCCGAAAACGCGCGAGGAGATTGAAGAGTTCCAGCGGCTGCTGAAGCTGCGCCTCGTGCGCCCCAGCAAACTGGAGCTGTGGGTGATGACCGCCGACGGCAAGCGACGCTGGCAGGTCAGCAAACTGGGCGGCGCAAACTTCGCTCCCTTCATGCGCCCCGGCAACCGACAGATTATCTTCTCTTCCAACCACCACGACCCACGCGGACGCGAGTTTGACCTGTTTCTGATCAACCTCGACGGCACCGGACTGGAGCGAGTAACCTACACCGGGGAGTTTGACGGCTTTCCCATGTTCTCACGCGATGGGAAAAAGCTGGTGTGGGCATCCAACCGCAACGCCAGAACGCGCGGCGAAACGAATATCTTTATTGCCGATTGGGTGGATTAAAAGCAAAACGGCTCTCCCGAAGGAGAGCCGTTTCTGGCATAAAAAATCAGGAAGCGGCGCGTGCCTTCTTTCGGCGCTGACGCACATCCTTCAGACCGAAACGGTACTTCGCGAACGCTTCCTCGATTTTGCCCTCCATTACGAGCTTGGCGAACTCCTTCGCCCCTTCCACCTTAGCCTGATTCGGCTTGCGCTTCCGAATTGCTCTGATCGCTTCTGCCATATCAATCTCACCTGCCTTAAACGCCTTAAGGATACCCTCAATATAGGCGCTTCGTTGATCGGTCATAGGTTTCACCTCCGTCGGGTCTTCACGCCCTGCAGGCAAGACCAGGCACAAAAGCCCTGCTCGCCCTCAGGTCGCCAACGACCCTTGTGTAGTGGTAGAGTGGCATAATTATACCTGATGGGAATTGAGTTTGTCAAGGGGAAGCGGGCAATTTGGGAAAAGCCCGAAAGAATTGCTCGAAATAGGGAAGCCAGTTATGGCTTGGTGGGGGCAATGGGTTCCCTCGGCTCCATTTTCTGGGGTTCGAACTCCATCAGCAGGGTAAAGGCACCATCGGTACCCTCAATTTTGACCTGCGTGGTGACCTGGAAGACGCGCAGGCGGGCGGTGGCTTTGTCCAGCACGAGCCGCAGGTCATCGTCGCGGTTGCGCTCGTTGCGAATTTTGCCCGTAATCACAACCTGCTTCTCGTCTTCACTAACGATTTTGAGCTGGCTCACCTGCTTACGAAACTCCTCCTGCTTCGTTTTGCCCCCGAACACGAAGACCATATCGTAGGTGGGTACCACATCCTGCGCCACGAGCTGCTCCAGAAGCGCCAGCCCCGAATTGGCAATCAGCACTTCCTGCGGCTGACGGTTCGGCGCCTGCACGGTGAGGCGTTGCCCATCGGATTGCACGCGGGTTGTGGTGTTCATAAGTGTGTTCTGCACGGTCAGATTCAGCTTTGCGGGCGCTTCGAGGGTGTAGGTGTAGACAAAGCGCTGAATCACCTCGCCCTGCGGGTTGCGGGAGGTTGTCATCACCACCGAAACCGTGGCTTTTTGCTGGGCGGGTAGGGGTTGGCTGTAGGCATTAAACATCGCCGTGAGCCACTCATCCGCCGAGCGTGTTGTTTGCGCCCACAGCCCTGCTCCCAATGCGCAGGCGAGGAGTGTCAGCAAACGCCTCATACCTTTAGTGTACCCTATTTCCCGCGCTCTTTTGCCAGCTCACGATAGGTGTAAAGCTCCACGCCGCTCTGTTGCAATACCTCTTTGAAAGCAGGCTCCATCAGGATTCGGAACTCATCCACGCGATATTGCCAGTGGGGCGTGGTGGCATGCCCTTCGGGGTCATCCTCGCCCAGATGCACAATCAGCTCATGCACCCCTGGCTTGAGCTGGCGGATATACTGATGCAGGCGGGCGCGGTGCTTCTCGTATGGCTCGCCAATCTCGTACTGGGGGTTCAGCGAATCGATCGTGGGCAATCCTGCCTGCTGGATGCGCTGGTACGCCTGCTTGTAGTCCAGCCCGCGCGCGGCTGCCATCAGCATAATCTCAGGCGTGGGGCTGAACACCATCGGTGGAATCTTGTAGTCCATCGCGACTTTGAGAAACACTTCAAAAAACTGGGGCGAGGCGTAGAGCGTGCCCATGTGCGAATCCAGATGAGTCGGTTTCAGCCCCAGTTTGAGCGCCATTTCAATCTGGGCGCGGAGTTCGGTCTCCACCTCTTGCGGGCTGGCGTGGCGCACGACCTCTTCCACCGAGCGCCACATATAGCCGGTGGGGTCTATCAGCCCTTTGACTTTATCCACCGGCGCTACAGGACGCCAGCGCAGGGTACTCCACTCGCTGGTGAGGGTCAGGTGAAGCCCCAGATCGGCGTTGGGGTGTCTTTTCGCCCACTCTACCACCTCCATCACCCAGCCGCAGGGCATCATAATGCTGGCGCTGCTGACGACGCCCGCCTCCATCGCTTTGAGCGTGGCGCGGTTTTTAGAGTGGCTCAGTCCCAGATCGTCCGCGTGCAGAATCAGCCGCTTGCGCTCCGCCGTCGGTTGCTGCTCTTGCCGTCGCATAGGATTGTAGTTCGCGCTGGTGCGTACAACTCCTACAAAAAAGGTACAATACCCCCTATGCGAGCGGTGCCGATGAGTCAGGTGGAAATTCGCGACCAGTTCTGGGAGCCACGTCAGCAGACCAATCGGAGCATCACCGTGCCCCACCTGTTTTCGGAGCTGGAGCGGGCAGGCAACATTCCCAACCTGCGCCTTGCGGCAGAGCGCAAGCGCGAGGGCTATCAGGGACCTGTCTACATGGACTCCGACCTCTACAAAGCGATGGAGGCGGCGGCGTATGTGCTACAACTCTACCCCGACGACCCCATTCGCGAGAAACTGGACGAGGTGATTGGGATTCTGGAGCGTGCGCAGACGCCCGAAGGCTACCTGAACAGCTATTTTCAGGTGGTGGCGCCCGAACGCCGCTGGACGAACCTCCGCGACGACCACGAACTTTACTGCGCCGGGCACCTGATAGAGGCTGCCGTCGCGCATTATGAAGCCACCGGCAGCGACCGCCTGCTCAAAGTCGCCACACGCTACGCCGATTACATCGATTCGGTCTTCGGCGACGCGCCCGGCAAGCGGCTGGGCTATTGCGGACACCCCGAAATCGAGCTGGCGCTGTTCCGACTCTATCGCGCCACCGGCGAGAAGCGCTATCGCGACCTGGCGCGCTTTTTCCTGCTGAATCGGGGCAAAAAGATTTTCGCGCAGGAGCATAACATCCCGCTGGAGCAATACGACGGCACCATCTGGCAGGATAATGTTCCACTGACCGAGCATCGGGAGATTGTGGGGCATGCGGTGCGCGCGGCGTATCTGTTCGCGGGGGCGACCGACCTCGTTGACGAAACAGGCGACGAGCGCGTGCTTCAAATGCTTTTGCGCGTGTGGGAGAACACGATTTCGCGGCGCACCTATATCACTGGCGGCATCGGCAACGAGGCGCGCCACGAGGGCTTTACCAGAGATTACGAGCTGCCCAACCGCACTGCCTATCAGGAGACCTGTGCCTCAATCGCGCTGATTTTCTGGGCGCACCGGATGGGCTTGCTGCTGGAAGAAGCCCGCTTTTTCGACGCTCTGGAACGGGCGCTCTATAATGGCGCGCTCGCGGGAATCGCGCTGGACGGCAAAAACTTCTACTATGTGAACCCGCTGGAGAGCGACGGCACACACCACCGCCGACCCTGGTACGCCTGCGCCTGCTGTCCGCCGAATATCGCTCGCCTGATTGCCTCGCTGGGAGGCTATCTCTATGCCCAGACAGAAAGCGACCTGTGGGTGAACCTCTATGTGGAGAGCCGCGCGAAGCTCTCGCTCGCAGGGCGTGAGGCAGTGCTACAGGTACGCACGAACTACCCATGGGACGGCACGATAGAGGTTCAGGTGGTGGAGGGCGCGCCTCTGGAGTTTGGATTGCATCTGCGTATCCCCGACTGGTGCGCCCAGCCACGCCTGACGCTGAACGGGAAGCCGCTCCCGCTGGAGATTCAGAAAGGCTACGCAGTGGTGCGCCGCCTGTGGCAACCAGAAGACCGCCTGGCGCTGGAGTTGCCCATGACGCCTCTCTTCATGGAGGCGCACCCGCGTGTGGAGGCAGACCGCTGGCAGGTCGCGATTCAGCGCGGTCCGCTGGTCTACTGTCTGGAGGAGATAGACCAGTCCGCGCCGCTGGAACGGATGGCGGTGGACACCACCAGTCCGCTCCGCTATCGCTGGGAGCCAAATCTGTTGAACGGGATAGGCGTAATTGAAGGCGGAGCCGTGGTGTTAGACGACGACTCCGCCTGGGGCAATCGGCTCTATCGCCCTCTGGCGCGGCGCCAGCGGGCAACTTTCCGTGCTATCCCGTACTATGCATGGCACAACCGCCAGCCGTGCCCGATGCGCGTGTGGATGCCTGTGGGATAAGGGGCTATGGACCGCTGGCGCCCTGCCCTTGGGGACGCGCTGGCGCTCCCTGATTACCCCACGGATTCGACTCGTCGCCAAAGGTTTTAGGCACAACCACATCGTTGCTTTTGGAAGTGCCCTGCCAGAGCCATGCGGCTACCAGCGCTACCACAACGATAATCGCAACCACCACAAGCCAGGTAGGAACCTCTTTCTTCATCTCAAGCCTCCTGAGGTGGGGGGGAGCCTTTCTGGCTCCCCTGGGTGAGGAATCACATCGTCGAGCGGCACTGCTGGTCGATGGTCGGGTTGTCGCCGGGGTAGTAGACCATCGGGTTCCAGTGGACGCCTGCAGGATTGAAGTTCACGCAGGTGAAGTTCTGCGCCCCCGTCTGAACCCGCTCCAGCACCATGCCGCGGTGTTGGGTAGCAGAAACGCGCACATTCGGATCGCCCGCTGCCTGTGCAATCTGGGCATCCTGACGCACGGGGAACCACTTGCTGTGCCCATCAGCAAAGGTAACCACATGCCCTTCGTGGCGCCCCGAAATGCCGAAGAACCCGTTGACAGGCGTGGAAACATTGATCCAGTAGCCGCCGCCACCGTTACAGCTGGTCACGCCGTCTGTCAACACTACCATGCTGGCAGCCTCGCGGATGCGGGCGTATCGAATGTATTGCGCGGAACAGGTTCCATCACAATTGTTGGGGTTTGAAGCACATGGATCCCACACCGCTTGACAACCGGGATCAACTCCTTCCCGACACTGCCAGTAGGGGGCGAAGAATTTGTTCATCCCGATGGACTGGAGTCGACGATCGGTATGCCAGTTGCCGCAAGGGGGCGGGTTCACCTCCTGCTCTTCGGGCACAGGTACACTGGCGTTAAACCGGAACCCCGCACGCGACTGAGCCGCTGAAGGACAGTTATAAACGCCCTTGTTCTTGACATAGGGGTAAATCTGGCGTGTCCACAAGGAGTTCGCAATCGAAGCGCGCCCCCAGCACCCGCCGCTTGCTAACTCGGGGAAGGTCTCATCGTAGTCGTTGGCATACATGGTGATGGCGGTGCCCAACTGCTTCAAGTTGCTGAGACACTGGGTCTTTCGTGCGCTCTCTCGCGCACGCGCGAACACAGGGAACAGAATCGCCGCCAGAATCGCGATAATCGCAATCACGACCAGAAGCTCAATCAAAGTGAATCCACGCTGTCGCATTGCAGTACCTCCTGCAAAAGGGTAAGAATTATGTACCTTGTTGCCCGCAGAATTCCTACTCGATAAGAGGGGTTCTGGGGTGTTTTTTCGCGCGAAAACGAGTAAGCCACGCTATCAGAGGGCGTTTGTGCCAGACAGCCAGAACGGCATCGGGGGCGCCATGGGCATAGCGCCCCCTGCTCCGCTACCGCGTCGGCGTCGGCGGCATCTCCTGACCACCGCCCTGCTGCTGGCGTTGCATCTCGCCCGCCTTACCACCCGGAATCATATCGATGGTCTGAATCACTTTGCCCTCTTCCTGACGAAAGCTGCGATACGCCGAATAGCCTGCAAGCAAAATGGCGACAATCGCGAAGATGATAATCAGTGTCTTCTTCGTCTGCTCGTTCATAGCGCGCCTCCTCAGTTCTTGAACTCCTCGCTCCAGTGAATCAGATTACGCCGCTTCTGCTGGACGGCGGTCTGATCCCACGGCCATGCCATGATGGACTTGCGATCCATCGGTTTGGCGTGTCCGTCGGCGAAGCCGAAGGTGGTGAGTTTGGAGTGAGCGCCAATCGTCATGCGCGCGTCGCCCTGACCGCACCAGTTGAATGCGAAGGTGTTCGGCGCGTCGGGCCAGCTGGGGTCGGCAATATTGCGGTTGTCCCAGCGCCAGTAGCTCATGTAGCGCCCGTAGCTCACGGTGGTCCAGAGTTCATACATCACGATGGTCTCGGCAGGGCGTCCAATCACCGCCATTGGGCGCGAATCTGCCCAGGAGTAGTAGGCGCTGACCCCAAAAGTGGCGATGTTCTCCCAGGTGGGGTCGGGCTGATAGTGCGTCCACGAATAGCTGATGGGGAACCAGATACCGTTGGGTCCCGTGCAGTCGTCGCGCCGTACATTATCGCTGGGGCAGCTGAAAATGCCGCGGTTTTTCACATAGGGCATCAGCGCATCCTCGGCGCCGAACGCCTGGTCGGGTCCGTTGGGGTCGTTGTTAAAGTTGCGGCTGCCTACCAGAAGACGGTGAAACTTCTCATCCCAGTCCTGCTGGTACATCAGAGCGGAGAGCAAGAGCTGTTTTGTATTGGAAACACAGGTGGTCTGGCGTGCCTTCTCCCGTGCCTGGGCGAACACAGGGAACAGAATCGCTGCCAGAATTGCGATAATCGCAATCACCACCAGAAGCTCAATCAGGGTAAAGCCTCTTCGCATGAGTTTGACCTCCATATTTTCTTAATACGCCGCCAGGGCATCGATTCCTGCCGTCTGCGACGCCGAAAACCCCTCTTTTTTGAGGTTTTCAGCGGCTCGCGCAAAGCGGTATAATTTCGGGTGCTATGGCGTTGACCCTGGAGCAGATGCGTCATCTTGCGAAGCTGGCGCGGCTGGAGCTGGATGATGCCCAGTTAGAAGCACTCATGGCACCGATTAATGCGCTGATGGCGCACTTTGAGAAACTGCAGGCGCTCCCGCTGGACGATGTGGAGCCGACCTCGCATTCCATCCCCGTGTATAACGCCTTTCGGGAGGATATTGTGGGCACGCCGTTGCCCCGCGAAGAGGCGCTGGCAAATGCGCCCGAAGCCCGCGACGGGCTGTTCATCGTACCCCGCATTGTGGAGGAATAGATGGCGCTACATACCCTGAGCCTGAGCGTTTTGAGCGAAAAACTTCGTCGGCGCGAAATCTCGGCGACGGAGCTGACCGAAGCGGTGGTGAGCCACATTGAGCGCACCGAACCCCAGATTGGCGCGTTTATCACGCTCACACCCGAACTGGCGCGCCAGATGGCGAAGGAAGCCGACGCCCGGCTGGCAGAAGGCGAATGGAACCCCCTGCTGGGCATCCCGATGGCGATTAAAGACAACATCAGCACGCGCGGTGTGCGCACCACCTGCGCCTCGCGGATTCTGGAAAACTATGTGCCACCCTACGACGCCACGGTGGTCGCCCGCCTGAAGCAGGCAGGCGCGGTGATTGTGGGCAAGGCGAACATGGACGAGTTCGCCATGGGCGGTTCTACGGAGTATTCGGCATTTCATCCCACGCGCAACCCGCGCGATCTGGAGCGCGTGCCAGGGGGGTCTTCGGGCGGTTCGGCGGCGGCGGTCGCCAGCGATATGGCGGTCGCGGCGCTGGGTTCCGATACGGGCGGCTCCATCCGCCAGCCAGCGGCGTACTGCGGCGTGGTGGGGCTGAAACCCACCTACGGGCGCGTCAGCCGCTACGGGCTGATCGCCTATGCCTCCTCGCTGGACCAGATTGGACCCATCACGAAAACGGTGGAAGACTGTGCGCTGGTGCTTCAGGTGATTGCCGGCAAAGACCCCATGGACGCCACCAGCGTCGATGTGCCTGTACCCGACTATCGTGAGGCGTTGCGCCCCGATGTGAAGGGGCTGCGGCTGGGCGTGCCGAAAGAGTTTTTTGAGGGTGTTCATCCGGAGGTTGCCCAGCGCGTGCAAGAGGCAATCGCCGCCCTTGAGGAGGCAGGGGCGGAAGTGCGCGAGGTCTCCATTCCCATGGCGGAGCAAGGGCTGGCGATGTATTACATTCTCGCGCCAGCGGAGTGTTCTTCGAATCTGGCGCGCTATGACGGCGTGCGCTACGGGTTGCGTGTGGGCGCGGAGAAAGGGCATATCGGCATGATGGAAGCCACCCGCGCCCAGGGGTTCGGCAAGGAGGTCATCCAGCGGATTATCATCGGCACCTATGCGCTCTCTTCGGGCTACTACGACGCCTACTACCTCAAGGCGCAGAAAGGGCGCACGCTGCTGCGTCAGGAGTTTGAGCGCGTGTTTCAGGAAGTGGATGTGCTGGTGTGTCCCACCGCGCCGACGCCCCCCTTCAAACTCGGCGAGCTGGTGGATGACCCCGTGGCGATGAAACTGATGGATGTGCTGACCATCCCTGTGAATCTGGCAGGGTTGCCCGGCTTGTCGGTTCCGTGCGGTCTGGCGGAAGGGTTGCCGGTGGGGTTGCAGATTATCGGCAAGCCGTTTGACGAGCCGACCGTGTTGCGCGTGGGCTACACCTGGGAGCAGATTCGGGAAGCCCCCTCCCAGACTCCTTGAGAGGGGGCTAACAGATTAGCGCTTGCCGCCTGTTTCCAGAGGCAAAGAGGAGGCAGGAGCCGCTCGATTGTCCGGGGGCTGAACCCCGAACGCTTCCACGCCGGGCTGGTCGGTCTGGGCTTTCGGGTAGGCATGGGCGGCAGGCTCACTTGCGGCACCGCCTCCTGAAGAGAAGTACCATGCCACTGCGATGGCAATCACAGCGATGAGCGCAATCAGCGCAATCGCAACGGGTTTTGGAATTTGCATCCTGCTCACCTCGCTTAGTAGTAGTCATCCAGATCCCACAGGTACTGCTGGGGATCCAGGATGAAGCCACCGCACTGGGGACGCGCGTCGCACCCCTGGGTGAGCTGAGCCGGTGTGTAGGGTTTGACATGCCCGTCGACGAACGCGACCATCATGCGCTCGCGTCGGTGCCAGGGCCATGCACCACCAAATTCCATCCAGGTGTACCAGCCCGTTGCGGTCTGCAGACGCCAGCACGCGGGGCGCGCGCCCATGCCGCAGCTGAGACCAGCATAGTCATACCACCGACTGGCAGCCCCACTGTCGCACTGCTGACGGACGATCGTGAAGCTATCCACGACCCCACCCGAAGCGTTGCGCCAGTAACGGCATGGCGGCATCACAATCCAGTTCCCGCCGCAGAGCGGCTGACGCGAGACAGGGTCGCGCCACCAGAGGCTATCCACAAACAGCACTGTGGAAGCATGGTTGCGAATCCGGGCATCGGTGGCAGGAGCGTTATACCAGCGCCCTGTATTCGCTTGCTCCATGATGGGCGAGAGATACACATAGTTGTAGCCCAGGTCCGTTTTGAGTGCCCAACGGTACTCCCGAATGCACTGCTGGGTCGGCGGGGTCTCGCCGTCTGCCGCACAGGCATCCAGCCCTGAATCGGTGGCATGCGGGTCGGAAGGACAACGGAACATGAGCCAGTTCTTCACATAGGGCCAGAGCAGCTGCGCCAGGATGCGATCGTTGCAGTTCTCCTGTCCCGCAAACGAGGCAAACCACTGGGTTAGAGGCTGGGTTGTGTCGTAATCGCTGGTATACATCGCGACTCCGCGTGCCACCTGGTGATAACGACTGGCACAGGTAATCTGACGGGCACTTTCACGCGCCTGCGCAAACACGGGGAAAAGGATTGCCGCCAGAATGGCGATAATCGCAATCACGACCAGAAGCTCAATCAGCGTAAAGCCACGCTTACGCATCGGTTTAGCACCTCCTGAGGAGAATTACGCTATAAAACCCCCAAATTCCTGCAACTTCTTGTAAAAAGGAGCTGGGGCGCAACGCCGCCAGCTCCCTGAGAAAGGTGTTACTCTTCGTCGCCGTCTTCGCCCTGAACGCCGAAGTTGAAGAGCACAATCAGCAGGTCGGCGTCGTCCACTGTGCCATCGCCGTTCAGGTCGGCGGCGGTATCATTCGTGCCGAACGCGAACAGGACGGTCAGCAGATCAGCGTCATCCACACGCAGGTCGGCGTTCGTGTCGCCGTTCGGCAGAACGACCGTGCCCAGGTCCACCGTGCCCGACACATTCACATTCGGGATGCGCACGCCCAGCCAGTGGGTCTCCGTGCTGAAGCTCACGCCCGTAACGCAGAAGTTAGTCGGGCAGTTAAGCGTGAGGATGCTGGGCGAATAGATGGGACGCACCACGATGTCGTAAGTGCCTGCCTCCACTTCGGGCGTGTCGATGGGGAAGTCGGGCCCAGCCGCTGTGGGCATGCTGAAGCGCGCGACGCGCTGCTTCGTGCCCGGGCGGTAGAAAATCACCTCCACATTGGTGGGCGGTGTGGGAGAAGGCGCATCCGCGCACTGGGCTGTGCCGACCACCTTGCCCGAAGCCGCCGCTGAATTCCGGAAGCCCAGCACGCCATTATAGAGGGCAGGGGCATGGTAGCGGTTCCAGTCGGGCTGCGTGTTCCAAGGAGGTGAGTTGGCAAAAGGATCGTCCGCGCGGAAAGGCAGGTCGGTGTTCAGGATGCGCTCGCAGGTGAAAGGCGCCACGGAAGTGTTGTAGCGGAAGCGCTGCCAACTGGCAGGCTGAATGGGGTTGCTCCCTGCGCTGCCCAGACCGCGCGGCGAGTAGTAGAGATTCGGACCGCCCGGGGCGCCCATCGCCAGCGCTACATAAGAGTCCAGCCCTGCTGTGCTGTAGTCCTCATCGCCCACGATAATTGCAAAGTAGAGACCGGGTGGTAGCGTTACGCTCTGGTTCAGCGGGCTGGTGCGCAGGTAGAGAAAGGTGGTCGTGCCGCCATAATAGGTCAGAATGAGGGTGTCGGAGGGATCGTTCGGCGGGTCGCCCGGATAATACCCAAGACTTGTGTGGAACAGAACATTATTCAAGTCCGGAATAGGATATCCGGCAGAATCGGTGGTCGCGCCTGTAATCCAGACACGGATCTCAGGCAGTCCTGTGGACAGGCTGGGTGCGTAACTGATCGAGTCAAAGGTAATCGTATTGTGGATACGGAAGGGAAAGGCGGTCCAGCGCGCAGGCAGCCCTGCACTGGCAACATCACCCGAAATAAAATAGAGGTAGTCAGCAGTAAGGGTGGGGCTGGCGCATGTACCGCCTACTGTATACCACGAGTTCGCGGGGTTCCCTGCAAAGTAAACGAAGGGACCCTGAGCAGAGAGCCTGCCCGTCATCAACAGCGCCGTAAGTGCCAACCCAACTACTGTCGCATGTCGCATCATATCGCACCTCCTTTTCAGGGTATCGATATTATAGCAAATTTCGGGGCGTTTGTCAAGGGGGTGGTAGACAATTCAGGGCAATTTCAGGTGATTTTCCCTCTAAAATGCCCTCTCACGCTGCTTGCCCACACAGGTATAATCCTTGCCGATGGAAGCAACACTTCGAGTGGGCTTGATCGGCGCAGGCGGGATAGGACGCTATCTCGCCTATCAGGCAAAAGGGGTTTCGGAAATTACGCTCACAGGCGTGTACGATGCAAACCCGGAGTTGACCCAATCGGCGGCGCAGGAGCTGGAAATCCCCGCCTATCCGACGCTTTCCGCTCTTCTGGAAGATGAAGGCGTTCAGGCGGTCATCGTGGCGACTCCGCCCTACACGCATCGGGAGTTATGTGAGCAGGCGCTACAGGCGGGCAAGCATGTGTTTCTGGAGAAGCCGATGGCGCTCTCGGTTGCCGACTGCGACGCGATTCTGCAGGCGGCGGAGCGAACTCAGCGGCGCGTGATGGTCGGACATGTGCTACGCCTGTTCCCCCTGTTCTATCAGGCGAAGCAGTGGCTGGATGCGGGCGTAATTGGCAAGCCGCTGGCGGTCGCCATCCGGCGCACGGGCAACGAACGCGAACTGTTCGCCAAAGGCTGGCGCGCCGATGTGCGCCAGAGCGGCGGACTGCTGATGGAAATGAATGTGCATGAGCTCGACTACCTGCGCTGGCTGCTGGGCACCGTGCGAGTAGTCGCCGCGCAGGGAATCCAGCCCTTCGCCGAGCCGAGCTTCATTCAACACTGGCACGCGCTGTTTGTCAGCGAAACAGGCGCCGTTGCCCAGATAGAAGCTGGCATGATAGACCCGCTTGGCACCTATCGCGTGTCCATTATCGGCGAGCAGGGCACGATTGAGCATACAGGCTTCGGGGGAACCGTGCGCTACAAAACCCACTCTGGCGAGGAGCAGACCCTGACCCCTGAAGAGATTAATACCCCCGAACCCTATCAGTGGGAGCTGCGGCTGTTTGCACGCGGTGTGCTGTTCGGGGAACCACTGCCCTACGACGGCACGGATGGACGCGAGGCAGTCGCCCTCGCCGAAGCCTGCTTGCAAAAAATGAACACCCGGCAGGAATTTTGACCGAACAGTCGTATTAAGCCTCCGACGAGGAGGTCTGAGACAATGAAAACGCACAGCGAGTTTCTCACAACCAGCGCACGGGGGCTAAACCACAATCACCCCATGCTCAAAATGTTCCAGAAAGCCAAAAAATTGGGGGTATGGGACCCCGCCGCGATTGACCTGTCTCAGGACCGCGAACACTGGCAAACCTTCACCGAACCGCAGAAAGACGCGACTTTGCGCCTCATCTCGCTCTTTCAGGCAGGCGAGGAGAGCGTAACGCTGGACTTGCTTCCGCTCATTCAGGTGATTGCCGAAGAGGGGCGCCTTGAGGAGGAGATGTACCTCACCTCGTTCCTGTTTGAAGAAGCCAAGCATGTGGAGTTTATGAACCGCTTCCTGACCGAGGTGGCGGAGGTGCGCGGGGAAGACCTCTCGCGCTACCACACACCGTCCTATCGCGCCATTTTTTACGAGGCGTTGCCGCAGGCGATGCATCGGCTCACCTACGACCGCTCCCCCGTCGCGCAGGCAGAAGCCAGCGTGGTCTACAATATGATTGTGGAGGGCGTGCTGGCGGAAACGGGCTACTACGGCTTTTTCCAGGCGTATAAGCGCCAGCAGGTGATGCCGGGGCTGGTGCAGGGCATCGGTAAGATGATGCAGGACGAGTCGCGCCATATCGCTTTTGGCGTCTACTTCCTCTCGCGCCTGATTGCCGAACACGGCGACCCCGTGTGGGAAGCGATTCAGAACAAGATGAACGAGCTGCTGCCTTACGCTGTGGGCGTGGTGCAGGAGGTCTTTCAGGCATACGAGCCTGAGATGCCGTTCGGACTGGAGATGGACGAGTTCATGAACTATGCCATGACCCAGTTTATGCGTCGGGAGAATCGGCTGGCACGCGCCCGCACGCTGACGCTGGAACAGCTCTATCAGGAAACCGAACAAGCTGAAGCGGAGGCAGCCGAACTCACTCGCGGAATCGTGGAGGGATAGGCGATGCACGCCCAAACTCCTGTGCGCCGCGTGTGGGTGTCGGTTGTGGGCTGGAGTCCGATGGCGGTCATCAACACCCTGTGGGGCGCGTGCGAGCAGGGAATTGTGCCCACGCACCTGATTCTGCTGGCTTCGGAAGACAAGCCCGAAGTGCAGAAAAGCATCCGAATCGTAGAGAAGTACGCACGCGCCCTCTTAGCCCAGTTCGGCGTGCCAGACCCCAAGATGGAGACTCGTAGCATCGACGAAGACGACCTCAAGGGGTTCTGGGAGACCCTGAAGCAGGTGATGGCGCAGCTCAAAAACAGCGGCGACCGTATAGTGCTGGACATCACGGCGGGCAGGAAGTATATGTCCGCACTCGGAATGGCGCTTGGACGCTGGGGGAATATTGGGCTGGAAAAGTTGTACTATACCCATCTCTATGACCAGCGGTATACCGATGTTCCCTACCCCCTCATCCCTCGCCACCAGCACCGCCTGTACGACCTGCTGGAGACTTTCCAATGATTCGGATTGCCGAACGCCATCTGATGGCGCTGCTGAATCGGCTGGGCGACCGCGTGGAGGTTCGGGCGCCCCTGCTTCAGGACGCCAGGCTGTTCACGCTGGATCTCTCGCAGGCGCAGGCAATAATTGAGCAGGTAATTTCGGACTCGGAGTACGGCTCGAAAGTCCCCCGAATCCGCAAGGAAGAGACCTATTCTCAGGAGATTGCCTCAGAAATCCCCCTCTACACGCGCCTGCGGGACTGCTTCGTGGCGTCGGGAGTGATTCGCCCCAACAATTGGGAGGAGATTAACCAATTGCTAACTGATGCGCGTCGTTCTAACCCTGCCCGCGGCGGCGATATTTACTATTTCGCCTTTGACAATAACGCCGTTCGCAATCGCGTTTACTCGCTGTATCTCAAGCCTCGTCACCGAGGGCATCCAGAGCCGAACCTGGTTCTATCGGAAATCGTGCGACAGGAGCTGGATTTGCGTGAGGGCAAAATAGGGGGCAAGTTCCTGAAGGCTTTCAGCAGCGCGTTTCCGGGCGTTGGGATTGAGGACATGTTCAGTAATCAAAACCGTCTGCAAGACCGCTTGCGCCTGCTGGCGCTGGCAGAATGGAGCGCGATGCAACGCGCAGGCAACTTTCAGTCCGTAGGCTCCAAAGTGCGGCGACGCCTGGAGGATTGGGATGGGCGTATTCTGGATTCCTGCGAGCGCTTTGCCAAGCATGCAGGGCGCAAGGTGGTCCTGCTCAGCAGCGACAATGAGCTGATTCAGCGGAGCTGCGGACTGCGGAATCTGATCCCCTGCCTGATATCCTATCCCCCTTTGCAAGCGACGGAATACGAGGCAGAGTGGGAGTGCGTCCGCCGTCTGCTCTATCATCTCGCGGTGGTGTACGGGCGAATTGATTTGAGGCTGAACAACGGCACCTGCGTGCGCCTCTACGGCGTCTGGAAACAAAAAGGCTCGCCCGATTGGGACAAGGAGCGAGTCAAGGTTAGGGTGGAACCTTCCGGTACGCTGCTGGAAACGGCTCTGAAACGCACGCTGGCGGTTCTGGAAGCAGTGGGTGAAGCGTGAGAATCTCTGCAATTCGCGTGTGAGTTTAGACGGGTGAACCTGCTCTGTCGCAAAGATACCTTCTGGAACCCACGATGCCCCAAAAGAGCGACGGCTAAAGCCGTTCCTATGAAACGAAGCCGACCTGCGTCGGCTGAGAAAGCCAGCGGAGGCTGGCTTTGTTTAGTAGGAACGGCTTTAGCCGTCAGGGCACAGGTTCCAGGACGACACGCCCGTCAAAAAGCCTCTCCCTAAGACCTGAAGGAAGGGGTCTCGGAGCGCTCACGCCCCTATCCTTGCAACAGAACAGCTTCAACCGTCTGGCACAAAGGCTTTACGAGAGTTAAGTAGCCCATAAGGCACGCCTTCTCGACACCGCCTGCCGTGTGCGCCCTCCGAACCGTGTGGAGCAATCAGCAGGGATTTCGCACCGCAGCACGAAGCGATAGGCAGGAGGTCAACGATGAAAGTTGTGGCGGTCTTACCCCCTTCGGAGCAGGTTCAGGCGCAGATAGCGATGGTGCGGGCGCTATTTCCCGGACACACCGTAGAGTTAGCCACCAGCGCCGACGAGCTGGAACCCCACCTTGCGGACTGCGAAGCGCTGATTTCCACCGCGTTCACCCCGATTACCCGCGCGATGCTGGAAAAAGCGCCGCGCCTGCGCTTCATTCAGGTAGCGGGCGTGGGCGTGGATCACATTGACCTGGACGCCGCGCGGGAGCTGGGCATCACCGTCGCCGCCGTTACGGGCGCGAACACGGTCAGCGTCGCCGAGCATGTGGTGATGGTCGCGCTGGCGATGATGCGCGGTCTCATCCCCGCCCACAACATGCTGGCGCGAGGCGAATGGTCGCTCCCCTACTGGATTGCGCACGCTCGCGATTTGCAAGGTAAAACCGTGGGGATTATCGGCATGGGACGCATCGGGCGCGAGGTGGCAGCGCGGTTGCTTCCCTTCGGCGTCACCACATTTTATTACGATGTGAACCCGCTCCCGCCAGAGCAAGAAGAGGCGCTGGGGGCAACCTATCTGGAGCTGGATGCCCTCTTGCCCGAATGCGATGTCATCACGCTCCATATGCCCCTGACCCCCGAAACCCGCGGGATGTTCAACAAAGAGCGCCTCCAGCGGATGAAACACGGCGCGTTTTTGATTAACACCGCGCGCGCCGAGCTGGTGGACACCGACGCGCTGGTGGAAGCGCTTCAGGGGCATCTGGGCGGCGCCGCCATCGATGTGTTCCACCCCGAACCGCCGCCGCCTGACCATCCCCTGCTGAAACTGCCGAATGTGATTCTCACCCCCCATGGCGCGGGCGTAACGCAGGAAGCGCAACAGCGCATCGCGCAGGGCGTGATTCAGAACATGCTCCGCTTTCTGGAGGGGCGCCCGCTGGCGGATGTGGTGGTGGAAGGCAGCCGCTAAGAGGAGGTGAAGCCTGTGCGCCGTGAAGCGATTCTGGTGCTTTTAATCGTTGCGCTCCTCGCTATCGCCATCGGGATGTGGCAGGGATACTCGTCCCCCAGACAAAGGGTGCGCGAGCTGGTGCCGATGGAATCGGGCGCGCTCTCCTTACTGACCCCTCAACTGGTCGCAGACGGCACCATCACCGCATACGCATGGCATCCAGACGGGCGCTACTTGCTCTGCGCTTCGCTGAACATGAAAAGGTTCGACGCACAGTCGCGTCAGGCGGTCATGGAGAGCGCACTCTGGCTCTGGGACCAGAAAGAGCTGCGTCGCACGCGCATGTGGCATCAAACCTGGCGCGTGCAGGGCGACCGCATCGACTTCGAAATTTTGCGAACGATAGCGTGGAGCGCCACCACGCCCGAAGCGCTGATTCTGATACAGTCTCGTGAAGAGGAGGGGTGGGTTTCGCGAGTGTACTATCTGAATGCCGCAACACGCAACTGGCGCGCAATTGCCCATGGCGACTTCAGGGAAGTGGACGCCCACCCGAAACTGCCCTACTGGCTGGTCTCTGGGGGCGTGCAAACACCGCCGCTGGTGGTGGCGCGTAATGGGCAGGTGGCGCCCCTGCTTGTGCCCCCTCCGCATGCCGCCTTCCGGCTATCAGGCTGGGAGCCAGAGCAGCCGATTGCGTACTGTACCCACACGATTCAGGTTTCCCCTGGCGAAGACGAAGCGGGGGAGATCGTGCGCAATTTAGCGGTAGACCTGCACCAGAAAACCATCACTGAAATCCCGCAACTCCCCAAGCGCATGGTGAATCGCTATGACACCCTGTGGAGGCGTACCATATTACCCACGGAGGCAGATACGCTCTCTATTGTACAGGAACCCATCCCTGCCAAACCGCCTGAAGTGTTACGAAAGCCGCGCCTGACATGGCTGGTGAGCAAAGCGGGCGAGCGGCACTACCGCTACCTGCTGGGCGAGAATCTTCTGCATGCCTCCTTCACGCCTAAAAAAGAGGCGCTCTTTTATATCCGTCGCGAAGGTGCGTTCGTGGTTCCGCTGGTGAAGGTCTCTACCAGCATCCCCGACGAGCAATTGCGGGAGCAACTGATGAGTCAGGCGAAACAGATCGGGCTTGCGCTCCTGATGTATGTTCAGGACTACGATGAGATTTTTCCTCCCGCTGATCAGGACTTCGCTTCTTTGCTGACGCCGTACACACGCGACGCGTCCATCTTCCAGAACCCTGAAACAGGAGTGTCTTTCGTGTACCTGCTGGACACCACGCCGCTTTCCCAGATTGAGAACCCTGCTGCAACACTTGTCGGCTATTTCGAAGCGCCGGGCGGGCGTGTGGTGGTCTATGCTGACGGACATGTGAAGTGGGTGCCCGATAGGAAGTAGCATGGAGGCAAGGAGCACGCTGGACTTTGTGCCGCTGGTACGCTACCCGAAAGAGCGGTTGCGCCAGATTGTGATGCCCATTGGCGGGATAGGCACGGGCAGTTTCGCGCTGTCGGGAATGGGCGCGCTGACCGACTGGCAGCTGATGAGCCGCCCTCATCGGGGCTGGCGCCCACCGCTGGCGCATCTGCTGCTGTGGGTGCGCACCACTGAAGGCGACGCCTATCTGCGCGTGCTGGAAGGGATTTTGCACACCCAGCTGGACGCCGATTCGGGCGCGCCGCAGGCGCTGGCAGGCATTCCGCGCATGCGGGCAACAGGCTTTGAGGCGGCGTACCCCTTCGGGCGCGCGCGGCTGGAAGACCCTCTTCTCCCCCTGCGGGTGAGCCTGACCGGGTTCAACCCCCTCATCCCCGAATCGCTGGATGATTCCAGCCTGCCGATGGGGCTGTTGCAGGTGCAGGTGGAATGGCTGGGCAGCGAGCCAGCGGAAGCCGCGCTCACTTTCGTGCTGACCAACTTCATCGGAAGCGACGGCGTAAAAACAGACCTGAGGAGCAACCTCAGCGAAGTCATCACAGCGCACGGTTGGAAAGGTGTTCTGTTTCGCAAGGCAGACCCTCCGCCTGACCCGCGCGTGGGCACGCTCTGCCTGCTCTGCGACGATTCGGCAGCGCATGTGGCGCGACGCTGGGCGTTTCAGCATAGCTGGGGCGGCAAGGTTCTGGGGATTATTGATCACCTGCTTCGGGAGGGCGTTTTGCCTGACGCCGCGCCTGAGGCTCCCTGCCCGCCCTCCGACGAGCGTGGCTGGGATAGCTCCGTAAGCACACGCTTTACCCTGCACCCACACCAGCCCCATACAGCCCGGTTTTTGCTCACATGGCACTTTCCGTATCGTGATTTGCGCGAGCTGGGCTGGTTTGAGGAAAGCGCTGGCAAAAGCCCCCTCGTGCAGAATGCTTACGCCCAGCGCTTTCGCGACGCGGTGGAGGTCGCCGAAAAGGTGATTCCCCGCCTCGAATCGCTCTGGGAGGAAACACATCGCTGGGTATCTCAGGTGTGCCGTCGGAAACTCCCACTGGCGTTCAAAGAGTCCGCGCTGAACACGCTCACGGTGTTGCGCTCGCCCACGCTGTTTGCCATCAGCGACTCAGGGCGCGTGCATTTTCTGGGTTTTGAGGGATGCAACGCCACTACAGGCTGCTGCCACGGTTCCTGCACGCATGTGTGGAACTATGAGCAAGCTACGGTCAGCCTGTTCCCCCAGATTCACGGCTCGATGCTGGAGAGCCATCTGGAGTACGGTATCACAGAGGAGGGAGCGCACCGATTTCGGCTGGATTTGCCGCTGGGCGCGAATCGCTACTCGCACGCCGCCGCCGACGGTCAGATGGGCACGCTGGTGCGAATCTATCAGCACTATCGGCGCACGCGCGATAAGGCGTGGCTGAAGCGCGTCTACCCCAAAGCCCAGCAGATGCTCGCTTTCGCATGGGTGGAGGGCGGCTGGGACGCCGATCAGGACGGCGTGATGGAAGGCGCCCAGCACAATACCCACGATGTGGAGTTTTTCGGACCGAACCCGTTATGTGGCGTGTGGTATCTTGCAGCGTTGCGGGCGTGTGAAGAGATGGCGCGGGTTCTGGGCGATATCGGGTTTCAGCGGCGCTGCCGAAACCTGTTTGAGCAGGGTAGCGACTGGATAGATACCCACCTGTTCAACGGGGAATACTACATCCAGCAAATACGCCGCCCCCAGCAAACGCCCCACCCGATGACCTGCAAACATGTGCCCCCCGACCCATTGCCGTATCAGATTGGGAACGGCTGCCAGATAGACCAGCTGGCGGGGCAATACAAAGCGAACCGCGCCGGGTTGGGCGACCTGCTCAAGCGCGAGCATATCATAAGCGCACTGCGATCCATCATGCGCTACAACTGGCGTCAGGGGTTTCATGCGCACTACAATCACATGCGTACCTACGCGCTGGGCGACGAGGCAGGGGTAATTATCTGCTCCTATCCCTACGGGCGCCCTGAGGTACCACTGCCCTACGCATTTGAGTGCTGGACGGGGCTGGAGTATCTGCTGGCGCGGCTTCTGCGAGATTATGGGTTACATGCCGAAGCCGAGCGCGTGGTGCGTGCCGTGCGTGCGCGACACGATGGTAGGCGGCGCAACCCCTTCAACGAGCCGGAGTGCGGCAGCTTCTACGCACGGGCGATGGCTGCCTGGGCGCTTGTCGAATAGAAAAGGGCTGGGAGTGCCCCAGCCCTTGAGAAGCCCGGAAAAGTAAGGCGGTTAGCGTTTGCGTCGGCGGAGCGCCAGTCCACCCAGACCCACCGCGAGCGCCAGCAGGCTGGCAGGCTCAGGAACCCAGTCCTGCTCCACCAGCTGCAGCGAGGCAGTGGAAGTGCCGGGTGCCTGTGCGCCATCAATGTGCAGGATGAACACTTCGAACACCATCAGGCTATTGGACGGGCTGGACAGCGTTACCGGGATGTTAACGGTGAACGCGCCATCGGTACCGCCCCAGGAGCTCCCGCTGAACACGCCCGAACCCGTGTACAGCACCTCGCTGGTGTTCATGTCCACGACCTTCTTGAACCAGATGATTTGCCCGAACTCCCACACAAAACCGCTGACGACAAAGTTGAACCCTGTCAGCATGCCCTTCGTGTTGGTGGGGTCGGTAATGGTGTAAATGCCAGTGAAGGTGCCGTTGGTGAACGAGGTGCCGTTCCCAACAAGGATTGGGTTAGGCGCCCCTGCTGCTGTGTTGAAAGTAATCTGGGGCAGCGGGTTGGTAATTACTGTTGCCGGAACAGTAGAAACCACAGAGCCGGGGTTAAGGACACCGGTGCTGGTTGTAATATTCACTTGCCAGCCAGACGCAAGCGCGCTCGCCGCCAAGGCGACGGCTACAAGCGAGCCAATCAGTTTCGTTATGCGCATCATCACATCCTCCTTTCTGAGGTTTTCTCAGCGCGGGGCGAACCGCGCTGGCTATCATATTATAGCATATTTTTCAGGGTTTGTCAAGGGGTTCAGAAGCAATTTCGGGTGAATTGGGCGGCAAATTGGGGCAATTTCTCCGATAGGGTATCATGAGGGCAATGGCGATCGCGGAATCCTTACCCATTCAGGGTTTGCCTCCCGGTGCGCGCCTGCTGTGCGAGACGGAGGCGTTTCTGGTGTTCGAGCGGCGTTTCTACTCCGATGACCCGCTCCGAGCGCAGGAGTTCGCCCGCGAACACGGCTGGGTGGAGTTCGTGCTGAGTCTGCGTCCACCCGACCCCGAACATTTGACATGTCCTCGCACGCTTCGCTCCGATGTGCGCTATCTGCATCACCATCTGGTGGTGCGGGTGGCGCCTGACTACCTGCGTGCCTTGTTGAAGCCTGAAGAATCGCGCGTGCTGGAGGCGCTTCAGCCCTTTGTGCGCGGCGAGCAGGCGCTTCCTGAGAATTTTTACCTGATGACGAGCCACCCGCTTTTGACGGGGGTGGTGGAATCGATGCTCACTCCCCCACCTGTGGGCAGTTTGCGCCTGTTTTACGAGGCGAAGGTGCGCGAGCTGATCGCCTATCTCTGTTTTCGGGAGCCAGAGGTGGTTCCCGCCCACGATGACGCGCGCTTGCGCGAGGCGCTGATGTATTTGCAGGCGCACCTGAGCGACCCCCATGTGTTGCGCAAGGCTTTTGAGCAGATGCCGCTGAGCCAGCGCCACTGCCAGCGGCTGTTCCGTGTTGCGCTGGGATGCTCCCCCTCCGAGTATCTCACCGAACTGCGCATGCGTAAAGCGGCGCAGCTGCTGCTCAACTCTGATCTCACGATTTCGGAGATTGCGCTGGAGGTGGGCTACCTCAGTCTGAGCCACTTCTCCAGTGTGTTCCGTCAGCGGTTTGGGGTCAGCCCCCGCGAGTTTCGGCGTAATCCCAGAGCCGTCGGCGCGACGCTGGAAGAGTAAAAAATCCCCCTGCGCACGGGGTCGCAGGGGGTGAGCGAGGTCTCACTGTGAGAGTTGCTGGTCAATCGGTTGGATGAGAGCGGAGCTCCACACAGAGGTCGCCGTGAACCGTCTCCATAATCAGGGAACCTTTGCCCTCACCGCAAACTCCCTGAAGGCTTCGGGAGTTGCGCTCTAAAGAGCGACACTCTAGATCACACTCAATGTCGCCTGCGACGGTGCGCATGGTGACGGTGCAATCGTTATCATCGGGCACGCGGAGCGTGATGTCGCCGCTGACGGCGTTGAGGTGAACCGTGTCCCGTATCGGCTCAGTGAGGTCTATTTCCATATCGCCCTTCACCGTTTCTGCCTTGAGGGCGGCAATGGCGGCGTCCTCTATCAGAATGTCGCCGTGGGTGAGGTTCACCTGCAGCTGCTCGATGCGTGCGTGGCTGAGGTGGAGGTCGCCGTGCAGGGCGCGCAGCTGGGCGCGTGGCGCCTGCACATCGGCCAGTGTCAAATCGCCGTGCAGGGTTTCTGCCTCGATGGCTCCTGTAGCGTGGCGAACAGTAATATCCCCTCGTCGTGTCCTGAGCTGAACAGTGCCGTCAATCTTCTCGACGGTGATGTCGCCATGTTGCTGTTGAACGCTAAGATTGATTTCACGGGGCACGCGCAGGGTGAGGTCTACCTGCTGCCCGATGTGCTGTCCCAGGTCGGGCACGCTCAGGCGGACGCCTTCCGGCGTCTGTTCCACCAGCAGGCTGTAGGCGCGCAGTGCCTCCTGAAGCGCGTCGGGGTCGGCTCCCCGCAGGTGAATAACGGCTTCGACCCGTCCCCCATCGAAACCGCCCGTGATACGGGTATCCCCTGCAGGGAGCGTGATGGTCAGAGTCTGCCCTGCGGTCAGAGGCAGGCTCATCTCCTGATGTGTTTCGGCGTCATGTTTCCCCCATTTCCCCAAGGACCAGTCGGTGCGCTCCAGCTCGGCGAGCGCTTTGCGCATCTCTTCGAGTCCGCGCTGGGTCTGGTGGCGAATGGTGTCGCCAATCGCGCGCCAGTCGATTTTGCGCACGGCTTCGGTCGCGCTCTGAGCAGCCTCTTCTACCGCGCGGGCGATTTTGTCGAACAGGCTCCGCGCCGTTTCGGTTTGCCCGTTTTCAGGTGGCTCCTGAGCGGGTTTTTCCTCAGAGGTGTAGCCGCCCGTATCGTAGAGCGCGTCAATAAGGTCCGCCGCCTCTTCCGCGGTGATCACGCCCTGCTCCATCAGATGCAGAATTCGCTTCAGTGTTTCGTTTTTCATCGTGTCGCCTCCGTTCAGCGCAGGTTGCGCAGTTTGCGCGCCGCCTCTTCGGCGGTAATCAGCCCCTGCTCCAGCATATCCAGAATCTCCTGCTGCTGGGCAGAGATTCTGCCGTTCTCTTGCTGGATGGTGGCGGGCATAATGCCCAGCGCCAGCAGGAGCGCGTCCAGCTTATTGCGCGCCGTGGGGTAGCTGATACCCAGCTCCCGCTCCACACCCGACAGCATCCCCCGATGGCGCAGAAACACCTCCAGAAACTGGAGATGCTCTGGCTCCAGTTGACAAAATCGGCAGGCGGTAAAATGCCCCGTCAGGCTGGTGCCGCACTCGGTGCATTCCAGCGTTCTCACAGAGAGCGTCCCGCTACACACAGGGCACCGCGTCGGTTGTGGATAGCGCTTTTGCATAACGTCCCCAGTATACCCCATCGGATTCAAAAAAGTCAAGCTCTTGGCTGTCAAAAGGTGAAAATTTCTGAGCTCCGAGTGCAATTTTTTGATTGGCGAGTAAGTAGCAAACAAACTCCCCCTCCGCCGCAGGAGAGCGGCGGAGGGGGCAGCATAGCGAAATCAGGGATTTTCAGCACCCGCTGCCGAAGTGGAACAGCACGGTCAGCAGGTCGGCATCATCCACAACCCCGTCGGTGTTCACATCCGCCTGTAGTCCTGAACCCGACTGCCCGAAGGCGAACAGCACGGCGATCAGGTCAGCGTCGTCCACGCAGCCGTCGCCGTTCAGGTCGCCGTTCGGGGCATACTTGATGGCGCCGAGGCGCTCGTAGGTTCGCCAGTAGCCCCATTCGTTCCGCTCCTCAATTCGCAGGATGCCCGCCGTGAGGACGCTGCCGTCCGTTTCGGGGAAGAGCGCCTCGAGAGTCATCGGCACTGATTGCCGCCACAGCGGCTGCCCGCTGGGGTTGAGTCGCGCGAAGAAGGAGGGCGCAGACACGCCCACATAGCGCTCCCCTGCGTCGTTCAGGCGTAGCAGCCCAGAGAGGATAGGCGCTCCGTCGGGCACGAGTTCTGTATCTGTAAGCAGGGCGCCCTGAGGCGAGAAAGTTGCCAGACGCAGGGTGTGCCGTTCGAACGGCTCGCCGCGCCACAGCACCGTCTTGACCAGCAGGTGCAGGTTTTCACGGCGGTCCAGAACCATGTCCTCGGCGTAGTCGTCGTGGAGCTGGTAGGAATACCGATAGCCCCAGCGCATGGCGGCAGGCGCGTTATAGGCAAGCACCACGACATCCTCGCCTGTGATGCCCCCTTCGGACTGGATGCCCACCCAATAGTGTTCCATGCCGTTGCTGGTGGCGAGCATTGGTATATCCACGCCGCGCGCTGGTCCTGAGTAGCGCAGGAAGGCTACATCGTAGAAATAGCTGAACGCATCCACCGAGTGGCTTGCAGATGCCCTTGTGCCCAGCATGAGAATAAAGTGGGGGTTCGGGTCAGCGACGCCCCATGGGCGCATGCCGACTGGCAGAAACACATAGCCAAAGCTATCGGCTTCGTAGAGCGCCAGCAGGCTCTCGCTGTTCTGCACGAGTTCTGCAACAACCGCAGGTTGCCAGCTTTCGCCAAAAGTCAGCCGTATGGGACGCAGGTGGGCGTTGGAGGCTCGGCTAAGCGCATAGATTTGAACAGGCTGCCCGCTCTGATTGAGGCGATGAACCTCGGCATAGCGGTAGCCCTCAGCGTCGGTGAACTGCGCCAGCAGCCACAGGTCGCCCCCCGCCTCTACGGCGTCCACAAAGGCGTCGTCGAGGCTCGCGCCGTCCCGCTGGTAGACCCATGCTTCAGTGCCGTCGGGGTTCACGCGAATCGCCAGCGCGTCGTGTCCGTTCGTGGGCGTTTCCACCCAGCCCACCAGAAGCAAACTGCCATCGGCAAGGCGCACGGCGCGATTGAGGTGGGCGTACAGTTCGCTTTGTGGGGGCATATATACATAGCGCCACACTTCGCGCATCTGCGCCGTCGCCAGCGCGGTGAAGCTGAATGCCAGAGCAGTGATTGTCAGCATTCTCATAGCGCTCCCTCCTTACTGTGGCGTGAAGAGCGGCAGGTGTCCGCAGGCGTTCGTGCGGGCGAGGCTGGGCACACCCTGCGCGTTGTAGCCGTCAAACGGGTCTATCTGTGGGTTCGTGTTGCTGGGAGCAATCCGTGCGCCCAGTCGGCGGGTGACCAGCTTGCCGTCGAGCATCACAAAATGCACGCCGCTGCGATGAATCCAAACCGACTGGCGCGGCAGGCGCACTTCGCCGAGGGGGTAGGTGGTTGCGGGGTCTGTGCAGGGCACGAATTCGCATTTCCCACTGGCGCGGTCGCATCGCAGCAGCGGGTTCACAGGCGCGAAACCCAGCCAGTGTTCGCGTCCCAGCCCCTCCCAGATAGTGGGCAGCGTGCTGGGGTCTGCCACCAGCGCCAGCCGATAGCTGTGCAGATAGCCATTATAGGTGTAGCTGACGGGCATGGGCGAGCGAACACGCTGGCTGTAATCTACATTCGGCAGTTTCGCGGGCAGGGTGGCGGGGCAGTAGAACGACTTATAAACCTGTCCCGCGTTGCTCGTGTAGAAGGAGAGTGCGTTCACCCATGTCCAGCCGCCAGAGGGGCTGCCGTCCTGCCAGTTGCGGGGAACCGCCACAGGGGTATCCCACTGCCACGGCTCACTGGGCGAGAAGCGTTGATACGCCAGCGGGAAGTGATCGTCGTAATCGTTCAGGTACATCGCAAGCGCCTGTCCGAGTCGCTTCAGGTTCTGGGCGCAGTGTTTCTCAGCGGGGTCAAAGTTGTCCGCAACCGCGCGCATCAGCGAAGCTACTCCCAGCGCGGTCGCCATCAACACCCCAAACAGGAGCCATCTCCTTCGCATAAGGCACCTCCGCAGGCATTATACCTCAGATGGGAACGGGATGAGGAGGTATAATTTTCCTATGCGTCCCTTACGATGGTGGATGCTCTGGTTGGCGCTGGGGGTCGCGGCGCTGGCAGTTATCGCATGGATGATGCATTTCGCCAGCCAGAACAGAATCTATCGGTACACCTTCCCCGACGGCAGTTATGTGCGCATTCTCAGACTGGATTACGCCAAGCAGAGCCGCTTCGTGCGCTGGCGGTTCGACAAGACTTTCCCCTTTATCCACCGCGATATGCATGAAACCCCGCTTTCGTTTCAACCGCGGTATATCCTCTGGGCGGAGTGCGCATTCGGAGACTACCCTCCCCAAGGGTGGGTGCGCGACTCGCACGGGTGTGAGTATCCTGTAACGAGCCAGCCTTTGAGTCTCTCCAGTTTTTACTGTGAGGAGCTTTATAACCTGCCTACCGACGGGCAGAAGGTAACGCTCCAGCTGCGCCCCAGTTACGAACAGCCTCCCGGGCTGGAATACCCCGTGCAGTGTGTTAAGGAGCCAGTAGCCTACCCTGCGCCCGAGCGTCTACCCATTACCCGAGAGCAAGGTGGCGTGCGCTTGACCTTGCGTTCCATACGCTGGAAAGGAGTACTCCAGAAGTGGTACAGGCAAAATCACAAGGCGTCCGAAGAGCCGACCCTATACTGGCAGTTTATTGTCAAACCCGATTTACAAGTAGCGCCTAAAACCTGGAAAGTCGTCGGGATGGGGGTGATGACGCTGTATAACCGCTCGCCAGATCGCCCTGCAAACGGTATGGAAGTGGCTCTTCTACAGGACTGCTGGCGGCAACCGGTCTACCGGCTCTATGTGGTAGTGCAGGAACTAACCACGCGTCGTCGCGAGGTTTTTGAGTTTCTGATTCCACCGCCTCCAGCAGAGCAAATCGAGCATCCTGAGGAACATATATTGTATTACACTGGCAGTCCGCTAATTCCGCCTCGGGGTTTCGTCTACTTTCCCTAAGAGGCTGTCCAGGAATTTCGCGTTTGAATTCAGACGGGTGAACCCATTCGTATGAAACGAAGTCAGCCTCCGCTGACTATAGCCCCCTGTTTACGAGGGTTGGGGGGCTGAGCCGACGCAGGTCGGCTTCGTCTCATAGGAACGGCTTCAGCCGTCAGGGCACAGGTTCCAAGACGGCACGCCTGTCAAAAAGCCTCCCCCTAAGACCTGAAGGAGGGAGTCTCGGAACGCTCACGCCCCATCCTTGCAACAGAGCAGCTGAAGCCGTCTGGCGCAAACGCAATGCGATCCCGTTGCTTACTCGCTTTCCTGAAGCGCCCCTGAAAACCCTCACCGCAAGCGGGTATGCTTATAAACATGGAAACACCGCTGCGCGTTGAGGTTTCGGAGGGGATTGCCCAGGTGGTGTTGAACCGCCCGGAGGTGCATAACGCCTTCAACGAATCGCTGATTCAGGCGCTCACGCAGACCTTTGAGGCGTTCCGCGAGGACGACTCGGTGCGGGTCATCGTGGTGCGGGGCGAGGGGAAATCATTCTGCGCAGGGGCGGATTTGAACTGGATGGGTAAGATGGTGAACTACAGTTTTCAGGAGAACTTAGAAGACGCCCGTGCGCTGGCGCGCATGTTTGAAACGATCGACCACTGCCCCAAGCCCGTGATTGGGCGTGTGCATGGCGCGGCGATGGGCGGCGGGGCAGGCTTGGTGGCGGTGTGTGATGTCGCCATCGCCAGCACGGAGGCGCGTTTTGCCTTCAGCGAGGTGAAACTGGGGCTAATTCCATCGGTGATAGCGCCGTATGTGGTGCGCAAAATCGGCTACGGGCACGCGCGCCATCTCTTTATTACAGGCGAGCGGTTTGACGCCGAGACCGCGCTCCGAATCGGGCTGGTGCATCGCGTGGTGGCGCCCGACGCGCTCGACGAGGCGGTGGACAGCGTGATACGGGAGTGCCTTGCAAACGGTCCGAACGCGATGGCGGCGGCGAAGATGCTCCTGCACGCGACGCAGGTGCTGCCCCCTGACGAGTTGCGCTCCCTGACGATTGCCCGTATCGCCGAGCTGCGGGTCAGTCCCGAAGGGCAGGAAGGAATCCGCGCCTTTTTAGAGAAGCGCAAACCCAACTTCGGAGGGTCGGCATGAAACCCATCCAGCGGATTGCAGTAATGACCAGCGGCGGCGACGCGCCCGGCATGAACGCCTGCATTCGCGCCGTCGTGCGGAGCGCGCTCTATCACGGGCTGGAGGTGTACGGCATCCGTCGCGGCTTTGCGGGGCTGCTTCGCGAGGAAATCGAGCCGATGACCAGCCTCTCCGTGGGAGGCATCATCAATCGCGGGGGCACGATTTTGCGCACAGCCCGCAGTGAAGAATTCAAAACCCCCGAAGGCGTGCGCAAAGGCGCGGAGATACTGAGCCGCTATGGCATCGAGGGGCTGGTAATTATCGGGGGCGACGGCTCCATGCGCGGCGGCGTGGAACTGAGCCGTATCAGCAATGTGCGCATTATGGGCGTACCCGGCACGATAGACAACGACATCCCCGGCACCGACTACGCGATTGGATTCGACACCGCCATCAACACCGCGCTGGAAGCGATAGACAGGGTTCGGGATACAGCGTACTCGCACGAGCGCGTGTTCGTGATTGAGGTGATGGGGCGCCATAAGGGGTTTATTGCGCTGGAGGTGGGGCTGGCAGGCGGCGCGGAGGCGATTCTGATCCCCGAAGTGCCTTACGACTTAGCCGCGCTGTTGGACATGCTCCATCGCAGCTACGAGCGGGGCAAGCATTCCAGCATTATTGTGGTGGCGGAAGGGGCGTGCCGCGCCGAAGATGTGAAAAAGTTCCTGCAGGAGCATACGCCCTACCATGTGCGGGCGCTGGTGCTGGGGCACATGCAGCGTGGCGGCTCACCGACTGCCTTTGACAGGGTGCTGGCGACCCAGCTGGGCGCTTACGCTGTGGAACGCCTGCTCAAAGGGCACACGAACGAAATGGTCGGGATGGAGGGCGGGCGGCTGGTCGCCGTGCCAATTGAATACATCCAGACCACCACGAAAACGGTGGATGTCCGCAAGCTGGAACTGGCAGCGATGATGGCGATTTAGCGGCTGTCCAGAAATTCAGCCCCTTGACAGGACTTCATGAACGCCTCCACTTCAAATCAACTCGTCTACAAGTATCACTCGCGGTTGACTAATCCGCTTCAGCGTTGTGTCGTTCGTCAAGATAGCGTCGCACTCCAAAATAGAGGCAGCTGCGACCTGAAGCGCATCGGGCGTGCGTAAGTTATGTTGAGCGCGCAGTGTCGCCGCCAACTCGGCTGTTGCGGCATCGATAGGAGAAAGCGTAAAGTTGCGAGCCTCCAACAGGATACGGCGATACTTCTCTACAAGCTCCGTCCGTCCAAGGCGCACCGGATGAGTGAGAACCTCAGTCAGGGTGATGACTGAGCTGTACGCCATGAGAATACCCTCATCAACGCGACGCACTATTTCCTGCACAATCGGGGAATAGAGGGGGTGCTGCTCAATCAGGTATATGAGCGGAGCAGTGTCAATAAACAGGCGGTTTACTCCACTCAGAACCTTCGCTACTGAGGTCATTGTGGATGGTGCCATTCATCACGTAGCGCATTCACATACTGCTGGGCGTCCATCGTTTGCCAGATTTCGGCGCCCAGCCCGACGAGATGAAGCAGACTGCAGCCAGTCTCTCCTGCAGGCTCGCCTTGAAGGGCTAAGTCGTGCGCCAGTTTTTCCATCAGCTGACGCTTCTGTTGAGGGGTCAGCCTACGGATGTATTGTTCATACAGCTCGTCCACTTTTGCGGCAGATTCCATATCTGGATGCCTCCTGTCGAATGATACCTCGTTGTGCGTCTGATTTTGCTGTAGTCCCCTGTCTACCTGAATCTCACAACCGTAACTCCCTCTCCACCCTCGTTGGGGCTGGCAAAATGGAAGGAGCGCACCTGCGGATGCTGGCTCAGGTAGGCATGCACCATCTTGCGGAGCGCGCCCGTGCCGCGCCCGTGCATAATCCGCACGCTGTCGTAGCCAGCGAGAATTGCGTCGTCTATATACTTTTCCAGGATGGGTTGCGCCTCTTCCACGCGCATGCCGTGCAGGTCTAACTCCAGCGGCACGGGCGCAGGGGGGCGCGGTGTTTTGACAGTGATTACAACAGGCTTGGGCGCTTCCTGTAGCGGCTCAATATCGCTGAGGGGGAACTCAGTGCGCAGTTTACCCAGATAGACCTGCGCTTTGCCCCCTTCGGGCAGAGCAGCCAGCGTGCCGCGCTGATTGAGGCTTCGAATCCGCACGGGCATGCCGACCTGCCACTCCTGAGAGGGGGCTTCCGCAGGCGCGGTTCGGGCAGGCGGCTGGGTTGCCTGTGTCGCCTGCTGAAAGAGGTGCTGAAGCTGTTCGCGCAGCTGGGCAGTTTGCTTGCTCTCGCGCCCTGCCTGACGCAGTTGCTGAAAGATGGCGTTCGCTTCCTGCTGGAGCGCCCGAATCACCTGCTCCAGCTCCTGCTGGGCGCGCTGGTAGGCGGTGCGACGCGCCTCTTCCAGCGCCTGACGCTCCTGCTCCAGCTGTTTCTGGAGCTGGGCGAGCTGCTGGTTGCGGGCGCGCCATTCGGCTTCCGCCTCTTCCGCCAGCCGACGCTGGCGCTCCAGCTCCTGAATCATGCGCATCAGGTCCACTTCGCGCACGCCCAGCGCCTCCAGCGCGCGCTGAATAATCGTGCGCGGCATGCCGAGCCGCTCCGCGATCTCTATTGCGTGGCTGGCGCCCGGAATGCCCATATGCAGGCGGTAGGTGGGCTGGAGCGTGTCGGCGTCAAACTCCATCGCGGCGTTCTGGAACTGGGGATGCTCATACGCCAGCGCTTTCAGGTCGCCGTAGTGGGTGGTGGCGACCACGCGCGCCCCGCGCTCCACGAGACTGGTCAAAATCGCCCGCGCCAGCGCGGAGCCTTCCGTGGGGTCGGTGCCCGCGCCGATTTCGTCCAGTAGCACGAGGCTGTGGCGCCCCGCCTCGTTCAGAAAGCGCACGATGTGCCGGATATGCCCCGAAAAAGTGGAAAGCGACTGCTGGAGACTCTGCTCGTCGCCAATATCGGCGAACACACCGTAGGGGATAGCAATCTGCGTGCCCTCGTCGGCAGGGGGGTGCAAGCCGAGCAGGGTCATAAGCGTCAGCAAGCCGAGGGTCTTGAGCGTTACGGTCTTCCCGCCTGTGTTGGGTCCGGTAATCAGCACGCAGAGCCAGTCGCGCCCGATTTCGAAATCAATCGGCACGACGCGCTCTCTGGGAATCATCGGGTGTCGCGCCTTGCGTAGTTTCCAGTAGCCGTCGGTGTTCACTTCGGGCAGGCTCGCCTGCCAGTCGAGCGCGAGCCGTCCTGCCGCCAGAATCGCGTCCAGTTCGCTCAACGCTTCGGTGGTCTTTTCCAGTTCCGAGCCGTGAGATTCGACAGCGCGGGAGAGGGCGTAGAGGATGGCTTCAATCTCCTCCCGTTCGGCGGCTTGCAGCTCGCGCAGGCGATTGCCCAGCTCCACCAGTTCAAACGGCTCCACGAACACCGTGGCGCCGCTCATGCTGGTGTCGTGGACAATACCGGGCGCTTTGCCCTTATGCTCAATCCGAACGGGCAGGCAGTAGCGTCCTGCACGGAGGGTGTAGGTCGGCTCCTGCAGCCAGTCGCGCCATGCGTGAATGAGTTGCTGAAGCCGTTCGGTGATGCGCTTTTGCAGGCGTCGCTGGTCGTTGCGGATACGGGCGAGGTTTTCGCTGGCACTGTCGCGCACCTCGCCGTTGGGGTCGATGCAGTCGTGAATCTGGCGTTCCAGCGGCTGGAGGGGATGCAGTTGATGGGCGTAGTGGGCAAGCTGGGGGTAATGCGCCGCGCGAGCCAGGAGATGGGCCTTGTAAAGGCGTGCGCAGGCGAGCAGTTCCGCCAGGCTCAGCAGCTCGGTGGGCGCGAGCGTACCCCCTTTGAGCGCTTTGGTGAGCGCGGGGCGCACCTCGCGCACCTTCATCGGGGGCGGCGGCTCACGAAGCAATAGTCGGGCGGCGGCATCGGTCTCCTGCAAACGCAGGCGCACCGTCGCCACATCACGGCTCAGGGGGCGCTGAAGCGCGCGCTCCTGACCCATCGGCGTATCGGCGCGACGCGCCCACTCCTGACGCACCCACGCCAGATCCAGAACCTCAAGACTGTGGGAATCCCACTCCATGCAGAGCAAAGTGTACCTCAAGCGGGTTCAATCCCCGTAATCCTGCTGACGACTGTTGCCAGCGGTTGTGGCAAAACGCCAGTAAGGCGGTGAGTGCCGATGATAACCGAGCTGAACGCGCTTCGACAGGATGCCCTTCGTGAGCTGGGCAACATCGGGCTGGGGAGCGCTGTAACTGCGCTCTCGGATATGACGGGCGTGCTGTTCGCGCTGGAGGTGCCCGAAGTGTACGAGCTGGGCACGGGGCGCTTCTCCAGGGTGTGCCACAGCCCCGAATGTCTTGTGGTGGGCACGGTGGCGCGTGTAGAGGGCGACTGGACTGGCGAAGGCGCGTTTATTTTCCCCTGGGAGAGTGCCGTTACGCTCTGGCAAATTCTGGCAGGCAGTGCGCCCAGCGACCTCTCGGAGCTGAACGAGCTGTACGAGTCGGTGATTCGGGAAGTTTCCAACATCATGCTGGGCAGCTTCCTGAATGGACTCTCGCAAATGACGGGGTTCACACTTCATATGGAGCCGCCCGTTTTCGCCGCCGACATGGCAGCGGCGCTGATGAGCTCCCTGATGGTGGAAGCCCTTTACGGTCAACGCGAGCTGCTGGCAATCCAGACCACTTTTCGCGTGCCGGAGCGCGAGTTTCAGGGATTCTTCCTGTATCTGCCTGAAGTGGGCAGCCTTGAGAAACTGTTCCAGACGCTGGGAATTTAGGCAGGAGGTCAACCAATGGCGGTGGCGGGTAAGACGGAGGTGCTTCTCGCGGGCATGGGCGAGATTAAGGTGGCGCGCGGCGCGGGCGTGCTGGGCTGTATCGGGCTGGGGTCATGTGTGGGAACGCTGCTGTACGACCCACACGCAGGCGCAGGCGCTCTGGCGCATGTGATGCTCCCCGAACCCCACGACGATGACGCGCTCCGGATGCCCGGCAAGTACGCCGTCTCGGCGGTTCCCGCCCTCCTGAAAGAACTGGGATTGACGCCCGCCACCGCCTCACGACTCAGAGCGATTCTGATTGGCGGCGCGGAAGTGTTTCAAAACCGCGAATCCACGCTACGAATTGGGGAACGAAATGTGGAAACACTTTCACGGCTCCTGAAAGAGCTGCGTATCAGCATCGCGTTCAGCGACACCGGCGGACATAGGGGACGCTCTTTTGAGTTTGACCTGACTACAGCCGAGCTGGTGATTCGTGTGGTGGGGCAGCCCCCACAGGTTCACTCGCTGAGCCGTGCGCTGGGACGAATGCCAATCGCGGTGTAGCGGAGAGCAAACATGAGCAAGATTCGTGTGCTGGTGGTGGACGACTCGCTGTTTATGCGGCGGATGATAACCGACATCCTCGCCGAAGACCCGGAGATTGAGGTGGTGGGCAGCGCCCGCAACGGTCAGGAAGGGCTGGAGATGGCGCGCCAGCTTCAGCCTGATGTGATCACCCTCGATGTGGAGATGCCCATGATGGACGGCATCACCATGCTGGAGCGCCTGATGAAAGAACAGCCCACGGCGGTGGTGATGGTCAGCAGCCTCACAAAAGAGGGCGCCGAGGTGACCCTGCGCAGTCTGGAGCTGGGCGCGGTGGATTTCGTCACGAAACCGTCAGGTTCCATCTCGCTGGATTTGTATAAGGTTTCCTCGCAGATTCTGGAGAAGGTGAAGGCGGCGGCGCGTGTGCCACGGTTCCGCTTGCGCGCGCTCACTCAGCCTTTCGCTTCGCGCCCTGTGCCCACAACGCCAGCGCCTGTGCCACCCGCGCCACCGAAGGCGCCTTCCCAGTTCCAGAATGTGCTGGTGGTGGTGGGCTGCTCCACAGGCGGTCCGCGCGCGCTGACCACCCTGATGAGCCAGCTCCCGCCCGATTTTCACGCGCCGATGCTGATTGTGCAACATATGCCCGAAGGCTTCACGCGCAGTCTGGCGGAGCGGCTGGACCGCCAGTCGCCCATGAGCGTGCGCGAGGCGAACGCAGGCGACCGCCTGCAACCGGGCGTGGCATATTTAGCACCGGGCGGACGCCATCTGAAACTGGCTCAAGACCGCACGCTCCAGCTTTCTCAGGACCCGCCCGTGCATGGCGTGCGCCCCTCCGTGGATGTGACCCTGCTCTCTGTTGCCCAGCACTTCACGGGCAAGGTGGTTATTGCCATCCTGACGGGGATGGGCTCCGATGGCGCGATGGGCGCCCGCACGCTCCATGCGAAAGGGGCGCGCGTGCTGGCAGAAGACGAATCGACCTGTGTGGTGTTCGGTATGCCCCGTGCGGTGATTCAGGCAGGCTGCGCCGACCGCGTGGTGCCCTTAGACCAGATGGCGCAAGCACTCTATGAGGAGGTTCAGGCATTATGCAAAACCCAGGCGGCGTAAATATCCCGAAAACACCCGAACTGTTGCGCGACTTTGAACAGTTCAAGCGCGAACTGAAACAGCGCACCGGCTTGGACCTGGAGCAATATAAGTTTGACCAGACCTATCGGCGCATCTGGACGATGGCGGAGCGCGCAGGGTTCTCTCGCTTCACCGACTACCTGCGCTACCTGTCTCAGGACGAATCGCGTATGCGAGCGTTTATCGACAGGCTCGCCATCAATGTGTCGGAAATGTTTCGCAACCCGGAGCAGTTCGAAATCCTGCACAAAGAGGTGTTGCCGCACCTGCTCCAGCGGCGACATAGCCTGAAGGTGTGGAGCGCGGGTTGCTCTTACGGCGCAGAAGCGTACAGTATCGCAATTCTGTTGCACGAGCTGGCGCCCAACCGCGGGCATCAGATTCTCGGCACCGACATCGATACGGATGTGCTGGAGCGCGCCCAGCGGGGAGTCTTCGCGCCCAGCGATGTGCGCAATGTGCCCCCGCTCTATCTCCAGCGCTACTTCCGGGTGTTCGAAGAGAACGGACGCACGCTTTACGAGGCAGACCCCATTCTCAAGCGCTACCTGCGGTTCCAGAAGCATAACCTGCTTTCAGACCCCTATCCGCAGGGGTTTGACCTGATTGCGTGCCGCAATGTGATTATCTATTTCTCGGAAGAGGCGAAGGAGCGCATCTTCCGGGAGTTCTACCGTGCGCTCACGCCAGGGGGCTATCTGTTCCTCGGCAACACCGAGCGCATCTTCCATTACCAGCAAATCGGGTACGAAAACCCGTTTGCCTTCTACTACCGCAAGCCAGAACAGGAGGTGCAACGATGGCGAAACGCATCTTAGTGACGGACGACGCGCTGTTTATGCGCGTAACGCTCAAAAATATTCTCACGCAGAATGGCTTCGAGGTCGTCGGGGAAGCCTCCAACGGACGCGAGGCTGTGGAGTTGTACGAAAAGCTCAAGCCCGACCTCGTGTTTATGGACATCACCATGCCCGAAATGGACGGTCTGGAAGCGCTCAAAGCCATCCGCGCCAAAGACCCCAACGCCAAGGTGGTGATGTGTACCGCGATGGGGCAAAAACAGATCGTGCTGGAAGCCATTCAGGCGGGCGCTAAGGACTTCATCGTCAAGCCCTTCCAGCCTGACCGTATCGTCGAGGCAATTAACAAAGTCGCCTGAGGAGGGAGACGCCATGAAAGCCGAATACATCAACCCGTTCGTGATTGCGGCGATTAATGTGTTCCAGATGATGCTGGGTATCACGCCGCAGAAAGGGCAGTTGAGCGCCCGTAAGGGGATTTTCACCTCCCAGCAGTGCAATATCGTGCTGGGCGTGACGGGCAAACTGGAAGGGCAACTCATTTACGGGATGTCTATCTTCACCGCCGATAAGATTGCCTCCAAAATGCTGGGCACGACGATTCGCACTTTTGACGAGCTGGCGGCGAGCGCGATTGCCGAGTTAGGCAACATGATTTCGGGCGCCGCGCTGACCGAGCTGGCGGCACGCGGGATTCAGTGCAACCTCTCGCCGCCCAGCCTGATCCGGGGCACCAATGTGAAAATCAGCACCCTTGAGATTCCTGCACTGGTGATTCCGCTCCTCACCGAGCTGGGCGAGCTGGAAATCAATGTGGGGTTGCAGGAGCGTGTCAAGTAAGCGGAGTACCCTTCTCTCCAGGGGGACAGAGGTCGGCTTCCAAGGACGGAAGCCGACCTATTCACGCCAAATCTTCTCAAAAATCCACGCCGCGCCGGCGCTCAGCGTCAAGCCGTAGCCCAGAATCCCCTGAAGGCTCTGCCACATGGGGCGCGCCTGCAGAATCTGCTCCGTCGCGGCAATCAGCATCAGCACCATCGGCAGCAGCAGGGGGAAAGTTACGACCGCCAGCAGCGCCCCACGCGACGCCGTGCCCGCCACCAGCGCACCACACAGGGTCAACACTGTTACCAGCCCGACTCCGCCCAGCCCCCACAGCACCAGCCACGCCCACCACGCGCCCGCCAGCGGCGCAATCATCAGCATATAAAGCGGCACCAGCACCGCGCTCAACACGATATACAGCGTCAGGTGAAACAGCCACTTGCCCCAGAAAACACATGAAGGACGCGCCCCCAGTCGCAACAAATCGGCAGTGCCCAGCTCCTCCTCGCTGATGAAGCCGCGTGCCAGCGCCGGAAACATCCCGAACAGCACCGCCAGCCACAACACCCCTGCCTGCAGCCGTACCGAGAGACTCACCCCCAGACTGGCAAAGCTGAGCGCCGCCACGGTAACCACCCCCATCAGCAGCGAAGTCATCAGCCCATGCCGCAGGCGCCACTCCTGCAGCATGTCCTTGCGCCAGATGGCGAGCGTTTCACGCCCCCATCTCCAGAACGAGGTCGCCCCAGCGTGCGTGTTCGGCGCGATTGGTGGCGAACAGAGCCAATCCGAAGGTTCGTTGCTCATAAAGAACTCGCTCCAGCAAAGCCAGTCCCGAAGAGTCCATCCCTGCGTCGGGTTCATCCAGCAGCAGCAGGGGCGGTTGCCCCCATGTGGCTAACGCGAGCCGCAGGCGCTGGCGCATGCCCGTGGAAAACGCCCGCACGCGCTCGTGGGCGCGCTCTGCCAGCTCAAACCGCGCCAGCCACTCCAGCAAAGCCTCGCGCGAGGGCGTCCCGCCGCGCACCGTCGCCCACCAGGCAAGATGCTCATAAGCAGTCAGCTCCCGATAGAGCGCGCCATCGGTAGCGCACCAGCCCAGATAGTCCATCCGCGTCGCGACCGCCTGCGCCCCGTAGCGTAAAATCACCCGCCCCTCGGTCGGCGCGGTCAAACCTGCCACAATCCGCAACAGCGTGCTTTTGCCTGAGCCGTTGCCCCCCTGCACCACCACCACATTCCCCGTTTCGGCTCGCAGGCTGAGACCCCGAAACACCCAGCGCACACCGAACCGCTTGCCCAGCGTGTCGCACTCCAGCACCCAGCGCACACGCCGAGTATACCTCACCGACGGCGCACCCGCCAGATGTAGGTTAGCAAAATCGCCAGCGACGCCGTGCCCCACAGGAACTTCAGCCAGCCCGGAAACGCATAAAACGAGAAGAACGCCTCCACCAGCCCCGCAATCAGAATCAGCACCACCGAGCCAGCCACCAGATAGAACACATCGTGCCCCACGCGCCGAATCGCCTCGATGCGCGAATAGTCGCCCGGCATAATCACCGCGCGCCCCAGCAGCAGCCCTGCGCCCGCGCAGAAGAAAATCGCGCCCAGCTCCGGCACGCCGTGCGGATAGATGGAGACCAGGAAGAAGCCGAGCTTGCCCACCCGCGCCAGCTCCGCCCCGAAAACGCCCAGAATCACCCCGTTCGTCCAGAGCAAATAAACCGTCGGGATGCCCGCGAAAATGCCCAGCCCGAACGAGAGCAGCGCCACCCGCGAGTTGTTCAGAAAGTAAAACATCGACATGCCCGGCGCGTGGCTCACATCGCCCGGCGTGTATTGTTTCCCTGTTTTCCACTGCTCCAGCACCTGACGAAACTGCCCGTCCACCAGCCGTTTGCCCCATTCGGGGTCTGTCAGCACCAGCAGGAAGGCGGTCAGGCTGGCGACGAGCGTGATGGCAATCGCCAGCAGAATCACTTTCCAGTGGCGTCGTGCCGCATCAGGGAAGCCGTAGTAAAGATTACGAAGCCCTTCTGTCCACTGCCCGCGCTTTGTGCGATACAGCACCCCGTGCGCCTGTGCCAGCAGGCTGTTGAGATAGTCCTGTACACTGGCATCAGCTCCCTGCTGGCGGGCGTAGGCTAAGTCGGCAGCGACCTGTCGGTAGAGGCGCCCCAGCTCGTTCAGCTCGTCGGCGTTCAGCTGTTTAGCGCCCGACCAGCGCACGGCTTCCACCATCTGGGCGAACCGCTCCCAGCGCGCCCGACGCCTTTCCACGAACTGGCGGACATTCATGGCAACAGAATTGTACCTGTTGCCTCACGCCGCTTGCTGGAAAGGCTCCTCGTGCTGGAGCAGGCGTAGTTTGTTGCTCCCGTTCAGCGCGGCAACCTTGTAGCACTCCGCCAGTGTGGGATAGTTGAAAATCGCCTGCAGGAACTCGCAACAATTCGGGTACAATTAGCCCATCCGCTCCCGCGCCGAAGACGATGGGGAGCTAATACAGATAAAGAGGAGTTCTGTATGGCAACGATACGAGCCTTTCGTGCAACACGCTATGCAAGAGTGATCCCGGAAGTGGTCGCTCCGCCCTATGATGTAATTAGCCCCGAACAGCGGGCAGAGTTGGTAAACCAGTCGCCTTACAATATCGTTCAGTTGACCCTGCCTGAAGACGGCGAGTCGCGCTATCAGCGCGCGAACCAGATTCTGAAGCACTGGCTTGACGAGGGCATTCTGCGCACCGACACCGAACCCGCCCTCTACCGCTACACCCAGAAATTCATAGACCCCCTGACCCAGCAGGAACGCACCCGAACGGGCTACTTTGTGCTGCTTCACACGGAACCCTACGAATCGGGCACGGTACTCCCTCACGAGCATACCTTCCCCGGCGTCAAGGAAGACCGCTTCCGATTGCTGGAAGCCACCCGCACCCATCTGGAAGCCATCTTCGGGCTGTTCGAGCCGACCTCTGAGTTTCAGGAGGCGGTTCAGGGCACGCTCTGGGAGCCGCTTGCCCAGCTGGAAGGGACGAACCTGCCCGAAGGGCATTTCCACCTGCTGGAGCGCCTGACCGACCCCGTCGCTGTAAGCCGTATCGAGCGCGCCTTCGAGCCGATGCGCATCTGGATTGCCGATGGGCATCACCGCTACGAGACCGCCCTCCGCTTCGGGCTGCAGTACGGGCGCCCCAACTCGCCTGAGCGGTTCCTGCCCATCCTGCTCGTGCCAATAGACGACCCCGGGCTGGTGATTCTGCCCACGCATCGGCTGCTGAATGTTTTGCCTCCCGGTAGCCCCGAAGACTGGCGTGCGCGCCTCGCGGAGGCGTTTGAGGTGGCTCCGTTTGAGCCGACCGAGGTAGCCTCGCTTCAGGGCGCGATTGGCTTCGTGTGGCAGGACGGCGCATGGCGCATCACCCCGAAACACTATGCCCCTGTGGACGACCTGCCCGATGCGCTGGTGCGCTTCGATGCGTGGCAGCTCCACCATCGGGTGATGCCCACGATGGGATTAGTGGACCCTGAGGCGCGCTATACTCGTTCTTTTAGCGAAGCGCTCAGCGCGGTGCGCGACGGGCAAGCCGCCTGCGCCTTTCTGCTGAACCCGCCCCCGCTAACAACCCTGCAGGCGATTGCCGCCGCAGGCGGCAAAATGCCCCACAAGTCCACCTACTTCTATCCGAAGGTGCTGTCGGGGTTGATTACCTGGAGGCTGGACTCATGAGCAAAGTGATTGGGGTCATCCCCGCGCGGATGGCAGCCACGCGCCTGCCAGGCAAGCCCTTGCTGCCGATAGCGGGCAAGCCGATGGTGCAATGGGTCTGGGAGCGTGCTTCGCAGGCGCGCTCCCTGCACGAGCTCTACATCGCCACGCCCGACCCGGAGATTATTCAAGCCGCGCAGGCGTTCGGGGCGCAGGCAATCCTCACCAGCCACGCCCACCGCACAGGCACCGACCGCCTCGCCGAAGTCGCACGCCTCACCCAGGGCGAGATTTATGTGAACATTCAGGGCGACGAACCCCTGCTGCGCCCCGAAGCGATTGACCGCGCCGTTGCCCCCCTGCTAAAAGACCCCACCGTGATGATGAGTAGCCTCTACACCGAAGCCCAGCCCCACGAATACGACCAGCCCAGCGTCGTGAAAGTGGTGCTGGACCAGCAGGGAAACGCGCTCTACTTCTCGCGCTCCCGCATCCCCTACCCCCGCGAAAGCACCGAACTGCCCGTCTGGAAACATATCGGACTCTATGTGTTCCGTCGTGAGCTGCTGCTCCAGTTCGCTGAATGGGCGCCCACGCCCCTGGAACGCACCGAATCGTTAGAGCAACTGCGCGTGCTGGAACACGGATACCGCATCCGCATGGTCTATTTCGAACACGCCCCGATTGCAGTAGACACCGAAACCGATTTAGCCCGTGTGCGCGCCATTCTGGAAAATTCACCCAATCCCTCTGCAGAGAATCGAACCAGCCCATAAAGAAATCCGTCAATAAGCCGATAATCTCCCTCGAACCGTGTTTCTTATGGGCACGGCACACCATTCTGATGGAGGGATACGATGGCACGACGGAGTAAAAAGACGAAAGTACCGGTACAGCAGCGACCTGTGCCTATCAGCGTCGCCAGCTATCTCACAGGCGTGGAGACCCACACCATCCGCTACTGGGAGCGGGAGTTCTCCGAGTTCCTGCAGCCCGTGCGCACAGCGGGCGGACAGCGCCGCTACCGCCCTGAAGACATCGAGGTGCTGAAGGAAATCAAACGCCTGCTCAAAGACGAGATGTACACAATTGCAGGCGCGAAACGCAAGCTGCAGGAGCGATTCGGCACACCCCAAAAAACCGAGACGAATAACGGGCACCACGACACACCCAAGCGCGCACGCGCCGCTAAGCGCTAACCCAACCCGCGAAAGGGGGGAGCCAGTCTATGCACGAGTCCGCCATCCACAGCCTGCGCCAGCTGATCCAGCAGGACCGCTGGGAAGAAGCGCAAAAACAGCTCAACGAGGCGCTCCAGCAAAACCCCAACCCCACGCCCGAACTTCGGGCTTGCCAGACATGGATCCTGCTCTACCACACGCAGGAACTGGACGCCTACCCGATTGTGCTGGAGCTCCTTAAGACAGGCTATCGCGACCCCGACTGGCTCCGCGAGGTGGTGCTTCCCCTGCGCAACTATTTCCTCTGCATCGCCAGCGACCCCACCCTGAAGATTGTCTCAACCCGCAAAGGCGACCCCAGAGCGCAGGTGCTGGCGTTCGCCCGCTCGCTCGAAGAGTGGCTGCAGCAATATGAGTTTCCCATCCCCGACGAGCCGGTGGGCACGCGAATCAGCCTCTGCATGATTGCCCGCGACGACGCCGACATGCTCGAAGAGTGCCTCAAGAGCGTGCAGGGCGTCGTGGACGAAATTGTGCTGGTGGACACGGGTTCGCAAGACGCCACACCCCAGATTGCGGAACAGTTTGGCGCGAAGGTGATTCACACCGAATGGCGCAACGACTTCGCCTGGGCGCGCAACTTCGCCCTGCAACACGCCACAGGCGACTGGGTGCTGGTGCTGGACGCCGATGAACGCCTGAACGGTCCGCAGACCCGACAGGCACTGCTGGAAGCCGCACGCCACCCCCAGTTTGCAGGCTATCAGATTGAAATTGTTAACCTCACCGACTTCGAGCAACCCGACCAGGTGTTTCTCCACAGGGCGGTGCGCCTGTTCCGACGACTGCCTTATGCCCGCTGGGAAGGCGCCATTCACGAGCAGATTACCCCCAGCCTCGCCCAGCACGGGGGACGAATCGCAATTCTGACCAACGCCCAGATTATCCACCTCGGCTACGAGAAGAGCGTGATTGCGCGTAAAAACAAGGCGCAACGCAATATCCAGATTCTGGAGGCTACCCTCGCCCAGAACCCGGACGACCTGTTCCAGATTTTCAACTTAGCCAACACCTACTATACGGACGGCGATTATGCGCGGGCGCTCCCGTTGCTGGAGCGCGTCTGCAAAGAAACCGACCCACGCCAGGACCATATGCCCCACGCATGGTCGCTCTGGATTGCGGCGTTGCGCCACACGGGACGCCCGGAAGAGGCAATTACCGCTGCCCAGCAAGCGCTCCAGAAGGGCGTGGATCATCCTGCGGTCTATTTTGAAATGGCGCAGGCGTATCGGGCACTCCACCAGGATGAGCAAGCACGCGAGGCATTGTTGCAGGTTCCCGCGAGCGCCCAGCGGCTCGGCTTGCTTGCGGACGATGGAGAAACCCTCAAAGCCAGTGGCAACTTCGTCGGCGACCTCACGATAGTCACCTACAAGTGGCGCCATCTGCTCGCCGACACGCTGATGGCACTTGGACGCCACGACGAGGCGGAGCCTTACCTGCGCTACCTCGCCCAGCATCATAGCCACAACCCGACTTTTTTGCTGCTCTACGCCGACTGGCTCCGCAACAAGGGCAGGCTGGAAGAAGCCAGCCAGTTTTTCGAGCAACTGACACAGAGCCACGCCCATGCGGAACTCGCCAACCGCGCGCTTGCCGAACTCTGGTGGAATCAGGGGCATTATGCCCGCGCACTCCCTGCCCTCAAGCGCCTCTGCGAGCTGCTCCCCGAAGACGAGAGCCTCTGGCATCGCTGGGTCTATGCGTGTGAGCAGGCAAACAATCCTGAGGCGCTGATTGAGGCGTTCGAGTGGCGCGCCCGACAGCGCAAGCCCCTCTCCAGCGGCATCCATATCAACTGGGGACGCGCCCTGTGGCAACTCCAGCGTTATGAGGAGGCACTCCACCACTTCGCGCTCGCGATTCAGATGGAACCCACCAACCCGAACGCCCTGTTGAACGCGGGCGACGCACTCTATCAACTGGGCGCTTACGCCGAAGCCGCCGACGCCTACAGCGTCGCGCTGGAGTTAGACCCCTACAACCCCCAGGCATGGTTCACCCTCGGCAACTGCTACGCCCGCATGGGAATCTATGATGCCGCCCGAATCGCTTACCAGCAAACCCTCCAGTTAGACCCCAAACACCCCCAGGCACAGCACAATCTGGCGGTGATTCAGGAGAAAATCCGTCACACCGCCGCCTGAGAACCCCTATTACCTCCCCAAAATTGGGACTTAAGTCCCTACCGCGTGGTGGGCTTTATGATGTATGCTATAGTCAAACAAATCCCACCACGCTGTGGGAACTAAGTTTGCCTCAGAAGGGGCAAAATCAGGACTTAAGTCCTATAGAAAACGGCGCTTTCGTAGCGTATAATAAGCTGTGTATCCGATATCTGCCGTGCCGCAGATAAGGGTAAGTTGAGTCGCTTACCTCCTAAGAAGGGGATTCGTCCCTGCCGTGCCTGCCACCCCGGGCGGCAACGCCCGGGGTTTTTTTTTACGCACGGCTCCAATCGGTATGCACTTCGAACTGGATTTGCTCGCTGAGGGAGTTCGACACGAGACAGAAGGTCTTGGCGTCTTTCGCCAGTTTGAGGATGCTCTCTATCTGAGCGTCGGTGGCGTCGGGCGCGACGGTGAAATGGAGGTTAATCTCAAATCGGGTGAAGCGCAGGCGTCGCGTTTGCGGATCGCGCTCCACCACGCCCTGAACCTGAATCGTCTGCTTCTGAAGCGGAAGCTTTTTGAGTTCCGCCATGTAGGCAATTGTAATCACATAGCACGATGCCAGCGCCGCCAGCAACATCTCTTCGGGGCTGGGACACCCCCCTGGACCGCCAAAGTCGGTGGGCACGGCAAAGTGGCAGTGCAGTCCACCGGGCGACTGGAGCGAGCCAACGCTGTTGCTATCACCTGTCCATTCTGCAGAGACTGAGAAAGTGTGCATAGGTTCCCTCCTTCGTGGCGAGATTATACCGCGTGAGGGTCTATCGCCGATCTATCAGCCGCCACAACTCCATCCAGGCGGAAAAGGGGTCCAGCGGGTTGCGCTCCATCTCGTCGCGCACCTCCTCAATTCGCTGGTTGAGCAGGCGAACGCGCACCGCAATCCGCCACGCCAGCACCGCAATCACCACCATGCAGATTGCCACAAACGCCCAGTTCATCGCGTGCCTCCCGACAGGCGCAGGAGCGACTCGTGCTGGGCGTGGCAGATGCAGAGCGCAAGCGCGTCGGCGGCGTCATCCGGGTGGGGGATAGTGTCCAGCCCCAGCAGCTTCTGCACCATGCGCTGAACCTGCGCTTTGTCCGCACCGCCGTAGCCCGTTACGGCTTGCTTCACCTGAAGGGGTGTGTATTCGTACCAGGGCACGCCCGCCTGCGCAATCGCCAGCAGAGCAACGCCCGCCGCCCGCGCCACCTGCATCGCCGTGCGCCGATTGGTGCTGAACAGCAGCTGTTCCATAACCGCCACATCGGGTTGGTAGTGCGCTATCAGCTCGGATAGTCCCTGGTGCAGGCGCAGCAAGCGTTCAGGCAGCCCCAGCGATTTGGGGGTCTCCAGCACGCCGTAATCCAGCGCCCGATAGCGATTGCCAACCTTCTCCAGCACGCCATAGCCCATCGTGGCAGTGCCGGGGTCTATGCCCAAAATAATCATTCTGAGGTATTGTACCATGAGGTATATTATAGCCACTGCCAGGAGGTTCGCCATGCGTAACGGTTTCTGTTTGTGGGGATGGTTCGCATTGACTGCCCTGCTGTGGGCAGACCCTTCGGTGGCGCGAGAACGCTTTGAGGCTGCGATTCAGAATCACGGTGGCGAAGCCTATCGGAAGCTGTTCCTGAACGGCTTCAAAGCCCAGCACGACATCACCCGCGAACATGGAGGCAAAAGCGAATCGAAACGGGTGGAGTACCGCAAAGGCAACAAACAGCGTGTGGAGATCATGCGCGGCGAGGAGCGTTTCGTCATCACCTTTGACGGTAACGGCGGCTGGCGCAAAGACGGTTACCTCGTGACTGGACTGGCGCAGGAAGAAATCTGGGCGCAACGCGACTCGGCGCACGGCGACTTTGTGGTCGTTCCCCACTGGCTGGAACAGGCAACCCTTGTTGGGGGCGAAGACGCCAAAATGCCCGACGGGCGCTCCGCTTTCCGCATCGAGTTTCAGTTCCCCCTCTCGGAAGAGCAGAAGAAACTGCCCACCAAGCCCACAGGCAAAGCCTACTGCTACCTGGACGAGAAAAACCAGATTCTCGGCATCCAGTATGAGCTGATAGACTACGAAACGGATGAGGTGAATCAGGCGGCTGAAATTTTCCACAACTATCGGGAGATGCCCACGCCTGCGGGCATGGTGCGGATGCCGCTGGAGACGCGCTACTACATTGGCAATCGGCATGTGGGTACTTACTTCCTGACCGCGCTCGACGCGCAAAGCGAGATTGCCGACAGCCTCTTTGAGCGTCCGCCCTCCGAAGCGCCGCCGATTGTGCGCGAGACGCTCCCGACCAAAGTGCCCTTCCGCATGAAGGGCTTCTCGCTCTATGTGGAGGTCAAACTCAACGGCAAGGGACCGTACTGGATTATTCTGGACACAGGCGCCGCCAGCACATGGATAGACGCCCAGATTGCTAAAGAAGCGGGGCTGGAGAAAATCCCCAACAGCGACTATTACGGCGTGATGGTCTACGGCGCGTTTCCCTCCTATCGGGCGCGGGTGAAGAGCCTGCAGATTGGCAACGCCGAGGTGCGCGACCTCACAATCGGCGTGGGGGAGCTGCAATACACCCCACTCGGCGACGATACGCTGGATGGCAAAAAGGTGATTGGGCTACTGGGGCGCGAGACCCTCTCGGCGTTCCAGATGACGGTCAACTTCGCGGAGCGCACCATTACGCTGGAGCCACCCGATGCCGAGCTGCCTCAGGGCACTGTAATCCCTTACGAAATGTTCGGCGACCATATTCTCGTCACGATGGGCGTCGGCAATAAGAACCAGATTCGGATGATTGTGGACACCGGCGCATCGGTGAACCTGCTCCCGCCCAGTTATAAGCCCGACAAAGCCGACGGCGTGTGGATGACGCTGGAAGAGTGGACCAAGCGGCTCGGCGAGATTCATGAGGATGACGAATATAGCTTTATGACGGGCGATATGCGCGTCTATCGTCTGCACAAGATGACGCTGGGTCCGCTTCTCTTTGAATCGGTCTACGCTTTTCAGAAGCTGGCGGAGGGGGCGCGTTCCGACTCGATTATCGCGTCCAAGACCAAGCACGGCTTGCTGGGGATTCCGGTAATGCGCCACTATAAAATCACCTTCAACTACTACCGGCAGCTCATGGTGTGGCAGCCGAACACCGAGCAGGAACGCACTGCCGATAACGCCGGCTACGGCATCTGGTGGCGTAAGCAGGGCAAAGACCTCTTCGTGCGCTGGGTGATGCCCCTCTCCGACGCCGACCTGCAGGGGGTCAAAAAGGGCGACAAGATTGTGCTGATCGACGGACAATCGCCCGCGAACTGGACCGAAAAACAGCTGGTGGATCGGCTCTCCTACACCAAGCCGTACCGCCCCCTCAAACTGACCGTAGAACGCAACGGCAAACGGCTGGAGTTTGAACTGATTGCCCGCAACTACGAGCTGTAATACAAACCAGGGGGCGTGAACCCACAACGCCCCCATTTTCCCCCTGAATTTCCCTGTTTTTCCCACTGCTACCCGACTCGTGAGTCAAAAATCGATGTATAATTCCATCAGTGAGGAGGGCTTGGATCTGAAAGGAAGGACAGGTACTCTCCACCCCCGCCTTACCTTTCTGCCACCTCCTCCCCCAATCCGGGGACAAAAAACGGCAAAATTGCCCCTTTTTTGCCTGCAGGGCTGTCCGGTTTTTGCCGTTTTTTGAGTCTTTAAGGACAGAGCGCGAGAGGGCGCTCCGCGAAAGGAAGGAAGGTGGCTACCATGCAATATGCGGAAAGGGCTTACTATACGGAACAGGCAGAGCATCAGTTTTTGCTGGCTCTGCGTGAGCGAATTGAGCGGATCGTGCGCTGGTATGTCCGCACAGGCGACGACGATGTAGCCGATTTGACCCAGGAGTGTCTGTTGCGCGTCTACAACAAGCTGGACTCCATCCGCGATTTAGACAAGATGGAGCCGTGGCTGAAGTCGGTGGTGCGCAACACCGTTTTCACCTGGCTTCGGGAACGCAAGCGGGAGCAGGAGGTCTGTTCCGTTGGGCTGGACGCCGAAAACGAAACGGATACCTACTGTCTGCCCGAAGACGATTTGTTGCTCTATTTTATTTTGCAGGAAGCGATGCAGACACTGTCGGAAGCAGACCAGCAGATGCTGGAGTTGCGCTATGGCGCGGGCATGAGCTACCGCGAGATTGCCCATGAGATCGGGCTGAACGAGGAAACCGTCCGAAAGCGCATTAGCCGTGCCGTGGCGCGACTGCGTGCCCACCCGATTATCAAATCTATCATCACGGAAGGTGGATAGCCAATGAATTGCAGGCGAGCCAGAGAACATATCGAAGCGTATGTGTTTGGAGATCTGGATTCTGCGCTCGCCGAGGCACTGGAAGAGCATTTGAAGCGATGTGGCGATTGTCAACGCCTTGTGGAAGAGCAGCGCAAGCTGATGCAGGCGCTCCGACGGCTCTTCGCCTTGCAGGGGCACCGCTCGGCTTAGGCGGCGCGCTCGGCTTGCTGCGATAAACTCGCCTGGCGAATCATCCGGAGCTCGTCTTCGGGGATTTCCAGGAACACCTTCACAAGGTCGGGATCAAACTGCGTGCCCGCATGGCGCGCAATCTCTTCACGCGCCTGAGCGAAGCTGAGCGCCTTGCGATAGGGGCGATCGGAGGTCATCGCGTCCAGTGTATCGGCGATTGCGAAAATCCGCGCACCAAGGGGGATTTCCTCCCCCGCAAGCCCATAGGGGTAGCCCTTGCCGTCCCAGCGCTCATGATGATGCAACACGATCGGGGCGGCAGGGCGCAACATCTCTATTTTCATGCACATCCGATAGCCAATCTCAGGGTGCTTTTTCATAATCTCCCACTCTTCGGGGGTGAGCGGACCGGGCTTGTAGAGAATCGCGTCGGGCACGCCGATTTTGCCGATGTCGTGCAGCAGTGCGCCGCGTTCAATATGGGGGAGTTCGCTTTCGTCTATCTTGAGGCGGTGGGCGATTGCCATCGTGTAAGCCGCAACGCGCTCGGAGTGCCCTTCGGTCTCGGTGTCGCGCGTGTCCAGCGCCGCCAGCAACGCCTCCATCGTGGCGCGATAGGCAGACTGCACCTCCTTCTCCAGGTGGTGCGTCTGCGAGTGCTGAATCGAATGACGCGCGAGGTTCCGCTCTATCAGAATCGGGATTTCCGAAATGTTGTACGGCTTGGTGATGAAATCGCTCGCGCCCTCTTTGACCGCCTGCTTTGCCATCTCCACATTGCCATAGCCGGTAATCAATATCACGGGCACATCGGGCGCACGCTGGCGAATCTGTTTCAGCAGGTCAAACCCATTCATGCCGGGCATAAAAATATCGCTCAGCACAATGTCTATCGGCTGGCGTTCCAGAACCGCCAGGGCGTCCAGCGCGTGCGAGACCGACCAGACCTGATAGCCCCCCTCCTCCAGCACAAAGCGCAGGGTTTCACGCACCAGATCGTCGTCGTCGACAATCAGCACATGGCGCTGATGGGTGTTCGTCCCTGACTCCACAGGCGGTGCTGGCTCAAACAGTCGGTAGACCTCCATATTTCCTCCCTCCGCGCGTCCATAGCGCATTATAGGCAGTCGGTTCGGTTCCCTTAAGAGTGTTTTCCAAAAACTGGCAATTTTCGGGGCTATCCGACGACAATCTGCCGCATGGCACGAGCCTGTTCGGCGATGCGCTGGACGAGCGCCGCGCGCTCCGACTCGGGCAAAGCAAACTGCTGGCTCGCCTCGACGGGGGGCGGGGTAATCATGAAGCCAAATTCGGTTTCTCCATGCTGCTGGTGGCTCCAGAAGTCGCCCATCATCACGCTGGCAAGCACAGGCGCATGTTCGTTGTCGGGCAGAGCGGGCGCATGGTGCGAGGCAATCACCTCCACCAGCTCGTTGGGGAGTTCCCAGCGTTCTGCCAGCAAGCCGCCCACCTGCGCGTGGTCGGTTCCCAGCAGCTGGCGCTCCGCCTCTATCAGCGAAAGGGCTTCGCTTTGAGGCTTGCGGGCATACTCCAGCACCTTCTGGTAGTCTCTGGGGAATCGGGTCATCAGCACCACAATCCCGATTTCGTGGAGTAGCCCTCCCATAAACGCCTCTTCGGCTTTGCGAGCGCCGCGCTTGAGGCGAAGCATCAGCTCGCGGGCAATCCCCGCGCAGAGAAACGAATGCTCCCAGAGTTCCAGCTCGTGGGGTGTGGGCGTGCGCCCGTTTTTGAGGACGGTTATCGCGGCAATCCCCAGCGCCAGATTCTTGACGGCGTGAAACCCCAGCACCAGCAACGCCTGCTTGATGGTGCTGATGGAACGCGACAGCCCGTAGTATGCCGAGTTCGCGAGGTGCAGCACCTTCGCGGTCAGCACGGGGTCGGCGACAATCAGCGACTCCACCTGCTCTGCGGTGGCGTTCTCGCTATCTACCAGCTCGATCAGTCGTATCACCGCGCCTGGCAAGGGCGGTATCTGATGAATGAGTTGCTTGACCTCTCGCTCTATCAGATGGAGTGTCGTCATGCTCTACCCTCGCAAGGGATTATCGGCAACATGAGAGGTTTGCTTTAGCAGGAGATACCCTGCGGTACAATTGCGCTCGCGAGATGATCCCGATTGGCGACTGGACTTTACTGACGCAGCTCACCGAGTGGGGCGTCCGCCTTGACTCAGAGCAGGAGCAACGCTTGCGGGCGTACCTCACACAGCTCTATGAGGCGAACCAGCGGTTCAACCTCACGCGCGTGCCGCCGGAACAGGCGGTCGGGCGCCACCTGCTCGATTCGCTATGCCTTTTGAAAGTCGCCCAGCCGCCAGCAGGCGCGCGTGTGCTGGACCTTGGCACGGGCGCAGGACTGCCCGGCATTCCCCTCAAAATCGTGCGCCCCGATATTCGGCTGACCCTGCTCGATTCGCATGGCAAGACGGTACAGTTTCTGCGTGCGGTTTGCGAGTCGCTGGGGCTTGAGGCGCAGGTGGTGCAGGCGCGAGCGGAAGAGTACGCCCATCAGCCTGAAGCACGCGAGGTGTACGACTGGGTGGTGGCGCGCGCGGTGGCGAAGATGCCTATTCTTGCCGAGCTGATGCTCCCTTTCGTCAAAGTTGCGCCCGAAGCCCGCGCGCTGGCGCTCAAAAGCCAGCAGGAACTTGAGGAGGTGTGTGAAGCCGCGTATGCCGTGCGCCTGCTGGGCGGCGCGATGCAGGTGCAAACAGTTCCGTTTCAGACGGAGCAGGGGATGATTACGCGCCTGATTGTGTGTCTGCAAAAGCATGCGCCGACGCCCGCGCTCTACCCCCGCCGGTGGAACCAGATTCTCAAACACCCTCTGCGAGGTGGGGGATGCGAGTCGCCATAGACGCGCGCTTGCTCACGGGCGCCTACACAGGCGACCGCACCTACTGGCGCGGGCTGCTGAAGGCACTGATTCGCCAGTTAGAGGGGAGCGCGCATCGGCTGGTGCTGTTCAGCGCGCGTCCCCTGCCCCCAGAGGCGTTGCCCCCCTCGCCCGTGTGGGAGTCGGTTGTAATCCCCGCGCGCTCGGAGCGATGGTGGAGCCTGTGGCATTTTCCACGCGCGGCGCAACGCTACGGTTGCCATGTGGCGCATATGCAGTATACGGTCTCGCCCCTGTTTCGCATTCCCGCCATCACCACGGTGCATGACATCTCGTTTCTGATTGCGCCGGAATGGTTCGGCTGGAAAGACCGCTGGCTGTTGCGCTTGACCGTGCCTCCCTCGTGTCGGCGTGCGGCGCGGGTGCTGACCGTTTCGGAAACCTCGCGTGAGGATATGATTCGCTATCTGCATCTGCCGCCCGACAAGGTGGTGGCGACCCCGAACGGCGTTCCCGAAGGGTTTTATCCCATCCCGAAAGACGAAGCGCAGGCGTGGGTGCGCCAGCAGTATGGCATCGAGCCGCCCTTTGCGCTCGCCGTGGGTGTGCTACAACCCCGTAAGAACTGGGGGCTGGCAATCCGTGCAGTGGCTTACTATCGGGAGCAGAGCGGCAACCCCCTAAAGCTGGTGCTGACGGGCAAGCCCGGCTGGGCGGAGGCGTCGGTGAAGGCGCTCTGTGCGGAACTGGAAGCCGAGTCGTGGGTTCACTTCACAGGGTATGTGCCCGATGAGCATCTGGTCTGGCTTTATAACGCCAGCGAGATGTTGCTCTATCCCTCGTTTTATGAGGGGTTCGGCTTGCCGCCGCTGGAGGCGATGGCGTGCGGCGTGCCCGTGATTGCGTCCAACGGCGGCGCGCTCCCCGAAGTGGTCGGTTCGGGAGGCATTCTGCTGCCCCCAACCGAGTACGGCATGTGGGCATACGCCATTCAGACCCTCATGGAAAATGAGGCGGTGCGTGCGCAGATTCGGGAACGCGCCCTCCAGCAAGCGCAACGCTTCCGCTGGGAGACCACCGCCGAGCGCACCTGGGCTGTTTATGAGCAAGCCGCCTGCGCCAGCGGGTGAATTGGTATAATAACCGCAACGATGGCGCGCTACCGCTGGAAAATCCGACAAACGGACGACTCAAAAGTAGAGCTGCTGACGCGCGAGCTGAGCCTTCACCCAATTGTGGCGCGGATTCTCGTGGCGCGGGGCTATGAAGACCCCGAAACCGCCTATAAGTTCCTGAAGCCCTCGCTGGACGATCTTGCCGACCCCCGCTTGTTGCCCGACGCTTCGCCTGCGGTGGCGCGGCTGGCACGGGCGATTGAGCAGCGCGAGCGCGTGTTGATTTACGGCGACTACGATGTGGATGGCGTCTCTTCCGCAGCGCTGTGGCACACGACGCTTTCCCGATTGGGCGTGCCAGTGAAGGTCAAACTGCCGCACCGCGACCGAGAGGGCTACGACCTGCACCCCGTAGCGATTGAGGAGGCGCAGGCGTTCGGCGCAAAGCTCGTGCTGACCTGCGACTGCGGGACACGCGCCCACGATGTGGTGAACGCCCTGAATGCGCACGGCATTGAGGTGGTTATCACTGACCACCACGAACCCGACCTGCGCTTGCCGAACGCTGTCGCGGTGGTAAATCCCAAACGCTTCGATTCGCAATATCCTTACGCTGACCTGAGTGGGGTGGGGGTCTCCTTTCGGCTGGCGGAGGCGCTATTGCGAGAGCGCAACATCCCTCTGCGTCGGTTTCGTGAGCGGATGCTGGACCTGGTAGCGCTGGGCACGGTGGCGGATGTGGCGCCGCTCACGGGCGAGAACCGTATTCTGGTGCGCGAGGGGCTGGACGCGCTCTACACCACACGACGCAAAGGGCTGATTGCGCTGAAACAGGTGGCAGGAATCGCCAACCGCCGCCCCACCGCCACAGATATTGGCTTTCGGCTGGGACCGCGCCTCAACGCCGCGGGGCGTCTGGACGACGCGATTGCCGCGCTGGAGCTGCTGCTCACCGAAGACGACGCACTGGCAGAACAGTTAGCCAGCGAGCTGAACAGGCAGAATGCCCAGCGTCAGCAGCTGGAGCAGGAAGCGATGGAAGAAGCCATCCGAATGGTGCAGGAAGAAGAACAGCTCCGACATCGCGCTCTGGTGGTGGCGTCGCCGAACTGGCATCATGGCATCGTGGGGCTGGTGGCGGGCAAGCTGCGCGAACGCTTCGGACGCCCCACCTTTGCGATTAGCCTTGAAGAAGAGCTGGGACGCGCCCGCGGCTCCATCCGTAGCATCCCCGCGATGGATCTGGTGCCCCTGCTCCAGAAAATGAAGCCCCTTTGCACCAAGTGCGGCGGGCATGCCATCGCAGGGGGCTTTTCCGCGCGGATTGACCAGCTGGACGCCCTGCGCCAGCTCATCTGGGAGTACGCCGATAGCCTGCTGACCGATGAAGATTTAATCCCCGCGCTGGAAGTGGACGCCGAAGTGTCGCCTGAGGAAGTTGACTGGAGGCTCTACCGCGACCTCGCGCATCTGGAGCCGTTCGGGCAGGGCAACGAGGTGCCCGTCTTGCTCTGCCGTGATCTGACCGTGATAAGCCGCCGCACCTGTCGGAACAATAAACACCTGTTTCTGGAGCTGAAGCCTCCAGAACGAGCCATGTATGTCCCTGCAGTGATGTGGAACGGCGCCGAATACGCGATAGACCCTCAGACCAGTCTGGATGTCGTCTTCTCTATAGAATGGGACGATTACACGGGCGGCTTGCGCTGGGAGCTCAAAGATTTTGAAGAGCGTCTGTAGCAGGTATAATTGCCCCATCGGCAACGACGCCGAGGCACTGCAACGATGGAGGTGACATGCATGGATATTATGCCGATTCGACGGATTGACCATGTGCGGTTCTTCGTGAGTAATGCGAAGCAGGCAGCCTACTTTTACCGCACGATGTTCGGCTTCAATGTGGTGGCATACGCTGGGCTGGAGACGGGCGTGCGCCACGAAGCCAGTTATGTACTCCAGCAGAACGACATCCGCTTTGTGCTGACCGCCCCTTATAAAGCAGACCACCCCAAGATAGACTGGCTGGTGAAGCACGGGGACGGCGTTTGCGATATCGCGTTTGAGGTGGACGATGTGGCGCGCGCTTATAGCGAGGCGGTGCGGCGCGGCGCACGCGGCGCCCAGGAGCCAACCGTCCTCAAAGACGACGACGGCGAAGTGCATATCGCCTCGATCCACACCTATGGCGATGTGGTGCATACTTTCATCAACCGCGACCGCTATCGCGGGGTGTTCATGCCCGGCTTCAAGGAGATGTTCATCCCCGGCGAGCCGATTGGGGTCTACGAAATTGACCACATCGTCGGCAATGTGGAGCTGGGCAAGATGAACTACTGGGTGGACTTCTATCGCTCCATCATGGGCTTTGAGCTGCTGGTTCACTTCTCGGACGATGACATCAGCACCGAATACTCGGCGCTGATGTCGAAGGTGGTGCAGGACGGGCACGGCAAGATTAAGCTGCCCATCAACGAGCCAGCCGAAGGGCGACGCAAATCGCAGATTGAGGAGTATCTGGAGTATAACTCTGGTCCCGGCGTACAGCATATCGCGCTGCTGACCGATGATATCATCTCCACGATGCGTCACCTGCGGGCGCGCGGGATGCAGTTCATCTATGTGCCCCAGACCTACTATGAGGAAGTGCCGCGCCGTGTGGGCACCATAGAGGAGGACCTGCGCGCGATTGCGGAGCTGGGCATTCTGGTAGACCGCGACGAGGAAGGCTACCTGCTGCAGACCTTCACCAAGACGGTTCAGGATCGCCCGACGCTGTTCTTTGAGATTATCCAGCGCAAGGGTTCGCGCGGCTTCGGCAAGGGCAACTTCAAGGCGCTCTTTGAGGCGATTGAGCGCGAGCAAGCCATGCGCGGGAACCTGTAACCGCGAAATCGTGCCTGGCGGAGCCAGCCTGCACCCCGTTGGGGCAGGCTGGCTTTTGCGTCAGGGCTTGTTGCACTCTCAGGTACAATTCCCGCATGCAGTTTCTGGAGCCAGGCTATTTATGGCTTCTGCCTCCACTGCTGTTTGGGGTCTGGTGGAGTGGGCGGCGCATTCTTGGCATGAGCCGTGCCCGCAAGCGGCTCGTGCTGGCGTTGCGCATGCTGATGGTGGCGCTGCTGGTGCTGGCGCTGGCAGGACCGCAGGCGATACAGCCCAATCGGGGCACCTGCGTGGTGTTCGCGCTGGATATGTCCGATAGTGTGTCGGATCAGGGGCGCAAGGCGAGTCGCGAGTTCATCCGACAGGCGTTGCGCCACCTCGGTCCCGACGATCAGGCGGCGATTGTGGCGTTCGGGCGCGACGCGCTGGTGGACACCACTCCCAGCCCCCTCAAAGAGTTGCCCCCTATCTATTCCAAGCCCGACGCGCGGGGCACGAACCTCGCCGCGGCGATGCGCTTAGCCAGCGCCTTATTTCCCGATGGCAAACACCGCCGTATCGTGTTGCTCACCGACGGCAACGAAACCGAAGGTAACGCCATAGACACCGCGATGGTCGCCAGCACAGAAAATATTGAAGTGGATGTGGTGCCGCTCCCCTCGGCGGTTTCAGACAAAGAGGCGCTGGTGCTGGAGGTGCAGACGCCCAGCACGGTCAAGATTGGCGAGCCGTTCCAGATGCGGATTGTGATTGAGGCGCGCACCCACGCGGAAGGCACGCTCCATATTGACCACGACGGCAAGCCTATCAAGAGCATGCGGGTGGCGCTCTCGCCGGGCAAGAATGTGGTGGTGGCGCCCATTCGCACGGAGAAAGAGGGCTTCCATCGCTATCGGGTGCTGCTGGAGGTCAGCCCCGATGCCGACCCACGCAACAATCAGGGGCGCGCGTTCGTCAAGGTGCAGGGCAAGCCGAAGGTGTTGCTGGCTGAAGGGGGCGCCCCCGACCCCACCCGCGCCCTGGAACGCGCCCTGAAAGCCAACAATCTGGAGGTGGTGCGCGCCACCGAGACCACCTTCCCCGCACGCCCCGACGAACTGCAGGGCTACGACGCGATTATTCTCCACGATTTCCCCGCCACCGCGCTCACCCCCCAGCAGATGCTCATGATTCAGGCGGCGGTACGCGATACAGGAATCGGCTTCGCGATGATTGGGGGCGAAAACTCGTTCCTGCCAGGAGGCTATTATGAGACCCCTATCGCCGAGATTCTGCCAGTGGACTTAGATGTACGCCAGCGCAGGGTTTTCCCGCCTGCCACCGTGGTGATTATCGTGGACATTTCGGGTAGCATGGAAGTGCCAGAAGATGGTATCCCGAAAATCCAGCTGGCGGCGAAGGCGGCAGTGGAATCGCTGAAACTGCTTCGCCCCAACGATCGGTTCGGCGTGATTGTGAGTGGCACGGGGGTGGACTGGCTCGCCCCGATTCAGCCTGCGGACAACAAGGAGCGCACCATTGCACAGGTCATGCGGATGGAGGCAGGGGGCGGCGGGATTTATGTGCGCCCCTCGCTGGAGTTTGCCCTGAAGGCGCTGACCACCGAAACCACCCATGTGCGCCATGTGATTCTGCTGGCGGACGGCGACGACTGCGACGAGCAGGAGGGATGTTTTGAGCTGGGCGCGACGATGCGCAAAATGGGCATCACGATGTCGGTGGTCTCGCTGGGGCGCGGCAGGGATGTGGAGTTTCTCAAGCAGCTCGCGAAGGTATCGGGCGGGAACTTTTACCTCACCGAGCGCGCTCGCGACCTACCCCGCCTCTTCACCGCCGATGTGAGCCTGATGACCCGCTCCGCGATTGAAGAGGGCGCGTTCATCCCCAAAATCGCGGCGAGCGACGAAATGCTTCAGGGGATTGACTGGAACCGCACTCCGCCCCTGCTGGCGTATGATCTGACCTCCGACCGCCCGCTGGCGCGCACGCTGATGCGCACCCACAAGGATGATCCCCTGCTGGCGGTGTGGCAGTATGGGCTGGGAACCTCGCTGGCGTTCACTTCTGATGCGAAACCGCGCTGGGCACAGCGCTGGGTCGGCTGGAACGAGTTCGCCCCGTTCTGGACCCAGCTCACGCGCTCTATCTTGCGCAAAGGAAGTCGCCAGGACTACCAGCTCACCGTGCGCCAGGAAGGCGGGCAGGCGGTGGTGGAGATGCAGGCGTTTACCCCCGAAGGTGAACCCATCAACTTTCTCCAGCCCGAGCTGCGCGTCAGCACGCCTTCAGGGGAGAACCTCACGCTGACTCTGAATCAGGAAGCGCCCGGTCGCTATCAAGGGCGTTTCCCCCTGCGCGAGATAGGCGACTACCTGCTCACAACCGTAGAGAAACAGCCCGACGGAACCGTGCGCACCTTCACGACAGGGTTTGCGGTGCCATACCCTTCAGAATATCGCTTCACCCGCACGAACACGCCGCTGCTGAACCGTATCGCGGAGCTGACGGGTGGCAAGGTGAACCCCCAGCCGACAGAAGTGTTCCGCTTGCCCACGCGGCAGGGGCGCTCGGTGCGTGATTTGTGGCAGAGTTTCCTGTGGCTGGCGCTGGTGCTTCTGCTAACAGACATCACCCTTCGGCGTGTGATGATTCCTGTGGAAGCGATATGGGGCTGGATACGGGCGTTGCCGCGTCGGGTGACGCAAGTAGGTCGTGGCGTGCGCCCCGCCCCGCAGGCGCAGGCATCCGCGCGCCTGCTGAGCGTCAAGGGGCGTGTGCGTCAGGAAACGGCGTCCAGTTCCACAGCGCCCATGTCTTCCCCGACTCGTCCAGAGCCAGCGTCCCCTGTTGCTCCCAGTGCGCCCGCCCCGAAACCGCCGCCCGCCACCACACCGCAGGAGACCACCAGCCGCCTGCTGGAAATCAAAAAGCGCCGGGGTGGGCAGGGCTAATAACCCAGTTCAAAAAAGGTGCGGAGCCATTCGCCTGCGATTGGCGCCGCCACCGCGCCACCGCCCCCCGACTCTTCTGCCATCACGCATACCACCACGCGCGGCTGGTCGGCAGGCGCAAACGCCACAAACCATGCGTGCGTCTTGCCTCCCTTGCGAAACTCGGCGGAGCCTGTTTTGCCCGCGACACGCACGCCGGGCACGCGCGCCGCGCCCGCCGTACCCTGCTCTACCACCCGCACCATGCCCTCTATCACCGCTTCCCAGTGCGCCGGGTTCGCCTGCACCCGATGAATCACCTCAGGCTCAAAAGTCCGAATCACCTGCCCCGCTTCCGACACAATCTGTTTCACCAGGTGGGGGCGATACATCACGCCGCGATTCGCAATCCCCATCGTGGCGACCGCCATCTGGAGGGGGGTTACATGCAGATAGCCCTGCCCGATGCTGTAGTTGAGCGTCTCGCCGCCGTACCAGGGTTCTTTCAGCACGCGCCGTTTCCAGTCGGGGTCGGGAACCAAGCCCTTGCGCTCATGGGGCAGGTCAATTCCTGTGGGTTGCCCCAGTCCAAAGGCGCGCGCCGTTTCTGCAATCTTTTCGGGACCCAGTTTCTGCCCCAGCAGGTAGTAAAACACATCGCACGACATGGCGATGGACTTATAGAAGTCCACATAGCCGTGATGTCTCCAGCAGCGGAAAGTGCGCGTGCCCAGCCGATAGCCCCCCTGACAGGTAATGGCAGTGCGCGTGGAGATAAGCCCCTGCTCCAGCCCTTCGAGCGCCAGCAACGGCTTGAAGATGGAGCCGGGCGCATAGCTGGACTGGATGGCGCGGTTGTTGAGGGGCGCATCGGGGTTATTGAGAAGGGGGCGCCATACCTCGCGCGGGATTCGGGGCACGAACAGGTTCGGGTCAAACGCAGGCTGGCTGACCATCGTTAGTACCTCGCCCGTGCGGGGGTCTAACGCCACCAGTGCGCCCTTGTGCCCCTGCAACAGTTCAAAAGCCTTCTGCTGGAGGCGCGTGTCGATGCTGATAATCAGCCGCGCCCCCGGCTTGGGTTCAAACTCCTGAAGTACCCGATGAATCTTGCCCAGGGGCGTAACCTCCACCTGCTGACCGCCCGGTTTGCCGTGCAGGTAAAGTTCGTACTCTTTCTCCAGTCCGTTTTTGCCCACGAAGTCGGTTCCGTCGTAAAGGCGTGCGGTGAGCCAGTCGGTCGGCTCCTCGTGGCGGGTCTTCTCGGTGTATTCCTTGAGTTCGTCTTCGGAGATCTGCCCGACATAGCCCACGATATGGGCGTAGAGTTTCCCGTAGGGGTAGCGGCGCATCGCCTGCATGGTGACTTCCACTTCGGGGAGGTTATACTGGCTTTCCAGCAGGTTGACCGCCTGCTCGTGCGAAACGCCCTTTTGCACCACCAGCGGCACATAGGGGTTAATGCGCGGGTTGGAGACCATCTCCTGAAGGTCTTCGGGCGCCATGCCGAGCCGTTGCGCCACAAGCGGGATGCGCTCTGGATTCTGACGCAGCAGGTAGGGCATCACGCTGACCACCAGCTGCGCCTTGTTCACGGCAATCGGGGTGTTGTTGCGGTCTACAATCAGCCCACGCGGAGGCGGGATTCGGATGAGCCGCGTGCGCACCAGCTCCGCACGGGTCGCCAGCTCCGCGCCGTGCAGAATCTGCAGGTACCACAAGCGCACCCCCAGAATCAGCAACACGACGCCCACCATCCCCAGCATGATGTATTCGCGGGGGCGAGCAATGCGCTGCGCCTCCGCCTGAACCCCCAGGTAGCGTTTTGGACGCCGAATCATCGCACACGCACCCCGTGTTTACGGCACTTCTGCTTCGGCTGGGCGCCTGCCGGGAACTGGCGTGTGATGACCTCAGGGCAGTAGTCGGTTGCGAGCTGCCCCGTGTCGACGCAAACCGCCACACTGATGGTTTCGGGGGGCGCGGGCGCCCTGGGAGGCGGAGGGGGGGCTTGCGTTCTGGGCGCTCCTCCTGAAACGCTGGGGGTACTGGGAGTCTCGCGCAGGCTTGGGGTAGCCCCCAGGTCGGCTGGCTCACCTGAATACGGCTGGGAAGTTACGGGCGCATCGGCAGGGGTCTCGTCGCTGGGCAGGGTGGTCGTTCCGTCAGAACTTACCGGCGTGTCAGGCGGTACGCTTCCATCTGGGGGCGGGCTTACAGCAGGTTCGTTGCTGACAGGCGTCTCTGGCTCCGATTCGGCAGGCGGCGTCGTGCGGTTCGGAACCTGCAGTTTCGCGTCGATTGCCAGTACCTGTTCCATCAGGTTTGCCCAGATGCGGGCGCACACCGTGCCGCCGAACACGCGCTTCATCGGGCGGTACTCCCACCGGTGAGTCTGCGGGTTATAATGCTCGCTGGCGACCCACACCACAGCGAGATAGTGATCGGTGTAGCCCACGAACCATGCGTCGCGATGGTCACTGGTGGTGCCTGTTTTACCGCGCGCGTTCGGGATTCGCGCCGCCGCTTTCCCTGTGCCGCGCACCACCGCCTCCCGAAGAATCTGGTCTATCCACTCCGCGCTTTGCTCGGACAATACCTGAGGCACTACCTGTGCCTGCTGCTCCAGCAGCACCGCCTGATTACGGTCCGCCACGCGCCTGATCAGGATGGGTTCGATGCGATTGCCCCTGGTGGCGAACACGGTGTAGGCTTTCGCCAGCTCAATAGGGCGCACTGCCGACGCGCCCAGCGCAAGTGGCAACACCGGTTCCAGAGGCGACTCGATGCCGAATCGCTCGTGGGCGAACTCGGCGAGGGTTTTCGCACCGACCAGCTGCGCCGCCCGTACCGCAGGGATGTTAATGGAGTATGCCAGCGCGCGCGTTACCGTCACGGCGCCCCGAAACTTGCCGTCGGCGTTTTGGGGACGCCAGTATTTACCACGCACACCGCTGGGCAGGCTGAGCGGGCTATCCTGTAAGACGCTATTGGGGGTCAGCTTGCCCAGCTCAAACGCCGTGGCGTACACAATTGGCTTGAACGCCGAGCCGGGCTGGCGCCGCCCCTGCGTGATGGTGTTGAACTGTGAGCGGCGGAAGTCCACCCCTCCCACCATCGCGCGGATGTAGCCCGTGCGCAGGTCTATCAGCAAAATCGCGCCCTGCGTCACGCCCTGAGCCGAAAAAGCTTTGATCCCATTTTGCAGGGCGCGCTCCGCCGCCTGTTGCATGCCCATGTGAATCGTGGTCTGGACCTGCAACCCCCCTTGCAGAATCAGCTCCTTGCCGTAGAGCCGTTCCAGCTCGCGCATAGCGTCCATCACGGCGTAGGGGGCGAGAAAGCGCGTGCGGGGACGGTTGCGCGTCAGGCGCAGGGGTTCGGCTCTGGCGGCGTCGCGCTGTTCGGGCGTGATGTAGCCCTCCCGTGCCATCAGCGCCAGCACCAGATTGCGCTGTTCAATCGCCTCATCCGGGTTCCCGAACGGCTCATAGGCTGAAGGGCGCTGCGGGAGCGCGGCGAGCAAAGCGCACTCCGCCAGAGTCAGTTTGTCTAAGGGCTTGTTAAAATAAACCTTCGCGGCGGCTTTGACCCCATAGGCGCCGTTGCCATAATAAACCTGATTGAGATAGAGCTCCAGAATGCGCTCCTTGCTCAGGCGACGCTCCATCTCCTGCGCCAGAATAATCTCCTGAATCTTGCGCGAGAAGGTGCGCTGCTGGGTGAGAAACGCATTGCGCGCCAGCTGCTGGGTAATGGTACTTCCCCCCTGACGAATGTCGCCCTCCGTAAGATTAACCCACAGCGCCCGCAACACCCCCCTCCAGTCCACCCCACGATGCTGCCAGAATCGGCGGTCCTCTTTGGCAATCGTGGCGTTAATCAGATGTTTGGGAATCTGCTCCAGCGGCACAGGTTCGCGGTACTCCTCCGCAATCCGCGCCAGTTGCACCCCGTCCGCCGAGAGAATGAAGCTGGCATCGCGCGGCTGGTAGTTCTCAATCACACTCACGGAGGGCATCATCTGCACGACCTGATAATACAGCACCACCACAAAGGTGATTCCCCCCAGCATCATTAACAGAAACAGCAGGGTCAGGTACGCAAGGAACCGTTTCCACCAGCGGCGTCGCTTGCGTTTTGAAACCTGTTTCACCGAATGAGACTGCGTTCGCATGGATACATTAGTATACCCTTCTGGAGGGTATCCTCTGTCCTGCGGCTGAAGCCGTTCCTATGAGACAAAGCCGACCTTCGTCGGCTAAAGTAGCAAGCGCATCTCTGCGCTTTGATGTTGGGCAGGATGCCCCTGCTACGGGAGCCAGCGGAGTTTGATAGATTCTCAGCCCCTAGCTCGTGTCGGCAGGAAACGATTGCTTCGCGCTGTAAATGAATTACGCGGTATACTAAACAGTCGGTAGAGAGGTGAAGGCGATGGCGGCGAACTATCTCAAGGGCGAGCCTCTGGTGCTGAGCTGGAAGAGCGCGTGGTGCGAACACGAGGCAAAGACAATCCCCCAACTGTTTCGGGCGCAAGTAGAACAGTTAGGCGATTCGACCCTGTACCATGTCAAGCGCGAGGGGGTCTATCAGCCTGTTGCGTGGCGGCAGGTGCATCAGGCAGTGCAGTCGCTGGCGGCGGGTTTGATTGCGCGGGGAATCCAGCCGGGCGACAGGGTGGCGATTCTGGCGGAGAACTCCTACAACTGGGTGATAACCGATCTGGCGATTCTGCACGCGGGCGCGATTTCGGTCACGCTTCACTTTCCGCTCACGCCCACGCAGGTGGAAGAGCAGTTGCGCGATTCCGAATCGGTCGCCATCTTCGTTTCCAACGCCACGCAGGCGCAAAAAGTGGAGCAGGTACGCGAGCGGCTGCCCGCGCTGAAGCATTTCTTCAGCTTTGAGCCGCTTTCGGGCTGGGTCGCGCTGGGAGAATTGCAGGAGGAAGGAAGGCGACTTCTCCGTGAGAAGCCCCGTCTCGTGGACGAGACCGCCGAAAGCCTGAACTGGGATAGCCTCGCAACCATTATCTACACATCCGGCACGACGGGCGAAAGCAAGGGCGTGATGCTCTCGCATGGCAACCTGCTCGCCAGCGTCTACGCCGCGATGCGGGTCTTCCCACCCCCTGACCGCAACTATGTGATGCTGAACTTCCTGCCGCTCAGCCATATCTATGCCCGCACATGCGACTATCTGGCGAGCATGGCGCTGGGCGTGGAGCTGGCGTTCGCGGAGAGCATCGACACCCTGCGCGAGGATTTGCAGGCGATTCGCCCCCACGCGATTAACGGCGTGCCCCGCTTCTACGAGAAAGTGCGCGAGCGCGTGCTGGAGGTGACCCAGAGCAAGCCCCTGTTGCGCCTGCTGGGCAAATTCGCCCGCAAGAAGGGACTCCAGCGTGCGTTTGGCGGGCGGCTCATCTGGGCGATCAGCGGCGGCGCGGCGTTAGACCCTCAAGTCGCCGAATTCTACTGGGAGCATGGCGTGGAGCTCTATCAGGGCTACGGGCTGACCGAAGCCTCGCCTGTGATTGCTTCCAACGCGCCAGGGCACAATCGCATCGGCACGGTGGGACGCCCCTTCCCCGGCGTGGAGGTGCGCATCGCAGAAGACGGCGAGATTCTGGCGCGCGGACCCAACATCATGAAGGGCTACTGGCGCAAGCCCGAAGCCACCGCCGAGGCGATTGACCCCGACGGCTGGCTCCACACGGGTGATGTGGGCACCATCGTGGACGGGCAGTACCTGCAAATCACCGACCGCAAAAAAGACATCTTTGTGCTGGCGGGGGGCAAAAACATCGCGCCCGTCGCGATTGAGACCGCGCTGGTGCGCAACCCCTATATTGAGCAGGCGGTGGTGTATGGCGATAAGAAGAAGTTCGTCTCCGCACTGATAGTGCCCGACTTTTATGCGCTGGAGAACTGGGCGAAGCAGAAAGGCATCGCCTACGCCAGCCGCGAGGAGCTGGTGAACCATCCCGAAGTCTACGCCTGGATGGAGAAGCAGGTGCAGGAAGCGCTTCAGGGGTTCGCGCCCTACGAGCAGGTCAAGCGCTTTATTCTGCTGCCCGAAGCGTTCACCTTTGAGGCGGGCGATGTGACGATTACGCTCAAGATGCGCCGGGCGCGGATTATTGAGCGCTACCGCGCGCGGCTGGACGCGCTGTATGAGCCGTAGCCGCTATGCGTAGCGGCAAGCGTAAAATAGCGAAACGCGCTGGGCGTTAGACCCAGCGCGTTGTCGCTTCACACCGCCGGACGCGCCTGCGGCTGATTTCGTGAAGTTACGCGGTGCGAGCCTTGCGGCGGCGCAGCCCCACCAGCCCCGCCAGACCCGCGCTCAGCGCAACCATGCTCGCTGGCTCAGGCACATAGGTCTCTATCGCGAAGTTCGCAACAGGGTTGCCGCCGAAGTTCCAGTAGTCGTTGTTGTCAATCACCCCGTTCCCGTCGTCGTCCCACGCAAACACATTTGCGCTGGAACCAGGGTTGGGATAGGGATTGGGTGAAATAACCATACCCGCTTGTGCTGCATTGGTCGACAGACCAATCCACAAATTCTGGTAGCCCGCGGCGAAGCCAGGACCAGTCGCTATCTGGAGCGGCGTCAGCCCATTAGGAATCCCCGTAACAGTGAATGTTCCAAGCAAGGTGCCTACGCCGCCCGAGACGGGGTCTGCCGCATAAACATACACGGTGGCGTCAACAGCAGACGTGTTCGCGTTGAAGAACGCGATGTTGATCTGTTTGATAGCCAGATCGGTAGCGCGTCCAACATCGTCCAGTACCTGCTTGTTGGCACCGCCTGGGAAATAGTACTGGTAGCCGCTTCCTGGGTCGTTGTCGAAGTCGACGGTATTCGCGTATGCGCTAAGGGCAATTGCACTCAAGGCGCCCAGCAAAAGCATCGCTCGTTTCATCAGCATAGACCTCCTGCGAAAGTATGATTTTGTGAATGCCCGCTCTTGGGCACCCGTTAAGCCATGACTCCAAAGGAGCTAGAAACCGGACAGCCTGAAGGGCTAATTCATCCGAGTTCAGGGGCAAATTCGCCCCGAACTGGCTCCTTTCAGTCTGACGGCGCTATTATACATCGAGAGAGGCGCTTTGCGGAATAGTAAAAATACCAGTTTTTGGGTTGTAAGCGCTCAATTATGGTCAGGGTGAACCGATAATATCTCAATTGCCTCCTGTGCGGCGCGTTCGCCCGATTCAATCGCGCCGTCGATGTAGCCCATCCAGCGCGTGGCGGTCTCTGTGCCTGCCCAGAGGATGCGCCCGACGGGCGCGCGCAGGGCGTGCCCGTACTGGCTCCATGCGCCGGGCGGAAAATGCGCGCCATAGCAGCCGCGCGTCCACACCTCGGCGCTCCAGTCGTGGTCTAAATAGTGTTCGGGCTGGCGCGCCTTTTCCCCAAAGTAGCGGGCAAGCACCTGCAGCACCACCTCGCGCCGCCTTTCGGGGTCAACCCCGCTCAGCTGTCGCGCCGAGCGCCCCTCAATAAACCCCAGCAGGATGCCCACCGAGCCGTCGGGCGGCGAGTTATCAAACACCAGATGCACCGGCTCCACATCGCTGGTTACGAAACCGTTCAGCCCCTGCTCGCGCCAGAAGGGACGGTCGTACACGGCAAAGCACTTAATCACAGAACCCTGCGGCAGACGCTGGGTGAGCTGGTCGCGGGCAGGCGGCAGAGGCGGGTCGTACTCGATTCGCGCGGCTAAGGCGGGCGGGATGGCGACAATCGCCACCTTCGCCTCGTAAACGCTGGTCGGCGCGTCGGGGTGGGGCTGGCAGTAGACGCGCACGCGGTCGCGCTCCTGACGAATGGCGCGCACGGGGCTGTTGAGTTTGAGGCGCTCTGCACCAAGCCGTTGCGCCAAGCCTTCCGCAAGCGCCTGTGCCCCATGCACGAACCGATCCTGCTGCGCACCGCCGCGAGTCGCCGTGAGCCGCTCAAAGCCGCCCCCCGAATGCAGATAAAACAGCGCGTGCAACAGCGAGAAATCGCCCGGCTCCGCCGCGAACACCGCCTCCGCAAAGAGCCGCATGCCCCAGCGCCCCACCCGCGTGCGGAGCGTCTGCTGAATCCATGTCGCAAAGGTCATCGAGTCCCACGCTTCGGCATTCGGGGCGCGCCACGGCGCCTCCAGCGGTACCTGCTGCGCCATTTTATCCAGCAGGCTCACCCCGCGCCCGAAATCGAGCAGGTTCCACAACCCCAGGTTCGGCACAATCCCGGTGTAGCGTTTCTGCTGACCGCCGAAGTCCACAAGGCTCTCGCCCTCCGTGTAGGTGGGAAATAGTGCCGCGCCCACCGTCTGCGCCAGCCGATAGGCGCGCTCTTGCGTGGGACCCAGCCACTGCGCTCCCAGGTCAATCACCACGCCCGGCGCGAGCATGTGGCTGTAAATCCGTCCCCCCACGCGCGAGCGTGCTTCCAACACCAGCACCTCTTTGCCTGCCTGCGCCAGCGCATGAGCGCAGGTCAAGCCCGCAATTCCCGCGCCGACCACAATCGCGTCCATAGCACCCTGATTCCTGCAACTGGCTCGCGACTCCTGCTTCCCAGCAGGAATGCTTGCCTGCAAAGCGAATCAATATTCTTACTGGAGGGATGAAAACGATGCGACCAACGGCAATTGATGCGCTGTTGCAGGAGACCCGTGTCTTTCCGCCTTCGGAGGAATTCAAAAAGCAAGCGAATGTAAACGACCCGAAAATCTACGAGGAGGCGGCGCAGGACTACCTCGCCTTCTGGGCGCGATGCGCCGAAATGCTGGACTGGTTTGAGAAGTGGCACACGGTGCTGGAGTGGAACCCGCCCTATGCGAAGTGGTTCATTGGGGGCAAGCTGAACGCCTGCTACAACTGTGTGGATCGGCATGTGAAAACATGGCGGCGCAACAAAGCCGCGCTCATCTGGGAGGGCGAGCCGGGCGGGGAGCGCGTGCTGACCTACAGCGACCTGCACCGCGAAGTGCAAAAGTTCGCGAATGTGCTGAAGTCGCTGGGCGTGCGCAAGGGCGACCGCGTATGCATCTATATGCCCCTGATCCCCGAAGTGGTGATTGCGATGCTGGCGTGCGCGCGGATTGGGGCGCCCCACTCGGTGGTGTTCGGCGGTTTCAGCGCGGAGGCGCTCGCCGACCGCATCAACGACGCGCAGGCGAAAGTGCTGATTACTGCCGATGGAGGCTACCGCCGCGGCAGTATCGTGCCCCTCAAGCGCAACGCCGACGAGGCGCTCAAAAACGCGCCCTCCATCGAGAAGGTGGTGGTCTATCAGCGGCTGGGCACGGACTATAACGCACCGATGACCCCCGGACGCGACCTCTGGTGGCACGAACTGATGGCAAACGCGCCGCTCGTCTGCGAACCCGAACCGATGGACAGTGAAGACCTCCTCTACCTGCTCTACACCTCCGGCTCCACCGGCAAGCCGAAAGGTATCATGCACACCACAGGCGGCTATATGACGGGCGTAACCGTCACCACGAAATGGGTGTTTGACCTCAAGGACGAGGATGTCTACTGGTGTACCGCCGATGTGGGCTGGGTTACGGGACACAGTTATATTGTGTACGGACCGCTTGCCAACGGGGCGACCTGCGTGATTTACGAAGGCGCGCCCGACTATCCCGACCGCGACCGCTTCTGGGCGATTGTGGAGAAGTATCGCGTCAACATTCTCTACACCGCGCCGACCGCCATTCGCGCCTTCATGAAGTGGGGCGAGCAGTACCCTAAAAAGCATGACCTCTCCAGCCTGCGGTTGCTCGGTACTGTGGGCGAGCCGATTAACCCCGAAGCGTGGATGTGGTATCACGAGCATATCGGCGGCGGGCGCTGCCCGATTGTGGACACATGGTGGCAGACCGAGACGGGCGCGATTATGATTACGCCCTTGCCCGGCATCGTCGCCACCAAGCCCGGCTCCGCGACGCGCCCGTTTCCTGGAATCTTCCCCGAGATTCTGGACGATGCGGGCAATCCTGTCGGCATCGATCGCGGCGGCTACCTCGTGATTACCAAGCCATGGCCCGCCATGACGCGCGGGCTGTGGGGCGACCCCGAACGCTTCAAGCAGACCTACTGGAGCAAGTACGAGGGCATCTACTTCACAGGCGACGGCGCACGACGCGACAGCGACGGCTACTTCTGGCTGCTGGGGCGCGTGGACGATGTGATTAATGTATCAGGGCACCGCCTCAGCACGATGGAAGTGGAAAGCGCGCTGGTGGATCACCCTGCTGTCGCTGAAGCCGCGGTGATTGGCGTCCACCACGAGATCAAGGGACAGGGCATCGCCGCGTTTGTGATTATCAAAGAGGGCTATACTGCCAATGAGAGCCTCAAAGACGCCCTCAAGCAGCATGTGGTGCAGAAAATCGGCGCGATTGCCCGACCCGATCAAATCTTCTTCACGGCAGACCTGCCCAAGACGCGCAGTGGCAAAATCATGCGCCGTCTGCTCCGCGATATTGCCGAAGGGCGTGCGCTGGGCGACACTACCACCCTCGCCGACCCTGCCGTGGTGCAGGCGCTCAAGGAGAAATACGAGGGGCAGGAGGAGTAGGCTTGGGTATACTCCCCCGCATGCGACGCTTGCAGGTTGTGTACGGGCTACTGATGCTCTGTCTGGTGGGCGTGGGCGGGCTGACCCTGCGCGCGCAACAAACGCCCCCCGCGCCCTCGGAAGTGGATCAACTGCTCCTCGCGCTCGCCGACATCACATGGTTCAACAACATCCGCCCTCTCAACCTCACCCGCGAGCAAATTGACCGCCTGCTCAAGGCACACGAACGCGCCTACAAACAACTGGAAGACCTCATCCGTCAGGAAGCCACCGAACTGCGCAACCGCAAAGATGAGATTATGCGCGTGCGTGAGGAAGTCTCGCGCGGCAAAAGCCTGCCCAAAGAGTTTCAGGAAACCATCCGCCGACTGGAGCAGGACGCCGCGCAAAAACGACGCCAGCTCCGCAATCAAGTGATTACCACTATTGCCACTGAACTCAAGCCCCACTTCACCGACGAACAGATGGACTACATGGTCAAACGCAGTAAGGAGGTGCTGGACGCCGCGCGCGTGGACACTTCCAAACTGGAGAAAGACCAGCTCTATATGTTTTTCGTGGAGAATGTGTTTCTGGTGGATCGCGCGCCCGTGCTGCTTAAAGAGTGGCAGGAGAAGAACCTGCCCAGACCTGGCTCTTGACGCCTATCGCAACAGGGGCGAGTCCCAGTAGTATTGGGTCGTACACTGGCTCGGCTGTTCGCATGCCTGCGGGGCGGAAGTGTAACGCTTGCTGACCGCCGCCCACAGGCTCAATACTGCCAGTATCCACAAAACCCATGTCAGCACCTTTCGCATGCTCTCGCTCCTTACACGCTTCTGGTTGATTAGAGGCGGCAACGGGGCACTGCGATTCATGCCCTACGGCAACGCCACTGCGACCTCCAGACCGCCATATGCCTGCACCTGCTGGGAGCGCATGCGCCATTCGGTCTCCCCAAAACGCCCCCTGCCCCACACCAGCGCGACCCAGCCCCCCGGCAGGGCACGCGACTCGCCTGCGGGAATCGTCATCGCGAGGGGAACCCACAGGTCAGGGTGCTGGCGCCCCTGCTCGTCTTTGAAGAAGGAGCAACGCCACGCCAGCGGGTTCAGTGGGATGGCTCCGTAAAAGCGGTTCGCGGCGCGGTCTTCCCACACGCCTGCGTTCAGGTAGTAGTTCGGCACGCCGCCTGCCTCGTCGTCAGCGTCGCTGCCGCCCAGCAGGCTCAGAGGGTAGTGGTAGATGCCTCTCACCTCCATCGGCTGCTTACCCCGGTTCTGGAGCGTGAAATAGCGCACGAGCATCAAGCCGTTCACCAGCATAAATTCCCACTCAACGGCGAAGGGAATATCCGGCGCATCGGGTTCGGGCTGGTGAAAGAGCCAGCCGCGCCCATACTCGATATCTTCAACCTGAACAAAACCGAGTGCGTGCTGGTTGGGCGCGAGCCAGCGGTTCTCGCTGCGCACCTGCCAGAGCACCACCGTGTAGCGTCCATACGGCTCGCCCTGCCAGCGCAGTTCGCCAATCGGCGCACGCTCGGCACTGAAACGCAACTGCAGGGGCAGGTGTTGGGAGCCTATCTGCGCGTCGGGCGCCAGCCGATAGTACTGCTGGGGGCGCGCCGTGCGTGGACGCTCCGCCGCAAAACTCAGCGTATACTCCCGCTGTTCGCCCGGTCTGAGGTTCTGCAGATAGACCCACGCACGCTCGCGATACAACGGCTCCACTGTGAATCGCACGGGCTTGCCCTCGCGCGTGCGACAGGCGAAAGCGCCCTTCCAGCGCGAGGCAGGGTTGTTCGGCGGCAAATCCACACACACCCAGCCTGTGAACGCCTGCTCGCCGCGATTGCGCACAACAAACGGCAGGCGCATCGAGTCGGCGCCTATCTGGGCTTTCGCCGTTAGCACAGGGCGCGTCTCCGTCGGCTGGGGACTGCGCTCCCAGAAGCGTCGGGAAGCCGCGTGAATCTCATACGCACGGCGGTGAACCTCTGTTGCGGTGGCAACCAGTTCCCTGTAGGGTACACCCTGCTCGTTGACCAGCCCATAGTTGCTATCTTCAGGGAAGGTGCGGCTGACGCCCTGCGCAGGCTCATCCACCCACATAAAGAAGTTGGAGCCGACCACGAAGGGCAGCGACAGGGCGGTCTCCTGAAAGATTCGGAAGCATCGGGCACGCTGGGATTGGGTATCTACCCGCATGCCTGCGCCATGCTTGCAAGGTAGCCCGCTGTCCAGCGCAGGGAAGCTCCACTCGGTTATCATCAGCGGGCGTTTGCTTTCTTTGTGCCACTGGCGCAGGCGCTCCTCCCAGTCCAGCACGCGCCCCTGACGGAGGTCTATGCGCGGGTAGGTATTGACGCTGATCACATCGCAGTATTCGCCTGCGATATCCCAGAGAGGCGGGGCATCGCCTGCGAAGCGGCAGCCCAGAATCAAATGGTTCGGGTCGTGTTTGCGGATGGCGCGGGTGGCAGTTTCAAAATAGCGTCGCGCCGCCAGCCGCACGAAGGCGATTCCGTCCTGCTGGGCGCGTGGGGTGCGGATAGCAGGTGGGGTATCGCTCTCCGCAATCTCCCGAAAGTCGCGCAGGTTCGCCTCCCAAGCGCGATTGAAAGCCGCGATATCTCCCTTGTAGCGCTGGCGGAGCAGGTCAGCAAGCGCGACTCGCGCCGTGTGCCCCGCAGGACGACGCAACGCCTCCACCGCCAGCCCCCACGGCAGGTAATCTTTGCCGAACCATTCCAGCTCGTTATCCAGCATGTAGCCCAGCAGCCACGGATCGTCGCGGTTGGGGCGACAGCGCTCGTAGGCAATCCAATCGCACCACGACTCCCATTCGGGCGAAAACACATTCGGGAAACCCGTCCAGTGGACGGGTTTCACCAGGTCGTCATGATACGCGAAGCCCTGCCCCATGCCCAGAATCTGCTCGGGGTGGGGCAGTCCTTTGTGGCGCAGGTAGACGGAATGGTTGACTCCCAGCGCGGTGAAGCCCCATGCTTTGAGCCGTTGCAGGGTCTCTTCCGCCCAGCGCGCTTCGGAGCCGTGCCGGCGCTCCATATTGCGGTGATAGGGCGCGTAGCCCAGCGCTTCGCACCAGTGGACGAAGTAGCTGGCGTGGTCAGTGCCCAGCGCGAGAAACAGGTTGCCGCTGGGGTCTATGAACCACCAGACGCCCTCCACCTGTTCCACGCGGAAAAAGCCTGTGGCACGCTGGCGGGCAGGCTTAACACGGGCGCGCACAGGCGGCGGTTTAAGTATCACCCCAGAGGGCGTGAAGGGCTTCATGCGCTCGATGCGGGCATCGCGAATTGTTGCCTGAAAGCCGTTCACCACGATGCCCATCTCGCCCCAGTAGATGCCCTCTCGGAACCGCCACCCCCCTCGCCAGCAGAGCGTGTCGCCTTCCCACACTTCGCCCACAATCTTCTGGTTGTCCCACTCGATTCGGAGGCGGTAGGGGGTTTCGTAGTTCCACTGCCAGCCTTCGCGCGTGTAGGCGAGGCTTTCGTCGGGCACGACGCCTTCCTGCGAGAGCCACTGCCCGCCATACATCTGTTGCAGTTCCACGAAGTGGCGTCGGTCGGCATCGTCGGGCGCTTCCACGAGGTTCAGGCGCCAGTGATTACGCTCGTTGCGCCAGAGGGTCAGCCCTGCAGTCTTCCACTGACTGGTGGTCGCGCGATGCAGGGTGAACACTGCGGAGAACGCGCCCGCCTCCGAAGAGGAATCGCGCCATAGGAGCGGCGCTCCAATCCCCCGCACGGCAATACTGCCATCGGGCTGCTCCCGATAACCGAACGGGAGTCTTTTCCACGGTTGCATGTCTCACATGCTTGTTTTGAGGGGATGGGCGAATCTCCTGCTGCCCTCGGGGCGACTGATGAGCGCCTATGAGCGCCAGCGTTTCGTTGCGAGAGGCAGGTCTCACTGGACAAAGCCCGCTTTCGGGGGCAACTTTTCCCACTGAATCAGATTCCTCCGCCAGCGTGAGTTTGGAAACGCCCACAAGGGGCAGGGTTGCGTCTCAGCACCCCTGCCCGAACTGGAATAGAACGGTCAGCAGGTCAGCGTCATCTACAATCCCGTCGCAGTTGGTGTCTTCCGCCAGTCCAGAGCCAGTGTTGCCGAAGGCGAACAGCACTGCCAGCAGGTCGGCGTCATCCACGCAGCCGTTGCCGTCCACATCGGCGGAGGTCACGATAGCGTCCGCTTCAGTCGCTGCGCCCCTCACCTTCATGTAGAACGAGGCGCGCGGATTACCATTGAACCAGTAGTAACCCGCTCCGTAAGAGCCGTTGCATCTCGTGTCGCCTTCCCAGTAGAAGGTGTCGCCCTCATAGCCGGGTCCTGAAGCAAGCCACCAGCCAGGTCCGCCGCCCTCATACAGGGGAGCGCAATACTGCGGGAACTTGACGCCTATCCAGAAGCGATCGTACTGGTTGCCGTCGGTACCTGTGAACTCGAAAGTCGACACAGAGTGGGGGGCGCAGCGTGGGAAAGTCAGGCTGACGACATAAGTTCCTGGGTCGAGATTACCCAGCGAGATGTCCTCTACTGCCAGCATTACGCCTGTGTCAACACCGCCAGAAGCGTCTGAGGGCGCCAGATAGAGCGAGATAACCACCGGCTGCTGTGCCGTAGCGGGCACATAGAACGAGACATCTACCTGAGTGATAAAGTAGGTGTTGTCTCCATCCGTGTCGAGGCTGTTGGGGATGTTCGCGTCGTCAAAGGTGATGTTGGATACTGGGAAGTAATAGCCTGCGTAGGTCGTGTTGTCGACGAGGGTTGTCGGCGCGGCAGGGAAGAAATCGCCCCCGTTCGGAGCAGAACCGCCGAATGGGGCAGGCAACAGGGAGACTGGCACTGCAGGCACCGGTAAGCCATGAACCGGTCGTACCCGAATCTGAGGCGCGAGTTCAGCCTGCGCGTATGCGCTTAGTAAGGTCGCACCCATCACTGCTGTAAGCCATCCTATCCTGTTCATCATACCGCACGCTCCTTTTCGGTTGGTAACGGTATTATACCCCCATTTTTTTGGGAACCATTAATTTAGGAGACTGTCTCGGAATTTCGCGTTTGAATCCAGACGGGTGAACCCGTTCCTATCAAACAAAGCCAGCCTCCGCTGGCTATAGCCCCCTGTTTACGGGGATTGGGGGGCTGAGCCGACGCAGGTCGGCTTCGTCTCATGGGAACGGAACCTCAGCCGTCTGGCGTCAGCGCGGTGCAATTCTGTTGCTTGCTCGCTTTCCGAGACAGCCTCTTGGACCCCTTTTTTGGCTCTGGAACCACTCTGCTCGCATGTGTGGACTTGCGCAGGAACGGGATTGGATACGAGATTAACCCGGAGATTGCTCTCGAGGCTGTGCGCCGACTGCGAAGCTATCAGGTCCCCCTCATAGAAAACTCTGGAGGTTAGAACTCATGGCACGCTCATGGGAGAGTGTTCGCCAGAAAATTTCCCTGACACAAGGACTACTTCAAGAGGTCGGTCTCAGCTTAGAGGCAATCATTGGAAGAATCTGTCGTGTAGAGATGCACTGGCCCTTCGGAGGCAAGCCTGCTATCAGGCTTAACCTCAACCTGTTAAGGGTGCAATTCCTCCCCATTAGAGAGTTCCCCAAAGGCTTGCCCTTCGTGGAATCCACTTAAGGGTATACTACTCTCATCACTCTGGGGGTTTTGCCATGGCGATAACGGCGTATGAATGGTCTGGACGCTTGCGTCCCTATCGGTGGCGCGTGCGCATGTTGCTGGCGTGGAAGCTGGGGGCGATCGGGGGGACGGCAGGTGCGCTCACCTCGGCGCTACTGAGCCTTCTCGACTGGCGCGCTGTGCTGTTTGTGCCCACTCACTGGCTGCCTCTGATTGTGCTGGCAGGGGTATTGCTGGGCGTTGTGTATGCGATGCTGATTCGCCTGCCCGACTCGGCAATCGCCCAGCTGATTGACCGCCGCGCAGGCCTCAAGGACCGCCTGCAGACCGCCCTGGAGCATTCCGAGGCGAGCCATCTGTTTGACCAGCCGCTGATTGAGGACGCCCAGCGCGCCCTGCAAAGCACGCACCCCGCGCAGATTTTCAAGCCGCGCTTCACCCGCTGGCAGGGGCTGTTTCTGGGAGCCGTCGCGCTCGCGCTGCTGATGCACTTTCTGCCCCAGATTCTGGCGCTCGCACTCCCCGAACGGCGCGAGGAGCAAAAAGAGATTGTCAAATCGGCAAAACAGATTGAAGAAGTGGTCAAGCCGATTGTGGAGGAAGCCAAAAAGCCCGACGCCGACGAGATTGCCAAACGCATCGCGCAGAACGCCGAGCTGTATAACAAACGCGCCCGCGAAGCGAAAATGAGTAAGCAGGAAGCGCTCCTGCGCTACAACCAGCTCCTCGAAGACGCCCGCAAACTGGAGCAGAAAAACACCCAGAAAATGAGCGAATCTGCCCAGAAGGCGCTCACCGCGGGCGAACAACTCGAAAAACTGGCGCAAAAGAAACAGCAGGAGCTCAACAACGCCTTCAAAGACCTGCAAGCGCAGCTCCAGCAAATCCAGCAACAGCTGGAAAGCGGCAAAGACCTGCAGGGTAACCCCCTCTCGGCGGAACAGCGTGCCAGCCTCATGAACCAGATGCGCCAGCTGCAGGCAACTATGCGCGCCATGCAGAACCCTGCAAACGCCCAGAACCTGCAGAGCCAGCTGAACGACCTCCAGAAACAGCTGGAGCAACTCCAGAAACAGCTCCAGTCGGGCAAAGACGCGAACGGCAACCCCCTCAGCAAGGAGCAGATAGAAGCGCTCCGCAAACAGATGGAGCGTCTCCAGCAGCAGATTCGCGCCCTCAGGCTCTCGCAAGAGGCACAGGAGTTCCTGCGTAAACTCTTCAACGATCCCGCCTTCAAAGAGGCGATGGAACACCTGCGCAAACTCGCCGAAGAGATGCGCAAAAACATGCAACAGCAGCAAAACCCCAATAACGCCGAAAAGCCCCAGCTCAGCCCCGAAGAGATTGAGAAACGCCTGCAGGAACTGGAAAAGCGCCTTGAAGAGCTGGCGAAGAAGTATAAAACGGACGAGCAAATCCACCAGCTCGCCCAGCAGATTCTGGAGCAGGTCAAGCAGATGAAAAAGCTCAATCAGTGCAACGGCGCGTGTTTCGGGCTGGGGATGTGCTTCGGCCCGGGCGGGCTGATGCCAAGCTTCGGAGGCGGTGGCATCCGTCAGGGACCCGCCTGGGATAAGGGCGAGTTCTTTGGGCAACCGGAGCTGTTCAATCAGGGCGACAAGCAGCCTGAGCTGAAAATCCCCATGAAAGACACCGCCGTTTCGGGTCAGCAGCCGTTGCTGCCCGGACCTGCGGAGTATCAGGACTTCGAGGCGCCGCCCGTGCCGGGGGGCAGCTCCATCCCGCTGAATCAGGCACTGCCAACCTATCAGAAGAAAGCCGAGCAGGCGCTGAGCCAGCAGAACATCCCGCCTGCCGAGCGCAAGCGCGTCAAACGCTACTTCGAATCGCTCCAGAAGGGCGGTAATTAGCAGGGCAAAACCCGCCTGAGCCGAACCGGAGAAGGGGAACGGGCAATGGAAGACGGCAAGCAGCTGGCGGAATGGTTTCGCAACACTTTTGAGACGATTCGGGCGCAGGTCGCGCGAGTCGTCGTCGGTCAGGAAGAGGTTGTGGAGAATGTGCTGGTGGCGGTGTGCGCGGGCGGACACGCCCTGCTGGAAGGCGTGCCCGGGCTCGGCAAAACCCTGCTCGTGCGCACCTTAGCCCAGACCTTCAACCTGCAGTTTTCGCGAATCCAGTTCACACCCGACCTGATGCCCGCCGATATTACAGGCACGAACATTCTGGCGGAGAGCGAGACGGGCGCCCGCACCTTCGTGTTCCGCCCCGGACCCGTATTCGCCAATATCGTGCTGGCGGACGAGATTAACCGCGCCACGCCCAAAACCCAGTCGGCGCTGCTGGAGGCGATGCAGGAGCAGGCAGTCACCGTCGCGGGCAAACGCTACCCGCTGGAACCGCCCTTCTGGGTGCTGGCAACCCAGAACCCGATTGAGCAGGAAGGAACCTATCCTCTGCCCGAAGCGCAATTAGACCGCTTCTTCTTCAAGATTCTGGTGGGCTACCCGACGCTGGACGAGCTGCGCGAGATTGTGAACCGCACAACGGGCGCCGAGACCCCCCAGGCAGAAAGCGTCGCGGACAAAGAGACCCTGCTGAAAATGCAACGCCTCGTGCGCGAAGTGCCGATTGCACGCCCCGTGCAGGACTTTGCGCTGAAACTGATTGTGGCGACGCATCCCGGTTCGGAGTACGCGCCGCCTGAGGTGAACAAGTATGTGCGCTACGGCTCCAGCCCGCGCGGCGCCCAGACGCTGATTTTAGCCAGCAAGGTGTACGGGCTGCTGGACGGGCGCTACAATGTGGCGCGGGAGGATGTGGAGCGTGCGCTCAAACCTGCCCTGCGCCACCGCGTGCTACTCAACTTCGAAGCCGAGGCTGACGGCATCACGCCCGACCAGCTGCTGGAGACGGTACTCACGCATGTGAAACGCACCGAGACCGAGCCGATACGGGTTTAGACCAGCGGCGTCTTGCCCGGCTGGGGCACGGGGTCTACCGCCATCGGACCAAAGGCGAACCGCTCGGCGCGCTCTAGGTAGTTCTCTTTGGAGTTGAGCGCCTGCTCCCAGGTTACCTCTTTCCCCGTGTACGCCGCCATGCGCCCCATAATCGCGCTCAGCGTGCTTTCAGTCACGGCGCGGGTCTCGTTAATCGGCTTGCCGTCCCGAATGCTCTGAATCAGATGCACATGCTCCTGCAGGTAGGGGTTCGTGCGTGTGCCGCTGTAGCGCCATTCGGTCTCGCCGAAAATCGCGCCGCTGGGGTCGGCAGTGCCTTTTGTGCCCACAACCCATTCGCCAATCCGGTTGGCGCAGCCGTCAATCTGGCGGCACATGCTCAGCACGCGCACGCCACCGGGGTACTCAAACTCGATGGCGAAGTGGTCGTAGATGTGTCCATACACGGGGTCGGTGCGCACCTGACGCCCGCCAACGCCCATCGCCTTGACGGGATGCGCCTGAAGCACCCAGTTAATCACATCGATGTTATGGATGTGCTGTTCCACGATATGGTCGCCCGAGAGCCATGTGAAATAGAGCCAGTTGCGCAGTTGCCACTCGGTATCCGTCCAGTCGGGCTGGCGGTCGACATGCCACAGCCCGCCCTGATTCCAGTAGCAGTAGCCCGCCACAATCTTGCCGATGGCGCCCTCCTGCAGGCGTTTGATGGTCTCGCGATAGGCAAAGTCGTGGCGACGCTGTGTGCCCGCGACCACCGAAAGCCCTTTCTGGGACGCCACCTCGCCCATCTCGAGCATCAGGCGCACGCCCGTCGGGCACACCGCCACGGGCTTCTCCATAAATACATGCTTGCCAGCCTCCACCGCGGCTTTGAAGTGGATTGGACGGAACGCAGGCGGAGTCGCCAGAATCACGATGTCCACCCCGCTGGCGATAACCCCCTTGTAAGCGTCCACCCCTGTGAAGCAACGGTCGTTGGAGACATTGAACATCTCGTTGCCCAGCGGCTCCAGGAGCTTTTTGCTGGCTTCGAGGCGGTCGGGGAAGATGTCGCCCATCGCGTAGATTTCCACACCTTTGGCGGCGAACACGGCGTCGCGCGCCGCGCCCGTGCCGCGCCCGCCGCAGCCAATCAACCCCACCCGCAAGCGGTCCGAACCCTGCGCGTGGGCATATGCATGCACAGGCAGCCCTGTCGCCAGTCCACCAATTACCACACCTGCGGACGCTTTGATAAACTCGCGTCGGCTCATCCGAATCGGCTCGTTCATAGGGATAACCTCCGCGATTCTATTTTACATCTTCCTGCACGAATCCTGCTACAGGGGCACGGAAGTCCACAGAAGCACCTGCTCGCGGGGTATACTTCAACTGCCTATGTTTGACACGCAGGCGACGGAATCCACCAAAGTCGGCTACAAGTCGGTTATTGATCTGGGGCGGGAAGCAAGCGTGCCCTTTCCACACAATCTTGCCGAGTATCCTACCAAAATCCTGCCGCAGGTGATGGGCGCCTTCGTCGAGCGCCTCAGCGAACCGAACGAGTTGGTGGTAGACCCCTTCGCAGGGGGCGGTACCGTTGCGGTGGAGTGTGCCTTGCGGGGGCGGCGCTCAATCAACATCGACATCAATCCGCAGGCGTTGGCGGTCGCCCAGAAGAAGCTCAAGGCGCTGGTCGGTTCCCTCTTTGCGGAGCCACCCCGAATTGCGGATCAGCTCCTGATTCTGGGGGACGCGCGTGCCCTGCCGCTTGCTTCCGAAACCGCCGATGCGGTTGTTACGGATATTCCCTACGCTGACATGATTCGCTATTCCAGCCTGCCGAATGACCTCAGCACCATTGAGGACTACGACACCTTCCTTATGGAACTTGGGCACGCCTTTGAAGAGGTAAAGCGTATCCTCAAGCCAAACCGTTATGTCGCCATCTTCGTGGCAGATTACCGTATCGCGCGATCGCGCCTGATTTTGCCCCTGCATGCCGATGTAATTGGGCTGATGCAGGAACGCGGGTTTGAGTTGTTCGACCTCTATGTGTGGCGCTATTATCGTTCTGGCGGGTTCCGCCCGTTCGGTGCGAAGCCGTATCAGGCAATGAATGTGCATTCGTATGTGCTGGTCTTCTTCAAACCTGCAACACCCCGTGAGCGACTCATCAAAAACCGACCTGTGCGGTATCGTCCCAAGCTGGTGGAAAAACTGCAGAAGGTAAATGGAACCCCTTCTATATCACGCCGATTCTGATTGGCTACAAAACCGCCCGCGGTGTTTCGAGCGTTGCAGGGTCTCGTTTCACGCTCCCTCTTCCTCCTGGTGCTGCTGATGCGACCTTGGAGGTTATTGTTGAGCCGTTGAAAATTCTGCGATATCGCTACGATTTTTCGGTCGGGAACATCATCCTCTTTTAAGAGGGCTGGCCAGCCACTGCTACAGGGGCACGGAAGTCCACAACGGCAACAGCGCCAGCGCCACAGGCACCGACACCACCACCAGCGACGCCGCCAACTCCGCGTCGGTCTGGTAATACGCAGCATAGACCGCGCTGACCATCACGGTCGGCATCGCGCTCTGGAGCAACACGGAACGCGCCAGCCCTTCAGGCAGCCCGCTCAGCAGCAGCCAGCCCAGCGTGAAAAGCGGCGCCGCCACGCATTTGTACGCCACAATCAGCAACAGGGCGCGCCAGCGGTTGCCCAGCGCCCGCCAGCGGATCATCGCGCCAATCGCAATCAGCGCCAGCGGTACAGTAATCTGACCCAGAGTCTCCAGCGTAAACAGAACAGGTTGGGGGATAGGTATCGAGAGAAGCGCTGTGAGATAGCCCAGCAAAGTCGCCCAGAACACAGGCATCGAAGCCACCCGTTTCAGCCCTTCGGTGAGGCTTGTGCGCTCGCCCTTTGCGCCTGCCGCCGCCAGCAAACTCAACCCCAGCGTATGCACCAGCAACGCCGTGACGCCCATATCGAAGGTCACCGCACTGGCGATGCGCTGGGGGTCGCCCTCATAGAGCGCCGCGATCAGGGGCGTGCCCAGAAACCCCGTATTGCCCAGCGTGCCGCCCACCATCAGAATCGCGCGTGTGCTGGGGCGCAGGCGGAGCAGATGCCCCAGCAGCCACGCCAGCCCCAGCGCCCCCAGCGTGCTGACAAGTCCCACACCCCAAACGCCCAGCAAGCTCGGGGACACGGAAGATTTCGCTAATGCGCTGAACACCAGTGCAGAAAGCGGCACCCGCACAATCCACGGCACCAGCCAGTGAATATGGGCATCAGCAATCCAGCCCACACGGCGAATCACGGCGCCCAGCCCCAACAGGGCGAAAAACATCGTCAGGTACTGGGCAAGCGCGCCGTTCACTGCAGGCTATTGGGCAACCCAGGCGGGTGTCGTGACCAGATAACGGGTGCGACTCAGCGGCTCTTTGAGGGTTTCGGCGATCGAGCGCCCGGTAGCGTTCACAATCTGGTCTTTGCTCCAGATACGGAAATAGCCGAGCGCGCCCCGTGCCAGCGGCGCGGTGGTCGCCACACGGTAGGTACGGCTCGGCTCCAGCTTGCCCCCCATAATCGAGACCGACACCACCCGCTTGCCTACAGGCGCTTTGGGGTCAAAGCGCACTTCTGCCCCTGCGAGCTGCAGAAAAGCGTTGTTTTTCTGCGGGTAGAGTTCCAGCGAGCGCTCCAGCGCCTGCAGAATCTGCTCGCCGCGCAGTTCCAGCACCACCACCTCGTCGTCGGGGTAGACCAGCGCCTTCAGCAGCTCCTGTGGGGCGACTGCACCCTGCGGCAGCTTGTAGGTTTCATCAAAAAAGGCGGCGCCCAGCATCGCCATGTCGGCGCCTGTGGCAGTGCGCAGGGCGTCCACAAGTGTTTGGGCAATCGGGTTCGCCCGCTCGCCCACATCGCCCATGTCCACCGCCTCAGGAACCGTTATCTGACCCCAGAGGCTCACCCAGAGTAAGCCCAGCACTCCAATCCAGACCCTTCGCATCGTATCTCACTATCCTTGCGTTTCGACGGGTGTCCGCTTCGATGCGCTCCACCTTAAATACGCTTCAATAAAGCCATCTATCTCACCATCGAGAACCGCCTGCACATTCCCCGTCTCGTAGTCGGTGCGGTGGTCTTTGACGAGCGTGTAGGGCTGTAAGACATAAGATCGGATTTGATGCCCCCATTCTGCAGGGGCGACTTCGCCCTTGAGGGCGCGCATCTTTTGCTCCTCGAGGCGTCGGTAATATTCGGCAACGCGCGACGCCAGCACGCGCATCGCGACCTCTTTGTTCTGGTGCTGCGAGCGCTCATTCTGGCAGCTGGCGGTGATGCCTGTGGGCAGGTGTGTGATGCGGACTGCCGATTCGGTTTTGTTCACATGCTGTCCGCCGTGCCCGCCCGCGCGGAAGGTCTCAATTTTGAGCTCTTCGGGCTTCAGCACATATTCGGTCTGCTCCACCTGGGGCATCACTTCCACCAGCACGAAAGAGGTGTGGCGTCGCTTGTTAGCGTCGAAAGGCGAGATGCGCACGAGCCGATGCACCCCGTGTTCGGATTTGAGTTTGCCGTAAGCGTATTCCCCCTCAATCAGCACGCCCACGCTGGAGTAGCCCGTTACGGTGCCGGGGCTTTCGTCCACGATTTCGGTGCGATAGCCGTGCCGTTGCGCCCAGCGCAGGTACATGCGCAGGAGCATTTCTGCCCAGTCGCACGCTTCGGTGCCGCCCGCGCCGGAGTTGATCTCCAGAATCGCGTTATTGCGGTCGTATTCGCCGTTGAGCAGGGTCAGCAGCTCCAGCTGTTCCACCTCGTGCTGGAGCTGGGCGATGCGTGCGGCGATTTCGCCCGCCATCGCCTCGTCATACTCCATCTGGAGCAGGCTCAGCCACTCACTGTATTCCTGCGCCTGAGCCTGCAGGCGCTCAACAGGTTCAATCTGATTGCGCAGGCGTGCGATTTGCTGCATTGTCGCCTGCGCGCGTGCCGGCTCCGCCCAGAATTCGGGGCTTTCCGATTCGCGCTGCAGGCGCTCTAACTCGGCTTTGAGGCGGGCGAGGTCAAAGATGCTCCCCGATCGCATCCAAGCGTCGGCGAGCCTCCTGAAGCGTTTCGTTCATGGTGCGCAGATCGTGCATAGCATGAGTATACCCGATTCAGGTATACTTTGCGCAGGCATGTGGCACAAGGCGATACCCGACACCCTCCAGCCGAACGAATTTCGCGTGGTAGAACTGGAAAACCAGCGCATTCTGATTGGGCGAACCCAGAAAGGCTACTTTGCCGTGCGCGATGTCTGTTCGCACCAGAAGCTACCCCTCTCCGAAGCGGACGGGGTACCCGGGCGTATTGAGCGCGACCTGCTGGTGTGCCCCCACCACGGCGCGCGCTTTGACCCACACACCGGTCAGGCGCGCGGACTGCCTGCTGTCCGCCCCATCCAGACCTACCCTGTGAAGGTGGAAGAGGGCTTCGTTTGGGTACAATTAACTTAGTCAGGCAAAATGTCCTGCAGGAGGCAACCGATGGCAACGACGCAACGGGTTTTAGACGCCAGCGAGATACGCAAGCAGTTCCCGTTCTTCCAGCCGCACCCCGAAATGCGGAGCCTGATTTATCTCGATAACGCCGCCACCACCCACAAACCCTACAGCGTGATTGAGGCGGTGAGCCATTTCTGGGCGCACTATAACGCCAATGTGCATCGCGGGGCGTATGGGGTGGGCGCGAAGGCGTCCGAACTCTATGAGGGTGCGCGCGCTCGCGTGGCGCAGTTCCTTAACGCCCGCGAAATGGCAGAAATCATTTTCACACGCGGCACCACTGAAAGCATTAATCTCGTTGCCTACGCATGGGGCAGAAGCCAGCTCAAACCGGGCGACGAGATTATTCTCACCGAGATGGAACACCATGCGAACCTGATTCCGTGGCTCCGCGTGGCGCAGGAAACGGGCGCAAAGGTGGTCGTATGGAGCATCACCGACGAGGGGCGGCTGGAACTGGAAACCCTCAAAAGCCTGTTGAGCGAACGCACGCGCATGGTCGCCGTGACCCATGTGTCCAATGTGCTGGGCACGGTGAACCCTGTGGCGGAAATCTGTCGTCTGGCGCATGAGGCGGGCGCGCTGTGTCTGGTGGACGGGGCGCAGAGCGTGGCGCATATGCCTGTGGATGTGCAAGCCATCGGGTGCGACTTCTTCGCCTTCTCAGGGCACAAAGCCTACGGTCCGACAGGGATTGGCGTGCTGTACGGGCGGCGCGAAGTGCTGGAGAACCTGCCCCCCTTCATGACAGGCGGTGGCATGATTCGCTCGGTGAACTGGGATCGAATCGATTGGGCGGAAATCCCGATGCGGTTTGAGGCGGGCACGCCACCGATTGCCGAAGCTGTCGGACTGCACGCCGCGCTGGATTTCATCGACTCGCTGGGGCGTGAACAGATTGAGGCTTACGAACACGAACTCACCCAATATGCTCTTGAGCGCCTGCAGGAGGTGCCGGGGCTGAAACTCTACGGTCCCCAGCCTGACCGTGCGGGCATTTTCGCCTTCACGCTGGAAGATATCCACCCCCACGACATTGCGACGATTCTGGACTCGCGCGATATTGCGATTCGTTCGGGCATGCACTGCGCCCATCCGCTGGGCGACCGTTTAGGACAAAAATCCACCGCACGCGCCAGCCTCGCGGTCTATAACGATACCGAACATATCGACAGGCTCGTTGAAGGACTCCACTATGTAAGGCAGGTTTTCGGCTATGCTGGATAGATTCTATCAGGAAGTGATACTGGACCACTACCGCAACCCGCGGGGGCGTGGTCATCTGGAACCGCCCAAAATTGTGCAGGAGGGGATGAATCCCCTCTGTGGCGATGAAATCACGCTGGAGTTGCGCGTGCGCGATGGGGTGATCGAAGACATCGCTTTCGACGGGCACGGGTGCGCCATCAGTCAGGCGTCGGCGTCGATGCTGGTGGAAGCCGTCAAAGGCAAATCGGTTGCGGAAGCCGAAGAGTTCCTCCAGCAGGTGCTGGCGATGTTTCGCGGTGATGTGGAACCTGATGAATCGCGCTTTGGCGAACTCGCTTACCTTGCAGGCGTGCGCTTCATCCCCCAGCGTACCAAGTGCGCCACCTTAGCATGGCACACCCTCGAGGAGGCGCTCCAGCACACCAACGGGCAGACGCCCTGAAAAAATTGCGTCCGCAAGCCGATAATTCGGGGCAGCGGAACCCCGCGCCCCGATAGGGTACACTAATTAAGCGCGGAGGAGAACGCATGAAGAAGATACTGGTTGTAGACGACGAACGACACATCGTGCGCCTGATTCAGGTCAATCTGGAGCGGCAGGGCTATCATGTGGTCACCGCACATGATGGCAAAGAGGCTCTTGAGAAAGTCGCCTCCGAGAAGCCCGACCTGGTGGTGCTGGATGTGATGATGCCCTACATGGACGGGTTCGAAGTGTTGCGCACCCTGCGTCGCAACCCCGAAACCGCCGAACTGCCGGTGATTATGCTCACCGCCAAAGCGCAGGATCAGGATGTGTTTCGTGGGTGGCAGGAGGGCGTGGATATGTATCTCACCAAGCCCTTCAACCCGCAGGAGTTGATTACCTTTGTGAAGCGCATCTTTCGTTCCCGCGAGACGGGCGAAGATGGAGAGAGTCGCTATGAACTCTAACAGCGGACAGTCGCGGTGCTACTATGGCTGGTTGATCGGGGCGGCGGTCGTCACGGCTGCCGTCACCGCTTTCGCCATTTATCGTCGTTTTCAGGAGCGCCAGGCGCAACCCGAATATCGGGCGGAACGCGCCTACCAGCGGGGCATCAAGCAGGTGCAGGCAGTGGAAGAGCGCATCCCGCGCTGGCTCACCGAGCAACACTGAGCGATTGCACCGTGCAGGTACACACCTGCACAAAGCCTATTTTCACGGGGAGGGTCGCGCGTGGCGGTGCGGGTTGTTGTGGGCGCTCAATGGGGCGACGAAGCCAAAGGCAAAGTCGTTGACTTGCTTTCACAAAACTCGCGCTATGTCGTGCGCTATGCGGGGGGAAGCAACGCAGGGCATACTGTTTGCACCAACGGCAAAACCTACAAATTTCACCTCATCCCCTCCGGGATTCTGCATCCCCATGTAACGGCGGTGATTGCCGACGGCGTGGTGGTGGATTTACGCGCCCTCAAGGCGGAAATGGAGGCACTGGCGGAGCAAGGGGTAGAGTTCTCGCGCCTGCGCGTGGGGTTGGGGGCGCACCTGACCCTGCCCTATCACCGCCAGCTGGACGAGCTGAACGAGGCGCGCCTTGAGGGACGAATCGGCACCACCCGCCGCGGCATCGGTCCCACCTACGCCGATAAAGCGGCGCGAATCGGGCTGCGCGTCGCCGACCTGTTAGACCCCGAACGGTTCGCGATGCTGCTTCACCGGGTGCTGGAAGTGCGCAATCGCGTGCTGACCCGCGTTTATAACGCGCCCCCGATAGACGAAGCCGCGCTCCGCGACGAATTTCTGGCGCACGCCGAATGGCTGCGCCCTATAGTCGCCGATGTGCCCGCGATGCTGATGGACGCCGTTGCCCGCGGCGAACCCATTCTGTTGGAGGGCGCGCAGGGCACGCTGCTGGACCTGGATTACGGAACCTACCCGTATGTAACCTCCTCACACCCCGTCTCGGCGGGCGCGTGTCTGGGCACAGGAATTGCGCCCAATCAGCTCACCGAAATCTGGGGCGTCGCCAAAGCCTACACCACCCGCGTGGGCGAAGGTCCCTTCCCCACCGAACTGAACAACGAGATCGGGGATTATATTCGCAATCGGGGTCGGGAATACGGCACAACCACAGGGCGTGCGCGCCGGGTGGGGTGGCTCGATCTTGTCGCGCTCCGCTATTCCGCACGGTTGAACGGTTTTACGGCGCTGGCGGTCACGCTACTGGATGTGCTTTCAGGACTGCCCACGCTCAAAGTCTGCACCGCCTACCGCTATCGGGGCGAGCTGCGCGAACAGTTCCTCGCCGATGGCTTCGCGCTCGCGGAGTGCGAACCTATCTACACCGAGCTGCCCGGCTGGGACGCCGACCTCAGCGCCTGTCGCCGACGCGCGGACTTGCCTCGCAACGCACAGGCGTACCTCGATTTCATCGAGGACTATGTGCAGACCCCTATCAAACTGATTTCCGTTGGACCGAACCGCGAGCAGACGATTCTGGATTAGTCGTCCACGCCCAGAATCTGGGTATACACCACCTGATCGGGATGCACCGCCACTACCCCCCGCGCACCCAGCTCCGTCGAGCCAGAGTGGCGCACAAAGCAGATTCCGGGCAGGCGGGTCAGCTCCGTCGCCTGGCGCAGCGATTCGATCACCTGCTCCGCTTCCTCGCGCGAATTAATCGGGCAATCCACTTCCATCCCGTTCGTTAGCCCAACCAGCAAAGTAACGCGTGCCATAATGTGCCTCCTGTCTCTGGAGATTCGCAGGGAAGTGCGGGATTCCTGCTATTCGATGCGCTCAATCCGATACTGGATGGTTCCCTTTGGTGTCTGCACCGTGATGGTATCGCCCACCACCTTGCCGATCAGTGCCTCTCCTAACGGCGATACGATGGAGATACGGTCTTGCAGGGGGTCGGCTTCAAACGAGCCGACGAGCGTAATTGTGCGCGTGTTGCCTTCCTCATCGCGGAGCGTGACGGTGCTGCCGAGATGCACCACCTCGCCGGCGTTATCGGGGCGCGACACGACGCGCGCGCGTCCCAGCACAGTTTCCAGGTCTTTAATCCGCCCTTCCAGCATCGCCTGCTGGCGTTTCGCGTCCTGATAGTCGAAGTTCTCGCTGAGGTCGCCCAGCGCACGCGCTTGACGAATGCGCTCGGCAATCTCCCGGCGCTTGACGGTCTTCAGCTCCTCCAGCTCTTTTTTCAGGCGCTCATAGCCCTCAGGCGTCATCAGAATGTCGGACATGGCAATTGAATATACCCTATCGGGGAGAGGGAAGCGAATCAGGGCAGGCGCTACCCATGCTCACACGCTGGCTTTAATCGGCATTCCCTTTTTCCAGCAGCAGGATGGTCTCGTAGTAAGCATCCAGAGAGCGGGGGCGAGCAACTGTGTTCTGTTTTTGCAGCTCTACATGAACCAGCTCAAGCACCCGTAGACCCGCTTGCACGGCTAACTGGGCTGTAATATCGGCACTTTCGACAACACGCACGACCTCGCGCGATTGATAGCGGTAAAATACATGCCGTCGTGCCACGACATAGGCACATCTGCCTCCCGGCACCAGCACGCGACGAATTTCCCGTAGCGACGCGCGTAAATCGGCAAAATAACTGGCAGTTGCCGACGCCTTGACGCAACGAGTCGGGTCGTTGTGCATCCACTCGACAACAGCGCGGGCGTCTTCAGGCAGGTCTTCCGATTCGCCAACACGCTGTACGGAGCCTATTTGCTTGGCTTCGAGGGCGTCTACCTCATCAGGCTTGATCAGCCCTAACGCCGTCATCGCGTAGGCTTTGCTTTTAAGATAGTTTTCGCGCCCCGATGAGGCAGGCATATAAGGAGGACTTGTCACGACGCAGTCCACGCTCTCATTTGCCAAAGGCAGCCGACGCGCATCGCCGTGTAGCACGCGCACTGGTGCTGGACGCACCCCCGTCTGCGCCCGTAGCCATTGCCAAACCCCCAGCGAACGCGAAAGATAGTTCAGGTTGTCAACAAACATCGTTCGTACTCGCCGCGGCTGAATCGAGAGCGAAAATCGCCCATAGCCCAGTCCCAGAAATCGGAACTTGAACTTGCGCGAGAGGGCATCGCTCAGAGCAATATGGAGAGGACTACACGCAGGCAGATGACGCAGGGCGTGGAGTATTTGCGCAACATCGGTCTCGACTTCGCGCAGCTCAGGTTCGGGGACGCGATGGCGCAAAAAGTGGGGCGTGATACTGTACGCCGCAGGTGCCTCGGCAATCTCAAACAGGCTCACCTGCCCTTTCGCCGAAGCGTCCAGTCGTGCCAGGACCCCCTGAACCGCATCAGCCAGCGTCCCGTCATCGTGAAGCAGCTGGATCTTCGCTTGCGCAATTGCCACAGAGAGAGGGTCAATATCCACTCCTATCGCAGGAACGCCCATGACGGCAGATTCCACCAGCGCCGTCCCACTGCCCACAAAGGGGTCAAGTACGGTCGTGCCGCCGCACAGGTTGACAAATGCTCGCGCCATTCGGGGGAAGAATTTCGCCTTGTAGACATGCAGTCCGTGAAACAGGTGTCCTGTTGTTTGTTTCGCACAGACGATTGGGCGCACATTCTGACTCAACTCTGCTGGAGCCGGTGCAATGAGGGCATCGGTTAGAAAGTCCAGCAGGGCGATGGCATCTCTGGACGATTTCGCGCGACGCGCCACAACATCGGACCACTCAGCAATGGTGTTGAAGGGGAGAAACACTGCCCATGCACGCCCATTCGCCACTCGTATCCGCCTCAGGCGCGCAGGTAACGCCTGAAACGCCGAGGTATCCTCATCGGGCGCAATTGCCAGCACCTGCTCACAAAACGATAGACGCCAGAAAAGACGCTCTAAATCGGGGGCCTCGACGGTGCAACGGAATCCCACCACCCCCCCGCCCCGATGAATTGCTACATCTTTGGGAAGCAGCCAGCCCTGCTTGCAAAGCGCGTGAAGCATCTCTTCGTCTACAGGTTCCACAGGCGCCCCTGTCAGAGCGCACAACTCGCGTTGTGCTAACGCCACATCATCTTCCAACGCGATGTTATTCCTGAGCTTAAAAATCAAGGTCCAGCGCGAGTCCGTCATCAGCTCCCTCCAAGCGCATGGTAAAGTGTTTGCAGTGAAAAAGCTCGCTCCAATCGTTCCCCACGAAACCAGGACCTTGTGAGCGTGAGCAACATATCATAGAAGGGTAATAGGTTATCACTGTCGATGGATACGATTCTACCGCGTTGCTCTTGAACATCCGCTTCGTGTGTCCAGAGAGCATCTTCAAAGCCTTTCAGGTACTCTTCATAATGCACCACAGGATGGATATTCGACAGCAACGCAACACGCACGCGCTTCTCCTTGCAGCCTCTTCGATACTTCTCGGCGATTTTGAGCATCTGATAGATGCCCTTTTTTATATCATCTGTTCGGTCAAGTCCGGGCGCGTTTTTTGAATCGTCTACACCACCTCCACAGCCACAAGTAAACCAGCGTAGTTGCTCGTTCTGACTCCAGCGGCTGGTATAACCTTCGTACATCTTCGCCCAAGCGTCTATCACAGCCTTCAGAATTTCACATAACTCGCGGTTTTTCCTACCACTTCTCAATGCGAAGCGTCGTGAACCGCCGTCGCGGACTCGACGCAGAGGGATGCGGAGTTCTCCAACAAGGTGCAGATACAGCGATGTGTTATCGAGGTCAGGAACATCTGTTATTTTATGGGTCGGCACGGGACCGTTTTCATCCTCCAGAGGCTTTTTATGTAGAACACAGACAGGGAGCAAATACAAGGGCGATGCCTTGACTTCGCAAAGAACGAGTGTCTCGTTGTTGAAAATGATCATGTCTACATCCCCCTGTGAGGAGCTAAGAAATTGCACCCTGAACCCATTGCGAGAAACCCTGCATGTTTCGGAAAGAATCGCTCCCAGACATGCAGTTGTATACCTGCCTATTGTATCTGATGATGGTTTATGCGAAGGAGAATCTTTTGTATCATTATATTTACCGCATCTGGGACAACTTCTGAGGTAGGGGTAGAAGCTCGTCGCAGGGCTACTTGGGCAGTACAGCCATCCAGTATTCGCCACCCGTTCGGCGTAAAGTAGACTAAGACACAAGTCGAAGACCGCCCCGAGCGCCACACCGAGCGACTCAGCATCCTTTATCTGTCTGTCACCTACCATCTGCCGAAGACATGCGAATAATTGGCTCACCAGACTGCTCAGGTAGGGTCTAACTTCGCTGACTTCCCTTGCCGCGTGATAGAAGCTCTGAAGGTCGCCCTTGATAGGGCAGTCCTGTGAGCAGTCAAGGCACGGAGCGAGGCTGGTAGACAATCGGCTCATTGCGCAGAATTGTACCTGACTGGGGGAGGTTGGGAAGTTTCCTGGTAGCTCCTTTGTTGGGGCTCGGTGCCACCTGCAGGGGTTGCATAAAAGAGACACCGTCGGGTATAATTACGCCCGGTGCCGGGTCGTCTAACGGCAGGACGCCAGACTCTGGATCTGGTAGTGGTGGTTCGAATCCACCCCCGGCAGCCAAACCCCTTTCTGGAGCCGCTATCATGAAACTCTTCGTGGACACAGGGCAGGTCGAAGAAGTGCGTCAAGCCGCCGAGTGGGGCATTATCGATGGCGTTACCACCAACCCTTCCCTGATTGCGAAAGCGGGGCGTGGTTTCAAAGAAACCGTTCTTGCGATGTGCGAGATTTTGCCGCACGGCTCCATCAGTGCGGAAGTGGTGGGCACCACGGTTCCCGATATTCTCAAGGAGGCGCGTGAGATTGCCTCTTGGGCGCCCAATATCGTGGTGAAGGTCCCCATGACGCCTGCGGGCATTCAGGCGACACGCCAGCTGCGTCAGGAAGGTATTCGCGTCAATATGACCCTTGTGTTTTCCCCGGCGCAGGCGCTGCTCGCTGCCAAAGCGGGAGCGACCTACATCAGCGTGTTTGTGGGGCGCGTGGATGACATCGCCAGCGAAGGCATGCGCACGATTGAAGAGGTCGTGCAGATGGTGGACGCCTACGGCTTTGAAAGCGAAGTGCTGGTTGCCAGCATCCGCCATCCGATGCATGTGGTGGAGGCGATGCGGATGGGCGCCCATATCGCCACGATGCCGTTTAAAGTGCTGGAGCAGCTGTTCCACCATCCGCTGACCGATATCGGGCTTCAGCGCTTCCTGGAGGACTGGAACAAAGCAGGGTTGCGCATTTTCGACAACCCTGCCTGAGATTCAGATTTTCAGCACAATCTTGCCGAAGAAGTCACGGCTTTCCAGCTTTTCGTGCGCTTTGCGCGCTTCGGCGAGGGGGAACACGCTATCCACCACGGGTTTGAGGCGTCCCCGCTCCACATGGGGCAGTAATTGTGCCAGCTCCGCGCGCGTGCCAATGTAGGCGCCGTGAATCTCAATCTCGCGGCTGAACACATAGCGAATATCGAACTGCGCGGTCTGCCCCGTGGTCGCACCGCAGGTCACCAGACGCCCGCCCTTATTGAGCAGGCGCACGCACGAATCGAACACCGCCTGCCCGATATGCTCGAACACGACATCAATTCCTTCGCCTTCGGTCAGCTCCTTGACTTTTTTCCACCATTCGGGATCGTTGTGGTTAACAACGGCATCGGCGCCCAGTTCCAGACATTTTTGCATTTTGGTCTCGTTGCCTGCGGTGGCAATCACCAGCGCGCCGCGCAGTTTGGCAATCTGAATGCCTGCACTCCCGACGCCGCTGCTGCCGCCCATAATCAGCACCCACTCACCTGGCTGCAGACGCCCCAGCGTCATGAGCATATGCCACGCCGTAAGGAACACCAGCGGCACGGCGCTCGCCTCTTCATAGCTGAGAATGGTGGGTTTGGGGAGCAGATTGCGGGCGGGCACAACAATATATTCCGCATAGCCTCCTGCCCGATGCGCCCCAATCACCTGAACCTGCACACACAAATTCTCGCGCCCTGTGCGACAAAACCGACACTGACCGCAGCTAATCACGGGGTAGATCACCACCAGGTCGCCGGGGCGCCAATCCGTCACGCCCGGTCCCACCTCCGCCACTTCGCCCGCAATATCGCTCCCCAGAATGTGGGGCAGGGGCGTCTGATAGGCGGGGATTCCGTTGCGCACCCAGATGTCCAGATGGTTCAGCGCACAGGCATGCACGCGCACCTTCACTTCGCCGTGCTGGGGGGTCGGTTCCGGCACATCGTCCTCGTAAATCAGGTTCTCCGCTGTGCCAAACTGATGAATTCGGACGGCTCGCATAGGCTATATAGTACCCCAAAGCAGGCTAAAATCCCACCCAGTCCAGATACGCCCGCACTCCTGCCGCAAACCCCTCACCCCACAGAAGCGTCGCCATCGTACCCAGCCCCAGAAAGGGACCGAAGGGGAGCATGCCCGGTTGCTCGTGTGCCTCCTCCACCCAGCTTTCCAGCTCAGGCTCTTCGTAGACCTGCCCCAGCCTGCGATAGAGGGCATCCTGAACGCGATAGGGGAGGAAGGTCAGCAGCACATCCACCCAGAGCAGGTACAGCACGCAGGCAATCAGCAGGTTCGGGATTGGCTCTGGCGGTAGCGGCGGCGGTTCAGGCTGGGTGGAAGTGCTGGGAAGCGGCTGGCGTCGGCGTTGGATCAGCGCCCATGCGCCCCCGATGACGGCGCCTGACGCAATCGCCAGCCCAAACGCCACCGCCATGCCCGGCAGCAGCAACAGCGCGCCCATCGCCCGCGCCAGCTTGATGTCGCCATGCCCCATCGCATCCCGGCGGAACACGAGCCGCCCAATCAGAGCAATCGCACAAAACAGAAACGCCCCCACCTCCGCCGCCAGCAGCGCGTTGGACAGATTCAGCCGCCCCCATTCTGCCCAATCCCACGGCGTCGGCTGCCCTGCGAGCAAGCCTGCATGCAGTAGCCCCAGCAGCAACAGCGCCACATTCAACTCGTCAGGGATCAGATAATGCTCCAGATCGGTAAAAAAGAGCGCAATCAACGCCGAGCCGGCAAGCGCGTAAAACAGAAACCGTAGCGGCAGCTCGCCCACCACCAGCCACTCCCACCAGAGCCAGCCCCAGAGCGCCGCGTTCCATAACTCCACAAAAAAATAGCGCGCCGCAATCCGCGCCCGGCAGTACCGACACCGCCCCCGCTGCAACACATAGCTCAGCAGGGGGATTAAATCCAGCACGCCCAGCCGATGTTTACACGCAGGACAGTGCGAGGGCGGAAACACAATAGAAAGCCTTCGGGGCAGCCGGTAGATCAGCACATTCAGAAAGCTGCCTACCGCCGCCCCGAAGGCGACGCCGAACACCACGCTCCACGCAGGGAACATCAGGTGCCCTGGTTCTGGCTCAGGTTCGAGATGACCTCAATCATCGGCAGGAACATCGAGATGACGATAAACCCGACGATGAAGCCCAGCAGCACAATCATCACAGGCTCAATCGCGGCGGTGAGACTGGCAATCGTCATCTCGACCTCGTTCTCGTAGAAGTCCGCAATCTTGTTGAGCATGTGGTCCAGCGAACCCGATTCCTCACCGACGCTGACCATATGCACCACCATCGGCGGGAACATTTTGCTCTTCTGGAGGGGGTCCGCAATCTTTTCCCCTTCGCGGATGCGGGCGCGCGATTCCAGCACCGCATCGGACACGACCGAATTCCCCACGACGCCGGCGACCGTCTCCATCGCCTGCAGAATCGGCACGCCCGAAGCCAGCAGCGTGCCCATCGTGCGGCTGAAACGCGCCATCACGATTTTATGGTGGAGCGGTCCGAACACGGGCACGCGCAGCTTGACCCGATCCGCCACGCGCCGCCCCACGCGCGTGCTGACAAAGAGCCGGTACGCAATAAACACCACCACTACCGCGATAATCATGATGTACCATTTCTGGGTGAGGAACGCGCTGAGGTCAATCAGGAACTGGGTGGGGGCAGGCATTTCTTTGATGCCCAGCTCCTTGAAGAGGTTCGCGAACTGGGGGACCAGCCACGAGACCAGGAAAATCACGATTCCGATCGCGGCGAGCAACACGATTACGGGATAGGTCAAGGCGGAGCGGATTTTGCGTCGCAGCTCCACATCCTTCTCAAGGAACGCCGCGATACGCTGGAGCGACTCTTCCAGCACGCCGCCGACCTCCCCAGCGCGGATCAGACCGATAATCAGCTGGCTGAACGCTTTGGGGTGGCGTGCCATCGCGCGGGAGAGGCTCTCACCCGACTCGACGCGCGTGGAAAGGTCTATCAGGATTTTGCGCAGGCGGGCGTTGTTCGTCTGCTGTTGTAGCACATCGAGGCATCGCACCAGCGACACGCCCGCGTCCAGCATGGTGGAGAACTGGCGGGCGAAGATGGCAAGGTCGCTGAGTTTTACGCGCCCATAGCCGCCTGCCGGCACGCGCGGCGCCTTGCGGTCCTCGCTGATTTCAATCACCTGCAAGCCTTCTTCCTGCAGGCGCTTGCGCAACTCCTCCGCGTTCGGCGCCTCTACCTTGCCCGTTCGGGTCTGCCCTGTCGCGTCTCGAATGGTATAGTTGAAGTACGGCATCGTTCTCGCCTCCTCCGATTAGCGTCCGCGCGTGGGTGCGGGCTGTCCGCCCGGCATGCCCGTCGGCGCAATCATCTTGCGCAGCTCATCCGGATTAATCGCGCGCGACATCGCCTCTTCGTAAGTGACCCAGCCTTTGATGTAGAGGTCGCGCAGCGCCTGATCCATCGTCTGCATGCCCAGCTGACCGCTGGTCTGAATCATGGTGTGAATCTGGTGGGTCTTGTTCTCGCGGATCAGGTTTCGGATGGCTGGGGTCGCAATCATCACTTCGACGGCAGGCACGCGCCCCGGTTGCCCCGCCCGCGGCAGCAACTGCTGACTGATGATGGCTTGCAGGTTGTTCGCCAGCTGGATTCGAATCTGCTCCTGTTGCCCGGGCGGGAACACATCGACGATACGGTCAATCGATTCGGCGGCGTTGTTGGTGTGCAAAGTCGCAAACACCAGGTGCCCCGTTTCGGCAGCGGTGATGGCAAGCTGGATGGTCTCCAGGTCGCGCATCTCGCCGACCAGAATCACATCGGGGTCTTCGCGCAGTGCGGAGCGGAGCGCCGCCGCGAACGATTTGGTGTCCTGCCCCAGCTCGCGCTGGTTGATAATGCTGAACTTATGGGTGTGCAGGTACTCAATCGGGTCCTCAATCGTGATGATATGCACGCTCCGCTCGGAGTTAATCTGGTTAATCATCGCGGCGAGCGTGGTGGATTTACCTGACCCCGTGGGACCCGTCACCAGAATCAATCCGCGCGGGCGTCGGGTCAGTTCCTCCAGTACCGGGGGCAGGTTCAACTCGCGAATGGTGGGCACGCGCGCCGGGATCAGACGGAACGCCGCCGCGACCGCGCCCTTATCTTTATAGACATTCACGCGGAAGCGCGCGACCTTATGCAGGCTGTAGGAAAAGTCCAGCTCGAAAGTGGTTTCGAATCGCTGGATTTGTTCGTCGGTAAGGATATCGTACATGAGGCGCTGGGTGTGCTGCGGGGTGGCTTTTTCGAAGTTGAGCCGCAGCAGCTGCCCGTCCACCCGGATGACCGGCTCCACAAAGGGGCACAGGTGCAGGTCCGAGGCGCCTTTTTCCACCACGATATAGAGCAGCTCGTCGATATGGATATCTTCGAGACTGCGTGCCTGCCCGGCAGCGGTGGGTTGCGCGGTGGGCATCGCCCCACTGCCGACAGGCGTCGCCCCACCATTTGCAGGGGCAGCTCCAGAACCAAAATTGTTCATGCTCATCGTTTGTGAGACCTCCTCCAGGGTATCAATAGAATCCTGCGGTGAAGACCACGCGCCGTACCTCATCGGGTGTGGTGATGCCTTCCAGCACTTTGATAAGACCGTCTTCGCGGAGTTCTTTCATGCCGTTCGCTTTGGCTGCCTCCTTGATGTCGGACAGCGGCGCCCGGCGTACAATCATCTCCGCGATTTCGGCGTTCACCACCATCAGCTCGTAGATTCCGACACGCCCTGCATACCCGCGCCCGCGGCAGTGGTCGCACCCCACGCCTTCCCAGATGGTTACAATCTGGTCGGGGTCTTCCACCTGGAATCCGAAGGCACGCAGGTCGGACGCCGGGATTTCGCGCGGCTCCTTGCAATGCTGGCAGACGCGACGCGCAAGGCGCTGTGCCAGCACGCCCGTTACGGTTGCCGCAATCAGGTATGGCTCCACGCCCATGTCCACCATACGAATCACGGCGGACGGCGCGTCGTTGGTGTGGAGCGTTGAGAGGACCAGGTGTCCCGTCAGCGCTGCCTCGATAGCAATCTCCGCCGTCTCCAGGTCACGCATCTCTCCGACCATGATGATGTCCGGGTCCTGACGCAAGAACGCGCGCAGGGCGGTCGCAAAGGTCAAGCCCGCCTTGCGGTTCACCTGAACCTGGGCAATGCCTGGCAACTGGTACTCAATCGGGTCTTCAATCGTCAGGATGTTCTTTTCGACGGAGTTCAGCTTGTGAAGTATTGAATACTGGGTGGTGGTTTTCCCGGAGCCAGTGGGACCGGTGGACAGTACCATACCCTGCGGCTGCATGACCAGCTCTTCGAGGCGCGCCTGCGTTTCAGGGGTGAAGCCCAGTTTGTTGAGACCGATCAGCACGCTCGTCTTATCGAGAATACGCATGACGATTTTCTCGCCGTGCGGTGTGGGGATAGACGAGACGCGCAGGTCGTACTCTTTGCCCTGATAGCGGATGGGGATACGCCCGTCCTGTGGGAGGCGCTTTTCGGCGATGTTCATCTCCGCCATGATTTTATAGCGGGAGATGAGCGGCGCCTGAACATATTTGGGCAAAGTGAGCGCCTCGTGCAGGACGCCGTCGATGCGGTATCGGATTCGCACATTGCGCGCCTGGGGTTCCACATGGATATCGCTGGCGCGCTCTGCGATTGCCTGCTGAATGATGGTGTTCGCAACGCGGACGATGGGACCCTCTTCCGCTTCGCGAAGCACCGCTTTTTCGTCCTCTTCCGTGTCTCCGCGTGCGCTATAAGCGGCGACATCGGTCATGACGCTGGCGCGGAGGTCGGTGGGGCGTGGCGCGATTGCGCCGCCTTCGCCACCGCCTGCAGGCGCGCCGTCCGTTGCCGCTACCGCCGAGCCGCCATAAGCTTTGGCGATGGCGTCCTGAATGGCGCCCGGCGCTGCCAGCACAGGACGCACCACACAGCGCGAGTTCACACGCACATCATCAATCGCCATCACATTGTTCGGGTCCGCCATCGCCAAATATAGAATGTTGCCTTCCTTCTTGACGGGCATCACATTGTAGCGCTTGGCGATATGCTCTTTGACTACATTCACCGCTGACGGCTCCGGCGTAACGCGGTCCAGGTCTACAAACGGCATGCCCATCTCGTAGGCTTTCGCCTCGTAGGCATCCCGTTCGCTCACTATCGTTTGGTCTATCAGAATCTGTTCAAGGGGCTTCCCTGTGGCTTGCTGGATTTTTAGCGCGTCTTCCAGTTGTTCGCGCGTGATTAAGCCTTTTTCGAGGAGGTATTCCCCCATCGTTTTGCGTGTCATCGCCATCGTTTTCCACTCCCGATTGGTCTACCGTCCACTGCCATACAATTATAGCATGTCCGTCAAGGCAGTGTGGTACAATAGTGTTCGACGGCAGGAGCTGGTTTCCTGTCGCTGATGATTCGGAGGAGGCAAAAAAATGCGCAACATGGTGCTGGCGCTTTGCAGTTTGAGTTTTGCGTTCGTGGTGGGGCAGCCCACAGAGGGTTCCAGGGGCGATAAGAAGACGCCTGAGGATGGGCGTGTGCCAATCAGTCAAGCGATTACAGAGATTGCCCAGAAGTTTTCCGTGCGAATTGTGGTGGACCCTGCGCTGACCGCGCGTGTCAAACCCGCGACAGCGGAGACTCTGGAGCGCGCGCTGGACGAGATTACCGCGCAGGTTTCAGGAGTCGTGTGGCGTAAGGTGTTTACAGGCAAAGTGCTGGGGCAGGAAGTGCCCGACGATCAGGTGCTGTCTGCCACCCGCGCCCTGCTGAACATCCAGCTCACGGGGCTGATGGTGGTGGACCCGCGCAACAACACACTCAACTCGTTTGTGGCGAACTACCCTGCCCCGCCCGGCTTCGAACAAACGCTGGAACAGATGCAGCCGCCTTTCAGCGCCAAACCCATCTATGTGGTGCTGAACCCACGCCCTGCGCCCACAGGGCAGAATCTGCGTGGCAGCCGCGCCGAGCAGTATCAACAACTCCAGCAGCAACTGATGGACCTGCTGGCGAAGATGAGTCCCGAAGAGCGACGCCAGGCGATTCAACAGGGATTCTATGCCTGGATGAACGCCGACCCCGAGATTCGCAATCAGATGCTATTTGAGGGAATGCGCCTGTCGTTTGAATACTGGCAGTCGCTCAGCCCCGACCAGCAGCGCGAGATGATGGAAATGGGGCGACGCTGGTTCGAGCAGTATTTTGGGGGCGGCGGTAATCCGTAGAAACTTCGCAGCAAGGGGGCACGGCAGTTGCCGTGCCCCCGACAGAAGGAGGTTAGCACCCCGTACCGAAGTTGAACAGCACGACCAGCAGGTCGGCGTCGTCAACGACTCCGTCGCCGTTGAGATCCTCCGCGCCGCCCTGACCACCGAACGCGAACAGCACGGCAAGCAGGTCGGAATCATCCACACAGCCATCGCCGTTCACATCGCCCGGAGGTGGCGGCGTGTCGCCAGACTCCCCGCTACCGCCAATCTGAACTGATTCCAGCTCCCAACCCCTCGGTACACGGAACGACAGGTCAAACTCATGGGGAACCTCAATACTGGACGGCATCCGTTCACCCACATTCGGCAGCTGGACGCCATCAAAGATGCCGCTCTTGAACGACTCTGTGACGATGCCGCTCCGGACGCTGAGGCGCAGTTCGCCGCCTTGCCCGGTCAACGAATCACCGCCGACCCGCGCAGTAATCCCGCCGTCCATGATGATATCAGGGAGGCAGCAGTAGTTCAACCTCGCGGTATCGCCCCAACCGTCGCCGTCTAAATCCTGGGTCTCCCATGTGAACGCCCCCTGAGTGCGCAGGTCAAACAGCACATCGTCGCGTTCCTCGCCTGTTAGCGGGTTGCGCAGACGGAGAATGACCGGATCGCGCATTCGTTCACACTGACCTCTCACCTCGTCCTTCAAGACAGGCTGCCATGTGATGGTTCCCGTGGCGTTTGGTGTGCCGCAGCGAATCACGATGCCGGAAGCGCTGATCGCCTGGGCGCCATACCCACGACAACGCGCGCATGACCGCCCAAATGCTTCATGGAATCCTTGAATGCACTGTGTGCCGGGAATCCAGTCCACCTGAAAACGGGCGCATGCACTGGCAAAGGCGCATTCCTGGGCAGCAAACGCGCTTACACATTTGACATCGGAGCTGGGAATAGGATAGGTTTGGGAACCGCTGTTCGTGTTGGTGGTCAAGGGATGCCAGGCAGACGCTTGCGTGTTCCAGAACCACTTCACGGACTGAAAAGTACACTGGTTGAGACACAGCTTGAAGTTGTGGCGTACCTGGTAGCTGCAACACTGGTCATTTTGCGCAGACACAGGCGCGCTGAGAGTCAGAAAGAGCGCGCTCGCAATTAACCCGAAACTCCAGAGACTCCGTTTCATTGAGTTATCCTCCTATCCCATATCATGCGCGAAAGGGGCAAATGTACCCGGGGCGCCTCAAACTCACTCCTTTTTGACTCAGGAAGCGAATCCCGTGAGCGCGGCTTTCACGCTAATCTTTTTAACAACTCAAGCTGCAGAAAAGTTCCTGATGGAAGCGGCTCATGCTGACAGGAACTTGTCCCTCGATGTCAAAACTGGCAATTTCAGGAGGTTGCAACGATGGCACGACCAGTAACGCTTTTCACCGGGCAATGGGCAGATTTGCCGCTGGAGACGATGGCGCAAAAAGCCAGCGAGTTCGGCTATGACGGGCTGGAGCTGGCTTGCTGGGGCGACCATTTCGATGTGGAAAAGGCGCTGACCGACGAGCGCTATTGCGAATCGCGCTGGGAGATTTTAGGACGCTATAACCTCAAGTGCTTCGCGATTAGCAACCATCTGGTAGGTCAGGCGGTCTGCGACCCGATTGATGAGCGGCACAGGGCGATTCTGCCGCCGCGCGTGTGGGGCGATGGCAACCCCGAAGGGGTGCGCCAGCGCGCCGCCGAGGAGATGAAAAACACTGCCCGCGCCGCGCGCAAACTTTTCAACTGTGCGCCGCCCGAAGTCAAGAGCCAACTCACCCGCGTGGTGGTGAACGGCTTCACGGGCAGCTCCATCTGGCAATATCTCTACTCGTTCCCGCCGAACCCGCCCGACCTCGTGCAAAAAGGGTTCGAGGACTTCGCTACGCGCTGGAAACCGATTCTGGATGTGTTCGAGCAGGAAGATGTCTACTTCGCGCTGGAGGTTCACCCCACCGAGATTGCGTTCGATATCGTAACCGCCGAGCGCGCGCTGGAAGCGATTAACCACCACCCACGCTTCGGTTTCAACTATGACCCCAGCCACCTCGGTTATCAGGGCGTGGACTATGTGGCGTTCATTCGGCGGTTCCGCGACCGAATCTTCCACATGCATGTCAAGGATGTGTGGTGGGCAGACACCCCCCGCCTGTCGGGCGTGTTTGGCGGACACCTGAACTTCGGCGATTCGCGCCGCTACTGGGACTTCCGCTCGCCGGGGCGCGGCTCGATCGATTTTGAGGAGATTATCCGCGCCCTGAACGAGATTGGCTATCGCGGTCCGCTCTCGGTGGAATGGGAGGACAGCGGCATGGATCGCGAGCATGGGGCGCGCGAGGCGTGCGCCTTTGTGCGTAGTCTGGACTTCGAGCCGTCGCGAATCGCGTTTGATGCCGCGTTTGAGCGGTAAGACATAAAAGCCCCCCGATTTTCGGGGGGCTTTGTTTACTTATCCACCGCGACCTTGACGCGCTGGCGCAACGCCGCCTGCGCTGCCGAGAGACGGGCAATCGGCACACGGAACGGCGAGCAGCTCACATAGTCCAGCCCGACATCGTGGCAGAACTCAATCGAAGCGGGGTCGCCTCCATGCTCGCCGCAGATGCCAACCTTGAGGTCGGGGCGTGTGGCGCGTCCCAGGTCAAACGCCATCCGAATCAGCTTGCCCACGCCATCGCGATCCAGCGTCACGAACGGGTTTTCGGGCAGGATTTTGTGTTCCACATAGTAAGCGAGGAACTTGCCCTCGGCGTCGTCGCGGCTGAAGCCGAAGGTGGTCTGGGTGAGGTCGTTCGTGCCGAACGAGAAGAATTGCGCGTACTGGGCAATCTCGTCGGCGGTGAGCGCCGCGCGGGGAATCTCAATCATCGTGCCGAACTTGTAGTCCACGCGCACGCCCTCGCGTGCCATCACCGCTTTTGCCACCTGATCCAGATGCTCGCGCACCACCTTCAGCTCGTTTACATGCCCCACCAGCGGGATCATAATCTCCACATGGGGGTCATAGCCGCGGCGCTGGGCTTCGGCGGCTGCCTCCAGAATCGCCGTCACCTGCATCTCCACGATTTCGGGGTAGAGAATGGAGAGGCGCACGCCGCGGAATCCCAGCATCGGGTTCGCTTCGTGCAGCTCTTCCACGCGCTGGAGCAGGCGTCGTTTCTCCGCCAGTTCGGGCGAGTCGGGCGCGGTGAGCTCCAGTCGCGTCACCTCCCGAATCAGCTCATCGCGGTCGGGCAGGAACTCGTGCAAAGGTGGGTCAATCAGCCGAATCGTGACGGGCAAGCCGCGCATCACCTCAAAGATTTCGAAGAAGTCCTGTCGCTGGAACGGGAGCAGGCGTGCGAGAGCATCGCGGCGCGCTTCGGGGGTCTTTGCCATAATCATCTCCTGCACAATCGGCAGGCGCTGTTCGCCGAAGAACATATGCTCGGTACGCGCCAGTCCAATCCCCTCTGCGCCGAACTCCAGTGCTTTCTGGGCGTCGTGGGGGTTGTCGGCGTTGGCGCGCACGCGCAGTCGACGGAACTGGTCTGCCCAGCTCAACAGGGTCTCCAGCTCGCCGCCCAGGGTCGGCTCCACCGTGGGCACTGCGCCCTGATAGACCTTGCCCGAAGAGCCGTCTATCGTAATCCAGTCGCCCTCTTTGACCGTAACCAGCCCGCTTTCGGTTTGCACAGTGAACAGGTGTTGGGTTTCGTCCACGCTGATGGCTTCGCAGCCCGCCACGCATGGGATTCCGAAGCCGCGCGCCACGACGGCGGCGTGGCTGGTCATTCCCCCACGCGCGGTGAGAATCCCCCTGGATGCCAGCATGCCGCCCACATCGTCGGGGTTCGTTTCGGGGCGCACCAGAATCACGGGCTGGGTTTTGCCCAGTTCCATCGCGCGGCGCGAATCGAACACGGCAATCCCGCTCGCGGCGCCTGGGGAAGCGCCCAGCCCCTGCGCCAGCAGCGGATACTCGCCTGTTGCCAGTGCCTGTTCGTCCAGATAGGGGTGCAGCAACTGATCCAGCTGGCTGGGGTTGACTCGCAGAACCGCCTCGTCGCGCCCGATCAGCCCTTCCTGCGCCATGTCCACGGCGATTTTTACCGCCGCGCGCCCTGTGCGCTTGCCCACGCGACACTGCAACATCCAGAGCCGACCTCGCTCGATGGTGAACTCGAGGTCCATCATGTCGCGGTAGTGGCGCTCCAGGCGGTCGGCAATCTCAATAAATTGCTGGTAGACATCGGGCATCATGTCCTTGAGCGCATCGAGGTGGAGCGGTGTGCGCACGCCTGCGACCACATCCTCGCCCTGCGCGTTCGGCAGAAACTCGCCGTAGATTTTGCGCTCGCCGGTAGAGGGGTCGCGCGTGAACGCCACGCCCGTGCCCGAATCGTCGCCCATGTTGCCGAACACCATCGCCTGCACATTGCACGCCGTGCCCAGATCGTGCGGAATCTTCTCCCGCTCGCGATAGATGATGGCACGCTCGTTGTTCCAGCTGCGGAACACCGCCTCAATCGCCATCTCCAGCTGCTGCCACGGGTCCTGGGGGAACTCTTTGCCGTGTTCGCACACGATACCCTTGAAAGTCTCCACCAGCGACTTGAGCGCTTCGGCAGGCACCTGGGTGTCTTCTTTCACGCCCAGCTCGCGCTTGAGCGCCTCAAACCGCTCCTCGAAGTGCTTTTTGGGGATGTCCATCACCACATCGCTGAACATCATAATGAAGCGGCGGTAGGCGTCGTACACGAAGCGCGGGTTCTGGGTCAGCCGAATCATCCCCTCGGCGGTCTGGTCGTTCAAGCCGAGGTTCAGGATGGTGTCCATCATGCCCGGCATCGAGAATTTCGCGCCGGAGCGCACCGAGACGAGCAAGGGGTTGGCAGGATCGCCGAACCGCTTGCCCACGCGCGCCTCCACCACCTCCATCTTCTGGCGCACCTCGTCCATCAGTCCGTCGGGCAGGCGCATCCGCTTCAGATAGTCGCGGCAGACATCGGTTGTTATTGTGAAGCCTGGGGGCACAGGAAGCCCGATATTGGTCATTTCCGCCAGATTGGCGCCTTTACCGCCCAGTAAATCGCGCATGTCGGCGCTACCTTCGTCAAACAAATAGACTCGCTTCATCATAGACCTCCTTATTTTTCTGATGTTGGGATGAGATTGCCCCCCGATGGGCTGGATGGCAGCGCCACTGCTACCGACTGTGTATTATGACACAAACCGCGTGTGAGAGTGCTGATTTTTCAGCGTCCGCTGACAGGTTCGGTACCTGTCAAGCCTTCGAACGATTCGCCCGCGTGCGGGTGGGTCAGGTCTTCTATTGCGGGTCCCATCGTGTTCTGGGCGAAGGGGATTTCTTCGCCGCCCAGCGGGAAGTCCTTGCGCAAGGGATGTCCCACCCAGTCGTCGGGCATCAGGATGCGCTTCAGGTTCGGATGCCCCTCAAAGGGGATGCCGAACATATCGTACACCTCGCGTTCGGGGTAGTTCGCGCCCTCCCAGATGGGAGTTACGGAAGGCACGCTTTCGCCTTCATTCACGCGCACCTTCAGGAAGATTCGCTGGAAGGTCACGGGCGAGTAGAGGTTATACACCACCTCAAAGCGTTTGGGGCGCTCGCCTGCCTGCCATTTCGGGAGCCAGTCGATGCCCATCACATCGGAGATGTAGAGGTAGCTCAGGTCAGGGTCATCGCGGAGCAGGCGGCACACCTCCAGCAGGCGTTCGGGACGGATGTAAATCCATGTGTCGCCCCGAAACTCGTAAATCTCTTCGATCGCGTCGGGGTATTGCGCCTGAATTTTTTCGATTTCCATTCGGCTCATGGCTGTTCTCCTGCGGGCGCGGGCTGGGGTTCAGGCTTGAGGCGGCGATGCTCCACAGGGTCTTCCCACTCCAGCGCGCCCTTCTTCCACTCGTACACGAAGCCAATCACCAGCAGGAAGGTGAACACGCCGACCACGCCCAGCGCGAACGCGCGGGTCTCTGGTGGCAGCTCACGCAGTACCACAAAGAACGGGTACAAAAACGCCACCTCTACATCGAAGATGATAAAGAGCATCGCGGTGAGGTAAAAATGGATGGGGAACCGTTCGCGCGCGGAACCGACAGGCGTCATCCCACACTCGTAGGGTGATTGCTTCGCGGGGGTTGGGCGCCGCGGTCCCAGCAGCCACGAGCCGCCCACCATCACCGCCGCAATCACCAGCGCAATCCCCATCAACAGCGCAATCGGCACATAGTCGTAGACCATCGGAGTTGATTATACCCGTTGCACCCTGCGCCGCCATCGTGTATAATCTTACTATGCAGGGAACGATTCGTTACTGGGGCATCTTGACCAGCCTTGCTGTCCTTTTGCTTCCCACCACGATAGCGGTTGCCGACACGGGGCGCACGCCGCCGCCCATTCACTCGGTACGACAGCTGAAACGCTGGATTGAACAGGAAAAAGCCCGCGCCCGGCAGCACCTCCAGAAACTGGAAGCGCAGGGCAAGCAACTCCCTGAGACCGTGAAGCACAGGCTGGAAGAAGGTCCCGAATATCTGGAAGCGTTGCTCCACTATCTGGAGATTCGTGCCTATCCCTACGATTCGGTAGACTGGAGCGCGTATCTGCGTGCGGCGGAACACCGCGACCAGATGAGCGGCGTCTTTTTCCCTGCTTCAGGCGCACGCTGGGAGTTTGTCGGTCCGCGCAACTTCATGCCCCCCTATCGCACCTACTTCGGCACTCAGCCGATTAGTGGGCGCGTGAACGCTGTCGCCTACGACCCTGTGAACGAAGGCGTCTACTATATCGGTGCGCCGCAGGGGGGAGTGTGGAAAAGCACCGACTACGGCACCACATGGCAGCCGCTGGGCGACAGCTGGCAGTTTTTGCAGGTGGCATGTATTGCCATCCACCCGACGGACCCGAACATTATTTATGTTGGCACGGGCGACTTTCAGGGCTGGATGCGCCCCTTCTCGATGGGGATTATGAAGTCCACTGATGGGGGACAAACATGGGTCAGCCTCGGCGCCCAGCAGTTCGGCAACAAGTGCGTCTCCGATATCCTGATTGACCCCGAAAACCCGAACCTTATTGTTGCCTGCACAGGCTGGGGACCCTATCAGGGCATCGCGGGCGACATCTGGCGTAGCACCGACGGCGGGCAAACATGGACACGCGTGAACCCCGTCAGCGCTATCTGGAGCGATATGGCAATCAGCGCACGCAACCCCAGCACAGGCGTGCGCTATTATTATGCGGTGGGGCACGGGAACCCGGGACGCCTGCTGCGCTCCACCAATCGCGGGCAGACATGGACCGTGCTGACACCCCCCTTCCCATCAGGCAACAAATCTTCCCTGCGTGTGGCGACCTCGCCCACCGTGCCAGAGCGCGTCTACCTGCTCTCAGGCGATGACTCGCAGGTCTGGGTCAGCAACGACGCAGGCAACACATGGACGGCGCTCAACCCCAGCGTGGATGGGGGCTTCTATCAGGCGTGGTACGACGCCCACCTGCATGTCGCGCGCGATCATCAGAATCAGGATGTGGTGTACCTGGGGCTGGTAGACCTGGTACAGCGCACGGGCGCAGGCACATGGCGCAGTATCGGTCTCAGCCTGACGAATAACGCGCTGGTGCATGTGGATCAGCACAGTTTTGCGGTTAATCCCCGTAACCCCAACGAAGCGCTGGTGGGCAACGATGGGGGCGTCTATCGGATGGTGTATAACCCCAGCACGGGCACGGTGAACTTTACTTCGCTGAACGCGAATCTGGGCATCACGCAGTTCTACGCGGCGGCGTTCCATCCGACGAACCCGGCAGTGATGCTGGGTGGCGCGCAGGATAACAGCACCGCCTTCGCGAACGGCGATCTGAACAGCTGGCGCGGCGTGGTGGGTGGTGACGGCGGCTTCTGCGCCATCCATCCGAACAACCCCAGTATTCAGTACGCCTCGTGGCAGTATCTCGGCATCGTGCGCACGACCAACAGCTGGGCGTCAGGCACGAATATCTCGCCGAACTATGGCAACGACTCCGTGGCGTTTATTGCACCGCTCACGCTCCACCCTGCGAACCCCAACTGGCTTCTGGCGGGCACGAACTACCTGTACCGTTGGGACGCCACGACAGGCACATGGACGGCGCGGCTGGGCAATCAGGCGCTGACAGGGCGCGTGTTGTTGACGATTGCGGGCGCGCCCAGTAACCCGAATGTGATTTACACAGGCGGGAGCGATGGACAGGTGTGGATGACCACGAACGGCGGCACCACATGGCGTGCCATTCACACGGGAGCTCCTTCCCTGCCCAATCGCGCCATCACGGAGATTGCAGTGCATCCCACCAATCCCTACAAAGTCTATGTCGTGGTGGGGGGTACGGGCACGCCCCATGTGTTCCGCTGCGATAACACGCTGGCGAACCCCGTGCAGTGGGTCAACATCAGCGGTTCGGGTAGCACAGGCTTGCCCGATGTGCATTTCAACTCTATTGCTCTGGACCCCACCGCGCCCGACACGGTGATTTATGTCGGCACCGATATCGGGGTCTTCTTCACACTGGATGGCGGCGCCACATGGCGCAACGCGACACAACCCTACGGCTTGCCGAATGTGCAGGTCAACACCGTGCGTGTGATTCCGGGCACGGGCTACCTGATGGCAGCCACCTACGGGCGCGGCATCTGGCGAATTGCCCTGCCCCTGACTCCCACAGGCGATGTGAACGGCGACGGCTGTGTGGAGGATTCCGACCTGCTGATGGTGCTGTTTGCGTTCGGTAGCACAGGCAGCCAGCCCGCCGACCTGAACCGCGACGGCGTGGTGGATGACGCAGACCTGCTCATAGTGCTGTTGAACTTTGGGGCGGGTTGTTAGAGGCTGTATAGGAAAGCGAGCAAGCAACAGAACTGTACCGCGCGGACGCCAGACGGCTAAAGCCGTTCCTATGAGACGAAGCCGACCTCCGTCGGCTGCAGTAGCACGCGTATCCTGCGCGTGGACGGGGGCAGGAGAGCCAGCGGAGGCTGGCTTTGTTTTATAGGAACGGGTTCACCCGTCGGGATTCACGAGGGGGCTACTTCCCAGAGAGCTACCGCCGCGTCACCAGATAGATAATACTCAGCAGGAGCCACACAACGCGCAGGGGTTCTTCGGGGGAAGAACGCCGCTCGCGGATGACGGGCACTTCCACCGTGTCGCCGCCCTGAAGCGGCTCGTCGGGGCGCGAACCCTGCGCCACCTCCAGCAGGTTGACGGTAATCCTTTGCGTGCGCCCGCCTGCAACAGGGCGCGAAATCACGATTTTCTCCAGTATCGCCCTGTCGGTGGGTCCCCCGGCGGCGTCCAGCGCCTGGGTGAGCGTCATGCCTTCGGTGTAGTTGATGATGCCGGGCTGGCGCACGCCGCCCCGCACCACGATAAACTGCCTCACCCGGCGGAAGGGTACCAGAATCTGGTCGCCCGCCTGCAGCTCCACATCGCCCGCGAGCGTGCGCAGGTTCACGATAATCGGCTCCGCCAGCCCCGCGCGTTTGATGGAAACCTGCGTGAGGTCGGCTTCGGTTTGGGTGCCTCCCGCCAGGCTGATGGCTTGCAAAAGGGTTTTCGCCTCCGCAAAGTCGTAGGTGCCGGGGCGATTCACGGCGCCCAGCACGATAATGTTGCGGTCGGAGGGCATAAGGGGCACGAAGATTCGGTCGCCTGCCTGCAGGAGGGGGTTCTCGCTCTCCTCGCCCGACTGGCGATAGCGCAGGATGTTGAGCGTGAGTTTCGTGCCGTCGGCGCGCTCGAGCCGCACGGCGGTCAGGTCAGCGACATTGGTGGGGCTGGCTGCCTCCAGCGCGTCGTTCACGCGCCAGCCGGGCTTGAGTTCCAGCTCCCCCGCGCGGCGCACCGCCCCCGCCACCGTTACCACAGGGCGCGCAGGCTGCACAATCTCCACCTGCACCTTCGGGTCGCGATAAAATCGCCCCTCAATCAGCCGCTGGCGAATCTCCTCTGCCAGCGCGCTTGGGGTCTTCCCGCTCGCCTTGAGCGTGCCAATCAGGGGCATGAGAATCTCGCCCCGCGAGTCCACCTCGTAGACGCGCGAGAGCGACTCGTCGCCCTCTACGGTGATTCGAATCTTGTCTCCGGGCTGAATGGTCGGCTCCTGTGCCTCCGCCCAGCCGAGTGCCCAGACCCACAATGCCAGAATCAGCAGCCAGCGCATTCTTATTCCCTCCGCGTAAAGTGTACCATGCGCCTCCTACAGGCTTTCCCAGAGCGCTTGCACAATCGCGTCCTGCAGGGCGCGCGCCTCGCTTGCCGACACCGTATAGAAGTTCATCACGATGGAAAACGCCACCGTGCGCCCCGAACGACAGACGAGATACCCCGACAGGCTGCTGACCCGATAGAGACTGCCTGTCTTGGCGAAGCCTTTGCCCTGCACGGGGGTATTGCGCAGGCGGTTGCGGAGCGTGCCGTCTTCGCCGTAGATGGGGAGCGAACGGCGATAGGCTTCGGCATACGGGGAGCGCGCCATGTAGACCAGCAGGCGCACCAGATTTTCGGGGCTGATAGCGTTCATACGCGACAGCCCGGAGCCGTCCACCATCTGCACCGCGCCCATCTCCAGCCCGGCGGAGCGCAAAAACTCCATCAGCACGCGAATGCCCGCCGCGGTCGTGCCCTCGCCTGCTCGCTCCTTGCCGATGACCTTAAGCACCATCTCGGTGAGCAGGTTATCGCTGGGCTTGTTGATGAGGGCAACGATTTCGCTCATGGGTGGTGAGAGATGGGTGGCAATCCGTGTCGCGTTGGGGTGTAGCGCCAGCACCGTGGGCGCCAGTTCCGCTGGGACGCTGACCCCCGCTTCCTGAAGCGCCTGCCGAAACAGCCACGCCGCGTAGCGTGAGGGGTTCTCCACTGCATAGCGTCCCACCAGCACCTCCTGAGCGTCTTCAGCGATTGTGCCCGTGAGGATAATCTGATTGCGGGCGCGGAGTCGGGTGGCGCTCAAAGCGGTATTCGGCGTACCTTTAGGCACGGTACGCGCGAGATTGATAACCTGCACATAGTCCGTGGGGGGGTCCAGCCGCACTTGTGGGGGTTCACCCCCTTTTTCGGCGGGGCGGGCGTACAGTCGGACAGCGTTGCGCTCGGCGCAGAGCGCACTCATCTGCGCCTGATAGCCGAACGGCTCATCGTCAATATTCCAGCCGAAGCCGTAGCGCTCGGCGTCCAGCCAGGTGTCGTCGTACAGCAGGCGCCCCTCCACGCGCCGAATGCCTGCCTCGCGCACCTGTTGCGCCAGTTTTTGCAGGTCGCTGTAGATCAGACTCGCGTCGCCCTTGCCCACCAGAATCAAATCGCCTTTCAGCACGCCATCGGCGTCCACCGTGCCGTGGCGCCAGACCTCCGTGCGCAGGCGATAATCGGCTCCCAGCAGTGCCAGCGCGCCCGCCGTAACAAGCAGTTTGTTGTTGGATGCGGGAATCAGCACCCGCTCGGCATCGCGCTGATAGAGCGTTTCGCCCGTTTGCAGGTCGCGCACCACAATCCCGCAGTAGCCGAAGCGGAGCCAGTCGGCAGTGAGGAGTTTGTTGAGCGAGTCGGCGAGTGTGCTGGGCTGGGCGGCGAGCGCACTCCACACTAAAAGCCAGCCAAGCCAGAGGGCGCGTCGGGTCATGGGGAACAGTTTTCTGCCCGTGGGGGCAAGCTCCTGCTATGCTTTATCGCTTCTACCTGCGCCCTTCTCAAGCTTCCAATCCTGGAACCCTGCCCGCATTTTTGCAGTCATATGAGTGCCAGTTCTTTTCGGAGATTATCGCATTCAGCACAGGAGGAGGAACGATGAAGATGCGGGGAATACGCACTTTTTTCAGAGTGTTTCTGAGGGCATCGGCTCTGCTGCTCATCACAGCCACAAGCTGGTCGCAGACTCTAATCTGGCTGGGCGTGCTTCCTGGCTACCAACGCGGCACGGCTACTGATGTTTCCGCAGACGGCACGGTTATCATTGGCTTCTCGTACGATCCCACCATCAGTGGGAATCGTCGTGCTTTTCGCTGGACACGAGCGGAAGGCATACAAGACCTCGGCACCCTTGGAGGGACGCAGAGCGCAGCGTATAATATTTCACTGGATGGCACGGTGGTCGTCGGTTGGGCCCACAACGCCGACGGATACCTCCGCGCCTTCCGCTGGACGCCAACGCAGGGCATGCAAGACCTTGGCACCCTCGGCGGTAACGAAAGCGCGGCGTTTGGGGTCTCTGCCGATGGCACGGTTATCGTTGGCTATGCCCACAACACCAACGGACACCGCCGCGCCTTCCGCTGGACGCAAGAGACGGGGCTGCAGGAAATCCCTAATGCGTTCGGCGGCAGGGAGAGCATATGTTATAGTGCTTCGGCGAACGGCACAGTGGTCGTCGGTCAGGCGCGCAATGCCAGTGGGGACTGGCGTGCATTTCGCTGGACGCCGGAAGAAGGAGTGCAAGATCTCGGTACACCCGGACTCACATGGAGCTGGGGGCAGGATGTTTCAGCAGACGGTACAGTGGTCGTCGGCTATGTCTACGATCGAAATGAGCCCCTCAACCGATATATTGCCTTTCGCTGGACGCAAGGGATGGGAGCGGATAATTTGAGTCTCAGCTACGGTAGTCTGCTTACAGATGGCTCGCTGCTGATTATAGCCAACGCTCTCAGCCCCGATGGGCGCTACATCGTGGGGGAGGGCTACAACGCGACGGCGCAGCGGTACATGCCATTTTTGCTGGACACCTGGCGCACGGGCGATACCAACGGCGACGGCTGTATTGACGACACCGACCTGCTAAAGGTGCTCTTTGCGTTCGGCACCCCAGGCACTGGCTACACCCGCCACGAGGACATCAATAAAGATGGCATCGTGGACGACGCCGACTTGCTGATAGTGCTGTTCCACTTCGACAGTGGATGTTAGATTGCTTACGGACTTCTCTGCCTGAACCAGCAGGGTGGGCTAAGAAGTACTCCTGGCAGGGGCACATCACAGGGCGCTCCTGCCAAGCTTTTACTGTTGGGAACCCTGCCCGCATTTTTGCAGTCATATGAGTGCCAGTTCTTTTCGGAGATTATCGCATTCAGCACAGGAGGAGGAACGATGAAGATGCGGGGAATGCGCACTTTTTTCAGAGCGTTTCTGAGGGCATCGGCTCTGCTGCTCATCACAGCCACAAGCTGGTCGCAGTCCATCACCTGGCTTGGCACGCTCGATGGCGTTGCCAGCTGGGCAAGTAGCGTTTCGGCAGATGGCACAGTGGTCGTTGGTGGGATACTCAGCTCCAGTAATCGGTTGCATGCCTTTCGCTGGACCGCGGCAAGGGGGATGCGATACATGGGCGATTTCGGAGGTGGCGAGAGCTGGGCTAGCGATGTTTCGGCAGACGGTTCCGTGGTTGTTGGCGAAGCCCTTGCCCCCAATGGTCGGCGGCATGCCTTCCGCTGGACACAGGCGGGGGGAATGCGAAGCATCCTTGCGCTCGGCAGTACCGAAAGCTATGCTGAAGCCACTTCAGCGGATGGCTCCGTTATTGTTGGCGCCGCGTATATCCGCCATTACATCGCCTTTCGTTGGACCACAGCGGGAGTTCTGCAGGACCTTGGCAGACTTCCTGGAGGTGGCATCAGCTGGGCTTTTGGAGTTTCTGAGGATGGCTCCGTAGTCGTCGGTGCCGCACGCAACGCCAGCGATCTGTGGCGTGCCTTCCGCTGGACAGCGACAACCGGAATGCAGGAACTCGGTACGCTCGGCGGCGATGAAAGCTGGGCTGAAGCCGTTTCGGCAGACGGCTCTGTGGTGGTGGGCAGGGCACGCAACGCCAGCGGTCAGTGGCGTGCCTTCCGCTGGACAGCGACAACCGGAATGCAGGAACTCGGTACGCTCGGCGGCGACGAAAGCTGGGCTGAAGCCGTTTCGGCAGACGGCTCTGTGGTGGTGGGTAGGGCACGCAACGCCAGCGGCCAGTGGCGTGCCTTCCGCTGGACGCAGGCTGGGGAGATGGAAGACCTGAACCAGACCTACGCCAGTCTGCTCACCAGCAACTCGTATCTCAAGGTAGCCTCTGCGCTTAGCCCCGACGGACGATACATCGTGGGTTGGGGCTTCAACGCAGCAACTGGACACGAAGAAACATTCCTGTTAGACACCTGGCGCACGGGCGATACCAACGGCGACGGCTGTATTGACGACTCGGACTTGCTTGCCGTGTTGTTCGCCTTCGGCACCCCAGGCACTGGCTACACCCGCCACGAGGACATCAATAAAGACGGCATCGTGGACGACGCCGACTTGCTGATAGTGCTGTCCAACTTCGGTAGTGGGTGTTAGCGCCTTCCCTCTTTTGCTCCCTCTCCTGCCTGGTACGGGAGAGGGAGCTTCTCAGTTTTGCTCTCTTAGCACGCTTTTGAGCGCCTCGATCTCCTCTTGCGTGAGCCAGCGCCATTTGCCCGGAGGCAGGTCGCGGGGCAGGCGCAACGGACCGAACGCAATCCGCACCAGTTTACGCACAGGATGCCCCACCGCCTGACACATGCGCCGAATCTGGCGCTTGCGCCCTTCACGCAGGGTAATTTCCAGCAGGCTCTCGTGGGGCGCGGCTTTTAACAGGCGCACTTTTGCAGGAGCCGTGCGCCCCTCTTCCAGCATGACGCCCTCGCGCAGAGCTTTCAGCGCCGCTTCGCTGGGCATCCCTTTCACCCACACGCGATAGGTCTTGGGCATCTTATAGCGTGGGTGGAGCAGGCGATTCGCCAGTGCGCCGTCGTTGGTCAGAAGCAACAGCCCTTCCGAGTCGGCGTCCAGCCTGCCCACGGGGAACACAGGCACAGGCACATCAGCAATCAGCTCCATGATGGTGCGCTTCGCGTGGGGGTCAGAGCGGGTCGTGACAAATCCGCGCGGCTTGTGCAACATCAAATACACCGTTTTGGGCGGCTCACGCACGGGCTTGCCGTCCACCAGAATGGTGTCCCGTTCGGGGTCTACCTTCATGCCGAGCGTGGCTGTTTGCCCGTTGACCAGCACGCGCCCCTGCTCGATGAGTTGCTCACACGCCCGTCGTGAACCCAGCCCACACCGCGCCAGCCACTTCTGCAGACGAATCGGCTCCATCTCAGTTCTCGGAAGTGGTGAGCGATTCGTAGACCGCGCTGGCGACCGCCACATCTTCCAGCGCAATCCCCAGCGATTTGAAGAGCGTAATCTCTTCGGGTGCCTGGCGCCCTAAAGCCAGCCCGCCCACGAGGTAAGACAGCGGCAGCACGCGCTCCCATGTGAGGCGTCGCACCTCTATCGGGATGACCAGCTCCGCCGCTTCGATTCGCGCCTGTTGCACATCGTCCACGAAGATGCGGTCGCATCGCGCGACGGCGTGGGTGTCCAGCTCGCGGCGCGCCAGCGAGTTCGCGCCCACGGCGTTCAGGTGCATGCCGGGCTTGAGCATCGCGCCCGACACAATCGGCTCGCGGGCGGTGGTCACGGTAATTACGATATCGGCGCTATCCAGCGCCCCCTCCACGCTTTCGGCGGGTTCGAGGGGCACGCCTAACAGGGGCGCGTTCGCCTCGCAGAAGGCTTTCGCACGCTCTGGAGTACGGCTATAGACGCGCACGCGCGTGATCGAGCGCACGGCGCACACCGCCTGCAGCTGGGTCAGCGCCTGCCCGCCCGCGCCAATCAAAGCCACCGTCTGGGCGTCGGGGCGCGCGAGCCAGCGAGTCGCCACGCCCGTCGCCGCGCCCGTGCGGATTCTGCCGAGCCAGTCCGCCTCTATGAGGGCTAAAATCTCGCCCGTCTGCGCCGATGCCAGCACGACCACAAAGCGCGTCCCACCAGGGAAGGAAAAATAGCTTTTGTAGCCGATATACTGCCGCCACGCCGCGCCCATCAGGTGCAGGGTTCCCTGGGCGGTATGCACGCGCTGGCGGGGCTGGTTCGTCGCGCGCCCGTGCGCCCAATCGCGAAACGCCGCCTCAACCACTTCAATCGCGCGCGCCATCGGCAGATGCGCCTGCACCTCCGCCTCGCGTATCAACAGGGGCGTACTATCGCCCAGAAGAAGGGTTTCTGCCATATCAGGACCCCTTTACGCCTGTTTCAGAAGCTCCTCTCCTTGAACCTTCGAGTCGGTTATCAGAACGACCCCTTCGCGTCCTGCCAGCGTCCTGGCTTTCGGTGTTGCCGCTCTGCCGATGGCGACAGGCACAGCAAGGTATCCACACTCACGCAGAATGGCGGCGCGCTCGCGCGCTCGAGAGATATCTTTGACGCCCACGCCCCACGAGACCTCCACCGCCAGAACAATCTCTTTCCCGTCGGAGCGCCTTACGCCCTGTATCACATAGTCCAGTTCCAGCAGCTGGTCGCGCTTGGAGCTTTCGAGCGCCACCCGCTTCTCAATCTCCCTGTCATAGAACTCGCCTGGCGCGTAGACTCTCACATGACGCAACAATCTGCCAAAGAACGACTTAGCGCGCCGTTCCCAATCTATTTCCAGCACAATCCCCTTCACACTGGCGAGGTCGTCTTTGACCTCTTTCATATCTTTTTTGAGCGTCTCTATATCCTGCTCTACGCGCTCAAAGCGTGCGGTGAACTCGGTGCGCGTCTGGTGCATCTCCAGTTCAATCTGCTCAAAGCGTGCGGTGAACTCGGTGCGCATCTGGTGCATCTCCAGTTCAATCTGCTCAAAGCGCGCGGTGAACTCAGCACGCATTGCCTGCATCTGTTGCTGGAACTCTAAACGCAGTTGCTGGAGTTGCTGCTGAAACTCGAGGCGCATCTGCTGCATCTGCTGTTCAAACTCCGCACGCTGGCGGGCAATCTGTTCTTCGATGGCTTCCATGCGCCGCTCGTGCGCTTCTATGCGCTTCTCATAGGCTTCCATCCGCTCGCGCATCTCGGCGCGAAAGGCGCGGAACTCCTGCGGCAGGAGCAAAAGGTCCTGAGGCAGCAGCGCGCTCAAAAGCGCCTCGCGCCACTCAGGATGCTGGCGAATAATCTGAATGAGTTCCTCTACCGAACGGATTTGCGGCACGCTCTGATTATACCACAGGGACATGGTATAATCCCCGCAGGAGGTTTCCGACGATGGCAACCTTAGCACGCACCGTTCGCGCTCCACGCGGCGCCCAGCGCACCGCCAAAGGCTGGATTCAGGAAGCCGCCAAGCGCATGCTGATGAACAACTTAGACCCCGAAGTCGCCGAAAAGCCCGAAGAGCTGATTGTCTACGGCGGACGCGGCAAAGCCGCCCGCAGCTGGGAAGATTTTGAACGCATCCTTCGCGTGCTGGATCGCCTCGAAAACGACGAGACCCTGCTGGTGCAGTCGGGTCGGGCAGTTGGCGTATTCCGCACCCATGAGCGCGCTCCGCGCGTGATTCTCGCCAACTCCAACCTCGTGCCCAAATGGGCGACATGGGAAGTGTTCGATGAGCTGGAACGCGCCGGGCTGATTATGTTCGGGCAGATGACCGCAGGCAGCTGGATCTACATCGGCACGCAAGGCATCCTGCAGGGCACTTACGAGACCTTCCTCTCGGCTGCCAAAAAACACTTCAACGGCTCGCTGAAAGGCACGATTACCGTAACGGCGGGCTTGGGCGGTATGGGCGGCGCGCAGCCGCTTGCGGTTACGCTCAACGGGGGCGTGATTATCGCCGTTGAGGTAGACCCCCACCGCATCCAGCGCCGCATCGAGACGAACTATCTGGACACCTGGACGGATAGCCTCGAACAGGCGATTCAGATGGCGGAAGAGGCGAAGCGCAAGGGGCAGGCGCTCTCAATTGGGCTGCTGGGCAACGCGAGCGAAGTACTGCCCGAAATGGTGCGACGCGGCTTCATTCCCGACTTAGTGACGGACCAGACCAGCGCCCATGACCCCCTGTACGGCTATGTGCCGCGCAGAATGTCGCTCCGCGAGGTGGAAGAGGCACGGCGCACGCGCCCCGAAGAAGTCCGCCAGCGCGCGATTGAATCGATGGCGATCCACTGCGAAGCAATCGTTGCTATGCAAAAAGCGGGCGCGATTGCGTTTGACTACGGCAACAACCTGCGCGCCTTCGCGAAAGAGGGCGGCTTTGCCGATGCCTTCAGCTACCCCGGCTTCGTGCCCGCGTTTATTCGCGACCAGTTCTGCGAGGGGCGCGGTCCGTTCCGCTGGGTGGCGCTGTCGGGCGAGCCGTCCGACATTTACAAAACCGACGCCGCCCTGCTCAAGCTCTTCCCCGAAGACGAGGGGCTACACCGCTGGCTCACCGAGGGTGTCAAGCGGTTCAAGTTTCAGGGCTTGCCTGCCCGAATCTGCTGGCTCGGCTACGGCGAGCGCGATAAAGCAGGGCTTCTGTTCAACGAGATGGTGCGCAAGGGCGAACTGCAGGCGCCAATTGTAATTGGGCGCGACCATCTGGACGCAGGGAGCGTCGCCAGCCCCTACCGCGAGACGGAAGCCATGCTGGACGGCTCCGACGCGATTGCCGACTGGCCGTTGCTGAACTTCGCTTTGAACGCGGTCTCTGGCGCGGCGTGGGTCAGTTTCCATCACGGTGGGGGCGTCGGAATGGGCTACTCGCTCCACGCGGGGCAGGTCTGCGTCGCCGACGGCTCCGACGAAGCGGCATGGCGACTGGAGCGTGTGCTGACCAACGACCCCGGCACGGGCGTCATGCGCCATGCCCACGCAGGCTACGAGAAAGCCCGCCAGATTGCACGCGAGCGCGGGATTGATCTCGCTGAAGACTAAGGGCGCGGGAACACCACCCGCGCCACCGTGCGCGAGTCGGCGCTGCTGATTTCAAAGCGCCCGCGAAGCGTGCCGCGCACCAGATTGTCAATAATCTTCACGCCGAGCGTGTTGGAGCGTGCCGCGTCAAAATCGGGCGGGAGCGGTTCGCCATCGTTGGCGACTTCCAGCAACACATGCCCGTTCGTGAACTCCACCCGCACGCTGATTTCTCCTTCCGTGCGATCTTTGAACCCATGCTCGATTGCGTTCTGAATCAGCTCGTTCAAAATCAGTGCCACGGCAGTCGCCTGTTGCAACGGCAGGAGCACATCTTCCCCCTCCACGCGCGAGTGAATCTGTTTCCCCGGAGGCACAAGCGCCTGCTTCGTGTTATGCAGAATGCTGGAGGCAATCTTGCGCAGGCTCACCATGTCCAGGTCTTCACGCGAGAGCAACTCATGCACCTGTGCAATTGCCAGAATGCGGCTGAGGCTGTCCTGAATCACCTCTTCCACCGTTTTGTAGCGCGAGTAGTGCATCTGCAGGCGCATCAGGCTCGCAATCTGCTGGAGGTTGTTTTTGACGCGATGGTGCATCTCCTGCAGAATGGCACTGCGCACCATGAGTTTGGCGTGGTCAATCGCGAGCGCGGCTTGACTGGCGACCGCCTCCAGCGTGCGCAACTCCTCATCGGTGAACAGATGCGGGCGATCCGTGTAGCAGTTCAGCACGCCAATCACCTGCTCGCGCACGCGCAGGGGCACGGAGACCATCGAGTGCAACCCCTCGCGCGCCGCAATATCGGGGAATCGGTAGTTCGGGTGGGCGCGTACATCAGGCACGACAATCACGCGGTTCTCCGCCACGGCGCGCCCTGCAATACTCTCTCCAACCCGTAGCGGGGGTTTCTTGCGATACTCTTCGCTTTCTGCCTGAGTGGCTTTCAGCACCAGTTCGCCCTTCTCCTCGTCCAACAGCATGACCGTAACAATCTTATAGCCCAGTGTCTGGGCGGTGATATGCACCAGTAGCTGCAATACCTCTTCCAGATAGAGGTTGCCCGTGAGCGTGCGGCTGATTTCCGAAAGCGTGGCGACCTGGGTGGCGGTGCGCTCCAGCTGTTCGATACGGCTCAGCTGATTGAGCGCGCCCGCCAGATGACTCGCAATCCCCGACAGCAGGCGAATCTGGTCTTGCTGATACTCTTTGGGCTTGCGCGTGCGCACGCTGATGACCCCAATCACCTCGTTATTGACCACCAGCGGTACAGCGAGCATGCTCTCGTACTGTTGCTCGTTCAGGGCGGGGTAGAGTTTGAAGCGGGGGTCTTTGTAGGCAGCGCGTGCGACAGCGACGGGACGGCGCTCTTTGGCGACCCAGCCTGTGATGCCCTCGCCCGGTTTGAGCCGAATCTCGTTGATGAATCGGGCATCGTCGCCTGTGGCAGCGCGCAGCACCAGTTCCTCGCGGGTTTCATCAAACAGAAAGATGTGGCAGATTTCGGTTTCGGTGATGCGCATCGCGATTTCGGCGATAGACTGGAGCATGGCTTCGGAGGCGAAAGCGCTGCCGGTGGCTTCGCTGATTTTACGGAGCGCCTCAATCTCTGCTTCGCGGTCGGCGAGTTTATGCTCCAGCTGGCGCAGGGCGCGACGCGCCTCTTGAAGCTCGCGCTCTTTGCGCTCCAGCTCGGCGCGGAGTTCCGCAGGGTCGTCGCTCTGCCAGCGGCGCTGACGCTGGCGCCACAACTTCAACACGCGCATGGGTTAAAGTATACCGAGCGCGAATCAGCCGAACCGAACCCCAACCGCCTTGAGCCACTCCTGCGCAATCAGCATGTGCCCTGCCATAGTGGGATGGACGCCATCGGCTGCCCAGAAGGCGGGATCACGCCGCATAGCGACTTCGCGAAACCGCCGATCCAGCGGTACCAGCGCGGCTTTGAACTCGCGCGCCAGCTGGCGCACCACCTGAATCTTCGGGTCCAGGTCCTCGCGCCATGTCTCGCGGTCAGGCGGTGTGTGTAAAACGAACGGCTCCATCAGAATAATCTGCGCTTCGGTGCGCTCGCGCGTCAGGCGCAGGAGGGCGCGATAATCACGCTCAAACTCCTGCACGCTGGTGGGGTCGTTGCTGTCGTAGCGGCGCCATGTGTCGTTGATGCCAATCAGGATGGAAACCCAGTCGGGTTTGAGAGCGATGCAATCGGCTTCCCAGCGTGCCAGCAGGTCGCGCACACGGTTTCCGCTGATGCCCCGATTCAAAAACCGAATCTGGCGTTCGGGATACATCGCCGCAATCCAGGAAGCAATCAGTAAGGGGTAGCCCCAGCCCAGATCGGTGGCGACTTCGCGCTTGCGCCCGCCGTCGGTAATACTATCACCCTGAAACAAGACCAGACTGTTCTCGGCAATCCGCAGAGGCATGGGTATGGGGTTCGCGCCAGCCCCCGTGTTTCCTTCAAGAATCAAAAAGCCCCTCCAGCAGGAGGGGCTTTTTCGCCAAGCCGCTCTGATTGGCTCAGTTCTTCTTGCGTCGGCGCAGCGCCAGCAGGCTGACCAAGCCAGTGCCCAGCGCAACCATGCTGGCAGGCTCAGGCACCACGCTCACGGTCAGGATGTAGTCGCCAACCTTTCTGTGAGTGGCGCCTTCGTAGTAAGAGATATCGTCCCGTCCGCTAAAACCGTGAAATCCCGTAATCGCGATGTAGTAGTCGCCCGTTGCGGTCGCCTGCCAGCGGATGGCAGAGCCGAAACCGCTACCAGCATCGTCGTTCCACACAATCGCCGTTGTGCCAGTGGCGTCAAACAGCGCCATCACAGTGTCCGGAACATTGTAAAGCGTGCTGATAGGGAAAGTAATCGCCGTCAGGTAGTCCCCTGCACGCAGGCGGATTTTGAAGAAATCGGAGTCGTTAGCACCGAGGTTTATCACCCCGACATCCGCCCAGGGGGCACTATTGCCGTAGAGAACCATATCTGCAGTCGCGCGTGTGTTGTTCGGCTCAGTTTCACCAAACAACGCGAAAGCGTTGACGGTCAATAAGGCACCCAAAGCCAGTGTTGCCAATCGTTTCATACAGCATCCTCCTTTCCGGGTTTCCCGGAGATATTGCACGGGGCGAACCGTGCGACTATATTATAGCACACTCTGGGCGCAATTGTCAAGAGGAAAACAGGCAATTCAGGGAGAATTCAGGACGAAAACCCGCAAAATTGCGGGGCGAGGCGCGGAGTCCCGGCATATGGGGTACTATTATGGCATATGGAGATACCCTCTCTGGTGCGCATGGTTCTGGAAGGCGAGGATTTAAACGAAGCGCAAGCCCACGCTCTGATGCACGCGCTGATGGAAGGGCAGCTCACCCCTGTGCAGGTGGCGGGCGTGCTGATGACGATGCGCACGCGCGGCGAAACGCTGGACGAAATTGTCGGCTTCGCACGCGCGATGCGCGAACACTCCGTGAAGGTTTCGGTCAACCGCCCCGACCTGCTGGATACCTGCGGCACGGGGGGCGACCGCATTAAGACATGGAACCTCTCCACTGCGACGGCGTTTGTGGTGGCAGGTGCAGGCGTGCCCGTGGCGAAGCACGGCAACCGCGCCGTCAGCAGCCGCTGTGGGAGCGCCGATGTGCTGGAAGCGCTCGGCGCGAACATTCAGCTCACTCCAGAGCAGGTCGCCAGATGTATCGAAACCGTTGGCGTGGGGTTTCTTTTTGCGCCGTTGCATCACCCTGCGATGAAGCATGTCGCCCCCGTGCGTCGCGAGCTGGGGGTGCGCACTGTGTTCAATCTGCTGGGACCGCTGACCAATCCCGCAGGCGCGAAGCGCCAGATGGTAGGCGTGTTCCACTGGGAGTGGCTCACGATGCTCGCGGAGGCGCTGGCGCGACTGGGCGCCGAACGCGCCTGCGTGGTGCATGGGATGGACGGGCTGGATGAGGTCTCCCCTATCGGCGTCACGGTGCTGACCCATCTTAGAAGCGACGGCACGCTGGAGTCGTTCGAGTTCAGCCCGCAGGATTTAGGTTTAACGCCGCTTCCGATGACAGCGATTGCGCCCGGTGAAACCCCCGAAGAGAACGCGCAAATTCTCCGCGCCGCGCTCGCCGGTGACGACGAGCAGCGGATGCAGGCGCTGCTACCTAACGCGGGCGTCGCCCTCTGGATTGCAGGACGTGCCAGCGACATCCGCGAGGGGGTTCACATGGCGCTCCGCGTGATTGAAACGGGACGCGCGATAGAGACTTTAGAAGACTACATCGCCTTCACGCGCTCTTTGGCATCGGAAGGCTGATGCGAGGCACGGGTGGGGTCGTAGGGGTCCACATGAATCACCACCTGCGCGGGCGCCAGCGCCTGCGCGATTCGCTTTTCCAGTCGGTCGGCAACGGCATGCGCCTGCTGTAAACTCCAGTCGCTGGGCACCACGATATGGAGGTCTATATAACGCATTGCGCCCGAACGGCGCGTGCGCAGGCGGTGATAACTGATGACATCGGGTTCGCTCCGCACCAGCGCATCAATCAGAGCAATCTCGTCAGGAGGCAGGCTCTGGTCTATCAGGTCATGGAACGCATGGGTGGCTAAGCGCCACGCGCCCCGCATGAGCCACAGCGCAATCCCAATCGCCAGCAGGGGGTCAATCGCCGTCCAGCCCGTCAGCTCGATAATGCCCAGCGCGACGAGAACGCCCAGACTGGTCCAGAAGTCCACCATCAGGTGCTGCCCGTTGGAAAGCAGTGCGAGCGAGCCTGTGCGCTTGCCCACGCGCAACACATAACGCCCCACAAAGAAACTGGTGATTGCGGAGAGCGCCATCACCCCGATCCCGACCTCCAGGCTCTCCAGCTCACTGCCCACGAACAGCCGGTGAACGCCTTCCCCTATCAGGTACAGCACCATCAGGAACAACAGAATAGCTTCTCCGAAGCCTGTGAGGGTCTCCACCTTGCCGTGCCCATAAGGGTGGCGTTCGTCGGGCGGGGCGGACGCCACCCGCACGCCCACATATGCCAGTGTGGAGGCGACAATATCGGTCGCCGAATGGAGCGCCTCCGAGAGCAGGCTCATCGAACCTGTGAGCAACGCCGCCACCAGCTTGCCCGCCGTGAACAGCACATTATACGCCAGCGAGATGGTGGTCGCGCGCCGCTTGGCACGCTCGTGATGGCTCCACTCTGCAGGATAGTTTGCCATGGGGTTTTCCCCCTCAGGTTTGTACGGGCGTTTCCGAAACAGGCGCTTCCGCCTCTTCTGTCAGGCGCAGGAACACCTCCTCGAGGGTGCTGCCCTCCATCTGGGCGCGTTCCTGCAACTCCGAGAGGGTGCCTTCGGTCAGCAGCTTGCCCCGATGCATAATAATCACGCGGTCGCACAGGCGCTCGGCGGTGTCCAGCTGGTGCGTGCTGACGAGGATGGCGCAGCCTTCGTCGCGCAGGCGCATCAGGTCGTTTTTGAGCGTATACTGCCCGCGCGGGTCAATCCCCATCAACGGCTCATCGCAGAGAAACACCTTCGCGTCATGCACGAGGGCGCAGACCACCGCCAGCTTCTGTTTCATGCCTTTAGAGAGCGTGCCTGCCAGCGCGTCCGCCTTGTCTTTCAGTTCGTAGCGTTCCAGCAGGGCATCAGCGCGCGCCTCATAAAGCGGCACGGTCTGATAGCACATCGCCACCAGGCGCATATGCTCTCGCACGGTAAGCAGCTCATAGGGGTTGGGCATTTCGGGAATGAACGCCAGCAGGCTTTTCGCTTCACGCTCGGCTTGCGCCAGGTCGTACTCCCCTATCTGGATGCGCCCCGAATCGGGTTTGAGGATGCCCGCAATACAGCGCAAAGTGGTGGTCTTGCCCGCGCCGTTGGGACCCAGCAGCCCCACGATTTCACCCGGCTCCACGCGAAAACTGACCCCATCCACCGCGCGCAGCCCCTTGAACGACTTCACCAGATTCTCAACGACCAACATGTTTACTGTTTCGGCTTGCGGAAAAGCGAGTCGTTTATCGGAACATTGTGGCGCACTTGCTGGAGATAAATGACGCTCTCCATTCCCGACACCTGTTGACGCACGCGAAACGGGTACATTATTCCGTCCACACGGCGGTAGTCTTCCAGCAGGCTGGTGGCGACGATACTACCCTGCGGGGTCACCACTTCGCTATCGTCGCGGCGAACAAGAAATTCGCGCGTATCGATATACAGGGTCGCTTTCGTGCCATGTGTTGTGGTGAGGTCAATCACATAGACCTCGTGGTTGCCAAGCTTCTGCACCCCGCGCAGCCTGGGATTGCGATACTGCTTGCGCCAGTTGCCCACACTGGTGAAATTCGCCGCCGATTTGAGCTGCTCCAGTTCCTTGCCCTTAATCTCGCGCAGACCCGTCATGTTGCTCTTTTCCCAGCCCACCTTGCCGTCAAAGCCGCTGGTCTGCTCCAGCACGCCGGGGATCGTCTGACGAACCAGCACTTTGTTTGGCGCTTTGAAGTAGATTTCTATCGTGCCGCTCAGTTTCTGAGCAGGCGCCTGGAAAGTCCCTTTGACATGGATACTTTTGAGTGTGCGGATTTTCGCGCCGCCTGCAGCGGCTTCGGCTTTGTCCAGAACCTGCTCGGCGGTCAGTCGCTGCGCCACAACCGATGCGCCCAGTAGCACTGCGGTAAGACCTGCTATTCCGAGTATGCGAGTTTTCATCGTTGTTCCCCTCGCCGAGAAGTATACCCTGCCCTCAACGCATCGTGAACGCCGACCAGATTGCCAGCGCGGTCATCACCGCCAGAGGAATGACCACACCGACCACAAATCCAATCACCATCGGGGTTCCACCCTGCACCACTCCATAGACCACCGCCATCATCAGGGGGTATTTCGCGAGGTTGAACAGAGGCAGGAGTCGCTGGACGCCTTTGCCCCGCAGCAGCCAGACCAGAAAGCCATAGTATCCCATAATCCAGCCCAGCATGGCGGCACCAATCAGAACCCCCAGTGCGCCATGGGGGAAGCCCAGCCCCCACGCGATGCCCGCAACGCCCAGCGAAAGGATGAGGCTGCCGAGAGCCACAGCCCGCCACAGGCGCGATGGTTCGTCCATAAGCGAGTGTGCCGAACGCATCCCCCATGAGGATACTCGAAAAGAGTTCGCAGGCGGTGAACCGACTCCATTGTCTTATTTACTTGCCTGAAAAACGCGATTCGCAAAAAACAGGTATTGCCATATAACCCCTCCAGCAAACACATGCCCATTCCGAGTATAATTAGAGTTGTATCACGATGGCTCTGGAGTCGCGCTGGTATTTTCAGCTGTTTGGGGGGTTCGAAGCGCGCTGTGGCACTCGGCGCGTGAACCGGTTGCGCACGGCAAAAACCGTCTCGCTACTGGGATACTTGATTACACACCCCCCGCATCGCTTTCCGCGTGAGGCGCTGGCGGAACTGTTCTGGCAGGATATGGAACCAGGGCGCGCCCGCAACAACCTGAGCGTTGCGCTGAACGCCATCCGATACGCCTTTGAGGCTCCTGAACCTGCGCCACCCCTGCTGATTGCCGAACCCCAGAGTGTGGGGCTGAACCGCGCCGCGTTTGACGCCGATGTGCTGGACTTCGCCGACGCGATTGCCCTCGCGCAACAAGCCAGCGACCCCAGTGCCCAGTATCAGTACTATCTTCAGGCAGTGCGTCTTTACACAGGCGAGTTTCTGGCAGGCTACTACGACCTGTGGATCGTGGACGCGGGCGTTCAGTTTCAGCTGCAGTATAGCGAAGCGCTAAAACGCCTCACAGAGATAGACCTTCAGCAGGGCAACCGTGTGCAGGCAATCGAGTGGCTCCATCGGCTGGTGGCGCTGCACCCCACCGATGCAGAACCGCTCTGCACCCTCGTTGGTTTGTATCTGGACGAAGGGCGCCCCGAACCAGCGTATCAGGTCTGCAGTGCTTGGATCGAGCAATATCAGCGCGAACAGCGGCGTCGCGCCCCCATGGCTGTCCAGCGGCTGTTGCTCCAGTGCCAGCAGCTGGGGAGTCGGCGCGCCGTGCTGGCACGCAGGTCCAAACGCGCCCGCTCCGATAAGCCCGACCTCACAGCGCCAGCCCTGCCCACAACCCCGCGCGTGGAGACCGGAGCGCCCGAGCTCCCACAGCCAACTACACCGCTGTTTGGCAGGCAAACCGAGCTCCAGTCGCTGCTTAACTTGCTCCAGCGCCCCGAAACGCGCTGTGTCAGCATTCTGGGGCTGGGAGGGGTTGGCAAAACGCGCCTCGCAATAGCCGTCGCACAGCAGCTGGCAGGATCGCCTGAACGCACGGTGCTGTGGGTTCCGCTGGCGGGCATCCTGAATCCCGAACAGATGGGCGAAGCGATTCTCGCGGCGCTGGGCGTATCTGTTGCGTATGACCCCCTGGAGCAAGCGATTCACTGCCTGCGCCAGCTTGAGCGTGTGGTGCTGGTGCTGGATAATATGGAGCAACTCCTGCCCGAAGCATCAGCGATAATTGCGCGCCTTCTGGAATCGGTTCCTTATTGTCAGATGTTGATTACCTCGCGCGTGCCGCTCACAATTGACGCCGAGATTCGTTTCCATCTGGAGCCGCTCGCCTGCTCTGACGCGCCCGAATGCCCCGCCCTGCAGCTGTTTGTGCATCGGGCACAGCAGGTGGCGCAGGACTTCCGCCTGACCGAGCAGAATCGGAACCTCATCACCGCGCTCTGTCAAAGTCTGGACGGCATTCCGCTCGCGCTGGAGCTGGCAGCCTCGCGCGTGAATGTGTTGAGTCCCCGCCAGATGCTGGAGCAGGTGTCTCATCGCCTGAGCTGGCTTAAAACCCATCGTGTGGACATCCCTGCCCGCCACCGTGAAATGCGCACGGTGCTGGAGATTACCTGTGCCTCGCTGCCCGCCGATGCCCAGAAGCTCCTGCGCCAGATGGCGGTAGTGCCCGCCGCGTGGTCGGCAGACACGCTTCGGGAGATTTTTTACACCGAAGCGCCAGCCGACTCTCTTCTCGAATCGCTGGAGAGTTTGTTGGGGGCAGGTCTGATTCAGCGTGTCGCCGCCAACGGCGCGGTTCTGTTTCGGATGCTGGAAGTTGTGCGCGAGCACGCTCTGGAGCAGATGACGCCCGATGAGCAGCGCGCCTGCAGAAGCCAGATTGCGGCGTGGGTGTGCGCCCAGGCAGACGCCCGCCGCGCCCAGAGCCGCACCGAACAGCTCCCTCAGTGGCTCGCTTTCTGGGACGCGCACCGCGAATGCCTGCAGGACGCGCTCCAGCTCCTGCTGGAACAGGGGTAGACCGAAACGCTTTTCGAAGTGATTGTGTCGCTGGATCGGTATTTTCTTGCGCGCTGTGTCCTGCCCTGGGTGGAGGTGTTCCTGACACAGGCGATTCAGTTGCCCAACGGCACGTCCCTTATGCGATGTCGCCTACTCCGTTTGCTGACGGGCGTCTACTTCAAACGCGAGAGCTTTGAAACCAGCCGTGCGCTGGCGCACGAAATGCTCGCGCTGGCTGAAACGCTTCCCGAAAGCCCGGAAACGCTTGGCTGGGCGCTCTACTGGGTGGTACAGCACGCACTTACCGAGCGCGACTGGGCAACGGTTCACCATTATTGGGAGCGCCTGTGGTCGATGTACCCCTGCCATGAGGATTTTGAGCTCCACATCCAGATTCACTACCTGGCGGGCTACATCCCCTGGGAGCGTCAGCCGCCTGATTGGCGCGAGCGAGCCGTGCGAGAGGCGTTTCAGCAGCCCGATTTGCTGGTGCGTCAATCGCCCCTGAGTGCGTACAGCGAAGAGCTGACCCTGAGAGGCGATTACGAGAAGGCGCGACTGGTCTGCCTTGAGGAAGTGCAGCTCGCCCGCCAGCTGGATGACCCTATTCGCGTGGGTTCCGCGCTGGTAACCCAGCTCTTTATTGCCATTCAGCAGGGCGAACTGGAGAGCGCTGAGGCGCTTTTGCATGAGCTGCGCCAGTTAGACTTGCAGGTGGGTCGGTTCGCCGATACGCTCCTGTGGCTGGAAGGGCACTGGCGCCTGCGTCGCGGCGAGCCAGAACAGGCGCTGCAGGCGGCGCTGGAGCTGGTCGCCCGCCATCTGCCTTATGACCGCCCCCACGAGCTGGGAGGCGCATGGGACCTCGCCGCGCTCGCCGCTATTGCACAGGGCGACCTGCCCACCGCTTTGCGCTACGCCGAAAACGCGCTTGACGCCCGCCGCCAGCAAGAAGACGCTTACCGCCTGCACTTCAGCAAAACGCACTACTACGGCATTCGCGCCATGCTCCAGCCAGACCCTGAAGCGGCGCAGGCGCTGGAAGCGTGCCTTGTGTTCTGGCAAGAGCGCGAGGCGCGCCCCTGGCAGGCGAACACCCTTTATTACCTTGCCCACGCCTACAAAGCGCTGGGCGACCTGCCCCGCGCAAAAAGTGCCCTCGAAGAAGCCATCCAGCTGAACCAGGCGATGGGACGCCAGATCGCCCTCCAGCAGTGCCGCGCCCTCGCCGACGAAATGGCGACTTTTTAAGGGAATTTGCCCTTAAAAAACCCCAAATTTAGGACTTAAGTCCCAGAAACCCCCCGATTTTTTAAGACTCTCGTAAGACCCCCTGTGGATAATAGAGGCAGGATATATTCCCGTAAGGAGGTGTATGCGATGAAACGATGGCTTACAATCTCGGTGATGAGCGCACTGGTTGCGCTTTCGGCGCTTGCAGGCGCGTTCGCTCAGGGCGTAACGCAAGCGTTCACTTATCAGGGCTATCTGCGCCAGGGCGGCGCGCCCCTGAATAACCCCTCGCAATCGATGCGATTCCGCATCTTCGCCACCGCCACAGACACTACCGTGCTCTGGGATTCGGGCACGCTGACCGTGAATGTGTCCAACGGGCTGTTTACCGTGCAGCTAAACCCGCCTGCGTCCATCTGGACAGGCGCGGATCGCTACCTTGAGATTGGGATTGTTAGTGGCAGTTCAACCACTTGGCTCACCCCGCGCGTGCTGATTCGCGCGACCCCCTATGCGAACACGGCAACCCAGCTGAACATGTTCCAGTCGGGCACGTCCAACGCCGACCGCATGGTGATTACCCATTCGCCTGCGTTCCCGAACTGGGGTTTGCAGTATCAGGACAGCACCGACAAGTTCAACTTCTTAGCGGGCGGCGCTTCTGTAATGACAGTGGATCTGGGCGTGGGTCGCGTCGGGATTGGCACTTCAACGCCTGCACACGCGCTGGATGTGTCGGGCGATGTGCGCTGGAGCGGCGTTTTGCAGGGTGGTTCGGTGCCGTGGGCGCGTATCACGGGCGCGCCGAGCTTTCTGAGCGGGTCGGGCACAGCGAACCGCGTCGCGTTGTTCACCGCCGCGAACACGCTGGGCGACTCCGTAATTTTCCAGAGCGGCTCCAATATCGGTATCGGGACGACCACTCCCACCTATCCTCTGGAAGTCAGCGGTGGAATGCTGGTCAATAGTTCTACGGGGACTCTGCGAATAGGATTTCCATCTTCTGCCAACCAGTGGTACTTCGGTACCATCGGCGGAGGCGCCAACCTGCAGCTATGGGAGAATGCCGCGAGTGCCGTCCGAATGTATTTTCAGGCGGGTGGCAATGTCGGCATCGGCACGACCAGCCCTGCCGCAAGGCTGGACATCGCAGGTGGCGCGTGGAACACCGAGACCAGTGAAGGCGACCTGCGCATCGGCAACGCAACCTATCGCCTGAAGATGGGAGTCGCGACAGGTGGCGGCGGTGCAGGGCACGCCACGATTGCCGCGCAGGGTGGCGCGAACCTGCTCTCACTGGGCGCGGGCACCACGCTTGCCACCCAGCGCACGCTCACCATCACAGGCAGTGGGAATGTGGGTGTTGGCACAATTAATCCCACATATCTGGTGGATGTGCAAGGCAACCGCAACACGCAACTGGTCAACATCAGCAACGCCAACACTGGCACTACCGCGAATGGCATCTGGGTGACTGTGGTGGGCAGCAGCGCTTACGGTATCTACTCAACCGCTGCTGGAACCACTGGCACGGGCGTGTATGGCTTTGCAACCGCCACCACCGGCGCCCCCTGGGGCGTGTGGGGACGCACCGCCGGCTCCACCTCCGACTCCTACGGCGTGGTCGCCCAGGAACCCGCTGGCGGCGCAGGACACGCCTTCTTTACCACGGGCAGCGTCGCCGCCGCCATCAAGTCGTTCCAGATTGACCACCCCCTCAGCCCCGAAACCCACTACCTGAACCACTTCTGCGCCGAAGGTCCCGAACCCTACACCCTCTATCGGGGTATGGTGGTGCTGGATGCACGCGGCGAAGCGTGGGTGCAACTGCCCGATTACTTTGAAGCCATCAACCGCGACGCCACCTACCACCTGACCCCTGTTGGTGCGCCGATGCCGAACCTGCATGTCGCCGTGGAAATCCAGAATAATCGCTTCAAAATCGCGGGCGGCGTACCGGGCAGAAAGGTCAGCTGGGAAGTGAAAGCCATCCGCAACGACCGCTGGGTACAGCAGTACGGCTACCAGACCGAGCAGGAGAAGGAGGACGAAATCAAGGGCAAGTACCTGCATCCTGAGCTGTACGGGCAACCAACGGAGCGCGGGATTCTCTATCGCCCTGAACCCGATTCCACGCCGAGCGGAACGAGCAAGCCGTGAGGCGCTTATCCCCTACCCCCTCTTCTCTCCGAGCAGGAGAGAGGGGGCACAACGAAACGATGGAGGTGAACAACAATGAGAACGCTGATAGTGTGTGTGGTTCTTGCGACACTGATGGGTGTCGCCTGCGCCCAGTCGGGCGGCGGCTACGACCTTAGCTGGTGGACCATCGACGGCGGCGGGGTCACCTTCGCCACAGGAGGCACTTTCAACCTCGGCGGCACAGTCGGTCAGCCCGACGCCAGCAACGCCCTCACAGGGGGCACTTACAGCCTCACGGGGGGCTTCTGGTTCACGCCCGCCTGCATTCCCACAAACGGCGATGTGGACGGCAGCGGTTGCGTGGATGATGCCGACCTCTTGATGGTACTGTTCGCCTTCGGCGCGACAGGCACAAACCCCGCCGATGTGAACTGCGACGCGAATGTAGATGACGCTGACCTGCTGATCGTGCTGTTCAACTTCGGTAGCGGGTGTTGAACCGTGCCCCCTCTCTCGCGAAGGGGAGGGGGCTTCACGCTGCCTGCAGCTGGTTTTTGCCCGCGCGCTTGGCGGCATAGAGGAGCTGGTCAGTGCGCTCCAGCCACGCCCGCGCCTCTTCCATCTCCTGCAGCACGCTCACGCCTGCGGAGACCGTAATCGTGAGCAGGTTGCCATCGGGCAGCTGGAATACCTCGCGACGCACCGCGTCCAGAATCTTTTGTGTGATGGCTTTCGCCTCTTTGAGTGTGGTCTCACGCAACACAATCGCGAACTCTTCGCCCCCATAACGCGCCACAAAGTCGCCCTTGCGCTTGCACACCCGCACCAGCACCTCCGCAACAGCCTTCAGCACCTCGTCGCCTGTGGTGTGCCCCCATGTGTCGTTGAGCCGCTTGAAGTCGTCAATATCAATCAGGATGAGCGCCGCGCTGTAGCCAAAAAGCCGATTCAGCTCCACCGTACTCTGCAGGTGGTGTTCCAATGCGCGGCGGTTGTAGAGTCCTGTGAGGGGGTCTATATGGCTTTCTTTCCGCGCCTGCTCCAGTTCCTGCAGGAGCTGCCCCATCTGGCTCTGCATCTGCTGGAGGGTCTGCTTATGGCGGCGTTCGCGTTCTTCCAGCATCTGGGTGAGGGCAGTAAGCGCCTGCTTGAGAACCTGCACCTCTGTCGGGGGCGATTCGGCAATTTTCTGAATCTGCTGACGCACGGCACGGTCGCCCTCGCCGTCCTCCTGCAGGATGCGCGCCATCCCGCTGATGAGCTGCCATGTGAGCTCGCGCAGGTCGTTCAGGCTCTGCGCCACGAACGCCTGTTCCGCCCTGCGGTGTTCGCATACGCGCTCTGGGATCCCCTGCACCTGCCCATCCCGCGCCTGTTGCGCCAGCTTCTGGAAACGGCTTTGAATCTCGCGGGCGCGCTGGTCGGGCAAGTCAAACGCATAGCGTCCGAAGCATTCCAGCGTTGCCGCGAGCGCTTCGGTGGCAGGCGAATCAGGCTCTACCTCGCCCTCGCAAAACCATCGCCAGAACCGCCATCTCACATGAGCCGATTATCGGCACAGTTTGCCTGAAAAGTCAGGGGGTGATGGAGGCTTTGGGTTCCTGCACGATTGCCCGCGCCTGCGGCTGGTTCGCCAGAAGAGAAGCTGACAGCACCACCAGCATAATCCAGAGGATGTCGGTGATGAGCAGGTGAACCAGCTGCATCCACACAGGCGCCTTGAGCCACACATTCAGCGCGCCCAGCCCCAGCTGCGCCAGATACAGCCCATTGAAGCCCAGCGCCAGCCGGAGGATGGTGGGCGAAGGACGCGCCAGGGCAAGATTGGTCAGCACCAGAATCATATAGACGGCAATTCCTATCGCCAGCGTGGGGTGATAAATTCGCAACGCGAGCAGGGTTTCGCCCACAAGTGGGTTTTTCTCGATGGCGCCGAGATGGAGCAGTGTGTCGCCGAGCGCCGTGACCGCGCCGCTCATGCCAATCAAGGTCATCAAAAACAGCGCACCGAACACGCCCCAGCCTGCGCTCCCCTGACCCCGCAGCGCAAAGCGGCTCCCCCCCGAAGCCCACCATGCGGTCAGCGTGATCCAGCCCAGCAGAATGAAGGTGTTCAGCAAATGCGCCGCCATCCACACCGCCCGCGCCATCGTCACATTATCGGCAACCTGCTCGAACAGCACCAGCCCTGCGCCTACCAGCGCCTCAAGCACCATAAACACCATGCTCATCAACGCGCCGAACCGAACAATGTGCTTGCGTGGGAACGCCCGAAATGCCCAGATAAGCATCGCCAGCACCAGCAGCGCCGCCAGCCCGCTGGTCAAACGGTGGCTATACTCTATCAGCGTTTCCACAGTAGGGGAACGGGGAATAATCTCGCCGTTGCAGAGCGGCCAGTGGCTTCCACAGCCTGCTCCTGAGCCGGTGGCACGCACATAGGCACCCCACAGAATCACCAGCACATTATAGCCCAGCACGAGCCAGGCAAACTTGGCGAAACGGCTCATGGTGGAAAAATTATACCCCGATAAACCCCTCTAAAGATTACGGGCAGGGCTGCCGATAATTACCAACAGCGACAGGGTACAGGTTGACCAGAGAACCTCCTGCTAAACTTGGTCGCACCTCCCCTACCCCTGGAGAGGCGGGTTCCTCCCCACCCGCCTCTCGCTCTTGCTCACTCACCCCCAAACTTTTCGGAAAAAGCCCCCTGCGGAACACTGCGCCGCAGGGGGGTGTGGCGGTGGCGCTGGACGGTGCTGATGAGAGAAGCCTCGCAACCACCGATCTGCCATCCGCCTTGGGGTTTCCCCCGCGCCTGAAGAAGTTTTGCCATACCCCTTCTCAGTGCATATCAAAAGGAATACGGGGATTCGCCAAAACGGGGGATTCTACGGGGTATAATCCCCCATATGGGAGAACTGCGCCTGTATAATACGCTCACCCGAAAAGAAGAGCCGTTTGTGCCCCGCGAGCCGGGCAAAGTGGCGATGTATGCCTGCGGTCTCACCCCCCAAGCGCCTGCCCATGTGGGGCATATGCGCGGCGTGGTCGTGATGGATGTCGTGCGCCGATGGCTGGAACAACACGGCTATGAAGTCCACTTCGTGCAGAATTTTACCGATATTGATGACAAAATCATCCGCCGCGCGCAGGAAGAGGGAATCTCCACGCAACAGGTCGCCGAAAAGTATAGCCAGATGTATATTGAGGACGCGCTGGCGCTCGGCGTGAAACTCCCCCACTTCGTGAAGGTCACGGAGAATATGCAGGACATTATCGCGATGGTCAAAAAACTGGTGGACGACGGCTACGCCTATGTGGTGGATGGCGATGTCTACTTTGAGGTGAGCAAGTTCCCCGAATACGGCAAGCTGTCAGGACGCACGGTGGAAGAGCTGAAAGCAGGGGCGCGGATTGAAGTGGACGAACGCAAGCGCCACCCCGAAGATTTCGCGCTCTGGAAATCTGCCAAGCCCGGCGAGCCTGCATGGGACAGCCCATGGGGACCCGGACGCCCCGGCTGGCATATCGAATGCTCCGCACTCAGCCTCAAGTACCTCCAGCCTGCGTTCGATATCCACGCGGGCGGGATGGATCTCATCTTCCCCCACCACGAAAACGAGATTGCCCAATCGGAGGCGTACCTGAACTGCCAGCAGCCCTTTGCACGCTACTGGCTCCACTGGGGACCCGTGCGCCTGCGCCAGGAGAAGATGTCCAAGTCCACAGGCGTGGTGGTGCCCATTCGCGAGCTGCGCCAGCAATATGAGCCTGCCGTGATTCGCTTCTTCCTGCTGACGGTGCATTATCGCACGCCGCTGGAGTTCTCTTATGAGCGTCTGGACGAGGCGAAAGCGGGTCTGGAGCGGATTCGCACGGCTGCCCAGCGTGCGGAGGCGTTCCTGCGGGCGCTCCCCCAGCCCCCTGCGCCCGACGACTCGGTAGCGCAACCCTACCGCGAGCAGTTCACCGAAGCGATGGATAACGACTTTAACACCGCGCAGGCGATTGCGGTGGTATTCGAAGTGGTGCGCGAGATTAATCACCGCCTCAACACCCCCGAGCTGGCACAGCGCCCCGAAACTGCCGCCGAGCTGCAGGGACTCCTGAACGCTCTCCGCTGGATGATGGAGACCGTGCTGGGCGTGCCCCTGCAAGCCACAACACCGATGCAGAGCGAGCGTTTTGAGCAACTGATGGGGGCGGTGATTGCGTGGCGAGCCGAACTGCGCGCCCGAAAACTCTACGATCTCGCCGACCGCATCCGCGACGACCTCAAAGCGATGGGGATTGTGCTGGAAGATAGCCCGCAGGGCACCACATGGCGCCTCGCCGAGTAGCAGAGGGGTATAATCCTGCCTGCTATGAAAACCTTTGTTCTTGGCGGGGGTCTTGTGTTTCTGGGCGTTTTGATGCTCAGCCTGTGGTGGTTCTTCCGCCCCACGCCGCCCCTGCCTCCGGAGGGTCAAACGATGGAAGGTCAACTCACCGCGCCCGATTTCCCCGATGGACTGGAATGGCTCAACACGGAGCGCCCGCTCAGCCTGCGCGAACTGCGTGGCAAAGTTGTGCTACTCGATTTCTGGACCTACTGCTGTATCAACTGTATGCACATTTTGCCCGACCTGAAGCGGCTGGAGCGCAAGTATGCTAACGAACTGGTGGTGATCGGCGTCCACTCCGCCAAGTTTTTCACAGAGCAAGAAACCGAAAACGTCCGTCAGGCGATCCTGCGCTACGAGATTGAACACCCCGTGGTGAACGATAACCAGATGGTCATCTGGAGCCAGTACGCCGTGCGCGCCTGGCCCACCCTCGTGCTAATTGACCCGCAGGGCAAAATTGTGGGCTATCATTCGGGCGAGGGCATTTACGAGATTTTTGATAAGGCGATTCAGCAGGTTATTCAGACCTTCGAAGCGCGTGGACAGCTGGACCGTACTCCGTTACGCTTCAAGCTGGAACGCGAGCGCACACCGCGAACCGTACTCCACTTCCCCGGCAAGGTGCTGGCAGACGAAACGAGCCAGCGACTGTTTATTGCGGATTCTAATCATCACCGCATTCTGGTGGTGTCGCTCAAAGACAACACGATTCAGAAGGTGATTGGCTCTGGCGAGGCAGGTTTCGCCGACGGCGCGTTCGACAAAGCCCGGTTCCGCAATCCACAGGGCATGGCATATGACCCCAAAACCGAGACGCTCTACATCGCCGACACGGACAATCACGCCATTCGCAAGGCGGACTTACGACGCGAGCAGGTGGAAACGCTCGCGGGCACGGGCGAGCAGAGTCGCGTCTACCCGCCACGCCCTGGCAAGGGCAAAGAAGTCGCGCTGAACTCCCCATGGGATGTGGTGCTGCTTGGCGATACGCTTTATATCGCGATGGCAGGCTCCCACCAGCTGTGGCGCTTGGATTTGCAAACGCTTCAAGCAGAGCCACACGCAGGCACCGGGCGTGAGGCATGCATCGACGGTCCTCTGCCCGCCAGCGCGCTGGCTCAGCCTTCAGGCATCACCACCGACGGCACGAAACTCTATTTCGCCGACAGCGAGGTTTCCTGCATCCGGATGGCGGATGTGAACCCTAACGGGCAGCTGGAAACGCTGGTGGGAGGCGACCTGTTTGAATTTGGCGACCGCGACGGCACAGGACGCGCCGCGCGACTCCAGCACCCGCTCGGCGTGGTCTATGTGGAGGGTATGCTCTATGTTGCCGATACCTATAACAACAAAATCAAGCGGTTAGACCCCAAAACCCGCCGCATCGAGACCTTCGTTGGCACTGGCGAGGCGGGCGCGACCGACGGCACACAGGCACGCTTCGATGAGCCGGGCGGAATCTCCTATGCGAACGGCAAACTCTATGTCGCCGACACCAATAACCACCTCATCCGCGTGGTGGATATCAAGACGCGCCAGGTGTCCACGCTCACGCTCAAAGGGTTAGAGCGCATCCGCCCGCCGATGCAGGGGCAAACCGCGCTTGTTGAAACACGCCCCGTTGCCAAAGTGAGAGACGACTCCTTCACCCTGCGGATTGAGTTTCGCTTGCCTGAAGGGCACAAGCTCAACCCCCACGCCCGCTCGCAGGTTTTCCTCAAAGCAGAGGGCGCCACGCTCAACGGCAAGACCGAAGTGAGCCTTCTCTTAGACCAGCCCACGCTGGAGATTGCGGGAACGCTCACTCAGCCCGAAGCCGTTCTGGAGATTCACGGGACGCTTTACCACTGCGAGTCGCGCAACGAGGGACTGTGCTACTTTGCAGAGCGCAGGCTACGCCAGCCGATTCAGCGGGGTGGGGCAGAAAACCAGATTCTCGTTTCGGTGCCGTTATAAAAACTGGCAGGGGCGGCCGGATTCGAACCGACGACCTTCGGTTTTGGAGACCGACGCTCTGCCAGCTGAGCTACGCCCCTGCTTCGGTGCTACTTCGCCTCGCGATGAAGCACATGCTTGCGACATCGCGGGCAGTATTTTCGCAACTCCAGTCGGTCGCGCTGGCGCTCACGATGTTTGGTGGTCGTGTAGTTTCGGCTCTTACACTCGGTGCAAGCCAGCACGATGATCACGCGTTTGCTTACGGTAGCCATTTAATATACCTCCTCTGGCGGGGCGGAGTTCCCGCCCCGCGCTTTAGTCTAACACCTCGGTGACGACGCCGGCGCCCACCGTGCGACCGCCTTCGCGAATCGCAAAACGCAACCCCTTCTCT